>Ga0209709_10000001_pt1 | contig 453210 bp, 416 predicted proteins | sample ArcticOcean_MG_C_2_FD_187435 | JGI IMG/M metagenome (GOLD analysis project Ga0209709, IMG submission 187435) | Marine microbial communities from western Arctic Ocean - ArcticOcean_MG_CB4_136 (SPAdes) (version 2) | ecosystem: Environmental > Aquatic > Marine > Oceanic | place: Arctic Ocean...
TAAAAAAAAAAAACAGAAAAAAAAAAGAAAATAAGGCAACAGAAAATTATATTTTAGTTTGCTCACACCCTCATGTTTATACTCTTGGAAAAAGTGGGAATGAAAAAAATCTTCTTATTAATGATAAAAGTATTAAATCCCAAAAACTAGAATATTATAAAATTAATAGAGGTGGTGATATTACATATCACGGCCCTGGTCAATTAGTAATATATCCTATACTAGATTTAGAAAATTTTTTTACGGATATACATAAATACCTAAGATTTCTAGAAGAGGCTGTTATAATGACGCTAGATGAATTTGGTATTTCATCAGGAAGAATAGAAAATTTAACCGGTGTATGGGTAAACATAAATACAAATAAGCCAAAAAAAATATGTGCAATGGGAGTTAAATCAAGTAGATGGGTTACGATGCATGGGCTTGCATTAAACGTTTCAACTGATTTAAAATATTTCAACAACATTGTTCCCTGTGGAATAGATGATAAAGAAGTAACATCAATAGAAGACAAACTAAATAAAAAAATAAAATTGGAAAATGTAGAAAATAAAATGTTAAAAAATCTAGCTCAAGTTTTTAAGTTTAAATTAATAAAAAAATAAAGTTTGAAAAGAAAAAAAATGAAATATAAAAATCAAGAAAAAACCTTAACAGGGGTTGTTGATCATGTTAACAAAAGGTATTGTTTTATATCTGTAGAAGAAATCGCAGAAGATATAAAAATAAAATCAAAAAATATGAAAAACGCAATCCATGGAGATAAAGTAATCGTTAAACTTTTAAATAATTTTAGTTATAAAAATTTTGAAGGAGAAATTATAAAAGTTCTAGAAAGATCAAAAAATGAATACATAGGAAAAATTCAAGATAATGGGGATTTTGCTTTCTTTATACCTGATAATAAAAAAATATATATTGACTTTTTTATTAAAAAGAAAAAAAAAATCAGATATGATGATAACTTAAAAGTTTTAGTTAAAGTAAATAATTGGAATTCTAGAAGAAACCCGGAAGCAGATATTATCAGAATAATAGGAAAATCTGGAGAAAATGAAACGGAAATAAGTTCAATTATACACGATTATAATTTACCAACAACTTTCCCAAAACTTGTTGAAAATGAAGCTAATAATTTAAAAAATGAAATAACTAGTGATGAGATACACAAAAGAAAAGACTTAAGAAACATAACAACCTTCACAATTGACCCTGAAGATGCAAAAGATTTTGATGACGCCTTATCAATAAAAATTAACAACAAAAATTCTTTTAGTATTGGTATCCATATTGCTGATGTTTCACATTTTTTTACAAATGAATCCGAAATTAATAAAGAAGCTGAGAAAAGAGCTAATTCAATATATCTTGTAGATCGGACTATCCCCATGCTTCCTGAAAGACTTTCAAATAATTTATGTTCTCTAAAACCAAATACTGACAGATTAACATTCTCTGTGATATTTGATATTAATAAAGAGGCAATAATAAAAAATGTTTGGATAGGGAAAACAGTTATACATTCTGACAAAAGGTTTACGTATGAAAATGCTCAAGATGCTATAGATAAAAATGAGACTCAATACTCAGAAAGTTTAAGGATATTAAATTCATTGTCTAAAATAATTAGAAAAAATAGATTTAAATCCGGCGCTTTTAATTTTAGAAGTGAAGAAATTAAATTTAAACTTGATAAAAATAAAAAGCCTATAAATGTTTTTAAAAAAATCAGAAAAGATACCCACAAAATGATCGAAGAATATATGCTTTTAGCAAACAAAATAGTAGCAGAAAAAATTAACGAATTTGAAAAAATAAATAAACAGAAATACACCTTTGTCTATAGAATACATGAGGATCCAAAACAAGAAAAACTTATAGAATTAAAAAATTATATAGATCAGTTTGGTTATAAACTGAATACTGAAGAAAACAATTTATCCATCTCTTTAAATAAACTAATGGAAAAAATAAAAGGTAAACCTGAGGAAGGATCAATAGAAAGGTTTGCAATTAAATCAATGTCAAAAGCAAAATATTCTACCAAAAAAGAAAAACATTTTGGATTAGCTTTCCCGAATTATACTCACTTCACATCACCTATAAGAAGGTTTCCTGATGTTATGGTTCACAGGCTTTTATATAAATATTTAAACTTTTCTAAGTCTGTTGATAAAACATATTATGAAATACTTTGTAAGCATTCATCAAAAATGGAAATTAATGCGACTAAAGCAGAGAGAGAATCTATAAAATTCAAACAGACAGAGTACATGACTAATTTTATAAATCAAAAATTTGAAGCTGTTATTACTGGTATAACCGAATGGGGAATATATGCTGAAATCATTGAAACCAAATGTGAAGGGCTAATAAGAACATCATCTATGAAAGATGATTATTATAATTTCGATGATCAAAAAATTAGAATAGTTGGAAAAAGATCAAAAAAAATATATCAACTTGGACAAAGCATTAACATAATAGTTGTCAATACAGATATTAATAAAAGGAACATAGATTTAGAGATAGCATGATTAAAAATTATAAGAAATATTTTGACGAAATAAATTCTGCAATAAATAAAATTGATTTGAGTCATAACCCAAAGGAACTCTATGAACCCATTAAGTATATTCTTAACTTGAAAAGTAAAAGGGTCAGACCAATTTTATCTATTCTAGCTTTTAAATTAAATAAAACAAAATGGACTAATTATATAAATCCATTATTAGCGATTGAGCTATTTCATAATTTTACTTTAATACATGACGATATAATGGATAATGCTAATATTCGTAGAGGGGAAAAAACCATTCATAAAAAATGGGATTATAATATAGGGATACTTTCGGGAGATTTGTTAATGATTATAGCAAATAAAATGTTGTCAGAATTACCTATAGAAATATTACCAATCGCATTACAAAAATTTAATGAGACTGCTATTAAAGTGTGTGAAGGTCAACAATATGATAAAAATTATGAGAATAAAAATTCAATTACTGAAAATGAGTATTTGGAGATGATTCGTCTTAAAACAGCTACTTTAATTGGTTTTAGCGTAGAAATTGGTGGAATTATTTCAAAAATGAATGAAGAAGATATAAAAAAACTATATCAATTTGGGGAGTTTATGGGAATTGGGTTTCAACTTAAAGATGATTATTTAGATGTATTTGGAGATGATAAATTTGGAAAAAAAATAGGTGGAGATATCATACTAAATAAAAAAACATTCCTTCTAATTAAACTTTTAAATAGTGCTAATAAAAAAGAAAAAATAATTATTAATAATTGGTTGAAAAAATCTGATAATCCAAAGCAAAAAATTAAAGAAATAAGTGATATGATGATCAATAAAAACATTCATACTATTACTGAATCAGTAATAAATGATTATTTTAATAAAGCATTTAAATGTTTAGATGATATTGATATTGAAAATAAGGATGAACTTATCGAGTTTTCTAAAGACTTAATAAATAGAAAAAATTAAACTTTTTCAACAATAGAAACAAAAGATCTATCATTTATTCCTTTCTTAAACTCTACGTATCCACTTGTCAAAGCAAAAAGAGTATGATCTTTTCCCATACCAACATTAAGACCTGGGTGATGTTTTGTGCCCCTCTGCCTTACAATAATATTTCCAGCTATTATTTTTTGTCCACCAAATATTTTAACACCAAGTCGTTTACTATGTGACTCTCTTCCATTCTTAGAACTTCCTGCTCCTTTTTTATGTGCCATTATATTTTATTTTATATCCTTGATTAAAATTTTTGTCATCTGTTGTCTATGACCATTTTTTACTTTATACCCTTTTCTTCTTTTCTTCTTAAAAACAGTCACCTTATCATCTTTTAGCTGAAATAATATTTCTCCTATAACCTTAGACCCTTTTATTGTAGGATTACCTATTTTTACTTTTCCTTTTTCACTAATAAAAAGAACATTATCAAATTCTATTTTTTTCCCTTCTTTAGAATCAATCTTATCCGTATAGATAAATTTATTTTTTTCTACTTTAAATTGCTTACCTGAAATATCTACTATTGCGTACATTCTCTATTTTTATTAATTTTTTAAAATGTGAGCAAATTTATGATTTTATATTTATTAATCAAATCAAAAAAAATAAATCTATTTTTTTTTTAAAAAATGTGAAAAAGATTTGCATAATCTTTTGATATTATAAACGGTTTTTATAAAATTGTAAAGCCTAGATTATTATTGAATATTTACTGATATTTTAATCAATAGCCTCTAAAGTCAGAACTTATTATAAACCACTTGATTGACTGATTATTTTAGTCATTATGTTATTTTATACATATAATGACAAGGAAATTTTTGTCTAATTTATTAAATAATTAATTAAAAATAATGCAAGAAAATACTCAAGTACCAGAACCAATTCTACAAGAAAATGCTGATAGGTTTGTTCTATTCCCTATAGAACATGATGATATTTGGAAGTTCTATAAAAAAGCTGAAGCAAGTTTTTGGACTGCTGAAGAGATTGATCTTAGTCAAGACTTACAAGATTGGAAAAATTTAAATGATGGAGAAAAACATTTTATAAAGCACGTTCTAGCTTTCTTCGCAGCTAGTGATGGTATAGTAAATGAAAATTTAGCTGAACATTTTGTCTCAGATGTACAGTACACTGAAGCAAAATTTTTCTACGGATTTCAAATAGCTATAGAAAACATTCATTCTGAGACTTATTCATTATTAATCGATACATATGTTGATGATACAAAAGAAAAAGATGTTCTACTTCATGCAATAGAAACTTTAGACTGTGTTAAGAAAAAAGCAGATTGGGCACTAAAGTGGATTGATAATGGAACTTTTGCTGAAAGATTAATAGCTTTTGCTGCAGTAGAAGGTATATTTTTTTCAGGTAGTTTCTGTTCCATATTTTGGTTGAAAAAAAGAGGACTTATGCCAGGCCTAACTTTTTCAAATGAGCTAATATCTAGAGATGAAGGCCTTCATTGTGATTTTGCATGTCACCTATATACTAAACATGTTATAAATACTTTACCAAAAGAAAAAGTTACAAAAATAATTATGGATGCAGTTGACATGGAAAAAGAGTTTGTTACTGATGCATTACCCGTGAAGCTGATAGGTATGAATTCTGACTTAATGTGTCAGTATATAGAATTTGTTGCTGATAGATTATTAGTTGAGCTTGAATGCTCAAGAGTCTATAATTCTAGTAATCCCTTTGATTTCATGGAAATGATTTCCCTTCAAGGGAAAACAAATTTCTTTGAGAAAAGAGTTGCTGAATATCAAAAAGCTGGAGTACTTAAAAAAGATGGTGATGTTGATTCACCTAAATTTTCATTAGAAGAAGATTTTTAATATATAAAAGATGCTAGTAATAAAAAGAGACCAAAGAAAAGAATCAGTAAAGTTTGATAAAATAACTGCGCGAATTGAAAAGCTTAGTTATGGATTGAATACTAAGTATGTAAAGACTATTGAAATAGCAAAAAAAGTTATTGATGGTCTTTACGATGGGGTATCAACACAAGAACTAGATGAATTAGCTGCCGAAACTGCAGCAACTCTAACTACCAAACATCCAGACTATGCAATTTTAGCAGCAAGAATTTCTATATCTAATCTCCACAAGACAACAAGTAAATCTTTCTCTAACACGATGAAAAGATTATACACATATATTAATCCAAAGACAGGTAAAAATGCATCCCTTTTATCCAAGGAGGTATATGGAATAATAAATAAAAATGCTGCAATATTAGATTCTTCAATTATTTATGATAGAGATTTTAGTTATGATTATTTTGGTTTCAAAACTCTCCAAAAATCATACCTACTGAAGCTGAATGGTATAGTAGTTGAAAGACCACAGCATTTATTAATGCGTGTAGCTATCGGTATTCATAAAAAAGATATAGATGCTGCTATTCAAACATATAACCTTCTATCTGAGAAATGGTTTACCCATGCAACACCTACTCTATTTAATGCTGGAACTCCTAAACCTCAACTTTCATCATGTTTCTTGCTTACTATGAAAGACGATAGTATAGACGGAATATATGATACCTTAAAACAGTGTGCTAAAATATCCCAATCAGCAGGTGGAATAGGACTTAGCATTCATAATGTTAGGGCAACAGGCTCTTATATCAATGGAACCAATGGTATCTCAAATGGAATTATTCCTATGCTAAGAAATTTTGATATGACAGCTAGATATGTTGACCAAGGTGGTGGAAAAAGAAAGGGAAGTTTCGCAATATATTTAGAGCCATGGCATGCAGATATTTTTGAGTTTTTACAACTTAAAAAGAATCATGGAAAAGAAGAGTTAAGAGCTAGAGATCTTTTCTATGCTATGTGGATTCCTGACTTATTTATGAAAAGAGTTGAATTGAATGAAGATTGGTCATTATTTTCTCCAGACGAAGCAAAAGACCTACATGAAACATATGGTGATAATTTTGAAAAACTTTATACTAAATACGAAAAAGAGGGAAAAGCAAGAAAAATTGTAAAGGCTCAAGACTTATGGTTTGAAATGCTTGAATCTCAAATTGAGACAGGTAATCCATATATTTTATATAAAGATGCCGCAAATAAAAAATCAAATCAAAAAAATCTAGGAACTATAAAATCCTCAAATCTTTGTACTGAAATAATGGAATATACTTCTCCAGATGAAATCGCCGTCTGTAACTTGGCTTCTATTGCCTTAAATAAGTTTGTAAAAGATGATTTGACTTATGACCATCAAAAACTATATGAAATCACTAAAGTGATAACTAAAAACTTAAATAAGGTTATTGATGTTAATTATTACCCTGTCAAAGAAGCTAGAAATTCAAATATGAAACATAGACCTATTGGAATAGGGGTTCAAGGACTTGCTGATACATTTATTCTAATGAGACATTCTTTTGACTCACCAGAAGCAAAAAAATTAAATGTAGAAATTTTTGAGACCATATACTATGGTGCAATGGAAGCTTCAATGGAGATTTCAACAAAAGAAGGGCCTTATGAGACATATGAGGGATCACCTGTATCAAAAGGTATTTTTCAGTTTGATATGTGGGGTGTTACTCCAGAATCCAATAGATGGGATTGGACAACACTAAAACAAAAAGTAAAAAAGAATGGAGTTAGAAATTCTCTTTTAGTTGCTCCTATGCCAACAGCTTCTACATCACAAATTCTAGGTAATAATGAATGTTTTGAACCTTACACTTCTAATATATATACTAGAAGAGTTTTATCAGGAGAATTTATTGTTGTAAATAAACATTTACTTAAAGATTTGATTAAACTTAATCTATGGGGTGATTCTATGAAAGATAAATTAATGGAGGCAAATGGATCAATTCAGGGGTTTAAAGAAATTCCAGATGATATCAAACACTTATATAGAACCGTATGGGAAATTTCACAAAAAAGCATTATAGATATGGCTGCAGATAGGGGCGCGTATATATGCCAAAGTCAAAGTATGAATATCCACATGCAAGATGCAACATTTGGGAAATTAACTTCTATGCATTTCCATGCTTGGAAGAAAGGGTTAAAAACTGGTTTATATTATTTGAGAACCAAAGCTGCTGCAGATGCAATTAAGTTCACAATTGTAAAAGAAGAAAAAAACAATATGGATCAAGAAGCAGAAAAACAAGCTGCTATTCAATGTTCTATTGATAATAAAGATGACTGCGAAATGTGTGGCAGTTAATTTTTGTTTTTAATCAATGATTTTTTAAATTTGAGTTCACCTAATTCTATTGTGCAAATAATAGAAGCAGTTAAGAACCACCTGTGGTAGGGTGGTTTTTTTATTTGTGAATCTTTTAGATAAAACAAAACTACTATATTTAAGAATGAAAAAAAATATCTTTTTTATAGTATTAGTATTATTATTTAGCACTTGTGAATCTTCAGAAAAAAATGATTTCGAAGAATGTATTACTTTAGGAACTCCCCCATTTGGAGGAACAATATTTATTGATCCAGATATTATAACACCTGAAGATCCAACAACTTTTATAAGTTTAACATATAATGGACAGGCATCTAGAACAATGTTTGATAGGAGAGAAAATAATTGGGTTATACTAAACCCACACTTATTTCCTTCAGAATATGATGATGGGATTATAATAGAAATTCAGGTAAACCCTGAATTTGGTAGCATGGAACTAGCAAAAATACAAGCAGATAAATATGCTCCAATAATTGGGCAATTAACAACAGAACTTAGAAAAGATGTAAAGACCGTATGGATTCACAGAGGTAATGAGCCTTTTGGTGGTGGAAATAATAATCTTTTAATTCATACTGATTGGTCTGAAGAAAATTATGAAGAACAAGGAATACTTGAAGAAACACTTGTTCATGAAGCAGCACATACATCTTTAGATTCATATCATGCAGAGGCAGCTGATTGGCTTTCTGCTCAATCTTTAGATTGTAATTTTATATCAGACTATGGCAGAGATAACCCAATAAGAGAAGATATTGCAGAAAGTTATCTACCATATATAGCTATAAGGTATAGATCTGATAGAATATCAGCGTCACTTAAAAAAACTATAGAAAGTACAATACCTAATAGAATTAATTATTTTGATGCTCAAAATTTCAATATGTATCCAATTGAATAAATTATTATTTAATCTCAGCAACAGCAATTCCAGCTTCTCCTTGAACACTATAAAATAAATACTTAAGATTATTTTCTTTAAATACAAAAGGATCTCGAAGCTGATGAAATTTACTTCTAGCCATTCCAAACTTAGAGGGTTCTAATTTATTATTTACCCCTTCCCAATTATACTTAGGCTCTATAACTGTTGAAAATATAGATGGATTAAATGTATCCATATTAATATTACATACAAGTACTTTTTCTGGAGAATCACCTATTCTTGTAAAATAACAATAAACCTTATTATTTTCTATTATTATAGAACCATGTCTTAAATTATAAATAAACTTATTATTAACAATTTGAAATTTATTATTTACTAATTTATAAATACAACCATAACTATTTTCTGATTTAGCAAATCCATAAATTTCACTTTTAAATACAAATCTTCTAAAATAAAAACTTGCAAATCTTTCTGTTTTTGGAGTAAAATTTAAGCCATCATTTGAAACAGCAATTGATGAAAGTTGAACAGATTTTTTATATACAGAATGATAAATCATGAAGATTCTTTCATTTGAGAAATAAATATCTGGACTTGCTAAATGATCTCGGCCTTGAATTTCATTGAGGCTAAGAACTCCCTTTTGAAAAACATTCCAAGGACCAAAAATATTATTTGCAAAAGCAAGTTTTATATGTGTCCCTTTGTGATGAGCAAAATACATATAATATTTAGCCAATGGATTCTTAATCCATTTGGGAACTTTAATTACAGTTGGACCATTGATATTATCACTCTCTTTAGATAATTTATCTGGAATAATAATTAATTTTCTCACAATATAGATTTCATTAACTAAACTAAATATTTAGAATGATCAACAAAATAATATGTGTCTTTAATTAGAATGCCCAGCCAAATGATATATTTCCAGCAAGTCCGGTACCATCACCGCTCCATAAAGCAACACCCTCAATCGTAACACTGTTATATTTTATACCAGTATTAATATCAATTGAAAAACCACCATTATCTCCAAACACCCATTGATGTCCAAATAGAAGTGCGACATTAAATACATTAATTCCAAAATCCTCACCTAAATTTTCATATTTAGTGGATTTATATCCTACTGCTGGAGCAACATACCAACCATCAGGAGCTTCTTTTTGAAAATATATTTTATATTTTCCTTGACCCCCAAGGCCACCTACTTTACCAAACAACTCACCTAAATCTAATCTTTGATAAGTTAAAGATAGCTCAACAGAAGAACCTTCAGTTAAAACCTTCTCATAAGTAACTTTACCTGTACCAAGAAGTAATCCTATAGGATTAAACTTGAGAACACTTTCTTGAGCAAGTGCTGAAAAATTAAAAAATAAAACTGAAATAAATAATAATATTGATTTATTCATAAAAATTAAGTTTAGTTACTACTATTAGTTACTACTAAATATAATAAAATATTAGTTAAGCTAATTTTGATTTTTTATATATTTTCAAAATAATATAAAAAGCAAGCGAAAGGATAAATGAGTAAAAAATCCAATTATTCTGATATAATTCTTTATTAAATTTAAAATTTTCTAATACGTTAAAAAGGAAAAAAATAACAGTTATTCCAAGTAATCCATTCTTCTCATTTAAAATAACTTTCAAGGAATTAAAAGAATTTATTGGCTTTATCCAATTTTTAAATGAAGGAAATACCATAGGAGTATTTGCACAATAGTTTTTATAATCTATTTTAAATTTATTTAATAAGAATAATTCTTCAACTAAAATAATTCTTTCATAAATCAATATAAAAAATACTGATACAAGAACAGCAAACAGAGGATCTGAAAATAATAAAATAATACCAAGCCAATTAAAGTAATTACCTATATACAATGGGTTTCTTACTAAAGAATAAATTCCAGTAGTATTTAATTTATCAGCTACTTGCCCTTGCGTAGTTCTTCCAGAAGTTTTTCTAAACGAATAACCAACAGAAAGAATTCTAATGAGAAGTCCAAAGATTGATATCAAAAAACAATAAAAATAATAATCTACATGAAGTGGCTCATTATTAGAAAAATAAAAAACAAAAAATCCAATGATTAGAAACGGTATAGGAATAATTCCTCTGTTTTTAAAAAAAAAATTTCCTTGGCTAATAAATTTATTTTGTAACATAAGATTAATATAATTTTAATTTAGCTAGATTAACTTTCTTTATACATATATCCAAAAATATTATTAATTTTAATAAGTGAATAATACAAATATAAATTCAAGAAGAAAATTTCTTTATAAGTCTGGATTATTATCTACTGGACTATTATATGCTACCTCTCTAGAATCAAAAGCATACGCAATAATTAATCAAACTATTTTAAACTCAAAATTTTTTGGTGTTCAAATGGGTGTCATCACATATTCATTTAGAAGCATGAAACAAGATATTGACAGCTTAATAAAATACTGCAAAGAATGTAATATAAATGCTATTGAGTTAATGGGGGATTCAATTGAAGAACATGCTGGAAAACCAAAAAATACTACCAATTCTAAAAATCCTCTTGCTAGTGTTAAGTATAGAAAAGATGTAATTAATTGGAGGACAAAAGTCTCAATGAAAAATTTTAAAAAATTAAAAAAATTGTTTAACAATAATGGAATTACAATATATGCTTTTAAGCCTAATGCTTTAAGAGAAAATAATACTGATGAAGAAATTATATATGCATTAAAAGCAGGTAAAGCTTTAGGGGCTACTCATGTAACTGTTGAAATTCCAAAAGATGAAAACCATTCATTAAGACTTGGAAAACTTGCTGAAAAACATAAAATGCATATTGCATACCATGCACACAAGCAAGCATCAGACACAGCATGGGATACTTTATTGAGTCAATCACCATACAATGCAATAAATTTAGATTGTGGACACTATATCGCAGCTGGCGAAAATAATACACCTGAGAATCTTCTTAGGTTCATAGAAAAAAATAACAAAAAAATTATGAGTATGCATCTTAAAGATAGGTCCTCAAATAAAACAGGAAAAACTAATCATCCTTGGGGAGAAGGAGAAACACCAATACGAGAAATACTTACTCTTCTTAAAGAAAGAAAATATAACATTCCTGTTTCTATAGAATTTGAGTATAGAACTTCAGCAGCTTCAAGTGCCGTAGATGAAGTAAAAAAATGTCTTGAATACTCAAAAAATATATTATCTCTTTAAAAAAGTTTTATGAAAAACTTTATATATATAGTTTGCTTCTTTTTATCCTTTAATTTATTTTCTCAAAATTATGAGCCCACAAAAGAAAATTTAGAATCAAGAAAATGGTTTAAAAATGCAAAATTTGGATTATTTATCCATTGGGGTGTTTACAGTATACTTGGAGATGGAGAGTGGGTAATGGAACAACAAAAAATACCCATAAAAGATTATGAAAAATTACCAACATTTTTTAATCCTATAGATTTTAATCCAAAAGAATGGGTTCAAATAGCAAAAGATGCTGGAATGAAATACATAACAATTACAAGCAGGCATCACGATGGGTTCTCTATGTTTAAAACAAAGGCAAATAATTATAATATCATAGATGGAACTCCTTTCAAAAAAGATATTCTTCAAATGCTTGCAGAAGAATGTCATAAAGAAGGAATAAAATTATTTTTTTATTATTCTCTTCTAGACTGGCATAATGATGATTATTTTCCAAGGGGAAGAACAGGAAATGAAATTAAAGGTAGAGGTAAAGGAAATTGGAATAATTATATTGATTTTATGAAAATGCAATTAACAGAACTCCTTACAAATTATGGGGAAATAGCTGGGATATGGTTAGATGGTCACTGGGACCAAAAAGAATGGGATGGAAAAAAATTTGGAAAGTTAAAAGTTGATTGGAAATATGATGAATTGTATAAATTAATTCATGATTTACAACCAAAATGTTTGATTGGAAATAATCATCATATTGGAATTATAGATGGAGAAGACTTTCAAATGTTTGAAAAAGATTTACCTGGAAATAATACTACTGGATGGGGAAGTTCTAAAGAAGATATAAGCCAATTGCCATTAGAGGTTTGTGAAACCATAAATAATTCATGGGGGTTTAATTTACAAGACAATAGTCACAAATCTAATAAAGAGTTAATTCAATACTTAGTAAAAGCAGCGGGCTATGGGGCCAATCTACTATTGAATGTTGGCCCAATGCCAAATGGAAAAATCCAAGAAAATCATATTTCATCATTAAAGAGTATAGGAAAGTGGTTATTAAAAAATGGAGAAACAATTTATGAAACGACTAAAGGTCCTATCCCTCCAACTAAAGAGTATGTTACTACACAAAAGAATAATACTACGTATCTACACATAATAAATCTTGAAAAAGATATTTTATTTATAGAAAATATTGATAAAAAAATAAAAAAATTATCTAATTACCACACAAAAGAAAAAATTTTATTTAAACAAAATAAAAATGGACTATCTATCGATCTTTCAACCCAGAATATCGATCCAATAGATACAATTTTAAAAATAGAATTTTAATTAAATTCAATTAGTTCCTGCAGATTATCAGAAATATATCTTTCTATATTTCCTTCGGAATTCTCATAAATTAACATAACATCTATTAAACTATTATTTTCGGATATTTCTCGTGCCTTTTCATAACCTAAAACCATAAATGCTGTAGCATAAGCATCTGACATAAAACAATCTTGTGAAAAAACAGAAGCGCTAAGCATGTTAGAATTTGCAGGATATCCTGTCTTAGGATTTATTGTATGTGCTATAATTGTATCATTTTGCTTATAGTAATTTCTATAATTTCCAGATGTAGCTAAAGAAAGATTATCTAATTTAACGGTAGCCATAATATCTCTTGAATTATTTAATATAGATGGATTTTCAATTCCTATTCTCCATATTTTACTCTTTGAATTTTTTCCCTTACACCTAACCTCTCCACCAATATCTATAAAATAATTTTCTATATTTTTATGATTAAAAAACTCTGCTATTAAATCAACAGCATACCCCTTAGCTATTGAACTAAAATCTAAATAAACATCTTTATGATGTTTTTCAATTATGTTTTCATCAAAATATAATTTATCAAACCCAACTATCTTATTTATTTTAAAAATTTCATCTTTAGATGGGGTGTTATCAATACTTTTCGGTCCAAATCCCCATGCATTAATCAAAGGACCAATTGTTGGGTCAAAGGCTCCTTCAGATATTTTATGTATTTTTTTACTTGCATCTAGTATAAAATGAAAATAGGGATTAATGGTATCCATAGACTTTGATCTATTTAATACACTTATATAAGAATCTGGTATATATGTTGAAAAAATATTATTAAAAGAGATAAGCAAAGAATCAATCTCATTTTTATCAATGATTGAATCTTCAGATATATATTTTACATTATAAACAATTGGACCCATGGTTAACCCCATTAGAGATATTTCATGCTCATTTTTAATATTTATTTTTGTTAATAAAAGAATTATTATAAAAACAAAAAACAAAAACAATACTGAGCTACGCATAAAAAATATTTAAATTAGCATTAATATAATGAGAGAAGACTATTTAAATTCAGAAGATAATTCAAGTAGTAAAGATAAAGAATTTGAAAATATATTAAGACCAAAATCTTTTAAGGATTTTTATGGTCAAGATCAAATACTTAAAAATATTAAAGTCTTTGTTAAAGCTGCAAAAAAAAGAAATGAACCTTTAGATCATGTTATTTTACACGGACCACCGGGACTAGGTAAAACAACACTTTCTCATATAATAGCAAATGAGCTTGGTTCAAATTTAAAAATAACTTCGGGTCCAGTACTTGAAAAAGCTGGTGATCTGGCTGGCTTACTAACAAACTTGGAAGAAGGGGATGTTTTGTTTATTGATGAAATCCATAGACTAAATAATGTAATAGAAGAATATTTATACTCTGCTATGGAAGATTATAAAATAGATTTAATGATAGATTCAGGACCTAGTGCAAGGTCCGTTCAAATAAAATTAAATGCCTTTACATTAATTGGTGCAACAACAAGATCTGGATTGTTATCCTCTCCTTTAAGGTCAAGATTTGCAATAAACTTTAGGTTAGAATATTATAATAAAAATATTTTAGAAAAAATAGTAAATAGATCATCTGGTATTTTAAAAATTCCTATTAATGAAACTGCTGCAAAAGAAATAGCTCTACGGAGTAGAGGTACACCAAGAATTTTAAATAATCTTCTAAGAAGAATGCGAGACTTTGCTGAAGTAGATGGTGATGGAAAAATTTCTCATGAAATAGCAAAAAAAGGATTAGATGCATTGAAAATTGACAAGAAAGGTTTGGATGAAATGGATAATATAATATTATCTACAATTATTAATAAATTCAATGGTGGGCCAGTAGGGTTAACAACTATCGCTACTGCTTGTGGTGAAGAATCCAATACAATAGAAGAAGTTTATGAACCATTTTTAATTAAAGAGGGGTATATAAAAAGAACACAAAAGGGAAGAGTAGCAACAAAAATTGGATACCAACACTTAGGAATTGAACCTCAAGAAGGATACCAAAACTCAATTTTTTAATGAATAATCAACAAATACATTCTAATACAAAACTTGTAAAAAAAAGTACATCGTGAAAAAGATTTCATTCCAAAATATGAAATTGAAAACTTCAATAAAAATGATTGGAAAAAAATTACATTAGAAAATTTTAATAATATTTTTAGAGATTTTGCATTAAAAAGAACAAAATACGAGGGAATTAAAAAAAATATTGAAACTACATCATAATATTTTTTAACTTTTTTTTAAAAAAAAAATATTATTAAAACTATTCAATTTATTAATTTTGAATATGATAAAAAATATTTTTTACATAGCTTTTTTATTTTTATGTTTCAACATAAAAGCTTTCAGTCAAGAAATAAGCATCTCTATTTCACCTCAAAATTTAAATTTTGGAGAATTATTACATATTTCAATAATATCAAAAAATGAAAAAATTAAAACTTATGGAAATTTTCCAGAAATTAATGGATTTAAAAAAGCAGGTTTATCTTCTTCTAGTTCTACAAATTTTATAAATGGTAAAGTCAGCTCATCGCAAGAAATAACACAAAACTACATAGCATTAAAAGAAGGAGAAATCATCATTATGCCATTTAAAATAAAGGTTAATGGAAATGAAGTAAGGTCAATAAAAAAAACAATTTTAGTAAATAAAAAAAAACTACAACAACAAAAACAACCATTTAATAACTTTTTTGATCCTTTTGAGGATAATTTTTTTAATAGAAATCAAGATGAATTTATTGATGTTGAGGCTGATGCTTTTCTAAGTTTAAATACCAGTAAAAAAATAATCTATGTTGGAGAAGGATTTAACACAACATTATCATTTTTTGTAAGTGAAGATAATGTAGCAGACATGAGATTTTTTGATTTAGGAAAACAACTAACAACAATTTTAAAGAAAATAAAACCATCAAACTGCTGGGAAGAAAATTTTAATATAGAAAATATAAATAGTGTTCCCGTTATAATAAATAATAAAAAATATAATCAATACAAAATTTTTGAAGCGACATACTATCCTTTTAATAATCAAGATATATCATTTCCTATATTAAAATTAGAACTTATAAAATATAAAATATCTAAAAGACCTTCATTTTTTGGTAGAAATAAAATTGAAGATTATGAAACATTTTATTCTAAACCTACAACAATCAAAGTAATAGATTTACCCAATCATCCTCTAAAAGAAAATATTAGTGTTGGGAATTTTAGTTTAAATGAAACGATAAATAAAAAAGAAATTACAACTGGAGAAAACTTTAGTTATGAATTTGAAATTATTGGTGAAGGTAATATAACGGCAATAAGCCCACCAACAACTAATATTGATGGGATTGAATTCTACTCTCCAAACTCACAACAATATATAAAAAGAGAAAAAGGTAAAGTTTTTGGATCAAAAAAATTTCAATATTATGGAATTCCAATAGATGCAGGTAAATATGCATTTAATAAAATAAAATGGATATTTTTTAATACTAAAGATCAAAAATATGATACATTAAAAAGTAAAATTGAGATTATAGCTACTGGAAACAGCATAAAAAATAAAATGATTCAATCAAAAAATATTGATCCATTCTTCAGTATAATTAATAGTGAAAACAACACATTATACCCAATTAAAAAACAAACAGACAATAGTATTTTTCTAAATTTTATTATTTTAACTTTAATTATTGTTTCATCCATATACTTAATAAAATATAATAAATGAGTAATTCATTTGGTAAAATTTTCAGAATTTCAACTTTTGGAGAATCGCATGGACCAGCAATTGGAGTAATTATAGATGGTTGTCCGTCAGGAATTTTAATCTCTTCAGAAGAAATCCAAAAAGATTTAGATAGAAGAAAGCCTGGACAATCAAAAATTACAACACAAAGAAAAGAATCAGATGATGTAGAAATATTATCAGGAGTATTTGATGGAATAAGTACTGGAATGCCAATTTCTCTTCAAATAAAAAATAAGGATCATAAAAGTAGTGATTATAATCATCTATCTAAATCATTTAGACCCTCTCACGCAGATTTTACATATCAAAAAAAATATGGTGTAAGAGACTATAGAGGTGGGGGAAGAAGTTCTGCAAGAGAAACAGCAAATTGGGTAGCTGCAGGTTCTATAGCAAAAAAAATTTTAGCACCACTAAATATAACTATACATGCTTATGTGTCAAAAGTCGGAAAATGTGAAGTAGATAAAAATTATGTTGATATGGACCTTTCAAAAATTGAATCGAATATTGTAAGATGCCCTGACAAAGAATTTGCTAAAAAATTTATTGAAATTATCGATAGTGCTAGAAAAAATCAAGATACTGTTGGTGGTATAATTACTTGTATAATTAAAAGATGCCCTGTAGGAATTGGAGAACCAATTTTTAATAAACTTAGTGCGGAACTTGGAAAAGCTATGCTTTCAATAAATGCAGTTAAAGGGTTTGAATATGGAAGTGGATTTTCTGGTATAGAAATGTTTGGATCTGAGCATAATGATAAATTTGAAATTAATAATGGCAAAATTTCTACTAGCTCTAATTTTTCTGGAGGGATTCAAGGTGGTATTAGTAATGGAGAAGACATATATTTTAGAGTTGCATTTAAACCTGTTTCAACTGTAATGAAAGACCAAAAAAGTATAAATAGTGATAATGAAGAAGTAATTGTTAAGGGAAAAGGAAGGCATGACCCATGTGTTGTACCAAGGGCAGTACCAATTGTAGAATCAATGGCAGCAAATGTAATTACTGACCTATATTTACAAAGTAAAAAATAAACTAATGAGAAATATACCTCTTCATACTAAAATTATTTTTGGTTTAATACTGGGACTTTTAGTTGGAATAGCATCTGTATTTGCTGGAATAGGAAATATAATTAGTGATTGGGTAATGCCGTTTGGAACAATATTTGTTAAAATGTTAAAACTTGTAGCAGTTCCATTAATTTTAGTCTCACTTATTTCTGGGATATCAAATCTTAGAGATACTGCAAAACTTTCTAGAATAGGCAGTAAAACATTTGGTATATATATATTAACAACAGTTATAGCTATAATTATTGCACTATTCTTAGCAAATTTTATTGAGCCAGGAAATGCGTTTCCAGAAGAAAAAACAGCAGAATTAAGAGAAAAATATGCATCTGATGCATCTATGAAAATTAGTGATGCCAAAGAAGTAGAAAAATCTGGACCATTACAAATGATGGTTGATGTTGTTCCTGATAATTTTTTTTATGCAGCTAGTAATAACAGAAATATGTTACAAGTTATTTTCTTTTCAATATTATTTGGTATAGCCTTAATTCTTATTCCTCCAAATAAAGCTGATCCTGTTAAAAATATATTTGATGGATTAAATGAAATAATAATAAAAATTGTAGAAATTATTATGGAGTATGCCCCAATTGGAGTTTTTGCTTTACTTGCTGGTCTAATTGTAGATCTTGCTGGTGATGATCCAAACAACATAATTACTACATTAAAACCATTATTAATTTATGCTTTAACTGTTATCATTGGACTTGGAACTATGATTTTTATTTTCTATCCATTTATTATGTACACATTTACAGGAGTAGGTTATAAAGATTTTTTTAAAGCAATATTTCCAGCACAAATGTTAGCTTTCTCAACAAGTTCAAGCGCTGCTACTTTACCTTTAACAATGAAAAGAGTTGAAAAAAATCTAAATGTATCAGAAGAAGTTACAAGTTTTGTTTGTCCATTGGGAGCAACCATAAATATGGATGGGACAAGTATTCATCAGGCAATTTCTGCTGTTTTTATAGCTCAAGCTTTTGGTCAAGACCTTACAATTGCCGATCAACTTGTAATCGTTATTACAGCAACACTATCATCAATTGGTGCGGCAGCTGTTCCGGGAGCTGGATTAATTATGCTTGTAATTGTTTTAGGAGCTGTAGGAATTGATCCTCAAGGATTAGCTTTAATTATAGCAATAGATAGGCCTCTTGATATGTTAAGAACAATTGTAAACGTAACAGGTGATGCAACTGTTGCTAGTTTTGTTGCATACACTGAAGGAGAAAATATAAAATTTAAAAAAGATGAATAAAATTATTAATATTTATGTAGAAGCAAATCCAAATCCAAATTCATTAAAATTTGTTGCGGATAAAATGTTAATTGACGATGGAATAGTTAAAGACTACCCAGATATTGAAAGCGCATCAGAGTCTCCAATAGCACAAGCTTTATTTGGGTTTCGTTTTATTAAAAGGGTCTTTATTATGAGTAATTTCATTACACTAACAAAAGATGAGAATACAACTTGGGATGATATTAAAATGGAGTTAAAAGATTTTATAAAAAAATATCTTGAAGAAGATAAAATCATAATAAATAAAGAAATTAAAAATGAAAATAAAGAACCTACTACGGATGTAGATAAAAAAATCATTGATATTCTTGAAGAATATATTAAACCAGCTGTAGAACAAGATGGTGGAGCTATACAATTTGAATCTTTTAATAAAGGAACTGTCACTGTATCCTTACAAGGAGCATGCAGTGGATGTCCATCTTCTATGATTACATTAAAAGCTGGTATAGAAAAACTCCTAAAAAGATTTATACCTGAAGTTGATGAAGTTGTTGCTCAAGAAGTGTAATATAAATAAATTAAAATTTTCTAACTTTTTTTAAAATCAACCTTAACTGACCACACAGTTGAGCCATCTGAATGATCTTTTATTTCAACCCCTAACCCTAAGATTTCATTTCTAATTTTATCTGATAGAACATAATTCTTGTTTTTTCGGGCAGCATGTCTTTTATTAATAAGATCTTCTAATGTATTAACTGATATATTTCTATTTTTTAATATAAGAAGATTTAGTTCTGATAGAAACTTAAATGCACTTTCATTAAATAAACCTAAAATATTTCCATATTTTTTAATTAAAGAAATAAATAGGTTAGAAATATAACACAACTCAGGATTTACTTTTTTATTAACAGCTAGTAAATTGAATTTTCTAACCAGTTTAAAAATTATTGAAAAAAGACCTGGGGTGTTAAAATCATTATTCATAAATTGAGAAATTTCTAATTCACAATTATTTATATAATTTTTAAAATCTAAGGCTTCAATTTCTTTTTGTTTTTTATCTATAATCGATTCAGCTAAACTTATAGAAGAATATATTTTTATAAGATTAATAATTGTACTATTAATTTGTGATTCATTAAAATTTAATACAGATCTATAATGTACTCCTAAGATCAAAAATTTTAAAATTTCTGGATTATAATCTTTAATGAAATCTCTAGCTTTTATTATATTTCCAAGAGATTTCGACATTTTTTGATTACCAAAATTAATAAGATTATTATGTACCCAAAAATTAGAAAAATTAGAATTATACCTACATTCTGACTGTGCAATTTCATTTTCATGATGAGGAAATAAAAGATCTATACCTCCACCGTGAATATCAATTTGATTACCTAATAATTTATTTGCCATTGCAGAACACTCTATATGCCATCCTGGTCTACCATAACCCCAAGGAGAATTCCAACCAGGTTCATCCTTCAGAGATGGTTTCCACAAAACAAAATCTAAAGCATCTTTTTTATTATCATTAATTTGAACCCTATGACCAACTAATAAATCATCAATTTTTTTTCCTGAAAGTTTTCCATAATCTTTAAATTTTTTTATAGAAAAAAATACACTTCCATTATTAAAATAGGCGTACTCCTTTTCTATTAAATCTGAAATAAAATTAATAATATCATCCATATGTTCTGTGCATTTTGGATTATGACTAGGCTTTGGAATTTTTAATGAGGCATAGTCTTTTTCAAACTCATATATATATTTTTCAGAAATTAATTTAATATCTGATTTTTCACTTTGTGCTTTATTAATTATTTTATCATCAATATCTGTGTAATTGTATACATAGTTTACTTTATAATCTAAATATTCAAACCAATTCCTCAAAATATTAAAAAAAATAGGGCCTCTAAAATTACCTATATGCAATAAATCATAAACTGTAGGACCACATACATACATTGATACATGACCTTTTTTATTGCTATAAAAAATTTCTTTTTGTTTTGAAAGAGAGTTGAAAAGTTTAATTTCTTTATTCATAATTTATTTTAAGCTTTTTTTGTGCAAAATTTGTGATATCTATAAAAAAAGTTAAGTTTGCGTACTAATTTAAATGGAAGCGGGGACATTTGTCCCCATTTTTTTTGAAAAATAATTATGGACACAAAAGTATTAATACAATCATTTACTGAATTTGCTAAACAAAAAAATGTTGATAGGCCAACAATGATAAGAATCTTGCAAGATGTTTTTCGAGCAATGATTAAAAAAAAGTATGAATATGATGAAAATTTTGACATTGTAATAAATGCTGATAAAGGAGATCTAGAAATCATGAGATTTAGAGAGGTCGTGGATGATAACTCTGAAGATATATGGGACTTTGATAAAATAACCATCACTGATGCTAAAAATATTGAAGAAGATTTTGAAATAGGTGATGAAGTATCTGAGGAAATTAAAATTGAAGATTTTGGGAGAAGAGCAATAATTCTTGCAAAACAAACTCTCATTCAAAGAGTAAAAGACTTAGAAAAAGAAGTTATTATAACTAAATATGATGATTTAGTTGGAGAAATTATTACTGGAGAAATTTATCAAATTCTTAGCCGTGAAGTACTTCTAGTAGATGGGGAAGGAAATGAAATCTCACTTCCTAGGTCAGAACAAATTTCTAAAGATAGATACAGAAAGGGGGATTCATTAAGAGGTATTATATCTAGTGTTGAAATGTTTAGAGCTAATCCTAAAATTATACTTTCAAGAACAAATCCAAAATTTTTAGAAAAACTATTTGAGCAAGAGGTTCCTGAAATTGCTGATGGATTAATAACTATTAAAAAAGTTGTTAGAGAGCCTGGAGAAAGAGCAAAAATATGTGTAGAATCTTATGATGATAGAATTGATCCAGTGGGTGCATGTGTTGGAATGAATGGATCAAGAATTCATTCTATAGTAAGGGAATTACAAAATGAAAATATAGACGTAATTAATTATACTGATAATATTGATTTGTATATTTCAAGAGCGTTAAATCCTGCTAAAATTACAAGTTTAAAAATTGATAAGGAAAATAAAAGAGTTTCTGTCTACTTAAAACCCGATCAGGTTTCTCTTGCAATTGGTAAAGGAGGTCAAAATATTAAATTAGCAAGTAGACTTCTAGATTTAGAAATTGATGTTTTTAGAGAGCTTGATGCACTTCAAGAAGAAGATGTAGATATAGAAGAATTTTCAGATGAAATTGAAGGTTGGATAATTGATGAATTAAAAAGAATTGGATTAGATACTGCAAAAGCAGTACTTAACATAGAAAAAGATGATTTATTGAAAAGATCTGATTTAGAAGAAGAAACTATTAATAGTGTTAGAGCTACAATTCAAAAAGAATTTGAATAATATATGAGTGAAAACAGAATACTTAGATTAGGTCAAGTTGCAAGAAAATTAAATGTTGGTAGAAATACTATTATAAATTTTCTAAAAGAGAAGGGATTTAATATTGATGCCAATCCTAATGCAAAAATTAATAACGATCAATATTTAATGCTTGAAAGTGCATTCCAAGATTCGGCAGTTGAGAAAAGGGTAGCATCAAATATTAAAATAGGAATTGAAGAAAAACTGCAAAAAGTTGAAGAAAAACCAAAAGTTGAAGAAAAACCAAAAGTTGAAGAAAAACCAAAAAAAGAAATAAAAAATAATATTACGATTGTAGATAAAATAACCTTACCTGATTCTACAAGAAAAAGAGTAGCTTCTTCAGATCAATCTAAAAAGAAAAGAAGACCTAGAAAAAGAATTATCTCTAAGAAGAAAAATGTAGAAAATAAGAATTTGAAACTTGCAGAAAAAGATATTGCAGAAAAAAAGAATAAAGAAATACAAGAAAAAATAAAATCGACACTTGCAAAACTTAGTAGTACGGGAAAATCAGAAACTAAAAGATCAAAATACAGAAAAGAAAAAAGGTCTCATCACGCGGAAGCTATTGAAGAAGGAATAATTAAACAAGAAAAAGAATCCAAACTCTTAAAAGTTACTGAATTTATTTCTGCAAATGATTTAGCTAAACTTATGGATGTAACTGCAAATGAGGTAATTGCAAAATATTTAGAAATAGGAATGTTTGTTTCTATAAATCAAAGATTAGATGCTGAAACAATAAATATTATAGCTGAAGAATTTGGCTATAAAATTGAATTTACAACATCAAAAGAAGAAGAGATACTCATCGAAGAAACTCCTGATGAAGAAAAAGACTTAAAAAACAGGGCTCCTATAGTTACAATCATGGGTCATGTAGATCATGGAAAAACTTCTTTGCTAGATTATATTAGAAATTCAAATGTAACAGAAAAAGAGGCGGGTGGTATAACGCAACATATAGGAGCATATGATGTGGAAACAAAAAAAGGTCAAAGAATTGCTTTTTTAGATACACCAGGTCATGAAGCATTTACTGCTATGAGAGCTAGGGGTGCAAAAATAACTGATGTTGTAATTATTGTAATTGCTGCTGACTCTACTGTTATGCCCCAAACAAAAGAAGCAATAAATCATAGTAAGGTTGCTGAAGTTCCAATAGTATTTGCTATCAATAAAATTGATACTCCCAACGCAAATGTAAATAAAGTAAAAGAAGACTTATCAAAAATAGATATTCTTGTTGAAGACTGGGGTGGAAAGTACCAATCCCAAGAAGTATCTGCAAAAACAGGGAAAGGTATTGATGAGCTACTCGAAAAAGTTTTGCTTGAAGCAGAATTATTAGAGTTAAAAGCAAATCCAGATAAAAAAGCCATTGGAACTATTATTGAGTCTGAACTTGATAAAGGTAGAGGATATTTAACAACATTAATGGTACAGGGAGGAACTCTAAAAAAAGGTGATATTATACTAGCAGGATCTCAATATGGTAAAGTCAAAGCATTGTTTGATCATAGAAATAAAGAAAAAGAAAAAGTTAGACCAGCTACACCTATATTAATGCTAGGGCTTAATGGAGCACCTCAAGCAGGAGATATTTTTAATGTATTCGATACTGATAAAGAAGCGAGGGAAGTTGCAAATAAAAGAGAGCAATTAATTAGAGAACAAAAGTTAAGAACAAAAAAACATGTTACTCTTGATGAGATTGGAAGAAGACTAGCATTAGGAAGTTTTAAAGAACTTAATATTGTTTTAAAGGGTGATGTAGATGGATCCATTGAGGCATTGTCTGATTCTATGGAAAAACTTTCTACAGATGAAATATCTGTAAATATTATTCACAGAGCTGTCGGTCAGATTACTGAATCTGACGTGCTTTTAGCTTCAGCTTCTGATGCTATAATTATTGGATTTCAAGTTAGACCATCATCAAGCGCAAGGATTCTTGCTGAAAAAGAAGGGATTGATATTAGAATGTATTCAATAATATATGAGGCAATTAGTGAAGTTAAAGATGCAATGGAAGGTCTTCTAAAACCAACGGAAGAAGAAAAAATTCTTGGAAATGTTGAAGTTAGAGAAATATATAAAATTTCAAAAATTGGGACAATTGCAGGATGCTATGTAACAAATGGAACAATTATAAGAAAAAATCGAATTAGGTTAGTTAGAGATGGAATTGTTATTTTCACAGGTAAAATAAACCAACTTAAAAGATTTAAGGAAGATGCAAATGAAGTAAAAAATGGTTATGAATGCGGACTTAGTATAGAAGACTTTAATGATATAAAAGTTAATGATACTATTGAATCTTTTAAAATAGAAAAAATTAAAAGAAAACTTTAAATTATATAAAATGACTAAAATAGAAAAAACTAAATATTCAACAGAAGAACTAAAAAAATTTGAAAAAATGTTAGTAGACAAAAAGGTCAACGCACAAAAGGAACTTGATTTTATAAAAGAATCTCTATTAAGAAAAGATCTTTCAGGTACTGATACAACACAAGGAGCACTAAAAACTTTAGAAGATGGCGCAGATACAATGGAAAAAGAAAGTTTAAGTCAATTAGCAGGAAGACAACAAACATTTATTGCCAATTTAGAAAAAGCATTAATTAGAATAAAAAATGGCACTTATGGTATATGTAAAGATACGGGAAAATTAATTGATAAAAATCGATTAATGGCTGTCCCTCATGCAACACAAACAATAGAAGCTAAACTTAAAAAAGGATAATATTGAGCGCATTAGAGGCAAATATAGAGGCATTAATATTTTGCTCACCAAAACCAATCAAAGTTGATGATATTCAGAAAAGCTTTTTTGAGTATAATAAAACTACATACAAACCAGCAGATATCGAGAATGCTATTCTAAATCTAATTAATAAATATAAAGATGATAATTATGCTATTGAAATTATTGAATCTGGTGGAGGTTATCAGTTTGTGACAAAAAATAAATATTCTAGATTAAATGAAATATTACTAAAACAACAATCAAAAAGAAGACTATCCATTTCTGCTCTAGAAACACTTTCAATAATTGCTTATAAACAACCTCTTACTAAATCACATGTTGAAAAAATAAGAGGAGTTAACTGTGACTATACTATTCAAAAATTATTAGATAAAGAATTAATTGAAATTAAAGGAAAATCTGATAAAGTGGGAAGGCCACTAATTTATGCTACGAGTCATAAATTCATGGATTATTTTGGAATTAATAATTTGAGTCAATTACCTACACTTAAAGATTTTCAAAAAGAAGAAAATACAATTGGAGATGAACAAGAACTTTAATGATTTAACTATTCGACTAAATAAATTTATAGCTAAATCAGGATTGTGCTCAAGAAGAGAGGCAGATACATTTATAAATAATGGGAGAGTATCTGTTAATGATGTTGTAATTAAAAAAATGGGAACTCTAGTTAATAAAAATGATTTAGTTAAAGTTGATAATAAACGCATTTTCCCTGAGAAAAAAATATATATTCTTTTAAATAAACCAAAAGATTTTATAACTACAAACAAAGACACACACAATAGAAAAATTGTAATTAATCTAATTAAAGGAGTAAAAGAAAGAATTTTCCCAGTAGGAAGATTGGATAGAAACACAACTGGACTTCTTCTTTTAACAAATGATGGGGAGCTTGAAAAAAAATTAATTCATCCATCTCATAAAATTAAAAAAATCTACAGTATTGAATTAGATAAACCAATAACCAAACATGATTTAAATAAAATTATTGAAGGAATAAAAATAGATAATGAAAAAATTAATTTTGATAAAGTCAACTTAATAAATAACAAAAAAGAATTAGGAGTAGAAATTCATATAGGAAAAAATAGAATTATTAGAAAAATATTTGAAAGTTTAAATTATAAAGTAGTTAAGTTAGATAGGGTAATGTTTGGTCCTTTAACAAAAAAAGATTTACCAAGAGGAAAGTGGAAGTTTTTAGATCAAAAAGAATTAAGATTAATAAAAAACTTTACTAAATAATCTTTTCAGTAGTTTCCTTAATAAGTAGTCCTAAATAAGTAAGATGATTTTTTGTGTTTTTATCTTTAGACTGTTTAATGCCAGACTTAATTTTTTTCTCTAAATCAATCAATTCATTCAAAATAATAGGCCTTATATCTGACTCATCAAACTTAATATTTGCTCCATATCTTTTATACCAACTTAACTGAGTTTTATTTTCACTCATTAAATCTATAAGAATATTTACATATCCTTTCTGCAAATTTCTATTATATAAATTGATGCTTTGATTGGAATTTAAATCTTTCCATATTGTACTATTCAAATCATTTATCATTTCAGATATAGTATATGATAGATTTCCGTTTAATTGTTCATTTTCTATCATTCTAGATAGTCTATTATAATTAAATACTCTATTTAAAGTATTGATTTGAATTGATCTTATTCTCTCAACTGATCCTATATTTTCTATTTTATCAAGAATATTATTATCAACTAGCCAATCTAAAGAACCAAATACGTGAGTAGTTAAAAAATTCACTGCAGACTTTTGTTGATTTTTTGATACATGTACATATACAGATCCAGCTTGATCATTACTTTTAAGATCCTCAAAAATTCCTCCTATATTTGATGAAACATGTCCTAAATATCTTCTAAATTGTGAATATACATTTAAATATAACTCTTTTAGATCATCATAATTTTTACCTTCATCGTAGGACCACTTCAATAAATTAGGCATTATTCTCTTTAAGTTTTTTAAACCATATAAGCTTGCCTTCATATTATCATCACCAATAGATTCAGTTTGAGATCGTGGGTCAATACCATTAGAGTAACCAAACCAATATTCATAATCACCCGAATGACTCTTTATCCAATCATTTAAAATTTTTTGTTCTGAAATGGTGCTTTCGCCATCAAAATAAGTGTAACCCCATTTAACAGCCCATATATCATATGTGCCAATCATAGGGTAAAAATTAGAAACATTATCTCCAGGTTGAGCAACATAATTAAACCTTGCATAATCCATGATTGAAGGAGCTACTCCACGAGTGGAAGTAAATGTGGGTGACCTTAAACTATCAACTGGGTATGCTGAACTTGAACCCATATTATGTTGTAACCCTATAGTATGTCCAACCTCATGTGCAGAAACAAAACGCATCAATTCACCCATAACTTCATCCTCAAACTTAACATCACGAGAGTCTTCATTAACAGCAGAAGTTTGTATTAAATACCAGTTTCTTAATAGGTTCATAATATTATGATACCATCCTATATCACTTTCTAATATTTCCCCTGTGCGAGGATCTGCTGTGTGAGGACCATATGCATTTTGAATATCTGATGCATAATATCTAATAACAGAATACCTAGCATCTTCAGGGGTCCAATCAGGATCTTCTTCTTTTGTAGGTGGGTATTTACAAATAATTGCATTTTTAAACCCTGCTGCTTCAAAAGCAATTTGCCAATCCTCAACGCCTTGTTTTAAATATTTTCTCCATTTTTTAGGAGTAGCTGGATCTAAATAATATACAATAGGTTTTATTGGTTCAACAAGTTCTCCCCTATTATAAGCTTCAATATTTTTCGGGACTAATTTCCATCTACGAATATAAGTTGTAGATTTTGCTTTTTGTTCATCAAGACCATAGTCTGTCTGAGATTGTGAAAAGTATCCGACCCTCTGATCTCTAAGTCTTGATTGCATTTTATTTTCTGGAAGAAGAAGCATAGAGTTATTTATTTCTAAGCTAATTGTCTGAGAATTTCTTGATGATGGAGGTTCTGATGAATTATAAGTCATAACACTTCTAGCTTCAATGTTTATTGGAAAACTTTTTACCGACTCAATGAAAGATCTTTTTTTATCTAATGAAGTTATTTTTAATGATTTCCTTCTAAACTGTGGAAAACCAAGTGACTTAACATCAGTATTAAATAATGGAGTTATATCAATTACTACTGAGCTATCTTTAGGATTATATGTTTTAATATCAAAAGCATATAAAATAGGTTCAAAATTTGAATTTTTTACAGAATTAGAAATAGGTAATGTATCTGAAGCAACATTTTCATAACTAACAATCCTCAAAAATATTTTATCATATTTTTTTTGCCATCTTAAAACCTGAGAATTAATTTTTTGACCACCATAACCAATTCCATTTGCTGTTTTAGAAATTCTAGTAACCATAAGCATTTCTTTTTCAAAAAGGGTTGGATGTATTTCATACAAATATTTTTCTCCTTTGGAATGAACCTTAAAAAGACCTTCATTTGTGTTAAAGGTTGAATCAATAACCTTATCATAAGACTTAATCTTTGAAGTATCTTCTGATTTTTTATCTTTTTCCTGCGCAAAAGAATAATCCGCTATAAGTAATAATAATATTATAAATAATTTTTTCATACTTTGAATATAGTTGAAAAAAATAAATCGACAAAAAAATAGTAAGAGACATTATTTGTATATACTTTTAAAATTAATTTATCTCATGAGACAATATACGCAACCTAAAATATATTTTAATTCTATTAGATCATTTTGTTATTTCAATTATAATGGGAAAAGAATAAGAGTTTATAATGGAAAAACCATTAATAAAGATATTCATCCAAACAAAACAAAAAACAATAAAAAAAAATTAAAACTTTTAAATAATCTCAAGAAAGAACTAGAAAAAAAACTAAAAAATAATTGGTCACCTAATTCCAAAGACGTGGTAGAGCAATTGACAAATAACAAGTATACCCAAAGTATATTCATGGAAAGAATTAATCTAGAGTGCTTTGAACACCCTAGATCTGGATCAATTCATGTTGCAAATGAAATAGCAAATCTTATTAAAAAAAAAGAATCTAAAAACGAAAAGTGTGTATTGGGTTTAGCTACTGGATCATCTCCTATTGGTATCTACAGAGAACTAATTCGAATGTATAAAGAAGAAAAATTAAGTTTTAAAAATGTTATAAGTTTTAATCTTGATGAATATTTAAATATGAATCCAAATTCTATTCATAGCTACAATAGATTTATGTATGATAATTTATTTAACCATATAGATATTCTAAAAAAAAATATTCATATACCAAAAGGAAATATTAGTGGGCCTGAGATTGAGAAACATTGTATAAAATTCGAAAAAAAAATTGCTATTGAAGGTGGTATTGATTTACAATTACTTGGGATAGGAAGGAATGGGCATATTGGATTTAATGAACCTGGTTCATTAACATCATCAGTTACTAGAAAAGTTAATATAGAATATAAAACAAGATTTGATGCTGCCGAAGAATTTGGTGGAATTGAAAAAGTTCCAAAAGAAGCAATATCTATGGGAATTAGTACAATTTTAAAATCAAAAAAAATCATTCTTGTTGCGTGGGGAGAGAATAAAGGAAAAATTATTAAAAAAGCAGTTGAAGAAACAATTATTGATACTGTTCCAGCATCAAATCTACAAAATCACCCTAATACAAAATTTTTTTTAGACCTGCAATCTGCTTCATACTTAAACAGAATTGTTTGTCCATGGGTATATAAAGATATAAATCAAGCACCAAAAAAAATAGTCTCAACTACAATAATGAAGTGGGATAATATAGCAATCAAAAAGGCAGTTATCTGGTTAGCATTCAAATTAAAAAAACCTATTTTATTTTTAACCGACAAAGACTATACTGAACATGGTATGAATAAAATTTTCGATATTTATAATACTGCATATGAGACAAATATTAAAGTATTTAACATGCTTCAACATACAATAACTGGATGGCCAGGAGGAAAACCTAAAGTTGATGACTCACAAAGACCAGAAAGAGCTTATCCTTTAAAAAAAAGAATTATTATTTTTTCACCTCATCCAGATGATGATGTTATTTCAATGGGAGGAACATTTGATAGACTCATTCAACAAGGTCATGATGTTCATGTTGCATACCAAACATCAGGGAATATTGCCGTTTCAAATGAAAACATTCTTGAAATTACTGAATTAATAAAACGTTTATCTAAAAATTTATCATCTAAAGAATTAAATGAACTATTAAATTTGAAAATTATAAATGAAAGTACAAAACAAAAACAAGTGCAATGGTCAAATAACTTTCATAATAATATAGAGGCCATGACTAATAAAAAAGAAAATCTAACAGAACATAAAATTTTAAATAAAATAAAAGGCTTAATAAGAAATTCTGAAGCATTTCAAGCATGTATGCACTTAAAGTTAAAAAATGAAAATAAAATTTATTTCCTTAATCTACCCTTTTACCAGACAGGAGAAATCAAAAAAAATGATATTTCATATAAAGATATTAATATTGTAAAAAATATTATAGATAAAATAAAACCACACCAAATATTTGCTGCTGGTGACTTGGGAGATCCTCATGGAACACATAGACTTTGTCTAAGAACTATTTATAATGCAATTGATAAACTTAAAAGAAAACGATATATAAAAGATATGTATGTGTGGTTATATAGAGGTGCTTGGAAAGAATGGAAAATATCTGACATTGACATGGCCGTGCCGTTAAGTCCAGACCAAATTCTTAAAAAAAGAAAAGCCATATTCAAACACAAAAGTCAAAAAGACGGAGCAATATACCCTGGAGATGATATTAGAGAGTTTTGGCAAAGAGCAGAAGATAGAAATAAAAAAAGCGCACAAGATTATACTGATTTAGGTTTTGCTAAATATGCTGCAATAGAAGGCTTTAAAAGATATTGTTTTTGATAAAAAATTAAAAGGCAACAGCTAAAAATGCGTAACAGTTGAGAAAAAGATAATTATTGAATAAATAAAAACCCACTCATTGAGTGAGTTTTTATTTGGTGGTGCTGGGTGGACTCGAACCACCGACTCACGGATTTTCAGTCCGATGCTCTACCACCTGAGCTACAGCACCTAAATAAAATCGATGCAAACCTACAGAAATATAAGATTCCTGCAAAATTATTATTTTTGAAATTGTAACATTGCTATAATGAATTTATTTTATCAACTAATTTTTATATTAATAATACTCTTCTTTATCTTTTTAATTAGAAAGAGAATATTATTTATAAAAAGAAATATACTATTAGGGGCAAAGAAACATGAGGTAAACACAAATAAAAAAGAGAGAATAAAAAATTTAATTCTAATTGCTTTTGGACAAAAGAAAATGTTTAAAAAATTTATTCCTGCTTTTCTGCATTTATTTCTTTACATAGGATTTATAATAATAAACATTGAAATATTAGAAATTTTATTTGATGGCATATTTGGAACACATAGAATTTTTGCAATATTAGGACTTCCTTACTATAATTTTTTTATATCATTTATTGAATTTTTAGTTGTTACAGTATTAATTTCTTGCGTTATTCTTCTAATAAGAAGAAATATTTTAGGTATTAAAAGGTTTTTAAAACCCGAATTAAAAGGCTGGCCAGCTTTAGATGCAAATATTATTCTTATTGTAGAAATTTTTTTAATGATTGCTATATTGACAATGAACACCACAGATTTAATTCTTCAAGATTTAAAAAATGAAAATTATATTCAGACTGGAAATTTTTATTTTTCTAATAAATTAAAATTTTTATTTTTAGACCTATCTGCAAGCAAATTAATATATTTTGAAAGAATAAGCTGGTGGAGTCATATAATTGGAATATTTTGTTTTACTCTTTATATAACTTATTCCAAACATCTTCATATATTTCTATCATTTCCAAATATTTATTATTCAAAAAATGATCCTTTATCAAAAATTGAAAATATGCCCGCTATTACTAATGAAATAAAATCAATGATGGGCATTGCAAATTCTACCAGCGAAGTTTCTACTGCTAGGTTTGGAGCAAAAGATGTTACTGACCTATCATGGAAAAATATTATGGATGCATATTCATGTTCAGAATGTGGGAGATGTACATCTGAGTGTCCCGCAAATATTACCGGTAAAAAACTTTCCCCTAGAAAAATTATGATGGATGTAAGAGACAGGGCAGATGAGATTGGAAAAGAATTAGACAATAAAAAATCAATAAATGAGAACACTTTATTTTCTAACTATATTTCTAAAGAAGAAATATTTGCATGTACATCATGTAATGCTTGTGTTGAAGCTTGCCCCATAAATATAAATCCTTTAGATATAATTCTTGAGGTTAGAAGATTTAGTGCACTAGAAGAGTCAAGCTCTCCAAATGAATGGAATTCGATGTTTCAAAATATAGAAACTAATTATTCACCATGGAAATTTCCAATAGAAGAAAGAACCAATTGGACAAAAGAATAAGAAATGAAAGTAAATACTATTCAAAGTTTTATAAATTCAAATAAAAATCCTGAAATATTATTTTGGGTAGGATGTGCTGGATCATTTGATGAACGATATAAAAAAGTAACTAAATCATTTATAAAAATTTTAAATAATTTGAGGATTGATTATGCTATTCTTGGAAATGAAGAAGGGTGTACTGGAGATCCAGCAAGAAGGGCTGGAAATGAATATTTATTTCAAATGCAAGCACTAAATAACATATCTACTCTCAAAAAATATAATATAAAAAAAATAGTAACAACATGCCCTCACTGCTTTAACACGCTAAAAAATGAATATCCAGAGTTGGGTGGTAATTATGATGTAATACATCATACTGAGTTTTTAAATGAACTAATTGAAAATGGAAAAATAACAACAAAAAAAATGAATCAAAAAATTACCTATCATGATTCTTGTTATTTAGGAAGAGGGAATAAAATTTATGAAGCACCTAGACACATTATTACATCCATTTCAAAAAACTTAGTTGAAATGAAAAGAAGTAAAGAAAAAGGACTTTGCTGTGGCGCTGGAGGAGCACAAATTTTCAAAGAATCTGAAAATGGATCTGCAGAAATAAATATAGAAAGAATTAATGAAGTAGAAAGTTCAACTGCGGAAACTGTTATATCAGCTTGCCCATTTTGCCTAACTATGATTAATGATGGAATCAAAGAAAAAGAATTGGATTCTAAAATAAAAGTAAAAGATATAATAGAATTTCTTGAAGAAAACATGAACCATTAACTATGTACATACCATTTGAAAAAATATCTGAAAAATCTAGAGCTTGGATATATATTTTATCTGAAAATATTGATATAAATATTTCTAAAGAGTTAGATAAAACTTTGAAAAACATATGTAATGAATGGCAATCTCATGGCCAAATTATTAAATCATCATACTTAATTTCATATAACAGGTTTATTTTACTATTCGCTGAAGACAATAATTCAGTAAGTGGTTGTTCAATTGATGAGTCAAATAATAAATTAAGAAAAAAATTAAATCAACTCAAAATTGATTTACAACCTAACTCTAAAATTGGTATATTTAAAGAGAATAAAATTGGGTTTTTTAAAAAAAACGAATTAATAAGTTTAATTAAAAATAAAAAAATAGATTTATCTCAAAAAATGATTAATACTATAGTACAAGATAAATTATCATTTGAAAAAGAATGGGTTTTACAATTAAAATACTCGTGGGTTAATAAGTTATTATGAAAAAAAATAAAAAAATTCTTTTCTTATTATACTTATGTTTTCTATGGGTTGTTTCTTCTTGTATAACAACAAAAACTGCTCAAAAAGATTTTAACAATGCCGAGTATAGTGATGCAATATTTAAATACAAAAAATTACTTAAAAAAGCTGATAGTAAAACCAATTTTTTATTAGCTGAATCTTATAGAAAATCAAACCAAATATGGAAAGCAGAAAAATACTATGAAGATGCTATTATTAATGGCTATAAAGATGAAATAGCCTACTACTATTATCTAATAACACTCAAAACTAATAATAACTTTGATAAAGCTGACTCGCTGATTAATAAATATCTATCTATATCTCAAAATGAGGATGTATTAAGACTGATAAAATTCGAAGCTCAAAATATAAAAAATTTAAGATTATATCCTGATAGCAGTTATTATGCAGTAAAAAATTTAAAAAGTATAAATACTGAATTTGCTGAGTATTCACCGGCATACTCTAAAGGAAAACTTTATTTTGTCTCAAATAGGTCTTTAGATAAAATATACAAAGGAACAGGAACACCATTTACAGACATTTATGAAGTAAAGACAAAAGGAGCAAATGTTAATTTAGAAACTTTAAATAAACTTGATGAGAGCATTAATGAAAATGAAATAAATGAAGGTTCAATTACATTTTCGAATGATGGGATGTATATGATTTTTGCCAAAGGTAATGATGGTAAAAGCTCTGGAAGAAATAGCGTAGATTTATATTACTCAAGATTTAGAGGTAAAAAATGGACAAAACCAAGGTTACTTAATGTTAGCACATCTAGAAGTTGGGACTCAACACCATCTTTGACAAAAGATGGAAAAACATTATATTTTTCTTCAAATAGAACAAAAGGTGGATTTGGTGGGACTGATATTTATAAGGCTAATGTAAATAGTCGAGGTAGATGGATAAACATTCAAAATTTAGGTCCTGAAATTAATACACCAGGAAATGAGCTTTTCCCTAATGTATCTCAAGATGGAAGACTCTTTTTCTCCTCTGATAATCATGAAGGGTTTGGGGGATTAGATATTTTAGTAGCAACAAGACAAGGAGGTAAAATAACTATTAGTAATCCAGGAAAACCATTAAATTCTAGAGGTGATGATTTTGGAATCAATCTTTTTAATCCAACTAGAGGATTTTTTACTTCAAATAGAGATGGAGGACAAGGTGATGATGACATATATACTTTTATTAACAATGATCCAAATCTAAAAATTGTTAATTATACATTAAAGGGGACTACACTTACACCTAAAGATCAAACTAATTTTTCAATACTTGGAAATAGTGTTGTCAAATTACTAGATAAAGATGAAAATATTATAGAAGAAACATTTACAGATGAAAAAGGAGCATTTTCATTTACTGTTTTTTCAGATGAAGAATATGTTTTGATAGGAGAAAAAGAAAATTATTTTAGTTCTCGTTCAGGATTTAGCACAATTGGAAAAGCAATAGATAAATCTGCTCTTAAAGAATTCATAACAAATGTAGACTTTGAAAAAAATATTATTCTTGATCAAATAATCCTCGATAAATCAATATTATTAGATAATATATATTATGATTTAAATAAATCAGATATTAGAACTGATGCAGCAATTGAATTAGATAAACTAGTAATAATAATGAGAGATAATCCAACTATTTCTATAGAGCTAAGCTCCCATACCGATGATAGGTCAAGTCCAGAATATAATCAAGACCTTTCTCAGAGAAGAGCTGAATCTGCTGTTTTATATATTATTTCAAAAGGAATTGATAAAAAAAGAATTACTGCCAAAGGTTATGGGGAATCTCAATTGATAATAGTAAATGCAAAAACAGAAGAAGAACATCAAGTTAATAGAAGAACTGAATTTAAAGTTACGAGTTACGAGTTGATTGATGATGATGAAGATTCTCAAACTGAAGAAAGATTCTTTATTAATAATTAATATTTTTTTTAATATTATGTCTAATAGATATTTAGGAAGAGGTGTTTCATCACAAAAAGAAGATATTCATAATGCAATAAAAAATATAGATAAGGGAATATTTCCTAATGCGTTTTGTAAAATAATTCCAGATATAATTAGTGGTGATTCAGATTATTGTAATATTATGCATGCTGATGGAGCGGGTACAAAATCATCTCTTGCTTATATATACTGGAAAGAAACTGGAGACTTAAGTGTGTGGCGGGGTATTGCTCAAGATGCTTTAATAATGAATATTGATGATATTATATGTGTAGGAGCTACTAATAATATTATTATATCTTCAACCATTGGAAGAAATAAACACATCATACCTGGAGAGGTTATCTCAGAAATAATAAAAGGCACAAATGATGTAATAAAACTATTAAAAGATAATGATATAGACATATATTCAAGTGGAGGAGAAACTGCTGATGTTGGTGATGTAGTAAAAACTATAATAGTAGATAGTACGGTTTCGTGTAGAGAAAAAAAAGAAAATATTATAAACGTTAACATTAAAGATGGTGATGTAATTGTTGGTCTATCATCTTATGGTCAATCTACATACGAAAAAGAATATAATAGTGGCATAGGAAGTAATGGACTTACCTCCGCTAGACATGATGTTCTACATAAATCATATTCAAAAAAATACCCTGAAAGCTATAATCATATAACAGATAATAAATTGATTTATAGTGGAAATAGATTATTAACAGATAAATCTAAAAACACAAAAAATATTGGAAAACTATTACTTTCTCCTACAAGAACTTATGCGCCAGTAATTGTTAAAATATTAAAAACTTATCAAAAAGACATATCAGGTATAATACATTGTACAGGTGGAGGACAAAGTAAAATTTTACACTTTATTGATAATCTTAGAATAATAAAAAATAATATGATGAAAATTCCTGAGGTATTTAATATTATACAAAAAGAATCAAATACCAGTTTAAAAGAAATGTATCAAGTTTTTAATATGGGTCATAGAATGGAAATTTACTGTAACAAAACAATTGCTAATGAAATAATTAATATTTCTAAAAACTTTAATATAGATGCACAAATTATAGGTAAAGCTGAGAAGAGTACTAAAAAAGAATTAATTATTGAATCGAAAGGAACTAAAATAGAATACTAAAACGTATAACCGCTTAAACAAATATAAATTTCTGAATAGCCTTCAATCATATGAGCCATACTCAAAACAAAAGTAAACTGATTAAAGATTTAAAGGTTATTACTGGCTATAAATATATCCTTACTGCTAAATTAAGTAAACAACCTTATTCAAAAGGATGGCGATATGGTGCAGGGGAAGCGGTTGCTGTTGCTAAACCAGGAACATTGCTTGAAATTTGGAAAATTCTGCAGATTTGTGTGAATGCTGATATTATTGTTATTATGCAAGCCGCTAACACAGGTTTAACTGGTGGATCTACTCCTTATGGTAATGATTATGATCGACCTATTGTAATCATAAATACTATGCGTATCGATGATATACAAATTATAAATGAAGGGAAACAAATCCTAGGCTTATCAGGAAGTACATTGTTTGGACTTGAAAAGAAACTAGCTCCCTATGGAAGGGAACCTCATTCGGTTATTGGTTCTTCTTGTATAGGTGCTTCAATTGTTGGAGGGATCTGTAATAACTCAGGGGGAGCATTAGTAAAAAGAGGACCAGCTTATACAGAGCTTTCGCTTTATGCAAAAATTAATTTGCAAGGAGAGCTATTGCTAGTGAATGACTTAGGCATTGATCTTGGTGATAAACCTGAAGAGATTTTGACCAATTTACAAACTCAAAATTATACTAAAGATCAAATGCAGTTTCCTGATAAACTAGCATGTGATAACGAATATCGACAACGAGTACGAGATGTAGATGCAAGTACACCTGCGCGTTTTAATGCGGATGGACGACGTTTATATACTGCCTCAGGTTGTGCAGGTAAAATTGCTGTTTTTGCAGTAAGATTAGATACTTATCCAATACCAAAGCGTCATCAGGTATTTTATATTGGTACAAATAGCCCAGATATATTAAGTAAAATTCGTCGCCATATTTTATCTCAGTTTAAACATCTTCCGACCTCTGGTGAATATTTACACAGGGACTGTTATGATGCTACTAAAAAATATTGCAAGGATACCTTTGTGGTAATTGACAAAATGGGACCCAGTTTTATCCCCAAATTATTTGAACTCAAACGGAAAGTAGACCTCTTAGCTGAAAGGTTTAAATTCCTTCCTAATAAATTTTCAGATAGACTAATGCAGTTTTTAAGTAATTTTTGGCCTAATCACCTCCCTCACCGAATGGAAAAATACCGAGATATGTATGAGCATCACTGGGTAATTGAAATGTCTGATGAGGGAATTGATGAGGCAAAAGCATACTTTGAAAAATTCTTTATAGAAAATGAAGGAAGCTTTTTTGAATGTTCTAAAAAGGAGGGCAAAAAAGCACTTTTACATCGATTTGTTGCTGGAGGTGCAATAGGTCGTTATCATGCCATACATCAAAAAAAGTCAGGAGAAATGATGTCCATGGATATTGCTTTCCCTCGTAATGAAAAAGACTGGTTTGAAAGATTATCGCCAGAGATAGATGGTTTATTAGATATCAAACTGTATTATGGTCACTTATTTTGCCATGTATTACATCAAAATTATATTGTTAAAAAAGGCATAGATTCTGAAGCACTGAAGCAGAAATTATTAAAAACGTTTGATTCTAGAGGTGCTGAATATCCAGCGGAACATAATGTTGGTCATGAATATTTTGCCAAATCGTCTTTGTCAAGCTTTTATAAAAAATTAGATCCAACTAATGGTTTTAATCCTGGTATTGGACGCACTAGTAAGCGTAAATATTGGAAATAGAACTGAGTTTTTATAAAATGGTCATTTGTAATGTTATAACATTTCAAGAATTTGTAAAAAAAAGAGTTTATAGCCTAATAATATCTTTGTTATGACAAAGGATTTTTTATTTGTTTTAATAATAAATCAACTTAGAAAAAATTACAATTGCTAGCACAGGAGCTAGCTGTATATACCAAATTCTTGATGGGACAGGAAAAAAATCATTTCACCCTATTGGAAATCCTTTATGATACACTTATTTAATCTAATCATATAAATTTTGATAATATTAATGTTTTCTTATATTTGCACCACAAAAAAAAACTATGATTAAAGTTAATATAAAAGAAAAAGAAGATATAAACAGAGCACTTAAAAGATTTAAAAAGAAATTTGAAAAGGCTCAAGTAATAAAAGATTATAGACGTAATGCTTTTTTTACTAAAAAATCTGTTAAGATTAGAGAAGAAAAATTAAAAGCAAGTTATATCCAACAAATCCAGTCAAAAGAAGTTTAAATTTTATTGTATCTTTCATATAGTTAGCATTAAACTATGAAAGAAACTTTTATTAACTATCTAAAATTTGAAAAAAGAGTTAGCCAGCATACTTTAAAAAGCTACAATATTGATTTAAATCAATTCCTAAAATTTTATAAAATTTATTCAAAAGACACAACTATTAATGATATTGATCATAGATCAATTAGATCATGGATTGTTGATCTTTCACTTAAAAATTTATCGAACAGAAGTATAAACAGAAAAATAGCTACTTTAAAAGCATTTTTCAAGTTTCTTATTAAAAAAGAATTTCTAATAAAAAATCCTACTAATAAAATTCGATCATTAAAAACAGATAGTTTGCTCCCAAAATTCATTAAAGAAAAAGACATGAAGTTCTTTTTTGAAAACTTACAATTAAAAAAAAATTTTGAAGGACAAAGAGATCTACTTATTATTGAATTACTATATGGAACTGGAATACGTGTCTCGGAACTAATTAATCTTAAATTACAAAATTTTAATATTGAAAAAAGTGAAATTAAAGTTTTAGGAAAAAGAGGAAAAGAAAGAATTATACCTTTAAACAATCAATCTTTAAAACAAATAAAAAATTACATTTCAATTAAAAAAAATAATATTCATTATGAACATGAATTTTTAATATCAACAAAAAAAGGAGAAAAAGCTTATCCCATGTTAATATCTAGAATTGTTAAAAAACACATATCTAAACTTATAGATAGCGAAAATTATAACCCTCATTTATTAAGGCATACATTTGCTACTCACATTTTAAATAGGGGTGCTGACTTAAATTCCATTAAAGATTTACTGGGTCATTCAAGTCTAGCAGCAACTCAAATTTATACACATAATTCAATAGAAAAATTAAAAAAAACATTTGAACAGTCTCATCCAAAAGCTTAGTTTTTTAAAAATGAAAATACATTTTTATAAAAAGAATTAGGATTTTCTGCATGAATCCAATGCCCACTATTTGATATCGTTTTTAAGTTAAAATTATCAAAATCATTACCTATTATACTAACATCAGAATCTGTTATATAATCAGAAAACTCACCTCTTAAAAACAAAGTTTCTTGTAAGATTTTATTATTTATGTTAATTTCTGATGAAATATCATTGATTGATGATATTATTATATCAACATTTGGCTTCCATGAAAAAAAATTATCTTGATTTCTTTTAAGGTTTTTAAGTAAAAAATTTCTTTCAGATAAATTATTTATATAATTAGAAGCCTGTTCATCAGCTTCTTTTCTAGACTTTATATCTTTTATGTTTATGTTCTTTAGTGTTTTAAAAATATGATTAAATCTATTAGTTGGATATTTCTTATTAACTATGTCTACAATAATTAATTTATCAATATAATTTTGATATATATCAGCAAATTTCATTGCCACTTTACCTCCCATTGAATGGCCTATCAAATATGCTTTATTAATATTATTAGATTGAAAAAAATCATGTAAATCATTGGCCATTTTAGAATAATTAAATGTTTCTGAATGAGGGGAATTTCCGTGATTTATTAAATCCACTAAATAAACATGAAAATTTTTTGAAAGATTTTTACCAATAGTAATCCAATTATCTAAAGAACCAAGTAAACCATGAAGAATGACAATCTTTTGACCTGATCCCATTTCTTTAAAGTATAGCTTTTCCATTATTTAAGCTTTGATAAATACATTTTAATCGTCTTTTCAAGACCAAAATATAAAGAATCTGATATTAAAGCATGACCTATTGAAACTTCAAATAGCTCTGGTAAATATGTTTTTAAATAATGTAAATTATTTAAATCTAAATCATGACCTGCATTAACTTCAAGTTGATTTAAAAGGGCATAATCATAAGCCTCTGTATAATTATTAATTATAGATTTATTATTAATAGCAAATTGTTTTGCATACATACCTGTATAAAATTCAATCCTATCAACACCTGATTCCTTAGCAAAATCAATCATTTTTTTATCAGGATCTATAAACAAAGAAACTTTAACATTAGATTCATGTATATTTTCTACAATATCTTTTAATGGAATAGCATTATCAGATAACTTCCATCCAATATTAGATGTAACAACATTAGGTGGATCAGGAACCAAAGTAGCTTGCTCTGGTTTTATATCTTTAATTATTTTTAAATATCTATTATCAGGATATCCTTCAATGTTAAAATTCGTACTTACAATTTTAGATATATTGTAAACATCATTAAGAGTTATGTGCCGTTCATCCGGCCTAGGGTGAACTGTTATCCCCTGAGCACCATAAAGTTCACAGTCTAAAACCACTTGAACCAAATCAGGATTATTGCCTCCTCTTGCATTTCTTAAAGAAGCAACTTTATTTACATTTACACTTAATCTAGTCATGGTTATATTAGTATTTCATAAATTTGCATAAATTAAAACAAAACCAATGAGTCTTAAAAACATAATTGATAAAGAAATAAAAGAATCTATGCTCAATAGAAATAAAACAAGACTAATTGCTCTTAGAGCAGTAAAGGCTGCTATCTTATTAGAAGAAAAAAGTGATAAATCATCTGTTTTTGATGAAAACTTACTTTTAATGAAATTGATTAAACAAAGAAAAGACTCCCTTTCACTTTATAAAGATCAAAATAGATCAGATCTTGCAGATATAGAATATATAGAAATAAATATTATAAGTGAATTTTTACCTGAACAAATATCGGATGAAAAATTAATGGAAGGAATTTTAAAAATCATAGAGAATGTAAATGCATCCAGCATGAAAGATATGGGAAAAGTTATGGGAATAGCAACAAAAAAATATAAAGGTCAAGCCGATAATAGTAGGATTGCTCAAATTGTTAAAGAAAAATTTAATTGAATTGAATTTAATTGATATAATTTTTAGTTTTTTATTATTATACTTTTCATATAGGGGTTATAAAAAAGGATTCATGATAAGTATTTTTAGTTTTTTTTCAATTTTTGTTAGCATCTTAATTGCACTAAAATATTCCCATTTTATATCAATTTTAATAATTAAAATTCTCCCAAGTTCTGAAGAGCTAATTGTAGGATTCATATCTATAATTACAACTTTTATTCTTGCGGTTTTAGTAATAAATAAAATTTCTCAATTTTTTAAATACATAATTGATTTCACTTTAATTGGAAGAGTTGATGATTTTGCTGGTATATTTTTTGGTTTTACAACCTCTGCTCTATTTATAAGTTTTTTTATAAACATACTGCTATACTTTGATATATCTATTTTTGAAGTACAAATTCGAAAATCAATAATTTGTGGTTATTTATTAAATTTTGCTCCTGAAGCATTTTCATATTTTACTGAATTTTTTCCTTCTTTAGAGGTAATCATTAATAAAATAGAGCATAAAGAAGTGATTGTGTAATAATGAACAATAAAAAAACATATATAGAAAAAGGTAAAGGCGAAACCATATTGCTTCTTCACGGTTTATTTGGTTCTTTAAGTAATTGGAAAAATACTTTGACATTTTTATCTAAAAATTATAGAGTTATTATACCATTAATACCAATTACGGAAGTAAATATAAAAATGGCTAACATAAAAGGGCTTACTAAATATGTTGAAACTTTTGTTAAAAAATTAAATCTTAAAAAATTTTCGATAATTGGAAATTCTCTAGGTGGACACATTGGACTAATGTATACATTATTAAATCCAAAAAAAGTAACCAAACTTATCCTTACAGGAAGCTCAGGGTTATATGAAAATTCTTTTGGTAACTCTTATCCTAAAAGAGATGATTATCAATGGATTAACAATAGAGTTGATTATACATTTTATAATTCAAAAATAATATCAAAAAAATACATAGATCAAATTTTCAAAACATTAAATAATAATTTAAAATGTCTTAATATTATAACTATCGCAAGGTCAGCTCAACGTGAAAATTTAACACTTAGGTTAAAAGAAATTAAATGCTCAACATTATTAATATGGGGATTAAATGATACCATTACTCCACCTTATGTGGCACATCAATTTAATAATTTGATTAAAAATTCTAAACTTCAATTTATAGATAAGTGCTGCCATGCACCTATGATGGAGCACCCAAAAGCTTTCAATAAAATAATAGGACCATTTTTAAAAATATAATATGAACATTGGAATTCATGGAATTAATTTAGATGACAGAAAAAAAAATGTTTTATCTGATTTAGTTAAAGTAATAAAAAAATATAAGATTAATATTTTTTATTCAAAAAGACTTTCTAAACAACTGAGTTTTAAAAACATAAAAACATACAATAAAAAAAACATTAATGAATTAGAATTCATAATAAGTTTTGGTGGAGATGGGACTTTATTAGATACCGTTACTCATGTTGAAAATTCAGGCAAACATATTTTGGGAATAAATATTGGAAAATTAGGATTCTTATCAAATGACGTATATAAAAAATTTGAAATTCTATTAAAAGAAATTATAAATAAAAAATATACTATTGACAAAAGATCTCTTGTTAGACTAAATACAATATCTAGAAATATTAAAAAGAATTATGCGCTCAATGAAATTTCTATTATTAAAAAAGACTCTTCTTCTATGATTAAAATCCATTGCCATATCAATAATCAGTTTCTTTGTACATATTGGTCTGACGGATTAATTATTTCAACTCCAACAGGGTCAACTGGTTATTCTTTATCTTGTGGAGGACCAATACTTACCCCTAATACAAATAATTTAATTATAACCCCTATAAGTCCACACAATTTAGGATTAAGATCTTTAGTTGTCTCAAATAACTCTAAAATTAAACTAGTAGTTGAAAGTGAAGGTTTTGACTTTTTAATTTCTATGGATTCCAGGTCTTTCACTTGTAAAAATGAAGAGGAGTTAATTATTACAAAAGCTGATTTTGATATTAATCTTATTCAACCAAATAATTTTGATTTTTTTGAAACCCTAAGAAATAAACTCAACTGGGGTTATGATTTTAGAAATTAAAAATACATAATTTTTAAATTTTTCGTTAAAAAACCATGAAGAGAATAAACTGTTTTATTATTTTATTGATTCTTTCTTCTTCACCTATAAAAGGTCAATTTTTAGAGCCTGGAATTAGCCTTGGACTAAATAGTTATTCTGGAGACTTAAACAGGGGATATTCACCATTTCCTGGTTCATTTGGATATGAAATTTTTAATAGATTTAATATGAGTTCTCACCAGTCTTATAAGATCTCTTATAAGAGGGGTTTGATCGCTGGAAAAGATAATATAAATGATGCTCTTTCAAAAAATAGAGATATGTGGTTTAAATCTAAATTTTCTGAAATAAGTGCTAAAATTGAATATAATTTTCTAGACTATTTTGATGAAATTAGTAGAGAAAACTTTACTCCTTATTTATTTTTTGGAGTAGGGTCTACTTTTATTAAAAATACAAATGAAAGAAACACCAAACTTAATAATAAAAATAAAATGATAATATCTATTCCTTTTGGAACGGGCATTAAATATTTAATTAAAAATACTTTTTCTATAGCATTAGAGTTTGAAATAAAAAAAACATTTTATGATGAAATAGATATAATAAGTGGGCCATCAACAACTTCATCGACACTTAGTAACCTTAGTAAAAATTATCAATATGGAAACTTAAATGATAAAGACTTTTACTACTTCACCGGGATTAGTATAAGTTATATTTTTTATAAAATTCCTTGTCCAAGAGATTCGGCACCTAAAAATAGTATATATTAAAACACAAGAATGAGCAAGAACAAAAAACAACCTAAACATATTGCAATTATAATGGATGGGAATGGCAGGTGGGCAAAACAAAGAAATCAAAAAAGAATGTTTGGACACAATAAAGCAAAAAAAAGTGTAAAAGAATCTATAGAGTATTGTGTTGAAAACAAAATAAAATTTTTATCACTTTTTACTTTTTCAACAGAAAACTGGAATAGACCAAAATTAGAAGTAAAAGGGCTAATGCATCTATTAAGTTTAGTTATTGATAAAGAAATTAATAACTTAATAAATCAAAATATAATATTAAAAGTAATAGGTGACTTAGATAAAATTCCTAAAAAAACTGCCTTAAAGCTTAATGAAGCAATAATTAAAACAAAATCAAACTCTGGATTAACTTTAATTCTAGCTATTAATTATTCTGGTAAATGGGATATTTTAAATGCAACAAAAAATATAATTAAACAAAAGAAAAAAATTGAATTAAAGAATTTTAACGAAAAAACTTTTGAAAAGTATTTAACAACAACTAATATTCCAGAACCAGAATTAATAATAAGAACAAGCGGTGAAAAAAGAATAAGTAACTTTTTTTTATGGCAAGCTGCTTATTCTGAATTATTTTTTACTGATATTTTATGGCCAGATTTTACTAAAAAAGAATTAAATAATGCTATTTTCGAGTTTCAAAAGAGAGATAGAAGATTTGGAAAATTATAAAAAAATATGAAAAAGGGATTATTTTTGTTTTTATCATTCATTTTAATAGGATTAAACTTTAAGTCTATTGGACAAATAAAATATAATTATAATTCAAATTCAGACAATCAAATAGTGATTAATTATTCTAATCCTAAAGTTTATGAAATTGCTGAAATAAATATTATAGGAGCTAAATATCTTGATGAAATAGCTTTAAAATCCTTATCAGGACTTAAAGTTGGAGATGAAATTTCTATTCCTGGGGAGTCTATATCGGGAGCTATCAAAAAACTATGGAAACAGGGTATAATTGGTGATATTAAAATTTTAATAGATAAAATTAAAGAAAATAAAGTGTACCTATCTATAATATTAACAGAAAGACCTAGACTAAGTACTTTTACATTAATTGGGATTGGAAAAACACAAACTTCAGAACTAAATGAGAAAATAAATCTTATTAGAGGTAGAATTGTTACTGATGCAACAATTAAAAACACCCAAAATACAATTAAAAAATTCTACTATGAAAAAGGCTATTTAAACGTAAAAGTTGATATTCAGCAGGTCATAGATACAATTATGTCTAATAGCATAAGGTTATTAATAGATGTTGAAAAAAATAAAAAAGTAAAAATTAATAACATTTCATTTTATGGTAATAAAGTTTTCTCAGATGCTAAACTTAAAAGCAAACTAAAGAAAACTGGAGAGAATGTAAAAATTTCATTATTTAAAAAACTATTTAAAAAAAGCTTGTCAATTATAAAGCCTAAAAATATTTTTGGTACTAAAAATGGAATTTCTAAAAATCAAATATTTGATTTTATAACTGAAAATTCAAAAATAAATTTTTTGAAGTCTAGTAAATTTATTGATAAAGAATTTATAAACGATAAAGATAATCTTATCGACTTCTATCAATCAAAAGGGTATAGAGACATTAAAATTTTAAAAGATTCAATAATATCAGATGGAGATTATGTTAATATTAATATTTATTTAAATCCTGGGAACAGATATTATTTTAGAAATATAAAATGGACAGGAAATTATATATATGATCAAGAATTACTTAATGAAATTCTTGCAATTGAAAATGGTGATGTATATGATATAGAAACACTTAATAAAAAAATAACCTACAATCCAAAAGGAACTGATGTTTCTTCTCTATATCAAGATAATGGATATTTATTTTCAAATATTCAACCTATTGAGGTTGGAGTGATTGGGGATTCAATTGATATAGAAATGAGAGTTTATGAGGGAGCTCAAGCTACAATTGATAAAGTAAGAATAAGGGGAAATGATAGAACTAGTGATCATGTGATAATAAGGGAATTAAGAACAATTCCAGGACAAAAATATAATCGGTCTGAATTAATAAGAACACAAAGAGAATTATCCCAGCTAGGTTATTTTGATCCTGAAAGCATTAACCCAATTCCTATTCCAAACCCACAAAAAGAAACTGTTGATATTACTTGGGAGGTAGATGAAAAACCAAGTGATCAGGTTGAATTATCTGGAGGTTGGGGAGGATATATGGGTTTTGTTGGTACAGTAGGATTAAGTTTTAGTAATTTTTCTGTGAAAAACATCAAAGATTTTAGCAAATGGAGACCACTTCCTGTTGGAGATGGACAAAAATTATCCATTAGAGTACAAGCAAATGGAAGACAGTTTCAAACATACTCTTTTAGCTTTGCGGAACCATGGCTTGGTGGAAGAAAAGCAAATAACTTTAGTATTAATTATAGTTATTCTATAAATCGTCAACTTGATTTTTATGGAACAGGATATAATAATGGATATGGTGGTGGATACGGTGGTGGATACGGTGGTGGATACGGTGGTGGATACGGTGGTGGATACGGTGGTGGATACGGTGGTGGATACGGTGGTGGATACGGTGGTGGATACGGTGGTTTTGGAAATAGCTATGGATCTTCGAAAGACAGTAAAATAATTGGTTCGATGAAAGTTCATGCAATCACCATAGGCCTAGGTAGAAGGGTTGTTTGGCCAGATGACTTTTTTATAATATCTAATTCATTATCATATTATAATTACGATCTTTTTAATTTTGGACAATCTTTAGGGTTTAATACAGGTATTACTAATACTATAGCTTTTAAAACTAATATTTCCAGGAATAGTATAGATAGCCCTACCTTTCCTAGAAGAGGATCTTCATTCTCACTAGATGTAGCCATAACACCTCCTTACTCAAAATGGAACGGCCTTAATTATGAGACTGCTGAACCTAAAGAAAAATATAAATGGGCAGAATATCATAAATGGATGTTTGATGCTAAATTCTATACTCTAATAATTGGAGATTTAGTGTTAGAATCGAGAGCTCATTTAGGTTATATAGGAGGTTATGGAGATGAAAATAAAATTGGACCATTTGAAAGGTTTTATCTTGGAGGGGATGGTCTCTCTGGATCATATAGTAATTTTTTATTAGGAACTGAAAGAATTGGATTAAGGGGGTATGAAAATAATTCTTTAATTCCTGTTGATGTTGAAAAAAATATTCAAGGAGGTACTATTTACAATAAGTATGTTTTTGAATTAAGATACCCTATATCATTAAACCCATCGGCAACAATATTTGGAACTACCTTCTTTGAAGCTGGTAATAATTGGAATTCTCAAAAAGACTTTAATCCTTTTGAATTAAAAAGAGCTGCGGGAGTAGGTGTAAGAATTTTCATGCCAGCATTTGGTCTTTTAGGAATTGACTGGGCATATGGGTTTGATAATGTTCCGGGACAGCTTGAAAAATCTGGTCCTCAATTTCATTTCTCTATAGGATCCCAACTTAGATAATTAAAATGAATAAAATTTCTATTATATTTTTCCTGTTATTATTACCAGTCTTAACCAAAGGACAAAAATTTGGTTATGTTAATTCCAATTTTATTTTAAAAAACATGCAAGAATATAAAGAAGCAATAAGTGAGATCGATATTTTGTCAAAAGCTTGGGAAAAAGAAATTAGTAACATGTATATAAAAATAGAAAAAAAAGAAATAAATCTTAAAACTGAACAAATATTACTTACTAAAGATATGTATAATGAAAAAAGAGAGGTTTTAGATAAAGAATGGATAACTATAAGAGAGTATCAACAAAAAGTTTTTGGCTTTGAAGGATTATATTTTCTTAAGAAAAAAGAATTGATTGAGCCTATTCAAGATATAATTTTTGAATCTGTTGAAAATATTGCAAAAAAAAATAGACTTCAGATTGTTTTTGATAAGTCTTCTGAACCTATACTTCTTTATACAAACCCTATTCATGACTATACTGATTATGTGTTAGAAGAATTGGAACTAAATAAAAAAAATAACTAGTTTTGCTCAAATAATAAAAATAACATGAAAAAATTACTATCTATATTAACTTTTATTCTTATCTCAAATATTTCTTTTTCTCAAGATTTAAAAATAGGTTATACTAACGTAGAATACATATTGAGTTTTCTTCCAGAAACCAAGCAAGTACAAGCTGAAGTACAAGCTTATGGAACTCAATTACAAAATCAACTGCAATCTAAAATAACTGATTTTCAAACAAAAGCTGATGCATTTCAAAAAAGTGCTGCAACAATGACTGATATAATTAGAGCTGATAAACAAGAAGAATTACAAAATTTACAAGCTTCTATTCAAAAATTTCAAACTGAGGCACAAACATCGATACAACAAAAAGAACAGGATTTATTTAAACCTTTGTTTGAAAAAATCAGCAATGCAATTAATGATATCGCTAAAAATGAAAATTTTACCCATGTCTTCAGTGCGGGAGTACCAGGGGTAGATGTATTATTATATGCCCAACCTGCTGGTGATATTTCAAAACTAGTATTTAAACAATTGGGTATAGATCCTCCTGAAAACGAAGAGTAGTTATTTTTTTAATCCTATTTCTTTAAGTCTCTCTTCTAAAAATTGAGCAGCTGAAATATCTTCGAATGCTTTAGGGTTTTTATTATCAATACAATTTAAGAGACAGCTTAAATCCATTTCCCCTTTTGGATGCATAAAAAATGGTATTGAATACCTCGATGTATTTAAAAGTTCTTTTGAAGGGTTAACTACCCTGTGAATTGTTGACATTAACTTATTATTTGTATGTCTTGCTAGCATGTCACCAACATTAATAACTAATTGATCTGATTCTGACTTAATAGGAATCCACTTATTATCTTTCGTTAAAATTTCTAAACCATCAGCGCTTGCACCCATCAAAAGAGTTATCAAGTTTATATCACCATGTGCTGCAGCTCTAACGGATCCATCTGATATATCCCTACTATCAATAGGATAATAGTGTATGGCCCTCATAATACTTTCACCTCCTCTTACCTTGTCTGAAAAATAATTTAACTCTAGATTCAAGTACATGGCTATCGACTCCAAAACCTTCATGCCTATATCTTCTAAATTTAAAAATGCTTGATTCGTAACTTTTTGAAAATTATCTATTTCAATTGGATAAACATTTTTTGGTGAAGCCTCTGGAAATGGATTGCCAATATGGTAAAATTCTTTTAAATCTCCTTTTTTACTTCCCTTGGCATGTTCTTGTTTTTTTATAACATAACCCCTTTGACCAAATAACTTAGGAAAGAAATATTTAATTTTTTTTTCATCTTCTAAATCAAAAAATTCTTTCATAATTCCATAAAGATTTTTGATTATGTCTCTTTGTAACCCATGATTCTTAATAATTGCAAAACCTGTTTGCTTAAATGAAGATCCCAACAAATTAGAAAAATTGAGCATATCACTTCTATCTCCATTTATAAATTTGGATAAATCTAAAGTAGGCACTTTAGTTATATTATCTAGCATCTTTATTCTACATTTATCGTTATTGATGAAGCCATTTCTTGTCCATAAGAAGCATGAACTCCATCTGCAAATTGTAAAGATATGACGTATCTTCCTGGTAATAATTCAATAGAAGCATCTGTCTGACCCTTACCATAATGAAGAGTTGAGTCACTCATTGGTATGACATCACCTAATGGCCAACTTTTTTGATTTATCAAAATATGATGATGACCATAACCTTCCCTAACCTTTCCGGCTGGTTCAATCAATATACCCTCAATACCCATATCAATAAAAACGGGACTAGAAACTGTTGATTGATCTTTTGGCCATTTAAAAAAAACACTAACATTAATTTCCTCTTCAATTTGACTATTCATCATTTCACTATTTTTATTTTTATTTTTATTAGTAGCACAAGAAACTAAAAGAAATAAAATAAAAATATAATTTTTCATAAAACTGGATTAAAAACTTCTTTTAAAACCTTCAGGGATTTAACCTTAATTGAAATTCCTAAATTATGACTAAAATATATAATTAATGCATTTAAAACATCATTTCTTTGAGAATAATTAGAATTTATTTTAGAATTAAAGTTCATTGAAATGCACTTTAAAAAAAATTCATTAAGATCTTTAGAGTTTGGATTTAAGATTTGATTTATATCAGAAACTTCAAAACCAAAAAATTTTGTAAGCTTTAATAAAAATTGAATATGAAAATTATTAAAATCTTTTTTCAACTCATCAAACATAATAAATGAATTATATAAAAAATTAAATTTTTCTTTTTGATCAGGCTCGTTAGATAATATTTTGTTTAATAATTCAGATAAGAATATACAAACAGACACTTTTTTAATACTCGTATGATTACTCAAATAAATAATATCAACTCTAATTTCTTTAATGCGTTGAATGTCTGATGAGTTTTTATTATAAACAACTAAATCAACAAGAGTTAAAGGTTGAAATAAACTAATTTTTTTACTAGACTTCAAATTCCTAACACCATTAATAATATAAGATTGCAACCCAAAAGATTCAGTAAAAATTTTACATATAATTGATGACTCTTTAAACTTAATATAATTTAAAATAATGCCCTTTGTCTTATATATCACTTAATTAAAATTTTACTTATAAGCTTATTAGATTGATCATCTGAAAGTAAAAATATCATATATATTCCTCTCTGCACCCTTATACCCAAATAATCATTTAAATCCCAAGATGTTCCTCCACCAATTGCAGAAAGGGTAATAATTTCTTTACCAGATAGTGAAGTAATTTTAATTCTATTTGATTTAACAAGACCAGAAAAAGTAATAAGATCATGATCTTTTAAATTTACAGGATTTGGAAATGCTTTAAATGAATTATAACTATTTTGAGTTGTACTGTTATCTGATTTATATGAAAAAAGACCATCATTAGTTAAAAAAAAAATTTCTCCATTTTGAAATGAAAGAATATTTTTTACTTTATTTGATATTAAAGGAGAATTTTTAGAATTAAATTCATATTCAATTTTATTTCCTTCAGAACTTAAAACTATAATTCCTTCATTTGTACCTATCCACTTTTTATTTGATTCATCAACTATTATTGAGTTAATCTTAATATTTTGTAAAATATTTTCATTCTCATTATTTGGTTTAAAATATGAATTAATATTATTAAAAACCTCAATGCTTGATGATGGAAAATATATCAAACCATCATCAGTTCCAACCCAAACAATATCATTTTTATCAATAACAACTGTATTTACAGAATTGTTAGGAAGAAAATTTGATGTCATATTTAATTTCTTAAATTCATTAGAATATGGATTAAATAAAATAATTCCACCACCAAAATTCTTATCTAAAGAAATCCAAAAAGTTTCAGAATTATTAAAAATAATATCAACAGGATACATATAAGATCCAACATCAAATTCATACTCCTCCCATCCATCAAATATGGTATAGGAAATAAGAGGATAAGTTGTCCCATAATTTAATATCCACAATTTATCTAATACAGAAATTAAACCTGTTACGGAAGTAGAATCAGTATTAATATTTTTTTTTAACAAAGAATTTTCAGTGGTTTTATCAATAATAATATTATTATTTTGATCAAATAACCCCAAAGTTTTAGAACCAAAAAATAAACTATTATTATATTCTGATATAGATGTTATATTTTTAAAATCATTAAAATTTTTATTTTTCCAAACATCATCTAATAAAATAGAGTAATTTTTATTGTTATTAAATCCATATAATAAATTAGAATTTTTAATAATTTTAGAAAAATTAATATTAGGTGCATTATATACATTAAAATAAGATTTTAAGCTTAATGAATATAAACCATCATTTTCTAATCCAATCCAAAAATCATTCCTAAAATAGACAAAATCATTAATAGTAAAATTATTGGAAGAACTAGTTTGTGATAAGACGTTATTATTTTTAATAATATACAAATCATTCTCAGTTAATAACTTCAGTTCACCATCAAAAACTTTTATTTTTTTAATTAATCCCTCAATATTAAAATCTAATATATTTCCAGATAAGTCGTATACCAAAGAAGAAGAATACGTATTTATCTTACCCATATAAATATAAGAACCTAGGAGTTGTGTTCCAGAAATTTCATAAGAATTCCAACTATTAAAATCTAAAAGGTTTTTTCCATTCAAAGGAGCAAAATATATAATGTTTTCGCTAACTAAATAAATAGAATCAGCAAGTATTTCTACAGAAATTATATTAGAAATAGAACTCTCATAACTAACTTTTGAATAATGCTCTAAAATTTTTTTATTATTTAAATCAACTACATAAACACCTTGATTTGATGAAATATAAAGTTTATTTAAATGGATATTAAAAGAATTTATTTTAAAATAAGTATTGTCAAAATTTAGGTTCAGAGTTATTATATCAGAATCAGAAAGAAAATCAATTTTTCCAGAAGAATAACCTATAATTAACGCGTTTCCATCATCATAAAGAGCAGTAACTAAGTTATCAGAAAGTCCATTAATAGATGATAAAATATTAATGCTATTATCTTCTAAATCTAGAAAATACAAACCTTTACTTGCTGAAGCATATATTTTATTGTCAAAGGCATGAACAAGCTTAATATCATTATAATTAAAATGCGTTCTCCACAAACCAGTTTGTATTGTAGAATTAAATAAAAAATTTTGTGAATAAATCTTATCATTATTAAGAAAACAATAAAAAAATGAAACAAGAAAAATAAATTTTAATCTTAAAAATAACATTTGATTAATATTTGACATATATTTTAAAAGGTAGATATATTTAAATAAATTATAAGTTGATTTATTAAACGAGAAAATTAAAATAAATTTTAAAAAATGACTATAAATCATTACGCAATAAATTTTTATAATAAAATCTCTTCAAATCTTCCAAAAAATAATATTACTGGAAAACAATTATTAACTATAACTAAATCTAATCAAATAAACCTTTTTGTAATCAAAAACATCTATGATGATTGGTTAGATAATTTTAATAATAATAAAATCTCATATTTTGATTATAATAATATAGAAAGTCAAAATGGACTTAAAAACTTTATGAACATTTTATCTAATAATATTCTTATTGATAATAAATCAATCAAAAAACTAATAATTAAGGCAATAGAAGAATCTATTGAGCTAGCCATTAAACCTTCAAATTTTATTATAAAAGACATAATTAAACATTCAAAAAAAATAGATGAATCAACTTTAAAATCTAGAAAAAAATATTATTCATATCACGACAATGTATTTGATAAATTAATTAAATATATAGGTATTATTGAAAATAATTTTATTGATAAATCAATCTTTAAAAAATTAATTATTGAACAAAATTTAAATGAAAAAAAAATATTAATTAAAGAATTAAATGACATTTTAGAAATTGATAAACAACTGTTAAATAATTTAAAAAATAATAATCACAATAATTTAGAAATCTTTAGTAAGGAAACAAAAGAATTAAATGAAATTCTTACAGAAGCAAAATCATGTGATAATTTTAATATAGGAGCAGAAATTATTTTAGAAAATCTTAATGAAGAATATAAAAATAAATTAGAGGACCCAAAGGTAATAGAAGTCCTTAATGAAATAAAAAAAAGCTATTAAAAATAAAATTATCTTGCCAGAAGAGATCCTTTTACGCTATTTAATTTTAAGAACATAAAAAGCAGTAAACTAAAAGACAAAAGAGAAGATCCACCATAACTTATAAATGGTAAAGGAATACCTATAACTGGAAACAAACCTAATGTCATTGCAACATTTAATGTATAATGAAAAATGAAAACTGAAAAAATACAGTAACCAAAAACTCTTGCAAAAATATCTTTTTGATTTTCTGCCAACTGAATAATTCTAATTAAAAGAATAGAATATATTACTATTAATAAGAAAGATCCTACAAAACCAAACTCCTCACCTAAAACGGAAAAAATAAAATCAGTACTTTGCTTAGGAACAAAATCTAGTTTTGTTTGAGTTCCATTTAAAAATCCTTTACCAAAAAATCCCCCAGAACCAATAGCAATTTTTGATTGTGTAATATGCCAACCTGTACCTAAAGGATCGGAGCTTGGATTTATTAACGATTCAATTCTGTTTTTCTGATGGGGCTTTAAAAGTTGATTTAAAACAACTCCCTGACCATTAATAATAAATAATGTTATAACATAAATTATAAAAATATTTATTAAATTTTTAATTTTTTTTAATGATAACCCAAGAGATATTAAAAATAAAATTGAAAAAATTATATATAAAACATTAGGTTCAAAAACTAAACCTAAAAAAAATATAATTATAAAACCAATAACAAAAAAAATCCATTTTAATGACATCCCCTGTCTAATAAAAACTAAAAAAAAGCATGAAAAAACTGATGCTGTTCCAAAATCTCCTTGAACTAAAACCAGAAAAGCTGGAAGGATAATGACTGAAGAAATATAAAATAAGTTTTTAATAGACTTTAAGTTCAAGTTATATGAATCAAAAATCTTTGCTATAAATAGAGCAGTTGTAAATTTGGAAAACTCAGAAGGCTGAAATTTAAAACCAAATAAAACAAACCAAGATCTAGAAGAGGCTATTTCATCACCTATAAATAAAACTAAAACTAAAAGGAAAATTGAAAATAAATACAATGGAACAGCCAAATTATAGATAAATCTGTGTTCCAAAAAAAATATAGAAAAAAGTATTAAAATAGAGAAAGATATCCATAAAAGCTGTTTGAATGCTTCATTACTAAAACTAAAAAAAAGAATATCATCTTTATTTTGAGTTGAAAAAATTGTAATAAATCCAATACTAATTAAAGCTATATATATACCAGTAATTAAGGGATCTATCGAAAATATATTATTATTTATCTTCCTCATCTATAAAATCACCTATTAAAACATATTTTTCTAACCATTCTCTTTTAATATTTTTATTTATATAATATTCCGTAGCTAGACTTGCTATTGAGGCTGCAGCTCTACCACCTTGACCAGAATTTTCAATATATGCGGAAATTGAAATAACAGGTTTTTCTTTTGGCGCGAATCCAATAAATCCTGAATGATCATAACCATGTGGGTTTTGAACGGTACTAGTCTTACCACATAATGTTAAATAATTCATAAAAGCTCTTCTTCCAGAACCTAAACTAACAACTTCTTCCATTGCATCAATAACTAAATTATAATGATTTGTATCTATGGCTGTATAAATCTTATCTCCAAGAGGTACATTTATTTCATCAATCTTACTAACAATTTTTGGCGGATAGAAAAATCCTTTATTAGCTATGATAGCAGCTAAATTAGCCATTTGTAGAGGAGTTACCAACAATTCACCTTGACCAATACTTAAAGAATAAATATTTGAAAATTTCCACCTACTAGGTCCATATAAATTATCATAATAATAATAAGAGGGAATAAAACCAGAACTAACAATAGGCATATCAATATTTAAAGATGATCCTAGTCCAAATCTTTTCACATAATTATTCCATTCTATTAAACCCAATCTAGAATCAACATATGTGTTAGTATCTTTTATTCTGTTTATCATTTTTCTAAATAATTTAAAAAAATAATTATTAGAAGATTTAACAATTGCTTTTTTAAGATCATAATAACCTATAGGAGCTAAGTCTCCTATATTAGAATGATCCACAAAAATTTTATCTTCAGAATTAACAAGATTTTCTTGAAGCCCAATGAGAGCTTGAATAATTTTAAACATTGAACCTGGAGGATATGTTGCCATTACAGCTCTATTAAAAATAGGTTTTAAAGTGTCTTTTTGAAGTAATAAATAATTTTTAGAATAATTTCTTCCAATTAAAAGGTTAGGATCAAAAGTGGGGGAAGATGCCATAGCTAATATATTGCCTGTAGATGGTTCTATAGCCACCACACTGCCAATCTTACCATATAATAATTTTTCTATATAAATCTGTAGTTTTGAATCTATAGATAAATGAAGTTGCTTTCCATTAGAGACTAAAGAATCATTTGATGCATTATTATAACTTCCTGCTGATTGGCCTTTAACATCATAAATTTTTAATTCATAACCCTTATTGCCTCTCAATACATTTTCATAACGTTTTTCAATACCTCCAATACCTATTAAGTCTCCTGAGTTATAATAATTAGAGGTGTCTCTTTTTAATTGATTAAAGTTGATTTCACCCACATGACCTAATAAATGTGCTAACTGAGGATTTGGGTAATGTCTAATAGGTTTAGCAATGTGATATATACCCTCAAAAGAAGAAAATTGATTTTGAATGACAGCAAATTCATAATTATTCATTCCTTTATAAAAAATTGAAGGTTTGTAACTTGAATACTTTTTAGCTTTATCAATTATATTTTTTAAATCTCCTAATGAAAGATTAAAAGATTCTAAAAAACTAATAGTGTCTGAAATTTTTAGTTGATTAGGTATTATAAAAAAATCATAAGAAGGTTCATTTTCAACAACTATGTTTTGATTTTTGTCTAAAATAATTCCTCTTGCTGGAAAAACTGTTTCAATATGTAATATATTATTTGCTGATAATTTTTTAAAACTAGAATCATATACTTGTAAATAAAATAATCTTAAAACAAACAGTATTGATATAAATACAACAAATATTTTAAATAAAATAGTTTTATCTCCATTCATTTTCCTGATCTGATTTTAAAAATAAATATTGAATTAATACCATAAAAAAATATGTTGAAACACTTGAAAGGGTTAGTGTCAAAAAGTTATAAAAACTAAAAAAATCATTAAATTCAAATATTATAATTAATAAATAATATAATATTATTACAGGAAATGAATAATTAAAAAAATTTAATTTTCCTAAATTAAAAATAGATAATAAAGTGATTTCATTTGCTTTATCGTTCCCAATTATCTTTAAAACCCATAAATTTTTAAAATAAATTATGATAATACTGATTAGTGCATATAAACCAAGTGAATCATTAAAAATATCAAGTAATATTCCCAATGTAAACCATATAAATAAATTTAGGATTGAGTCTTTATAATAAGGATAAAGTATAAGTACCAATAAATAAGGAGATATTAAAATGTAATCAAAAAAAAGTATTTTGTTTAGAACAAAAATTTGCATAAATATTAATATAATAAACAATGTAAAATTACCTCGCATTAGTATTTTTTAATTCAAGTAAAATTTTTTCGTTTTTCTGAGTATCTAATACAACATAAACAGTTGATAAATTATAAAAATTTTGAAAAAGCTTAATATCTATATCATAAAAATTAGAATTTATATATTTATTTATTGATTGAATTGTCCCAATTAATATTCCTTTTGGGTAAATAGAATTATATGAAGATGTCATAATGGAATCTCCTACTTCAACTTTTACATGTTTAGGAACATATAAAAGTTTAGTCTGATCTGGATTATCACCATTCCAATTTATTGAAGATAGAGTGTTCGTTTTTTTTATTAATGTTGAAACAAAATATTTAGTATTTAAGAGAGATATTAAAGTTGAAAAATTACCAGAAACATATTTAATCTTACCTACTATCCCGTTTCTAGTTATAACGCCCATTCCTTCTTCAATACCATGAATAGACCCTATATTTAAAGTAATATAATTTTTTTTTTTATTAATAGAGTTATTTATAACAACAGCAGAGATTAATTTATATCTATTTTCTAGCGAATCTATTTCAAAAATTTTTATAGAATCCAGATTCATATATTTTTCTATTAAATATCTGTTTTCTTCTAATAATTGATGATTTTTTGATTTTAAGTTAAAATAATTAATAATAGAATTTCTAGAAGAAAGTACTTTACCAGCAATCATATTAGAAGAATTAAAATAATAAGACTTTAAAAACGAATTGTTATTTAATAATAATAAAACTGAAGAAAATAATAGAAACCAAAAAGTAATGGAATATTTATATACACCTAAAATTCTTAGTAGGTTGTACATAAGCGATTAAGACATTAAAACGGAACGAAAGCCCTCAATATCATTTAATGCAATCCCAGTTCCTCTAACTACAGCTCTTAAAGGTTCTTCGGCAATATGAATAGAGAGCTTTGTTTTTACAGAAAGTCTTTTATCAAGGCCTCTTAATAAAGCTCCTCCTCCTGTAAGATAAATACCATTATCATATATGTCAGCAGATAATTCTGGTGGCGAACTTTCTAATGCTTTTAAAACTGCTTCTTCAATTTTTGTAATAGATTTATCAATAGCAAAAGCAATCTCTGAATACGTTATTTTAACAACTTTTGGAATACCAGAAACTAAATCGCGACCTCTAATATCTAAATCATCGGGAGGATCCTTAAGTTCTGTCATTGCTGAACCAACCTCAATTTTTATTTTTTCAGCTGATCTTTCTCCAATTAATAAATTGTGTTGTCTTTTCATATAATCAAGAATATCAGCTGTAAAGCTATCTCCTGCAATACGTATTGATTGGTCTTTTACTATACCAGAAAGAGCAATAATTGCAATTTCTGTTGTTCCACCACCAATATCTACAATCATAGACCCTATTGGTCTATCTATATTTATTCCAATACCAATTGCAGCAGCTATTGGTTCATGAACCATGTAAACTTCTTTTGCGCCAGCATGCTCTGCTGAATCTCTTACAGCTCTTTTCTCTACCTCTGTAATTCCTGAAGGTATACAAATTACCATTCTATGAGAAACAGGAAAAAATCTTTTTCCCCCATCAATCATTTTAATCATACCACGAATCATATGTTCAGCAGCATGAAAATCAGCAATCACACCATCTTTTAAAGGTCGTATGGTTTTAATGTTATCATGAGTTTTTTCATGCATTTGCATTGCCTCTGTACCAATAGCTAAAACCTTATTAGTCATTCTATCAATAGCAATTATGGAGGGTTCATCTACAACGACAGATCCTTTACTTATAATTAAAGTATTTGCTGTACCTAAATCTATTGCCAAATCATTATTAAAGTAATCAAAAAATCCCATAACTGAATTTAAGTAAATTAGAGAAAGAAAATATCTAAAATATTTTTTTTTACAAAAATAAGAAAATATAATTTATTGTTCCATTAATGATAAAAATGTCTTATTCCTGAAAAAATCATAGACCTATTATTTAAATCACAAACTTCAATTGATAAATTATCTTTAATTGAACCTCCTGGTTGTATAATAGAGCTAACTCCTGCTTTTGATGCAATTTCAACACAATCAGGAAAGGGGAAAAAAGCATCAGATGCCATTACTGAGCCTTCAATTGAAAATCCAAATTTAATTGCTTTTTCAATAGCAAAATTCAGAGAATCAATTCTTGAAGTTTGGCCAACTCCACTAGAAATCATTTGTTTGTTTTTAACAAGGACAATTGCATTAGATTTAGAATGCTTAACTATTTTATTTGCAAATTCTAAATCTTTTAACTCATTTTCTGAAGGAATTTTTTTTGTAACTTTTTTCCAATTTGAATTATCATTTTTAATTATATCAACATCCTGCTCTAAAGTTCCATTGAGAATAGATCTAAAACTTTTTTCTTGTTTAAAAATATTTTTTTGAATTAGAATTATTCTATTTTTTTTAGACTTCAATATAAGAAGAGCCTCTTTATTATAACCTGGGGCTATAATTATTTCAAAAAAGAGTTTATCCATTTTTTTTGCTGTATTAATATCAATTTTTTTATTAGTAATTAAAACTCCTCCAAAAGCAGAGAGAGGATCTGCAACAAGAGCCATATCATAAGATGAAGAAACATCTTTCGATGAAGCTATTCCACAAGCATTATTATGTTTAATAATAGCAAATGTTATATCATTAAATTCTGATATTAATCTAATTGCACTGTCCGTATCTAAAAGGTTATTATAAGAAAGATCTTTCCCATGTAATTTTTCAAACATATCATTTATACTCCCTTTAAAAATCGCTTTTTGATGAGGATTTTCTCCATACCTTAAACTAACTGATTGATAGTCATTAGGATTTTCATTAAAATAATTGCTAATATCTATATCATATTCGGCAATTAATTTAAATGCATCAGATGCATATTTTTTTCTTAATGAAACTTCAGTAAAAAAATTATTAAATTTTAAGCTTTTTAAAACATTATTATATTGGTTCTTTGAAGAAACAATTAATACATCGTTATAGTTTTTTGCTGCAGCCCTAATCAATGATACTCCACCTATATCAATTTTTTCAATAATTTTATCTTCATCATTTGTATTATTAAGAGTTTCTTTAAAGGGGTAGATATCAACAATAACAAGATTGATTTTTGGAATTTCATAAATTTCTTGATCAATAATATCTTTTTCATTAAAGCTTCTTGAAAGTATAGATCCAAAAACTTTTGGGTGGAGGGTTTTAACTCTTCCACCAAGAATAGATGGATACCCTGTTAAAGATTCTATAGATTTTACAGGTATATTTAATTTTTCAATAAACTTTTGTGTACCACCTGTAGAATAAATTGTTATATTTTTTTTGTGTAATTCCATACACAAATCAGAAATTCCATCTTTATTAAAAACGGAAATTAAAACAGATTCTATTTTTACTTTTTTCATGCTCAAAAGTAATATTATAATTTATTTAAAATGTATTTTTCAATAATTTGAGGAAAATATTTATATTCTAAGTCATGAATCTTAGAACTTAAACTTTCCAATGTTTCATCATTATTAATTATAATAAGTTTTTGAAAAATAATTTTTCCTTTATCATATTCTTCATTTACAATATGAATAGTTATTCCTGATCTTTTATCTCCTGAATAAAGAACAGCTTTATGAACATTTTCACCATGAAATCCCTTGCCCCCATACTTTGGAAGTAAGGAAGGGTGAATATTGATTATTTTGTTTTTATAATAATTAATAATACTCTTAGGAATCAAATTCATAAATCCAGCAAGAATAATATGAGTTGTTTTGCTGCGTTTTAAACAAAAAAATAAATCATTATTTTTTAATGTAGAATTAGAAATAATTTTTATTGGGATATTATATTTTTTTACTCTCTGAATAACAAATGCCTTTTCATTATTACAAATAACCATTTCAATTCTTATAATTTTACTCCCTTTAAAATACTCGATAATATTTTCTACATTAGAACCATTTCCTGAAGAGAATAAGGTTATTCTATATTGCATTTATAAATCTTTTTTTTGTTTTAAAAAGCGCTAAAATTAAACCAAGTAATAATATAAAAAATCCCAACCATAATAAATTAATGAATGGCTTTTGTACAGCCTCAATTATTACCCAATTTTTTTGGGTTGTCTGAAATATTATTTTAAAATTTTGTGTTTCTGGGATAATCTCTGATAAATATATTTTGATTCCTAAATCATCAATAATGTCTGGTATTAAACCAACTTTATTATCTTCAATAATATATACTGGTCTAGCAATGTACTCTTGATTATTTGCTAAAACTTTAATACTTATCTCAACTTCAAATCTATTATTTGTATTAACATCATTTTTTCTAATTACCTTTTCAACTACCGAAACATAATCATTTAAAAAAAAGGTTTCATTCATCTTGACTAATAAAGAATCCTTATCTCTCCATATAATTTCCTGTTCTGGATCTGGAAATGTTCTAACATGGACATAAAGATCTTCCGTTATATTGTTTTCTACGTCTGGAGAAAAAACAATCATGTCTGAGTTGGGATCCATTTGAACTTTTGGGTAAAGAGTAAATACATTATTATTTTCATCACTAAATTCAATTTCAAAAAATGATATATTTTTATTTTCTAATTCTATTGTATCATTTTCATTATAATTTTTTTTCCCTAAAAAAAGATTTTTCTTTAAAATAAACTTATCAAGAATAGGTACATACTCTATATGATTGTTATTAATCATTTCTGAACTACCAACAATTTTTTTTCTTTCTCCTAAATAAGAAACTTTATAATTTCCAATATTTCTGTTCTCATTTATAAAAAGCAACATATTATTTTGATTTACTTCATCGGGAAAATCATTATTCCATACTAATCCAGTATAATTTTTTGAGACTATTGACGAATATCCTGAAGAAAATAAAATGCCAATTAACATCGTTGCTAAACCAACATGAGAAATCGATGCTGAAGAGACAAAATTTTTACTTTTAAAAAAATATAACAATACACTTCCATTAGAAAAAATTGAAAAGCATGAACAAAATAATAAAACCATGTATGAAATATTATTAACTGGATATAACAGAATGATCGATGAAGAAGTAATCATTGATAATATCAATGGTCTAGAAAATAACGATATTATTTGTTTTCCTCTTTTACCTCGCCACCATAAAACTTGAGCAATTCCAGAAATAACAGCTATAATTGACGCAAACCAAATCTGAGCATTAGAGTAAAACAATTCTTTTTCCACTGGTGGGGCAATATTTGAAAAACCGCCAAAAAATTCTATAATTGCATTATAAACAGGAATAGAAGTAGGAAATATAACCTGAAAGGACATAAGAAGTAAAGTAAAAATCCCAATAAATAACCAAAATTCTGCAGAATACTTTCTTTTTTCTTTCTTAGAAGAAGGAATTTCATTCCATCTTTTAAATAATAAATAAATACTTATAAGTATAAATGATAAAAGAAATAATAATAGCTGCCCGCTTAATCCTAGGTCTGTAAATGAATGTACGGAGCTATCACCCAAAATACCACTTCTTGTTAAAAAAGTAGAATACAAAATAAGTATAAAACTTAAAATAGAAAGTATTAAAGAAAGCTTATAATTATCCTTATTTTTTTGAGTTAAAACAATTGAATGAAAACTTGCAACTAAAAATAACCAAGGAACATAAACAGCATTCTCTACAGGATCCCAATTCCAATAACCACCAAAATTTAATGTTTCATATGCCCAATAAGCTCCCATCATAATGCCTATTCCTAAAATAATAGTAGAAATTATTAATGATTTTTTAGCTGGCTTAATCCAACCTGTATAATCACCTAGCCTTAAAGATGATATTGCATAAGAAAAAGGGATTACACAAACAGCAAAACCCAAAAATAAAGTTGGTGGATGTATTACCATCCAATAGTTTTGAAGAAGTGGATTAAGGCCGGTTCCATCTTCAGGAACAAAAGATGGATTTAACTGAAATATTGGAGCAGATATAGCATCCTTTAAAAGAATAAATGGTGAGCTTCCTATCTTAATATCAAAAAGAACAACTCCCAAAACCATAGAAGTTAAAAACAATTGAATTACTCCAAGAACAACCATTATTGATGTTGTCCATTTAGAAATAGGTTTATTAATAAATACAAATCCTATAACTACATTCCAAAAAATCCATAATAAAAAAGAGCCTTCTTGGCCTTCCCAAAAAGAAGAAATTTTAAAATAAATAGGTAAACTTTTTGAAGAGTGTTGAAAAGCATAATAATATTCAAATTTATTATTTATTATTAGATAATATATTGCCGAAATAACTCCAACAACAAATAGGGCATGAATATAAAAAGATAATGATGCAAATTTAAACCATTCAATTTTGTTTTTTGATTTTTCTGAAATCAGAAAACTTATAAAAAAAACAAGAGAAAAAACAAAAGACGCAACTACAAAAAAGTGACCTATATTTCCAACTGTAAACATCTACAAAATTACATTTTAATATTATTCTCAGTATACTTTGATGGGCACTTTAATAATATTTTATTAGCAACAAACCTTTCTGAGTTATAAGACCCTATTACAACAATTTGCTCAGACAATAAAAAATCAAAAGGCATAGGTTCATCATAAAAAATTTTTTCTTTTATTCCTTTCTCATCAATCATATCAAAAGAAAAACTTAGTCTGTTCTCACTATTAGTTAATCCTTGAATTTCATTTTTTTCATTTTTATTAAGTTTTCCAACTACATGAATTTTAGAAGTGTTTCCTGCATTAAGCATAGACTTTGCTTCTGAAAAAGAGACATAAGTGCTTGCATCTCCAAATGTTGTTATAATGATTATTACAATGATGCTAATAAAAACAATAGATATGGCGTCTGAATTTTTCATTTTCTGTTTCTTTCTATTTTATCTATTTTTTTTTCAATTTTAAACATGTAATAAAACAATGAAAAAAGAATTAATAAAAAAATAATAATTACAACATAGATTTTTCCCTCAGTTCTAAAAGTATCTGCCATAGTAACATTTTGTAGAAATAAAAATAGTATAGTCATATTAATTTTTCTGATTTAAAAACCTTAAACGAAGTCTTAATTTCGTAATCCAAATCCCCAGTAATATAAACCCTATAACTGCAGGATAAAAAATTATTCTTAATTGAGAATTCATATCATAAACATTAAAACCTGGATTTCCTCCATTCCCTGGATGTAATGAATCCGTCATTCTAGGTAAAATAAATATTAATGGAATCAACATAGCAAATGCAAAGATATTATACACAGAAGATATTTTTGCTTTTTTAGTTTGATCTCTAACAGATCCACGCAATACAAAATAAGAAAAATAAATAAGTAAGCTTAACGCAGAACCATTAAGTTTTGGATCATTTGTCCAATATGTACCCCATGTAAATTTTGCCCATATCATTCCAGATACTATCCCAAGAATTCCAAAAAATATTCCAACACTCGCATATTCTCTTGACTTTAAATCATAATTAATTGTACCCTTAGATATAAAGTAATAAGCGTTTAGGGCAGAAATAAATAAAAGAAAAATCATTGTAAACCATGTTGGCACATGAAAAAACATAACACGAATAGCTTCATTTAAAATTGGTAACTCAGGAACATCAAACAAAAACCCCGCTATAGTTACATAAGTAAGTAAAATAATACATGCAATTTTAATCCATTTCATATCTTAAGCTCTCCATAAAAAACTAAACAAAATTTTTGATAAAACAAGCACAATAATATTTAATAAAATTAAAAGATAGATGTCATCTTCCACTAAATTCCATGAAAAATATGAGACAGAAATTTTACTAATATTTATTAAAATTAAAAGTATAGGTAAAATAATAGGAAAACTTAAAACACTCATAATTGCAGAATTATTTCTTACCTGATTACTAATAGCTGAAATTAAAGTAAGACAATTTGATATGCTAAACGCACCAACAAAAAGGAATAAGCTAAAAAAAGATATGGATTTTATAAAATTTCCAACTAACAAAGAATAAAATCCAAATGCAACAAAACAAAGTAGAGATAAAAAGATAAAATTATATATCAACTTAGAAAATATCAATTCAGTTGGTGTAAAAAGAAAATAATAATAATAATTCCTATTTTTTGATTCATACAAAAAACTTTTTGAAATGGATGTGATTGCTCCAAATAAAATAATAACCCAAAATAAAGATACCCATGTATTTAAGTCTTTAATGCCTAGAGATCCAAAAGATAAGTAAACAATAAAAATTGAAGATATTAAATACAATGCTACAGAAAAAAACATATGACCTTGACTAAGATCAATTTTTAAATCTTTTTTTATAATAATGAAAATTTTCTTTAACATATTTGTACAAAAATAACAACATTAATAACCAAATTATATTATGGGACATTCAAAAAATTTATTTCCACATAATCATTATGTGGATTCTAGCTTAAGAAAAAAACTTACAAAGCAACAACCTATGCTTATTTGGCTCTCTGGATTATCAGGTTCTGGAAAATCAACGATTGCAAATGAACTAGAAAAAAAACTTTATAGTAATGGGTTTTTATCATATCTATTAGATGGAGATAATATAAGGGTCGGATTAAATAATGATTTAGGCTTTACTGATGAGGGAAGAAAAGAAAACATTAGAAGAATAGCGGAAGTTTCAAGACTTATGATTGATGCTGGACTTATAGTAATTACAGCATTTATTTCGCCATTTGAAGAAGAAAGAGAATTAGCCAAAAATCTTGTTCTAAAAGACAATTATTTTTTAGTCCATGTAGATTGTTCTGTAGAAAAGTGTGAAGAAAGAGATGTTAAGGGGTTGTATAAAAAAGCAAGAAATGGAGAAATTAAAAATTTTACAGGTATAGATTCTCCATATGAAATACCTGAAAATCCTAATTTAATAATTGATACTGAAAATGAAAGTATAAAACAATCTATGATTAAGGTATACAATGCTGTTATAAATAAAATTCAGTATTAATGAATTATGAAGATTATGTAAATATTGCAAAAGATGCTGCCATCCTTGCGGGAAAAAAAATTATGGAAGTTTATAATGCTTCTAAAGAAATCGAATTTGAATCAAAAAATGACAACTCTCCTCTTACAATCGCAGATAAAAAATCACATAATACTATAATTGATATTCTTAATAAAACAAACATTAATATTCTAAGTGAAGAAAGTGATGCTATTAAATATGAATCAAGAAAAAATTGGGATGAATATTGGTTAATTGACCCACTAGATGGAACAAAAGAATTTATAAAAAAAAATGGAGAGTTTACTGTTAATATAGCGCTCATAAAAAATAATATGCCTTTTATAGGAATAGTTTTCTGCCCGGTAAATAAAATTCTATACTGGAATGATGCTAAAAAAAATGTATATAAAAAAAAACTAGGGCAAGATGCTAAAAAACTTAATAAAAGAAAACCCATTGATGAAACATCAAAAAACTTAAGGGTAGTTATATCTAGATCACATCTAAACAAAGACACTAATAACTATATCAATAAACTAAATAATCCAAAACTTATATCGTGTGGAAGTTCATTAAAATTTCTATATATAGCAGATAATCAAGCTGATATTTATCCAAGGTTTGGCCCTACAATGGAATGGGATACAGCAGCCGCTCACTCTATTCTCCGTTCTTTAAATATAATGGTTATAAACATTGAAGACAAAACAGAACTTTCATACAATAAAAAAAATTTACTAAATCCATATTTTCTGATAAAACCATAAATTATTTATAGTAAAATTTCTAATTCTACATTTGATATAGAGAGTATACTCTTTTATCTTTATAAAAGATGATTGAAATAATAAATAATATTAAAAAAGAAATAAAAAATTTTTCAGGTTCTTCTACTGAAAAAATTGAAGCTTTTAGGCTAAAATATATTAGTAAAAAAAGCGTAATAAATAATTTGTTCTTACAATTCAAAGATATGTCATCAGAAGAAAAGAGAAATGTAGGTCAACCTTTAAACGAATTAAAAACTATTGCTAAAGATAAATTAATTGGACTATCAAAATTAAATGCTAAAAAAAAAACGTCATCAACCTCAAATAAAGACCTTTTTCTCCCTCCACAAAATGACACCATTGGATCAGTTCATCCCTTGAGAATTGTACGAAATAAAATAATTAAAATATTTAGGGATATAGGATTTAGTATTGAAGATGGCCCGGAAATTGAAGATGACTGGTATAACTTCACTGCTCTAAATTTTCCCAAAAATCATCCTGCTAGAGAAATGCAGGATACTTTTTTTATTTCAAAAAATCCAGATATGGTTTTAAGAACCCATACATCTAATGTTCAGATAAGACTGATGGAAAAACAATCACCTCCAATACGTGTTATTATCCCAGGGAGAGTGTATAGAAATGAAACAGTTTCTTCAAAATCACATTGTTTCTTTCATCAAGTTGAAGGATTATATATAGATAAAAAAGTAAGTTTTAAAGACTTAAAAGAAACCTTATTCTACTTTGCAAAAGAAATGTTTGGAGAAGATACTAAGGTGAGATTCAGACCCTCATACTTTCCATTTACTGAGCCAAGTGCTGAAATGGATATTTCTTGGAAAAATGGATGGCTAGAAATTTTAGGCTCAGGACTCGTTGATCCAAATGTTCTGAAAAATTGTAATATAGATCCAAAACAATATTCGGGATTTGCTTTTGGTATGGGTATAGAAAGAATTGCAATGATAAAATATGGTATTAATGATTTAAGATTATTTTCAGAAAATGACAAAAGATTTTTAAGTCAGTTTAGAGGTGTACTATAGTTTTTTATCTTTAATCTTTTCTTCAATAGAAACAATAGACTCAAGTAATCTATAAACTAATTAATATCACATGATTTATACTCAGGATCAATATTTATAAAGACATCTCCTTTAGCTCTTTCAAACCAAAAATCTAATACTTTACTTTGTTTTCTATTTAGTGTAAAATTCCTAAATCTTTGATAATCTTCAGTTAAATTTCCTAAATGAGGCGGTATTCTCTCTTTATAAAATAATATTTTATATGCAGCAGTACCATCATCTAGTCTTGTCTCAATAGGTATCGAAATCTGGCCAACATCCATAGTATCTATAGTAAAAAAAACAACCGGATCAAGCTCTTCAACAAGTACCTTTTCGCTTCCATATGAATCCGTAAAATATCCCCCAAAAGAAGATGTAAATTTGTCATCTGAATATAATCTAGCAAGGTCCTCAAAAGATATGCTATCTACAGTAGAGGCTAAGTTTGCTAAACTATCTAAATATTTTTTTGTGTTTTTAATATCTTCATCAGAAAAAGTTGGTTGTAAAAGTATATGTCTAGAACTAAAAAGGTTTCCTCTTTTTTCAATTAATTCAATCAGATGAAATCCAAATTTAGTTTCAATAGGCAAAGAAACTTCTCCGGGCTTCAACTTTAATGCAGCAGCTTCATACTCAGGTTGAAACGATCCCCTTCCAGCAAAGCCTAAGTTTCCACCATTTTGAGCACTTCCTGGATCCTGACTATAAAGGGTAGCTAAAATTTCAAAACTTTCACCGTTACTAATTCTATCTCTTATTTTCATTATCTCCTCCTTAACCTTATCTTTTTGATCTTTTCCAATCTCTGGAATTTTTACTATCTGAGATATTTTAACTTGAGTTGAAAAATAAGGTATACTATCTTTTGGTATTTCACCATAAAATTCTTTCACCTCTTCCGGACTTACACTGATGTCTGTTAATATTTCTTGTCTCATACGTCTTGCAACAAGTTGTTCTTTTATATCATCAAAAAGTTCTTTTTTAAATTCTGAAATTGTTTTATTATAATACTTTTCAATTTCATCTTCGGATCCAATTTGATTAATAATCATTGCCATTCTAGAATTTAATTCTTGATTAACCTCCATATCCTCAACAATAACTGAATCTATTTCTGCTTTAGCAACAAGTAATTTGCTAGTAACTAAATCTTTAAAAACAGCACACTTAGTATTTCCAGCTATTCTTTCTCCTCTTGAAAGAATATCAAGATATGTGCTTTCTAATTCTGACTTTAAAACAATGTAATCATCTACTCTACCAATTATTTTATCTATAATTACTCCATCCGTCTTTTCTTGAGCAATTATGATTTTATTATAACCCAATAAAACAAATAATAATAAAAATTTTATACTAATAGATTTCATAATCAATCCCTTTTTTAGAATTCACAAAAATACTATCACGCAATTTATCAAATATTTCTTGTTTTTTTTTATTTAAAATAATAGCATTTATTATATTCGATTCAAATGATAATGGAGCATTTTCGCCAACAATTCTTTTGTCTAATATTTTAATAAAGAAATAATAATTGTTATCTGAACTTTCTATGTACTTTTGTGTTTGTAAAAAATGCGATTTATTTTCAATTAATATTAAGGGATTATTAAAGAGAACATCATCAAATTTAATCCACACTGTATCTTCCAAATATGATTTCTCTGCAAACCGAAAACAATAAGATCTAATTTTATTAATATCAGATTTTGGGTAATTTTTTAATAATTTTCTAAAACCACTTATGTTAGGAGCTTCTTTTGGAATTTTTGCGTATAAAGCTTTTATTATATCAAACTTTAATATAAAATCTTCCGTATTATTTTCATAATAAGTTTTTATTTCTTCTTTTGAGGCTGTATTGTTAGTATATTTTTGATAAATATTTTTTTCATATTCAAATATTATAAGATTATTCCTATATTTTAAAACCTGATTATTTATTTTATCCATATTAATATTACTATTATAAGATGATTTTAAAAGAAGTTGATTTCTAATCCAATCATTAATTTGATTTTCAATAATTTGAGCGCTATCACCTTCAATAAATGAAAAAACAATATCTTCTATATACAAATAATTATTTTCAACACTCGCTAATGCTAGTTTAGCATCTACTATATTCCTTTCAAACAAAGTACAAGAATTAATTAATAAAACTATAAAAAGAAAAAAAAAGGTTTTAAACATTATTTGTAAAGATGCTAAAATTATTTTTTGGAATAGTTTGGTGCTTCCCTTGTTATATATACATCATGTGGATGTCCCTCTATTGCGCCTGCATTTGTTATTTTAACAAATGTTGATTTTTGTAATTCTGAAATATTTTTTGCTCCAACATAACCCATTCCTGCTTTTAACCCTCCAGTTAATTGATAAAGAATTTCCGAAACTTCTCCTTTGTATGGAACTCGACCAACAATTCCTTCTGGAACTAATTTTTTGGGATTACTTTCATCTTGTTGAAAATATCTATCTTTTGTTCCAGCTTCCATAGCCTCTACAGATCCCATACCTCTATATGCTTTATATTTTCTTCCTTCATATAAAATAATGTCTCCAGGGGCTTCTTCAGTTCCTGCTAATAATGATCCAATCATAATACTATTTGCTCCTGCCGCTAAACCTTTTACAACATCTCCAGAAAACCTTATTCCACCATCAGCTATAACAGGAACACCTGACCCTTCAATTGCTTTTGAAGATTCATAAACAGCTGATAATTGAGGCATCCCAACACCTGCTATAACTCTAGTTGTACAAATACTTCCGGGACCCACACCAACTTTAACTGCATCAGCACCAGCTTTTACTAATGCTTTTGCTGCTTCACCTGTTGCTATATTTCCAACTATGAGATCAATATCAAATGATTTTTTAATATTTTTTACTTGCTCAATAACTAATTTTGTGTGAGCATGTGCAGTATCAATTGCAATAACATCAACATTAGAAATAATTAATTTTTCAAGCCTTTCTAAATAATCTTTTGTCACACCAATTGCAGCACCTACACGAAGTCTACCAAAGCTATCCTTACAGGCATCAGGCATTGATTTATTTTTTTGGATATCTCTATAGGTTATCAAACCTACAAGTTTTCCTGATTCCACAATTGGTAACTTCTCAATTTTATGTTTCTTAAGTAATTTTTCAGCATTATTTAAACCTATCCCTTTCTTTGCTGTAATGAGTTTTTTTGTCATTATTTTTTCTAAACTCATAGAATCATCCTTTTGAAATCTTAAGTCCCTATTAGTTACTATCCCTATTAAATTATTAAAATCATCCACAATAGGTATTCCACCAATTTTATTTTTTTTAACAATAAGCTGGGCATCAATAACCTTAGATTTTGGGTCTAGTGTAATGGGATCTTTTATCATAGCGCTTTGAGATCTCTTCACTTTCCTAATCTGCTCAGCTTGATTTTTTATAGTCATATTTTTATGAATAATACCAATCCCCCCTTTTAATGCTACTGCAATTGCTAATTTATGTTCTGTAACTGTATCCATAGAAGCAGAAATCAAAGGAATATTTAAATTAATATTCTTAGTAAGAGAAGTTAATACACTTGTGTCAGAAGGTAGTACCTCAGAATAAGAAGGTACTAGAAGCACATCATCATAAGTTAGTGCTTCAAGATGAAATATATTATTTTTTATCATAACAAATAAGAGTTTTACCTATTTGCCATGCAAAACTAATACATTATACTTAAGTTAAAAAATTTTAGTATATACTTAAGAACTTAAAATTAGTTTTATGATTGAATATATAGCTGTAATTTTTGGTATTTTGTCTGTCTGGTATGCAAAAAATAACAATCTATTAGTGTTTCCAACTGGAATAATTAGTGTTGTAATTTATTCATATATCACATATAATAATAAATTATATGCTGATACTGGAATAAATATTTATTATTTTATAATGAGCATATATGGTTGGGTTTTATGGACATCAAAAAATCATAATATAAAAAAAGAAATTTCTTACTGTTCAATCAATGAAAATATTTTTTCAATAATTGCATGTGCATTATTTTTTTTAATAATTCAATATTTGTTGCAAAATACAGATAGTGATGTTATTTATTTAGATAGCATAACAACAGCATTAAGTTTAACGGCAATGCTATTACTAGCAAGAAGAAAAGTTGAAAATTGGATATATTGGATTATTGCAGATTCAATTTACATTCCCCTATATATATATAAAGAATTGTACCCAACAAGCATGCAATTTTTTATCTTCTTAATATTAGCTGCTTTGGGTTATATAAATTGGAAAAAACAATTATATAAATGAAGTCTATATCTATCATCGGACCTGAGTCATCAGGCAAAACAACACTATCTATTTTATTATCTAAAATTTTAAAAGGAAAATACGTTGATGAGTATGCAAGAGAATATTTAAATAATAAAAAAAAATATTCTATTTCAGATTTAGACAAAATTGCTTTAAATCAAAATAAAAAAATAAAAATAGGATTTAAATCAAAAAATAAATTTTTGATATCAGATACTTCTACTCTGGTAATAGAAATATGGAGTATTTTAAAATATAAAAAAGTAAGTGATCTAATAAAAAGAAAATCTAATGATGAAAAATTTGATTATTATTTATTATGCAAACCAGATATTCCATGGTATTATGATTCTCTGAGAGAAAACCCAAATGATAGACAAATAATATTTGATTATTATGAAAAATTATTAAATAAAAGAAAAATAAATTTTAAAATAATTGACGGAAAACTTCATAATAGAATAAATATATCTCTAGATTTTATTTTAAATAATTAGTGAATTATATTCACATATTAATTGGGGTGCCTTGAATACAAGGGCTGAGAATACACTCATAAACCTGATCCAGATAATGCTGGCGTAGATAAAATTTATTTCAATCTTTTTTATGTCTCAGTTTTATAAATTTTAATTATATGAAAATAAAAATTATACTATTGTTGTTAATAAGTTTTTCAGGAATATGTCAAAATAATTTTGAGGGAAGGATAATAAATGAAGAAGGTTTAAAAATTAATGGAGCAAATATTTTAATACCCAAAACTAAAGAAATAAAATATTCAGATAAGAGAGGATTATTTTATATAAAGACTAATAGTCCATTAATAAAAATTATAATCTCACATGTTGGTTACATAACTAAGGCGTTTGATATAGATATTAGTAAAAATAATAAAAAAGATTTTGTAATAGAGGAGGGAATATTACTTAAAGATGAAATTAAAGTTTTATCTATAAGGGCTAAAGAAGAAAGTCCTTATGCGTTTAGCAACATTTCAAAAAATGATATTGAAAGAAATAATACAGGAAGAGATATCCCCTTTTTATTAGAGATGACCCCATCTGTACACACAACATCCGATGCGGGAAATGGAGTTGGATATACTGGGGTTAGAATAAGGGGTAGTGATCCAACAAGAGTGAACGTAACAATTAATGGAATACCTTACAATGACTCAGAATCTCATGGAGTATTTTGGGTCAACTTACCTGATTTAGCGTCATCAGCTAATAGTATTCAAGTACAAAGAGGGGTGGGATCATCCACAAATGGTGGTGGTGCTTTTGGGGGAACAATTAGTATAAAAACAGGAAATCCTTCAGAAAAATTTAGTTTAAACTACTCATCATCTTTAGGTTCTTTTAAAACATTTAAAAACACTATTAATATTAACTCTGGTTTAATAAAAAATAAATTAAATTTAAATCTTAGATTATCAAAAATCAATTCAGATGGATATATTGATAGAGCTTCTTCTAACTTAAGGTCATACTATTTATCAGCTAGTTATTATTTAAAAAAATCAGTTATTGATTTTATAAATTTTTCAGGAAAAGAAAAAACCTATCAATCTTGGTATGGGACACCACAAGCCCGAGTCATAAATGATATCAAAGGATTAGAATCTGTAATTTTAAATAATGGATTTGATGAAGAACAAAAAAATAACTTATTAAACTCGGGTAGAACTTATAATTATTATACGTATAATAATGAAACTGATAATTACCAACAAGATCATTACCAAATACATTTTAATCATGAGTTTTCTAGTTCTTCTAACCTACACTTTGCACTTCACCATACATATGGAAGAGGTTACTACGAACAATATCGCAAAAATGATAATCTAACAAATTACTTTGATGATATAAATAATCTTTTTGATGGAAGTGTTCCTAACTCTGATATAGTTAGAAGAAGATGGCTTAATAATAATTTTTCTGGTATAACATACTCTTTTAATAAGAAACAAAATAAAGGAGAATTAAATATAGGTGGAGCTTATAATGTTTATGATGGTGATCATTTTGGTAAAATAGTTTCAACTGGAATTATAACTATTAGCAACCTTGATTCTAATTATTATTTTTCTTCATCAAATAAAAAAGATGCCAATATATTTTTTAAATATTATTTTCTATTAAATAAAAAAATAAAATTATTTTCAGACATGCAGTTTAGATATTACTCTCATGAAAGTAATGGATCAGATAATGATAGAAGAAGTATTAATATAGAATCAAAAAATTTATTTTTCAATCCAAAGCTTGGAATAAACAAAATAATTAATGAAAAAATAAACATATATTCTTCCATAGCTATAGCTAATAGAGAACCCATTCGTAGTGATTTTTTGGATTCTTATATCAAACCCAAACGTGAAACTCTTTACGATTTTGAAATTGGGAAAAACTTAAATTATAAAAAGGGAAATATTAATTTAAATTTTTACTGGATGAAATACAAAAATCAGTTAATTACTACTGGAGAAATAAATGATGTGGGAGGTTATATTAGAACTAATGTAAAAAAAAGTCGAAGAATTGGAATTGAAATAAGTAACTTAATAAGTAGTAAAAATTTTAAAATAAATTCTTTAATTACAATATCTCAAAACAAAGTTTATAATTTCAAAGAAGTATTGTATGATTATGGGGCTGAGTTTGATGAATTTAATATTATTAAATATAATTATAACAAAACTGATATTGCGTTTTCACCTAAAATAATAGCTAATAATATCTTAGAATGGAAAACAAATAAATATTTAAGTTTAATATTAAAATCGCAATATATAGGGAGACAGTTTTTAGATAATACATCAAATAAAAATAGAATTATAAACTCATATCTTGTTAATAATTTAGAATTAGAGTCTAAAATAAGCAGCAAACCTTTTCGAAATTTATTTTTAAAGTTTTCAATTAATAATATCTTTAATGAGATGTATTCTAGCAATGGATATACTTTTGGATATTTTGGAGGAGCTGATTTTGAAGTAAGAGAAAATTATCTTTATCCACAAGCTGGAAGAAATTACATGTTTAGTATAAAATTTAAAATTTAGTTTATGGAAGCTACTATAGAAATAAGTCTATATCCTTTATTAAAAGAAAATTCAACAAAAAATTATAAAAACATAGTTTTAGAATTTTTAAAAATCTTAAAGAAAAATAAATCTATATCAATAGAAACAAATGGATTAAGCAGTATAATTCATGGGGACTATGATGATCTTATTCTATTATTTAATAATGAAATTAAAATTTTTATAAAACAATATACCTCTATTTTTATTTTTAAACTTGCAAAAGGAAAATTAAGGTATAACTAAAAATTGATCTTTAAAAACCTGTCTTTTTTTGATAAATCTTTTAAAATTTCATAATTCAATTTTTTAAAAATCATATAATTATTTAAATCCTTAGAATACAAAGAATTTATTTCAAAATATAATTTTCCTTTTTTATTGAGATGTTCAAAAGAAAATTTTATTATTTTTTTATAAAAATATAGTGGATCATTATCAACATACAAAGCGATAGGGGGCTCATTCTTTTTAACATTAACAGCTACATATTTAATATCCTTTTTCGGTATATATGGAGGGTTGCTTACAATTATGTCATATTTTTTTTGTGGTAAATAATTTAAAATATCAGATTTAAAAAAATTAACATTAGCGTTTAAAAGAAAATTATTTCTCTTCGCTACGCTTATTGCTTCGTCCGAGATATCTAATCCATCAACTTTTCCTTGAATTTTTTTATCTAAAGTGATTGCTATACACCCTGAGCCTGTTCCTATATCTAAAATATGTTGTGATCTAGATTTCATTTCATTTTTAATAATTAAATCAACAAGCTCTTCAGTCTCAGGTCGGGGAATCAACACATTTTCGTTTACATAAAATACATTATCATAAAAAAATTCTTTGTTTACAACATACTGAATTGGAGTGCCTAATGATATTTTCTTTAAATCCTTTTTTATTTCTTTTTCTAACTCCCTATTTAAATCTAACTCCCTATCTAATAAAATATCGGTATTAGATAAATTTAATTTAAGATATAAATACTTTTGAAGAATGTTTATAGCGTCTCGTTTCGATAAATTTTTAAGAAAGGATATTGTCCTTTCGTATAAAAGTTTAGAACTAATTTTACTCATTACTCAAATTAAATGAATATTAAAAACAAAGAATATATAAACAGAGCATTTTATTTAGCTCAAAAAGGAATTAAAAAAGTATTTCCAAATCCAATGGTAGGATGTGTTATAGTTAAAAACAACATAATTATTGGAGAGGGTTATCACAAAAAATATGGAGAAAACCATGCTGAAATTAATGCAATTAATAATGTTACCAATAAAAAAGAAATAAAAAATAGTTCTTTTTATATAAATCTTGAACCATGTAGTCATCATGGGAAAACACCACCTTGTACTGAAGAAATAATAAAACATAAACCTAAAGAGGTCATAATTTCTAATATAGATCCTAACAAAAAAGTTCAAGGAAAGGGAATTAAAAAACTAATATCAAATGGCATTCGTGTTATAGATAAAATAGAAGAAGAAAAGGGGATTCTTTTAAATAAAAGATTTTTTACAAATCAAATCTATAAAAAACCATATATAATATTAAAATGGGCTGAAACTGCTGATGGATTTATTGCAAAAGAAAATGGTGATTCAAAATGGATTTCAAATGAAATTTCAAGAACAATTGTTCATAAATGGAGATCTGAAGAAAGTGGAATTTTAGTTGGAGCTAATACCATAGAAAAAGATGATCCTAAATTAACTGTAAGAAAATGGAAAGGAGAGAACCCAATAAGAATAGTAATTGATCCTAACAACAGAATAAAAAAATCATCTGTAATTTTAAAAGATAAATTAACTACCCTTATCTACAATAAAAAAATAAATGAAAACAAAAACAAAAACCATTTTATTAAACAAAATGACTTTAATTTAGAAAATATTTTAAAAGATATATTTAAAAGGGGAATTGGAAGCATTCTTGTTGAAGGAGGGGCAAAAACTATTAATTATTTTATTCAATCAAACAACTGGAATGAAATTCGAGTGTTTGTTAGTAAAAAAGAATTTAAAAAAGGAATTAAAGCTCCCAAAACAAAAAAAGAAAAAATGATTGTAGAAAATATAGATAATAATTTTCTTTATACTGAATTTAATACTAATGCATAATTTTGATCTTCCAAGCTTAGGTTCTAAAAAAGAAAACTATAAAGTTTTAATAAAACAAATTGAATCACTTATAGAGGGTGAAGCTAATATGGTTGCTATAATGGCTAATATATCTGCAGCCATAAATGAAACATTTAATTTTTTATGGGTAGGCTTTTATTTAGTAAAAAACAACAAATTGATACTTGGTCCATTTCAAGGTCCAGTAGCTTGCTTTTCAATAAATAAAAACGAAGGAGTTTGTGGAGCATCATGGGAACAAAAAAAAACAATTATTGTGCCAGATGTAAATAGATTTCCCGGACATATTGCTTGTAGTAATTATTCAAAATCTGAAATTGTCTTACCAATTTTTAAAAACAAAAAAACATTTGGCTTGCTAGATATTGACAGTTCAACAAAAAACACCTTTGACCAAATAGATAAAAAGTATTTAGAAAAAATCATAAAATTAATGGAGTTAAAATTAATTTAAACTACAGATTTCTGTAATACCAGCAATGGTCTTATCGCCCTTTTTAATTTTGATTTTACATTCAAGTGGAAGATAAATATCAGCTCTAGAACCAAATTTTATAAACCCCAACTCATCAGATTGTATTACTTGATTATTAACTTTTGTATTATTAATAATTCTTCTAGCAACAAATCCAGCAATTTGCCTAACTAAAATTGTAATCTTTTTGTTTTCAATTACAGTAGTAGTTCTCTCATTTAATATACTTGATTTTGTGTGCCAAGCAACTAAATATTTGCCTTTATGATACTTATAATATCTGACTATTCCAGATATAGGGTTTCTATTTATATGGACATCAAAAGGTGACATAAAAATAGATACAATTGTTTTTTTCTCTCTAAAATATTCATCCTCATAAACTTCTCCAATATTAACAACTTTACCATTAGCTGGAGATATTATTTTATTTTCATCAACTTTAAAAGTTAGTATAGGATTTCTAAAAAATTGAAGAAAAAAAAGAAATATTAAAACTGATGAAAATAAAATAATATTTAAATAAAATTCGGTAATTTCTGAAAGCTGAAATATAATATTTATACCTAAAAAAAGGATAAATAAGACTAATAAAAAAGAATGTCCCTCTTTATGAATTCTTACCATTTTTTTGGAAGGTAAAAGACCCATCTCTATATTTATACGTTCTTGAAACCTTATCTATTGCTAAAATATATGCTGCTATTCTTAAAGGCACTTCATATTTTTTAGATATACTATATACATTATTAAACCCCTGTTTAATTATTGAATCACATCTTCGGTTCACTCTATTTTTTGTCCATTTATAACCAAGTCTGTTTTGAACCCACTCAAAATAAGATACTATTACGCCTCCCGCATTTGCTAAAATATCTGGCACAGCAATAATATCATTTTGTTTGAGAATGTCATCAGCCCCAAAAGATGTAGGCCCATTAGCTCCTTCTACTATAAATTTAGCTTTAACCTCATTTGCATTTTCTTTTGTTATAGCGTCTTCCATTGCTGCGGGGATTAAGACATCAACTTTTAAAGAGAGTAATTCTGCATTTGATATTTTATCTCCACCCTTAAAATTTTCTAGTGAGCCTTTATTTTCATTTCTATGCGTAATAGCTTTTTTTATATCAATACCTTTTACATTATAATACCCTCCAGAAATATCAGATATAGCAACAATCTTACAGCCTCTTTCTTTTAGTAAATACGCTGCCCATGAACCTACATTACCAAACCCCTGAATAGCAATACTAGCTCCATATGGGTTAACTTTAAACTTTGTTAGAACAGATAATGTTGATATCATAACTCCACGACCAGTTGACTCTATTCTCCCAAGTGATCCCCCTAATATAATTGGTTTACCTGTTACTACAGCATTAACTGTTAACCCCCTTGCTCTAGAATATTCATCCATTAACCAAGCCATATGATCTGGACCTGTTCCAACATCAGGGGCTGGTATATCTTTATCGGGACCAAAAACATCATGCATTGCTTGAGTATAAGCTCTAGTTAATCTTTCAGCTTCTGATAAACTCATTTGTTTTGGATTACAACAAACACCTCCTTTAGCGCCACCATATGGTATATCTACAACCGCACATTTCCATGTCATCCAAGCGGCTAAAGCTGTTATCTCATTCAAATTAACTCCTAGATCAAACCTTATACCCCCCTTTGATGGACCGAGTATGTTAGAGTGAATTACCCTATAACCTTCAAAAACTTTAATTTTACCATTATCCATTGATATTGGAAGAGAAACAATAATTTTTTTTGCTGGACTTTTTAAAACATCATATATTTCTTCATCTAACTGAAGATGCTCAGCAGCAACATGAAACCTCTTCATCATTGATTCTAGAGGATCTTTAGAGTGTATGATAGGAGCGGGTTCTTTATAACTCATATCTAATTTTATATTATTTACAATGTAAATGTACTATTTATGTTAAGTGATTGATAATTTTTAGATAAAAAAATACATAAGGTATTACAAAGAAAAAACTATCAAACCTATCAAGAAAACCACCATGACCTGGTAGACGTGTTCCGGTATCTTTTAAATTTAAATTTCTTTTTATAAGAGACTCAAATAAATCACCAAAAATTCCTGAAATTAAAACAACTATTGAAAAAATAACCCAGAATAAATATGTGCTTTCGTTAAAATATAACCATAAAAAATAAGCGAGAATTATATTTGAAATAAAACCAAAAAGTACGCCTTCCCAACTTTTCATAGGAGAAACGGATTCAAAAAGTTTATTTTTTCCAAAAATACTTCCTCCAATATAAGCGGCAGACTCACTTGTCCATAAGAAAAAAAAAGATGTTAACAAAAATTTATTATCATAAACTCCAGTATCAAAAACAATAAAATTTAGTAATGAAATAGGTATTGAAATATACAGTATTCCAAAAAATGTCAAGGAAACATTAGATAAGGATTCTTTATTGTTTTTTGTGTAAAGTGCAGATAAACATATAAAAGGAAGTATTGGAATTAATAAATAATAAATTAACCATTCTGTTCCAAATGCTACATAAACAAAGGTTGAAACAAAAATCAAAACACTAAGAAATATACCTAAATACTTATTTGGATTTGATTTATTTTCCTTAAGAATTCTATAATACTCTGTGGAAGAAAAGTATATTATTAAAATAAAAATAGCTAAAAAAGACCACTGATTTAAAGAAGAAAATATAAGTAATCCACCCCCTAATAATGCAGTAAATATTCTTTTAAGAAAATTTTTTTTTTTAATCAAAATTAATTCTTTGAATTATCTTTTTTGCCTCAACATAATCTAGTTCGTTTACCAAAATTTCATAATAGCCAAAATTATTATAAGATGAGTCAATCTTATTTAAAGATATGGACTCAATTTTGTTTTTATCTAATATTTGTTTAATAATTTCGGCTCTATAACTTAAATCTGTTTTATAGACAATTTTCCAACTATTATTTGTGCTCATTAAAATATTTTTTAAATGAATACATAAGAAATAAAAAAACAAGAAAACTAATAAGTGTTACTAAAAAAGGAATATCAGGAGCAGAATTTACAGATAATGAGAAATCATCTCCCATATATCCTTTTCGTGAAAAATAAAAAATAGATAAAGAAAAAAAGTTATTAAAAACATGTCCTATTATTGGATATATAAGACTTCCAGACCAAAAATAGACATAGCCAAATAATATACCCAAAAGCATTCTAGGAAAAAATCCATAAAATTGAAGATGAAGAGCGCTAAATAAAAAAGCACTAATCAAAATAGAAAGATGAATGTTTTTAGATATCAAATAAAAATTTCTTTGAAAAACACCACGAAATAAATATTCCTCACAAATCCCAGGAATTATTGCAATTGTTAATATTCCAAAAAAGTATTCCCAGTTATCTTCAAATGAGACTAAAAATATGGTAATCTTTTCAAGTTCTTTTTCTTTATTGTAAGCCCAGCTTTCAAAACCATTCATAAACTCTGGAAAGACTATAGACTTGTTCCACTCAATTACTACAGAGTTTAATACCATAAAGAATAGTGTCGATAAAATAATTAGTGCTATTGGAATAGAATAAACCTCAAAGAGTTTGATTGAATAATGGTTTAATTTTTTAACATAAAAATAAGGTGAAATAAACATTAAGATAGATAAAGAGTTTACTGATAACATTAAAACTCTATTTTCCATTAAAGCAGCTAAAGGAGAGATAGAAGCGTCACTAAAAAAATACAAAAAACCAGTGACAACTATGCTTATAAGAAAATATGAAACAATAATTATAGAAACAATAATGAGTAATTCTTTTCTATGGTTTAACATAATTGATTTTATTTGCAAGAATATTTAATTATAAACGTTAAAATAGTTTTTTTTTATGAAAATTGGCAATATTGAGCTAGGTGATTTTCCATTATTACTTGCGCCTATGGAAGATGTAAGTGACCCACCATTTAGATCCGTGTGTAAACACAATGGAGCTGACTTAATGTTTACTGAATTTATTTCCTCAGAAGGGTTAATTAGAGATGCTGAAAAAAGCGTTCAAAAATTAGATATATATGATAGCGAAAGGCCAATAGGAATTCAAATATTTGGAGACAAAATTGAATCAATGAAAAAAGCCGCTTCAATTTCTGAAGCTGCTAATCCTGAAATTATTGATATTAATTATGGATGTCCTGTCAAAAAAATTACTTGTAAAGGAGCAGGAGCGGGTATTTTACTTGACCTAGACAAAATGCAAAAAATGACAGCAGAAATAGTAAAACAAGTAAAAAAACCAGTTACAGTAAAAACCCGATTGGGCTGGGATGATAAAACAATTAAAATTGTTGAAGTTGCAGAAAGATTACAAGATGTTGGAATTAAAGCTCTAACGATACACGGTAGAACAAGAAAGCAAATGTATAAAGGAGAAGCAAACTGGGAATTAATATCTAAAGTAAAAAACAACCCTAGAATAACTATTCCAATTTTTGGAAATGGAGATATAAACTCTGCAATGAAAGCAAAAGAATACAAAGAAAGATATGATATTGATGGCATCATGATAGGAAGAGCAGCCATAGGTAACCCATGGATATTCAATGAAATAAAAAATTATATAAAAGGCAATAAAGAAATTACTCCCCCATCGCTTAGTAATAGAATTGAAACAGTAAAAAAACATTTGGATTTTTCTATCCAATGGAAAGGAGAAAAATTGGGTTTAGTTGAGATGAGAAGGCATTACACTAATTATTTTAGAGGAATGGAAGATTTCAAAAAATACAGAATGAAATTAATTCATAGCTTATCAATTGAAAACTCCCTAAGTATATTAGAAAAAATTTCTAAAAAATATAATGAAAAAAATGAATTAATAGAAGCATGAAAAATAATTCATCTTTATATGCATGGTCTTTGCTAATTCTGTTAAGTTTAATATGGGGTATTTCTCCTATACTAATTAAGAAATCTTTGATTTCACTTAATCCTTTTGAAGTTGGTGCTCTTAGGCTAACATTTGCTTCAATATCCCTTCTTCCTTTTATATTTTATAATATTAGAGAGGTAAGAAAAAAAGACTATTTAATTCTACTAATCTCAGGAATTGTTGGAAACTTACTTCCATATTTTCTATACCCAATAGCTCAGACACAAATAGATAGTAATACATCAGGGGTTTTAACTTCACTAACACCGTTTTTTGCTTTAATTATTGGTATTTTTTTTTATAACCAAAGGGCAACAAAGAATAATTTAATAGGTCTACTTATAGGCTTTTTGGGAACCGTCACATTAATATTGTTTTCAAGTGAAACACAATCCCTACAAGGAAATATTTTTGGATTGTTTGTTGTGTTAGCCACCCTATTATATGGTATTAATTTAAATTTAATAAAACATTACTTAAATCATTTAAAGCCAATTACCACAACTAGTTTTTCAATAGTATCTATTTTGCCATTTGCTCTTTATGTCCTTTTTTATCAAACACCTTTTATTGAACACATCAAAGATTTTGAACAACATAAAAATCAGTTTTTATATGTTTTAACACTAGGTGTATTAAGCACTTCCATGGCTACAATAATTTTTTATAATATAATTAAAATAAAGGATACTGTTTTTGCTTCAATGGTAACTTACCTAATGCCTGTTGTTGCCATTTCGATAGGATTTTTTGATGGAGAGGTAATAAATGCAATTCAAGGGGTTGGAATAATACTTATAATTTCAGGTGTCTTTATAAGCAGTAAAAAAAATTAAACTGCTCTTCCTGCTTTTTCTAATAACTTTTTAGTTAATAAAATTCCTTCATATTCAGAATGATTTTTACCTTCATACTCAATAGAAATATAACCCTTGTATCCAAAGTCTTTTACTATTTTTAACATCTTATAATAATCAATCTCTATAGAATTTCCATCATTGTCAAACTCATAACTCTTCGCACTAACACTTCTTGCGTAAGGCATCATTTCTTCTACGCCAAGATAACGATCATATTCATATTCACATCCCTCAGAAGAGGAGCCCCAATCAGATAATTCATCGGCTTTTGATCTCACACAAAAATTTCCAAAGTCAGGTAATGTTCCTACATTACTTTGTTCGGAATTTTTGATAACATCAACTAACCACTTAGCATTTGAGGAATATCCTCCATGATTTTCAACAATGATACCAATATTAAAAGGTTTTGAAAATTGACCCAATGCAGATAATGATTCTGTAGCATTTTTAGCAACCTCCTTTTCAGACCCAAAACCCTGGGCATTAACCCTTATGTGGTCACACCCTAAAACATTAGCTGCTTCTACCCATTTTTTATGATTTTCAATCGCTAATAATCTTTTTTGCTTGTTAGCATCTCCTAAATCTCCCTCGTCATCAATCATAATCAAATAATTTTTAACACCAAGATCATCAGATCTTTTTAACATCTCTTTCAGATAGGTTTTGTCTTTTGCTTTATTAAAAAAAAATTGATTTACATATTCTACAACGTTAATGTCAAATTTTTTTTTAGCAACTTTAACAAAATCTAAATTGTCCAATTCTCCAGATTTAATTGTTCTATTAAATGACCACTGAGCTAATCCTATTTCAAAAAAAAGCTTATTCTCAACTGAATTATAAAAATTACCACAAGAAAATAATGGGAGTGATAATGCTGAATTTTTTAAAAATTCTCTTCTATACATTGAGTTTTTTATTTGGTTAACTCAATATAAAAAAAATTATTCATAGACGCTACTAAATGATATTCCAGTATAATTTTTTTCTCCAGCACTTATTGGTATATCTAGACTATTAAAGGTTGATGGTATAGCACAAGTTGTGAAAGAAGAAAAAACACATGGAGGATTATATGATTTATTAAAATTCAAGAAAATATCTCCGTTCTTTTCTGGTGGATTTGCATAAAGAAACCTACCACCACCATAGCTTTGATTTCCATTAGTTTGATCACCAAAAACTATAAAAAAATTTCCTGATGGAGCTATAGTAGGCTCTAAACTAATTTCTTGATTATTGACTTTAAAATTTATAACACCAGGGATTTCTTCTTCAAATTTTGCACCAACAATATTAGTTGATTGTCTAATTTTAGGAATATTATATTTTATAAATTTTCCTTTTATTAACATGTTTTTGTCTTGTGGAAAAAACTGTATATCAAGTTTATTTTTTAACATGGGGTGGCTCAAGTTTCTTAGCCTAATAGCTTTAACCCCAGGATCATTATGAATAAACCACCGATATGATTTCCAAGAAAAATAAATACTTTCATCTTTTATGTTGAACAAAATATTTTTAATTTCTATTGAATCTTTATACATAACATCCACAAAATAATCAAAAGAAATTAGAGAATCTTGAACATTTACTTTTCCAAATTCTGACGGAAACTCACCAGGGAAAACTAAATCATTTAATTCTGATGAGCCCATTGTATACTCACCAGATTGTAATGAAAACAAACCCGCTAAATTCAAGTAACCATCATCAGCAAATAATGCATTCATCCTTTTATATTTCCAATCATCTAACTCTATTGTAAACTCATTACCCGTGCAGGAGATAAAAAAAAGAAAAAAAAGAAAAGTTTTTATTTTCATTATATTTATAAAAATAACAACAAAAATGTAATGAAAACAATAGTTCTACTATTTCTTGTATCATGTATGAGCAAAATTACAATTGAAAATATTGAAAATTTATATTACTCTGAAGAGAATGATTTTTCTGTTTTAGTATTTACAAAGACTAATGGTTTTGTTCATAAGGAAGCAATTAAAGCTGGGATTAAATTGATTCCAAAAATTGGAAAAAAAAATAAATTCAACGTTTATCACACTAATAATTCTAAGCATATAAATAAAGAAAACATCATAAAATATAAATCAGTTATATTCTTAAATACAACTCTAGATGTTTTAAATGATGATGAACAAAATGTTTTTAAAGAATACATTCAAAATGGTGGTGGTTTTGTTGGAATTCATTCTGCAGCAGATACTGAGTATGACTGGAAATGGTATGGAAAATTAGTTGGAGGTTATTTTAAATCTCATCCAAAGATACAAAATGCGAAAATTCAAACTATCACAAAAAATCATATTTCAACATCACACCTGCCTGATGAATGGGAAATAGAAGATGAATGGTATAATTTTAATTATAATAATCCAAATATAGTTGTTCTATTAAATTTAGACGAGACTACATATAAGGGAGGAGAAAATGGTAAAGAACATCCTATAACTTGGCACCATAAGTATGATGGGGGAAAATCTTTCTATACTGGACTTGGTCATAAATCAGAGGTATATTTAGACGAAAGGTTTATAAAGCTATTAACCGGAGGAATACTTTATACCTCAAAACGTTAAGGGGCAAATTCATTATTATCAACTTTACTGCTATCATATACTCTAAAGGCTAATACTTCAGCTTGTACAGTAATAGTATTATCAGAAATTAAATTGCATTTTAAAAAAATTTTTTTTTCTGAATATGATTCTATTTTCGCAATGAGTTTAATTTTTTTATTAGGTGTAGGGGCAATATATTTTACTTTTATAGTACCCGTAGCATACCTATATTCTGGAAGTGATTCTAAACCTCTGCCCTCTGATTTATATGCATAGGCCATAGAAGTTCCCATGCAATGGCAGTCTATTAACGTCGCAATAATTCCACCATTCATTATATTTGACCATCCTTGATGAACTTCTCTTGGCGTCCATAAACATTCCGAGCAAATTCCATTCCAATAACTTTTAATATGTAACCCTTCTTTCGTATTTTTACCACAACCGAAACATACATTATTAGGCATGTAATTTTGAAAATATAATTTTGAATTATTTGTTTGCATATAATTTTTAAAAAACAATTTATAAATATGGTCAAAATAATTGATATAAAGTTTCAAGGAATAAAATCTGCAATTGCATGTTTTTTAATTGATTCAGGTGAAGGATTGATTATGATAGAAACTGGCCCTTCAAATGTTTATAACAACATTAAAATCAACCTTGAAAAAGAAGGATATAATATTAAGGAAATAAAACATGTATTTGTTACTCATATTCATCTTGATCACTCAGGGGGAGCCTGGAGATTTGCTGAAAATGGAGCAAAAATTTATGTACACCCACAAGGAGCAGATCATTTAATAGATCCTCAAAAGCTTATTAAATCTGCTACTAAAATTTATGGAGATAAAATGGATACATTATGGGGAGAGATTAAGGGAATAAATAAAAATAATATTAAAAAGGTCGAACATAAAGAAAAAATTAAAATTGGTAATACTACCATTAAGTCTATTCACACACCAGGACATGCAAATCATCATATTGCATGGAAAATAAATAATAGTATTTTTACTGGAGATGTAGCTGGCGCAAAAATTAAAGATGGCCCTGTGCTGCCCGCCTGTCCTCCGCCTGAAGTAGATTTAGAAAAATGGCATAAAAGTTTAAATTTAATTATTGAAGAAAAAGCGGACACATTATACTTAACACATTTTGGAAAAAGCACCGAAGTTTTAAATCATATTTCAGAAATGAAAAATATTCTCAAAGATTGGGCATATTGGATTAAAGAAAAAAAATCTAAGTATGATAATATTGAAGACCTTACTGAGGCTTTTAATAAGTATGTATATAACTTTTTAAAAAATAAAGCACAATTAGATGAAAAGCTTATAGATCAGTATTATGCTGCAAATCCCCCATATATGAGTGTAGCAGGTCTTGTTAGATACTGGGATAAAATAAATTAAACATTAGAAGAATTTATTCCTGAAGGTCTATTGTCATTTAATTTTATTAGTTTATTGTTTATAGCTGTTTTAATAGGAATGGCAAAAACAGGAATTCATGGAACAGGGTTTTTAGCAGTTCCATTATTAGCTCTGGTATTTGGGGCTAAAATATCTACAGGAATAATGCTCCCCATCTTAATATTTGCTGACTTTTTTGGGGTAGCATATTACAAACAACACACTTCATGGAAATATCTTATAACGCTAATACCTTGGGTAATTATAGGAATTTGCTTGGGAAGCTTATATGGCAATAAAATAAATGAAGATTTATTTAGATATACAATGGCTAGTATTATTTTTATAGGTGTTTTTGTTATTTATATAAAAGAAAAGAACAAAATTATCATACATAATAATTTAGCCATACCTATAATCATTGGATTATTAGGAGGATTTACAACAATGGTAGGAAATATAGCAGGACCGGTAATGAGTATTTATCTTCTATCAATGGGCTTAGACAAAAAAACATATATAGGGACAGCTGCATGGTTTTTTCTATGTGTAAACATCATAAAAATTCCATTTCATGTGTACATCTGGGAAACAATAAATATGAAAATATTTTATTTAGATTTATTGTTATTACCTGGAATTATTACTGGTGCAATTATTGGGATTAAGTTGGTTAAAATAATACCAGAATATTATTATAAAAAATTTATAATAATAATGACTTTACTCTCAGCAATACTTATGTTAAATTAAGTCATGATAATAAAAATAAAAAACATAATTTCAAATGAAATTATACCTGGTTATTCGGGTAAATTTTTTCATGGTGAAAATATGACTATGGCATTTTGGAACGTAAAAAAAAATTCAAAAATACCTGAACATAACCATGTTCATGAGCAGTGTCTTTATGTAAAAAAGGGGTGTTTTGAATTAACCCTTAATGGTAAAATAAATAGAATTAATAAAAACGAATTAATTTTTATTAAATCTAATGAAAAGCATTCTGGTGTTGCTATAACAAATTGTGAGTTAATCGATATATTTTCTCCAAATAGAACTGAATATTCTAATAAATAGCTCCTATGGATTTTAGCAGAAAAAGATTTAAATCATTAGTAAATAAAAGCAGAGATATTATCCAAAACTGGTATGATCACAACTTAAGAAATACAAAAATCTATCATAATAAAACCCCAAAAGAAATTAGTAAAATTTTTGAAATCTCAAAAAATAATAAAGCGGTTGAACCAGAAAAAGTTTTAAGTCTACTTGATAAAAATTTAATTACCACTTCAAATTTCAATCCTAGTCCAAATTATTATGGATATATAACGGGTGGGGGAAATCAAATGGGAGTGCTTGCTGAATTTATTAAAAGTGCTTTAAATCAAAATAACCTAAAGTGGCACAGTGCTCCAGCAAATACTGAGATTGAAAAAATAGTAATTAAATGGATTGCAGAATTTATTGGTTATAATAATAATTGTGGAGGAGTTTTAGTTAGTGGTGGCTCAGTCGCAAACCTCCTAAATATTGCAATCATGAGAAAAATTAAAGGCAATAAAAATATAAATAAAAAGGGAATCTATAAAACCAAGACAATGAGGGTTTATGTCTCTAATGAAGCACATTCAAGTATAGATAAAGCGGTAGATATGCTTGGATTGGGCTCTGATAATTTAATTAAAATCAAAACATGTAAAAATTTTAAAATAGATATAGAAAAGTTAGAAAAAAACATAAAAAAAGACATTAAAAATGGTTATTTTCCAATAGGTCTTATTGGAATTGCTGGCACAACGAATACAGGATCAATAGATCCTCTAAAAAAGTTGGGTTTAATGGCTAAAAAATATAATTTATGGTATATGATTGATGCTGCATACGGTGGTCCTGCAAGTAAAATTAAAAAAACAAAAAAATTATTTAAAGGTATAGAAGATGCGGATTCTTTATTAATTAATCCTCATAAATGGTTATTTGTACCTTTTGAAGTTGCGTGTGTTATGGTAAAAAATAAAAAACATATAAAAGAAACGTTTAGCTTAGTTCCTGAATATTTAAGGGGTGGTGTTGAAAAAAATGATAGAGAAGATTTAATGAATTATAGCATTCAATTATCTAAAGATTTTAAAGCCTTAAAAGTATGGATGACTATTAAAACATACGGAACAAAAATTCTAAAACAAGCCATAGAAAATGATATAAATATGGCAAATTATGCATATGCTTTAGTTTGTGCATCTAATGATTTCATATCTATTCATAAACCAGAGCTATCTATCTTTTGTTTTCAATATATATCAACAAAAAAACCTATCCCACCAAATCTTATAAACAAAAAAATTATTGATTTAATAGAAGAAGATGGTAGAATATTTTTATCAGGAACAATTATAAAAAAAGAAAATGTACTAAGAATAAATTGCACAAATCACAGAAGAAAAAAATCTGATATTGATTATTTATTTAAAGTTTTGAGAAACATTGGAGATAAAGCAGAATCATACTTTTAAAATATTCCTTTACCCTTCTAAGCTTTTTAAATATTTTTCCTTAACATAAGAAAATGAATCAAAGTGTTTTTTTAAAATTGGATCGCCTTCAGGTAAATCATTCTGTTTATATGGATCAACTTGTCTTCCGTTTCTCCAAAATCTAAAACAAACATGTGGTCCCGTTGCCAATCCCGTTGAACCAACATACCCTATTATTTCACCTTGCTTTATTTTTTTTCCTTTTTTTAATCCTTTAGAAAATTTTGACAAATGAAGATACTGGGTTGAATAAACATTATTATGAACTATTTTAACAAACCTACCATTATTTCTTCCCCACCTCGCCTCAACAACTTCTCCATCAGCTACTGACATAATTGGCGTGCCTGTTGGAGCGGCATAATCTGTTCCTAAATGATCTCGATATTTTTTAAGGACAGGATGAAACCTTCGCTTTTTATATTTTGAAGAAATTCTATAAAATTTTAAAGGAGATCTTAAAAATGTTTTTCGTAAACTATTTCCCTTTTCATTAAAATAATCATTACCCATTCCTTGATCATAACTAATTGCATAATAATTTTTATTTTGATGATTAAATTTTGCTGCTTTAATATTTTTAATACCAACTGTTTTTCCATCAATTTTTTCTTCTGTATAAAAAACATCATACCTATCTCCTGGCATAATTTTGAAAAAATCTACTTGCCAAGCAAATACATCAACCATCATATTAACCAAATCAATTGGAAAATTATTATCATCAAAACTTATGTATAAACTAGAATTAATTATACCAGAAATCTTTTTATCATGATATGTTATTTCTTTAAAAGTTCTATTTACAGATATGTTTTTTGTTAATTTATAAACTATGTAGCTGTACTTATCCGGCTCATAAATAAAGTATGAAGGGGCTTTTGATCCCTTTTTTACCAACAAAACATATTCTTTACCTTTTCTTATTTTTTTCAGATTAAAAATTTTTTTCGATTTAAGGTTTGCCTCATAAATAATTTTATTAGAAACCCCCCTCTTTAATAAAATATTTGAAAAACTTTGTCCCCATTTTATTTTATTTCTAATAATATTAAAAGAATCAATATTTATTCCGTATAAATAAATACTTGACTTTTTTATCTCCTCTATAGAAACTTTTGCTTCTAAAATTTCATCTTTTTGAATTGATTGTTTACAAGAAAAAATAACAACTAAGCAAAAAAATAATAATCTAATTTTCATAAAACGTTTGAATTCCTTTTTCTAAAAATTTTATATACCTATTAACATCAAGCTCATAACCGATTGGTCTTTCTAATAAAGTTTCATTGTAAGGATTTAATAAAACATAAAATGGTTGAGCATTGTTATTGAATTTTGTAATCTGCAAATCAGCATTTATTTTTCCAATCGTTTTCTTTATTTTATCATCATAAGATGATATTAACCATTCTTCTTCAGGCAAAAGTGTTTTGTCATCTACATATAATTGAACAAGAATATAATTTGTATTTAATATTTTTAAAATTTCACTATCTGACCATGTTCTTGCTTCTACCTCCCTGCAATTAACACACCCATGTCCTGTAAAATCAAGCAATAAAGGTTTATTTACAACCTTAGCATAGTTTATTCCTTCAGCATAATCAAAAAATGCATTTAAACTATGTGGTGCCTTTAAAAAAGAAGAGTATTTAGATCCAACATAATCTTTAGCTGATTCGTTTTTTTCATAAAATAGCTCTCTTTGTAGTTTGGTTATAGAAATATATGTTGATTTTTGAGGTGGAAGATAACCAGCGAGCGACTTAAGTTTATTTCCAAAAATACCAGATACAAAATAAATAGAAAGCACTAATGAGAACAAACCTAAGGCCTTGTATCTCTTTGATTTTTTATTAATATAACTTCCATGAAGTTTTATATATCCTATTAAATACAAAAACATAATAAAAATTATTACTGCCCAAATAATTAAATTAAGATCTCTATCTAAAATGTTTAAATGGTATGCTTGATCAATAATGCTTAAGAACTTAAAAGCAAATGCTATTTCTAAAAAACCCAAAATTGACTTAATAACATTCATCCAATTTCCAGACTTAGGTAATGACTTTAATTTTTCTGGGAAAAAGGCAAGAAATGTAAATGGAATTGCAAAGGCCATCGAAAAAGATAACATTCCTAAAACAGGTTTTAGTGATATTCCCAGTGCAGACTGGACCAATATTCCACCAACAAGAGGACCGGTACATGAAAAAGAAACAAGAACAAGAGTAAAAGCCATAAAAAATACACCCATTAATCCATTATCATTTGATTTTTTATCTATTGGATTCAGAATAAAAGAAGGAATTGTTATTTCAAAAAATCCCAGTAAGGAAAATCCAAAAAATATAAAAACCAAAAAAAATATTATGTTAGGAATCCAACCAGTAGCTAATTCATTAGCTGCCTGAGGGCCCATCAAAAGAGACAAGACAACACCCAAAAAAGTAAAAATTAATACAATAAATAATCCATAAGAAACTGCATGAAATTTAGATTTAGCTCTATTCTCTTTTGAGGTAAAGTATGAAACAGTTATTGGAATCATAGGAAAAACACATGGTGTTAAAATAGCCAAAAGTCCAGCCAAAAATGATATAACCATAAAAGAAAAAATTGAAGAAAAATTATCAGTTTGTGTTATAGCACCATAAAGGATATCGTTTTCATCTTTATCCACTCTATTTTTATCATAAAAAACAAAATCCGTCGAAAATGGTATGCACTTTCCTTCTATCTCAGAGCATACCTGATAATATATTGTTCCATTAATATATGGGGATTCTGTATCTAATCTAATTTTTTGAACAAATGTTCCAGTTAAATCAAAATAGGTAACAATCCCTTCCCATATTGAATCATATTTTATTTTAGGGTTTATTGGAATTATAGTATCAATTAATGTGAATGTATTATTGTTTATAAAATCAAACTCCGTATCTGCTGTCACAACATTTGGATCTACATCTGAAGAATATAAGTACCATGTTGGCTCAATGCTTGCCGTGAAAATAAGATCTATTTCGTTTGATTTTTCTGAATTAGAACTGTCAATTTTAAAATCCCATTCTATGGGTTTTAATATTTGAGCATTTCCATATGCTATGCTAATTAAAAATAAAAAGCAAATATAAAAAATATTTTTACCCATGTATTTTAGAAAATTTTTTATAAAAAACAGTTATTGTTTCAATGCCTTTGTAAAAATTAAATAATCCGAAAGATTCATTAGGTGAATGAATAGCATCTTCATCTAAACCAAAACCCATTAATATAGAGTCTAATTTTAGCTCTTTTTTAAACAAGGCTACTATTGGAATGCTGCCACCATCATACGTAGGAACGGGATCTTTTCCCCAAACCTCTTTGAAGGCTTGATAAGCCGCTTTATATCCTTGAGTATTTGTTTTTACAACAACAGGCTCTCCACCATGGTGCTCTTTAACAATAATATCACAAGATTTAGGACATAAGTTTTTAATATGAGAAGTAAATAATTTAGTTATTTCAGAACTGTTTTGGTTTGAAACAAGCCTCATTGATATTTTAGCAAATGCTTTAGATGGCAAAACCGTCTTAGATCCTTCCTTAGTATATCCACCCCAAATGCCATTTATATCCAAAGTTGGTCTTATTCCTATTCTTTCAACAGTTGTATAACCATCTTCACCAAAAACATCATCAATAGCAATATGAGATTTAAATTCATTTATTTCAAAGGGTACCTTATTTATATCTTTCCTATCGCTTTCAGAAAAATCCTTCACTTTATTATAAAATCCAGGAATTGTAATTTTACCATTATCATCTTTTAAAGATGCAATTATTTTACATAATGCGTTAATGGGGTTGTTAACAGCTCCCCCATAAGTTCCTGAATGTAGATCTCTATTAGGACCCGTCAATTCTAATTCTAAATATGTTAATCCCCTAAGTCCAATTGTTATGGAGGGTGTGTTGTTACTAACAATACTAGTATCTGATATTACAATAACATCTGCTTTTAATTTTTCTTTATTTTCTATAACAAATTTTTCCAGATTATCTGAACCACATTCTTCTTCCCCTTCAATCATAAATTTTATATTAAAAGAAATGTTATCTAATTCTTTTAAGGTTTCATATGCTTTTAAATGCATATACATTTGTCCTTTATCATCACAAGAACCTCTTGCGTATATCTTATCATTTTTAACAACAGGCTCAAAAGGAGGTGATTTCCATAAATCATAAGGGTCTGCGGGTTGCACATCATAGTGACCATACACTAATATGGTTGAAAGATTGACATCTATAATTTTTTCACCATAAACAATTGGGTGTCCCTTTGTTTCTATTTTTTCTATATTATCCAAGTCTAAAAATTGAAATTGTTTAACAAGATAATCAGCAGCTTTATTAACTTCTTCTTTAAAACTAGGGTCTGCGCTTACCGAAGGAATTTTTAATAATTCAAATAATTCATTTAAAAATCTATCTTTATTATTTTCAATATATTCTTTTGTTTTCATCTTGCAAATTTATATTAAAATCCATCATCATCATCATCAGTAATTGTATTAAAAACTTCATCTTCCAAAAATGTATCTGAGGGAGATTGTAAATCATAAGGTTCAGTTATATTAAAATATTTTAATCTAAAATCATTTATGTAAGTCAATATATAATCTTCATTTACAATCATTGTGGGAATATATTTATCTTTAGTTGCGCCTATTTCTGTGATATCAGAATTATAACTTTCAATTGAAGAGTGGGTTCTTAAAATTCCTCCATCATAACTAAAAAATATCCAAAACTCAGGAGATGGTTGTAAAAATATATTAAATTCAAAAAAATCTTCGGACAAATACTTAACTTCTAAAAAGCCATCAATTGCAGCATTTATATCATTAATACCAATATTTGATAGGTTAATAGACGAATTATTATACCAGGCGCTATGCTTTGAGGACCAATTCAATTGAGAATTTGTTATAACAAATAAACTATTTAATATAGGATCTGCTAAAGCAATAGACCTATACTCATTGAGTATAATTGATTCGTGTTGCAATGTTTTTTCAAATCCAATAATATCAGAGAGCCTATTTAATACTTCTTGTTCATTATCATGAGCTAAAGCTCCACCTACCATTTCAATTATATCAACAAATTCAATACCTAGGTTGTTAATAACAGACTTTCTAATATTTGCATCTACAACAATAAAAGCTTCAGAAGAAATATTAAAAGAATCGGGATCTACAGTTGCAGAAATAGAAGATAAAATATTAAAATTTGGTTCATTGTCTATAAGATCAACGGACCCTTCAAAAGCAAAGCTACCATCATTAGGAGAATAAAGTAATGAATTTCCATTATAAACTTCTTCATTAGTCTTTTCTAAGGGTTCAATTAAATATTGTTTATTATATGAGTCGTAAGAAAGTTCTCCAGAAGGATTAAAAAAAACAAGACTTCTTTTCTCAATAAGATTTGAAAAAAAATTGAAAAACAAACCATCATCAGTTTTTGAAATTGCAGCAGTAAAATCATTATCATCATTGGAAATACTTAAAGCTAACTCATCGCCAGGGGTGAAATAACCAGAATAAGAAATTGCTTGTGATGCATTAAAATTTTCAATTTCTGATGGAATTATTTCACCATTAAATAATAATTTTTCATTATTTGCCACCAATTCAATTTTTCCATAGAAACCAAAACCAGGCTCCATTAAAATAGGACTTGACTTATCAACCAATCCAAATGAATATGTAGATGAAAAAGAATTAACATCTTTACCATCAAACTCTTTTAATTCAAATGACGAAAAGGGGATTTCAAAAGTATCATCATCAAAATTAATATATTCGTATATTCCTCTTCCCTCAAATTTTGACTTAGATATAATATCAACATTAGATTTTATAAACTTATGATATTCACTTAAGGTATCTAAAATTAATTCCGCATTTTTAAGTGGTAATATTTCAGAGTTTTCAAATATTGTTACCTCACCCTTATCAGGAATAATAAAAGCATCAGCAATTTGAATTTCTGGTACACCTTCTAGCAACAGTACTTTTGATCTAATATCAAAAGTTCCTCTTGAGGATATGAAATTTAAGTTAGTAAAGTTTTCATTTGTAGAATAAAACTCTGAAGCATCACTCTCGTTATCAATATTTTCAAATACAATTTTTTGATTTTGAATATCCCAATAAAGATTTGAAAATGATGTTGTAATTGAAGAATAAGGCAAAATAAAATTTTCTGTATCATAATATGATGAGGATAGACCTAATATTTTTTTATCTAAATTATAACTTAAAGAAACTGCACTAGAGATTAAAACTTCATTAGAAGACTCATAGGGATTATAAATTATGCTGGTTTCTTCAGAAAAAATTTCGGATTTTGAATAACTAAAAGAATGAGATTTTAAAATTGCCCCATCTGTTAATAAGGCACCTTCAGAAATAACTTCAGAGGGAGATATAAAAACATCCCCATATATATATGATTTTTTGTCGTATGCTGATACTGTTGATTTTTTTAATGAATCATAAATTAAGTGCAAATAATCATCTTTATTGTTATAATATACAAAATCAACATTATTAATTTCCATGCTAGGAAATTGTTTTTTGAAATTAGACATTTGGCCATTACTCATAAATCCTTTATCCATATACCCTTGAATTGAATCGGGAAATAATCTAATTTTTTCAGAAAAAATAGATGTTGTTTCGTACATAAAATTACCCTTTACATATAATCCTGATGAGTCCATTTGTAGTATGTTATTAATGATTGTTTTATTATTATAAGCTGGCAACCCATCATCATCAAGCTCTTTAATAAAACCCAAAGAATTATCAGGCATTGTTATAAGTTTTGCGTCTAAAGGTTCTAATATATTGTTAGAATAAAAAGTGCCTTCAAACTCAAATTTAGGAAGACTTGCTTTGTCTAAACTATCAATCCTAAACTGAGAAATTGAAAAATAAAACGAACTATCATACTCAACTCCATACTCATCTGGCATATCAAAGTATACCCTGGTACTTTTAGCGGAAATAAAATAAGGAAAGTTTGGTAACATTTTTAATGAGGATTTATTTTTTGGATGATTAATAAAAAGATCTCCTCCAATATTGTACAAATAATTATAATTGTCTTTTGAGTTTGTTTTAGATAATATTCTTAAAGTATCAATTTCTAATAACTGAAGTTTAAATAAAGAATAATCAAATATCAAATCTACTCCAGTAAAATCAAACTTGCCAACAGAAATATTGCCAAGAGATTTAATATTTCTATTTTTTAACAACTTAACTGTTCCGTCTTTTGGATAAACTATTATGTTATTTTTTTTACTCAAAATAATTTCCTGAACTCCTTCTAAAAACATTTCATTTGATAATAAATTATATTTTAAATTTTTAGAGGTTTCGGATAAAGACTCTAAATACATTTCATCATAATCTGATTTTTTTAAATGAGATAAAAAATAATGTCTAAGTTTTGGCATAACCTTAATAAGCCCAACAGAGGCATCATAAGAAAGAAACCCATTTCTCCACAACTCAACAATACCCCCCTCTAAACTTGTAGGTTTTAGCTTATAATAATATGCTAGGTCCGGCAAATAAAAATCTGTCCTTTTTGTTTTTTTATAGTAACCATATACAACTTTTAAAATATTTGTTCCATCCAAATCCGTTAATGTATTAAGGTTATTATTAGAAAAATATTTTGTTGAATAAACAGTTAATGGCCTTTGGTTTGGTGCAATAAGAATTTTAAAATCCATATTATCTTCACCTATAACATAATTAAAAACGTCTGCGTTAATTTCAACTTGAAAGTAGGTAGAATAAAAAGGAGTTTGTTTTAAAGGTCCATCTAGGTTTAATAGTTCAATGTTATTTGTTTGAAGATCATAATTTAATTCTATTAAAGAATGATATAAAGAATCTTTCATATCATAAAATCCAAAATATGTTCTTTTTGAAAAAATTTTACTATCAGCAATTAAAAAATCCTTGGATTTAAATTTTAAAAACTTATTGTTTTTCAGCAATATTTTTAATTCAGAATCCTCTTCAGCAATATTTTTAGTTGATAATTTAGAGCCCTCTATTGTAACTCCAGACTTGAAACGAGTCTTATTATTGATTATAATAGTATGCTGATAACCATTAGAGCGAAACAAAAAATTATTAATGTTTTGAGATATAGATTGACTGGGCTTATATGTAAAAACGCCTGGAATATTTTTTAATTTATCAGAATTCATGATTACATCATTAGAAATAATCTCTCCAGAATTCACATCAAGATTAAACCTTTTAAATATGTAAGATGGAAATCCAATAAAATCAATCTCTGTATTCACATCTAATAGACCAGAAGAACCTTCAATTAAACCTAAATCTAAATAAAAATCAAAAGAAGATTTATTAATATTAAAATCATCATTATTTGATTTAAAATTTAAATCTGTACTAAGAAATCTCAGCACTAAAGTACCAAGTATTGTGCCGTCCGAATTATATAAACTATAACTTGAAAAATCCTCTAAACCCAAACTTATGTTCTTTTGATTATAACTTATTACATGAGAAGGACTATTAATAATATTATTGTCTACAATAACATCTATAATTTTTTTAAAGTATACCTTAATTTTTTGTTGGTTCTGCAATAAAAAAGCATAATGATATTTAATAATACCTTCAAGCGTACTGCTTAACTTAAAGCTAGAACTAGAGATAATCTCTAAATATTCTAAAAAATATATATATCCATACCTCTTTTTTTGATCTAGAAAATTAATAAGTATAATTATTGTACTCTTCTCTTCTTGGGTATATTTTTTATTCCAATTTGAAATACTACTTTCTAGTAATGTTTGTTTTTCTGTCTCTATTCCATAAGACGTGAATTCTAATTTTATATTTTCAACAAAATTTTCTGTTGTATACAAATTTTGAGAAAATAAATCAATAGAAAATATGAAAATCAAACTAAAAATGATTTTAGTTATTATAATTTTCTGTCTCATGTTAAATTAATTAAAGGAATTAACAATATCTATAAAATCTTGAGAGTTTAGTGATGCGCCACCAATTAACCCACCATCAACATCAGGCAAATCAAAAATATTTTTTGCATTTAAAGGATTAACACTTCCCCCATATAGAATAGGGGTATTTTTTGAAATAGAGTTGCCAAATTTAGATCTTATAAACTTTCTAATAGCTAAATGCATTTCTTGAATATTATCTAGCTCTGCAGTTTTTCCACTTCCAATTGCCCATATGGGTTCATACGCAACAATTATATTTTTAACTTCTTCCTTACTAAGTTTAAAAATAGAATCTTCAATCTGATTCAAAACATATTTTATGTGAGTATTGTTGCTTCTCGCGTCAAATGGTTCTCCACAACAATAAATAGGAATCATTTTTTCTGAAACAAGTCTTTTGATTTTTTCTAAAATTAAAGCATCTGATTCATTAAAAAACTCTCTTCTTTCACTGTGTCCTACAATGGTATATTTCACTGATAAACTTTTTAACATTGAACTAGAAACCTCACCAGTATAAGCTCCGCTTGTATTGCTGCTACAATTTTGGGCGCCAATAAATAATCCTCTAATTCCAGAACACATATTTATAATTGCACTTAAAAAAGGAAAAGGCACACACAAAATTTTATTAACAGAAAAATTATTATTCTTATTTAGATGTTTTAATATTTCAAAAGTGAGTTTTTTAGATTCGTACTCATCCTTATTCATTTTCCAATTTGCAGCAATGATTTTAGCACGCATAAAAATTATTTATTTTAAAAAGCAAAATTAGTTTATTTAATTTATACTGTAAATGAATAAATTAAACGAATGCTTTCTTTAAATATTTTCCGGTTTTATTCCCTTTTTTAGAAATAATTTTATTTGGATGTCCAGAAAAACAAACTTTACCACCAGCATCACCGCCATCTGGACCTAAATCTATTAGCCAATCAGCTTGCTTAATTAAATCTATATTGTGCTCAATAATTATAACTGAATTTCCAATATCAATCAGTTTTTGAATAGACTTCATAAAGTTAGATATGTCGCTATAATGCAACCCAGAAGTTGGCTCATCAAAAATAAATAGTGTTTTCTGAAATGATTTTTTCTTTTCATCAACAAGATACGATGCTAATTTTAATCTTTGAGCTTCCCCTCCGCTAAGCGTGCTTGAAGATTGGCCTAACTTTAAATAACCTAGACCAACATCATATAATGGTTGTAATTTTTTTATTATGCTATTCTTATTTTGAAAAAAACTTAAAGCATTTTCAATTGTTAAATCCAATACATCAAAAATATTTTTTTCATTATATTTAACATCAAGTATTTTCTTTTTAAAACGTTTGCCTTTACATAAATCGCATTCTAAATAAATATCAGCCATAAATTGCATTTCAACTTTTTTAAATCCGTCACCAAGACATTCTTCACAACGACCACCATCTACATTAAATGAAAAGTCTGAAGGCTTAATGCTATAATCGTATTGCGTAGCTTCATTTGCATAAACTTTTCTTATACCATCATACGCCTTAATATATGTTGCGGGATTTGATCTAGAAGATCTTCCAATTGGGTTTTGATCTACTAGCTCGATGTTCTGAAGACTATCAATATCCCCATCAATTTTATCATACTTTCCTTCTTTTAAATATTTCACCTCAAGTTTTTTAGCAATGGCAGGATATAAAATTGTTTTAATTAAAGTTGATTTTCCAGATCCACTAACACCAGTAATAACAACCAAACATTCTAATGGTATTTTAACATTTAAATTTTTTAAATTATTTTCATGAGCATTAATTATTTTAAGAAATTTTGTGGCAATCCTAGGAGAAGATATATAACCACTCTTTTTATTAAAAATATAATCAGCTGTTGGGCCTTTTGTTAAATTAGAAATTTGATTTGTTTTTCCATTATAAATAATTTCTCCCCCATTTGATCCTGCGCCTGGACCAATGTCAATCAAAAAATCTGAGGATTTAATTACATCTTCATCATGCTCTACAACTAATACTGAATTTCCTAAATCTTTTAAAGAATTAAGAATTTTAATTAATTGATTCGTATTAAAGGGATGAAGGCCAACAGTTGGTTCGTCCAAAACATATAATGAACCAACTAAAGAACTTCCAAGTGATGTTGATAACTTTATTCTCTGAAATTCACCACCTGATAATGTATTCACCTTTCTATTTAAAGATAAGTACCCCAGTCCAATATTGTTAATATACGAAAGTCTAGTTATAACTTCTATCAATATTCTTTTGCTTATTTTTTTTTCTTTTTCATTGAGTTTTAAATTTTCCATAAAATTCAGCACCTTATCTATTGGGCTAATTACTAAATCTAATATTGATTTGTTATTAATTTTAACAAAATGTGCTTCTTCTCTTATGCCTGAACCAAAACAATCTTCACATTTTGTTTTTCCTTTATATCTTGAAGAAATTATTCGATATTGAATTTTATAACTCTTTCTTTCTAGATATACAAAGAATTTATTTAAACCTTTAAAGGTTCCTTTTCCTTCCCATAAAATTGTTTTTTCTTCAATAGACAATTCTGAATATGGTTTATGAATAGAGACTCCACATTCTTTATTATTTAAAAGTAGTGGTTTCAACCAGATACTCATTTTTTCAGTTTTCCATGGAGCAACACATCCTGATACAATTGAAAGGCTTTTGTTTGGTATAACTTTCTTTTTGTCTATGCCTAAAATACTACCAAAACCACCACATTTTTCACAAGCTCCATATGGATTATTAAAACTGAATAAATTAATTGTAGGTTCCAAAAAAGTCATTCCATCTAATTCAAATTTATTTGAGAATTCTTTTTCTTCTCCTTCAACATTTACTCTTAAATAACCTCCACCTTCATAAAAAGCCTCTTTTGATACATCAATAACTTTAAATTTAAAATCTTCATCTGAAGTGTCAATAATACCTCTATCTACTAAAACATGGTATTTATTAAAAGATATTTTTGAATTAATCAAAGACTCTATTGTATAAAATTCTTCATTAATTATTGCCCTGGTAAAACCTTTTTGTAATAATATTTCTAAGTCTCTTTTTTTGTTTTTTATATCGACTCGTTTCGGTATTGATATATAATATTTAGAATTTTTTTTGGCTTTTTTTAAAAATGCATAAACATCAAACTGTGTTTTTTTGTGAACAAGATTTCCGGAAATAGGAGAATGTGTTTTGCCTATTGTGGCGTAAAGAAGTTTAAGGTAATCATATACTTCAGATAATGTTCCAACTGTAGATCTGGGATTTTTATTATTTCTTTTTTGATCTACGGCTATCGCAGGAGATAGCCCTTTGATATAATCAACACTAGGCTTATCCATTTTTTTTAAAAATTGTCTTGCATAGGAACTTAAACTTTCAATATATTTTCTTTGACCCTCCGCAAAAATGGTATCAAAAGCTAAAGAAGTCTTGCCGGATCCAGAAACACCAGAAATAACAACTAGTTGATCTCTAGGAATCTTTAAACTTATGTTTTTTAGATTATTAACTCTTGCGTTTTTAATTTCTATAAATTTTGGAGTTCCCATAATTATTTTTGATTTTTATAAATCATCTATTACCTTTGAAAAAAAATTCACTAAACAATACAATATGATATAGACCTCTACGTTACTAATAATAATAAATATTATGTTAAAAACGGAATTAAGTGATAGTTGTTTGGTATCACTATACATAAAAGGTAACGAAGAAGCTTTATCTGTCTTAATTGATAGACACAAGTCTAGAATTTTTACAACAATTTATCTAATAGTTAAGGACAAATATATTGCTGAAGACATTCTTCAAGATGTTTTTATAAAGACAATCAAAACAATCAAAAAGGGGAAGTATAATGAGGAAGGTAAATTCTTACCTTGGATAATAAGGGTTGCCCGAAATCAATCTATTGATCATTTTAGAAAAGAAAGAAGAAATCCAAAAATTACATTGGCGGATGGTTCCGATATTTTTAATTGTTTAAAATTTTCTGAAGATTTTTCTGAATCAAAAAACCTTTCTAAAGAGACAATTGTGTATTTAAAAACTATTATTCATGGACTTCCTGAAAAACAAAGAGAAGTTTTAATTATGAGGCATTATATGCAAATGAGCTTTCAAGAAATTGCAAAGTCAACAAACGTGAGTATTAATACCGCCCTTGGAAGAATGCGTTATGCTCTAATAAGCTTAAGAAAAAAAATTAAACCCAAAAAGATTGCCTATGAATAGAATTTCTACTCAACTTGATATAATAAGATATATCTACAAAGAACTAGAAGAAAAAGAAAAACAACATCTTAAAGTAAAATCACTTATTGATCTTGAAACAAAAAGTGTTTTAGATTTTTTTGTTGATGTTAAATGTGAATTAGATGATGTTATGTTAACTCCTTCTGATGCTGTAATTAAAAATATAAAAAAAATTTCTTCTTCTTTAAAAATTGCTAATAAAAATTATGTTTAAGTTTTTAAATGAAGAATAGTAATTAATTTATATTATTCTTTTTTAAAACTGATTTTTTCCCAATGGCAAGTGTAATTATATCTTTATCTATATTCCAACCTCTTGCAGGAGAATATTCACGAGCATAATATATTATTTGTAAATGCAGTTTATTCCATAAAGACTTGGAAAATAATCGTTTTGCATCTTTCTCTGTTTGTTTAACATTTTTTCCAGAAGATAACCCCCACCTATAAAGTGTTCTGTGTATGTGTGTGTCTACTGGAAATGCTGGGATGTGAAAAATTTGTGATATAACGACACTAGCTGTTTTGTGTCCAACAGCAGGCATTGACTCTAAAGCTTTAATGTCACATGGAACTATTCCGTTATACTCTTCTATAAGTATTTTTGATAAACCTCGGATGCCTTTGGCCTTCATTGGAGAAAGTCCAACAGGTCTTATTATGTTTTTTATCTCCGCAACAGATAGCTTAACCATGTCGTAAGGATTATCTGCTTTTTTAAACAATATTGGAGTTATCTTGTTTACTCCTTTGTCTGTGCTTTGAGCGGACAACAAAACGGCTATTAAAAAAGTGTATGGATCTTTGTGATCTAAAGGAATATCAACCTTAGGATATAAATACTCTAAATTTTTAATGATAAACTTAACCTTATCATCTTTTGTCATTTTACAAAGGCTTATAATTAGACTCATTAAATATCTTCATATAGTCTTTTTCATATAATAAAGATTCTAAAGATTTTTGTTTATTATTAATCATATAACCAGAAACTATTTTCCACCCCAACCAACGAGCAATTCTTCCAGGGTGTCTTGGTGAAATTTCATAAACACTTGGTCTTTCATTAATATATTTATTTTTTATTAAATGATTTTTTTCAAAAAACAATTCGTTTTGAATAAAAAAACTATAAATAAAAGACTCTGTTTCTTCTATAGTTTTCCATTCAAAATCCGAATAACCTAAAATAATATTTTCTTTAGTACATGGAATTAGTTCTGAAATAATATAATAGAGTTTACCAAAAGCAATCATTTCGTTCAATAATGTCTGATCATTAGTATCCATAATATTAAATTGAGAAAAGTAAGAAGATAAAATAGTTGAAACAAGAAAATCAGGAGTATATCTATCTAAAATATAGGTTGGCAAATCTCTCGGCTTATAAATATTATCCTTACTTACAAAGTAATCTATACCTACATTTATTGTATCAAGCGTAACTGATATATCATTATAAAAACCGGATATCAAAATATTAACAACAGGTTTTCTTTTGGTTTGACTTGTTTTATTATAGTTTGATAATGCTAAGTTGAGTTCATTAAAAACAACAGATACGTCTGGAAAATCATTTTTTACGCTTATATAAAGACTGTCATAATACTCATTACTTAATAACGAATAAAGTTGATTTATTTTTTGAGTAGAATCTTCTCGTTTATTAATTTCAAAAAAATACTTTGAGATGTTATTATTTGATTTTAAAAAATCAATAAATTTTAATTTACTAGCCAATCCATAAAAATTATCTGTCAAATCATTTCCAAAAATTTCTTTATTTTCGTTTGTGATATTCCGATTTTTGCAGTTTTGTTGTGAACAAGATGAAATAAATAAAAAGGCTAATAAAAAAACCTTTGTCATTTTTTTGTTTGAATTCTTTGATTATTAGAATCTAAAAATGTGTATTCTTTAATTCCAATATTATTATCTTGTTCGATTTTAACCCACTTTCTATACTTCAAAAACCATTTGTATTGTCTTGAAAGAACACCAATGGTAAAATATGAATATAAATAAGGGTGTACTACCAATATAATTTGTTTTTCATTTTGTTTTGTAAACAAATGTTCAAGGTTTTGCTCTATTGTATCTGCTGCCTCTGTTCCTGCTTGATCAAGCTCAGCCTCTTCTTTAGATCCTTTTAATTCTTGACGGACTCTTTGTCTTGTTATTTGCATAAGACAAAATTTCGAAAGAGGAAGAATTGTGTGTTTAGACCTATCCTCACTCATTGCTTTTTTCATAACATCAAATAACTTTCTTTTATTTGCTGTTTTTCTTAAGTCAATAAAATCAATTACAATAATTCCACCAATATCTCTTAACCTAAGCTGTCTGGCGATTGTTTCTGCAGCATCTAAATTTACCTTTAATGCGGCATCTTCTTGATTTGATGTTTTATTTGTTTTTCCACTATTAACATCGATTGCATGTAATGCTTCTGTGCTTTGAATGATAACATATCCACCGTTAGCTATTGATACAGTTTCGCCAAATAATTCTTGTAATTGTTTTTCAATTCCGTAGACCTCAAACATAGGTGCGGGAGAAGAATAATGTTTAACAATTTTTTCTTTTTCAGGTTCAAACTTTTTAACATACGCTTTAACTTCTTTAAAAAGATCTTTATCATCAACAACAATATTATCAAAAGAAGAATTCAAAATATCTCTCAACAAAGAAGTAGCCTTATTGTCTTCCCCTATAATTTTTTCTCCCACCTTAACTTTTTTAAGCATTTTTATTCCCTCAGACCAAGACTTGCTTAATACTTTAAGGTCTTTATCTAATTCAGAAACAGATTTTTTTTCAGCAACAGTCCTCACTATTACTCCAAAGTTTTTTGGTCGAATGGACTTAATTAGGTTGATTAACCTAAACCTCTCCTCTCTATTAGATATTTTTTTTGATATATTAATAGCATCAGAAAACGCAACCAAAATAAGGTGTCTTCCTGCCATTGAAAGCTCGGTTGTAACTCTTGGTCCTTTAGTGGAAATGGGTTCTTTAACGATTTGAATCATTAACTCATCACCTTTCGTTAAAACCTCATTAATTTTACCAAACTTATTTATTTCATCTAATTTTTTAAATGAATCTATAGAAGTGTTTTTTCCTTTTCCTCTAACCTCTTTCACAAAGGTTTTTAGCGACAAAAATTGGGGGCCTAAATCAAGATAGTGTAGAAAAGCGTCTTTTTCAAAACCAATATCAATAAAAGCTGCATTTAAACTTTTATTGATTTTTTTTACTTTTCCTACGTATATATCACCTACGTTAAACTTTGTTTCTTCATTTTCTTGATGAAACTCAACAAGTTTTTTATCTTTAAGGAGGCCAATTCTACATTTGTCGCGAGTTGAATTAATTAATAGCTCGCTACTCATAGTATATTAGTTTTATTTCTTTTTATGTCTATTTTTCCTTAATCTCTTTTTTCTTTTATGTGTTGATATTTTATGTCTTTTTCTTTTTTTTCCGCTTGGCATAATAACAAACTTTATTAATTCATTAAAAAAATATTTAAATCTCTAATTAGTGTACTATCATTTAAATCTCTAACTATTTGAAACAGAGAATCTGCTTTATTATAATCATTAAGACCGTAGTAACTAATTCCTAGCTGCAAATATGTCTTTTTATCTGATGAATCAATAGACAATATCTGATTAAATCTTTTTATTGCATTTTCATATTGGCCTGTCTGTAAAGATAAATCTCCTAAATAATGAATAGCTTGTATATTATTAGGTTCTTTTTCAACAATATCACGTAGCATAAAAACGCCCTCCATTGGATTGCTCCCCTCTAATAAACTTATAGCTGATTCAATAGATGTTGTTTTTGCAACAACATCTCCTTGTACATCATCACCTTCGACAACATTTTTTGGAAGCTGATATAGTATAAAAATTAATGCAAAAGCTATTATAAAAATAACAGCCTGCTGTTGTATTGTCTTCATAAAATGATAAATTAATATATCTTGTTATTTTCTTTAACTCTCTTTGAAAATTGTTTTGCTGGCTTAAATGATGGAGTATAATGAGCTTCTAAAATAATAGCCGTGTTTGTTGAAATATTTCTAGCAATTTTTTTAGCTCTTTTTTTGTTAACAAAACTCCCAAAACCTCTAATAAAAACACCTTCTCCAGCTATCATTGCTTTTTTTATTGTAATAATAGTTGCCTCAACCGTTTCTTGTACATCAGACCTATCAATTCCGGTTTTTTTTGAAATTTGATTTATAATTTCCGCTTTAGTCAATTTGCTTATATTTAATTGTTATGTTATAGTTACAATATATTAATTTAATATAGACTATGATCAAAAACAAAATCTATGACCTTAGTTTTTCAAACCAATTAATTAATTGGTATAAAAAGGAAAAAAGAGATTTACCTTTTAGGAAAACCGATGATCCTTATAGAGTTTGGTTGTCTGAAATAATTTTACAACAAACACAAATGAAAACAGGGGTGGTTTATTATAATACTTTTATTAAAACTTTCCCTACAATAGAAAATTTAGCTTCTGCTTCAGAAACAAAAATATATTCATTATGGAAAGGGTTGGGTTATTATAATAGAGCTAAAAACCTTTTAAAAACAGCAAAAATAATTGTAAAAAAACATAATTCTAAATTTCCAACGACATCAGAAAAGTTACTCTTACTCCCTGGTATAGGAAAATATACATCATCAGCAATAGCATCTATTTGTTACAATGAAAAAACACCTGTAGTTGATGCCAACGTATATAGGGTTTTGTCTAGGTATTTTAGAATTAACCTCGATATATCTAAAAGAGATTCTTACAATTATTTTCTCAAAACATCAAAAATTGCTAGTAATTACGTGAAACACATGGGGGATTATAACCAAGCAATAATGGATTTTGGATCAAAAATTTGTTCTCCAAAAAAACCACAATGCACAATCTGTTTTTTACAAAAAAATTGTTTAGCAAATAAATATAATGATGTACTTAAGCTTCCAATAAAAAAACATTTAAACAAAAAAAAGAAGCGTGTGTTTAATTACTGTATAATTGAAATGGATGATTTTTATTTAATTCAAAAAAGAATAAAAAAAGATATTTGGATGAATTTATTAGAATTCTATATGATAGAAAATAATAATATAAAAAAAGCAGAAATGTATTTTAAAAATAAATTCAAAAAGTTTAAATTATCACCTAAAATAAAATCAAAAAACCACAAAGGAGTACTTAGCCACCAAATAATTACAGTTAATTTTTTTTTGATCAAGATCAACAAATTGTCTACATTTAATACAATTAAAAAAGAGTGTAAACTACAAAAAATAAAAAAAAATGATTTAATAAAATCTGCTACACCAAAAGTTATTGATAACTATTTGAAATCCGCAACATAATGATTAATTTGTAGCTTATGGCGGGAGTAAATAAAGCAATCTTATTAGGAAACCTTGGGAAAGACCCAGAAGTTAGAAGGTTAGACGACGGAAGAGCTGTTGTAAATTTCTCACTAGCAACAAGTGAATCATATAAAAACAAAGCTGGTGAAAGGGTAACAAATACAGAATGGCACAATATAGTTTTGTGGACACCTTTAGCTGAAATTGCTGAAACCTATTTAAAAAAGGGTAGTCAAGTTTATATTGAAGGCAAAATATCTAATAGATCCTATGATGATAAAGATGGAGTTAAAAAATACATATCTGAGGTTGTTGGAAGAGAAATTAAACTTCTTGGAAGGGCACCAGAAAAACAAGAAACAGAAATAGAAAAACCTCAATCACAAGAACAAAAGTTATCTAACGATGACGACTTGCCTTTTTAATTAAATTAAATTAATTGGAAATAGAATTACCCGAACAGACTATATCTATCTTTTTGTTTTTTCTTTTTATTAATAACATTTCATTAGTTGGGATTTTACAGGTTTCTTTATTGCTCCTATTATTAATAATTTCAGGTGTTGTTTCGGGATCTGAAGTTGCCTACTTTTCATTAAACGTCAATGATGTAAATAATCTAAAATCAAAAAAAAAAAGCTCATTAAAAAACATTTTAATACTTCTAAAAAATCCTGAAAAGCTATTAGCAACAATTTTAATTTTAAATAACCTTATAAACGTATCCATAATAACTCTTTCAGCATATTTTACATGGAAAACATATGGAAAAGATCCTATGGTCTTTCTTACATTAACAATTATAGTTACTTTTTTTATTGTATTTTTTGGAGAAATTATACCAAAAGTATATGCTAATAAAAACAAAATATTTTTTATCAAAATATCTTCTACTATTGTAAATTATTCTTTTTTCTTGTTTAAACCTTTGGTGTACTTTTTGGTTTTTATATCTAAGGTTTTTAAAAAATCACAAAAAAAAGAATTTTTAAAAAGCTCAAAAGAAGATTTAAACAATGCTATTAGTTTAACCATGGACAAAGCAACAACAAAAAATGAAAAAAATATTCTTGAAGGAATTGTAAATTATGGATCAATAAAAGTCAAAGAAATAATGAAATCAAGGGTGGATATAACCGCTATTGAAAAAAATGATTCTTTTGAAAAAATATCCACCCTAATAACAAATTCTGGATTTTCTAGAATTCCTGTTTACAAAGAAACTATTGATAACATTGAGGGTATTTTATATGTAAAAGATCTTATACCATACTTAAATAGAAATGATTTTAATTGGAATCAAAAAATTAGACCCGCATTTTTTGTTCCTGAAAATAAAAAAATTGACATTTTATTTAAAGATTTTCAAGAGAAAAGAGTTCATCTCGCAATGGTAATTGATGAATACGGTGGAGTATCTGGTTTAATTACCCTTGAAGATGTTTTGGAAGAAATTGTTGGAGATATTAAGGATGAGTTTGATAACAAAGAAGATTTTGTATATAAAAAGTTAGACTCTCATACTTTTTTATTTGAAGGTAAAACATCACTAAATGATTTTTATAAACTCTCAGAATCAAACAAGTCTGTATTTACAAAAATAAAAGGTGAAAGTGAATCTTTAGGTGGTTTAATACTTGAAATAAATTCAAAAATACCAACAAAAGGAGATAAAATTAAATTTGATAATTTTATTTTTACAATTATGTCTGTTGATAAAAAAAGAATAAAACGTGTTAGGGTATATAAAAAAAATAATTTGGATTAAGGCTATTCTGTTTTTGGCTGTTTGTTTTTTGTTTGCTGCTTGTAATAACAATTACAAACCAAAGCCACGGGGATATAATCATATTAATTTTCCCACAACTTCCTACGAAAATGTTTTTATTAAAAAAAAATATTCCTTTGATAAAAATACATTAGCCAAACTTAATATAAATGATTCTTTGGGTTGGTTAAATTTATTATATAATAAATATGGTGCAGAAGTTTTGGTTACATATAAACCTATTTACAAAAAGTCGGACTTGTCTGATTATATTAATGAATCTTACAAACTTATAAATCAACACAACAAAAAAGCAGCATCAATTAAGGAAACTTTTATTAAAACAACAAAAGGTGTGGACGCTGTAATCATAGAACTCACTGGTGATGTGCCGACTCAATTTCAATTTATAACAACAGACAGTGTTAATCATTTTTTAAGAGGAGCTTTATATTTTGAGACAGCAACAAAAAATGATTCTTTAGCGCCAATAATTAAATATATAAAAAAGGATATGATTCATTTATTAAATACTCTGAGGTGGAATGAAAAGTAATATTTTAAATCAAAAAATAGAATTTATTACTGGTGTTGGACCAAGCCGGTCAAGTCTTTTAAATAAAGAAATTGGGGTTTATACAATTAACGATATGTTAAATTATTTTCCATTTCGCTATGAAGATCGCTCTAAAATAAATCGTTTGTCTCAAGTAAATGAAATTAGCATTGATGGTGTTTATTTGGTTAAGGTTTTAAAAAAAACATCTTCAGGAACATATAATAATAAAAGATTAAAAGTAAAAGTTAAAGATCCTTCTGGTTATGCTGAATTGATTTGGTTTAAAGGGGTAAAGTGGATTGAAAATAAAATATTAGTTGGTAAACAATATTTAATTTTTGGTAAAGCAAAAATTTATAATAAAATAATTTCCTTTACACACCCAGAGACTAATGAATACCAAAAACAAAATTTAGGAATAAAGCCTGTTTATTCTGTCACAGAAACACTAAAAAAACGATATATAAACAATGTTTTTTTTAATAAAATAATTATAGAAATTATAGAAAAAACAAAAAACAAAATTGATGAAAATTTACCTAGTGAAATAATCAAAGAAGCGGGGCTTCTTTCAAAAGAGAAAGCCTTATTTAATATTCATATTCCTGACAACCCATCCATGATTAAAAAAGCTACTAAAAGATTAAAATTTGAAGAATTATTTTATCTACAACTACAGGTTCTACTCTTAAAAAAAAGTCGATTAGATTCTTTCCCAGGATATGTTTTTAAAAAAAACATAATCCTAAGTGATTTTTATAAAAACTACCTACCTTTTTCATTAACAAATTCACAAAAAAATGTTGTAAAAGAGTGTTATAAAGACATGTCTTCTGGGAAACAAATGAATAGATTGGTTCAGGGTGATGTTGGAAGTGGGAAGACAATTGTTGCTTTTATGTGTATGTTAATTTCTATAGAAGGAAGAGGACAGGTAGCTTTTATGGCACCAACTGAAGTTCTTTCTGAGCAACATTTTCAGAGTATAAAAAAATTTACTGCTGTTTTAAATATCCAAGTTGATCTTCTAACGGGATCAACAAAACAAAAAGAAAGAAAATTAATTCATGACCGGCTAATAAAAGGTGAAACTAATATTTTGATTGGCACCCATGCTTTAATAGAAAAGTCTGTTGTCTTTAAAAGATTAGGTCTAGTTGTAATTGACGAACAGCATAAGTTTGGTGTTGCACAAAGAGCAAAACTCTGGAGTAAAAAACAAAAATTTTATCCACACATTTTAGTAATGACAGCAACGCCAATTCCAAGAACTCTTGCCTTAACACTATATGGTGATTTAGATGTCTCAACAATTAATGAATTACCTCTGGGTAGAATCCCAATTATAACAAGTCATAGGTTTGATAACTCAAGGTTAAAGGTTTTTGGTTTTATAAAAAAAACCATAGAGGCAGGACAACAGATATATATAGTTTATCCATTAATTGAAGAGTCAAAAAGTAAAGATTATAAAGATTTAATAGATGGTTATGAAAGTATAAAAAAATATTTTCCAAACACCCCTCTAGGTATTCTTCATGGAAAAATGAAAGCTGAAGATAAAGAATTTGAAATGAAAAGGTTTATTGATGGTAAAAGTAAAATTTTGGTATCAACGACGGTTATTGAGGTTGGGGTAGATGTTGCAAACGCAAGTGTTATGGTTATTGAAAGCGCAGAAAGGTTTGGTCTTTCTCAGCTACACCAATTACGGGGACGAGTTGGAAGGGGGGTTAATCAATCATATTGTGTTCTTATGACTAAATATAAATTAAATGATGATTCTAAGATAAGAATTAACGCGCTAGTTAATTCTTCAGATGGATTTGAAATTGCTAATATAGATTTAAAACTAAGGGGGCCTGGTAATATGATGGGAACGGAGCAAAGTGGTGTTTTAGATTTAAAATTTACAGATTTAACAAAAGATTCTGATATTATTTCACAAACAAGATTCTTGGCTAAAAAAATCATAAAAGATGATCCTGAATTAAAAAAACAAACAAACAAGGCTATATTTTTACATATAAAAAAGAACAAAAATAATAATATAAACTGGAGTAGAGTTAGTTAGCTTTCAAATAATCTATAGCTAAAGAAGTCATTGTTTTTACGCCCAAAAGCAATCCTTTATCGTCAACATAAAAGTCGGGTGTATGGTGACTAAACCCTTTATTTGGGTGGTCCTCATTCGGCATTCCCCCTAAACGATAAAAAAATCCCGGCACCTCATTAGCAAAGTAAGAAAAGTCTTCTGCCCCTGTGCTTGCTCTTGCTAAAATTGTGTTGTTTTTTCCCGCTACTCTAATTAAAGTTTCTTTCATTTGTTCAGTTAACTTTAGGTTATTAAATGTTATAGGATATGGTACACCTAATATTAATTCCGCCTCAACTCTATTGCTTTTTGCTGTATTAACGACTATTTCTTTTAATCTTTTAAACATTTTGTCTCTCATTCCATAATCAAGTGCCCTAATTGTTCCTTCCATGTACGCTGTTTCTGGGATAATATTACTTCTAATGCCAGCCTCAAATCTACCTATTGAAATAACAGCAGCCTCATTTGTTAAATCAAGGTTTCTACTAACAATTGTTTGTAAATTATTAATAATTTGAGCTCCAGCAACAATAGGGTCAACCCCCTGCCATGGTTTTGATCCATGTGCTTGACTTCCTTTTATTTTTATTTCAAATGATGTAGCGCTAGCTAGTGTTCCTCCTGGTTTATATGAAACTGTATTAATAGGTAAGTCTGAAGATACGTGTAATCCAAAAATAGCATCGACGTTTGGGTTTTTTAAAACACCTTCTTTTATCATTAATTCTGCACCTCCTTCTTCTCCAACTGGAGGTCCTTCTTCTGCTGGTTGAAAAATAAATTTAACAGTTCCTTTTATCTCATTTTTTAATTCTGACAAAACAGAAGCGACACCCATTAATATCGCAACATGTGTATCATGCCCACAAGCATGCATAACTCCAACTTCTTTATTTTTATATATAGTTTTTACTTTAGAGGCAAACGGAATATCAACCCTTTCAATAACGGGAAGCGCGTCCATATCAGCACGAAGAGCTATTGTTTTTCCTTCTTTGCTTCCGCGGAGAATAGCCACAACCCCCGTGTGAGCTACGTTGTTGGTAACCTCTAATCCTAAACTAGATAAATGTTTAGAAATATATTTTGCGGTTTCAAATTCTCTGTTTGATAACTCTGGGTTTTGGTGAATATGTCTTCTCCATTTAATAACTTCTTTTTCAATCTTAATTGAAAGTGTTTCTATTTTTTTATCTATATTATTGCTCACAGAAATATTAGGAGATAACAACATTAACATTACCAAAAACATTCTCATAATACTTTTTTTTAGTTGAATGTATAATTTAAATATATGTTGGGATTAATCCTTCCTTTGTTGTTAATTGTTTTTTGTGCTTATGTTATATGGAGAGCTGGAGATAGTTTTATTGATGGTTCAAATTACATTGGTAGAAACCTTCATGATGGAGTTAAAGGAGCAACTATAAACGCTGTTGCTAGTTCTATGCCTGAATTGTTTATTTCTATGTTTTTTTTGTTTTACCTAAAAGACCTTTCTGGTTTTTCTGGTGGTGTTGGCACCTCTTTTGGGAGTGTTTTGTTTAATGCTTTAATTATTCCGTCTGTATCTATTCTTGGGGTTTTATCCAAATCCAAAAAAACACATGTTAAAATTTCAAAAAAATTAGTGATAAGAGATGGGTTATGGTTAATTTTTGTTCAACTCTTATTGATTTATTTTATCCAACAAAAAGAAATAGGGTGGTTAGAGAGTTTAATTTTAATTCTCATATATTGTTTGTACGTCTTTTATTTATTTAAAACAATGAGGGGGGGTCATAAAATTGACTATGAAGCTCCTTTCTCTGAAAAAGAAAAAGTTTCTTTATTGTCTTCTTTTGTGATTTTTGATTTAAAAAGAATACTCCTGGGTAACAAAAAACTAAACTCCAAAACAGCTTGGTTTATATTTGGTGTTTCTTCTTTTATTATAGGTGTTGTTTGTTACTTTTTGGTTCTAGCTTGTGAATGGCTTGGTAGTGAAACATATTTCTTGCCGCTGTTTGGGGAATTAACTGGCTTAGGTATTCCTTTATTGTTTATTGCGCTAATATTTTCTGCTATTGGAAGTAGTTTTCCCGACTCAATAATTTCTTATAAAGACGCGCAGCGTGGTAACTATGATGATGCTGTTTCAAATGCATATGGAAGTAATATTTTTAATTTATGTGTTGCTTTGGGTGGTCCTTTATTTGTATATACATTATATAACGGAACTATTGTTTTAACCGACGAGTTGGTTCTTTTGATTTCTTCTATTTCTTATTGGTTTTTGGGTTTAAATATTATTTCAATATTAACCTATATTTATGGGGAGGGTGTTAATAGAATACGTTCTTATTTTTTAATATTTTTATATTTAGTTTTTGTTTTATTTGTTTTTTATAGCGCTTCTCTTTAAAATATAAACAGATACTAAATTATTTATTTTATTTGGTTGTTTTTTTACAAGCGCTATGGTTGTTTTATATTTCGTTTTTTTTGGTTACTTTTCATAAAAAATTTAACCTATGAACAAATTCTACATCTCTATCTTTTTTTTTATTTTATTACAAACAAATGTTTTTGCATCAAAAGACAACAAAAAAAACTTAATTAAAAATATAGAAAAAAATATTTCAACATATAATAATATCGCTTTAAAAATATGGGATTACGCTGAGGTTGGGTACAAAGAAGAGAAGAGCTCAAAAGAATTAATACAAATTTTAGAGAATAATGGATTTAAAATCACAGAAGGTATTGCTGGAATTCCAACGGCTTTTATAGCTGAATATGGTAATGGGGGGCCTGTAATTGGTATTTTAGGTGAATATGATGCTTTGCCTGGATTATCTCAAAGTAATAACCCAACAAAAGAATCAAGAGTTGGTGTTAACTCTGGTCATGGGTGTGGTCATAACTTGTTTGGTGTAGCAAGTGCTGCTGCGGCTATCGCAATAAAAGAATGGTTAAAAGAAAGTAAAACTGAAGGAACAATTAGGTTTTATGGTTGCCCCGCCGAAGAGGGTGGTTCAGGTAAAGTTTACATGGTTAGGGAAGGGTTGTTTGATGATGTAGATGTTGCTCTTCATTGGCACCCATCGAGTAAAAATAATGCTTCTGCGGGATCAACCTTAGCTAACAAAACAGGTAAAATAAGGTTTTATGGTACTTCTGCCCATGCCGCAGGCGCGCCAGAAAGAGGTCGTTCAGCGCTTGATGGATTAGAGGCTATGAATAATATGTTAAACCTGATGAGGGAGCATGTGGAAGAAGAAAGTAGAATACATTATATAATTACCAAAGGGGGAGACGCTCCAAATGTTGTTCCAAATTTTGCAGAAGGATATTATTATGTTAGAAACCCAAACCCTGAAGAGGTTAGAAAAATGTGGAAAAGAGTTGAGCTTTGTGCTGAAGGAGCCTCTATTGGTACAGAAACAACATTTAGTGTTGAGGTTACTGGTGGTGTTTATAATATTTTACCTAACGAATCACTTCAAAAATTAGTTCACAAAAACCTAAGTGAGGTTGGTGGTGTTTATTATAATGAAGAAGAAGAGAATTATGCTGAAAAATTAAGCTTAACTTTTGGTGAACAAAAACAAGATATATTATTAGCTAGAACTATCGAGCCTTACGAGTTTAGAAAATCAACTAGTGGTGGTGGATCAACTGATGTTGGTGATGTTAGTTGGGTTGTTCCTACTGTTGGTTTTAGTACAGCAACCTATGTCTCTGGAACTCCTGGACACTCTTGGCAAGCAGCTTCATGTACCGGAACAAGTATTGGTCTAAAAGGAATGTTAAATGCAGCAAAAACTCTAGCTTTAACTGGTTATGATCTTTTTAATAACCCAACTATTATAAAAGAAGCCACAAAAGAATTCAATAAAAAAAAGGGGTTAGATTATAATTATAACCCTTTAATTGGTGATAGAAAGCCGGCTTTAGATTATAGAAATTAAAACAAAACAAAAATGAAAAACAAACAAAAATTATCTTTAAAAAAATTGCTGATATGTGGAGCTATTATTTTTTTTATTATAAGCTCTTGTTCAACAAAATCGAATAAAAACAATGCTATTGTTCTTTCAGTAGAAACCGCTAATATTATAAACACTTTTTATGGGGACGCTTTAGAGTTTAAAGAAAGTTATGGTCTTCTTTATGATATATCCAAAAACGTAGGACAAAGATTAAGTGGTTCTGAGGGAGCAAAAAAAGCTGTTGATTGGTCAAAAAGGGTTATGGAAGAGTATGATTTTGATAGTGTTTATCTACAAGAGGTTATGGTTCCACATTGGGAAAGGGGTGATTTAGAAGAGTGTTTTTATTATATAGGTAGAGAAAAAATAAACCTAACAATATTGGGGGCGGGAGGAACTGTTTCTACACCAAAAGAAGGTTATACGGCTGAGGTTGTTGAGGTTAGTTCTTTAGATGAGGTTGAACGTTTGGGGAAAAAAGTTATTTCTGGAAAAATAGTTTTTTACAATAAAGGCTTTAACCCAAGGTATATTAATCAAGGAGCCTCTTATGGTGCCGCTGGGTTCCAAAGAAGAGAGGGTGCAATTAAAGCGTCTGAATATGGTGCTGTTGCTTCGGTTTTTCGTTCTTTATCATCAATAGAGGATGATGTGCCGCATACAGGAGGGATGTCTTATTCGGTAGATTTTGACAGCATTCCACATGGGGCTCTTGGTGTAACTTCATCTATTAAACTCTCTAAAGCTTTAGTTAATAACCCAAATTTGAAAATAACTTTAAAATTAAGTGGAAAGTGGTTTCCTGATGCTTTATCTCATAATGTGATTGGAGAAATTAGGGGCTCTGAAAATCCAGAAAAAATAATAACAGTCGGTGGTCATTTAGATTCTTGGGATGTTGGAGAAGGTGCCCATGATGATGGTGCAGGTTGTGTTCATTCTATTGGAGCACTTCGTTTGTTTCAAAAACAAAATATAAAACCAAAAAACACGATCAGGGCAGTAATGTTTATGAATGAAGAAAATGGCTTAAAGGGAGGTAAACAATATGCTATTGTAGCAAAAGAATTAGGTGAAAAACATATTGCAGCAATCGAAAGTGATGCTAGCGGATATGTACCCCGTGGATTTGGTTTTTCTGGAAGTGATTCTCAATTAGAAAAAATACAGGGTTGGTTGGGTTATTTTGATAAAAACACAATTTCTTATTTTTCAAAAGGTGGTGGTGGTGCTGATATTGGTCCCCTACACCGCTCTATAGGAACCCCGATGTTTGGACTTAATGTTGATGGGCAAAAATATTTTGAAATGCACCATACAGAAAAAGATGTTTTTGAATTAGTTAACGCTAGAGAATTAGAGTTAGGTACCGCGTCTCTTGCTTCTTTAATTTATTTGATAGACACATATGGCTTATAGATTTTGTGTTTGTTTTTTGTTTTTTTTCTTCTTAAAAACAAACGCGTATCCGCACACGGTATATGTTAGTGTGTGTGAGGTTTATGTTGTTGAAGGAAAAATGATATTTTCTATTCGTGTATTTAAGAATGATGTTTTTGATGCTCTAAAAATAAAAAAGGAAAGTTTTGAAAGTGGAAAACAAGAAGAAGATAGGGTGATAAATTATTTAAAAAACTCTTTTTCTGTAAAACTAGATGAAAAAGACAAAACCCTATCGCTTGATCAGTTTCGTTATGAGGGAGGTGGGTATACCGAAACAATAAATGTTAAGTTTAGCTTTATTTTTAACACAAAAACAAAAGGGGTTTATATTAAAAACAATATTTTATTTGATTTTATTGATGAACAAATGAACGTTGTTAGTTTTAATGTGAATAACATAAAAAAAACCCTTACTTTCAAAAAACCTATTATAGAACGGTGGATAAAAATATAATTCATGTTTTGGTGGGGTCAAAAAACCCAACCAAAACCAATGCTGTAGAAAAAGCTTTTGGTGTTTTTTTTAAAAAAAACAAAATTATAGTGAAGGGAAAAGAAGCACATTCAGGTGTGTCTGATCAACCTATGTCTGAACAAGAAACAAAAAAAGGAGCCTTAACTCGGTTACGTTATTTAGAAAAAAAATATTCTGCTGACTTTTATGTTGGAATTGAGGGTGGTGTAGATTATGACGATGGAACTATGGTTGCGTTTGCTTGGGTGTATACCTCCAATAGGATATTATTTGGTAAAGGAAAAACCTCATTGTTTCAAATCCCAAAAGAAATTCAAAGTTTAATTGAGGGTGGTATGGAGCTTGGTGAGGCTGATGATATTGTTTTTAAAAGAAAAAACTCTAAAAGTAAAGATGGTGCTGTTGGTATTTTAACAAACAAAAATATTACTAGAACAAATTATTATAAAAATGCTGTGGTAATGTCTTTGATTCCATTTGTTAACAAAAACCTAACTTTTTAGTTTTTTTGTGTTTTGTTAATAAACTCTTGGGTTAATTTTATTTTATTGTTTGTTGGTGTTTTGTTGAAATAAAAATATTTATTTTGGCTGGCTGTGTTCTCTAAAATTAGAATTGTTTGTGTGTTATAATCGTTACCAATAAGGTCATCTAACTTATAAATGTTTTTTAGTGAAATTGTTGTTCCAGAAACAAATCTGATTATATAATTTATGCCATTTGAAAAATAAAACCTATAATCTTCTTTTGTTTCTACTTCTTTAGTTTTTTTATTAAACAATGAAAGTATCGTTGTTTTTATTTCATTTGACTCGTTTTTGAAAACAACACCAACTTTTTCATTTGTTAGTTTTGGTGGGTTTTTAATTTTTGTAAAATTTTTAATATTAATATCGTTTAAAAACTCTGGTTTTGGGGAAAATAAAAAGGTGGTTGGGTTTGGTCTTGATTTTGTTATTTTTTGTTTTATTAGTTCAAAAGGATTGGTTCCAACAAAAGAAAGTGTGCCTTCAGACTCTTTAATTATGTTAATTGTTTTGTCAAAAGCAAAAAAATCAATTTTTTCTTTTTCTGTTTCTTTCTGATAAAAAACCAAAATCTCTATGCCTCGAGAAATAAAATAATTCAAAAAGTTTGTTTGGACTTCTTTAGAAATATAAAAATCATTATAACTAACATAAGAAACAACATCTACACCTAAGCTCACAAAACTTTTATGTGATTCGTTAATGATTTTTTTAACGTTCATGTTTTTATTAAAAGAAAAAAAAACAACTGTTTTTTTTCCAAGGTTTTTATTAAAAAAATCTTCGTTATTATTAATTTTTTTTGAAAACAACCTTTTTTGTGATTGACCTTCAGCTTTTGTTATTTGAAAAATCAATAAAAAAAAGAGAATTAGATTCTTTTTTGCCATGTGTTTTTATTTAATAATAACTTTATTAAAAAACATTATAAACATAAATATATTGTATTAAAAAGAACTATAATTCACTTTCTTGATTTAAGGTTTCTATATTAGCGGTAAACCTTATTGGTATAATGATTGATAAGCTTAAGGAAATTAAAAAAAGATACGTTAGTGTTGAAGGGGAGCTTTCAAAACCAGAAACTGTTTCGGATATGAAGCTTTATACTTCCTTAAACAAGGAATATAAAAGTCTTGGAAAAATTGTTGTTGAATATGAAAAATATTTATTAATCATAAATGGAGTAACAGAAGCAAAAGAGATTATAGATAAAGAAAAAGATGAGGAATTTAGAGATTTAGCCAAAGCTGAACTAGAATCTTTAGAGGCGCAACAAGATAAAGTTAAAAAAAAACTAAAAGAGCTTCTCATACCAAAAGACCCTAATGATGAAAAAAGTGTAATTTTTGAAATTAGAGCTGGATCTGGTGGTGATGAGGCTGCTATTTTTGTTGGAGATTTACTTAGAATGTATCAATTATATTCTGAAAAAAACAAATGGAAGTTTGGTGTATTAAATTTTAATGAAGGTTCTTCTGGTGGTTATAAAGAAATTATTTGTTCGATAGAGGGTGAGGATGTTTATGGGAAATTAAAGTTTGAGGCTGGAACGCATAGGGTTCAGCGTGTACCAGAAACTGAAACGCAAGGGCGGGTCCATACCTCAGCCGCAACTATTGCTGTTTTACCTGAAGCAGAAGATGTTGAATTAGAAATAAACAATTCGGATATTAGAAAAGATACATTTCGCGCTTCTGGTGCTGGTGGACAACATGTTAATAAAACAGAATCAGCTGTAAGGTTAACCTATTTGCCCACTAATGTTGTTGTTGAGTGTCAAGATGGTCGATCACAACACGCAAATTATGACAAAGCGATGAAGGTATTAAGGTCTCGATTATATGATATGGAGCTCCAAAAAAGAGATGAAGAAATTGCTGGAAAAAGAAAAACTATGGTTGGTTCGGGTGATCGTTCAGATAAAATCCGAACGTATAACTATCCACAAGGAAGGGTAACTGATCATAGAATAAGCTATACAGTTTATAACCTTCCTGAGGTGACTTCTGGTGATTTGTTTTCTTTTACCGAAAACTTAAGGATTGCAGAGAATGCTGAAAAAATGAAAGTGGGGGGTTAATGGTTTTTCAAAAAGAAATTTTAATGTCTCCAAAAAAAAGAGGGTTTCATGTGATATCCTCTTCTGTTTTTTCTATACTCCCAAAAATTACAGGCATTGTACATGTGTTTATTAAACACACATCAGCAAGTTTAACTATTAATGAAAACACGGACCCTTCTGTTAGAGAAGATTTTGAAACACATTTTAACTACTTGGTTTCTGAAGAAAAAATCAACTTTAAACATACATTAGAGGGTTTGGATGATATGACGTCACACATTAAAAGTAGCCTTTTGGGGTCTTCTGTTTCTTTTCCTATAAAAAAAGGCGTTCCTTTGTTGGGAACTTGGCAGGGTATCTATTTGTGTGAACATAGAAACGTTGGTGGTCCAAGAAAATTAATAATAACAGCTCATGGGGAACTTTAAAATTGTTTTTTTACTTTTTTTACTTTTTTTTGTTAGTTGTAACAAAAAAAACGAACCTTTTTATGATTATAATATTGAAGAAAAAATAACATCCCTTGGTTATACTTTACCTGAACCAAACACCCCTGTTGCTAATTATGTTTCTACTGTTAGTTTTGCTAAAAACAAACACTCAAAATTGGTTTATGTCTCAGGAACGGGGCCTAAAACTAAAGATGGTGTTTATATAACAGGTAAGTTGGGTAAAGATTTAACTATTGAAGATGGTTATTTTGCAGCTCAAATTACAGGATTAAATATACTTGCTGCTCTTAAAAAAGAGGTTGGGGACCTAAATAACATTAAAAGGTTTGTTAAGGTTATTGGTATGGTTAATTCTACGCCTGACTTTGAGCAACAACCGGCTGTTATTAATGGGTTTTCAGATTTTATTGTTGAGGTTTTTGGAGAAAGAGGTAAACACGCAAGGTCCGCTGTTGGTATGGTTTCTTTGCCTAGTGGTATCGCGGTAGAAATTGAGGTTATTGTGGAGGTTAAAAATTAAAGTTTTTCAAAAATACCACAAACCCCTTGCCCACCACCAACACAAGCTGTAACCATTCCGTATTTTTGATTTCTTCTTTCCATTTCGTTTATTAACTGTATGGACAACTTGGCTCCAGTCATTCCTAAGGGGTGGCCCAGCGCCACCGCGCCACCGTTAACATTCACAATATCTTTGTTGAGTTGAAGTGCTTTAATCACAGAAAGTGCTTGAGCCGCAAAAGCTTCGTTTAACTCTATTTGGTCTATTTCATTAATATTAAGTCCTGCTATTTTTAATGCTTTTGGAACAGCTTTTGCTGGTCCAATGCCCATAATACTTGGTTCTACACCAGCTGTAGCATAAGAAACCATTCTAGCAAGGGGTTTTAGGTTAAGTTTATTAACCATTTCTTCTGACATAACAACAACAAAAGCGGCACCATCAGACATTTGAGATGAGTTTCCTGCGGTAACTTGGCCGTTAACCTTAAAGGCTGCGCGTAAATTAGATAAAACATCAAGGCTTGTGTCTTTTCTGGGTCCCTCGTCTACATCAAAACACCATGACTTACTCTCTTTTTTTCCCTCGCTATTAACAAAAACTTCCTCAACATTTATTGGGACTATTTCTTTTTTAAAAAAATTTTTTTCAATGGCTTTTATTGCTTTTTGGTGAGAGTTAAAAGAAAAAAGATCTGAGTCTTCTCTTGTAATATTATATTTGTTTGCAAGCTTTTCTGCTGTTAAGCCCATATTTAAATAATAATCGGGATTGTTTTCTGAAATGTTATAATTAAGAGCTGACCGATACCCTGTCATTGGAACCAAGCTCATAGATTCTGTTCCCCCAGCAATAACACACTCGGCAGATCCGGCAACAATTTTTGCGCAAGCCAAATGAATAGCTTCGAGGCCAGAGCCACAATACCTGTTTATAATGAGGCCTGGTACCTCTTTAGATAAACCAAGAAGAGATATGTATCTAGCCATTTGCATTCCTTGTTCCGCCTCAGGAACTGCGTTACCAACAATTAGATCATCAACCTCTTTATTTTCTAGGTTTTTTGTTTTCTTCACAAGCTCTTTTATAACAGAGGCTGCTAGGTCATCAGGCCTAACAAACCTTAGACTCCCTTTTTTTGCTTTCCCAACAGCAGACCTTAACCCAGAAACTATATAAGCTGTTCTCATATCAATTTCTTAATGGTTTTCTTTTAAATAAAATGGAATGCATTCTTTCTAGTGTTTTTGGTTCCCCAAGAAGGCTAATTTGAGCTTCTCTCTCCAAATCTAATAAATACTGTTCTGTAACAAGTGTTTCTTGGGTTAAATCACCACCCGAGATAATATAAGCTAATTTTTTTGCTAAAAACTGATCGTAATCTGAAATGTAAGACCCTTGTTTCATTGTTTCAATCCCAGCATTAAACATAGCTATGGATGTTCTTCCGTGAACCTTAATGTCTTTTTTTCTTTTTGGTGTAACGTACCCGTAAGTCAACATGTTCAGGATTGTGTTTTTTGCGTCTTTCAATAGATTTTTTCTATTTGCTGTTAGTTTGTCAGACTTTTTTATATACCCTAGATTTTTTGCTTCAACAGCGGAAGTAGAAACCTTTCCTTGGGCAATTTTCATAAAACCACCCATAAGCGCGTTTAACTCAGGGTCTCCTTTTTTATAGTTTTCAGAAATCCTTAATACCACCTCTTTTGTTCCGCAACCTGAAGGAATCAAGCCAACACCCATCTCAACCAACCCCATGTATGTTTCGTTGTGTGCTTGAATTTTGTCTGCGTGTAAGCTAAGCTCACAACCGCCACCCAAAGTAAGCCCTGAAGTAGCAGCAACAACAGGAACCGAAGAATATCTTATGTTCATAATGGTGTTTTGAAAAGCAGCAATTCCATAATCTATTCTATCAAAATCTCTATTTCCAGCCATCATAAAAAGCTCCCCAAGGTTTGCTCCAGCAGAAAAAACGTCTGCCTCGTTTCCGATTATAAGTCCTCTAAAATTTTTTTCACAAATAGAAATAGCTTTATTTATTCCAATTAAAACATCCTCCCCCATTGTATTCATTTTTGTGTGAAACTCTAAATTTAAAACACCATCCCCTATATCATACAAGGTTGATCCTTTGTTTGACCAAACAATGTTGTTTTTTTTGAAAGCATCTAATAAAACCACCCCTTCTGTTCCTGGGATTTTTGAGTATTTTTTGTTTTTAATGTCATAATATTCTTTTTGTGACCCCGTATAGCGATAAAATTTATTTATTCCAGAGTTTAACATTTCTAAAACCCAGGTTGCTGGTTTTTGTTTGTTTTTTATCATTAATTCTGTTGTTTTTTTTACACCCAAAGCATCCCAAGTTTCAAAAGGACCTAGTTTCCAACCAAACCCAGCACATATTGCTGAGTCTATTTTGTGTATATCGTCGCTTACTTCTGGTATTCTTAAAGAACAGTATCGAAAAGAATCATAAAAGGTCTTTCTATAAAAGTCTCCATATTTATTTTTTGATTTAATTAAAAATTGAAGCCTTTCTTTTAGATTATCTATTTTTTTTGCCTCTTTTATTAAAGGTGATTTTGTTTTCTCTATGGTTGTGTAGACTAAGGTTTTTGGATTTATTTCTAAAATTTCTTTTTTTCTTTTTTCATTAATTGTTTTTTTATAAAAACCCTGTTTTGTTTTGTCGCCCCAAAAGTTTTTTTTATATAATTTTTCTACTATTGATGGTAGTTTAAATTTAAAAATAGACTCATCTTCTTTGAGGTCTTTTTGTAAGTTATTTGCTACATTAACAGCCGTATCTAACCCAACAACATCCATTGTTCTAAATGTAGCAGACTTAGGTCTTCCTATTAAAGTTCCCGTTAAGACATCTACCTCAGCAATTCCTAATTCCATTTCTTCCACAGAATGAATAGAAGACATTATAGAATATATACCCAACCTATTAGCTATAAAAGCTGGAGTGTCTTTACACTCTACAGTTTCTTTACCTAAAACAACAGATCCAAAGTTTTTAAAAAAAGAAATTATATTTTTATTGGTTTCTTTTCCTGGAATTATTTCTAACAACCTTAAGTACCTTGGGGGGTTAAAAAAATGAGTTCCACAAAACATTTCTTTAAAATTTTTGGACCTTCCTTTTGAAATATGACTAATAGGAATCCCTGAGGTATTTGTTGTTATTATTGTTTCTTTTTTTCTGTGTTTTTCAATTAAATCATACACCGTTTTTTTTATGTGTAGTTTTTCCACAACAACCTCAATAATCCAATCAACATCAGATACCTTATTAATATCGTCATTTAAATTTCCTATTTTAATTTTTGATTTTAAATCTAAAGAAAAAAGAGGAGAGGGTTTTGAAACAACAGCGCTGTTAAGGGAATTTTTTACAATTCTATTTTTTACGGTTTTATCTGTTAATTTTTTTCCTTGTTTTTTTTCTACTTCATTTAATTCTTTTGGCGCTACGTCTAAAAGCAAAACATCTAACCCAACATTTATTAAATGACAAGCTATTCTAGAACCCATTATTCCAGATCCAATAACAGCAACTTTTTGTATGTTTATTTTATTCATATTTTTTTTCGGGTAACAAGAATAATAAAAATTTAATGATTTATAAAAGACTAACTAATTAAATAAATAAGTTATTATATATATATTTTTTTTTATTTAAAAAGATAAAATTATTACTATAGTGTTTATATGTTAATTTCTTTTATTAACATAAACCTAACAATTAATCAACAAAAAACCCCCCTTAATCAGTTAGTTATATATGTTTTTGTTTTTATAAAAAAAAATATGTTTATAATATAATGTTTATAATATATTTATAAACGTTAAAAAAGAAACCTAACAAAAAAAACAATCTTTTCAACAAAATTTAAACATTAATTAAAACTCAATTATTAAATCTTCTATTGACCAATTTGAACGGATTTCTATAAGCTCTTTATAATATATAATTTCTTCTGAACCCAAGCCTTTTAATATACTGCCGTAGTCCCATTTTTTATTTTTATTTACGTCTTTTATTATTTTTATATAATATTTTCCGGGCTCAATATTTTTAAAAAGAAAAGAACCCCCTCCCACAACAGATGTATATGTTTTTTCCATATTTTCTGACACTAGCTGTATAAAAAAAGAACCATTAACCCCAACAACTTTTCCTGATAAAGAACCATAATATTCTTTACCCCTAAACAACAATTCTTTTTTTATTTCCGTTAGGGTGTCTTTTTCAACAGAAACAACACTTCCTTTTGGTACAACTAAAGTTATTCTATCTCTTTTTAATTTTTTATAATAATTTTTAATAGATAAGTATATAGAGTCGTTTTCATATAATAAGCTATCTTTTTTTAATCTTTTTTCAACCCCTTTAATATAGCTTTTTATGGAATCTTGAACCAAATAAAGACTTATTTTGTTTGATGTTAGGTTTTTGTTCCATTGGGATTTTAAATAATAATATTTTCTAGGGTACAAGGTAGAGTCAATTAAAAAATAAAAACTAAAGATATTTTTATCCAAAGGCTTAGAAAAGCTTAGATTTATAAAAAGGGTATCATCTAAATCTAACCGACCACCAGAGGAATAAGAGCTACTAAAAGCAAAAGTTCGTTTGTTTTTAGTATTAAAAACAACAAATAGTGAATCAATAGTACTATTTAACAAAGAATCAAAAGCCTCAACCTCAACAAAAATAGAGTCTTTTAAAATATCACCCTTATAAAAACGAACCAAATTGTTATCGTTTAAACTATAGTTAATTTTTTGTTCACTAATTACGTTTATTTTTTTTATTTTTTTTGAATATGTTAATTCATACACCAAACCACGCCCCCTACTTCTCTCCATTTTTATTTTTTTTGGATCCTCTTTAAATAAAGGGACCTTAATTTCAGAAATAAAGGAATCAACAGTTTGAATTCCTGGCGTATACCCAAACATTTCTTTATTTGGCTCTGCGATAAAGTTCCCATTTTCATCCTGAAAAGCAAAAAGTTTATATTTACCAACCTTTATGTTTTCTATATAAAAGCGACCCTCTTTGTCTGAAAAACTAAAATAAAGTGGTTTTTGTATAAACAAAGGAAGACTATCTTTGGCCTCATAAAGGGCAACCAACACTCCTTCAATAAACTTGTTTTTTAATGGATCATAAACAACACCACCAACAAAAGAAGAGTCAACATCAGGCCCTGTGCTAAAAACTAATCTTGTGTTTTTTGCGGGATTTCCTTCAGTTACATCTTCAACACCATCAGCAAAGTTTAAGATATAAGTTGTGTTTGAGCTAAAAGTTGAGTCAAATGTCAAATAAAGAGTATTTTTTTTGAATTTTAGTTCAGGTTTATTATTTAAAAAAGGAGAAACTATTAATTTTTGAGATAAGTTTGAAGCATCAATTCTTTCATCAAACTCAAAATAAAAAACACCCTTATCGTAGTTGGTTGTTTTATTTGGTGGATTTGAATATATTAAAACAGGAGAAAGGGTATCTTTAAACCCACCTTCTAGCGGGCTAATTTTTGCGCAGTTAGAAAAAAGAGAAACCAAGAAAATATATAAAAAAACCCTTAGCATTTTCTTAAAATATAAATAATACTTGAATAATTTCCTGTAATTAAAGCTGATATGTTTGAAAACAAACCCACAAAAAAACCAAAAATAAAAGAAAAGGGCCTTTTTTTATAACCCTCACTTAATATAGACACATAAATAGAATCTAAAAACAATGGCTTTTCTTCTATAATTTCTAATTTTAAGTCTTTAGAAAAATAAGCAAAACTTTTTCTGTTGAAATGAAACAGATGTCTAGGAACATCATAACCAGCCCAATACTTTTTATAATAAGTGTTATCGTATGAATCATTGTTTGGTAATGCCACAGCGATATGTCCACCTTTTTCTAATAAGCCAGAAAGTTCTTTCATTTTGTTAACAGGGTTATGTATGTGCTCTAAAACATGCCACATTGTTATCCAGTCATATTTTTTTTTTAAATACTTATTAGTGTTTATAATCCCTTTCTTTTTTGTTTTGTTAATAGGCTCAAAGCCCACAGAAATGAATCCTTTTTTATTTGTGTGTTCAACAAACGAACCAGCACCCGCGCCATAATCTAATAAACTTCCCTTTTTATATTTTTTTAGAATTTTTGTTTTGTACGTGTTGTTTAACTTTTGGCTCACCTTATATAAATAACCTAAAAAACCAACCGATTTACCATATGAATCATATTTATTTAAAGGATAATACTTTAATATTTTTTCTTTATCAGGTCTTGGGTTTGTAAAAAGAATAAAACAAGAGTTGCATTTTGAGATTACAAATTTTTCTTTTGTGTAAGCGTAATCTTTTGTTTTTGTTTTGTTAACAATATTTTTGGACCTACAAATTAAACACGAATTTAAAGTTTTCATTACTTTTTAAGGTAAACCATTAATATAGATACGTCTGATGGGGTAACCCCACTTATTCTTGATGCTTGTCCAATAGAAACGGGTTTTATTTTTTCAAGCTTTTCTCTTCCTTCCGCTGAAAGGGAGGATAGTTTTTTATAATTTAAATTTGGATCAATTTTGCTTTTTTCAAGACGCAACATTTTATCAACAAGCTCATGTTCTTTTTTAATGTAACTTTCATATTTGTGGTTTATTTCAACTTGTTGTAAAGCAAGATGATTTTTTGTTAAAACCATCGTAAATGCTTCTTTTTTTGATTTTATTAACCCAAAAAGCTTAACGTTGGGTCTTTTTAACAAAACAGCCAAAGCTTTTTTTTCTATAATTCCAGCTGAACCTACACTTTTTAGGTAATTGTTTATTTCTTTTGGTTGCACCTTTGTTGTTTTTAACACCTCGCTTAATTTTTGCATTGTTTTTAGTTTTTTTTCTACATTAACTAACCTTTTTTTGTTTGCCAATCCAATTTCTACTCCCCGTTTGGTTAGTCTTATGTCTGCGTTATCTTGCCTTAATAAAATTCTATGCTCAGCCCTTGATGTAAACATTCTATAAGGTTCATCCGTTCCTTTGTTAATTAAATCATCAATTAAAACACCAATATATGCTTCAGAGCGAGATAAGGTAAAGTGTTTTTTTTTGTTTATTTTATTATGTGCGTTTATTCCAGAGATTAAACCCTGACAAGCAGCTTCTTCGTATCCGGTGGTTCCATTGATTTGTCCTGCAAAATAAAGGTTCTCAATAGGTTTTGTTTCTAATGTGTGTTTTAGTTGTGTTGGGGGGAAATAATCATACTCTATAGCATACCCTGGTCTAAACATTTTTACTTTCTCAAAACCAACTATAGAACGCAACGCTTTTAGTTGTATTTCTTCTGGTAGAGATGTTGAAAATCCATTCACATAAACCTCAATCGTATTCCAACCCTCAGGTTCTACAAAAATTTGATGTCTATCTCTTTCCGAAAACCTGGTTATTTTATCTTCAATAGAGGGGCAATATCTAGGGCCTATACCCCTTATTCTACCACTAAACATTGGTGATTTTTCAAACCCACCTTTTAATAAAGAGTGTGTTTTTTTGTTAGTGTATGTTATGTGGCAACTTTTTTGTTTTATTGTTGTTTTTTTTGTAATGTAAGAAAAACACCCTGGGTTTACATCACCCTTTTGTTCTTCCATGTTTTTGTAGTTTATTGACCTTCCATCCACCCTTGGTGGTGTTCCCGTTTTCATTCTTCCCGAAATAAACCCCAATCTTTCAAGCTGCTCTGTTATACCCTGAGAGGACCTTTCTGCTGTTCTACCACCCCCAAAGTTTTTTTCACCCACATGAATTAATCCATTTAAAAAAGTGCCGTTTGTTAAAATAACAGTCTTACTTTCAATTTCAACCCCTAGAGCTGTTTTAATACCAATCACTTTTTTTTTCTTTACTAATAAGCTTGTTACCATTTCTTGCCAAAAATCTATATTTTTATTTTTCTCTAATGCTAAACGCCACTCTTCAGCAAAACGCATTCTATCACTTTGTGCCCTAGGAGACCACATTGCAGGTCCTTTTGATAGGTTAAGCATTCTAAACTGTATCATTGTTTTGTCGGTTATAATTCCCGTTAGCCCACCCAAAGCATCTATTTCTCTTACAATTTGACCTTTTGCAACGCCACCAATAGCTGGATTACAAGACATTTGTGCAATTGTCCCCATATTCATTGTTACCAACAAAACTTTAGATCCCATACTTGCCGCCGCCGCCGCTGCCTCACAACCAGCATGTCCTGCACCGACCACAATTAAGTCATATTTACCAAACATTTATTTTATTTTTTTATGTTCCACGTGGAACTTTTAAGTCTTTGTACAAAGAAAGGTATTTGTTTTCTTTTGATCTCATAATTCTTTTTTCTTTTTTAGACTTATCTAAAAAACCCACCAAATGGAGAACCCCATGAACAATTACACGAACAACCTCTTCTTGAAAACTAACATTATAATCTTTAGCATTAACCCTTACTGTATCAACACTTATATAAACATCCCCCTCTAGTGAGTCATTTTTTGGTGCGTAGTCAAACGTTATTACATCTGTTAGTTGGTTGTGTTTAAGGTGTTTTTTGTTTATTTCTAATAAATACTTATCAGAACAAAATATACAGTTAATAAAACTAATTTTTTTATTTTCTCCTTCACACACCAACTCTAATAGTTTACGGATTGATTTTTTGTTTTGTAAAACAAAACTTTTGTCTTCTGAAAAAAAATTAGTGGCAAACAAAATTTAAAATTAAAGTTATCGTATAAATATTTTTTTTCAACACTAACTGTTTTGTTTAATAAGCTTAGTGTGAAGAGTTAAAATTTATTTTTTGAGATGAAGCCTTATTCTCCAACACCTAACGCGTGAGTTGCGCATCGAAAACCAACTATCGAAGAAGATGAATCTTGATCCATAAACCGTCTAGTTCCTGGAGATAACCACATAGGACCATCATTCCAAGAACCCCCTTTAAAAACTCTTGCGGAATTGTTTATTAAAGAATTCATCTCATCATAAGATTCTTCTGAGTCAAGATAGTCACTCTGCCTTATCGGATTTAAATCTTCCATATCTTGAAAGTTTAAAGGCCTATATATATCATAAACCCACTCATTAACGTTTCCCGCCATATTATATAAACCAAAATCATTAGGAGCATATTCATAAATAGAAACAGTTATAAAACCAGCGTCATTTAAAGCTCCAGCTATACCCGCATAATCACCACGGCCTCTTTTAAAATTAGCTTGAAACTCACCAACACTACCTCTTTTTGAACTTCTTATTGTTCTTCCATCCCAAGGGTACAACCTTCTGTGGGTTTGATTTTCATCTAACCATTGATTCCCTATTTGACCATAAGCAGCATATTCCCACTCAGCTTCTGTGGGTAATCTAAAGTCAGGTAGATAAACCCCAGTTTCTATTGGAGGTCTTTCGTCTTCTAAAAATTCTGCCTCTTCACTATCTTCCCCATAATATTCAAGGGATCTAGCTCTATTAACAACAGTTGTTCTCCATCTACAATAGTCATTTGCTTGGTTCCAACTAATTCCAACAACCGGATAGTATCTAAAGCCAGGATAGCGTAAATAATTATCAACATAAGGAGTATTAAAGGCTAGTTCTTTATGCCAAACGGTTGTGTCAGGAAGCGCGTTTAAATAAAAAATTTCACTAGAATCTCTTTTAACATAACTTAAATATTCAAGCCAATGTATGTTTGCTATTTCTGTTTCATCTAAATAAAAAGAAGTGACAGTAACAGTTCTTTCAACATTATCATGAGTGTAAAAAACATCTTCTTCATATGACCCTAATACAGCGCGACCACCTTCAATTAAAACTTGATTAGGACCAGGAACTTGACCACTAAAATCAGAAACAACAAAACCACCCTCTTCATCTTCATCTGTTTGATTTTCTGAAAAATATTCTAAACCCGTTGTTGTACTCATAGCACCAGGATTTCTTGAGGAAGGATTTTTTTTACCAAAAGGAAGTATAGAGCAACCACCTAAAGTAATTAAACATATTAAAATTAAAAAATTAACCCTTATCATAAACTAAAGAAATTTTAAATTTTTATCAAAAATACAAAAAATTAAACTCTTGGAAAGACATAACAATTAAACAAGCAAAATATTGTCTTTATTTTTTTAATTTTTTTAATAAACCTAAAGACTCATTTAAACCAAAAACATCCTTAAATGTAATAATTAATTGTTTCTTTGTTTCCTTCATAGAAACATTTTTGTTTTCTTTTTTAGCAAAATTAAATATTTTTTGAATACTTTCATTTTTTGTTGTGTGGGTTTGTTTGGTTTGATTAAACGTTATAGTTAACCAATTTTGCTTGCTGGTTATTTTATCTATTTCCATATGTGTCCCTATGTTTTTTATTTCCATTACAACAAAAAGATTTTTTAGATTCTTTGGTATTTTTCCGAACCTATCTTTAATAATATCTATTGTTTCAGAAAAAAGATTATTTCCTGTGTTCTTTTCTATAAAATCATACATTTTTAACCTTTCATTTGAATTTTTTATATAATCTTTTGGTATATAAACCTCAGTGTCTACATCCACCAAACAACTATTAACTTTGCTAAAAGCCATAATATTTGTTGTTTGTTGTTTTGTCGTTTTTGGTTCTATTTCAACTAAAGCTTCATCTAAAATTTTATGATAAGTTTCAAAACCAAGGTCATTAATAAAACCACTTTGTTCTCCTCCAAGTAAATTTCCAGCACCCCTTATATCTAAGTCTTTAAGTGCAATGTTTATACCATCACCCAACATAGAAAACTCTTCTAACGCTATAAGTCGCCTTTTTGCATCCGAAGAGAGGGTTAAAACACCAGGCGTAACCAAATAACAAAATGCTTTTTTGTTTGATCTTCCAACCCTACCTCTCATTTGGTGAAGATCAGATAACCCAAACATATGTGCTTTGTTTATTATTATAGTATTAGCATTTGGTATATCAAGCCCAGACTCAATAATATTAGTTGAGACTAATACGTCGAAATAACCCTCTATAAATCTTAACATTGTTTTTTCTAATTCATCACCCTTTTGTTGTCCATATGCAACACCAACTTTTGCGTTTGGAACAAGTTGTTGAATTATATTACTAACCTCATAAATATCTTTAACTCTATTATGAACAAAAAACACTTGTCCAAACCGCATTAATTCATTTTTAATAATATCTCTAATTTTTTCTTTATTAAAGTTTATTATTTCTGTATGGACAGGTTGTCTGTTTGTGGGTGCTGTTTTTATGATGCTAATATCTCGTACTCCTATTAATGAAAAATGTAAAGTTCTTGGTATTGGGGTGGCTGTAAGTGTAAGTGTGTCAAGATTGTTTCTTTGTTTTTTTATTTTTTCTTTTAACGAAACACCAAATTTTTGTTCTTCATCAACAATTAACAAACCTAAGTCTTTATATTTTATTTTATCATTAACAATAATGTGTGTTCCAATAAGAATATCCACTTTCCCATTTAAGCAACCCTTAATTACATTCTTTTTCTCTGCTGTAGATCTAAATCTTGATAAATACTCTATTGTTACCGGAAACAACTCCAATCTTTTTTTAAAGGTCTTATAGTGTTGAAGCGCCAGAATGGTAGTAGGAACCAAAACCAACACCTGTTTGTTGTTAGCTACCGCTTTAAAGGCAGCCCTTATAGCTACCTCTGTCTTGCCAAATCCAACATCCCCACAAACCAACCTATCCATTGGAAATGATTTTTCCATATCTTTTTTTATTTCAACGGTTGCTTTGGTTTGGTCTAACGTGTCTTGATACATAAAAGAAGACTCTAATTCTATTTGCATAAAAGAATCTTTTTCAAAACGAAATCCTAAATTTTTTCTTCTTTTTGCATAAAGACCAATTAAGTCTTCTGCTATATCTACAAGTTTTGATTTTATTTTTGTTTTCTTTTTTTCCCATTCTTGTGTTCCAAGACTATGAAGTGAAGGTGATGAATTAGAACCAGAATATTTGGAAATTTTGTGGAGGGAGTTTATGTTTATATATACTGTATCATTATTTTTATAAACAACCCTTAAAACCTCTTGAATGGTTTTGTTTATTTTAATTTTATCTAACCCAACAAATCTTCCAATCCCATGGTCTATATGAACAATAAAATCACCAACCTTAAGCTCTGTTCTATCTTTTATTGGGTTTTTTTGTTTCTTTATAATGGTTGGTTGTTTTGTGTGCTTATAATACCTATTGAAAATTTCATGATCAGTATAAACCACCCTTTTGTTGTCATGGTCAACAAAACCTGATCCCAACGGAACCATTATTGAGGAGTGTGATGAGATGTAGTTAATGGATTCAAAATAAAGCCTAAGTCGAGTAACTTGTTCTTCAGATTGAAAAGAAATTAATATTCTATATTTTTTTTCTTCAAACGAACGAATGTTATCAACCAACAAAGAAAGGTTTTTGTTAAAACTAGGTTGGGCTGAAGAGGAAAAATTAAACATTTTGTTTTTTGAATTAATATTTCCACCAAACTCCACCCGTTTAAAGGATTTTATTTCATCAATAAAATCTTTCTTAGATAAAAACAAAACAGAGGGCTTTTGTGAAATTATTATTTTGGATTTTTTTTGTAAATCAGAATAAATTAAAGATGCTTCTTTGAATTTATCATCAATAATGTTGGCGGATAAACTTAAATTTTCAAACCAAAAAACCCACCTATGATCTAAGATTGAAAATAAAGAAACAAAAGAGCTTTCCAGATGATTTTTTTCTGTATTCGCTAGAATTTTAACTTTTTGTTTTTCCTCAACAGTTAACTGAGACACTACATTAAATATTTTAATACGAATAATTTTATTTTCTTCATATTCAATCCGTATAGGTTCTTTATTTGTAAAAGAAAAAACATCAATAATATTTCCCCTCACTGAGTATTGACCAGGCTCTTTTACAAAATCAACAAACTCAAAACTTTGCTCTTCTAAATAGTTAACCAAAAAAGAGTATTCTAGTGTTTCTCCTTTTTTTATTAACAAAGACAATTTGTTTTTTGTTTGAATATTTGTTGTTTTTTCAAAAAGACCCTCAGGGTAAGTAATTAAATATATTTTTTCATTTGTGGGGTTTGTTATAGCTTCTATAGCTTCTGTTCTAAAGACAACATTAGCGTTATTTATAAACTCATCATCATAAGCTTTTCTATATGAATATGGAAAAAAAAATATTTTTTCTTTTTTTAATAACCTAGAAAGTGAACTGTAAAAAATTAACGCACTTTTTTTATCCTCTAAGATAAAGCAATGATTTTTTTTGTCATTTTTTGTTATTGCGAGAGCAGTTATTATATTAAGATCTCCAAACAAACCTTTAATAGAAATGTTTTTATTTCCTTGATTTAAATAGGAAGAAACAGTGATAACACCAAGGTCATTTTTATATAAACTTAATAAGTCGTTGTCTTTCATTATATAAATTAAAACGAAGTAGAGAATATTAGTTTGCAAAAAAGAATATTTTTGTTGAAAAAGTAACAAGAGAATGAAAATATTAATTACAGGCTCGTCAAAAGGTATCGGCTATGATATAGCGAAAACCCTTTTTAAAGAGGGCCATAGCTTGGTTTTACACTGCAATAAAAACAAAACTAATTTAAAGAGATTTATTTCTAAAAGACCAGGACATCTCATTTCCTCACAAGACCTATCAAATAAAAAAGGGATAGAGTTGGTTTTTAAAGAAACAATAAACTTTTTTGGTTTTCCGGACGTTTTAATTAATAATGCAGGCGTTGCAATACCCTCTTTTGTTGATGACCCTATTGATAAGTGGAACAATTCTTGGAAAACAACCTTGGACATTAACCTAAGAGCTCCAGCTGCTTTAGCTCGATGGTTTATTAACGAAAAAAGAAAAAAAAAAATTACATCTAGGTTTAGAATTATAAATATAGCATCAAGAGCAGCTTTTATGGGTGAAACAGAAGAGTTTATTTCATACGCTTGTTCAAAGGGAGGGTTGATTTCTTTAACCAAAACAATAGCAAGATCTTTTGGTGAATCAGATAATGTTATTGCTTTTACCATTGCACCTGGCTTTGTTAAAACAGATATGGCAAAAGATTTTATTAAAAAGTATGGTGATGGGATTTTAAAAAAAGGAATTGTCTTAAATAGACTTACAGAACCAAAAGATATTTCACCCATAGTTTCTTTAATGGTTTCAGGAAAAATAGATCACTCTACAGGCTCAACTATTGATGTTAATGGGGGTAGTTATTTAAGGTAGTGGGTTTTTATAAAAAACTATTTTAAATTAGGAAGCAAAAATTTGGTTTGGATTCTTAAAGGATTTAAACTCTAAAGCATTCCTGATCGGGTCTAAAAAAACATAGTTACTTGTTCTCCAATTTTAACTTTAAAACGAATATAAGGATCAATTATAAATCTTGTGTTTATATTGAAAGCACAAAATGAAAAGACTCATTCATAATTGATATTGTTGTTTTTAATAAAACTATAAAAAAATTAAATCAACAGCAAATTACAATAAGTCACTCATTATATTTGTAAAAAATTAGATAAAATGGAAATGTTAATTTTAATTCTTGTGTTGTTTGTGTCGGCGATACTTGCTTCTGTATTTATACCAAATAGTAAAGTAAGTAATCACAAAAAAGACTCTGAATTTTAGTTGTCTTTTTTAACTTCTCTAAAATTGATTATAGATACAGCGCCAACAAAACTTATTAATATTACAATAATCCAAACAAATAATTCAACTCCATCAGTTACTGCGGGATTCGTAGGAAACATAGTTTTTTTTTCAAAAATAAAAATTATTTTTTAAAATAAAAATTAAAAAGCAATAACTCCTAAGATTACTTCTATAATTGGATTTTTTCTACTTGTTTTGGTATTTGTAAGGTAAGACCACCTCAAACCTAAATCAAATAAACCATTTTGTCTAAAAAGATTAAAATCAATGGTTAATTCACCCCCAAAAGACATTGGGATGTCTTGAAATGATGCGTATGGAAAGATGTTATTTTTTCCATTAACTATCCCGCCGTTTATAAAAGCAGTATATCTGAGTCGTTGAAAATTTATAATAGGACCTATTGAAAAATCAGGATATAAAAAAGGAAATTCATATTCTATTCCCCAACCAATAAAATTTTTAAAAACACCATTATTTTTATAACCATAAACAAAGTTGATTTTTTCATGAAAAGTATACTCACTAATATCTTGGGTTTCGTACCTAAATTTTGTTCTTAAAGAATGTAATATGTTTATTCCAGGAAAGTCCAAATAAACATCAGTTCTAAAATAATCACCATAAAAATCACTTGAAGAGATTGTTTTTTTTGTTTCAAAAAGTATTGTTTGACCCCACGGATAATAAACTTGTCTTTTTGTTTTTTTATGAATACGAGAAAAATATATAAAACTATTATAGAATATTCTTGTGTTTTTTTCGGGTGTATTTAAAGGAAACCTTCCAGATGAGCTACTTAATGCTTTTGTATAAAAATCGTAAAATTTTTGATTAGAATATTCTATAGAAGCAACAAAATTGGTAAAGTATTTTCCTTTAGTAAAACTTAATGGAATTTTTGACCCTATTGTAAACTCTTTGACTTTATAGTTTATATCTGCATTATAAATAGTATCCATTTTACCAGAACTTCTGGTTAGTATTAGATTTCGATTATATGATTTGTTGCCCAATGAAACATCACCATAAAAAATAGGGTAAAGGCCCTGATAACTTAATCCAAAATAACGCTCACCTTCTTTTTCTCTAACATCATATTTGTAACCACCCCTAAACAAAAAAGACCCAAAAATATCTCTAGACTCAAAACCAAAACTAACATCATCTAACCCTTTTAAAGAACCACTAAAGTCAGTAATACCCCAAGAAACAGGGTTTATAAATGTTAGAGGTTTATATGTTCGGGTTGATTTAAGTTTTGTTTGCTGTGTTTTATTGGGGTTTAGTTTTACATCACTTGAGATGTTTTTTATTTCTTTTGTGTTTTTATTTATTTTTAATTTAAAGACATCAAAACCATTTTTGGTCATAGAATTAAAAAATAAAAACTCCCCATTCTTACTAAAAGAAGGAAAATAATTACCAAGAGCATTAGACTTTAATTTAAATTTTTTTTTATTACTTAAATTATAAATTAAAATCTCATCCTTTTCATTTTCACTAGAACTAAAGGCAATTAATGAACCATACTTTGTTGGAGCTCCTATGTTTTTATTAGTATTAAATATTTCTTTGAATTCATTTTTTTTTATTGAGTATATAAAAACAGTTTTAATTCCATTTTTTGTTTTAATTCCTATAATTTCATTTTCATTGGTAAAGCGGAGATTTGAATAAACACCATTTTTTAGTTTAATCTCTTTTGTTGGATTACAATTTTTTATATTTAAAAAAACCAAACTTTGTGATCCATCTAAGTTGTTATTTAAAGCAACTAATGAATCTCCATTTTGTGAAATATCGACAGAAGCGTAAAATGTTTTTTTAGATTTGGAAATTATTTTTTTTCTTTTTGAATCAAAAACCTTTACAATAGAATACACTCGTTTATTCCACCTTGGATCTTTATCAAATTCTAGCCAAACTAGGTTATTTTCCGCATAAGATATTCTTCCATAATTATTAATTAATCCAGGAGTAAAAATTTTTTTACTCTTTCCAAGGGTATCAATTATCCCAAAGTGTTGATAAGAACCTAATCCTTGTTTTAAAAACAAAACACCACCATCTTCGGTTTCTATAGGGTAATAATAACTTTCATAATTATTTTTTTTTCTAACATTTATTGCCTCTAATGAATTTATAGTAGTATTTACCTTGGGGGTTATTGTTTTTAAACTTTTAGAGTAAAGAGTTTTGTAATTTAATCCAGTTTCCTTTTTGAGTGTTTGTATAAATTTAAATGGGATAAAAGAATTTTTTTGTGTTTTGTTAATAATTGTATTAAAAGTTTTTATTCCAAAAGTATCTTTTAAATATTTTACCATTAGATACCCACTTTCATACTCGTTTGGAGTTTTCATCTTAAAGCTCCCCAAAACCTGCCTATTATATTTTATTTTTCGGCCATCTAACAAGTTGTTTTTTGAATTAAGATAAAAAAAAGGAATACGTCCTCTTCCATAATTTGAGTTCCTTGTTTCTATATCAACCGCATCTCCCTCCCAATACCAATTTGGGACAGAAGCCCTTGATAAATTAGAAAAAACCAAATCACCAAACAACCAATAAGCTATTTTATTAAACGGTTTATTAAATGCAATTTCTTTTTGGACAAAATGTCTATATTCATGTCTCGCTAAAAGGTTTATCCAATTATTATTATGTAAAAAATGACTAAGTTCAGGTTTAGCATTAATGTACAACTCTGATCTTCTTGGGAACGAAGCAACAAATCCATTTGGGATTGCGTTGTAATTGTGTAATATAATTTTACTTTTTCTTATTTTAAAATCAGGATTGATTTTTGTTGTTTCCACCATATTCTCTAAAGAATTAATAGTGTAATTAGCTATAGAGTCTAAGTTTTGCGGGAAAAAAATCTTAAAATTTTCACTTTTTTTAATGTACCACTTTATACCTGGAGGGCTAGAATCAGTAGTTTTAAATTGCCCAAAAAAGAAATGGGATTGAAACAGAAAAACAACTAATAGTATAAGTTTAACTATTTTGGGAAATAATTTTAAAAAATTTTTCAAGGTCTTTTTTGTTATTATAAACATTTGGAGACACCCTAATTGTTTCTCCTCTAAGTGATATATATATATTTTTTTCTCTTATTTTTTTAAGTATTTTTTTAAGGTTTATTTTTGGAACCAAACCAAAGAGGTGCCATGATCTAAAGCCATTTTCCTCATACCAAATTTTTTCTTTATCAATGGTTTTTAACCCTTCTTCTGTAATTTCTTTACAATAATTTTGAATATTTTCTGTTCCCCAATAATTAAGCTGTTTTATTCCTTGATTAAGCATGGGTATATTTATAAAATTACTTTGTTGTCCAACATTGTATCTTTTTGCCAACCCTCCATACTCATCTTTATAATTAAGTAATTGTGAAAATTGATGACTATCTTTTCTATTAATCCAACTTTCTTCAATAGGAAGACCAGCATCAAAACTTGGCCCATAGTACGCCAAACCAATTCCATAAGGACCCATTAGCCATTTGTAGCCAGAACAAACCAATACATCGGGTTTAATTTCTTCAACATTAAAAGGCATTGCCCCTATTGATTGAGTTCCATCTAAAATTAATTTAGCACCAACCTCTGTGGTTTTTTTTCTGATTGCTTTAAGATTAAAAATTGTGCCATCTGCCCAATGTACAATTCCCATTGATACAATTTTTGTTTTATTGGTTATGTTTTTTAAAATTTTTTCGTTCCATTTCTCTGCAATATTTTGTTTTGTCTTTGGTCGCCCTACAAACAAAACATCAGCAGCATTTCTTTTTGCTAGACTTAACCAAGGATAAACATTACTAGGGAATTGATCTTGAATAAGAACTATGTTTTCTCCTTTTGATATTTTAGTGTTGTGGGTAACATTTGCTAAACCATATGAAACAGATGGCACAATAGCAATTCTTTTATGATTGCTACAATTTATAAGTTCTGAAAATGTTTTCTGCAATAATTCTACTTCATCAAAAAAATGCTCAGGTAATAAATCATAAGGTTTTCTTTTTCTTTTTAACCCTTTTATTCCCGCTTTTTCAACCTTTTTTAACATAGGAGACATATATGCACAATTCAAATACGTTTTTTTCCCAGTTAATATAAATTTATCTTTTTGACACCTCATAATCTCTTGTGAATTTAATAAAACAAAGGTGGTTTTTTAAAATGATAGTTAGTTTCTTTTTGAATTAAATCCACAAAAGAAAGCAATACATCTTCTTGATAATGGTTTGCTAAAAAGGTAATACTTGTTGGTGTGTTTTTTTTATCAAAACCATTAGGAACAGAAACCGCTGGATGACCAGTAAGGTTTGAAATTAAAAGTTGATTTTTACCGAAGCTTGGGGAAATAATTATATCATAGTTTTTAAATAACAAATTAATTTCATTAATAAGTTTTTCTCTATATCTGTTTGCTTGAATATATTCTACGGCAGGTATAAGTCGAGCTTGCCTTAATGAATTTGCTCTAGATCTTTCACCTTGCTCTACCATTAAAGAGTCTCTATGGGTTCTTAAAAAATCATCAAAAAAAGCACCCGCCTCTGCTCTTAAAATGATATCAAAAGCACTAAAAGGATAGTTTTTTGGTAAAGAGATAGGGGTGATGTTTGAAATTTTATTTTTTATAAGCTCTAAGGTATTGTTATTGTTTTGGGCAAACCTAGAGGTATCATTTAAAAACAAGTCTTCTATATATGCAATTTTTATATTTTTAATTGTTCTTTTAAATTCCTTTTTTATTTCTTTTAAATTATTTGTGTTTTGTATTTCATTAAAAATTATTGCGCAATCTTTAGCGGATCTAGCTATTGGCCCAACTTTATCCATACTCCAAGATAATGTCATAAAACCATCAGTACTTACAGACCCATAAGTTGGTCTTAGGCCTGTCACGCCACATTTAGTTGAAGGAGAAATAATTGAACCTAATGTTTCTGTTCCGATAGAAAACCCAACAAGTCCAGCTGATGTTGCTGATGCAGATCCTGCAGAAGATCCACTTGAACCATCTTCTAAATTCCAAGGGTTTTTGGTTTTTCCACCAAACCAAACATCACCTCTAGCTAAAGATCCAGAAGATAATTTTGCAAGCATTATAGCTCCACTTTTTTCTAGTTTTTTTATTACTTCAGCTTTTTCATTAAAAACCTGATTCTTATATGGTTCAGCACCCCATGTTGTTGGGTAGCCGGGATAAGAAGCTAAATCTTTAATTCCATAAGGTATTCCATGTAAAGCACCCCTATAAATACCATTTCTTATTTCTTGATCAGCTTTTTGTGCTTGTTTTATAGCAAGCTTTTCTGTCAAAGTAACAATAACATTTAAGTCTTTGTTGTATTCTTTAATTCTTTCAAGATAGATTTTTGTAAGTTCTTCTGAAGAGAGTAATTGGTTTTTAATTAAGTAAGCAAGTTTACTAACAGGTAAAAAAGCAATATCATTTTTGTTTTTATTCACAACAGCAGTATCTAGCTCAAACTCGAGTTTTGTATAGTTAGAGTTTGTGGATTGTAAATTAAAAGTGAGTGATGGTGGGATATTTTTATCTAATTTATAATCTCGCATTTGAATATAACCAGAACGGTTTCTTTCAATGTAAGGCAGCAACGTTTCTATTTGTTCATTAGAAAAACTCAAATCAAATAACCTAAGAGAGGCTTTTATATCTAAAATAGAAATAACAGTATTTTGATTAATTGCGATAAAGGATGAGATAATTAAAAATAATACTATTGAATAAGTTGATTTTTTTGAAATCATTTTTGTATTTTAAGCCTAATATACAAATTAATTTTTTTCTTGTTTTATTGTTAAAAAAAGTTACTTAAAAAAGTTGAATAAATTATTTCTTTTAGATGCCATGGCTCTTATTTACAGGGCACACTTTGCTTTTAGCAAAAACCCAATTATAAATTCAAAGGGTCTAAATACCAGTGCTATTTACGGATTTACCAATACCCTATTGGAGGTGATAAAAAAAGAAAAACCATCACATCTTGGAATAGCTTTTGATACAAAAGCACCAACCTTTAGGGTTGAAATGTTTAAAGAATATAAAGCTAACAGACAAAGACAACCAGAAGATATTCAGGTAGCAATCCCTTATATAAAAAAATTAATCCAATCTTTTAATATACCCATTTTAGAGAAAGATGGCTTTGAGGCGGATGATATTATTGGAACAGCCACATCCTCACTCTCAAACAACAAAGACACAGAAATATATATGATGACTCCTGATAAAGATTTTGCTCAATTGGTTTCTTCAAATGTTTTTTTATATAAACCCGCGTTTATGGGTAGGGGTGTAGATATTTTGGGGGAAAAAGAGGTTATAAATAAGTTTAAGATTAAAAGGGTTGACCAGGTAATTGATTTTTTAGGACTCCAAGGTGATAGTGTTGATAATATCCCTGGCATACCTGGTGTTGGTCCAAAAACCGCACAAAATTTATTATCTAAATATGACACAGTTGAAGGAATTATTAATCATAAAGATGAAATTCCAGGAATTTTGGGTCAAAAAGTGAATAACAATATTGATTCTGCAATTCTCTCTAAATCGTTAGCAACAATAAAAAAAGACGTTCCTATAAATATTTCTTTTGAAAGCTTGCTTTTATCAAAACCAAATCAACAAAAGCTTCTTGAGTTATTAGAAGAACTTGAGTTTAGAACCATAAAAAAACGAATTTTTGATATGGGAATGTTAGAAGAAGAAAAAGTAACTAATCAAATAAAAGAAACATCACAACTCGGGTTTTTTTCTACGAGCCTTGAAAATATAGAGACGGAAAAAGTTAATTATTCAATTGTTTCGTTTGAAGAAATAAATTTATTTATAGAAAAACTTAAAAAACAAAAAGAAATTTGTTTTGATACAGAAACAACAAACTTAGATATTCAAGAAGCTGAATTGGTTGGAATTTCTTTTTCTTTTAAAGAAAGGGAAGCTTTTTATATATCTACTTTAGATGATCAAGAAAGGACTTATATAACTTTGCTTTTAAAGCCAGTACTAGAAGATGCGTCAATTAAATTAATTGGTCATAATTTAAAATATGATGCTCAAATCATGAAAAAATATAACATTCATATTTCCCACAATATTTTTGACACCATGCTTGCTCATTATTTAATAAATCCTGAGACCAGTCATAAATTAGATGTTATTTCTGAAAGTTATTTAAATCATAAAACAATTTCTATTGAAGATATTATAGGTAAAAAGGGAGTTAATCAAAAAAACATGAAAGACATTTCAGTAAAGGATGTTTATAAATACGCTTGTGAGGATGCAGATATAACACTCAGGTTAAAAAAGATATTTAATAGAAAAATCAATGAATTAAACTTAACGGAACTTTTTTTAAAAATCGAACAACCTTTGTTGTTTGTTTTAAGTGAAGTTGAAGGTAATGGTGTAAAAATAGATGTTGATTTTTTAAAATCAATGTCTATTTCTTTATCTGAACAAATAACATTTACAGAAAAAAAAATTTACAAAGAAACAGGAGAAGTTTTTAATATTTCTTCACCCAAACAACTAGGTGTTGTTCTTTTTGAAAAATTAAATATTGAAGAGAAACCAAAAAAAACCAAATCCGGACAATATTCAACAAGTGAAGATGTGTTGTTAAAGTTGTCAAAAAAAAACAGTGTTGTTAATTTAATTTTAGAGTATAGAGAGTTTAAAAAACTTAAGTCTACATATGTAGATGCTCTACCTAAAATCGTATCAAAATCTGATAATTTAATACACACAAATTATGCTCAAGCCGTAACCTCAACAGGTAGATTAAGTTCTAATAATCCTAATCTTCAAAATATTCCAATCAAAACTAAACTTGGAAGAGAAACAAGATCAGCTTTTGTTCCAAGACAAAAAGGTAATTTGATTTTAGCTGCAGATTATTCTCAGGTAGAATTAAGAATAATGGCGGATTTTAGTGGAGATCAAGAAATGATTAGGGCATTTAATCAAAATCAAGACATTCATACAATAACCGCATCAAAAGTTTTTAACATTCCTATAGAAGACGTGGATCCATCAATGAGGAGAAAAGCAAAAGAAGTAAATTTTGGAATAATTTACGGTATATCTCCTTTTGGTTTATCTCAAAATTTAAATATTTCTAGAGCTGAAGCTAAAGAAATTATAGATTCTTATTTTGAAAAATTTAAGGACGTTAAAAATTATATGGATAGCATAATAATAAAAGCTAGAGAAAATAAATATGTTGAAACTTTATTGGGACGAAGAAGGTATTTAAGAGACATAGATTCTAGAAACTACACCCTGAGAAGTTTTGCAGAAAGAAACGCAATAAACTCTCCAATTCAAGGAAGCGCAGCAGATATTATTAAACTATCAATGATAGAAATATCAAAGTGGATTAAGAAAAAAAAGTTTGATTCAAAAATGATAATGCAAGTTCATGATGAATTGGTATTTGATGTTTGTGAGCATGAGTTGGAATATTTTAAACTTAATGTAAAAAAAACAATGGAAGAAGTTGTTAGAATGAAAGTCCCCTTAACTGTTGATGTTGGTGTTGGAAACACTTGGTTAGAAGCACATTAATTATGAATGATATAAAAAAGAAAATAGTAAAAGCTCATAAAAAAATAAAAGAACATATTCATAATACACCCATATTATCATCTCAAAACATTAATCGTATTGCAGGAGCTAATATTTATTTTAAATGTGAAAATTTTCAAAAAATTGGAGCATTTAAAATGCGAGGAGCATTAAATGCTGTTTTTTCTACTCCAAATAGTTTTATTAAAAATGGATTTGTGACACACTCATCTGGTAATCATGCTCAAGCCGTTGCTTTATCTTCAAAAATAGCAAATACCATAGCTTATGTTGTAATGCCAAAAGGGGCACCTCAAATTAAAATCGAAGCAGTTAAAGGGTACGGGGGATACGTAACCTTGTGTGAAAACAATGAAAAAGCACGAGTTACTACTTGTGATAAAATAATTAAAAAAACTGGAGCCACTTTTATTCATCCTTATAATAATGATGATGTGATTTTTGGTCAAGCAACATGTGCAAAAGAAATTTATGAGAAAAAAAACAATTTAGATTATATAATTTGTCCAGTAGGCGGTGGCGGATTAGCTTCTGGAACAATATTATCAACAAATATATTTTCACCTAAAACGAAAGTAATTTTAGCCGAACCTTTAAATGCTAATGATGCTTATCAATCATTTTATTCTAAAAAGCTAATTCCAGTTGTAGAGCCTGATACAATAGCGGATGGATTAAAAACATCACTAGGGGAGAAAACTTTTAAAATTATTCTAGATGGTGCAGAGGAAATATTAACTGTAACGGAAGAAGAAATCACAGAATCCATGAAATTAATTTGGGAGAGGATGAAAGTGATTTGTGAGCCTTCTTCTTCTTTGCCGCTTGCAGTAATTTTAAAGAACCCCAAAAAATTTAAAAATAAATCAATAGGCATAATCCTTACAGGAGGAAATGTGGATTTAAAAAACCTCCCTTTTTAATTTTTTGATTTATTAAACTTATCAAACTTACTTTCAATTATAAGTCTTGGAATATTATTATCAGAAACATTAGTGTCTGCTGTTTCTAAAAAGGGATCTAATTTAATATTTTGTACCACTTTATTTTTTACAAATACCTTAGTAACTTCATTTTCATTCGACCTCCATATTTCTGCAGGAATTCGCTCTATTTCTTTAGATCCATCTTCAAATGTCCACTCTAAAATCAAGGGTGTTACCAATCCCCCTATGTTTTTAAATGTAACTTCATAAAAATTTTTTTCTGCATTTTTTAATTTAACTTTTTCTTCATCAATTTTATTTCTAAACTCCCCAGCTCTAAAAGAGGATCCTTTAGAATTTTGAAATAAAAAATAAGTTGGTTTGTTTGGAATTGAATAAGGAGCTCTATCATTAGTTGTAAGACCTTTTTCGGAAATTATTTCTTTATCATCAAAGTTGTTTTTGTTATCAAAGGGTTTTTTTGGATTCCTCATTTTATACCACTTGACTTTTTCTACAGAAATATCAACATTATCTGTAGTATAAAACCAACCTTTCCAAAACCAATCTAAATCAACAGCACTAGCGTCTTCCATTGTTCTAAAAAAGTCAGCAGGATCGGGATGTTTAAAAGCCCATCTTCTAGCATATTCTTTAAAAGCATAATCAAAAAGCTCAGGACCCATTATAGTTTCTCTTAATATACTTAGTGCAGCGGCAGGTTTTCCGTAGGCATTGTTTCCAAATTGCAATATTTGTTCAGAGTTTGTCATAATTGGGCGAATACCCTCTTTGTCTCCCTTCATATAATTTACCATACTTTCTGCGGTACCTCTTCTAAGTGGCCCATCACTATAATATTCTTTTTGAGTTAATGTTTGCACAAAAGTATTTAACCCCTCATCCATCCAAGTCCATTGTCTTTCATCGGAATTTATTATCATAGGAAAAAAGTTATGACCTACTTCGTGAATTATAACACCTATCATACCCCATTTTATTGCATCACTGTATTTTCCATTTTTATTTGGTCTCCCAAAATTAAAACAAATCATAGGGTATTCCATACCAATAGATGCTGCATGAACCGAAATTGCTACTGGGTATGGATAGTTTATGGTGTGTTTTGAATATGTTTTTAATGTATTTGCAACAGCTATAGTTGATTCTTTTTCCCATAATGGATTTCCCTCTTTAGAATAATATGACATTGCCATGGGTTGGTATTTGTCTAAATCTACAGCCATAGCATCCCATATAAATTTTCTAGAGGCGGCAAAGGCCACATCTCTAACCATTTTAGAATTAAATTTCCATGTTTTTGTTTTATTTCTTTCAGGGTTAGATTCTTTTACAATAGCTTCTTTTTGTGTAGTAATTATAATGGGCTTATCATAAGTTTTTTGAGCTAAAGCAAACTTTTCTATTTCTTTTTTGGTTAGAACTTCTTCTGGATTTTGTAGCACACCTGTTGCTCCAACAATAAAATCAGAAGGAACAGTTATTTCAAGTTCGTAATCACCAAAGGCTAATGTGAATTCACCTCTCCCTAAAAATTGTTTGTTTTGCCACCCTTCTTTATCATCATAAACAGCCATTCTAGGAAAGAATTGTGCAATTGTGTAACTATAGTTTTTATCATCTGGGAAATATTCATAACCACCCCTTCCTCCAAGTTTCATTCTATCATTTATAGTATAAGACCAATCAATATTAAAAGAAAAGGAATCTCCAGTTTTCATTGGTGTTTCTAAATTTATTCTCATCATGGTTTTTATGACATCATAAGAAATTTTGTCACCAGATGAATTATTTACTTTGTGTATTTTAAAACCTCCATCATATCTATTTCCTTTTGAATCAGTGTATTCATATGTTATAGACTGCAACCCTTTTCCATTCATGGTATTCCTCATTTTATTTGTTGTAACAAGAGGAGTGTTTGAATCTTTTGCTCTCATATTCTGATCAAGTTGTACCCATAAATATGTTAATATATCAGGCGAATTATTATAATAAGTAATATTTTCAGAACCAGTAAGGATTTGATTTTCATCATTTATTTCTACTTGTATTTTATAGTCTGCTTTTTGTTGCCAATAGTCTATTCCAGGCGCCCCTGATGCTGTTCTATAATTATTTGGAGATGGTAGTGTTGTCCCAAGTTGTTCAAATTTTTGGTCCCATTTTCCTTGAGAAAAAACAATTTGTGGCAATATTATTAGAAAAATATTTATTAAAACTATTCTCATATATTTAAATTTAATGTTTACCAAAATTTAGCATTTATTATTAAAGTTATACTTATTCCTAAAATTAATGAAGATACAAATAAAACCCACTCATCTTTTTTGGAAAAAAATATTTTTGATATAAAATAACTCATCAATAAAAATACTATCACTATAATAATTTGCCCCACCTCAACACCTATATTAAAAGCAAAAAGCTCTAATAAAATACTATCTCCAATTAGTAAAGCTTTTAAATAATTAGAAAATCCCAAACCATGAACTAATCCAAAAAAAAGAGCAATAAAATAATTTGTATTGCCAACCTTATGTAGATTTTTGTTTCTACTTATAATATTATTTATTGAGGTGATAGCTATTGTTAATGGTATTGTAAATTCTATTATTTTTTGATCAAAATTAATCACGTTTAAAGTTGATAGAATTAGAGTTATTGTATGGCCAACAGTAAATGCTGTTATTAATATTATTATTTTTTTAAGCATTTTAATTTCATATATAATAGTTAAGGCAAACACAAAGAGTATGTGATCTAGCGCCTGGTAATTTAAGATGTGGTCAAAGCCAATTTCAAACCATGTCTTGAATTCTTGCATTTTATTGTTTTTGATAAAAATTGATTGTTAAATTTATTAAAAATTATTATAATATGTATTTACTATTTTTAAATATAGCACTTTTTATTAATCATGATTTTTATTTAAGCGTTTCTTACATGGAATATGATGACGAAAGAAAAACAATTGAAGTGCATAAAAAAATTTTTTTTGATGATTTTGAGAAAACATTAAAATCCATTTTTTTAGATGAAAGTTTTGACATCATTACTTCGGAAGAAACTTTAATTGATAGTTATATTGAAAAGTATTTAAAAAATAATATTGAGTTTTTTATAAACGACAAAAAAAAAGAATTTAACTATCTAGGACACCAATATGAAGATGGTATGATTCATTGTTATTTTGAAGTGAGAAAAATTAAAAAAATTAAAAAAATTAAAATCAAAGACACAGCTTTATTTAATTTGTTTGAGGGACAAGAAAATTTAATTTATTTTCAATTAGATCAAAAACTAACTACTATTAGACTAAAACAACCTAAATTGTTTGATGAAATTATATTTAAATAACCCAAGATTATAACTCAAAAATTATGAAAAATTTTTTATTTTTCCTCATATTAATATCACATAACATTTATTCTCAAACAATAAAAACCGAACTCTTTTCGAAAGATTTTGAGAAGAAGGAAGGCTTTGTTGACTTTTATTGGAATGAACTTAAAGGAAAAGTATATTTAAATATAAAGTCTTTAAATCAGGAGCTTATATATGTTAATTACTTGTCTGCTGGAGTTGGCTCAAATGATATTGGATTAGATAGGGGACAAATAGGAGGGACAAAAATTATATCTTTTGTTAAGATGGGTTCTAAAATTTTGATGATTCAACCAAATTATAAATACAGAGCTATTACTACCAATGTGGATGAAAAAAAATCTGTAAATGATGCCTTTGCAAGTTCAGCTATTTGGGGATTTAACATAGTTTCTAGTGAAGGGGATTCCTATATGATTGATATCACAGAATTTTTAATGAGAGATTCCCATGGAATTATTAATAGGTTAAAACGGCAAAAACAAGGAAGCTTTGTTGTTGACAAAAAAAGTTCTTCATTTGATAATTCTAATTCTAAGAATTTTCCTTTAAATACTGAACTAGAAGCATTCTTGACATTCAAGGGACAGGTAGCTGGTAGTGCTTTACGCTCTGTTTCACCTAATTCTGAATCATTTTCAGTGAGGACAAGACATTCTTTTGTTAAACTACCAGATGACAACTATACTCCAAGGAAATTTGATCCTCGATCTGGATTCGGTGCTATTTCATATTATGATTATGCTACCCCTATTAATCAATCAATAGACAAAAAGTTTATTAGAAGGCATAGATTACAAAAAAAGAATCCAAAACAGAAAATAAGTGAGCCGATTAAACCAATTATTTATTATTTAGATAGAGGTGCGCCGGAGCCTGTTAAATCAGCTTTGATTGAAGGAGCTTTATGGTGGAATCAAGCCTATGAAGCTGCTGGTTTTAAAAATGCATTTCAAGTCAAAGTTTTACCAGAGGGCGCAGACATGTTAGACGTAAGATATAATGTGATTCAGTGGGTTCATAGGTCTACAAGAGGTTGGTCTTATGGTTCTTCAGTTGTTGACCCTAGAACAGGAGAAATAATTAAAGGCCACGTTTCTTTGGGGTCATTAAGGGTTAGACAAGATTTTTTAATAGCTGAAGGTTTACTTAGACCTTACCCCTCTGATCAAAAAAACAAACAAATGGAAAAAATGTCAATAGAAAGGTTAAGACAACTTTCTGCTCATGAAGTAGGTCATACTATTGGTTTATCTCATAATTATATTTCAAGCGCAAGGAATAGGAAAAGTGTAATGGACTATCCTCATCCCTTGATTTTATTAAAAGATAATGAGGTAGATCTTTCTCAAGCTTATGATCATGGAATTGGAGATTGGGATAAATTAGCAATCAACTGGGGCTATAGACAGTTTAGTTCTGATTCTGACGAAAACAATGAATTAGAAAATATTTTACAAAAAGGATATAGCAATAATCTATTTTATATAACAGATCAAGATTCAAGACCTCCAGGAAGTGCTCACCCCAGATCTCATTTATGGGATAACGGATTTAATGCAGCACAAGAATTAAACAGACTGTTGAAAATTAGAAAAATTATATTAGAAGATTTCTCAGATAATGTTATTAAAAAAGGCTCTCCAATGTCAAGTATAGAGGAGGTTTTAGTTCCAATGTATTTATTACATAGATATCAAATTGAAGCAGCCTCTAAAGTTGTTGGGGGGTTAGAATATTCTTATGCAGTGAAGGGTGATGGTCAGATGCCAACAAAAATGTTAAGCTTTAAAGAACAAGACGAGGCACTTCAAGCTTTGCTTAATTCTATAGATCCATATAATTTGGTATTACCCGAAACATTACTTAAGTTAATACCACCAAGAGCATATGGTTACCCAAGAACTCGAGAAACATTTAAATCTAGAACCGGGTTAACATTTGACCCTTTGATGGCTGCAGAAACAGCTACTAATATGTCTTTATTTATGCTTTTACATCACGAGAGGGCCTCAAGATTAGTGGTGTTGAAATCTAGACATAGTAGTCAGATGGGACTGGAGTATGTTGTAAATAAATTAATTGATAATACTATTCTAAAATCATTAGATTCTTTTTCAGGTTTAGAAGTTGAAATTCAAAGGGTTGTTAATTATAGTGTTTTAAATCATATGTTTTCATTAGCTTTAAATAAAAATACCCACGAACAAGTTAATGCCATTTTGTATTCTGCCATAGTGGGTATTCAAAAAACAATCAGTGATTCTTTAAAGGGAAATAAAAGCGTTTCCTCACATCACAGTTATATGCTTAGAAAAATAAATCAGTTTTTAAATGGAGAATTTGAGGTTTTTATGCCAAACTCACTCCAGGCCCCAGATGGCTCCCCAATAGGTTCTGAGGTATATGGTGGATACTTTTGTGGTTATTGATTATAATTTTTTTTCGTGAAGAACAGTGCCGGTTCCATCAACTATAATTTCGTTTTTTAAGTCAAATATTTGAGTTTTAAAAACCCCAAAATGTTTGTCTTTTATTATTTTAATTAGCTCAACCCGCACGCAATACTTTTTATCAGGGTATAATGGTTTTTTAAAACTTAGGTTTTGACCAACATGAATCGATGCGGGTCCAGGAAATTTACTTCCCATCACCTTTCCAAATGAAGTAACAGAAAATAATCCATGAACTATTGGTTTCTTGAATCGTGTTTGTTTTGCAAATTTTTTATCAGTATGTATAGGGTTGTGATCACCACTAAGTTCAGCAAATTTATTTACCATTTCTTGTGTAATTATAAACTCCTCTTTGTAAAAATCCCCAACTTTAAGTTTCATTTCATTTTTGATTTAATTCTAAAAAATTCTTGTATTTGGATGCATATATAGCCGGTATTATTGAGCTAAATGCTGATATAAAAGTAACAATTAACCCAACAAGAAAAATGTCCTTATAAATTATTTTTACAGGGTAGTTCTCAATAATTGAGCTACTCATATTTATTGATATAATTCCAAAATGATCTTGTATGTAACAGATTAAAATTCCAATAATTGATCCAACAATAGCACCTTGTAATCCAATAATTATACCTTGAAAAATAAAAATTTTTTTGATTTGTTTTGTTGCTCCACCCAGTGCATAAATTACAGAAATTTCTTTTTTCTTTTCTATTGCCATCATGCTAAGTAGAAAAAAAATGTTAAATGAACTTAAAGTTATTATCAAACCAAAAACTAAATAAACAACTAGTTTTTCGGTTTTTAGAATTTTATATAAACCCTCTCTTTGTTCATTAAGCATAAGTACACTATACTCCTCGCCAACTATTTTTTTAATTTGATTTTTTGTATTTTTTAGTAATGATTTGTCGTATACTTTTATTTCGTAGTATGACACATAATTTTTTTTATTAAATAGATTTTGCGCAAATTCTAATGATGTAAAAATAAAGTTGTTGTCAAAATTATTTTCAATCGCAAATACACCACTTGTTTTTAAAGATTTGGATTTATATAATGAGTTATTAATTGTATTAGGTTTAAGAACAATCTTATTTTTCAAAGCATAAACTTTTAAATTTTGAAATGCATTATTTGCTTTAATACCTAATGAATATTTAATTCCACGCCCAACTATTGCATAGTCTATATTGTTTTTTTTAAAATAAAAGTCTCCTTCAATTAATTTATTTTTAATTCGTCCTTGTTCGACAAATGATAGATCAACACCTTTAATATTTGAAACAATTTGGTTATCATCAAGGGTTATTAGTCCTTTGTTCTCTAGTACACCTGTTATGGTTTTTACGTTTTTTATTTTAGAAATTTCTGAGTAGTTTGTTTGTTTAAAATCCCTATTTAGCTTACTTTCTATTTTTATTTCAGGATCAAATTCAGCATAGATTGATTTTAAAACATCTTCTAAACCATTAAAAACAGAAAGAACAATAATCATTGATGCTGTTCCAATTATTATTGTTATGGTTGAGATTAGAGAGAGGAAATTTATAAAGGTTTTTTTGTTTTTTGATTTAATAAACTTTTTTGCAACTAATAAAGAAATCCCCATTCTATTTCTTTTTACTAGGAATGTTTAATTTAGAAATAATAGTATCTAGTCTTGAAGCTTCATATTCGGTGTCGTCTACAATAAATTTTATATCAGGAATTTTTCTTATTTTTTTCCCTATACTTTTAGAAAGATAACTCTTAAAATCATATTTTTTTGCAGTTAGTAGTTTTTCCACAAATTCACTTTTATCATTATTTAAAACACTAACAAAAATTAGAGCTATGCTGAGATCGGGTGATAATTTAATTCCCATTATTGTTATGAATTCATTTTTTAAAAACCCCTTGCCCTCTTTTATTAAGTATTCATTAATGACTTGATGTATTAAGCTTTCGTGTTTTTCAATTCTTGTTCTTTGCATTACCCTTTAGCAATTAATTTTATTTGTTCTTTGCTGGTGTCTCCCCCCCTCAAATGATTGAGAAATAAATGTTTTTAATATCTTTTCTTGTTTGTTTGTAGAAATAAATCTTGCTGGAATACACACAATATTTGCATCATTGTGCCGCCTAGCAAGAGATGCAATTTCATTGTCCCAGCAAATAGCAGCTCTTATGCCGGGGTGTTTATTTGCTGTCATAGCTACACCATTTGCACTTCCACAAATTAATACTCCAACATTATTTTTATCTTCAACTACTTTGTAAGAAACATCATGTGCATAGTCTGGATAGTCAGTGGATTCTTTATCATATGTGCCACAGTCATGGTAAATAATATTGTTTTTATTAAAATATTCAATTAAGAGTTTTTTGTGATCGAAACCAGCATGATCCGAGCCAATAATTATTTTCATTTACCCTTTAGGTTTAACTTTTCCTGAAATGAAGATACTTATTTCATATAAACCCACCAAAGGTAAAGCCATTACAATTTGACTAAAAGGATCTGGTGGTGTTAACATTGCCCCAAAAATTAAAATAATAACAATAGCGTGTTTTCTGTATTGGTTTAACAGGTTTTTATTTACAACGCCAGCTTTGGTTAGAAAATAAATTACCATTGGAAGCTGAAATAGTACTCCTGAAGCAAGGACTAACATGGTGATGGTTGATATATATGAAATGATATCAAATTCATTCATAATTGATGGGTCTATTTGATAATTTGCAAGAAAATTTATAGATATTGGCGTGAGTATGAAATAACCAAAAAATATTCCTATAAAAAATAAAATTGAAACATAGAACGTTGCTCCCCTTGCAGCTTTTTTTTCATTTGCATAAAGACCGGGGGAAATAAATTTCCAAAATTCCCAAAAGGCATAAGGAAATGTGCAAATTAAACCGATAACAAATGAAGAAGATATATGCATCATAAATTGTCCCGCCATTTGTCTACTTTGAATTATAAAGGGAAGTTCTGTAATACAAAATGTTGATATGTTAATTTTTTGGCCTACGTCACATAAAAATCGATATGTCCAAAAGTCACCTTTAGAGGGGCCAAGGAGAATTATTCCAAAAACAATATCTTTTGATAAAAAGGCAATGATAGAAAAAACCAGTATTGCAGATAAAGACCTTATAATATGCCATCTTAGTTCTTCTAGATGATCTATGAAAGACATTTCTTTTTCTTTTTTCATTTATTTATGAAGAGGAAAGTTTTTTGCCCAATTATTTATTTCTCCCCTCACTTCTTTAATTATTTTTTTATTGTTAACATTAGTTAGTACCCTATCGATATAAGTAACTATTTGTTTCATGTTTTCTTCATTCATTCCTCTAGTGGTTATAGCTGCTGTTCCTATTCTCATACCGGAAGTAACAAACGGAGATTTTGTATCAAAAGGAACCATATTTTTATTTATAGTTATGTCCGCAATCCCTAAAACTTCTTCAGCAATTTTTCCTGTTAAATTATTATTTCTTAAATCAATTAGCATTAAATGATTATCTGTTCCTTCTGAAATTATATTATATCCTTTTTTTAAAAATTCTTTTGCCATTACTTGTGCATTCTTTTTTACCCGTAATACATAATCAAAGTATTTGTCTGATAAAGCCTCTTTAAATGCAACAGCCTTAGCGGCAATAATATGTTCCAATGGACCACCTTGTATTCCAGGAAAAACTCCAGAGTCAAGTAATGATGATATTTTTCTTGTAATTCCTTTTGAGGTTTTAATTCCGAATGGATTATCAAAATCATTTCTCATCATAATAATCCCTCCTCTTGGACCCCTTAGTGTTTTGTGAGTTGTTGAAGTCACAACATCACAATATTCTAGTGGGTCATTTAGCAATCCCCTTGAGATTAAACCAGCTGGATGTGCGATGTCAGCTAGTATTAATGCGCCAACTTTATCAGCAATGTTTCGGATTAATTTATAATTCCATTCTCTACTGTATGATGAAGCACCACAAATTATTAATTTAGGGCTTTTTTTAATTGCTATTTCTTCAAGTTTATTATAATCAATTAATCCATCACTTTTATTTACTCCATAAAAATGGGACTGATAGTATTTACCTGAAAAATTTACATGAGAGCCATGTGTCAGGTGTCCGCCATGAGCTAAATCAAAACCAAGAATTTTGTCTCCAGTATTTAGTAATGCTAGCATAACCGCAGCATTAGCTTGTGCTCCAGAATGTGGTTGAACGTTTACCCATGAAGCATTAAAAAGTTTTTTTAATCTTTCTCTACACAAGTCTTCTATATCGTCAACAACTTGACACCCCCCATAATATCTTTTTCCTGGAAGACCTTCAGCATATTTGTTTGTAAGGATACTTCCCGCAGCCTCCATCACTTCTTTAGAAGCATAATTTTCTGAAGCAATTAATTCTATGCCAATAGTTTGTCTTTTTCTTTCTTTTTCAATTAGGTTAAATACTTTTTTATCTTTCATTATCGGTTATAATACTCATTATTTTGATGGATATTACTTAATTTGTATAATTAAACAAATCTTTTTATAAAAGTAATGAACATTGAAGAATTAAGAGATAAAATTGATAAAATTGATACAGAAGTTCTGAGCTTATTAAATGATAGAATGGAAGTTGTTTATGATGTTGGGCAAATTAAAAATGTATTAAATGAAAGTGTTTATAGACCCGAAAGGGAGAATGCTATTATTGATAGGCTCAATAAAGATTCAAAGGGTAGATTAGACCTTAAATCAATTAGAGCTATTTTTAAAGAGATATTTGCAGCTTCAAGAAATATAGAATTGCCGGAAATAATTTCTTATCTTGGCCCAGAAGGAAGCTTTACTCATCAAGCAGCTGAAAATAATTTTGGTTCTACAAGTAACTATTTAGCATTAAATTCTATTAAAGCTGTATTTAATTCTATAGAGACTAAAAAAGCTAAATACGGCATTATTCCATTGGAGAATAATCAAGAAGGTGTCGTGCAAGAAACGGTTGATTATTTAGGTCAAAGCAATCTCTCGGTTATTGCTGAATTACCTTTGTCAATAAGCTTTTCATTTGCTACTAAATCTGAATCTGTTAAATCTATAACTAAAATTTATTCCAAGGATATAGCCTTTAAACAGTGTAAAGAATTTATTAATGAATATTTTGATGATAGCATTAAGTGTATTCCTATTAATAGTACTAGTGCAGCTGTTGGTTATGCTAATAAAGAAATAAAATCAGCGGCAATTTGTTCGAGATTTGCTGCTGTTCAGAGAGGTTTACCCGTTCTTTTTGATAATATTGAGGATTCTAAGAATAATCATACACGCTTTATTGTATTGTCTTCAGCTCTAAATGAGATTAAATCTGAAAAAGATAAAACATCTATTTTGGTTAGTCTTCCTGAGGGCCATGGTGTATTAGCAGGTTTTTTACAAGAATTTCATGACGCTAAAATTAATTTAACAAAACTAGAAAGTAGGCCAGCTAAAAAAGGAACAGATTTTAAGTATATATTTTTTATAGATTTTGATGGACATCACTTAGATAATAATTTTCAAATTATTTATAAGAGATATCAAGAAAACATTAAAATCTTAGGAAGTTTTGTTAGAACTATTTAGTTCTTCACAAACTTATTATATTTTTTCCATCTATTTATTACCTCTTTAAAATCTTCTGGTAGTTCTGAATCAAAAAATATTTTTTTATTACTTGTGGGGTGGATAAAACCTAAGCTTTTTGCGTGCAAACCTTGTCTTGGCATCAATTTAAAATTATTTTCAACAAATTTTTTATAATTTGTAAATCTATTCCCTTTTACCACCTGATCACCACCATAAGTTTTATCATTAAATATTGGATGTCCGATATGTTTCATGTGAGCCCTTATTTGGTGAGTCCTTCCGGTTTCTAATTTACATTCGATTAATGATATATAGTGATATTCTTCAATAACCTTATAATGTGTTATTGCTTTTTTACCAAATGTGTTATCCGCAAAACCTTCGATAATTCTTCTGTCTTTAAAGGACCTCCCTAAGTTTACTCTTATAGTGTCTTTTTCTTTTAGGGGTGTTCCCCATATTAATGCTTGGTATTTTCTTTCTATAGAATGATCATAAAATTGCTTAGAAAGTTTGTTCATAGCAACTTCCGTCTTTGCAATTACTAGTAATCCTGAAGTTTCTTTATCAATTCTGTGAACAAGACCGGGCCTTCCCTTATTATTTTTCATTTCGGGAAGATTTTTAAAGTGATACATCAAAGCATTTACTAAAGTGCCGCTCCAATTTTGGTGAGCAGGATGAACTACCATACCTGCTTTTTTATTTATTATTAAAATATCTTTATCTTCAAATATTATATTTAAGGCAATGTTTTCTGGTTCTACATCTTTATTTCTAGGTGGATTTTGTAGTGATACAGTGATTTTGTCTTGTGATTTTACTTTATAACTAGATTTAATTTTTTTTTCATTTACCTTTATATATTCATTTTTTATTGCATCTTGAAGCTTGTTTCTTGTAACGTTTGGCATTCTATCAAAAAGAAATTTATCTATTCTAATTGTAGATTGTTTAGCGTCAACAATGAAACTATAGTATTCAAAAAGATTTTGACTTTCTTCGTTATTATTTATATTTTGTTCTTTCATGATTGAATTCTCTCAACTCAAATTAAACACTCCTTTGCAACCTATCAAAGAAAATTTATTTAAAAAGCACGATTTAAATCTTTTTATTAAAAGAGATGACCTTATTCATAAACACATTTCTGGAAATAAATGGAGAAAATTAAAATATAATTTTGAGGATTGTATAAATAAAAATAAAAAGAGAATTATAACTTTTGGTGGTGCTTTTTCTAATCACGTTGTAGCCTTATCATTTGCAGCAAAGCTGTATAAGATTAAAACTTTAGCTTTCATTAGAGGAGAAAAAGAGTATGCTAAAAATAGTTCTTTATCTTTTGCAATTGAAAATGGTATGGAATTAGTTTTTATATCTAGATCGGAGTATAAGCTAAAAGAAAGTTCTTTAATTTTTAAAAAAATATTTTCAAAAAATGATTATTATGTACAAGAAGGTGGTTCTAATCCCTTAGGAGAAAGAGGAGCCTCAGAAATCATTAATGAAATAAAAATCAATTATGATTATTTAGTTTCAGCGGTAGGTACAGGCACAACTATTTTTGGTATGTCTAAAAATAATGATAATCTAAATAAAAAAACAATTGGTATTTTAACTTTAAAAAATGAAGATTCAATCAAAAATTTAATTATTAAAAATAAACTCAATGGAATTAAAATTTTTTCATCTTATCATTTTGGTGGATATGCTAAATACACAGAAAAATTAATTGATTTTATTTTGTTCTTTAAAGAAAGGTATAATATTACATTAGATCCTATTTATACAGGCAAAGCATTATTTGCAATATATGATTTAACCCAAAAGGGGTTTTTTAAAAAAGGAACAACAATTATTTTTTTACACACAGGGGGAATTCAGGGCATTTTAGGCTTTAATCAAATGCACAATACTAGATTAAGACTTCTTGATAATGTATGAATAAGCATCTGATAATTTTTTAAAATCCGAAATTTTAATAGAATATTTAGATTTTTCAAGGTGGTTGATGTTATAGGTAGATATAATAATTTCTGAAAATCCAAGTTTTTCAGCTTCTGCTATTCTTGAATCAATTTTACCAATAGACCTAATTTCACCATTTAAACCAACCTCACCACAAAAACATATTTTATTACTTATTGCAATTTCTTTATATGATGATATGATTGCAAAGCATAATGCTAAGTCTGCCGAGGGATCAGCAATATTTATGCCTCCAGCAATATTTATGAAAACATCTTGATTGTTTACTTTTAAGCCACCCCTTTTTTCTAAAACGGCAATCAACATATTTAGTCTTTTTAAATTAAATCCAGTAGAGCTACGTTGAGGTGTTCCGTAATTTGAATCACAAACTAATGCTTGAATCTCTAAAATAAGTGTTCGGTTCCCCTCCATTACACTCCCAATTGAAACACCACTTAATGACGTGTCTTTTTGAGATATTAGTATTTCTGAAGGATTAGAAACCTGCCTTAACCCTTTAGAGTTCATTTCATAAATTCCTAACTCATTGGTTGGTCCAAATCTATTTTTCTGAGCTCTTGTTATCCTATATGATAAATGTCTATCACCCTCAAATATTATTACTGTATCAACCATATGTTCTAAAACTTTAGGCCCAGCAATAATACCATCTTTTGTGATATGCCCTATTAAAAACACAGGCACACTATTTTTCTTTGCATAAATCATAAGCTCATGTGCACATTCTCTAATCTGCGAAACACTACCAGGAGTTGCATCAATTTTGTCACTTTTCATTGTTTGAATAGAATCAATTATCAAAATATCGGGTTTTGATTTTTTTAAGTTGATTAAAATATTTTCTAAATTAGTTTCGGTTAAAATAAAACAATTCTCATTTTGTCCTCCTAATCTTTCACTTCTTATTTTAATTTGTTCTTTACTCTCTTCACCTGATACATACAAACTTTTTTCTATACCCAGAGAGAGAGTGATTTGTAACATAAGGGTTGATTTTCCAATCCCTGGTTCTCCACCAATTAGTATAATAGATCCCGGTACAATACCACCCCCCAAAACCCTATTTAGTTCTTTATCTTTAGTTATTATTCTTTGAATTTTAGAAGAAATTATATTTTTAATTTTTATTGGTTTTTCTTTCTTTAAAATTTCTTCTGACCATAATACCGTCTCGGATGTTTTTTTAGTTTTGTTTTCTTCTATTAAACAATTCCATTCGTTACAACTAGGACATTTTCCAAGCCATTTTGGGGAATTATAACCACATGATGAGCACACAAAACATGTAAGTGTTTTTTTCATTTATATAAGCTAAATCTTTTATTTATTTAATAAAAACTATTTTTAAAGGGTTTCTTTTTTTGCTCTATCCCAATATTTATCCATTTCTTCTAAATTCATTTCCATTAAATTTTTATCTTCTTTTTTTACGGAATTTTCCAAATGTTTAAATCTTTTTATGAATTTATAATTGGTTCTTTCAAGAGCTTCTTCAGGATCTATACCTATAAATCTAGCATAGTTTATTAATGAAAAGAAAACATCTCCAATTTCATCCATTATTTTACTTGTATTGTTTTTTTTACTAATTTCTTTTTTCATTTCTATGACCTCTTCATCAAATTTTGCCATCACTTGTTTTTCATTATCCCAATCAAAACCAACTGCTCTAACTTTTTCTTGTATTTTCATAGATTTTGTAATAGCTGGAAGGCTTTTTGAAATATTTGACAAAACACCACTTTGGTTTTTTTCTTTAATTTTTATTTTTTCCCAGTTTTCTTCAACTTCTCTAATTGTATTAATTTTTAGTTCTCCATAAATATGAGGGTGTCTATTTTTAAGTTTAATTATTAATTTGTTTATGATACTATTTACATCAAATATTTTTTTCTCAGCCCCAATCTTAGCATAAAAAATTATATGTAAAAGAAGATCACCTAATTCTTCTTCTATATTTTTATGATCATCTTTAATGATAGCTTCTGAAAGTTCATATACTTCTTCTATTGTCTTACCTCTTAAGCTTTTTAATGTTTGATTTTTATCCCATAGGCATTTTTCTCTTAATTCACCCATTATTTTTATAAGTAAATCAAAGGATAATTTTGTGTTTTTCATTTTTTTTTTAAATAAAATCTTTATTAATTAAAGATAAACAACTGATTTAATAACTTTACAATTATGACAACAACAATAATTGCTATAATTTTCGTGGGATTTTTTTTTTTCGCTTTATCTCTAAGAATGATTTTTTTAAAAAATGGTGAATTTAGAGGAACTTGTTCCTCACAAAACCCACTCTTAAATCCTGAAGGGGAATCGTGTGGTTATTGTGGTAAAGTTATTGTACCTGGTCAGGAATGTAAAAAAAACTGATTAGATGGTACTTATTAAATCTATTTCTGGTATTAGGGGAACCCTTGAAAACATACCTGGAGAGTCACTTTCAGATTTTGATATTATGCAGTTCATTTTGGCTTATGCTAATGAAGTAATATTAAAAAATAAATCTAGAAAAGTTATTGTTGGAAGAGACGCTAGGGTTTCAGGAAATCATATTTCTTCATTAGTTTCTAACGTGCTTTTAGATCAGGGCATTGATGTTGTTGATGTGGGTTTAGTAGCCACTCCTACTTTAGGAATATCAGTTAAGTACAATAATTGTTCAGGCGGAATCATGATATCTGCTAGCCATAATGATGAAAAATGGAATGCTTTAAAGTTACTTAGTAACCAAGGAGAATTTTTATCTCCAAATATTATCAAAAAAATAATAGATAATTCTGTTGACATAACTCCTACTACAAATTTAGAAAAAGGAAAATATAGCTACTATAAGGATGCCCTTGAAGATCATGTTAATTTAGTATTAAATCAAGAATTTTTAGATATAAAAAAAATTAAAAATATGAATTTTTCTGTTGTTGTTGATGGTATTAATTCAGTAGGCGGCATAGCAATTCCTTATTTTCTCACTAGAATTGGGGTAATTGATATAAAAAAAATAAACTGTAATGCAGATGGTAAATTTGCTCATAATCCAGAGCCGTTACCTGAAAATATTTCAGAGATATGCTCGATAATAAAGAAGGGTAATTACAATATAGGACTCGTTGTTGATCCTGACGCTGATCGTTTGTGTTTAGTTGACGAAAAAGGAGAACCTTTTGGTGAAGAATATACTTTGGTAGCTGCTGCAGAATTTATTTTAAGCTCTTTAGGTCCGCAAAATACATCTTCAAATCTATCATCTTCATTAGCGCTTAAAGTAATAACAGAAAAGTATGGAGGTACTTATACTGCTGCTGCTGTGGGGGAAATAAATGTGGTTGAAACAATGAAGAAAACAAATGCTGTTATAGGTGGTGAGGGTAATGGTGGAGTTATTTATCCAAATACACATTATGGGCGCGATTCTTTAATTGGAATTGCTTTGATAATGTCTTTATTGGCTGATAGAAATATTACACTTTCAGAATTAAAAAAAACCTTACCATCATTTTCAATTGTTAAAAAGAAATTGAATTTCACTGGCAATATAAATGATGTTATAAGTTTTTTTAAGACAGAATATTCAGAATATAAATTAACAATAATAGATGGAGTTAGAATTGATTTTGATAATTCTTGGGTTCATGTTAGAAAATCAAATACTGAGCCGGTGGTACGTGTTATTTCTGAAGCTTCTAATTTTAAAAAAGCAGAAGGTTTGGCAAAAAAAATTATGTATAAATTACAAATGATATGAATGTCTATTTTGATAATGCAGCGACGACAAAACTAGATAATTCTATTTTAGAAAAAATGATCCCTTTTATGGTTGATGGTTATGGAAACCCTTCCTCTATTCATAAAAAAGGAAGAGAGGTAAAGTCAGCTGTTGAAAAAGCACGCTCTAAGGTTGCTAATATTTTAAATTGTGAACCAGGAGAAATTTTTTTTACTTCTGGGGGAACTGAGGCTAATAATATGTTTATTCTTAATACAGTATATGAGAAAAATATAAATACAATTATAACATCAAAAATAGAACACCATGCGGTTCTTCATTGTTCTGAATACTTACAAAAAACAAAGGATACTAATTTAGTATTTGTTGATATAGATGGTAATGGAGTTGTTGATTTGTCTGATCTAGAAAGAAAATTAAAAACACATCCTAATGCGCTTGTTAGTTTGATGCATGGAAATAATGAGATTGGTAATCTACTTGACATTGAAATGGTTTCTAATCTATGTTTAGATAATGGTGCAATTTTTCATTCTGATACTGTTCAGACCGTAGGTCATCATCCTTTCAACCTTAAAGAATTAGGAATTCATGGAATTGTTGGCTCTGCACATAAGTTTCATGGACCAAAAGGAATTGGTTTTTTATATTTAAATAATAATCACAAAATAACTTCTTTTATTCATGGGGGTGCTCAAGAAAGAAACATGAGGGGTGGAACAGAAAATGTTTATGGAATAGTAGGTCTTTCTGAAGCTTTAGAGTTGGCTGTTTCAAATTACAATGATCACAAATTACACATACTAAATATAAAAGAAAGAATGATAAAAGGGTTAACCTGTAAAATTGAAAATATAAAATTTAATGGAACCTCTGGAGAGTTAAATAATAGTTTATATACAGTTTTAAATGTATCAATACCAAATATTGAAGATCAACAAATGTTCTTATTTAATCTTGATATTAATAATATTTGTGCGTCGTCCGGCAGTGCTTGTGCTAGCGGATCAGATTCAGGTTCTCACGTATTACAAGAAATTAAAAAACACAAAAATCATGTATCAGTAAGATTTTCTTTTTCTAAAAATAATTTTGCAGAAGAAGTTGATTATGTTTTAGAAAAAATTCAAGAGATAAGAGGTGTTTAAAATGGTTCATCCAATAAAATACCATATCCCAAACCCATATACCCCATATCTTATAAATCTTGCTAATGAGTAAAATAAAAATTTTCTTTTACCAAAACCTATAGCCCCTATGACAGCACATGTTGCAGAGAATGGTAATGGTGTTACAGCAGAAACTACTATTACAAGCCATCCGTATGCTTTGATTTTTCTTTCATATTTTCCTATAATATATTTTTTTATAATTTCATAAAGCCAAGTTTTAGCTGAATATTTTCCAAATAAAAAGGCAAGGAAACCTGAACAATAAGAAAGACAAGCAAAAAAAAGAACATAATAAGGATAAATTTCTAGAGATTTTGATTTTATTATCCATCCCATAAAAACTTCAGGTGGTATAATTCCAAAAATTAATTCAGAAAAGAAAAATAATATAAAAACAAAAGTAGTTGAAATGTCAATTGGTGGTTCTTCAAAATCAATAAATCCAAATATTATTTCATAAAAAATAATTGCTACTGCAAAAAAAGCTATCCCTCTAAGAAGATTTTTTAAAAAAAAGTATAACCGAACTTTATTTCTTTTTAACATAAACTTTTTCAATCATTAAAATTAGTCTGAAAATATAAACTAATTATATATATTTTTGTTACATGTTAAAAAAAATATTACTTTCTGCTACTTCTATATCAAAAAAATATGGATCAAAAAATGTTGTTGATGATATTTCTCTGAATGTAAAGCAAGGAGAAATTGTAGGCTTGTTGGGCCCTAATGGAGCTGGAAAAACAACTTCTTTTTATATTATAGTTGGACTAATTAAATCTGATTCGGGTTCAGTATATATTGGAGATAATAATATAACAAAGTTACCAATGTATAAAAGAGCTAGAAATGGTATAGGTTATTTAGCACAAGAAGCTTCTATTTTTAGAAATTTATCTGTTGAGGATAATATTCTTGCTGTGTTAGAGAATCAAGGAATTACTAAAAAAGAACAACTTGAGCGAACTGAAATTTTATTAAAAGAATTTAGTTTGTCTCATATTAGAAAATACATGGGTAAGGTTTTATCTGGAGGTGAAAGAAGACGAACTGAAATAGCTAGGGCACTCGCAACAGAACCTAAATTTATTTTATTAGATGAGCCATTTGCTGGCGTTGATCCAATAGCCGTTGAAGAAATCCAAGCGATAGTATATAGGTTAAAGAAAAAAAATATAGGAATTTTAATTACTGATCATAATGTAGGCGAAACATTATCAATTACAGACAGATCCTACTTAATGTTTGAGGGTAAACTTTTGAAGTCAGGAACATCTGAAGAACTTGCTTCCGATGAACAGGTAAGAAAATTATATTTAGGAAAACATTTTGAATTGAAACGTAAATTATAGTAATGGGCTTGCTTACGTCAGCAGCTAATTTGTACTTAAGATCTAGAAGAAGTAGTATTAATTCTTTGCGATCAGATTCTGTAGAGCTTCAAAAAAAATTATTAATACAACTGCTTCATATATCTAAAGATACTTTTTATGGTTCTAAATATAATTTTAAAAGAATCACTACTTATTCTTCATTCACAGAAAAAGTTCCCATAGTTAGTTATGAAGAACTTTACCCTCAAATAAAAAAAATTTTATCTGGTGAGCAAAATGTTTTGTGGCCCGAAACAATTAAGTGGTTTGCCAAATCTTCAGGAACCACAAATGATAAAAGTAAATATATACCAGTCTCTCAAACTTCTTTATATGAAGGGCACTTTAAAGCAGGAACTGATTTGCTTTCAATTTATTTAAACAATTATAATCAATCTAATTTATTTGATGGTAAAGCATTGGCTTTAGGTGGAAGTAAACAGATTAATCCAGTTGGTAAGTTGAATAATTTATTTACTGGAGACATCTCTGCTGTATTATTGAAAAATCTTCCTTTTTGGGTTGAATTTTTTAGAACTCCCAGTTTAGATGTGGCTATGATGCCTGAGTGGGAAGATAAATTAGTAAAAATGGCTTTGATTACATCTAAGCAAAATATAACAAATATTTCTGGTGTGCCTACCTGGACAATTGTTTTAATAAAAAAGATTTTAGAATTAACAAAAGCAGATAATATTTTAGAAGTTTGGCCAAACTTAGAGCTGTTTATTCATGGGGCTGTTTCTTTTAATCCATATAAAAAATTATTTCATCAACTTATACCAACAACAAGTATGAGGTATTTAGAAACCTATAATGCATCTGAAGGATTTTTTGCAATTCAAGATGACCCAGAAAAAGAAGAAATGCTTCTTCTTACTAATCATGGTATATTTTATGAGTTTGAAAATATTAAAACCAAGATGGTGATTTCATTGGAAAATGTAGAAATTGGAAAGAACTATGCATTAATAATTACTACAAACTCAGGGTTGTGGAGATATAGAATAGGTGATACAATTAAATTTTATTCTATTAATCCATATAGAATTAAAATTTCAGGAAGAACAAAACATTTTATAAATGCTTTTGGGGAAGAATTGATTATTGAAAATGCGGATAAAGCAATCGAACAGGCATGTAAAGAACATAATGTTTCTTTTTATAATTATACGGCTGGACCTGTATATATTTCTGGTAATAAAAAAGGGAGACACGAATGGCTCGTTGAATTTATTAAAATGCCGGATAATATAGAAGGGTTTATCTGTTCTTTAGATAATGAATTAAAAAAATTAAATTCAGATTATGAAGCAAAAAGATATAAAAATATTGTTTTAGACATTCCTGATATTAAGTGTTTGGCCGAAGGAACATTTGATAAATGGTTAAAGAAAAAAAAGAAACTTGGAGGTCAAAATAAAATTCCAAGATTATCAAATAATAGAGAGTACTTGGACGATTTGCTTAAAATTATATCTATTGATTAGATTCTATATATTCGAAAGTGGATAAAATATCTGGTTTACCATCTATTATAGCTACGTTATGCTCAAAGTGTGCTGATGGTTTTTTGTCTTTAGTAATTATCGTCCACCCATCATCAAGTTGTAATATATCTTTTGTTCCTAGATTAATCATTGGTTCTATTGCAACAACAAGTCCATTTTTAATTTTTGGTCCATTATTTTTTAATCCATAATTAGGAACTTCGGGATCTTCATGCATCTTTCTTCCTAATCCATGCCCAACCAATTCTCTTACCACCCCGTATCCAAAGTGCTCTGTGTATGATTGAATTTCGTGACTCACGTCTCCAATCCTATTTCCAATTTTTAGTTTTTTAATTCCCCTGAAAAGTGATTCTTTTGTAACATCTAATAGTTGCTTAATTTCTTTTTTTATTTCTCCAACAGGAAAAGTATACGCGTGATCACCATAAAATCCATTTTTTAAAACCCCACAATCTATAGAAATTATGTCTCCATTTTCTAATGGTATTTTGCTAGGAATTCCATGAACTACTTGTTCATTCACAGAGATACAAAGAGAGTTTGGAAAATCATAAAGACCTAAAAAACCAGGTATAGCACCATGATCTCTAATAAATGTTTTAGCAACCTTATCCAGATTTATTGGTAGAGTTCCTGGTACAATGTAGCTATTCAGCTCTCCTAAAGTTTTAGATACAAGTTGCGCGCTTTCTCTTATTAATTCTATTTCTTCAGATGTTTTGTAGGATATCATTTTTCCTAGTTATCCTATCATTTTTTTTGGATCTACCCATTTATCAAAGTCAGACCCAGAAACAAGATTTAATGAAATTGCAGCTTCTTTAAGCGTAGTCCCTTCTGCATGTGCTTTTTTAGCAATTTTAGCAGCATTTTCATATCCTATATGAGTATTTAATGCAGTTACTAACATTAATGATTTTTCAACTTTTTCTTTAATGATTTTTTCGTTTGCTCTAATTCCTTTTACACAGTTTTTGTTAAAAGATAAGCAAGCATCACCAATAAGTCTGGCAGAGTTTAATACGTTATAGGCAATCATTGGCTTATATACATTTAATTCAAATTGCCCACTCATGCCTCCAATGCTAACAGCTACATCATTTCCAATTACCTGTGAACATACCATCGTCATTGCCTCACATTGCGTTGGATTAACTTTTCCTGGCATAATGGAAGAGCCAGGTTCATTTTCTGGTAATTGAATTTCTCCTATCCCACTTCTTGGACCTGAAGAAAGCATCCTTATATCATTTGCTATTTTCATAAGAGAGACAGCAAGGTTTTTTAAAGCCCCAGAGGATTTTACCATGGCATCATTTGCGGCTAAAGCTTCAAATTTATTTGATGCACTTTTGAATTTGTATCCAGTTATTTCAGAAATTTTTTTAGCAACTAAATGAGAGTATCCTTTTGGTGTATTTAGTCCAGTTCCAACAGCAGTTCCGCCCAGTGCAAGCTCAGACAGATGATCAAAAGATTCTTTTAGAGTTTTAATTCCATGCTCAATTTGTGAGGCATATCCACTAAATTCCATTCCTAGGGTAAGTGGAGTAGCGTCCATAAAATGTGTTCTTCCAATTTTAATAATATTTTTAAATTCTTTTACTTTTTTAACCAGCTGTTTGTGTAGTTCTTCAAGCTGAATTAATGTTAAGCTTTTTAGAATATGATATGTTGCCATATTCATAGCGGTTGGAAATGTGTCATTAGAAGATTGTGATTTATTTACATGGTCATTTGGGTGTATATTTTTATTATTATCTGTAAGTTTTCCACCAGAAATTACATGAGCTCTATTTGCAATAACTTCATTGAGATTCATATTTGTTTGGGTTCCAGATCCAGTCTGCCATACTGAGAGTGGAAAATGATCTATTAATTCTCCATCTAAAATTTCACCACATACGCGGCTAATTAATTCCATTTTTTCTTTTTCAATAATTCCAAGATCAAAATTTGTTTCTGCGGCAGCCATTTTCAAAACAGCAAAACTCTCAATTATTTCCCATGGCATCTTTTCAAAGCCAATATCAAAGTTATGTAGGGATCTTTGTGTTTGTGCACCCCAATATTTATCATGAGGAACTTCTAGTGAACCTAATGTGTCTTTTTCAATTCTTTTTTTCATTATATAACAAAATTACACATAAATAAATTTTAAGCATTTAAAAGATGAAGCATATTATAGTTGAGTTTTTTTTGTTTTTTAAAATAATTACTATTAATTGTAGTTTAGAATTAATCTAAATAAGAAAGTATGAATAAAATATATAATATTATATTAATATTATTGCTTTATGGCGGCTGTTCTCAAGCAGAAAGAACATCAAATGAAATTAATATTTATAGTCAGAGACACTACAGTGTTGATGAAATTCAGTATAAAAATTTTGAAAAATTAACTGGAATTAAAATAAATGTTGTTAAGGCAAATGCAGATGAATTAATAGAAAGATTAAAAAATGAAAAAGAAAATAGTCCTGCAGACTTATTTATAACTGTAGATGCAGGAAAGTTGTATAGAGCGAGAGAATTAAATCTTCTACAAAAACTTACAACACCTATCATTTCTAAAAATGTAAGTGTTGCCTTATTAGACCCCGCTGGTTATTGGACTCCAATTACATATAGAGCAAGAATAGTTATTTTCAGCAATGAGAGAGTTAGTAAATCAGATTTAAGTACGTATGAAGACTTGTCTAATTCCAAGTGGAAAGGAAGACTTTTAGTTAGATCATCTTCAAATGCATACAATCAAGCTCTTATGTCTTCAATAGTGGCTAATTTAGGTCAAGAAAAAGCTGAAGTTTGGTCTTCAGGGTTAGTTAGTAATTTTGCAAGAGACCCAAAGGGTAGTGATAGAGATCAAGTTAAAGCTATTGCTGCAGGCCAAGGAGATATTGCTATTGTTAACTCCTATTATATTGGGTTACTTTTATCTTCTGAAAAAGAGGAAGAATTAAAAGCTGGAAATTCTGTGTCAGTATTTTTTCCTAATCAAGGTGAAGGTGAGAGGGGTAGCCATATAAATGTTTCAGCAATTGGTTTAACAAAAAATTCCCCTAATCGTGAAAATGCAATTAAATTGATAGAATACTTAACAAGTGAGGAAGCTCAAAAGGTATATGTAAATAATAGTTATGAATATCCCGTTAATCCTAATGTAGAGCCTGATGACATTGTAAAAAAATGGGGTAAGTTTAGGTCAGATAATCTAGATTTAAATTTATTGGGTAAATTTAGAGAAGATGCTATATTTGTTTTTGATAAAACAGGTTGGAAATAATAAAAAAAGTATTTTTTGTAGAAAATAAAAGATGGGTAATAGGGAGTTTATTTATTGCTTTTTTACTCTTACTTCCAATTGTAATTCTTTTTATAAAATTATTTTCTGAGCCTGGCAATTCTTTTTTTTATCTATGGGAAACCGTATTGGTTGACTATACTTTAAATACTTTTTATTTAATATTTATAACTTCTTTTTTCTCTTTATTATTTGGAATTTTTCCCGCATGGTTTATAAGCAATTATAGATTTTATGGAAGGAGCTTTTATGATATTGTTCTTTATTTACCATTAGCAATTCCCTCTTATATAATGGGCTTTACTTATATTGATATTTTAAGTTTTACAGGGCCTATTCAATCTACTTTAAGAAATACTTTTCCAGGTCTTTCACTCTATTTTAATATAGATTATCTTCAAATTGAAACACTAGGTGTTTTATTGGGTTTTGCGCTCTACCCTTATATTTATACCGCCGCAAGAATAGCTTTTAGTTTATTAGGTTCAAACTATATTGATTTATCTAAAAACTTAGGGCTCTCTACCTTGAAAACTTTTTATAAAATTATTTTACCCTTATCAAGACCTGCAATTTTTTCAGGATTGTTCTTGGTTATAATGGAAGTTTTAAATGAATATGGTGCAGTTAAATATTTTGGAATAAATACATATACTGCTGGTATTTTTAAAGCATGGTTTTCTCTTGGAGATGTTGGGACAGCAATTCAATTAGCCTGTTTATTGTTGTTTGTAGTTATTTTATTTTTTTTATTAGAAAAAATTTCATCTTCAAAAACAAAATTTTATTATGATACAAATGTTTACATTCAAAAAAGATTAAGTATTAATAAAAAAAAATTGTTATTTGTTCATATTATTTGTTCAATACCTTTTGTTTTTGGTTTTTTAATTCCTTTGTTTTTTATAATAAATAATGTAATTCAAACGTATTCAAGTATCGATTTCACACGTCTTTTTACACTTTCTTATAATACTATTTTTGTTTCATCATTATCTTCTTTCATTATTATTGTTGTTGCACTTTTCTTTTTGTTTATTCAGAAAATTTCGAAAACAAAAATTAATAAAACAATTAGTCAGTTGATATCATTAGGTTATGCTATTCCTGGCGCTGTAATTGGATTGGGATTAATAATTCTTTTTAGTAGTATAGATTCATTTTTTCCATTTCCACTGATAGGTTCATTCTATATTTTAGTATATGCTTATCTTATAAGATTTTTAGCCGTTGGAAAATCACCAATTAAATCAAGTTTAGATAAACACCCAGAATCTTATGATGATACAGGAAAAAATTTAGGATTAGGACCATTGAAGTTGCTTCAAAAAATTCATCTTCCTATTAACAAGTTTGCTTTAATAAGTGCGTTTATTCTCACTTTTATAGATATTATGAAAGAATTACCTATTACTTTGATACTTCGACCTTTTAATTTTGATACTCTAGCTACCCAAACTTATGAGTATGCTGTTGAAGAAATGTTGCCCTTGTCAAGTATATATTCTCTTTCTATAATTATTATCGGAAGCGTGTTATTATTAATTTTGAAGAAAATAATTAATAAGCAACTAAATGTATCTTGAAGTAAATGAATTAGTTAAGTATTATAATAAGGAACTTCCTATTATAAAAAAATTAACATTTTCTGTAAAAAAAGGAGAAATAATTTCTTTTTTAGGTGAAAGTGGATCAGGAAAAACTACATTTCTTAAATGTATAGCAGGTTTAGAAAAAATTAACTCAGGTTCCATTTATTTAAATAAGATAGCTCTTAATGAAAATGGAATTTTTGTAAAACCTCAGGATAGAAAAATTGGTTTTGTGTTTCAAGATTATCCTCTATTTCCTCATCTTAATTTAAGGGAGAATATAATATTTAATCTTGATAAAAATTTTTTAAAAAATTTAGATTATATTCTTGCCCTTACGGGCCTTAAGTATTTAGTTAAAAGATTTCCACACGAATTATCAGGTGGTGAACAGCAAAGAGCATGTGTAGCTAGAGCATTAATTAGAGAGCCTGAACTCTTATTATTAGATGAACCGTTTAGTAATTTAGACTCGACAATTAAGCAGTCAATGAGAGAGGAAATTTATAAGATAATTAAGGAAACCAATACTACTACTATTTTAGTTACTCATGATATTAATGATTCTTTAAATATTTCTGATAAAATTTTAATTTTTAAAGCAGGGATTGTTCAACAATATGATAATCCAGAAAAAATGTATTGTGAACCTGCAAATTGTTATTGTGCCACAATTCTTGGGGACATGAATAAGTTGTTTGTAGATAATGAGACATATTATGTGCGACCAGAAAAGGTTGATATAGTTGCAAAATCAGGGCATAAAATAAAAGTAGAGAAGTGTTTTTTTCAAGGTCGAGAATATAGAATTAAAGGAAAATGTAATAATGAAGTTTGGCATTTTTTTTCTAAGAAAGCTATATCTGAAAATCAAGTAGTTTATGTGGACTTTAAAAAGCTAGATTTAATATATTTTGATCCTATTTGTAAAAATTTTTTCAAATAAAATTTTAAAATGTAATTGATTTTTTAATTTTTTCTCCTTTTCTATTTATTATAATCTCTGTAGTATTCCCTTTTTCAAAGTTTGATAGTGCTTTCATATAACCCATCATATCTTTTATTTTATTATCTCCCATTTTTATAACAATATCACCTTTTATTAGACCTGCAATTTGTGCTGGACGACCATCTGATATCCCATCAATTCTTAAGCCTTCCCCATCAAATAAATAATCAGGAACAACTCCTAATGAAACTTTAAATCTAGGCACCTCTTCACTTTCATTTTTTGTTTTTTTAAATGTTAGCTTTTCGTTATCGTCTATGTCTTTTATTATGCTAAATATATAATCTGATATCATAAGCATTCCTTCAAAGTTTATTTTTTGATAATCATCAGATGGTTTATGATAGTCTTCATGTTGTCCTGTAAAAAAATGTAAAACAGGAATATTATTAAGATAGAAAGAGGTATGATCAGAAGGCCCAACGCCAGATTCTTTTTGAATTATTTTAAATTTTGAATTATTTGAATTGATAGTCTGCGTGAAGATTGGAGAAGTTCCTGTTCCATATATTGCAAGAGAAGAGTCTTCTTTTTTTAATCTACCTACCATATCCATATTAATCATATAATTAATACTTGATATATCTATAGTAGGGTTTTTAGTAAAATAATTTGAACCCAGAAGACCAATTTCTTCTCCAGAAAAAGCAATAAATAAATAGTTGTTATTCTTGGCTATACTTTCTTCAAATTTTAATTTGTTAGCAAGGTCAATCAACATAGCTACACCACTAGCATTATCATCTGCTCCATTGTGAATTTCTGATTTTTCACTTCTGTGTAATGAATTTTCATTACCATATCCAAGGTGATCATAGTGTGCCCCTATTACAACGGTATTCTTTGCATTATTATTTATAAATCCTATGACGTTTGTTGCGGTAATAGAACTATCAGTTTCCTCTGTAGTAAGTTTTATTTCTTTATGAGGATCTGAATTATTTTTAAAATTAAAATTTTGATAATAATGATTTGTTCCAGCGGGATCTAATCCTAATTCTATGAATCTTTTTTTTATATATTCAGCAGCAATTTTTTCTCCTTTTTTACCCGTTTCTCTTCCCTCTAGACTATCGGCAGATAGATATATTAAATCATCTTGCATTCTATTTTTATAGCTATATTTTTGATTGCAACTTGCTATTAAAATAAAAAATGTAATAAACCTTAATTTTTTCATTTTTCTACTTTATTTTCGCAAAAATACTTAAAGATTAGGAATGAAAAATATATTTATTCTTTTTTTCATTTGCATTTTATTTAGTTGTGATTTTTTAAAGTCAACTAAACAAAATAAGTTTTCTATTGAAGAAAGCCAATCTTTAATTTATTCAGATGAAAAAAATTTCAAATCACTCAGACAGGTTACTTTTGGAGGAGACAATGCTGAGGCTTATTGGAGCTTTGATGATAATCAATTAATATTCCAGTCTAATTATAATAAATGGAATGTGGGGTGTGATCAGATGTTTCTTATGAATTATGATGATGTTTTTATAGAAAAAAGCCCTCAAATGATTAGTACTGGAAAAGGGAGAACTACATGCGCTTATTTTTTACCAGACAATAAACACTTCGTATATGCCTCTACACATCTTGTTGATGAAAATTGTCCAGAGACTCCATTAAGAGTTGAAGGTAAATATGTTTGGCCAATCTATGATTCTTATGATATTTTTGTTGCTGATTTAAATGGAAATATTGTTAATCAGTTAACTACAGAAAAAGGTTATGATGCAGAAGCAACTGTATCTCCGCAAGGGGATAAAATTGTATTTACATCAATGAGAAGTGGAGACTTAGAATTATATACTATGAATTTAGATGGCTCTAATCTAAAACAAATAACCAGTGAGTTGGGTTATGACGGAGGTGCTTTTTTTTCTCCTGATGGAACTAAAATTATTTTTAGATCATCAAGACCTAAAACTAAAGAAGAAATTGATGAGTATAAATCTTTATTATCTCAAGGGTTGGTTCAGCCTACAAAAATGGAACTTTTTATTTGTGATGCAGATGGTAGTAACTTAAAACAATTGACATATCTTGGTAATGCTAATTGGAGTCCTTTTTTCCATCCCTCAGGAAATAAGATTCTTTTTTCTTCAAATTTTGAAGCAGAATCAGGCTTCCCTTTTAACCTCTATATGATTGATATAGATGGAAAGAACTTAACAAGAATAACTCATGGTGAAACTTTTGATGCTTTCCCTGTTTTTTCAAATGATGGTAAAAAATTAGCTTTTTCATCCAATAGAAATAATGGGGGAACAAGAGATACTAATTTATTTATTGCAGAATGGATAGATTAGATTTTTAAAAATCAAATTTAATTCCTCCTGTAAAAGTTCTTGGCAAACCTGGCCTTAAACCCGCTGGTCTTCTCGATACAGAATAAACGTTAATTGTTAAATTTCTTATTGCTAAATGAAAACTAATATTATTGTTGATATTATAATTTAAAGCTGTGTTTATAATTCCAAAACTTTTAATAAGTTCTTTAATGTTATTCATTTCAATTCCTGGTTTTGTTCTCACACCTCTCTTAAATGAATAATTTACATCAAAAATTAAATTATTATTTTTTAGATTAATTCCAAGGTTAAGTTGATGTTTTGATATATAGGGTATTTTATATCCTTTCATAATTTTCCCCTCCCCAAGCATCAGAAGAACTTTCAAAATTTTCTTTAAAGGCAGCATCAGTTAATGTGTAGTTAATATAAATTGGCATTTGTAATTTATCAGAGCTAGATAGGTTATAATTTATACTCATTTCAATGCCTTTTACAATTACTTTTCTTGCATTATATAATTCATTAGTTCCCGATCCACCTGTAGCTGCTAAATCAGACCCAAGTAAATTGGAATAATCACTAATGTATCCAACTATTTCACCATTAAGCTTTATGGGTTTTGTTCTAAAGCCAATTTCATAATTTATATTTTTTTCAGGATTTGTTTCAGGTTTATCACCTGGAGGAGAAAAACCTTTATGAATACCTATAAAAGTGTTTGATGATGAATTTATTTTATAAAGTAACCCAAAACCAGGTATTAATGAATTAATTGTATTTTTTCTTGAAGATAAGTTGGTTCCTAATCTTTCAATATCTGATTTTTCATAATCATCTTGATAACCATTAATATGCTCATGTCTTAACCTTGAAAGGAGTACTGTTTATTATAATTTCAACATTACTTAGTAGTTTATACGTTTCTGCATTTATTATTAATCCAGATATTTTTCCTTGTTGCCCAATTAAGCTAGAGTAAAATGTTGAAAACAGGATAATAAAAAGTATTCTTGTTTTCATTTTATTTAGATTCATTTTAAATATTATTATCAATAATAGACTTATTTATAATAATTACAAATAATAAAAATATTTTTTATATAAACTTATGTGTGACTAATTATAGTTCAATTTTAAGTTGTCCTTTAAAAGGAATATTAGATAAAATAATTTTTATATTTACTTATTTATAATAATTACAAATAATTAATTATAAAATTATAATATGATTGATTAAGATTGTAATGATTGATTTTTTAAAATGTTCTTACTCCTTCGTTTGGTTGATAAGTATAATTAAAAGTATAGTTTGATGCCTGATCTATAAATGGATTTGGATTTTCAGGTGCGTTTTTATAATAACTTTGAATTTTCATTTTAGCATATTTGCCATTATGAGTTTTAAAAATTAATGTTTTACTTTCTATTGGAACTATTAATGATCCCGGTGATTTGATTGTATACCAACCATTTTCACTTTCATTCTTTATTGCTCTACTATTCTCTGAATCTTCTTTAAGTAGGCTTTCATCAACGCTTCTTATACTTCCGTAATTTCCAAGGATAATGTATGCGGCACCTATTCCTGTCCTTGCTGGCTCATCACTATTAGCAGAATAACCACCATTAACTAATATATCAGTACCCCTAAAGGCAATATCCCAATCATCTCCTTTTACAACTTTTTGTTCTAGAAAACTAAATTTTACATACTCTCCAGAAGGTGGTTCCCCTGGATTTAATGTTTCTGGTGCATATAGATTTGTAACAATCATTGCTTCAATTGGTTCTAAGACATCATCTTCACCACAAGAAATAAAAAAAAATACAGTAAGTGTCAAAAAACACAATTTATTCATAGTAATAATAATTTTAATTATAATAGGGTTATTTCCCTGTTCTTATGTTATTAATATACTCTAATAAACTTAAAATTAATATACAGAAAATAATAAAAATATAAATTCACTAAATCTTTTATTAATCTTGAACTTATTTTAGTTCAAATTTGATTATTTTTCATTTTTTATCAACATTATGAAAATTATAAATTTAATTTCTGGCCCAAGAAATTTATCAACAGCTTTAATGTATTCTTTTTCTCAAAGACCAGATACTAAAGTTATTGATGAGCCATTTTATGCACATTATCTTTCTACTACGGGTATATTCCACCCAGGAAGAAAAGAAACACTGGAAACAATGTCCTCTGATATTAATAAAGTATTAGATAATATATATGAAACTTCTGGGTGTGAGATTTTATTTTTAAAAAACATGGCCCATCATCATCAAGAAATGGATTTGTCTTTCTTAGGGAATATGACAAATTTGTTTCTAGTTCGTAACCCTAGTCAGCTTATTGCTTCTTTTGCTAAGGTAATAAAAAATCCAAAAATGAAAGATATTGGTTTAAAAAAATCCTGGGAGCTCTATCAAGTTATATGTGAGTTGAACAATGCTTCTCCAAATGTTTTAGATTCTGCTCAAATATTAAAAGATCCACCAAAACTCTTAGAAAAGTTATGTGAAAAATTAGATATAAAATTTTATGATTCTATGGTAAGCTGGTCAGAAGGTGGAATTAAAGAGGATGGAGCATGGTCTGATTTTTGGTATAAAAACGTTCATAAGTCTACAGGTTTTAAGAAACAACAAACAAGTAATAGAGAACTTCCGCCTCATTGCGAAGCACTTTATTTTGACGCTTTAAAATATTATAATAAATTAACAAAAAAATCAATTCGTATATAACATGCTTCAAAAATATAATTCAAAAAATAAAGACATAGTAATTTATGTTAATGGTAATCTGCTTCATAGGGACAAGGCAAATATTTCAGTCTTTGACAGTATTGTTCAAAATGGAGATGGAGTTTGGGAGGGGTTAAGAGTTTATTCTGAAGGAATAGTATGTTTAGATAAGCATCTATCTAGGTTGACTGAAGGAGCTCATGCTTTAGCATATGAAAAAATTCCATCTAAAGAGTTTGTAAAAGATGCTATAAGACAAACATTAGATGCAAATGGAATGAGTAACGATACGCACATTCGATTGACACTTACTAGGGGTGAAAAAGTTACTTCTGGTATGGACTCTAGACTTAATCAATCAGGTTGTTCTTTAATTATTTTAGCTGAGTGGAAAAAGAAAGTATATGATTTTTCTTCAGGCATAAGAGCTATAAGCTCATCAATTAGAAGGAGTATTCCTCAATTTTTAGATTCTAAGATTCATCATAATAACATGCTGAGTTTAGTTATAGCTAAAATTCAGGCAAACATTTCAGGCTATGATGCTGCTGTTATGTTAGATGATAGAGGGTTTGTTGCTGAATTAAATGATACTAATTTATTTATGGTAAAAAACAATAAAGTATTTACCCCATTTGCTCATGCCTGTCTTCCAGGAATAACTAGAGAAACTTTTATGTTACTTTTTGAAGAAAACAAAATTCATATATCAGAGAGAGAACTTTCTCTAGTAGAATTTATAAATGCAGATCTTGTTTTTGCTACAGGAACAAATGGAGAAATCACTCCGGTTACAGAAATAGATGGTAGAAAAATTGCTTGTGATAAAATATTTTTAGAGAATATTAAAAATTTGTTTGAAGCTAAATTACCTTCTCTTTGTGAGCCTATTTAATTTTAGAATAATAATCCCATAATACGATACCTAAAGAGACGGCGACATTAAATGAGTGTTTAGTTCCTAATTGTGGAATTTCAATTGCCAAATCTGCTATTTTTAATGATTCATCTGATACACCAAAGACTTCATTACCAAAAACAAAAGCATACTTATCCAAAGGGTTAGGAATAAAATTTTTAAGATTGATGCTTTTATTTGTTTGTTCTACAAGAACAATTTTCCAATTATCTTTTTTTAATTTTTGTTCTATTTCATTAATATTTTTTATGTGTTCCCACTCAACAGATTGAGTTGCTCCGAGTGCAGTTCTTTCAATATCACGATTTGGTGGTGTCCCCGTTAGTCCTGTTAAATAAATTTTTTTAATTAAAAATGCATCTGAAGTTCTAAAACACGAACCTACATTATTTAAACTTCTTACATTGTCAAGAATAATAATAACATCATGTTTTATTGATTTTTTAAACTCTTCAACTTCAATTCTTTTTAGGTCTTCTATTTTAGTTTTTTTCATTATTAGAGTCAGTCTCTTTTAATAACAGAAACACCATATCTTTTACCATTATTTTCAAGTAACACAAAATATAAGCCATTACTTAATCCAGAGCTATTATATCTAAAGTTATGTATTCCTTTTATTAGATCTTTATTGACAAGTTCTTTAACCTCTTTTCCATTTGAATCTACTATTTTAACTACAGTGCTTCCGCTAGCATTTTCAATTTTGATATTTAAAAAATCATTAAATGGATTAGGATATGCTTGTATTCTTTTAGACATTGGATGGGGTTCATTGATATCTGTCCTTGTTCCTATTATAATTGGGATATATTTAAAGTCTTCATATAATATTGATTTTATTGTTGATTCCTCAACTCCAAACCAATCCATTAAAATGGAACCATATGCTGATCTAAAATCATATTCATATTCAATATTATCTATAAATTCTAAAGCTGGTAACGTGCCTATTGGTAAAGAGTTTACAAAAGGACTAATAAAAAACATTGGGGCAGCTTCTCCATGATCTGTACCATATGATTTGTTTTGAAAGACACGCCTACCAAATTCAGAGTAGGTCATTGTTAAAACTCTTTCTTCAAGATTTCTATTAATAATGTCTTGTTGAAAAGCATAAATTGATTCTGTAAGATTTTCCATTAAATTTGGATGCTGTCCGGTCTCTGGACTCCCAGCATCTACTTGTTTGGCATGTGTATCAAAACCTCCAGTTTTTACAATAAATATTTTTGATTTTAGTCCACCGGCTATTAGTTGAGCAACCATCTTTAAATGCTTTGCAAGTTTAGAATCAGGATATTCAATTTTTGATGAGCCTCCATATGTAGCGGCTTCTTCTAATCTATCAAAATAATCATTAGTTATTCTTGATGCAGTTCTTATATATTCAAGCTCATGTCCATAAGGTGTTTCTGGGACAACGCCTTCTCCTTCCTTTATTTCTGGAAAGGAGTTTATGCCTTTTATAGACATACCCATATTAATAATTGGCCCTTGACATGTACTAGATGAGTTATTTCCAATCGTTAGAGCAAGTGGATCTGGAAAATCATTATTTGGATAACCTTCAGGGTATGAAGGATGATCATTACTTAGGTATCTTCCAAACCAGCCACTATCTTTAAATTCATGGGAATAAGAACCGGTATTCCATATATCTGTAGATCTAAAATGAGATTTATTTGGGTTTGGATATCCAATGTTTCTAACAAACCCCAATTTATCTTCATTAAATAGAGTTTGAAATTTTTCCATACTTGAGTGTAATCCAGTATCTGAAAGCCCGTCCATTTTTAATATTTTATTTTCAGGAATCATAAGGTCAGGTCTTCTAAGGGGTTTAGAGTCACCTCCAGACCCATCTCTCATCAAAATATCATACTGATCTATTGGAATTAAAGTATTAATACCATCATTACCCCCACCAAGAAAAACTAGGACTAAACACCGATCTGAAATAGAACCCACATTCGTTAATGCTGCTAGAGTAGGTGATTCCCCCATAACACTGATTGGTATACCCGAAACGTACAATGGAATTGTAGACAGAGGTATAGATTTTTTTATAAAATCTCTTCTTTTCATATTAGCTTAAATAATATTCAGGCGTTAAACATATCTCTTGAAGTAGACTTCTTAATTTTTTATTTAAAGACTCTTCTTTCTCATCATTTGGATCATTTATATAATCGTTGTATTCATCTTCCCATAAATTGGGGTTATTGCCAATGACTATGTTTATTAGGTCAGACTTTCTGCTATCTGATATTTCACTATACAGTGGGAAAAGCCATTTACATAATGTGTCTATTATTAAAATAATATCCGAAGGTTTATCAATAGAATTTAAAATTTCTAGAGGTTCAGATTTTATTATGAATTCACCATTTTCTCCTGATGCTCTATAAGCTCCACCATTTGAGAAATATTTTTTAATGTGCTTGGTTCTCATAGGAAGGGTCACTGAAGTGATCCATAACTCGTGATAGAGTGGACTTTGATAATATGCAGGCCATCCAGCAACATTAGGACTATCCAATATACTTTGTCCTAGTACATCTGATTCTCTATGTCTTTCCCACCAAAATTTATATTTATGGAAATAAGAAATGTCATCATAATTTGTAAAAGGAATTTGTCTTAATAATCCAAAACTAAAATCAATTGGACCTTTAATTACAGCTCCTTGCGTGTGTTGCTCAAAAAAATGAGAGCTATTAAATAATTGATTTAATACTGGTTTAATTTCAAAATTGTTTTCACGTAAGGTTTTAGCAAGAGGTCCAATAATTTTTTCTTTTACTTCATCATCAAGAACATAATAAACAAACCACCGGTATATTTTTTCACATATGTATTCAGATGCCCTATTATTTTCAAATATCATATCTATTAAATCTTCATGTTCTTTATCTTCATTATTGATGATAGATTTTCCTCCAAATTTTGAAGAAAATGTTTTTGTAGAATTATCGTGCCTGTCACTAGTAAAATATTGCCTGTTAGCTCCAATAAAGTTTTTTTCGACTTGCCAACCGGTTAGAACTTTTGATGCTTCAACAATATCAGATTCAGTATAATATGTGTAACTATCATCTCCATCAATTGGACCTTTTCCAACTGTAAATAGCTCTAATAGTTCTCTAGCATAATTTTCATTAGGAGCTTCTTTTACATTATATATTCCACTCAAATACTCAAGCATTTGTGGGTCGATATTAACTTTTTTAACAAGATCTTTAAAATTGCCAATGAAGTTATTTCTAAATTTTTCATGCATCCAATATATATAACGAGAGTCCCTTACTACAAGCCATTCTGTAGCAAAATGATTCTGCCAAAATAAAACCATATTTTCTCTAATAGATATGGGATTTTTTTTATCTAGAATTAAATTTACTCTCCAGCCCGCATATGAAAATTTCCTTACACCATCTCCAGACTCTCTATATTTTTCCGCATTAACCCATGTTTCTCCTAATTGAACTTCTTCGTCTTTACCATCACTATAATTAATTGGAGGCTCAAAAATTTTCTCGCTATTATCTAGTAATTTTTCTAAGGTTTTCTCTAACCCTTCTTCTACACTTTTATTGATTTCCTCTAATGTTGGACCTATGGTAGTTCTTCTTAGTAGATGAGCTGCTTTTTCAAAGTTCCAATCACCTGAGAAGCTTTCAATTCCAGCAATAAATTTAGGAAATGAGGGGAGTTCTTTATTTGCATGCTTTAAAACCTTATCTCTTTTTAATGTATTCTTTTTTTTTCCAGATACTTTTCCCATCTTTAGAAAGATCATTTAATTTCAACAATTTAATAAAAAAAAAGATAAAATTTTGATTAAAAAACTAAAAAATTTGAAGGAAACACCTTTGATGAAGCAGTATAATGAAATCAAATTAAAGCATCCTAATGCATTGCTGCTATTTAGGGTAGGAGACTTTTATGAGACTTTTGGTGAAGATGCAGTATCAGCAAGTAAAACTCTTGGAATAGTATTAACTAAAAGATCAAATGGTGCTGCCTCTGGAGTAGAGTTAGCTGGATTTCCCCACCATTCATTAGATAAATATTTACCAAAGCTTGTTAAGTCTGGCTATAGAGTTGCTATCTGTGATCAACTAGAAGATCCCAAGAAAACAAAGAATATTGTTAAAAGAGGAGTAACAGAATTGGTTACACCAGGAGTTTCATTAAATGATAATGTTTTAGATTCAAAAACAAATAATTATTTAGCATCAATTTCAAAAACGAAAGATTTATATGGTATATCTTTTTTAGATATATCTACTGGCGAGTTTTCTGTAACAAATTGTGACTTTAATCAACTAGAAAAATTAATTAATACATATTCTCCATCTGAGATTATCTGTTCTAAAAAAAACAAAGAATTTTTTTTTGAAAAATTTAATGGTAATCACTTTTTTTTTCTTGATGACTGGGTTTATAAAATTGGGTACTCTTATGATAAGTTACTTTCTTTTTTCAATGTAAAAAATTTAAAGGGGTTTGGTGTTGAAAATGAGAAAGAGGGACTAATAGCTTCTGGAGCAACTTTATTTTATTTAGAATTAACAGAACATAAAAATTTAAATCATATTAATTCACTATCAAGGATTGAGAATGATAAGTTTATGTGGTTAGATAAGTTTACTATAAAAAATTTAGAATTAGTTTCTCCTTTACATCAAGACTCTATTACATTAAAAGATATTGTAGATAAAACATTTACAGCAATGGGCTCAAGACTTATGAGTAAATGGATTCTTTTTCCTTTGTTAAATAAAAAAGAAATTAATTATAGACAAAATTTGGTTTCAAGTTTTATTAAAAATGAAGAACTAAGAAATAATATTACAACCGCCTTACAATCAATTTCTGATATCGAAAGGATTTCTTCTAAACTAGCACTTCTGAGAATTTCGCCTAGAGAATTGGTAAATCTTAAAAATTCTCTTTTATCATTAGATGAAATTAAAATGCTAATTAAGCATTCTTCAGATAAGAGACTAACAGAATGGTCAAGAAAATTAGTTTCATGCTCTAATGTTATAAATAAAATAGATAATGCATTAAATGATGATGCACCATTACTATTATCTTCTGGGGGAATATTTAAAGAAGGATATAATAATGAACTTGATGAGTTAAGAAATATTTCAAAAACAGGTAAAAATATTTTATTAGATATTCAAAATAATGAAATTAAAGAAACAGGAATTTCATCTCTTAAAATAGCTTATAATAGAATATTTGGATATTATTTGGAAGTCAGAAATGTCCATAAGGATAAAGTTCCTATGGGCTGGATTAGAAAACAAACATTAGTAAATTCAGAAAGGTATATAACTGAGGAACTTAAAGAATATGAAGAAAAAATTTTAAATGCAGAAGAAAAAATTTCAATTATAGAAAGCAATCTTTTTATAGATTTATTACATAGTCTTTTAAAATATATTTCTCAGCTACAAATAAATTCATTTAATATAGGCTTTTTAGATTGTTTAATTTCTTTTTCGAATTCTGCGGTTGAATATAAATTTTGTTTACCAAACATTTCTAATGAAAAAAGTATTGATATTAAAAAAGGAAGACATATTATTATAGAACAATCTTTATCACCAGAAGAAGTTTATATTCCAAATGATGTTTATTTAGATAATATTTCTCAACAAATTATGATTATTACTGGACCAAACATGGCTGGTAAATCAGCCTTAATTAGACAAACTGCTCTTATTGTACTTCTTGCTCAGATAGGGTCATATGTTCCAGCCTCTTATGCAAAAATTGGTATAGTCGATAAAATTTTTACTAGAGTCGGGGCATCAGATAATATTTCTAAAGGTGAGTCAACATTTATGGTTGAAATGACAGAGACATCAAGTATTATGAATAATTTAAGCGATAGAAGTTTAATCCTTATGGATGAAATTGGTAGAGGAACAAGCACTTATGATGGAATATCTATAGCGTGGTCAATCGTAGAATTTTTACATAATCACGACAATTTTAAACCTAAAACCCTTTTTGCAACCCATTACCATGAACTCAATCAACTTTCAAAGAATTTGATAAGGGTTAAAAATTTTAATGTTTCAGTAAAAGAAATTAATAAAGAAATTATTTTTTTAAGGAAATTAATTCCAGGAGGGATTGAACATAGTTTTGGAATCAATGTTGCTCATTTGGCTGGAATGCCTAATCAAATATTGCTTCGTGCTTATGAAATTTTGGAGAATTTAGAAAAAAAGAAATTAAAAGGATCTTTGAAAGAAGAAAATTTAAAAAGTATATCTACAAAGCAATTAACTTTTTTGACTCCAGATCCTAGTTTTGAAAAATGCAGAAAATTACTAAATGAAGTAAATATTAATGAAATAAATCCTTTACAGGCACTTGTTAAACTGAATGAAATGATAGAAATTTTAAAAAATAATAAAAAATAAAGTTATAAATTTTTCTCTTTTTTAAAAGGAATTTCTATTATAGGATTATAAATTTGCATTCCTTTTTATATGATAAGCGAGATTAGCTCAGTGGTAGAGCACAACCTTGCCAAGGTTGGGGTCGTGGGTTCGAATCCCATATCTCGCTCAAAGTACAATTTGCCCGGATGGTGGAATTGGTAGACACGCAGGACTTAAAATCCTGTGGACCTTAAAGTCCGTGTGGGTTCAAGTCCCACTCCGGGTACTTAATTGCAAGTGTAGACGAAGCTTGAAATTCTTTAGCTAGGTGGCAATAAGCAATCCCTCATAATCTTCATAGATTGATTTTTTTTGTATTATAATCTAGGACTATATTATATAATAAGGTTCCTTATATTTGTTTTATTTCATATGAATGAATTTTTTAGACATCAGGTTTTAAATATACAAGGAGTTGATATTACGTTATTTCGAAGTAATCGCGCAAAGAATTTGAACATTACCATCAAACCTTTTATGGGTGTTCTTGTATCTGTTCCATATTCCTTAAGTTTTAAAAAAGCAAAAGAAGTAACGGAACAAAGAATCAATTGGATTAAGTCCCATTTATCTAAGATGAAAAAAGCAGAAGATATGCTTACATTATTTAATCTTGATACGAAGTTTCAAACTCGAGCACATCATTTAGATATTAAGGCTTCGGATACAGATAAAGTCAGAAGTATTGTTAGAAATAATAAAATATCAATTAAAATACCTTATTCCAATAAAATGGAGGATGCAAAGGTTCAAATTGAAATCCGAAAAGCAATAGAACGAGCCTGGCGAAAAGAAGCCAAAGGTTACCTTCCTCTGAGAGTTAAAGAATTGGCAGAGAAGTACAAGTTTAAATATAAAAATGTAGCCATTAAGAATGCAAAAACACGATGGGGAAGTTGTTCGTTTATTAATAACATTAACTTAAGTCTCCACCTAATGCGATTACCAGATCACCTTATTGATTATGTCATCCTCCACGAATTGGTTCATACAAAGATTAAAAACCACAGTAGAGATTTCTGGCAACTCTTAGATATTGTTTCTGGTAATGCAAAGAAATTAGATAGAGAGGTCAAAGAATATAAAATACAGATTTATTAGCTAAAGAGATAAATGAATTAAGAGGGAAGTCTTATTAAAGATTATTTATATTTAAAAAAAAACAAGTTATGTTTTTAGAAAAAGTTATTAATAAAGCAGACAAAGTTGGTTGGATTGAAGTAATATGTGGATCTATGTTTTCAGGTAAAACGGAAGAGTTAATAAGAAGAATTAGAAGGGTTAAATTAGCTAAACAAAAGGTGAAAGTATTTAAACCGAAAAGAGATACCAGATATAATAAAAAAAAAATTATCTCACATGACTCTAATACTATTAAATCAAAATCTGTAAGCAGTTCAAATAAAATAATTAAACTTTCTGAAAATTTTGATGTCATTGGAATTGATGAAGTTCAATTTTTTGATGATGGTATTGTTGATGTTTGCAATGCGCTTGCAAATTCCGGAAAAAGAGTTATCGTAGCGGGTCTGGATATGGATTATAAAGGCAAACCTTTTGGTCAAATGCCAAATCTTTTAGCTATTGCTGAGTATGTTACTAAAGTTCATGCGGTATGTACTAAAACTGGAAAAATGGCGAACTATACGAATAGAATTGTTGATAGTGATGAGTTAATACTATTGGGTGATACAAAAAAATATGAAGCTTTGAGTAGAAAGGCATTTAATAAAATTAATAATTTATCAAAATTTAAAAAATCCAATTAATTTATAATTATGAATAAAGTAAAGTCATATGCAGCATTATCTCAAGAAACACCTTTAGAACCTCATGATATTATTAGAAGAAATTGTGATAGTGATGATGTTCTTATTAAAATAGAATATTGTGGTGTTTGCCATTCGGATATTCACATGGCAAGAAATGAATGGAATAATACTTCTATTTTTCCTATGGTCCCTGGTCACGAAATTATTGGTATTGTTGAGTCAGTTGGCAGCTCAGTTTCAAATTTTAAAATTGGAGACCCAGTGGGTGTTGGTGTTTATGTGGACTCTTGTGGCAAGTGTGAAAATTGTAATAGTAGCATGGATCATTATTGTGAGAAAGGAATAGTCCTTACTTATAATTCATATGAATATGGAACTAGTCAAATAACATATGGCGGATATTCAAAAAACATTGTTGTAAAAGATAGTCATGTTATTAAAATACCGAAAGGGATGGCTAAAGATAAAGCTGCTCCTTTATTATGTGCAGGCATAACAACATATTCTCCACTTAAATATGTAAATGTTGGGCCGGGTGATAAAGTTGGAATCACAGGGTTTGGCGGTCTTGGCCACATGGGAGTAAAGTTTGCTTCCGCTATGGGCGCTGAAGTTACTGTTTTTAGCACATCTGAATCAAAAAAAGAAGATGCTATGAGTATGGGAGCTCATAATTTTGTAAATGTTAAAGACGAAGAACAATTAAATAAGGCTAAAAATTCATGCAATTATATATTGGATACAGTTTCAGCTAATAGAGACATGGCTGAAGTTTTTTCTTTATTAAAAACTGATGGAAGAATAATGATAGTTGGCTTGCCTATGGAACCACTAGCTATTTCAAGTTTTTCATTAATTGATAAAAGAAAAGGAATAATAGGATCTTCTATTGGGAGTATTTCAGAGACTCAAGAAATGATAAATTATTGTAATGAAAATAATATTTATCCTGAAATTGAAGTGATTAAGATGGATCAAATTAATGAAGCTTTTGAAAAAACAATTAATAGGGATGTGCGGTTTAGGTTTGTGATAGATATGTCTTCTTTATAAATTAGTTCCCCCCAGGAGGACAATATTTTCTTAGAAAATCCGTAAACATAAGAGCAACATGAGGACGTGCATTCCCCTCACTTATACCGTGCGATCTGTTTGGGTATGGCATCATATAAAATACTTTTTTATGCTTAATTAATTCATTGATAAGCATTTCAGCATTTTGATAGTGTACATTATCATCGGCAGTACCATGCATATATAATAAGTTTCCTTTTAAATTTTTTGCATGAGTAATTGGTGATCCATTAACAAAATCTTGATAAGTTTCTTTTGGATCCCCCATGTATCTTTCTTGATAGATGTTATCATAAGTAAGCTGATTTGCGACAGCAGCAATAGAAATTCCTGTATGAAATATATCTGGGTATTGGAATAAACAGTTTAAAGTTGCAGATCCGCCACCGCTCCACCCATGTACAGCTACTCTTGAAGTGTCTATGAAATCATATTTTTTAAAAACGGCTAAAGCTCCCATACCCATGTCTCTAACATTTACTTTTCCTATACCTCTGTAAATTGCTTTTCTCCATGCTCTGCCTTTTGGTGATGGAGTCCCTCTTCCATCAAATGTTACATATACATAACCATCTTCACTTAAGTTACCATTATAGAGGCCGTTACTTCCAGCTCCATATCTATCTACTCCAGTTTGTCCTGCAGGCTCACTATAAAAATAAAAAAGAACAGGATATTTTTTATTAGGATCCATATCTGTTGGCTTAACTACCCATCCTTCCATAGTAACATTATCAACAGTAGTGATTTGAAAAAATTCCATATTACTTGAGTTTTTAGCTGATGGATCATACTTATCTATCATATCATCTTCTTTATTAATAGGTTTATGTTTAGGCAAAGAAATTAAAGCAGACATTGGTTTTGTAAAATAATTAGAAAAAGAATGAAAAGCATAATTAGATTTTGTGCTCATTTGATAGTTGTGCGATCCTTCTAATATATCAGGGGTTACTTTTTCTAGTTTTCCATTTCCATTAATACTTGTTTTATACAAAAATCTTTGAGTAGGGTTGATAGGTGAAGCAATAAAGTATATTTCTTTGTTTTTTTTATCATAAGAAAGAGCCTTTATCACATCATATTCTCCTTTAGTAATGAGGTCTTCTTTTTTAGATGCTATATTAAATTTATAAATATGAGACCATCCATCTTTTTCTGTTGTATATAAAAATTCAGTTCCATTATTAATAAATTTCCATCCAGCTTGAGTTTGGTAAGGCCAAGAGTTTCCAACATCTACCCACGCTTCATCCTTTTCTTCCATTAATAATTGGGAATTACCAGTAATTGCATTTGAGATAAATAGTTTGCTATGATTTTGCTTTCTATTAAGTTGTTGAATATATAATTCGTTATTTTTTGGTCCCCATGTCATTCTAGGTAAATAGAATTCATCTGATTTTCCTGGTATTTTCATCCAAGTAGTTTTTTTATCAATAATGTTTATGACTCCTATTCTAGCAGGAGATAAATTTTCACCAACTTTGGGATATTCAACTGGAATAGTAAATGAATAAATGGAGTCGGTTGTGTTAATCATGTAGAAGTCTTTTACTTTATTAGCATCAATTTGCCAAAAGGCAATTTTGTCCCCACTTTGATTAAATAAAAATCCATCCCTACACCCAAATTCTTCTTCATATACCCAGTCAAAAGTTCCATTTATTAATTTTCGAGTATTATTTCTATTTGTTAGTTTGCTGATTTCATTAGTAATTATATTTTCAATGTATAAATTATTTTCACTGACATACCCAACATTTTGATTATCTGGAGAGAATTTTGCAAACATTAAACTCCGTGATTTTAAATTTTTCCCAATTTTTTTTAGAGCTTTTGATGTAAGATTAAATATCCAATAATCCCCCTTAGTTTCATAACGCCATACTCTTTTTGTATTTGTAAAAAGCAAAACATTTTCTTTATTTGCTGAAAAAGAAAATGCTTTTAATTGAATATGTTTTTGTAAACTTTTTTCATATAAATTATCATTTGAAATTATTATTTGATTTTTTTTACCTTTTGTACTTATTAAAATAAGTTCATTATTTTCAATAGAGAAATATCCTGATTCATCATCATTCCAAACGATTTCTTGATTTAAAACCCTTGAAATGGATTCAAAGCTTATAGATAAAAAAATTATAGAAATTAAAAATATTTTAAATTTATGAAATTGCATTTTTGTAGTTTTAGTTTTTAATAAATATAAATTAAAAGTCTAAATTGTATTGATAGATTTATATAATTTTTAATTATTAACTCTTAAATATGAATAAAATAGGTTTTATATATCAAGAAGGAGAAAATGATAAAGATCGATTCAAAGTTTTTGATACTTATGTAGAAGAAAGCAAAGAAAAAATAACCAAAGCAGCTGATAATCTTCTTAATCTTTATAAATCTGAAGATCTTGATGGCGATACTAGAAAAACATTAAAAGAATTGGAGAAAAAACTTAGATTGGTATTTAAAGAAGTTGATGAAATTGATAAAGAAGTAGAAGAAATAGCTAGACAAAATAGACTAAATAAAAACTAATTTATAAATTTATCTGCATAGGTATTGTATGTTGGTTTTATTGGAGACTTTATTTCAAATAGAATAACTTCTATTTTAGATTCTAATTTAATTATTTTTTCATTTGATATAATAAAAAAATCACCTTTTTTAATTTTTTTCCCTAATACCATTAATTCTCCCTCTAATAAAAAAAATGAATAATTATATTTTTTATTAATTTCAAAACAATGTTTTTTGATATTTAAAGTATGTTTTTTTATTTCTATATTTTCTGTATTCATTTTTAAAGGTGACCCTTTACCTTTTAATATTTGTGTTGAAACACCTTCTTTTTTTAAAATTGGAAAGCTATTGTTTTTGTAATCATCATAAGTTGCTTTTTCTTTTAATGATTTTGAAATATCTGGATCAAACCATATTTGAAAGATTTCTGATTTTTCACAGATTTCCTCTGCATGTGAAATGCCATTACCAGATCTAATTATTTGGACATCACCTTTTGATAATTCAATCCATTTATTTTGTTTTGAATCATAGTGTTTTATGTCTCCATTTAAAATAAAGCTACATATTTCAAATCCTTGATGTGGGTGTAAGCCAATTATACTTTTCTCACCAGGAGTCCACGCATGAGCCCAATAAAATATATTTGAGTATGGTTTTTGACTTCCCATATCTTGAGGAAATCCGATTGGTTTTTTTTCAAGGATTTCACCGTTATTAAAATTACCTGAGGCTTGTTTCTCTTTTTCTATGATTTTAATTCCCATTTTTTTCTAAAATTTTTAAGTTATCTATTGATTTATTTTTAGAATATAATTTAAAATCAATAAGTTCTTTCTGAAGAGGAGCTAAAGAAAATTTTATTTTTTTATATTCACGCTACAAATAAACAATGAAACAAATTTTATTTCTTATTTTTATTAAAAAATTATGGAAAATAAATCTAATTATTATGAAGACGTTGTAAGGGGCGGTATTATGCTTGCTGCTGTTTCAATCATCATTACGATGTTAGCTTATATTATTGATGTAGAAATAATTGTAGAGTGGTGGTTTGGCCTTATCAGTTTAATTGTATCAGTAGCATTATTAATATATATAGGAATTGGCTATAGAAATAGTATAGGTGGAATTTTATCTTATGGAGGTGCATTTAAGTTTTCATTTTTTGTAATGACCGTTTCCTACGTCATTGGAATAGGTTTTCAAATTTTACTTTATACAATTATCGATCCTGATTTACCAGAGTTAATTACGCAATTAACAGTAGAAAAAACCGTTGAAATGATGGAAAGTTTTGGTACATCTCAGGAAATTATAGACGCTTCAATTGAAGGCGTTGAAGAAGCAATTAAAAACTCAACAACGGTATCTGGTATTTTAAAGTCTAGTCCTTGGGGATTGATTATTTTAGCAATTTTTTCTTCGATATCTGCAATTTTTATAAAAAAGAATGAAACTGTTTCTGATCGTATTAATTAATATTTTTAAAAATATAATTTAATTCGTAAGCAATTTTTAGACAGGTAGAATCATATTTTTTTTGTTCATTTTTAGTATTATCATAAATTTTAGGGTCTTTATATAATAATTTTAAATTTAACTTAGACCTTAAGTCTATTGGGCATGCGGCCTCTGCTTCTGAGCAAGTCATAATTGAAATAAAATCATTAATTTTTATATCACTTAAAATTTTGGAATATAGATTCATATTAATATTTAAATGTTGTAATAGGTATGAATTTTTATTCTGAGTGATTTTAAATCCAATTCTTTTTAAAGATTCTATAACTTGAAAATATATCTCAGTTTTTATAATGCCTGCAGATAATACATTAATATTTTTTTTGTGATAAGCCGATAAAATATTTCCCCATATTTCTGAAAACTGACTTCTTCTGGAGTTATGAGCGCAAATAAATACCAGATTTAATTTTTTTTTATTTGTTAAAGAATTTATAGACTGGATAATATTAGATAATTTTTCTTGTGTTGTTTTATCAGGTTTGAAATTTTGAATTAAAGAAATATATTTTTTAGTATTCATGAAAAAATGATTTTAACAATTTTTTGCATTATTTTATCGATTTCTAAGGTTATTTAATAGTTAAATTTGCGTAAAAAAAATTTATGTCTCAAAATTATAAAAAAATTCAAGATGTATTTAATGAAGTTAGCAAAGTAGTAGTTGGTCAGAATTATATGGTCAGTAGACTATTGATGGGGCTTTTTACTCATGGTCATATTCTTTTAGAAGGTGTCCCTGGGCTTGCAAAAACACTTACTGTAAATACAATTGCTAATGTTTTAAAGCTTGATTTTAAAAGAATTCAGTTTACTCCTGACTTATTACCTTCTGATGTAATAGGTACTATGATATATAATCAAAAGAAAACATCTTTTGAAATCAAAAAAGGTCCTATATTTTCAAATATTATCCTAGCGGACGAAATAAATAGATCTCCTGCTAAAGTCCAGTCTGCTCTTTTAGAGTCTATGCAAGAAAAACAGGTAACAATTGGAGAAAATACTTATAAATTAGATATTCCTTTTTTGGTTTTAGCTACCCAAAACCCAATTGATCAAGAAGGTACATACCCTCTTCCAGAGGCTCAAAGAGATAGATTTATGATGAAATTAAATGTTGATTATCCTTCTAAGGAAGAAGAGCTTGAAATCATGAGGAGAATGACAAATTTGAATTTTAAAAGTAATGTGAAAACCATTCTTACAAAAAAGGATATTTCATCTATTCAAAACGAAATAAATAATATTTCTATTTCAGAATCTATTGAAAAATATTTAATTGAAATTGTTTTTGCTACACGAAACCCAGCCTCTATAGGCCTTGAAAATCAAGCAAATTATATTTCATTTGGAGCATCTCCAAGAGCTAGTATTAATCTTGTTCTTGCATCCAAGGCAAATGCATTTTTTCAAAACCGTGATTATGTTACCCCAGAAGATGTTAAAGAGATTGCTTACGATGTCTTAAATCATAGAATCATTTTAAACTATGAAGCAGAAGCGGAAGGAATTAATACGAAAGAAATTATTGCAAGTATTTTAAATAAAATAGAAATTAATAATTAGTATTTATATTTTGTTATAAACTTCTTTACTCTCGTCTAATTCTTGATATAATTTTTCTAGTGAAACTTTTAAATGTATTTTTTTAGATTCATTTTTTTGAAACAGTTTATAAAAAAATGTAGAGTTCATTTCTAAATATTTTGGGTTTTTTAAAATTAATTTATTTTGTTTCCTATCTATTTTTTTTATATCAGATTCAATTTCCTTTATGTAATCATTGAGATATCTTCTCATAAGTATTTTTTTTATAGATAATAATAGATTTTTTATAGTAGCTTCATTTGATCCTAATTTTTTACTATCTGTAATATATATTATTGACTTTTTATTTTTTTTTGTTATAAAACTTTTGAGATTCAATTCTTCACTTTTGTTGTTAATAGAATGGATTAAAATTTTTTTTTCTTTAGTTAAATACCCTAAATTATTATAAAATTTTTCTACTTCATATTTAATAATTGCCAAAGGAATTAATGAAGAAAAAGATTGTGCAGTATAAATTGAGTTATTAAATTCTTGTCTTGATATTTCTATCTCTGAAAAAACTAAGTCAGGTATTTTTTTATTATTGACATCTAAGCCAAATACCAATAATGGAAAAAAAAATAAAAAAATAACTTTTCTAAAAAAAGAATTTGATGGCATCATTACATTTACATCTGCGTATTAATAATATTTGCAATAATATGAAATCTATTTTAATTACTGGTGGTACTGGATTGATTGGGAAGAAACTTCTTTCTAAGATTAGTAAAAATGCATTTAATATCTATGTTTTAACTAGAAAAAAATCATTTAAAGAAGATGGAATTAATTATCTGCATTGGGATCCAATTAATGGGTTATTAGATATTAATAAAATAAAAAATTTAGAGGCTATTATCCATTTGGTTGGAGAATCAATAGCTAGAAAAAGATGGACTAATAAACAAAAGAAAATTATTATTAATAGTAGAATTAGAACAACACAATTATTATTTAAGGAAATAAAAAAATTAAAGACTAAACCACTAAGTATAATATCAGCTTCTGCTGTTGGAATATATAAGTCTAATACTCTTGTTCCTCAAAGTGAAGGTGGTGTTTTAGATTCGGGTTTTTTGAGTGAAGTTGTGATGATGTGGGAACAAGAAATAAATAAGTTTAAAAGTTTAGGTATTAGAACTATAATACTTAGAATTGGGATTGTCATTTCAAAAAATGGAGGAATGATAAAGAGTATATTGCCAATCTTTCGTTATGGCTTGGGTGTCCCATTGGGAAATGGAAGTCAAATAATGAGCTGGATTCATATTGATGATTTAGTTAGAATAATTTTACACTGTCAAATTAATACTAAAATGAAGGGTTATATAAATGCTGTTTCTCCTTATCCAGTTACCAATAATGAATTCACATTAAAATTTTCAAAAATTTTAAATACTTTTCGTTTCCCTTCTTTTATAAAAGCGCCATCTTTTATAATTCGATTTCTTTTTGGGGAGATGTCAGATTTAATTATTAACGGAAAAAATGTTTCTGCTAATAAAATTTTAAAATCGAACTTTAGTTTTTTATATGAACATATAGAGGACGCATTAATTGATATTTTAAAAAAAAAATAAGTTTTAATGAAAGATTATATTGAAATTTTAGGGGCAAGAGAAAATAATTTAAAAAACATTGATTTAAAATTTAAAAAAAATCAACTTATTGTTATTACTGGAGTTTCGGGTAGTGGGAAAAGTTCTTTGGCTTTTAATACGATATATGCAGAAGGTCAAAGAAGATATATGGAAAGCTTTTCAGCATATGCAAGATCATTTATTGGTGATATTCAAAGACCGGATATTGATAAGATAAATGGATTGTCCCCAGTTATATCAATAGAACAAAAAACAACTTCTAAAAACCCAAGGTCTACCGTTGGTACACTTACAGAGATTTATGATTTTTTAAGACTATTATATGCTAGAGCTTCAATTGCATATTCTTATTTATCAGGGAAAAAAATGGTTAAACAAAATATTGAACAGATTATAATTAATGTAAAAAAGGACTTTTCAAATAAAACAGTATCAATATTGGCTCCAATTATAAAAAGTAGAAAAGGACATTACAAAGAATTGTTTCAACAAATAAGAAAAAGAGGATTTGCTAATGTTAGGGTTGATGGTGAGATTATTGAAATTACAAAAAACCTTCAATTAGATAGATATTCAATACATGATATTGAAATTATAATTGATAAATTATTGATTGATGATAAGAACAATAAAAGATTGCTAAATTCTATTTCTATAGCTCTTAAAAGTGGTGACGGAACTATGTACGTTTTAGATTCTGATAATATGGCAAATTTTTATTCTAAAAATTTAGTAGATCCTTCTACTGGGTTGTCTTTTGATGATCCATCTCCAAATAGTTTTTCTTTTAACTCACCATATGGTTGGTGTGAATCTTGTAAAGGATTAGGAATAGTGGATGAGGTTCTAAAGGAGTCTATTATAGAAGACTCTAATAAAAGTATAAGTAGAGGTGGAATAATTCCTTTGGGAGAATTTAAAGATGTTTGGATTTTTAAAAAAATTAATTCGATTTTAAAAAAACATAATTTAGATATTTCTACACCCATTAAGGAAATACCAGAAAAAGTTTTAGATATCATTCTTTATGGATATAGTGATGATGTAGCAGTGAACTCAAAAAAATATCCAGGAACAATGTGGTATGTTAAGTACACGGGTTTAGTGGAATATATGTTAAAAAGCAGAAATTCTAAATCGAAAAAAATTAAAGAGTTTATGGATGAGTTTTTTTCTAAAAAAAAATGTTCTTCATGTGATGGGAATAGATTGAAGAAAGAATCTCTTTATTTTAAAATAAATAATAAAAATATATCTGATTTAAATCAGATGGAAATAACAAAATTATCCACTTGGTTAAGTACTGCAGAAGAACAATTAAATAATTCTCAAAAAATTATAGCTAAACCTATTTTTAAAGAAATAATTCAAAGAGTTGATTTTTTGAAAAATTTAGGACTTAATTATTTAAGCCTTGATAGGCCATTAAGATCACTTTCAGGTGGGGAAGCACAAAGAATTCGCATTGCTACTCAAATAGGAACTCAGCTTGTAGGTGTACTTTATATTTTAGATGAGCCAAGCATTGGATTACATCAAAGAGATAATGTTAAATTAATAAAATCACTTAAAGATTTAAGAGATTTAGGTAATACCGTTATAGTAGTAGAACATGATAGAGATATGATGTTGCAAGCAGATAATATAATTGATATTGGTCCAGGCCCAGGTATTGATGGTGGAAAAGTTGTTGCAATGGGTAATCCTAATGAATTTTTGGAATTAAAATCTATTACATCAAATTTTTTGAAGAGGAAACTAGATATTAAAATACCTCAAGTTAGAAGAAAAGGGAATGGCACATTTCTTAGAATTTTACAAGCTGAAGGAAATAATTTAAAAAAAATTAATTGTGATATACCTTTAGGTTTAATGGTTTCAATAACTGGAGTTTCGGGAAGTGGTAAATCTTCATTAATACATGAAACAATTTCTCCAATACTAAAAGCTCACCTTAATAGGTCTAGAAAAATTCCTTTGAAATATTTTTCATGTCAAGGTATTGAAAATTTAAATAAAATAATTGAAGTAGATCAATCTCCTATTGGCAGAACTCCTCGTTCAAACCCCGCTACATATACAGGTGTTTTTTCAGATATTAGAAACCTTTTTGCATCACTTCCAGAGTCTAAAATTAGGGGTTTAAAACAAGGGGCATTTTCTTTTAATGTAAAAGGAGGAAGGTGTGAAAATTGTAGAGGGGCTGGCTTGAGATTAGTTGAAATGGACTTTCTACCAAGTGTATTTGTGAATTGTGAAGTATGTGAAGGAAAGAGATATAATAGAGACACTCTTGAAGTGCGATTTAAAGGAAAATCTATTTCAGATGTATTAAATATGACTGTTACTTTGGCAGTAGAGTTTTTTAAAAATCAACCTAAAATTTCAAATAAACTACAATCAATTGATGATGTTGGATTGGGCTATATTTCATTAGGGCAACATGCAACAACCCTTTCAGGTGGCGAGGCTCAAAGGGTAAAGCTATCATCAGAACTTAATAAAAAAGATACAGGAAAAACACTTTTTTTACTTGACGAACCTACAACTGGGCTTCATTTTCAAGACATACAAAATTTAATGGTAGTCTTAAATAAATTAGTTGAGAGAGGAAATACTGTACTTATTATTGAACATAATATGGATGTTATTAAGTGCTGTGATTATATTATTGATTTAGGTCCAGAGGGTGGGGATAAAGGAGGTGAAATAATTTGTTTTGGAACCCCAGAAAAAATTGCACAATCTAAAAAAAGTTATACTGGACATTTTTTGAATCAAGAACTTTTTATAAAATAAGTTTTCCTGTAATATGATCAGAAATTATTTTTCCTTCCTCATTTAAATAGATACAATTATTTTTAATTGTTATATGTTTCTTTTTTTTAAAAAAATCTAATTCTTTTTTCTTAATATGGTATAAATCAATTTTGAATTCTCTTTTTAGTTGTTTTAAGTCTATTCCCCAAATAGTTCTGATCCTAGTCATTATATACTCATTAATCTTATTTGTATTAGAGAGAATCTCTTTATTTTGAGGCATATTTTTATTATTAATGGAGTCTATATAATCTTGATTATTTGAAATATTCCAGTACCTGTTATCTAAATCGTATGAATGAGCACTTGGCCCAAAGCCAATATATTTTTTAGATTTCCAATAGTTTGAATTGTGAATTGATATTAAATTGTTTTTGCAAAAATTAGATATTTCATAATTAATATAATTCTTATTTTTCATGAAATTTTGAATTGTTTTATATTGATTAAGTACAGAAGAAGTACTTGGAAAGCTTAATTTACCCAGTTTTTTTAAATTATAAAACACAGTTTTTTTTTCAATAGTCATATTATAAATTGAAACGTGAGGTGGCTTTATTTTTTCAATAATTTTTAAATCTTTTTTAATACTATTTATGTTTGATTTAGGGCATCCGTAGATTAGATCCATTGAATAATTATTAAAATATTTTTGAATTTTTTCCAGAGCTTCTATCCCTTTTGCTGAATCATGACTTCTATTCATTATTTTTAAAATAGTATCATTAAATGACTGAATACCAACACTAATCCTATTGATTCCTATTATCTTCCAGTGTTTTAATACATCCTCAGTAATATCATCAGGATTAGCCTCAAGGGTTATTTCACATTTTTTTTTAATAATATAGTTTTCAGAAATAGCTTCTATTATTTTGTTAATTGAAGAAGGTTTAATTAATGATGGTGTCCCTCCACCAAAATATATACTTTCAATTTTTTCTTTATTTAAAAAATTTTTTTTTAAAAAAACTTCCTTCTCTATTGATTTAATTAATATTTTATGGTTTTTTTTAGTACTAAAATGAAAGTTGCAATAATAACAAGCTTGTTTACAGAATGGGATATGAATATATATACCTGCCATTTATTTTTTTATCTTTTACAAATATTGGATAAATCAACATATGATTTTGATACAATATTTATTTCTATTTTATTGATAGCATTTATTTTTACCTATTATAAGACAAATTATTCATTTTTTTTCAAAAAATATTTTTATCTCAGGCAAATATTAAATACTAGCTATAGGGAAGATTTTTTGTATAGATCCTCACTATTAAGTGCTTCTAATTTAATTCCCTTAATTATATATTCTTTGGTGCTTTCTTTTTTTTATGTATATGTATTTGAGATTGATCTATCAAACCCCTTATTTACTAAATTTCAATTTAGCACACTAGTTGATTGGATAATTATATTTTTTATTCATTTGGCTTTTATTTTTTTAAGAATCTTCATAATAAAATTATTTTTTTTATTTACAAATGAAAATTATAGTTTCAAAATTATTTTTCTTTTAAATTTTATTAGGATAACCATATATTTTTCAATATTAAATGTTATTATTTCATATTCTGTTTATCAGTTTTTTTCATATGAAGTAGCATATTCTTTATTTGTTATTTTAAAGGTTATAATTATAATTATAAGACCAATTATTTTATTTTTTGGTACAAACAAGTTTCATAATTTAGCTACTAAAAATTTTGTGATATTTATTTTTTTTGTAGACTTTTTAACTTCAGTACTTTTTTTTAATACATTTCTATTTTTTGATTTTTTAGAATTTTTGATTTCTTATATTATACCTTCTTAATATTTCATCATTCAATAAATATTTAATTAAATTTGTTGCTAACATAAAATCCGATGATGAGCACGATAAAGTATGATAAGAAAAGATTGAATGAAGTGAAAACAATTTTGGTTTCTCAACCTAAACCAAAAATAACAGATACTCCATTTCATAAGTTAGCAGAGAAATATAACTTAAAAGTAGATTTTGTTCCTTTTATTAAAATATTGCCAGTTACAATTAAGGAATTTAGAAAGCAAAAGATTAATATTTTAGATCATTCTGCTATAATATTTACTAGCAGAAATGCTGTTGATCATTTTTTTAGAATTTCAGATGGCATGAATATAACTGTACCAACTAACATGAAGTATTTTTGTATATCAGAACAAACTGCTAATTACTTACAGAAATATATAGTTATTAGAAAAAGGAAAATATTTATTGGAGAAAGAACAATTTCAGAATTGATTTCAACAATTAAAGAAGTAATGAAAAAATTTCCTGATGAAAAATATTTATTCCCTTGTTCTAATATTACCAGGGATAATATGTCAGAATTTCTTAAAGAAACTAACTCTAAATTTACAGAAGCTATTATTTATAATACTGTTCCAAGTGATTTAAAAAAATTAAAGAAAGTGACTTATGATATTTTAGTTTTTTATACTCCTTCAGGAATAAATTCTCTTGTTAAAAATTTTCCTGATTTTATACAAAATAATACTAGAATTGCTTGTTTTGGAAGAAATACAGTGAAATCTGTAAAAGAAAATAAATTAAAATTAGATATAAAAGCACCAACAAAGGATGTACCTTCAATGACAAGAGCAATTGAATTATATATTAAAGAGTCAAATAAATAAAAGTTTTGAATTTTAATAAAAATTACTTTCTGAAGAAAACAATTTTAACTGCTACCTTCATTTGTATGTCTAATTTTCTTTTTGCACAACAATCACCATATTTTAGTAGTTATCTAATTAATCCATCAATAGTTAACTCAAGTTTATCTGCAGTTAATCCTAATAATACCGTAGTTCTTGTTAGTAGATATCAATGGCTTAATTACGCTTCTACATATGATACTAAAAATGGAAATCCTCTTTCTAGTATTCTATCTATAAATATGAAAAGTAGAGATAAAGTTTATTCTTTTGGAGTGAATATTATAAATGATGATTTAGGTCCTAAAAAGTCTTTTGACTTTTCTCCTTATATTGGCATTAAGAAACAAGTTGGAAATTCATTTTTTAGTTTTAGCATTTCTCCATCTTTTAAAAGTACCACTCTTGATTTTGGGTCATTAAGATTTGTGGATTCATCAGACCCATTTAATTTAAAAACAAAACAAACACAGTCAAAGCCAGATTTTGCTCTGGGAGTATCATACTTTAATGACAAATTATTACTTAGTATTGGTGCACAAAACTTATCTCAACCCTCATTTAATTTTGGTTTAAACGATTTATCTAATAAAGAATTTACTAATCTTACTTTTTTAGGTAAGTATACAATTTCAATTGATAGAGATTTATATATTGAACCATACCTTCTATTTAGAAGTGATTTAACATCCTATACTTTTGATGTGAGTGGACTAGCTACATATAAAAATAAATTTAATATTGGAGCTTCCTATAGACACGAAGAAGCTATTGTAGCTTTCTTAGGTTATAAGTTTTTGAAAAAAAATAAACTATTTATTGGTTATGCTTTTGATTATGTAATAAATAATGTTCAAGCTAAAGCTGCAAGTTCTCATGAAGTTGTGTTTAGGTATGATTTACCTACTCCTCAACTTAGGAAGCCAATTCGTACTCCAAGATTTATATTTTAACTAAATTTTTTGATAAAAAAACAGAATTCACCTTTAAAACTAACTTTTAGTATCTTTGCCAATTATATAATGACTAAATATTTATCATTAAAAACAATAATTTAGATATTTTAAAGTTAAATTTTAACTTTACAATTAATATATGCTAAACGACAACAAAAATACTACCAATTTTTTGTGCTTTTTTCTAATGATAGTCATTGGAGGATGTAGCTTATTAGGGGGAGGTTCAAATACAAAAAATCCTAGAGGTCAACTAGTTGGTACTTCTGACAGGGATGGTTTTGAAATGATTTCAGAGTATGGAATGGTATATGTTCCAACAGGCAGGTTTTATATGGGACAGTCTGACGAAAACATTCAATCTGATCAAAACAATTTTAATCGTCAAGTTACTATTAGCGCTTTTTATATGGATGATACTGAAATCACAAATGATGAGTATCGTCAATTCATGCAGTATTTAGAGGATAATCCAGATTATGAGTTATCTGAAGGGATGACTATTGAAAGTTTAAACCCAGATACAACCGTATGGTCTAGTGATTTTACACATCATTATGGAGACCCTCTATTAGCATATTATTGGTCTCATCCAGCATTTGATGACTATCCTGTTGTTGGAGTATCTTGGTTATCAGCGAGAGAATTTGCTAAATGGAGAAGTTTTTTCATGAATTCTTTTAGAAAAGAAGAAGGGTTATTGCCTTATCCATCTTTTAGGTTACCCACAGAAGCAGAATGGGAATACGCAGCTAGAGGTGGAAGAGATAATGTTAAATATCCATGGGGAAATCCTTATATTAGAAATTCAAGAGGCTGTGTGCTTGCAAATTTTAAACCTGGAAGGGGAAATTATGTTGATGATGGTTATGCTTATACTTCACCTGTAGGGGTTTTCTTTCCTAATGACTTTGGTTTATATGATATGTCGGGAAATGTTGCTGAATGGTGCGAAGATGCATTTATAGATGCTTATAACCCTACAGTTTGGGATTTAAATCCTATTTATAGAGATGATACTAACGATAAAAAAGTTATACGAGGTGGATCTTGGAAAGATATTGCTTTCTTTATTGAGGTATCAACAAGAACTTTTGAGTATAAGGATTCGACTAGGTCTTTTATAGGCTTTAGAACAGCTTTACCTCATTTAGGTAGAAATTTAGAAGGCTTTTAATAAAAAAAAATATAATTTTAAAATAGAATAATAAATTAAATAAGTATGATAACTAAAGAAAAATCAAGTAATCCAGTTTTAGCATGGATCCAGAATGAGGATAATATGAATTTGCTCTATGGTCTTGGAGCTGCTGTTGTAATTTTAGGTGCGCTTTTTAAATTACAGGGATGGCCTTTTGCAAACGAAATGTTAATAGTAGGTCTTGGAGCTGAAGCATTAATATTTACAGTAAGTGCTTTTGATCCACCTACAAGTCATGAGTGGAATTGGACTAAGGTGTATCCGCAATTAGATGTAGATGCTAAGGGAACTAATGCTTCACAAGTTGGTGATATATTTAAAGAAGCTAAACTTGATCCTGCAATTTTAAAAAGTGTAGGTGATGGTATGAAAAAGATGGCCGTACAAGCAGGAAATATTAATGAACTTGCTGGAGCATCTGTTGCGGCTCAAGAATATTCAGATACTATGAAAGGAGCTACTGCATCATTGAAATCTGTTAATGAATCGTACAGTGCAATATCTGCCACAGCAAAAGATTTAGCAGACTCAGGGTCAAGTGTTAAAGAGGCTGTCAGTTTAACTGAAGAATATAAAGAAAGCTTAAAAAGTGCTACGAGTTCATTAGGTGCAATGGTTGATGCTTCTGGAGAAATTACTAAAACTGCTAAAAACATAACTTCTGCTCAAGTTGATGCAGTTAAGTTACAGAATGAGCTTAAAGATTTAACTGAAAACTTGAGTAAATTAAATAAAGTATATGTTGGCATGTATGATGCTATGCATAAGTAGAATTACGTTTAAGAATAATATTTAAATACAAATAAAATGGCTGGAGGAAGTAATCCACGACAAAAGATGATTAATTTGATGTATCTAGTGTTAATTGCTATGTTAGCTCTTAACGTAGACACTAAAGTATTAAAAAAGTTTATTTTGATAAACCAAAGCTTTGAGGCTACTAATACTGATAAAGTTATTGATAATACAAATAAGATAGGATCAATAAAATCAGCAGTTGAGGACTCTGGTAACAGAAAAGAAGATTTAGATGTTTTAAAATTATCGGAGAATATTAGAAGAAAATCTGATTCCCTTGTTAATTATATGGGTTATCTTAAGAAATTGATTATTGATGAGACAGGTGGCGATGATGGAAAAGGTGGTATTAAAGGATATAAAAATATTGATTTTGTATATAGTCATATGCAGACGGATGATGGTTTTGGGGTAGGAATCTCGTTACAGAGTTCTCTTAATGGGTTCTCAGATTATATTCAAGATTCAGTTTTTATGAATGCCGAAAATTCTGGTGTTACTGATCTTGCAAAAAACGCAGATCAAATGCCATTATATGCTGATGATTTACCTAATGATCCCTCATTCACTTCTTTAAATTTTGGTTTTGGAACTTCTGCTGGTGCGGGACTTGCTACAATTAGTCAACTACAAGCTGGTGTAATAAATCTTGAAGTGAAAGCACTTGAAAAATTAGCAGCTTCAGTTGGTGCTTCTGATTTAAAATTTGATGTTGTTACTTTGACAACATTACCTGAACAAAGAGTTGTTGCAGCTGGAGCCAAATATAAAGCACAAATATTTTTATCTGCCGCTTCATCTGCAATCGTTCCTGTTATGACTGCCGATGGAGATACTCTTGAAGTTGCAAATGGGAGAGGAGCATATGAATTTATAGCTAAAGGTGGACAATATGATAGAGAGGGGTTATCTCTTCAAAGTTATATAGGTACTATTAGCGTAACTCTGCCAGGGGGAAGGGATACTACTTTCGTAGACACGGTTGAATATTATGTTGCCAGACCAGTTATTCAGATTCAGTCTGCTTCTGTTCAAGCTTTATATTTAAATTGTGGTAATGAAATTCAAGTAAATGTTCCTGCTTTAGGTTCAGATTATAATCCTAGCTTTTCAGTTAAAGGTGGGGATGTTATAAAGGGTTCTAAAATAGGAGAAATAACAATAATTCCAAATACATCAAAAGTAGATTTGAATGTTAGTAATGCTGGTAATTTTCTTGGTTCTCAATCTTTTGGAGTTAGAAGAATTCCTGCTCCAGAAATTCAAGCCAGGATTAAAGGTAAACAGATTGATTCAAAAATCGGTATGCCTGTTAGTACTTCAAGTTTTACATTGGACGCAATAGCTGATGCAAGTTTTAGAGAATTTTTACCAAAAGATGCAAGGTTTCAAGTAAGAGAAGCTGAGATTAATTTAGTTCGTGCAGGTAGAGGTGTATCAAGGGTAAGAGCAACTAATTCAAAAATTAATTTATCAAAACTTGCAGGAAAAAGAAAAGGAGATAATATTGTAATTGAAATAAAAAAAGTTGCGAGAGCTAACTTTAGAGGTGATGTTGAAGAGTTTAAAAATTTTGTCCCTAGGGTTATAACGATTCCATTAAATTAACTTATGAATAAATTAAATAAAATTTTAGTTCTTTTTGTTGTATTATCAATAGCATCTATTGATAATACATATGCTCAAGCTGAGGTATCTAATGGTTATAATCCTTTATCCTTGAGACAAGTTCATGAATCTTATTTAATGTGGAAAAAAACTCTTTGGAGAAGAATAGATCTTAATGAAAAGCAGAACAAACCTTTTTTTGCTAGAAACCGTGAACTATCTAAAATTATTATTGATGCTGTCCAAGAAGGTGTTCTAATTCCTTATTTGAATGATTCTGTTAATGATGAAAATGTTATGAGTAGAGAAGAATTTATACAAAGGATGAAACAAGATGTGATTGAAGAAGATGATGAGTTTGATGAAGGATTTGGTGATGATCCCTTTGGTGATGATCCCTTTGGTGATGATCCTTTTGGTGATGATCCTTTTGCTACAACCGAAATAGAAGGTACCCCTGAAGTTGAATTAATTCCAAAAAGAGAATTTTCAATTTTTGAAATTAAAGAAGATTTATATTTTGATAGAATTCATTCTAGAATTTATTTTGATATTCAAGCCGTCTCATTTTATCTTCCAGGAGATAGTTTCTATAATCTAGGTGGTTTTGAGAAGCAAGTTGCTTCATTTAGATTTATTGATTTATACAACCTATTTAAGTCTATGCCAAAAGATGCTATTTGGTATAATGAAAATAATGTCGCTCAGCATAAAAATTTAGGAGATGCTTTTTTACTACGCTTATTTAAAGGTGTTATAGTTAAATTAGCTAATGCTGATGATGTTAGGATTACAGAGTTATTTGATGATTCACGAAAAAGTGGAATAATGGCAAGTATTAAGATTGAGCAAGATCTAATGGATTGGGAGTCTAATCTATGGGAATATTAATTTTTTTTTCCTAAGTATTTAGAAATAGATTTTCCTTTTTTATATCCAACTTCTTTTATAATGTTTTCTAAACTAATTTTTTTAATTTTTTCTATTGATCCAAATTTTTCAATTAATTTGAATTTTGTTTTTTCTCCTATTCCAGAAATATTATCTAATTCAGATTTTATAAAATTGGCACTTCTTAAGTCTTTATGATATGATATAGCAAACCTATGCGCTTCATTTCTAATTTTTTGTATTAATTTAAGGTGCTCAGATTTTTTATTTAATAAAATTGGAATAGAGTCATTAGGAAAGTATATTTCTTCTAATTTTTTTGCAATGCCAATAATATTTATTTGATTATAAATATTTAATTTTTTTAAAATTGAAACAGCAGAGCTTAGTTGACCTTTTCCTCCATCAATAATAATTAAATTTGGTAATACTTTTTTTTCTTTTAGTCTCCTATTATATCTTCTGTATACAGCTTCTTTTATAGATTCAAAATCATTAGCTTTTTTTACATTTTTAATTTTAAATTTTCTGTATTCTTTTTTATTTGGGTAACCATTATAAAAAGATACCATTGAAGCAACAATATTTGAGTCTTGCATATTTGAAACATCAAAACATTCTATATTGATTGGTAAGCTTTTTAAATTTAATTTTTTTTGTAGTTCTTTTAATAATGATATACTTTTTGACTGTATTTCTTTTTTTTCATTTTCTTTATTTTTTTTGAAAAACATCACATTTTTTAAACTCATATCAATAAGTTTTTTTTTGTCTCCGCTTTTTGGATAAAAAACACTTAAGCTATCATATTCATCAAGTTTTAATTCATTATTCGTTATTATATCATTTTTATGTGAATTGTGTTTTTTTCTTAAATCAAATATTATTTGTCTTAAACTCTCAGATTTATTTTCGAGTTTTATTTTGTTTCTCAAAGTCTCACTTGTTAGTATTATTCCATTATTTATTTTCATATAATTTATGAAATAGTAGGATTCATCATAAATAATTCCAAAGACATCTAGATTTTTTAATTTATGATTTACAACTATTGATTTATTAGTATGTGACTCTAGAGAAACAATTTTTTCTTTGATATCTTGAGCTTTTTCAAAATATAGTTTTTTAGAATAGACATTCATTTTTTCTTTTAAATTATTAATAAGTTTTTGATTTTTTCCTGATAGAATGGATCTGATTTCTTTTACTTCTTTTAAATAATTATCTTCATTTTGAAAACCAGAACAAGGCCCTTTACAGTTTCCAATATGATATTCTAAACAAACTTTAAATTTCTTTTTTTTAATGTTTTTAGCATTTAAAGCTAAATTGCAATTTCTAATTTTATATAATTTTTTTATAAGAGAAAGTGTGTCTCTCATGCTTTTAACATTTGTATAGGGTCCAAAAATTTCTTCTTTTTCTATATTAACTTTTCTTGAAGCATATACTTTTGGGAATGGTTCTTTTGAAATTGCTATATATGGAAAAGTCTTATCATCTCTTAATAAGATATTATATTTTGGTTTAATTTCTTTTATTAAATTGTTTTCTAATAATAAGGCATCATGTTCATTTTCTGAGATAACATAAGATATTTGATCAATTTCATTGACCATTTTAAAAATTTTTTTATTTATTTGTTTTTTATTGAAGTAGCTTTTTACTCTTTTGTTTAAGTTCTTTGATTTTCCAACATAAATAATTTTTTTATTTTTGTTTATAAACTTATAAATACCTGGTTCCTTTGGAATATTATTTTTGATGCTGGGTTTCATTGTTAGAAAATATCTGATGCATCTATTTTATCAATAAATATATTTAATGAGTCATTTTGTAATTCATTATTATATACCGCGCAGTCTATCTCTACACTAATTTTCCTTGATGGTTTGTCAAATTTTCCTTTTTTTATTTTACTTGAGGGGTCATCATATAGACTTAACATATATTGCTGCCATATGGGCATTGCTGTTCTTGCTCCTTGTCCTAAAGCCCAGTTTCTAAAATGTATACTTCTATCATCACCACCTACCCATGCTCCTGAAACTAGGTTGTGAGTAACCCCTATAAACCAACCATCTGATGCGTTTTGAGTTGTCCCTGTTTTTGCCCCTATATCATTTTCTGTCGTTAATTTTGGATCTAATCCTCTAGCGGTTCCTCCTTCTTCTTCTTTAGATCCCTTCAACATATGTAACATCAAAAAAGCTGTTTCTTCACTTAAAGCTTCATTTTTAGTTGGTATAAATTCTTGAATTAAATTACCATACTTATCCTCGATTCTTGAAATGAAAAACGGTTCTGTCCAAATCCCTTTATTAATAAAAGTGCTATATGAACCTACCAAATCAAAAAGAGATACGTCACCACCTGCTCCTAAACAAACAGCTGGGACCGGTTCTAATTTACTTTGGATGCCAAGTTTTTTTGCATAATCCACTACGGTTTTGGGAGATATTTTTTTTGTCATAAATGCTGTTATGGAATTTACTGATTTAGCCATTGCTTTTCTTAAAGTCATTGTTTCTCCTGTCCATTTCCCATCATGATTGTCAGGCCTCCAATATGGAGGGTCTTGTCCTGGTAATTCAAAAACCACTGGCGCATCTACTACAGGATAACAAGGAGAGTATCCATTGTCAATTGCAGCGGCATATACTATTGGTTTTATTGTTGACCCAGGCTGTCTTTTCCCTTGTTTAACGTGATCATATTTAAAATATTTATGATTTATTCCTCCGACCCAAGCTTTTATATGACCGGATTTTGGTTCAATTGAAACAAATCCAGCCTGTAGGAATTTTTTATAGTATTGTAATGAATCCATTACACTAAAAACCGTATCTATTTCACCATCCCAACTAAAGACTTTCATTTCTTTTTTTAAATTAAGTAAATTAAAAACCTTAGTGGTGTCTCCTTCATTATTCTTTAGTAATGTTTTATAGTGTCTAGTTCTTTTGATTGAGTTCTTTAAAAAATCTTTTATTTCATACCCTTTCTCATCTATCCAAGGATTTTTTTCTTCCCAGTGCTTACTAAAAATAGATTGCAGTCTTTGCATTTGATCTCTAACTGCATTTTCTGCATGATTTTGCATTTCACTATCAATAGTTGTATATATTTTTAGCCCATCTGAGAACAAATCATAATTATTATTTTTAGCCCAGCTTATAAGATAGTTTCTAACTACAGTTCTAAAATATGTTGCTTGTCCAGAATTTTGATTTTGAACCTTATATGTTAAATTCAATCCTAAGGCGCTTAATGAGTCAAATTGAATCTTTGAAATTTTTTTGTATTTATATAAATTGTATATAATTTCAGATTTTTTATTAAAAGAATTTTCTGGGTTATAAAAAGGATTATACTTAGTGGGTTTATTAAGTAAACCTACAATAATAGATGCCTCATTATAATTGATTTCAGAGGGAAGTTTATTGAAGTATGTTTTTACTGCAACTTTTATTCCATATGAGTTACTACCATATTCAGCAGTATTTAAATACATGGATAATATTTCATTTTTAGTATAAAATTCTTCAAGTTTAAGGGCAACTATCCATTCTTTTGTTTTTGAAATAACTAATCCAAGAAAAGGAATATTACCAAGTTTTCCTTTTCTTTCATTTCTTATTTTAAATAAATTTTTTGCTAGTTGCTGTGTTATGGTACTTCCACCACCTTCTAGACCACTATTTCCAAATGTAATTGTATTTTTAAATAAACCATAAGATGCTCTTACTAAACCTTTAAAGTCAATTCCTGAATGCTCATAAAATCTTATATCTTCTGTAACCAATAATGTAGTTATTAATTCTTTTGATAATTCTTTATATTTTATTGGAGATCTATTATATCTAAAATATTTTCCTAGAAGAACGGTATCACTTGAGTAGAGTTCTGATGATAATTCAGATTGTGGTTTTTCTAAGTCTTGTAAGCTTGGCATACCGCCAAATAAATTTAAGAGATTGTATTGTATTGAAAATATGATTAAAACAAAAAATAATATGCAAAAAATTAGTGTTAACCAGGCAGTTTTTATAATTTTTTTTACTTTATTTAAAACGCTCATCTATTATATATTTTTATGAAATTATCGAAGCTTTTTGCTTGGAATACAATATTCATATTTGTTTCTCCGATAACAAAATTAGTATTTACTTTTGATTCTTTACCTAAAAAAGATTCATTGAATTTTTCTTCTATTTTTTTTAATTCTTTAAATTCAGTTCCAGATAAAGCATAAAACTCTTTATTATTTGTTAAAGTAAATTTTTCTATATAGCTATCACCTATAATATTTAATTCATTAATAATCTTATTAATGTCTTTAATAATGGCATCTGGACCTTCTCTAATTATTATGTAATAGAATTTCAGTTCTTTTACTTTTTTTAATTTTGGGACTCCAGAAAAAATGAATGATTCCTGAACTTCAATAGCAGAATTTAGAAGTGAATTAGCGTATTCACTTGTGTTTTTTAATAATGCATTTTTTAAAAATTTCTTTAGTTCATATTGAAGAGTAAAATTTCCACTTTTTTTACCTTTAGCAATGGATTTCAACAACTTCAAATTTTCAAAGTATTCATTTTTTTTATATAGTATTTCTAAAGAATCAATTTCTTTTATTACATACTCATTTTTTTCAATTAATAATTTTTCATAAAATCCTTTATACATGCTAACTAGTAAGTTGTATTCTACGAATTCATCTATTTCATAATCTGGATTAATAATTAGTTTAGCAAAAATTGATTTAGGAAAACTATTAATGATGTAGTTTTTATAATAATAATTATCATCTTCTAATAAATACATCTGGTATAATGCATCTGGTAAATTAATTGATTTAGGAAATCTACCTATGAATTCTTTATATATGCTTTTTCCTTTTTCAATTTCATTTAAATTTTGAATATAAATTTTACCAAGTTCAAATAAAGATTTTGCAACTTCTTTAAGAAGAATAGTTTTATCTTCAGTGCTGAACGGCAAAGTTGAAATTAGATAGTCTTTATCTATACTATCAACTTCTATTTCTGTAATAGTTTCAGTTTTATTTTCATCTTCTAGAATGATTTCAGATATTTTTTCATTAAATATTGTTTTTGATTTAACTCTCCAGTTATCAGATAAATATCTATCTCCCCATTTTTGGAAAAATTCATTTTTACCATTATTTATCATGGATTGATTGTTAAAATACCAAATTGCATTTGTTTGAGTATTTATTACTTCTGAATCTTCATCATAAAAATCATATTCTTCTACTTTTTCTTCTGATTTTTTTTTCTTCTTTTTTTCTTTTACAGACTCTATATAATTATCTAATACATTATCTAATTTATTTTCAGAAAGTTGTGTTAATGATATTAGACTATCATTTTTATTAATGGTAAATAAATTATCTACCAGACTATTAAGCACATCGCTTTTATTTTTTAATTCTTTATAGTTTTTATTTTCTCTGTTTATATTCATTAAGGCGCTATCATAATACAATTTTGATATTGAATAATTTTGATACTGAAAGTAGTACATATCTGCAATTTCTAGATAAGCTTGAAATAGTAAATTTTTATTATTCTTAGTTTTTTCTATTGCAATCTGATAATTTTCAATTGCTTTTTTTAATCTCTCTCTCTTGTAATTATATCTTCCTAATTCAAAATATATTTTATTTAGAAAATCATAATTTTTTTTATCTACTATTAATTTTTTAAAATATTTTTCTATTGTTATATCATCTGATGATCCTGTTGAAGATCTGATGTAAAATAATTTAGCAAATAACTCAATTTCTAGTTTAGGATTATTTTTAATACATTTTTCAAAATAGCTTTGAGCTAAATCAAAATTATTATTATTCAAATGTATTTGACCTATTAAAAAATAGACTTTGTTTATTAATTCTCTGTTTTTAGATAAGTTTTCTATTTTATTCAGATTATAAAGTATTTCTTCATCTTCTTTTAAAATTTTAAATAGGGAAACTGCATACTTATGAAATTCAACTGCATCACTTTCATTAATATTTTTATTTTTAAGAAAAGTATATACTTTTTCCGCTTCCTTGTATTGCTGGTTTTCTGTATAAGCACGCATTAAATTTATTAATGCTAAATCTTTAGTACTTTTTGAATCAGATCTAGAGTTAACATATTTAAATGTTATAATAGATTGTCTTAAATCTAAATTTAGGAGTCTAGATTTTCCTATTAACACATAACTTGGATATACATATTTTGATTCAGGGTGTCTTTGAATTAATATAGAAAGTTTTTCTATGCTTTTATTTATTTTTTCTTCATATTGGCTTATAGAACTAGAGTCAAGAGAATAGTTTATTGTTATTAAACTATCATAATTAATTATAGTATTATTTTTTAAATTTAATTCAATTTCATCTATAATTTCGTTTGCAATAAAGTATGCATTATATTTTGCTGTTGTGTCATCATATAGTCTGTTTATTATAGAGTTACAAGATGTAAGATTGAATATTACTATGCTCAAAATGAAGTATAAAAGTATATTTATATAATTAATCATGTATTTCTTTTAACATTTTAGAAAACGATTGTTTTTAATATTTATTTTTGTAAATAAAATAGCATTAGCATAGTATATTAATATGAAACATAAAATTATTAAATGGTTTAAGTTTAAACTTCAAATTATCTTTAGAAATGAGAGAGATTTTAAAGAAATATTATTACTCAATTTTTCTAATTTCAATTTAATCATTTATACTATTTTATTAATCTTTATAATATTCTCATTTTCATTTTTTTTATCAACAACAATTTTAAAGCAATGGTTTGATCCTCGGTATGCAGAACAAAAATTAAATCATGAACTTATTGATTTATCAAATTCTATAGATTCTTTAGTTAATAGTGTTGAAATAAAAGATCAGTTTATTGATAATATTATGTTTATTTTATCAGGTAAGGAAAACGGTAAGTTGGAATTAAAAACAGAAAGTTCATTTATATTAGAAAAAAATATAAAATCTAATTATTCAACTGTCGATTCTTTTTTTAGAAAAGAATTTGAAGAGGATATTAATTTATTAAAGGGAAATAATGCCTCATCATATAATGATAATATTTTTCTTAATCTTATTTCTCCAGTTTCTTCAGGTGTTATATTAGGTGAGTATAACCCATCTAAAGAACATTTTGGAGTTGATTATGTTTGTAAAAAAGATGAGCCAATTAAAGCTATTTTTGATGGAGTTGTGATATTTTCATCTTGGACAAAGGACAGCGGCTATGTAATTTCAATAGTTCATCCCAATAATATTATTTCAATTTATAAGCATAGTTCTAAAATATTTGTTAAACCTGGTCAGTTGGTTAAAACAGGGGATGTTATATCTATTGTAGGAGATAGTGGGGAATTATCTTCAGGACCACATTTACATTTTGAATTGTGGTTAGATGGTAAATCTACAAATCCTTCTGAATTTATTGCATTATAACTAAATTTGTAAAAAGTATAAATCAAATATTTAAGAAGTGGATAATTCAAATGGTATAAATAATATAATTGGTGAGGGCAGTGAACTAAAAGGAAATCTAAAAACATCTGGAAATATTAGACTAGAAGGAAAGGTTATTGGAGATATAAACTCATCATCTAAAGTTGCATGTGGAGAAACATCAACAGTTGATGGCAATGTAATAGCTGAAAATGCTGAGATAGCTGGGAAAGTTACTGGAAAAGTCAAAGTTGTTGATTTATTAGTTTTAAAATCATCAGCAGTAATACAAGGTGATATTTCTACTAAAAATTTAATTATTGAGTCAGGGGCTAGTTTTAATGGTGCTTGTAATATGGGTGAAAAAGAAGATGATGAAATTCTTGAAAATGAATCATCTGTTGAGAACAATGAATAATAAAAGACATGTATTAAGGTATCTTAATCTAGGTTTTCAATTTTTTTTTATTTTAATATTATCAGTTTTATTTGGATATTCTATTGACTATTTTTTTGATATTAAATTTTATATTTTCACAATCACACTACCATTAATTTCTTTTTTTTATTCTTTGTATAGTGTATATAAAAACATTGAAAATTGATTTATATAAATAAATTAAATTTCTTTTTTTATGGATTTTTAATTTTCTTGAGTCTTATAGTTTTTTTATATAGCTTTATTTACTTTCATAAGTATTTAATCTTAATTATTTTATTTCATATATTCATAGACATTTTTTTCAAAACTATAAATAAGAATGCTTTTATTAAACAGCAACACAGTGTTTTTCTTGTCCTATTAGGTACTATTTTGAGACTGGCATTATCAATATTATTTGTTTTTATTTTTGGTCTTTTTGCTGTTGAAAATTATCTAATTTTTATTTTAAATTTTGTGTTTGTGTATTTGTTATTTATAATATTTGAAATAACAATTCTATTAATTAATTTGCAACGTATTTAGATTAAAGATGTACCTGAAAAAAAATATTTTCATTCTTCTATTCTTCTCTTCTCTTTTACTGGGGATGACTTCAACTAATATATATGCTGAATCAGAAAAAAAAGATGATGCTAAAGTTGATATTGGAGGAATGATAATGCATCATATTCTTGATGATTATCAATATGAAGTTATGGAAGGTGTAGTTATCCCTTTACCAATAATTTTATATACGGAAGGGGATTTATTGATTTTTTCATCATCCAATTTATTTGATGAAAACCATGAACCATTAATGGAAGGGTATAAAGGATTTTATTATGATCATGGACACATCTATTCTATAGATAAAGCAAACCCTGCTAGTTTTATAGATTTTTCTATTACAAAAAATGTTCTTTTCTTATTTTTAAATGCAGCACTTATGTTATTTATTTTTTTAATGGTTGCTAAGGGATATAAGAATAAAAATAAGGCTCCAAAAGGAATTCAGTCATTTATGGAACCTGTTATTTTATTTATTAGAGATGATATAGTAAAGCCTAATATTGGTAATAAATATGAAAAATATTTACCTTATATGTTAACCTTATTTTTCTTTATTTTCTTTGGAAATATTTTAGGATTATTGCCTGGTGCCGCTAATCTAACTGGCAATATTGCAATTACTATGGTTCTCGCTTTGTCAACTTTTATCATAACAAATCTTTCTGGAAATTTAAATTACTGGAAACATATTTTTTGGACACCTAATGTTCCAAATATTATGAGAATAATAATATTACCTATTGAAATTATAGGAGTTTTTACAAAACCCTTTTCTTTAATGATTAGGTTATTTGTTGCTATTACTGCGGGACATATTGTTTTATTAAGTTTCATAGGAATGACATTTATTTTTGGTAGTTATATTGTTGGTGCTATGAGTGCACTATTTGCTGTTGCTCTTAATATAATTGAGCTTTTAGTAGCAGGAATTCAAGCGTATGTTTTTACGATGTTTTCTGCTGTTTATATAGGTTTAGCTGTTGAAGAGGAACATCATTAAAAATATTTTATGTTAAATTTTAAAATTAAATAATTATGCTAAATTTATTATTACTTGATATGAGTATGGCCTTATTAGGTGCTGCGCTTGGTGCAGGATTATCTGCTGTTGGTGCAGGTATTGGTATTGGTATTATTGGAGGAAATGCAATGACTGCAATTTCTAGGCAGCCAGACGCTTATGGAAAAATTTTTCCTACTATGTTAATTATTGCAGCATTAGTCGAAGTAATTGCACTAGTTGGATCTCTTGTGGCAATGTTAATTGTATTTGGAGCAATTCCTGAAACATATTTATAATTAGAAATTAGTTTTAGTATGGACTTACTTACTCCTGGTGTTGGATTAATTTTTTGGCAGATTGTAATTTTCACAATGCTCTTTTTTGTTTTAAAAAAGTTTGCTTGGAAACCTATAACGGAATCTTTAAAAGAAAGAGAAAAATTTATTGAAGATTCTTTGGATTCAGCAAAAAAAGTTGAGGAAGAATTAATAAATATTCAAAAGAATAATCAGGATTTAATTTTAGAAGCAAGAAGGGAAAGAGAAAAAATATTGGTAGAAGCAAAAACTGTTTCAAACATAATGCAAGATGAAGCAAAAATTAAGGCTAAAGAAATAGCTGATAAAATTGTTGAAGATGCTAAAAAGGTCATTGATACAGAAAAAAATAAAGCCATGAATGATGTTAAAAACACATTAGCTGAACTGTCAATTGATATTGCTGAAAAAATTATTAGAAAAGATTTAAGTAATGATTCTTCTCAAAAAAAGTACGTTGATACTTTAATTAAAGAAATCAATAAATCAAAATAATGAATAATTCCAGAGCTTCTGAAAGGTATGCAAAATCACTTTTAACATTATCAATAGACGAAAATTTATTGAGTGATGTTAAGTCAGATATTGATATGCTTATGCAAATCTTTTCAAAGTCTAGAGAAATCTCAAATTTATATGTTAATCCAATTATACCTATATATCATAAGGTCGAAATTTCTAAACAATTATTTGAAAATAAAATAAATAAATTAACTCTTAATTTATTATTGAACGTCATATATAGAAAAAGAGATAGTTTAATTGAATCTATATGTTTAAAATTTATAGAATTATATAATCTATACAAAAATATAGTAGAATCTAATATAACTACAACCATAAAATTAGATGTTATTACTTTAGATTATATTAAAAGTTTTGCTGAAAAAGTTTCTAATAAGAAAGTTTCTTTAATAGAAAATATAGATGAAAATATAATAGGAGGATTTAATCTTAAAATAGGTGATAAAATGTATGATTGTACAGTATCTAATAAGATTAATGAGTTAAAAAAACAATTAATAAATAACTAAATAAAAAAAAATGTCAGATATAAGACCAGATGAAGTTTCTGCAATTATTAGAAATCAATTATCAAATTTCAAAACAGAGTCACAATTAGAAGAAGTTGGTACTATTTTACAAGTTGGTGATGGTGTTGCTAGGATTTATGGCTTATCAAATGCTCAGGCTGGAGAGCTTTTAGAATTTGATAATGGTATAAAAGGATTAGTTCTTAATCTTGAAGAAGATAATGTGGGTGCGGTATTAATGGGACATTCTAGAGATATAAAAGAAGGAGATACAGTTAAGAGATCGGGAAAAATAGCATCTATTCAAGTAGGAGAAGGAGTATGTGGTAGGGTTTTAGATACTCTTGGCAACCCTATTGATGGAAAAGGAGAGATTAAGGGAAAAGTATATACTATGCCACTTGAAAGAAAAGCTCCAGGAGTTATTTATAGACAACCCGTTACGGAACCACTACAAACTGGAATCAAAGCTATTGATTCCATGATACCTATTGGAAGAGGACAAAGAGAATTGATTATTGGTGATAGACAAACAGGAAAAACTGCGGTAGCTATTGATACTATATTAAATCAAAAAGAATTTTATGATAAAGGTGAACCTGTATATTGTATATATGTTGCAATAGGTCAAAAAGCTTCTACTGTCGCTCAAGTTGCATCAATTTTTGAAAAGAATGGTGCTTTAGCTTACACTACTATAATTTCAGCACCATCTTCAATACCCGCTCCTATGCAATTTTTTGCTCCTTTTACTGGTGCAGCTATAGGTGAATATTTTAGAGATACTGGAAGACCTGCATTAGTTATTTTTGATGACTTATCTAAGCAGGCTGTTGCTTATAGAGAAGTATCATTATTATTAAGAAGACCTCCAGGAAGAGAGGCATATCCAGGTGATGTTTTCTATTTACACTCTAGATTACTTGAGAGATCAGCTAAAATAATTAACGATGATAAACTAGCTTCCCAAATGAATGATTTACCTGATTCTTTAAAGAAAGTAGTTAGAGGAGGAGGTTCATTAACAGCCCTACCTATAATTGAAACTCAAGAAGGAGATGTCTCAGCATATATTCCTACTAATGTAATTTCTATAACTGATGGTCAGATATTTTTAGAATCCAATCTATTTAATTCAGGAATTCGACCTGCAATTAATGTTGGTATTTCTGTATCAAGAGTTGGTGGACAAGCTCAAATTAAGCCAATGAAAAAAATTGCTGGAAGTTTAAAATTAGATCAAGCTGCCTTTAAAGAGTTAGAAGCTTTTTCTAAGTTTGGTTCAGATTTAGATGCAGTAACTCAACTTATTATCAATAGAGGTAAAATAAATCAAGAAATACTAAAACAAGCTCAATATTCACCTTTACGTGTAGAAGAACAATGTGCAGTTATATATTCATCAACAAATGGATTTTTTGATGGTGTAGATATAACAAAAGTATCCTCATTAGAAGAAGAATTTTTACAATATATTAATTCTAAATGTAAAAAGGTTTTAGATGAGCTATCAAATGGAATTTTGAATGATAAAAATTTAAAAGTTATTGAAGATGCTGCTAAAAAAATTGCTGCTAATTATAAATAAATATTTATGCCAAGCATAAAAGAAATAAAAAATAGAATAGGTTCGGTATCTTCAACTCAGCAGTTGACAAAAGCTATGAAAATGGTAGCAGCAGCAAAATTAAAAAGAGCTCAAGATAAAGTAATTCAATTAAGACCCTTTTCACAAAAATTGAGTTTAGTATTATCTAATGTGTCATCTAGTGGAAGTATAAACAATGAATTTTTTACTGAAAGAGATGTTAAAAATATTTTAGTTATTGTTATAGGCTCAGACAAAGGATTATGTGGTAGTTTTAATAGTAATATTTTTAAAAAATTTGATTTGTTAGCTAAAGATGATGCTTATAATTCTAAAATTTTAACGGTTTTGCCTATAGGTAAAAAAGTAAATGATTTTTTTAAAAAAACAAAGTATAAAACTATTCATGATTATTGGGACGTACTAAAGGAATTCAATTATGAGAAAGCTTCTGAAATAACAGATAATATTATGAATATGTTTAAATCTGGAGAAATAGATAAGGTTGATATAATATTTAATGAATTTAAAAATGTTGCGGTTCAAAATACTATTGCTGAATTTTTTTTACCAGTAATTAAATCACCTGAAAACAATAATTCTACTTATAATTATATTTTTGAACCCGAAAAAAATAAAATTATTTCTGATTTGATTCCTCAAACTTTAAAAACACAATTTTTTAAATCTGTTTTAGAATCTAGTGCTTCAGAACAAGGATCTAGAATGACTGCTATGAGTCAAGCAACAGACAATGCAGGTGAATTATTGAAAGAGCTTAAGTTAACTTATAATAGAAGTAGGCAAGCCGCTATTACAAAAGAAATCTTGGAGATTGTAGGAGGTTCTGAAGCATTAAATAATTAATTTATTTTCCTGTAATTCTTTCAACAGGAATTGATTCATCAAAATTATATCGATAGGTATGATGAATTTTACTAGGTTTGATTTCACCTGTATCTTGCACTTGAGAGGCTACTCTTAACATTGCTTTGTTGAAATCTGGTATCCAGTTTAATTCTATATCAGTATAAGGTAATTTTTTTTGAATTATGTCACGGCTAGCCATAATGAGTGCTCCATCAAGACCTTTTCCTTGGTGTTTAGGGACAATTCCAAAAATTAAACCCACAATTTTTTTACATGATTTTTTAATTTTTAAATGATAAAAAGTTTTGATTTTACCAATTAAATCAAGTTTGCCATTTACATGTTTGAAAATTTGGTTCATTTCAGGAACACATATAAAAAACCCAATAGGTTCCTTTTTATCATAGGCAAACCACAAAATTTTTTCATCAAGTATAGGTTTTAATTGTTTAAATATGGATTGTGCTTGGGATAATTTTAAAGGATTGACACCAGGATATTTTGCCCAGGCTTCATTGTAAACTTTCATAAAATCGAATATGTAATTATTGATTTTTCTTTTATCTAACATTCTAAAATTATAATTAGGATTTTTTAATGCGATTTTAGTTTTATATGCTAATCTTTCTGATAATGGAGTCTTTATTTTTTTTGAAAAAGTAAATTGTTTAAATAGAATCTTAAAGCCATAATTTTCAAAAAGGGTTTGATAATAATCTTTCCCATAATTTTGTAAATAATTTGGTTCAATGTTAAACCCTTTTATTAAACATCCCCACCACTTATCTCTTTCTCCAAAATTAATTGGGCCGTCCATTGATTCACAATCCTTTTTTTGAAGCCATTTTTTAGCAGTATCAAATAAGATATTTGCTACTTTTTGATTATTTATGCACTCGAAAAAACCACATCCACCTAGGAATAATTTATCTTTTTTAGATTTTTTTTTGTTATAAAAAGCCGCTATTCTTCCTACTGTTATATTATTATGTTTAATTAACCACCTTATAGCTTCCCCATGTCTAAATGCTTTGTTTTGTTTGTAATCAAATACAGCTTTAATATCTTTGTCAAGTGGTCTTATCCAACTCTCATCATTTTTATAAATATTTATAGGAACTCCTATAAATTCTTTTTCATCTCTTAAATTAGTAACTATAGTAACCTTCATTTAAATTGTGATTCTGTTTTTTTAAATAGATTGTTTTGATAATTTAGTTCATTATTTTGTAACTACATAAAACCTAAATAATAATATTTTATGGAGAATGTTTCAAACTTGAGTTTACTCATCAATATTCTTATAAATGGAATGTTAACAGTTTTTTTTGTTCTTTTTTTAGTTTTTTTATTAGGAAAACTTTTAGTGAAACTGATGAATTTTTTTAAGTTTCCTACTTATTCAGAGGAAAGTGTTGAAAAAAAAATTAGTAACAGAATTAAAGATATATCTGGAGGTAAGGGACGTGTTTTAAAAATTACAAAATTAAATTAACTAATGCCAAAGGAAATTAAACTTTGTTTGCTTTATAGAGACATGTGGCAATCTTCTGGAAAATTCATGCCTAGAGTTGATCAGTTAGTAAAAGTTGCAGAACCAATAATAAAGATGAATTGTTGGGATCGAATTGAAACTAATGGAGGTGGCTTTGAACAAATACAATTATTAGCTGGTGAAAATCCAAATGATGCTGTAAGAAAGTGGACTCAACCTTTTAATGATTCTGGAGTACAAACCCAAATGTTAGAAAGAGGATTAAATGCAATTAGTATGTCTCCAGTTTCAAAAGATATCAGAAAATTAATGTTTAAGGTTAAAAAAAAACAAGGAACTGATATAGCAAGATCTTTTGATGGATTGAATGATACTCGGAATTTAGAATTATCAATTAATTATGCAGAATCTGTTGGTATGATTTCTCAATCTTGTTTGTGTATAACTCACTCTGAAATTCATAATGTAAAGTATTATATTAATCTAGCTAAAAAGTTAATAGAGTTAGGAACAAAAGAAATTGCTATAAAAGACATGGCAGGTATTGGTAGACCTTCTTCATTGGGTAAAATTGTGAGGGGCATTAAATCTTTTAGCCCTGATACTTTAGTTCAATACCATGGGCACTCTGCTCCTGGATTTTCCGTAGCGTCTTCTTTAGAAGTTGCTAGAGCAGGAGCTGACATCATTGATGTTTCAATGGAACCTTTATCATGGGGTACAGCTCATGCAGATTTACTTACAATACATGAAGTTTTAAAGGACGATGGATTTGTATTAAAAGATATAGATATGAAGTCTTATATGGATGTAAAAAACTTAACTCAAGATTTTATTGATGAGTTTTTAGGATATTATATAAATCCTAAAAATAGATATATGAATTCATTATTAATTCAATCTGGATTGCCTGGAGGAATGATGGGAAGTCTAATGAGTGATTTAGAAAAAAGTTTATTAAGTATTAATAAATGGTTACTTAAAAATAATAAGAAAAAAATATCTATAGATTTATTATTTTCATTTTTATTAGATGAGGTAAAATTGATTTGGCCAATTTTAGGATATCCTCCTCTTGTAACACCTTATAGTCAATATGTAAAGAATGTTGCAATTGCTAATGTAATTCAAAATATTAAAGGGAAAGATAGATGGAGTCTTATAGATGATAATACCTGGGACATGCTTCTTGGTAAATCAGGAAAATTACCAGGAAAATTAAGTGATGAAATAATTGCATTATCAAAAAAATTAAATAAAACTTTTTATACTAATAACCCTCAAGATCTGTATGAAGATATATTAGATATTAATAAGAATGAAATGATGCAAAATGGCTGGGATCTTGGTAAAGATGATGAAGAATTACTGGAATATTCTTTACATAAAACTCAATATATTGATTATAAGTCTGGAAAAGCTAAAAAAAGATTTAATGATGATATTATAAAAAAGAGACAACCTAATAATTTAGACATAAAATCAAATGATAATGAAATCGTAGTTTTAGATATTGATGGTAATAAATTTGAAGTAGAATATTCTTTAAATTTAGAGGCTAAAGATTTGTCATTTGATGACTCAGTTGGTCAAAAATTAGTTTCCCCTATTGAAGGAAGAATCTTTTTAACAAAAGATTCAAATGACACACCAGTTAAAATTAATGACGCTGTAAATAAAGGAGATATATTGTGTTATATTGAATCAATGAAAGTCATTAATGCTATTAAATCAGAATATTCTGGTAAAATTGTAAGAATTTGTTTTAATGATGGGGACGATGTTGATGATGATGATGTGTTATTTTTAATAAATTAATATGGAATTTTTAGAGAAAATTATAGATATGACAAGTTTTGGAGAATTAATTTCTCAACCGGAATATCTTGTGATGCTTGTAATAAGCATTTTACTTCTTTACTTGGGAATTGTAAAAAAATATGAACCTCTTCTTCTTGTTCCAATAGGATTTGGTGTATTAATTGCAAATATACCTGGCGCTAATCTTGGGGTTGTTAAAATTGAAGATTCTATTGGTATTTTAGAGATTGCAGAAAAGCATGGGATTATTAATTTATTATATTATTCTCTTATTAAAACAGGATTTCTTCCCCCAATAATTTTTATGGGTGTTGGAGCTTTAACGGATTTTGGTCCAATGCTTAAAAATTTGAGACTTGTATTTTTTGGAGCAGCTGCTCAGTTTGGAATTTTTACTGTTTTAATTTTAGCAAGTTTAATGGGTTTTACTAATCAAGAAGCCGCATCTTTAGCAATTATTGGTGGCGCAGATGGTCCCACGGCTATCTATACGGCAATTATATTAGCTCCACATTTATTAGGTCCTATTGCCATTGCAGCTTATTCATACATGGCTTTAGTTCCTGTTATAATACCATTTGTTGTAAAACTTACAGTTTCTAAAAAAGAACTTTTGATAAATATGAAAAAGCAAGATGAGCAACACCCAAATCTTTTTCAGATCAAAAATTTAAATGCTGTTAAAATTTTATTTCCAATTGTTATAACATTGATAATATCGATTATTGTTCCATCAGCAACTCCCTTAATTGGCTTTTTAATGTTTGGTAATCTTATTAAAGAAATTGGCGCCTCTACTTTAAGATTGTCTAAAGCTGCTTCAGATACTATCTTAAATACGAGTACAGTCTTTCTTGGAATTTCAATTGGTGCCACTATGACTCCCTCTTCTTTTTTAAATATCCAAACAATTGGAATTATAGTTGGAGGACTATTTGCTTTTATGATATCAATATTTAGTGGGATATTTGCTGTAAAAATTTGTAATTTATTTGTTAATAAAAAAATAAATCCATTAATTGGAGCAACAGGACTAAGTGCTGTTCCAATGGCAAGTAGAGTTGCAAATGAATTAGCTTTAAAAGAGGATTCAAGTAATCATATAATGCATTATGCTATGGCAAGTAATATTGCTGGTGTTATAGGTTCTGCAGTAGCTGCTGGAATTCTGATTACTTTTCTCTCATAAGTAAATTTTCTTAGAGGTTACTTTAAATACTTTTCTAAAGTATTAGTATTATCATGAATTATTATTTCTTTAAAAATATCAAAACACAAAAAATCATTATCATTCATTTTTCTGAATTGACTAATTAATGGATCATAGAAGCCATTGATATTCATTAAATGAATACTTGTTTTTTTTATATTTAAGCTTTTCCAAGTTATTATTTCTGAAAGTTCCTCGAGTGTACCAATGCCTCCTGGTAATGCTATGAATATTTGTGATAAATCATACATTTTTTGTTTTCTCTCATGCATATTTTTTACTTTATATAACTTAGTTACATTCATATTAATAATTTCTTTTTTTGATAGAACAGTTGGGATAACACCAATCACTTTTCCATTATTTTTTAATACTTCATTAGCAATTAACCCCATAAGACCAATTTTTGCTCCCCCATAGACTAAATCCATATTATTTGATGCAATAATTTTTCCAATTTCCTTTGTTGCTTCGATTATTAGGGGATCTTTTGAATTACTTGATGCACAAAAGACACAAATCTTTTTAGACATATTTTAAGAACTAATTTCAGTAACTTTGTGTAATAATTTTAATGTAAGATATTGGAATTTTTAAATCTTATCTCTCTGCAGACACTTTTATTGTTAGGTGGTTTTTTTTGTAGTTTGTATTTCAGCATATCAGATTAGTATTTTTTTTAAAAAAATTCGTTTGCCTTTAGTTTCAGGTTTAATTGTTACAGGTTTATTCTCAGGTTAATATATTTTTGATTTAATACCTGCAAGCTCCATTGAAAGTTTAAATTTTTTAAATGACTTTTCATTAGCTTTTATAGCATTTGAAGCTGGTTCAGAAGCAATTATAAGTTTAATAGATCAATTTGTTAGATCTCCTCAAGCTACATCTATAATGTTTGGACTTGAAAAGGATAAGGAAACAAGAGACATACCTCTTTTTAATAATCAAATTTCAGGACTTGTATTAAGAGATTTAAGATTACCAAGTGATGTCTTAATGTTATCAATTAAAAGAAATGATAAGCTAATTATAAGTCATGGTTATACAAGACTCTTAAAAGATGATATAATTACTTTTATAGGTTCATCTAAAAGTTTAGATAAATTAACATTAAGGTTTGATACTTAGATAATTTAATTTTTCAATAAGGTATATTTGTTATATGAATAATCAAGATTTGTTGAAGAAAATAGTTTCCCATTGTAAAGAATATGGTTTTGTTTATCAGTCCAGTGAAATATATGATGGTCTTAGTGCTGTATATGATTATGGGCCATATGGTTCTTTACTTAAAAATAATATAAAAGATTTTTGGTGGAAGTCTATGATTCAATTAAATGATAATATTGTTGGGCTAGATTCTGCAATATTTATGCACCCTAATACATGGAAAGCTTCTGGGCATATTGATGCATTTAATGAACCCCTTATTGATAATAAAGATTCAAAAAAAAGATATAGAGTTGATATTTTAATTGAAGAATATATAGAAAAATTACAATCTAAAATTTCAAAAGAAATCATAAAAGCTAAAAAGAAATTTAGCGATAATTTTGATGAAGATCAATTTATAAAGACTAATAATAGGGTCGTTAATAATTCTGAAAAAATTAAAAAAACATCTAAACAATTAAACGAATGTTTATTAAAAAATGATTTGGATGGTCTTAAAAATTTAATTGTTGAATTGGGAATAAATGATCCGATATCAGGGACTAATAATTGGACAGATGTTAAACAATTTAATTTAATGTTTTCAACAGAGATCGGATCAAATATTGAATCATCAAGTACTATTTATTTGAGACCAGAAACTGCCCAAGGTATATTTTTGAATTTTTTAAATGTTATTAATTCAACAAGGGTTAAGATACCTTTTGGAATTGCTCAAATTGGAAAAGCTTTTAGAAATGAAATTATAGCTAGACAATTTGTGTTTAGAATGAGAGAGTTTGAGCAGATGGAAATGCAATTTTTTGTTGAACCTGGAAAAGAAATTAATTACTATAATCTTTGGAAAGAAAAAAGAATGAAATGGCATAAATCTCTTGGGTTAGGAGATAATTTGTATAGATTTCATGATCATGAAAATTTAGCTCACTATGCTAATGCAGCATCCGATATTGAGTTTGATTTTCCAATGGGATTTAAAGAATTAGAAGGAATTCATTCAAGAACGGATTTTGATTTAAAAAGGCATCAAGAGTTATCTGGAAAAAAGATAAATTATTTTGATCAAAAGTCTAAATCTAGCTATGTACCTTATGTTGTTGAGACTTCAGTTGGATTAGATAGATTGTTTTTATCAGTTTTATCATCGTCTTATAAAAGTCAAAAGTTAGAAAATGGAAGTGAGAGAACTTACTTAAAAATACCTTTCCCCTTGGCTCCAGTAAAAGCAGCTATTTTACCTTTAAATGCGAAAGATACTTTGCCAGAAAAAGCAAGAATATTATATGACGAACTAAAGATGTTTTTTAATGTTCAATTTGATGAAAAAGATTCGATAGGTAAACGGTATAGAAGACAAGATGCAATTGGAACTCCTTATTGTATAACATATGATTATGACTCATTAAAAGATCATTCTGTTACTGTAAGAGATAGAAATACTATGATTCAAGAAAGAATATCAATATCCAAATTAAAGAATTATGTTTATGAGAGCACATCAATAAACAATTTGTTAAAACAAGTCTAATGATTGATAGTTTTTCAAATTTTATTTTAAGATATAGAGTCTTCTTTATTTCTATCATTTTTCTTTTTACAATTTTTATGGCTTATCAAAGTCAGTTTGTAAGGTATAATTATGATTTTGCTCAAACAGTTCCTGATTCCGATGAAGATATGATTTATTACAAAGATTTTAAAAAAACTTTTGGTGAAGATGGTAATATTTTTGCTATAGGGTTAAAGGATTCTTCAATTTTTGATATTAAAATATTTAATAACTATAATAAATACATACAAAATTTAGAGTCTATTAGAGGTATTAATGGAGTTTTAAGCTTACCTAATTTAAAAGTTTTAATTAAAGATGAAGATAATAAAAGTTTTAAATTTCAAAATTTATATAATTTATTTCCAACCACTCAAAGCGCACTTGATAGTTTATTGATTTTATCTAAAAATCAAAAATTTTATGAGAATAAAATAATAAATATTGAAGGAGCTGTTACTCTACTTATAACAATAGATAAATTAATACTTAATTCTCCTAATAGGAATGAATTAATGTTGAAACTAATTAAAGTAAGTGAAGAGTTTTCAATTAAAAATAATATAAAACTTCATTATGCAGGATTGCCATATTCAAGATATATTATGGCTGAAAGTGTAAAGTCTGAATTAGTAATATTTTTAATAATTTCAATTTTAATAACTTCAATTATTCTATTCTTTTTTTTTAGATCTTTCGATACAGTTTTTGTCCCAATATTAATTATTTCAGTTGTTGTTATATGGGTTTTTGGAACCTTATCATTATTAAATTATAAAATCACATTACTTACAGCTTTACTACCTCCTTTGATAGTTGTTATTGGAATACCTAATTGTGTTTATATGCTAAATTATTATCATTTTTCATTAAATAAATTTTCTTCTAGAAAAGAAGCAATTTTACATGTAATCAAAACAATTGGTTTAATCACATTAATTACTAATCTAACTACTGCTGTAGGATTTTTTGTATTAGCAACCACTGATATTAAAGTATTAAATGAATTTGGAATAGTTGCTGGAATTAATGTAATGGCTACATTTTTTGTAAGTATTTTTTTATTACCATCTATATATTTGATTTTACCAAAACCAAAACCCAAGCAAACTAATTATTTGAATTATAGTTTTTTATTTTTTTTAATTAATTTATTTAAGACCATTTCTTTTCATTATCAAAAAAAAGTATTTGTATTTTATATTTTTTTAATTCTTCTTTCATTATATGGTTTTTCTAAAATAAAAGCAGTTTCTTTTTTGATAGATGATGTGCCAGCTGAAAGTTCTTTAATGAAAGATATGAAATTTTTTGAGTCAAACTTTTCGGGCGTCATGCCTTTAGAAATTGTTATAGATACAAAAAATAAAAAAGGAGTTCAAAATTTAAAGACCTTAAGAAAAATTGATAAGCTAGAAAATTTCTTAAAAGAAAAGCCTTATATATCTGATCCAATATCTATTGTAAGTTTTGTAAAAGCTTCAAGACAAGCATATTATAATAATAATCCTAAATTTTATAACCTTCCAAATCAAAGGGATAAAGGGTTTATTTTAAGATATTTATCTTCTGGTTATGGTGAAAATATATCGAATGAGAGTATTTCTAAATCTTTTGTTGATTCTCTAGGTCAAAAAATTAGAATTTCATTAAATATAGCAGATCTAGGATCTCATAAAATGGATTCAATAATTAAAAATGTTATCCAACCAGAAATAGATAATATTTTTATAAACACTAAAAATGAAATAAAAATTACAGGAACAACTCTCATTTTTATTAAAGGGATAAATTTTTTGATTGAAAATTTAATTCAAAGCATGATTCTTGCATTTTTTATTATAAGTATAATTATGTCTTTATTATTTAAAAATATTAAAATGGTTATAATATCTTTAATTCCAAATATTATTCCATTGATAATAGCAGCAGGAATTATGGGAATTTTTGAAATACCCTTAAAACCAAGTTCTGCTTTAGTTTTTAGTATAGTTTTTGGAATATCTGTTGATTATTCTATTCATTTTTTAGCCAAATTTAAAAATGAATTGTTAAGGACTAAAGATGTTAAAGAGGCTGTTATTAATACCATTGAAGAAACTGGTAGAAGCATGATATTTACTTCTTTTATTTTATTTTTTGGATTTATAATTTTTGCTTTTTCTAGTTTTGGTGGAACTATTGTTTTAGGTGTACTAACTTCAATTATATTGTTGGTGGCAATGATTACCAACTTAACTTTACTTCCTTCTATTATTTTGTATTTCTATAACTCTAAAAATTAATTTTATATATAGATGAATAAAAAATTTAATGAATACAAGTCAATTAATTATTATGACATTAGCTCTGATATACTTTCTTTTTGGAAAGAAAATAAGATTTTTGAAAAATCTATTTCTTCAAGAGACAGTGGAGATGTATTCTCTTTCTACGAAGGACCTCCTTCTGCAAATGGAATGCCCGGAATTCATCATATTATGGCAAGAACGGTAAAGGATATTTTTTGCAGATATAAAACTTTGAAAGGATTTAAAGTTCATAGAAAAGGAGGATGGGATACTCATGGACTACCTGTAGAATTACAAGTAGAAAAAAAACTTGGAATAACAAAAGATGATATTGGAAAATCAATATCAGTTGATGAATATAATAAAGAATGTAGGAGGACTGTATTGCAGTATAAAAAAAATTGGGAAGAATTAACGGAGAGATCAGGGTATTGGTTAGATTTAGATAATTCCTACATAACTTTTAAAAATAAATATATTGAGTCTGTTTGGTGGTCAATAAAAGAGTTATACAAAAAAGGATTATTGTATAAGGGCTATACAATTCAACCATTTTCTCCTGCCGCAGGCACTGGACTTAGTTCTCATGAGTTGAATATGCCTGGAGCATATAAAGATATTTTTGATGTTTCTGTAACAGCTCAATTTAAACTAATTAATAACAAAAAATCACAAAAAGTTTTTAATCCATTTAATGGAGATATTTTTTTTCTTGCATGGACAACAACACCATGGACATTGCCTGCAAATAATGGGCTTGCTGTTGGTAAAAAAATTAATTATTCTTTATTGGAAACATACAATAAGTATACCCATCAGAAAGTAAATATAGTTTTAGCACAAGATTGTATAAAATATTTTTTTGATCTAAAAAATATAATTAAGGATGATTTGAATAATTATGATGAAAAAAACATAGAATATAAAATATTAAAAACTTTTAAAGGCATTGATTTTATTGGTGTTGATTATGAGCAATTACTTCCATATGTGAAAGCTGATAAACCAGCCTTTACAGTTGTTCATGCAGATTTTGTTTCTACTAATGAGGGTACAGGTATTGTCCATATTTCTAGAACTTTTGGTTCAGATGATTATTTGGTTTCAATTAAAAATAATTTACCAGGAATTTTTGTCAAGGATAAAAAAGGAAATGATGTTCCTATAGTGGATAGATCAGGGAAATTTGTAGATCAAATTACAGATTTTGCAGGTATGCAAGTAAAGAACTTTGACGATGAATTGAGTGAAGATACAATATCAACAGATGCTAAAATTTCCATAAAACTCAAAAAAGAAAATAAAGCTTTTGATGTAAAAAAATACAAACATTCATATCCGCATTGTTGGAGAACAGATAAACCAATTTTATATTATCCTATGGATTCTTGGTTTATTAGAACAACGAAATTCAAGGATCAATTTATTGAACAAAATTTAGAAATTAATTGGCAACCTGAATCAACTGGCTCTGGAAGATTTGGAAATTGGTTGGAAAATTTAGTCGATTGGAACCTTAGTAGGTCAAGATATTGGGGTACTCCGTTACCTATTTGGAGAACTAAAGATGGAAAAGAAGAAATATGTATTGGAAGTTTTGAAGAGTTAAAAAATGAAGTTAAAAAATCATATGATAAAGAAATTAATAAATTTTTATTAGAAGATAATTTTGATATGCATCGTCCATATGTAGATGATATTATTTTAATTTCTAACACTGGAATACCAATGTATAGAGAATCTGATATTATTGATGTTTGGTATGATTCTGGTTGTGTCCCTTTTGCTCAATATCATTATCCTTTTGAAAATTCTGATTTTTTCAAAAAAATGTTTCCTGCAAAATTTATTGCAGAAGGTGTAGATCAAACTAGAGGTTGGTTCTTTACTCTTCATGCCATTTCTATTATGTTATTTGGGAAAAAAAGTTTTGAAAATGTAATTTCTAATGGCTTGGTATTAGATAAAGAAGGAAATAAAATGTCTAAGAGATTAGGTAATGCTGTTGATCCTTTTGAAACCATAAAAAAGTATGGTCCAGATGCTACAAGGTGGTATATGATATTTAATTCTAATCCATGGGATAATTTAAAATTTGATGAAGATGGTATAAAAGAAGTTTTGAGAAAATTTTTTGGAACTCTTCAAAATACTTATAATTTTTTTGCTCTTTATGCCAATATAGATGGTTTTACTGGTAGTGAAAATAGTATTGATTACTCTAAAAGAACTTTTGAAGATAAATGGATAATAAGTAAGCTTAATTCTACAATAAAATTAATGGATTCTTATTTAGAAAGTTTTAATCCCACTAAGGCAGCAAGATGTTTAAATCAGTTTTTAATTGATGATTTGAGTAATTGGTATGTTCGTTTAAATAGAAAAAGATTTTGGAAAGGTGATTTTACTGAAGATAAAAAAAAGGCATACCAAACATTATTTGAATGTCTAGAAAAAATTTCAATTTTATCATCACCTTTTATTCCATTTTATTCAGAGCATTTATTTAAAGATTTAAATTCAGTTACCTCTAATAGAGGCATAGAGTCTGTTCATTTATCAGATTTTCCTAAAGTCGATGAAAATTTAATTGATAAGGAAATGGAAATAAGAATGAAATATGCTCAAAATATTTCATCATTAGTGCATTCAATAAGAAAGAAAGAAAAAATTAAAGTTAGACAACCATTAAATAAGATTCTTATTCCAATTAAATCTGATTCGGAAATAAAAAACATTCAGGCTGTCAAGAATATTATTTTAAATGAAGTTAATATTAAAAAAATTGAGTTTATAGATGATTCTTCTCAAATTTTGATAAAAAAAGCCTCTCCTAATTTTAAAGTTATAGGAAAGCTTTATGGGCCACTGACTAATAAAATAGTTGAAGTTATCAATAAGTTTACTAATGAAGATATTATTGTTTTAGAAAATAATGGTTCTGTTAAAATTAAGATATGTAATAAAGATTATTCGGTTGATTCAGATCAAGTAATTATAAAGTATAGCGATATCTCAGGTTGGGCTATAGCTAATAATGAATTGTTTACTATAGCATTGGATATTAATATATCTGAAAAATTAAAATTGGAAGGAATTTCACGAGAATTTATTAATAAAATACAAAATTTAAGAAAGGGTATAGGTCTAAATGTTATTGATAAAATTTCTGTAGATGTAATTGATAGTAAATCAATTGTAGTTGAATCTCTAAAATTATTTGACAATTATATTTGCAATGAAATTCAAGCAACAAATATTCATATCCAAAATAATTTTATCCCTAAATATACTTTTGAATTTGAAAACGAAACAATTCAGTTTTCATTAAAAAAAAATAAATGAAAAATTATCAATTTTATTATCTAGTAATAATATTGGTTATAATGGATCAAATAATTAAGTTATTGGTTCACTATAACATGCCTTTATACAGTGAAATTTCTTTAATTGGGAATTTTTTTAAACTTCATCACATAGAAAATCCAGGAATGGCATTTGGTATTAATTTTGATTATAAATACACTAAGTTAATTTTGACTCTTTTCCGTTTATTTGCTTCTATAGTTATTGGGTTTTATTTACATGGGTTAATTTTAAAAAACCTTAATACAAAATTATTATTTTCGACTTCATTGATTTTTTCTGGAGCTATTGGTAATGTTATAGACAGTATATTCTATGGTGTTTTTCTTAAAAATGCACCAAAAAGTGCACCATTTGAATTGTTTAATGGACAAGTGGTAGATATGTTTTTTATAGATATATGGGAGGGTTATTTGCCATCTTATTTACCTTTTATAGGTGACACTTACTTATCATTATGGCCAGTTTTTAATTTAGCTGATTCATGTATATTTATAGGAGTTTCAATTTTAATTATTTTTCAAAAACAGGTTTTTAATTCAAATGAATATTAATTCATTTATTTCAGGATGAATATTATTAATATTTTTTAAAATTATTTTTTTTGAGTTATTTAATTCATTTTTAAGTGGTGATGATGATATTTTTATAAATAATTTAGAATCTTTAATAAAAATATTTTTTGTTCTTTTTGTGACATTATTTCCCATTAATTCTTCCCATGTATTTTGAATTTTTGCTTCAAGTACATTTTTTGTAATTTTATTTTTTTCAAAGAGTTGAGATGTTAAATCTTTAATACTTAAAGGTTTTGAATTTCTTCTGTTATTCATCTATTATTCCATTTCGAATTTTAATAATTTTAAGTTTCTTATTTATTTGTTTTATTTTCTTCATTCTACCTATAATTGAATCTGTAATAAAAATTTGTGAAAAATTTTCACTATTAAAATATTTTAATAATAAATAAACTCTTTTATCGTCTAATTTATCGAATACATCATCTAATAATAATATAGGAGTTTTTTTAGATTTATTTTTTAACATAAAAAATTCTGTAATTTTTAAACTTATTATAAATAATTTTTGTTGTCCTTGTGAACCAAATTTTTTTATATACTCTTCGTTCATTTTAAATGAATAATCATCATGGTGAATACCAAAAGATGTTTTGTTAGAATAGAAATCATTTTTAAAATCATCATTGTATTGCTTAATCCCTTTACCAATTTTAAAGTTTGAAGTATAATTTATTGAAGTTGTAATATTAGATTCTGATAAAATTTTAAAAATTTTATTAAACTTTAAAGTGAATAAATCAATGTATTTTGTTCTAGTTTCATTTATTATTTCATTTATTTTAAAGAGCCTTTCATTGTATGTATTTAATTGATCTTTATCAATATTATTAATTGATAGAGTATTTTTTAAGTATGTGTTCCTTTGTTTGAGTAGTTTATTATAGTCTATAAGAATATTAAGGTAGTCTTTACTTATTTGACTTAGTAGAATATCAAAAAATCTTCTTCTTTGTTTACTATAACCCCTTATTAAGTTTATATCATATGGCGTAATAAATACACATGGTATTTTACCTATATGATCTTTAATTTTTTTATATGGTGTATCATTCGCATATATATATTTTTTAAAGTTTTCGTTTAATACACACTTATAAAATTTTTCATTTTTATTATATGTTCCTTCAATTTTAAAGTATGATGCTCCCTTTCTTATGTTTTCATAATCTGTATTATTTAATGCACTTTTAGTGTATGATAGATAGTATATTGCATCTAATAAATTTGTTTTACCCGCCCCATTTTTTCCGAAAATAAAGTTTACTTCTGGTGAAAAATCAAATATTATTGAATTATAATTTTTGAAATTATTAATCTTTATTTTGTCAAGATGCATATATATTTGTAAAAAATTTATTTTTTTTTTATTTCTGTAAATAAAGAAATTTTTAAAACAATTAGGTTATTATATTAATATATTATGCCAGGGTTAAAAGATAAAACAATGAAATCATCTAAAGAGTCAAGTTCATTTGATTCTTCCACACACCTATATTGGCTTAAATCTATGGTTTTAATACGTAGATTTGAAGAAATGGCAGGTAGATTATATGGACAACAAAAAATTCGTGGATTTTGTCATTTATATATAGGTCAAGAAGCTTGTATTGCTGGATGTGTGTCTGCTTTGAAAGATGGAGATAAGTATATTACCTCCTATCGTGACCACGCACACCCCCTTGCATTAGGAACAAATCCTGATAATATAATGGCAGAATTATTTGGTAAATCCACTGGGGTATCTAAAGGTAAAGGTGGTTCGATGCATATGTTTGATAAAGAAAAACATTTTTTTGGAGGTCATGGTATTGTTGGAAATCAAATTCCTATGGGAGCTGGAATAGCTTTTGCTGAAAAATATAAAAAAACTGATAATATATGTTTAACATTTCTTGGTGATGGTGCAGTTAGAGTAGGCGGTTTTCATGAGGCCCTTAATATTGCTATGGTTCTTAAATTACCTGTTATTTTTATTATTGAAAATAATGGTTACGCTATGGGGACTTCTGTTAAGAGGTCATCAAATGTAACAGAACTATATAAATTGGGTTTAGGTTATGATATTCCATCAGAACCTGTGGATGCAATGAATGTTATAAATGTTCATCAAGCTATTTCAAAAGCAGCTAATAGAGCTAGAAAGGGAAATGGACCTTCTTTGTTGGAATTTAGAACATATAGGTATAAGGGTCATTCAATGTCAGATCCTGCAAACTATAGATCGAAAGAAGAATTAGAAAATTATAAACAAAAAGATCCTATTGAACAGGTTAAAAAAATTATATTAAACAAAAATATTTTATCTCATGAAGAGATAGAATCTGTTGATAAACATATTAAAGAACAAGTTAAAAAATCTGTAGAATTTGCAGAGAAATCTCCATATCCTAACAAAGAAGAAATTTTTTCTGATATATATGTTCAAAAAGATTACCCGTTCATTAAAGAATAAATATTTTAATACTATGGTAAAAATAAAAAAATATAAAAACAAAAAAGAAGAAGTATTATCTATTGAAAATCCTGAAATCATTTCTGATTCACTAAGTAAATCAGAGGATTTTATTAATAAGAATAAAACTTTATTATCAGGAATTTTGGGTTTTATTGTTATAGCAGTGTTGGCTATATCAGTTTTTAATTACTTTAAAACAAATCAAAATACTACTGCTCAAGAAGAAATGTTTCAAGCCGTTTATTATTTTGAATCAGATAGCTTAGTGAAAGCATTAAATGGTGATGGTAATAATTATGGATTTTTAGAAATAATAGATGAGTTTAATCTTTCTGAAGCAGCTAATATAGCATACTTTTATACAGGTTCTTCCTATCTAAAATTAGAAGATTATGATAATGCAATTAGATATTTAAAAAATTTTAATTCTAATGATTATTTTATTCAGGCAAGAGCCTATTCTTTAATTGGAGATGCTTATGTTGAATTAGGTGATTATGATAATGCTATTTCTTATTTCAAGAAGGCATCTAGTTATGAACCAAATGAATTTTTTACACCTAATTATTTGTTAAAATTAGCATTAGTATATGAGGAATTAAGTGATTTTAATTCTGCTTTAGATTGTTATATAATCATAATTAATGATTTCAAAGATTCTTCAGAATATCAAATATCATTAAAAAATAAAGCTAGGTTAGAAGCTAAAATATGATGAGTATAAATACAATAATATCTCATGGTTTTAATCTATCAAATCTAAATAGTATAAAAGTTGGTATTGTTACGTCGCAGTGGAATAATGATATAACCTCTATGCTTAAAAATTCTTGTGATAATTATTTGATTAATGCAGGTTTAAATAAAACTAATATCTATCATATAGACGTTCCTGGAAGTATGGAGTTGGTTGTGGCTTCTGATTTATTAATAAAAAAAAAAAAAATTGAAGGTGTTATTGCTCTAGGATGCATAATAAAGGGAGAGACAAATCATGATAAATATATTTCTCAGTCTGTATGTGCTGGTTTATTGGATGTTTCTTTAAAGAATGGTTTACCAGTGATTTTTGGAGTTTTAACAACAAATTCAAAAAAACAAGCTTTTGAAAGAGCTGTAGGAAAAAGCGGAAATAAAGGGGAAGATGCGGCCTATAGTTTCCTTAAAATGATTGAATTAAAAGAGAGTTTAAATAATTAGCTTATATTTTAATTTAAAAGTATGTATGTTATTGCACCACATATATAGCCTATAAAAGCTAGTAATGATACTCTCTTTACATACCAAAAAAATGGTATATTTTCAAGTCCCATTATTGCTACTCCAGCAGCAGATCCAATAATTAATACACTACCACCAGTACCAGCGCAGTAAGCTAAAAATTTCCAGAATAAGCCATCTTGCATAAAATAACCTGAAGCTTCAATTGGATACATTCCCATCGCAGCCGCAACTAGTGGGACATTATCAATAATTGCAGATAATAGTCCAATAATTGTTCCAATTATATAAATTCCATTTTCTGTTTGTATTCCTATATTATTTTCTAAAAACACAGACACTTCGTTTAATTGGCCAGCACTTTGTAAGCTTCCTACTGCTAGTAGAATTCCTAAAAAGAACAAGACCGTTGGAACATCCATTTTTTCTAATGCATGAAACACAGAAAAATATTTTTTTTCATCTACATTTTTTTTTCTATGCATTATGTCAGTGATTAACCATAATATACCAAGACTTAGCATCATTCCCATAAATGGAGGTAAGTGAGTTATAGATTTAAAAATAGGAACAAAAATTAATCCTGCAACTCCAGCAAAAAAAACAAAATTTCTTTGAAATGCAGATGTGTGATGAGAATTTTCCATAAAATTATCATCGGGCCTTTTTATTTCCCCTTTCATTTTTAATGACATAATAGTGGCAGGAACTAAAAAGCAAACTAAACTTGGAATAAAAAGGTTAGTAACAATTTCTGTAGTTGTTATTTGGTTTCCGATCCATAGCATCGTAGTAGTTACATCACCAATAGGTGACCAAGCTCCACCTGCATTTGCTGAAATTATTACCATTCCCAAAAATATCCATCTATCTTTTTTATCAGCTATAAATTTTCTTGTTAGCGAAACCATTATTATAGCAGTCGTAAGATTATCCAGTGCAGCAGAAAAGAAAAATGATAAAAAACCTATTATCCATAATAGTTTAAATTTACTTGAAGTTGTAATTTTTTCAGTAACAACTCTAAATCCACCATGTAAATCAATTATCTCAACAATAGTCATTGCACCCATTAAAAAGAATAAAATACTTGCTATTTCAGACAAATGTTCAAATAATTGAACTTCAGTAACATAGTGTTGAACAATATCATAAGTATTCTTATCAGTAGAAGTTGAGGTTTCAATTATTTCATCTTGATATGTTTTTGAAAATTCTTTTTCAGCGTATTCTTTTACATTTTCAAGTTTAACAATATCATTTTTTCCACTCACATAAATTGTCCAACATAAAATTCCAGTTATTAATGCAATTGCTGCTTTATCAATTTTTAAAGTGTGCTCAAGGGTTATACACACATATCCTATAACAAATACAATTATCATTAATTCATACATATAAATCATTTTTTATTTAACTATAATACCTGATGATGTGGATATTTTAGCTCCAGTTACAGATTTAAGAATATTTTTTTTATTCAAAAATCTTAATAAACCCAAAAAACCAAATATTAATGCTTCTTTAAAATTAATTAAATTTTTTTTAGGTGCAAGAAAATTTGAATTATGATCATTTAATGATTTTATTCTACTAATTAAATACTCATTAAATGTACCTCCACCAGTTACTAATATTTTAGCATTTTTTTTCTTTATAGATTTATTTAACTGATGGGCGATATGTTCTGTATAAGTAAATAACATATCTTCAACTTTATATTTTATAAGTAGTGGTATAATTTCTTTTTCTACAAATATTACATCTAAACTTTTTGGATTTTTTTTCTTATAGTATTTTAATGCATTTAAATTATTAAAAAGTTCTAAAATTAATTTTCCTCTAGAAGCTTTATTCCCATTTTTATCAAATTCTAATTTTAGTTTTCTTGATAAATAGTTTAATACTAAGTTTGCTGGACATACATCATATGCAATAGTCTTATTTTTATTTAGATACGTTATATTCAATATTCCTCCAATATTTATACAATAATCATAATTATTAAAAAGATGTTTTTCTCCGTAAGGGACTAATGGTGCTCCCTGACCACCCATTAAAATATCCAGTTGTCTGAAATTATATACTACAGGTATTTTTACTTTAGAAAAAATAATTTGTGGATTGCCTATTTGTAATGATATTTTATCTTTAGGATTATGAAATACTGTATGTCCGTGCGATGCTATAAGTGTAGGTTTTATTTTTGATTTAGCAATAAATTTTTTAATCGATTTAGCAATAAAAATTCCTAAATCAAGGTCTAATTTTTCTAGTTTATATGAGTTAATTTTATTGCAATTTAGTAATTTTTTTTTCCATTTTTTACTATATGGAATTGTTAAAGTATTTTTTAATTTGTAGTTCCAAATTTTTTTTTCTTTCCAAAATTCACAAAATGCCATATCTATTCCATCACAAGATGTTCCTGACATTATTCCCAAGGTCTTATATTTTTTAACACTCATCGATATATTTTTCTTTTTTTTCTAAATTAAAGAATGCATCTTTGCAATTCAATTTTAATAGCTAAATCTACTAGTAATATGCATAAAATAAATTTTTATGTTTTTGTGATCTGTCTTTTTTTTGTTAGTAATATTTCTTTTTCACAACTAACAACTCCTTTCAGTTCTTTAAATTCAATTGGTGAATTAAATGATAATTCTTTTGCAAATAATCTTGCAATGGGAGGTCTTGGTATTAGTAATGGATCTTACTGGCACCTTAATAGCCAGAATCCAGCTGCTCTTGTATATAATAGATTTACTGTTTTTGAAATGGGATTATCTTCAGATGTAAGACAAATAATAAACAGTACTTCTAAAGACATTAATGGGAATGGAAACATTAATTATATTGCTTTTGGAGTTCCTTTAATTAAAGGCGGAAAATGGGTATCATCATTTGGGTTTAATCCTTATAGTACAGTTAGTTATAATTTAGCTGACATGAAGTTAGTTGATCAAAGTTCAGCACTTGTTAGATTCGAGTATTCTGGAAGTGGTGGATTAACAGAAGCATATTGGTCTCATGGATTTAAACTTTCAAAAGAGCTCTCTTTAGGGGTTAAGGGGTCATATATTTTTGGTAAAATTACAAATACTACATCTGCTCAATTATCAAATGAAAATCAGTTTTATTCAACTTATTTTGAAGAATCACTATATAATGATGTTACACTTAATGCTGGATTTTTTTATAAAAAGGAGATAGTGGAAAATAAATTTATTAAGGTTGGTATGGTTTATGATTTGAAGTCTTCTTTAAATGCAGAAAGATTCTCTCGTTTAGAAAGAAGAATACCAGGCTCAACATCTCCTGTTGCTTTGGATACTTTACTTAAAAGTGAATTATCTTCTTTTTCTATTCCTAGAGGATATGGTATTGGTATATCTTATGAAATACTTGATAAAATATCATTTGGCTTTGAAATAAAAGTTCAACCTTGGAATAATAAAAGTGGGTTTTTAGATAATTCAAGTATTTTTTATAAAAACGCATTTCAGCTTTCAGCTGGTGTAGAAATTATTCCTGATGCAGAAAATGTTAATAGCTATCTTAAAAGGGTTACATATAGAACTGGAATTATATATAAAAGCTTACCGTATTTGATTAATGGGGGAGATATTAATAACATTGGTGTAACTTTCGGTTTATCATTACCTGTGGGAGCTATATCAAGAATGAACTTTGCATGTGAACTTGGAAAAAGAGGGAATATAGAAAATTCATTAATAAAAGAAAGATACTTAAGGCTTATAGTTGGAAGTTCTATTAATAACATTTGGTTTATTAAAAGAAAATTTGATTAGTTTTGAATATTATGAGAAGAGTTTCAATACTTATTTTTTTTATTTTTTATAGCCAATTAATAATTGCTCAATCTGTGTGGAAATGGCCTGAAAATAAAGCTGAGGCTGAAGAAAAAAATGTTTTATATACAGATTACCTTAAACAAGGGGACTGTCTTACGGCTTTAGAGTCACACACATGGTTAGTTGATAATGTTCCAAATCTACATGTGTCAATTTATCAGAATGGTATTAAGATTTATCAGTGTCTAATAAAAAGTGAATCAGATCCAGTTATAAAAGAGGGATATATTACTAAAGCATTAGAAATGTTTGATTTAAGATTTAAATATTTTGGTAGAGAAGAATATGTTATGAATCGTAAGGTAACATTTGCCTACTCTAATTACAGATCAGATAAATCAATGTATGAATATTTATACAATCTTTTTTTAAAAGCTTTTGAATTAAATGGTAATGAAATTGGAAATGGAAATTTAGTTGCTTTTATGGATATTATAAGAAAACATAAATTAACTTCTAAAACTATTTCGGATGATGAAGTTCTTGCAAATTATGATAATTTATTAAAAATAATTACTTACAAAATTAGTAATGAACCAAAAAATATAGAAAGACTTAAAAGATATCAGGACAATATTGATAAGTTATTAACAGCTACAATTACTGTTGATTGTAACTTTGTTGAAAATACTCTAGGCCCTAAACTATCTAAGCTAACAGTTTTAGATGATGAGATTGTAGAGACAAACTATGACATAACTGCTCCAGTAAATGTATATTCTTCTGAAGCTATAAATCTCGCAAAAAAAATATTTCAGTTAAGCATAACTGGCAAGTGTACTTCCTCAGAAATAGCCTTAGAATCAGCGAAAATCATGTTGTCTTCTGAGCCTGATTTTGCCATTGCAAAATTTATTGCTGGAAGAGAGCAAGCTAATAAAAGTTATGATATTGCTTTAGAATTTTATGATAAGGCAATCAGTATTACTGATGATAATAACCAAAAATCAGAGATATATTTAAATAAGGCCCAACTTTATTTGATTTTAGGAAATAAGGTAAAGTCTAGAGAAAACGCAAAATCATCTATTGCATCTAAACCAAAAAATTCTGATGCTTATAAATTAATAGGAAATTTATATATGACATCCTATGAAGGATGCAAAGAAGGTAAAAGTAGAGTTAAAGATAGGCTCGTTTTTATAGCAGCATATAATATGTTCAAAAAAGGGGGATTATCTACAAATGCAAATCAGGCTAGAGATCAGTTTCCTTCTATGGAGGAGTTGTTTAATGAAAATTATGAAATTGGACAAAAAATGGATGTGGGATGCTGGATAGATGAAAAGGTTGTTTTAAATAAAAGAAATAATTAATGAAAATAGGTAACTTAGATATTGGTGAATTTATTGATAGTGTTCCGGTTTTACGACTATTCGCTAAAAATTTAGCCCTTAGTGGCGGCATTGCTTTTATAGTTCAAGATTTTTTAATTCCATTATATTCTAATTTTATTTTACCTATTGTTGTTGGACTTATGATGGTTGCAATTATTAGTTTGATTTATTGGAATTTTTCGAAAAGGACAGGTAAGAAGTTTGATCATAGCACATTTCAATTGAGTATTGTTCTTGTTATTCTTTCTATAGTAATTACATCTTTAAGTTCTGTTTCAAAAGCTTTTTCATCAGGTGCGGACACAAATAGAGGAATTTTAGCTTCAAATGTTAAGTTTATTGCAGATATACAAGATGAAACAAATGTTTATAAGGAGGATATTGTTTCCCTTGGTATAGATATATCAAGGCTTCAAAGTGATTTATCAAATTTATCTGCTCAAATTTCTGCTCAAATTTCTAATGAAGGCAGTTTGAGTAATGAAGATTTTTTAAATAAAATTTCTTCATTAATAGATGAAAAAAAATTAGATAATTCAATGTCTGATAGTGATTTAGCTGAAGATTTAAATGATAATGAGGAAGCTAAAGAAATTAAGAATTTAAAAAGAGATTTAGAAATAGCTACAGAATTACTTAAGCAGGTTACTCTTACAAGTATTAAAGTTCAAGAAAAAGAAAAAAAATCAGTCTTTGCTAATTCAGATAGTATTGTTTTTTATATAGATGAATTAAAAGATGATGTTGTTGATTTGAAAAATTTTTCATTACAGTTATTGGCAAATACTGCTTTGATTGATACTAGGGATGAATTTAATTCATTTAAAGATGAAACCACTAAAATTTTTGGTGATTTTAAAGAGTTTACTAGTAAGGAAATAAATGAAATAAAAGAACTCACCAATCTTTTAATTGAAAAGGGAGGTGTTATTAGTGAATCTTCACCAAAGTTAGATAATTCATTATTAAAAGAGATGAGAGACTTATCAAGTGCAGTTAAAAAAAATAGTTCTAATTCAAATGTTGATAAAAAATATCTTGATGAGATTACTAAAACATATGAAACTTTAATTACTAAGCTTGACAACTCTTCTTCTAATGCTGATCTTGAAGGCTTAAAAACACAACTAGCTAATTTAGAGGCAAATAATTCTTCTTCAAGTAATAATCAATTTGAAATTGACAAAGTAAGTGCTTTAATTACTAAACTTGAAAAATTAGAGTCTAGTAGTTCTAGAAATGAAAATGTAATTAATGATAATTTATCTGGACTTTCTGAATTGAAATATTATATAGTAGAATTAATGAAAGATCAAAAAGAAATTAGTTTAATTGTTAAGGATTTAAGAGAGATTTTAGAGAAGAATAATCCTGAAAATAATTAATTTTCTTATTCATTAAATGATAAGATACTTTATACCAATATTAATTTTTTTTTTCTCTTGTAACACACATTCTGTAGAAAATATAGAAGAAGAATATGAGGGGCCTGTATTAGAAGTTGAAAACTTAAATACATTTTTAAGCGATTCCGCACAAATTAGATTAAAATTAATTTCAGATTTATATCAGGTATTAAATAATGGTGATGAAATTTATCCAGATGGTCTTTTTATGAAAATATATTCAAAATCAAAAAATATTTTAATTGCTAATTTTGAGGCAAATCATGTTATAAAATATAATGATGATAACTACTATATAGCAACTGGAAATGTTGTTTTGATAAATATGGAGTCTGGAGATGAATTAAGAACAGAGGAATTATATTGGTATCCAAACGATGAAAAATTTGAAACAAATAAATTTGTTACTATTAAGACAGATAATGAAATTCATACCGGTGAAGGTATGGATTCAAATCAGGACTTTTCAAAATATAAAATATTAAGACCCACGGGTATAATTGAAATTGATGAAAATTAGATATTTAATATTTTTCATTGGGGTATTAGTTTTTTTTTATAGTGTTTTTAGATTTATAAATTACGGTTTTTTAAATTCTTATGGATTTTTTATGCTTTCTTTCATTTTTATGTTTGTTTTTAAATTAATAAGGAAATGATTAATAGCATTGAAACTCAAATACTCTTAATTATAATTTGTTTGTTATTTTCTGCTTTTTTTTCAGGTTTAGAGATAGCATATATTTCTAGGGATAAATTAAATTTTGAAATTAAATCAAAATCAAAGAGTTTATTTGGAAAAATATTTTCTGTTCTTAATAAAAATAACTCTGAGTTTATTGCAACTATGCTAATTGGTAATAATTTATTTCTTGTTATGTATGGTTTAATTATGACTCAGCTTTTAGAGCCAATGTTGAGTTTTATTAATAGTGATATTACAATTTTAATAATTCAGACATTACTTTCAACAATAATTGTATTAATCACTGCAGAATATATTCCAAAAAGTATTTTTTTAATTAATCCAGATAAATTATTGTCAACTTTTTCAATTCCTCTCTTTATAATATATAAAATATTTAATCCTATAGTAAAAATCGTAATGATTTTTACTAAATGGTTTATTATAAATATTTTACAACAGAAATATTCAGATGAAAAAATAGTATTTAAATTAACTGATTTGAATGATTATATAAAAAAGGTAATAGTAACTGATAAGGAAATTCAGTCTAAAAATGTTACTGAATTTATAAATAATGCTTTGTCACTTAAAACAGTAAAGGTTAGAGATTGTATGATTCCCAGAACAGATATTATTGCTGTAGATAAAAATGATTCTATATTAGAATTAAAAAAAGTTATTGGTGAATCCGGTTTTTCAAAAATAGTAGTATATAAGTCTTCTATTGATGAAATTATTGGTTATTATCATGGTTTATCATTATTTAAAAAACCTAAAAATTTAAAAAAAATAATAAAGCCAATTACATATATTAATGAAACAAATTTAGCTAGTGAAGTGCTTTTTAAATTTATTTCAGAACAAATAAATATTGCAGTAGTTATTGATGAGTACGGAGGAACATCTGGTATTCTTACTTTAGAAGATATAATAGAGGAAATTTTTGGAGAAATAATTGATGAGTTTGATGGAGATTTGTTGTTAGAAAATAAAATTGATAATAATTCTTATAATTTTAGTGCTAGATTAGAAATTGATTATTTAAATAAAAAATATAATTTTAAAATACCTAAGGGTGATTATGATACTTTGGGTGGTTTTATTTTAGATTTTAATAAAAATCTTCCCAAAAAAGATGATAAAATAAAATTTGATAATTATTTGATAAAAATACTGTCAATGAACGATAATAGAATAGATAATGTTTTTTTTAAAGAGAATACTAAATAATTAGATTTAAAAAATTTAATTTTGGCTTCCTAAATTTATTTTATGGCTATAATAACTACACTTAGAAATAAAATGGGCAAGTTTCTTGTCTTCGTAATCGGGTTTTCAATTGCTGCCTTTGTTTTAGGCGATATACTTGGCCCAAATAATTCCGCATTAAATGGTCAAACAGATGTAATCGCAGAAATTAATGGAGAGGATATTGATTATTTAACACATCAATCATTATTTGAAGAACTCTCTTATAATTTTTCTCTTAATAATGGAAGATCCCCAAATGCTTCTGAAATTGAAACAATTAGAGATCAGGTTTGGCAAAGATTAATTAATGACTTCAGTTATATTAATCAATATAATGCACTAGGTATAGATGTTTCTAGCAATGAGCTAGTTGATATGGTTCAAGGAATAAATATTAACCCTATTGTTAGACAAGCTTTCACTGATCCTAATACCGGTATTTTTAGTGCTGATAATGTTATTTCATATCTTCAGTCACTTAACTCTCAACCTCTTAATCAACAAGAGGCATGGTATTCTTTTGAAAAGAATTTGAAACCTATGCGCTTAAGATCTAAGTATGAAAATTTAATGTCTTTAACTGCTAATGTTAATATTCTTGAATCAAAAAGAGAATATTACAATACATCAAATAAAATTGACTTATCATATTATTTTATTCCTTTTTATGAAATTGAAGATTCTTTATTTTCTGTATCAGAAGATGAGATGAAAAGTTATCTATTTAAAAATAAAGATGATTATTCTCAAGAAGAATCTAGATCTATTGATTATGTATTTTTCCCATTAGTTCCCTCAGAAGATGATTCTATATATGTATTAACTGAAATGGAAAGAATTAAGGAAGGGTTTTTATCTCAAACCATAGATGATTCTACTTTTTCAGTAATAAATTCTGATGGATTAAATCCTTTTAATAATTATAAAATTGATGAGGTCCCTTTAGAATTGCAAAATAAAGAAGTAGGCTTTGTTTCAGAAGTTAAATTTGAAAATGAAAATTTTAAATTAAGCAAATTATCTAATATCATAGAAAACGAAATATATAGTTCTAGAGCTAAGCATATACTTTTTAAGTTTGAATCTAGTTCTAAACTTGAAGTTAAAAAAGAAGCTCAAAGAGCTTTAAACTTGTTAAAAAACGGAAGTGATTTTGATGAAACAGCTAGAAATTTCAGCCAAGATACCGAATCTGCTATAAATGGAGGTGATTTAGGCTGGTTTAATGAGGGAACTATGGTAGCTCCTTTTCAAAATGCTGTTTTTTCTAGATCTAGAACAGGACTTATTCCTAGAATTATTGAATCAGAATTTGGATATCATTTAATTTATGTAACACAAATAAAAACCAATTTATCGTATCAAGTCTCATCTGTAGTAAAGGGTTTAGTTCCTAGTGATCACACTAGAAATTTTGTTTATAGAGAGTCTGAAATTTTTAGATCTTTGTCAAATGATAAAGAATCATTTATAGAAAATGCTACTGAAAATAATTATAAACTCCTTTCTTCTAATAATTTAGATAAGAATGATAAAAAAGTATCAGATTTAAATAATTCGAGACAAATAGTGATTTGGGCATATAGTGATGATAACTATGTAAGTTCAATTTCAGATGTTATTGAGTTAGATGATGGCTACATTGTTGCAACATTATCTGATATTAAAGAAGAAGGAACTAAAAATTTAAAAGATGTAGAAAATTCTGTATCAAATAAACTTTTAAATGATAAAAAATTCGAATTTATTTCTAACCTATTGTTGGATTATGAATCATTAATAGATTTAATGAATATTTATGAGGATGGAAAAGTATATGACATGGATGAATTAATATTTAGTTCTAATTCTTTATTAAATGTTGGGTATTCCCCATTAGCAATAGGTACTGCATTTTCAATGGAGGAAGGAGAATTAACAAAACCATTTATGATTGATGAGGGGGTTATTGTTTTAAGTTTGAATAGCATTCTTATTGCGGATTCTCTTGAAAACTACACTGAGTATTCAAATACTTTACAGCAAGCAAATCAATTTACAACACCATATAGAATGGATAATGCAATAAAAGAATTTTCTTCTATAGAAGATTATAGATATAAGTTCTTTTAAACTATGCAAAACAGTGAAAGCTTTAAAAACACTCTTAATCAAGAGTATGATTTCCCATGTAATTATTCTTTTAAATTTATTGTAAAAAGCAATTTAGAAAAGATGGTATTAAACCTTTTACCTAAGGCAAAAAGTACAATAAAAACTTCTAAAAGACTAACATATGTATCAATCACCCTAACTTCATTTGTAAACAATGCTGATGAAATAGTGTATATTTATGATAAAGCATCTAAAATTGATGGAATAATTTCTTTATAGTATGTGGGAAGAAAAAAATAATAAATTGGTGAAAAATTTTATTTTTAAAGATTTCATATCTGCTTTTTCTTTTTTATCTAAGGTCGCGTTGATATCAGAAAAGTCAGATCATCATCCTGAAATTATTAATATTTATAATAAAGTGACAATAAAATTATCTACACATGATATTGGAAATAAAGTTTCAAAGAAAGATTTTAATTTAGCAAAGGCGATTGATAAATTGATATGAAAGACACTTTAGTTTTATTTATTATACCTACTCCCATAGGAAATTTAGAAGACATTACATATCGAGCAGTTAAAGTATTACAAAATTCGGATTATATATTATGTGAAGACACAAGGGTTTCAAAGAAATTATTAACAAAGTATAATATTAAAAAACCTTTATTTTCATACCATTCATTTAATGAGCATAAAGTAGTAAACAAACATATTGATGAAATTTTATCAGGAAAAATAGTTTCTTTAATTTCAGATGCCGGAACACCATCAATTTCTGATCCCGGATTTTTAATTATAAGAGAAGCAATAAAAAGTAATATTGAAATTGATTGTCTTCCTGGAGCTACTGCATTCGTTCCATCTCTTGTTAATTCTGGTTTATCTTCTGATAAATTTATTTTTGAGGGTTTTTTACCAACTAAAAAAGGAAGAAAAAAAAGATTAAAATTTTTATCTAATGAAAATAGAACCATAATTATCTATGAGTCTCCTAAAAGGATTTTAAGGACACTAAAAGAATTAATTCTATTTTTAGGTAAAAATAGAAAAGCATCAGTCTCAAGGGAATTAACAAAAATTTATCAAGAAAACATTAGAGGAACTCTTGAAGAATTGATTACTATTTTTGATAAAAAAGTGATAAAAGGTGAAATAGTTTTAATTGTAGATGGTGAGTAAGTTTTATTTTTTATTTTTTATAATATATTCTTTTGTAGGATTCGGTTTGGCAAACGCAAATTCTAATAATTATCAATTTTCTGTGATAACAATTGGTCCAAATCAAAACGAATTATATAGTGCTTTTGGGCATAGTGGGATTAGATTTAAAGATGATAGTTTAGGCTTAGACTATTTTTATAACTATGGTATATTTGATTTTGATCAACCAAATTTTTATTTAAATTTTTTAAATGGAAACTTGTTGTATATGGTTGGAAGGTTTGATTTCAATCAAGCAAAAAAACATTATTTAAGTGAAAATAGGTATGTTAAAGAACAAGTATTAAACTTAACTGCTTCTCAGAAAAATAAATTTTTAGCTTACTTAGAAAATAATTTGAAAGATGAAAATAAATTTTATATATATAATTATGTATATAATAATTGTGCCACAAAAATTAGGGATATAATTGATGTGGTTTTAGATAATAATATTATTTATAAAGAAAATTTTTCAGAACTATCTATAAGAAATTTAATGGATCTTTATTTAGGTCAACAGGAGTGGGGAGATTTAGTCATTGATATTTGTCTTGGTTCTGAGATTGACAAAAAGTCAAACTATTATTCTTCAATGTTTTTACCAGATTTTTTATACAATTCTTTGGAAGAAGCAACTTTATCTGATGGAAGTAAGATTATTTACAAAACATATATTTCTGAGCCAGCTACAACTAATGAAAAATATTATTTCACAACACCTTTCAATTTTTTCTTTTTATTATTAATAGTTACTCTTTTTATTTCGTTTAAAGAATTAAAATATGGTCTAAGGTATAATTATTATGATTTTTTATTGTATTTTTTTACTGGAATTATTGGGTGCTTAATTACCTACTTGTGGTTTTTTACTGACCATCTTTCTGCTAATAATTTTAATATTATTTGGGCAATTCCATTGAATTTATTTATTTCATTTTTTTTATTTAATAATAAATTTAATTCGATTATTAATTATTATTTCATCTATTATATATCATCATTATTAATACTTTTTATCTTTTGGATTTTCTTACCTCAGGAATTAAATGGTTCATTGGTAATCTTTCTTTTGATTTTATTAATTAGATCATGTTCCATAATTAATAATAATTTAAGGCTTCGTTAATAATTTTTTATATTATCATTTATAAATGATATTTCATACCCTTTATTTAGTAAGTATTTTACTAGTTTAAATTCTTCAAATTTTTTTGATTTTTTTTTATAGATAGTGATGCATTTTATTAGGTTTCTTTTGTAGTCTTCTTCATTAATATTGCTTATCCCAAATTCAATTTCTTCACTTGTTAATCCTTTTATTTTTAGTTCAAATCGAATTCTATTTTTACCCCAACGATTTTTTCTATTTTTCCCTCGCGCAAATGATTTTGCGAATCTAATGTTATCAACTATTTCAAGATCTTTGCCTTTTTGTATAACTGCTATAATTTCTTTTTCTGAATAGTTGAGATTTAATAGCTTTATTTCTATTTCTTTAGTAGATCTTTCTCTATAGTTACAGTAATGAATAAGTTTATTAAATGCAGATTTGGAATTTGAATTTTCAGTATGCTGCATATCCTTTTCTACTTAGTATACTTTTGACAAATCTTATTTCATTGTCAGAATTAAATACATTGAAAGGAAAAATAATCAATTGAACTTTATTTAATTTAAAGAGAAAGCAGTCTTTTTGGATTCTTACTTTTTTAATGGTATCCCACTTAATTGGCATTCCTTGTTTACTATTAATTTTCATTAAAATTTGATTACTTGATATTTCATATGAAAGCCTTTCAAAAATATATTTACCTTGTTCTACTTGGGTAAGTCCCACAAATTGAATTAGCCAAAAAAGAAGATATAATGTAAGAGCTATAGTAGCACCTATTATCCACCAAAGTGAGGGTATCCATATATAATGCATCGAAGAAATGAAAATAAATATTAAACTTATCCACCATTGCTCTTTCAAAAGATTTAAAAATCCTTTTTTTATATACATTCCTTTTTTTATTTGAAATTTTTTAGTTCTTACTATCATTCTTTTTTATTGATAGTTAATTTTTGAATTGAGTGATTATTATTATTGTTTTTAATTAAGGCTAAAACTTTATAAAGATCGTCATTAGAAATGTACTCACCAAGCAAGTAAATAATATTATCATCGGAATTTCCGGAATGAATAATTTTTAATTCATTGAAATTATTTTGATCAAAAAAATTATCTAGATTATTAACTACTTGTGTTTTTGTTCCTGTAATCTTAATATCATTTATTATAATATTACTTTTATTATTAAAATGATTAATAATTTCATTAGCGTTTTGAATTGATAATGAATTGATTATATCCTCTAAGGAATTAGTATTTATTATTATAAAAAATGACACAAAAAAGTAGTTACGATTAATCATATATTTAAATCTTTTAATAAATATTGTAAAAACCTAGTTCTGTATAATTATTTTTACCTAAATGAATAATAAAGTTATATTATTAATAATGGATGGGTGGGGAATAGGAGATAATAAATCTGTTTCAGCAGTTCATAATGCTTCTACTCCATTTTATGATAGAATTATTACTGATTACCCAAAATCAATGTTACATGCATCAGGTGAAAAGGTTGGTTTACCAAGAGGGCAAATGGGAAATTCAGAGGTAGGACATATGAATATAGGTGCAGGTAGAATTGTGGAACAAGATTTAATACGTTTAAATAAAAACTTAAGTAATAAAGGAATGCAAAATAATGTTGGCTTTACAGATTATGTGAAAGAAGCAATTAATAATAATAAAGACTTTCATATTATGGGCTTATTATCTGATGGTGGAGTACATTCTCATTCTAATCATCTTTATTTTATATTAGATTATCTAAAAGAGCAGAAATTAAAAAATATTTTTATTCACGTATTTACTGATGGGAGAGATGTATCACCAAATAAAGGAATTAATGAGATTAAAAAATTAGAAGAATATATTGAAGGAACTAATATGCATATTGCAACTGTATCAGGTAGATACTATTCTATGGATAGAGACAATAGATGGGAAAGAATAAAACTGACATATGATGCAATGGTAAATGGAGTGGGAGAATTATCATCAAATTTGATAGCTTCTATCCAAGCTTCTTATGATAATTCCATTACTGATGAGTTTATTAGCCCAATTGTCCATATAAATCATAAGGGTATGCCACATGGTACTATTAAAGATGGAGATGTTCTATTTTCATTTAATTATAGATCAGATAGAATGAGACAACTTTCTCGCGTTCTTACACAGGAAGATATTCAAAATTATCAAATGAGAAAAAAAAATATTTCTTATTTAACAATGACAAATTATGATTCTACATTTGATGGAATTAAGGTCCTCTTTGATAAGGAAAATCTTCGAAATACATTGGGAGAAGTACTAGAAAAAAATAATAAAATTCAACTAAGAATAGCTGAAACTGAAAAGTACCCTCATGTTACTTTTTTCTTTTCTGGAGGTAGGGAAAAGGAGTTTGATAAAGAATTTAGAATTTTATGTAATTCCCCAAAAGTTGCTACTTATGATTTGAAACCAGAGATGAGTGCTTTAGAAGTTTCTACTAAATTTATTGATGAAGTGAATAATAATTCTTTTGACTTTGCATGTTTAAATTTTGCAAATCCAGATATGGTTGGACATACGGGAGATTTTAATGCTGCAGTTAAAGCATGTGAGACCGTTGATAAAGAAGCGTCTAAAATAGCAGATATTGCTATGAAAAATGGATATACTATTTTAGTGACAGCTGATCATGGAAATGCTGAGTTAATGGTCAATATTGATGGTTCACCACATACTTATCATACAACAAACTTGGTTCCATTTGTACTACTATCTGATAATAAAGAAATTCAATTAAAAGATGGTAAGTTAGGTGATATAGCACCAACTGTACTTGATATAATGAATATAGAAATTCCTCAGCAGATGACAGGGGTATCATTAATAAAATAATCTAATTATGTTTAAGTTGTTATTTATATATTCGCATTTATTAATATTAATAATATGATTAAAAAAATATTCCTTCTTAGTCTTGTTTTGTTTTATAGCTGTAGTGAAGCTGAAAATTTACATATTGTTGATCCTGTTGATATGGAATTTAATATAGCATTAGAAAAGTGGAATAATAAAGCCATTAATTCTTATACTTTTGATTTATCGGTTTCTTGTTATTGTATGTTTGAATCAATGCCACCTTGGACAATAAAAGTTGTAAATAATAAATTAAAAACTATAGATGGGAAAGATGTGAACGAACAACAATTAGAAAACGAGTATTGGTTTGCACTAACTATTGGGGAGCTATTTACAATTATAGAAAATAAATTAAGTACTAATCCATTTATATACACTTCTAAGTATGACAGTGAATACGGGTTTCCAGTAGAGATTTACTTTGATATGGAAGAGATGATGGTCGATGAGGAAATTGGCTATTGGATATCTTCTTTTAAAATAAATTAAAATAATTATGAATAAATTTTTCAAATATTTTGTTACGTTTTTGTGTCTATCTTTTGCTTTATTTAGTTGTGATTCTGATGAAACTCCAGAGACGCCATGTCTAGCTGATTCCAATCCTGATTTAATATGTATAGAAATATATGAACCAGTGTGTGGTTGTGATGATATTACTTATTCTAATTCTTGTTATGCTAAAAGAGCAGGTGTAGTATCTTGGACTGAAGGAGAATGTAAAAACTAATCCATTTTATGCAGAAACTAGTGTTATGCTCTTTTATTTTTTTAATTATTTCTTGTCAAGAAAAACCTTCTAATAATTTTATTGACTTAACTACTCCAAAAAGAATTGATGATTATTCTAAATTAATATGGAGCGATGAATTTAATGGAAAAGTACTTAACAAAAAAAAGTGGGACATAGAAGAAACTCCTGACTTAAGAAATGTTGGAGGAAATCATGAACTCCAGTATTATGTAGATAGTCCTCAAAATTTATTTATAGGTAATAATGAAAAAAATAGTGTTTTATTTATTAAACCTATTAATGTATTTAACGAGTATGTAACATCTTCTAAAATTACAACCTTGGATAAATTTCACTTTACTTATGGTAAAATTAAAGCCAGAATTAAAGCTCCATCTGGAGCAGGAGTATGGCCAGCTTTTTGGGCAATGGGTGTTGATAATAGACTTCCTGGAATGGCTTGGCCATTAGCTGGTGAAATAGATATCATGGAAATTTGGGGAGATGATAAGAATGAAGAATTTTCTACAAGTGAACTATATGGAACAATTCACTATGGTGATAAATGGCCTAATAATCAATTTTCAGGACCAACTACTAGAAAAATTAATGGAAAGGTCATACCTGATTTTGGATCTGATTATCATATTTATGAAGTTAATTGGACTGCTGATACAATTTCATGGAGTGTAGATGGATTTAAATATGGTAGTGTAGCATTAGGAAGTACAGGAGTCGCTGGTTCTTCAGAATATAAAAATGCAGCATTTAATAATAATTTTTATTTAATACTAAATGTTGCTATTGGGGGGTCTTCATTTTATAATAAAATAAAGAATCAAAAGTTATTAGATGTACTTAAAGGTTCAGATTATAAAGAAAAAATGAACGTAATCAATTTTGATAATTCTACAATGCAAGTGGACTGGGTAAGAATTTTTTCAAACTAAAGATTTTCTTACGCATTCTGAGTATATCCTTCAAGGAAGTCTATAAATAAATTTATTATATCTAAGTAAAGATTTATGGCAATATCAATTGTGGTTTTCCAAGATTCATCACCTCTGGAAACGGCTTTTTCTAGTCTATTAAAATCAAAAACTAAATAGAGACTAAAGATTACAATCCCAGCGTAGGATAGGTATAATCTTTTACAGTTGATTTGAAAATGAAAGCATTTAGAAAAATAAGGATTAGAAGTGCCTATAATGAAATTAATAAAAAAGTCCAAGAAATACAAAATCAATATCAGTTATATAAACAACTAATAGAGGTATAAAAACGGATGAGGTAGTAGCTATGAATGCTTGATAAACAACATTTTTCCATTGCTGAATGTGTGGATATTTATCATTTAAAAGCATCTTCTCTTTAAAATTTTTCCTGATCGGGTGCATTTTATCTGAATCTTCTTCAAAAATTATGGAAGGTTCTTTTTCATAAAAAAACCCAGTTCTCTTATTATCTTTTAAACCAAAAAATTTATCAATAAATGATTTATTTTTATTATCCTCTAAATATTGAGATTTAACTCCAATTGCTTTTAGATATTAACAAAATTTAAATTTTTATTCCAATAAATGCTATTCCAGGCCCCAAATCCCAACCAACAAATCCTGAAAATATTCCAACACAAATAATATTAGTTGGGTATTGACCAGCAAAAATAAAACTAAGAAATAAAAATAAAAATGATTCAAATACTGTAATTAATGCTTCAGAAGTGGTTTCATATGCTTTATTTATTCTTGTAAAGATGGTTGTTATTATTAACATTCCCCCTAGAAGAGTAAAAGCCCTAACTAATAATAATTCTTCCATTTTTAAAATTATTAAACTTGTGGGTTATACTGGATTCGAACCAGTGACTCCTGCCCTGTCAAGGCAGTGCTCTGAACCAACTGAGCTAATAACCCATAATTTAAAATTAATTAAATAATAATTAGTAATAATCCTTAAACTCTATTGAAATAGATACTTTCTTTAAATTTGTGTTATAATGTCAAAAGGTAAATTTATTTCTATTGTTATTTTGTTAGTAATTTCTTTACTAGCTATTCTCTTTTTTCAATTTAATTGGATCTCTGATATCAATAAATTGAATAGTGACAGATTTGATAAAGATATTAAAGATGTTTTGTTTGATGTTAATAGAAGGCTTGAAGAAAAAGAAATAATAAATCTAACAAAGGATAATTTACAGGCACAATTTAAAATAAATAGAAGTACAGAAAGCGGCCAGATTGAGTTAATTGAAAGTACATTTATCAAGAAAACAATTGATGAAGATGATATAAATAAAGGAGTTAAATCAAATTCTTTACAGTTTGATATAGAGTCTGGAAGTAATATTGAATCAGGGAACACTTCATCAGAAATAAATGCTTCTATTTTAGTTGAAAATATGGATGATTTTAAAATTGACTCTACTTTGCAAAGAGAGATTGATAAGGTATTAAACAAATCAGAAATGATTCAAATAGTTTTAAATAAACTATTGACTAATGATAGATCTATAAAGTCAGATTTAGATGTTACTGGTATAGAAAAGATGATTTCTTTAGAGTTATTTAAAAGAAATATAAATGTTGATTTTGAGTTTGTAGTTTTTAATATTTTATCAAAAGAAATTACTTTATCTAACTCAAAAAATATTGAAATATTTAGCTCTGATTATAAAATCGATTTGTATCAAAATGACTTAATTGATTCAGATTTAGAGTTACAGCTTTATTTCCCTAATAAAGATACTTATGTGATGAAGGGATCTCAATGGAGTTTTTTTTTCTCTATAGTTTTTATAATTATTATAATTTTATGCTTTTATTATGTGGTTCTTAAAGTATTTGAACAAAAGAAATTGTCTGATATTAAAAATGAGTTTATTGATAACATGACCCATGAATTAAAGACTCCTATATCAACAATTTCTTTGGCTTGTGAAGCTCTGATGGATGAAGAAATAAAAAAATCATCTACAAATAATGATAAGTATATTGGAATTATTGACGATGAAAACAAGAGATTAAGCAGTCAAGTTGAAAGGGTTCTACAAATAGCATCTTTAGAAAAAGGAAATGTAAAATTAAATTTTAAATCACTTGATATGCATTTAATAATTCAGAAAGCTATAGATATCATAAGTTTTAAAATAGAAAAAAGAAATGGTTCAATTTCTTATAGCTTAGATGCTAAGAATTTTATAATTGATGGGAATGCAGTTCATTTATTAAATGTATATAATAATTTATTTGATAATGCTAATAAGTACTGCAATAAAACACCTGATATTAGAATAAAAACATACAATAAAGACAATAAATTATGTGTTGAAATTTCTGATAATGGAATAGGAATAAGTAAAGGAAGTATCAAGAGAATTTTTGATAAATTTTATAGAGAACCTCAAGGAAATATTCACAATGTAAAAGGATTTGGATTGGGTTTGTCTTATGTCAAAAATATGCTAGATAAACATCATGCTTTCGTTGATGTTAAGAGCACGAAAAATAAAGGTTCTTTATTTTTAATTAAATTTAATTATGTTAATGGATAATAATAAAATTTTAATTGTTGAAGACGATCCTAATTTGGGTAAGGTTTTAGTGGATTACTTATTAATGAAAGGTTTTGAAACTGATATTGCTGAAAATGGTGAAGTAGGATTATCAAACTTTTTAAGTCAATCGTATGATCTTGTTGTTTTAGATATTATGATGCCTAAAAAAGATGGTTTTTCTTTAGCTCAGGACATTAGAAAAATTAATAAAAAAATTCCTATAATTTTTTTAAGTGCAAAGTCTCAAAAAGAAAATATTTTAAAAGCTTTTAAAATTGGAGCAGATGATTATTTAACTAAACCTTTTAGTATTGATGAATTATTGGTTAGAATTAAAGCCATTCAAAAAAGATTGCCTCAAAAAGAAGTGGTTAAACTAGAAGATGAGTTTAGTTTTGGAAATTTTCTATTTTATAATAAGCAGAATCTACTTGTTCATGGAAATAGTAAAATTAATTTAACAACTAAGGAAAATGAATTATTAAAGTTATTTTGTTTGAATATAAATGAACGAGTTGATAGAAATCATGCATTAATAAAAATTTGGGGCGATGATTCATATTATAATGCTAGAAGTATGGACGTCTATATAGCTAAATTGAGAAAATATTTAAGTAGTAATGATAATATTCAAATACAAACAATTCATGGCTATGGTTTTAAGTTGATGATTTTAGACTAATTTAGTTGTTTTATAATTTTTTTTTAGTTATTTATTAGACATGAAATTAGTAGCATCTATTTATATTAAAAAGAACAAAACTGTTGGAATGAAATCTGGTGATTTTAGAACTTTAAAAATTTATGATAACAGTCCTGTAGATACATTAATGAGATTTGAAGATATTGGGGTTAAAGAAATATATATGGTTGATTTAGATTCAGCAAAAACTACAAAAAAAAATAATTTTATTTTATTAGAAATGTTAAGTCAATTTTCAAATATGAATATCAATTATTCAGGAGGATTAAGAACTACTAGTCAAATAAGTTCTGCTTTCAATGCTGGAGCTAATTCTATTACATTAGGAACACTTCCAGTTTACAAAAAGAATATGTTTTTAGATTGTTTGATGACTTGGGGCCATAAGAAAATCGTTTTGGCAGCTGATACATTAAATAACCATCTTAAAATAAATGGTTGGAAAAACAATACTAAAATAAATGTTTTTGATCATATAGACTACTTTCATAATAAAGGATTAAAAAATATAAAGGTTACAGATATAGAAAGAGATGGAACCTTAAAAGGTCCTCCTTTAAATTTATATAAAAAAGTATTGAAAAAATTTCCTAAAATTAATTTGACTGTTGGAGGCGGTATAAGGAATATAAATGATATTTTTAAATTAAAAGAATTAGGTATTCAGAATGCAATCTTTGGAAAAGCATTTTATGAAGGAAAAATTTCAATCGATGATGTTAAAAATTTTATAAATAGTTAAACTTATTTATTAATTTTATCTTATAAACAAAAATTCAATTTATATGGCAACAGTATCAATAGTTATGGGAAGTAAATCAGATTTATCAGTTATGCAAGAAGCATCTAAAATTTTGGATTTTTTTAAGATAGAAAATGATATTTCAATTATGTCAGCTCATAGGACTCCTAAAAGAGCTGCAGAATTTTCTGAAAATTCTGTAAAAAATGGAGTTAAAGTTATTATTGCTGGCGCGGGTGGAGCTGCACATTTAGCAGGAGTGATGGCTTCTTTAACTACAATTCCAGTTATTGGAGTACCTATTAGAAGTTCAAACTCAATAGATGGATTGGATTCTTTGCTTTCAACAGTCCAAATGCCAAGTGGAATTCCTGTTGCAACAGTAGCAATAGATGCTGCGAAAAATGCAGGCATATTGGCTGCGCAAATTTTAGGAACCTCAAATAAAGATATATCAAATGTATTAAGTAAATTCAAAAGTGATTTAGCTCTTAAGGTTGAAAAAGATAATTCAGAGTTGTAACTAATACTTAATGAATAATTTATTTTTAAAGTCTGATTTTAAAAATCAAAATAATAATTTTCTTTCAGATATAATAATCTCTGATTTAGATGAGGGTCTAAATAAAAATAAATTGAAATTTAGGTTTCCTCCTGAGCCTAATGGGTATTTACATATTGGTCATGCAAAGTCTATAGTTTTAAATTTTGGATTAGCTATAAAATTTGGTGGATTAGTTAATTTAAGATTTGATGATACCAATCCTCAAAATGAAGATGTTGAATTTATTGAACCAATAAAAAGTGATATAAAATGGCTGGGATTTACATATAATTCTGAATGCTATGCGTCTGATTATTTTGATACTTTATATGATTGGGCTGTTTTTTTGATTAAAAATAATCATGCTTATGTTGATGATCAAAATCAAGAACAGATCTCGTTACAAAAAGGTACTCCTACAATCCCAGGAAAATCAAGTTTTTTTAGAAATAGAGATATAGAGGAAAATTTAAATCTTTTTCAGAAAATGAAAAATGGAGATTTTAATCCAGGTGACTGTGTTTTAAGGGCTAAAATAGACATGAGTTCCTCAAACATGCACATGAGAGATCCAATAATGTATAGAATTATGAATACATTTCATCATAGAACTGGAGATAAATGGAAAATTTATCCGACTTACGATTGGACACATGGTCAGTCTGATTTTATTGAATCTATTTCTCATTCATTGTGTACTTTAGAATTTGAAGTACATCGTGAATTATATGACTGGTTTATAAGTAAAATACCTAAAGGAAAATCTTTATTACCTAAGCAAAGAGAATTTGCAAGACTTAATTTATCCTATACTGTTATGAGTAAAAGGAAGCTTTCTGAGTTAGTTGATTTGAAGTTAGTTTCTGGATGGGATGACCCACGAATGCCTACGATTTGTGGTTTAAGGAGAAGAGGAATTCCTCCAGTTTCAATTGTTAATTTTTGTAATAAAATAGGTATAGCTAAAAGAGAAAATATTATTGATTATGCACTTCTTGAGTATTGTGCAAGAGAAACACTTAATAAAATTTCAAAAAGAGTAATGGTGGTACTTGATCCTATAGAATTAGAAATAGAAAATTATATTGAAAATAAAGAGGAGTTTCTTCAAGCGGAAAATAACCCAGAAGATGAAAACTATGGGTATAGAGAAATTCCATTTTCTAAAAATATTTATATAGAAAGAGAAGATTTTAAAGAAGAAGCTAATAGAAAGTTTTTTAGGCTTACTATTGGAAAAGAAGTTAGACTCAAAAATGCCTATATAATTAAAGGTAAATCGGTCGAAAAAAACAGTAAAGGTCAGATTAAAAAAATTTATTGTACCTATGATCCATTATCTAAAAGTGCTTCAGGATCCCCTGAAAGCTCAAGAAAAATAAAAGGTACCATACACTGGGTATCTAAATCAAAAGCCACTAAAATTGAGGTTAGTATATATGATAGACTTTTTAATATAGAATCTCCTGACGAATCTTCTGATGTTGATTTTAAATCACATATTAATAAAAATTCTTTTATTTCATTGAAAAATGTTTTAGCTGAACCATCTATTAAAAATGCTTCTAAAGATGATTATTTTCAGTTTCAGAGAAAAGGTTATTTTAAGTTAGATTCTGAAGAAAAAAATCATTTAATTTTCAATAGATCAGTAACTTTGAGGGATACATGGAAAAAAAATATTTAATAGTATAAAAATTCATATAACTTTTAATCATAAAACAAGTATAATTTAATTAAATCGTATAATTATGGACACAAAAAAAATTGAATTAATTGGCGATAATCATGAATATTTTAATTTAGAAACACCGTTGAAAGACAATGCTTTTGAAAAAAGCAATTATGAAAAAATAGAAATTATTCAAAATCATTTTAAAATAATTATGGATGAGTTAGGTCTTGATTTAAATGATGATAGTTTAAAAGGAACTCCTAGTAGAGTTGCTAAGATGTTTGTTAATGAAATCTTTAAAGGATTAGACCCTATTAATAAACCTAAAATATCCTTGTTTGAAAACAAGTATAATTATAATAAAATGTTAATAGAAAAAAATATTAATCTTAGAACAACTTGTGAACATCATTTTTTACCTATTATTGGTAGAGCACATGTTACTTATATTTCAAGTGGAAAAGTAATAGGATTGTCAAAATTAAATAGGATAGTAAATTATTTTGCTGAAAGACCACAGGTTCAAGAGAGACTTACCACACAGATATATAATGAATTGACTAAAGTTTTAAATACGGAAAGTGTAATGGTTGTTATAGAGGCAAAACATTTGTGTGTTTCTTCTAGAGGTATAAAAGATGATTCAAGTACAACCATAACAGAAATGTATGGAGGAGATTTTAATATTTATAATAAAAGAAATGAGTTTTATAAACTATTAAATTCAATCAAGATATAATCAGCTAACATAGTCTTCTAGGTAACTATACTTTTTGGTTAACTTTCCATCTTTTATTATTGTTCCATTTTCTAATATTGTAGATTTTTTATTTGATAACAATAGAGGTATAATTTTTTTGTTGATTATATCGCCAAAAAATATTGAAGCATCTTTTGGTAATTCTGAAGGTAAATTATCAACAGCCATAATTGTTATATTATTTTTTTTGCTAAAAGCATTTTCTAATTTTTTTGTTAGAGGATTATAGTCATAAAAAGGATTTTCTATTGTTGTTGATTTTTTTGTGCATGGAATTGAACCATCTATATCACAGCTTATATCTCCAATAATTTTAGTTTTAAAATTTTTATGTTTTATAAAATTTTCTTCAAATAATTTTGGGGATTTAGGATCCCAGTAAGCCGCATTAATTAAAATATCAGTTTCATTACTATATTTATAGAAATTTGATTCAAATAATTTTGGGTTTTTAAAATAATCGGTTTCTAAAAAATTTTTATTATTTGCTTTCTTAATGTAGTCAGTTACTTTTAGTTGACAATATACTGGAAGTGAATGTTTTTTATTTATATATTCATTAGTAGTTATTTTTCTTATCTTAAAAAGATCCAGTAGTAGTATAGCTCCTTCAGCAACTTTTCCATTTCCAATTATTAAAATTTTAATAGGTTCATTGATATGTATTTTTTTTATTACATTTTTTAAATTTTTAAAATCTCTATATTTGGAAAGTCTATCTAATTTTATTTTTTTTGATTTTTTCCCATAAGCTAATAATGAATTATATGCACCCGCAATCCCTGCAAATTTTCCAAATGCAATGATTCTTAACTTGTTTTCAACTAAGCATTCATAATCAATTAGTGTTATTTTTTTTTTGATAATTTCTTTTATTAATTTTTTATTTTGAGGTTGTTTTTTTATTGTATGTGAAAAGAAAAAGTACGTTTTATTTTTAATAAGATTTTTTATTGGAACTTCTTTAATTCCAAAAATAACATCACAATCACTTAGATTTTCAACTATTGCAATTTCATGTTTTCGATAATCGGAATCAGAGAAGCATCTTACATCACTTGATTGGCAGACTATACTAATCCCTTCTTTTTTAATTAATAGAGCTTGAGAAGGCGAAAATGGAGTTCTATTATCTTTTGGTATTTTATTTTCTTTTATTATTCCTATTTTCATCATTAATTATTTTTATGTTTTTTTTAATTCTTTTTATTGTTTTTGAGTTATCTAGAATTTTAATAATGGAGAAAAGATCAGGCCCGCTACTTTTACCAGTAATACTGAGTCTTAAAGCTTGCATTCCTATTCCAATTTTAATTTTATTTTTATTTAATAAATTAAAATAATATTCTTTTATTTTTTCAGGTAGAATGTTATTATTCTTTTCAACATATTCTACTAATATTTTTAAAACCTCATTAATATTTTTAGACCACTTTGTTTCAATAAAATTATTTTTTATAATTTTTGTTTCATCAAGAATATCATTTGCTTCTTTAATTATATCATTTTTGAAAATTAATCTCCCTTTTGTAAGTGTTATTATTTCATTTAATATTTTTTTGTTAACTTTTTTATTCTTTAATTTTTTTTCTAATATTTCAATAAATACTTCATTATTTAATTTTTTAACATACTCTTGATTAAACCATTTAGCTTTTTCTATATCATATTTTGCGCCAGATTTATTTATTCTTTTAATAGAGAATGTGTCTATTAAATTTTTAAAAGAAATTATTTCATTTTCATTTCCTGGGTTCCATCCTATAAGAGATATGAAATTTATTAGTGCCGTAGATTCATAACCTAGTTCTTTAAAGCCTAAAATTTTCTTAGCTTTATTATCCTCTACCCATTTAATTGGATATACTGGAAATCCATATTTTTCTCCATCTCTTTTACTCAGTTTACCATTACCAGTGGGTTTAAGTATTAATGGTAAATGTGCAAATTTTGGTTTTTCCCAATCGAATGCATTATATAATTCGACGTGTAGAGCTAATGAAGGAAGCCATTCTTCACCTCTAATCACATGTGAAATATTCATCAGGTGATCATCAATCACATTTGCTAAGTGGTAAGTAGGCATTCCATCACTTTTAAATATTACTTTATCATCTAAATGATTAAGATCAACCTTTATTGATCCTCTTATTTCATCATAAATGTTTAATTCATTTTTTGTATTTCCTGATTCTACAGTTTTAAACCTAATGACGTATTCTTTTTCTTTTATTAATTTTTGAATTTTAGTTTCATCAATATTTAGTGAATTATCAAGTTTATCCCTATTATGCCAGTTGTATATAAAAGTTTTTCCTTTAATTTCATGTCTTTTTCTTTCGTGATTTAAATTTTCTTTCAAATCAAAAGCATAATATGCATGACCTGATTTTATTAATTGAGAAACATATTCTTTATAAGTTTTTTTTCTTTCAGACTGTCTATATGGACCGTATTTTCCTGGATTATCCGGACTTTCATCTGGAATTATACCACACCATTTAAGTGATTTGACAATATGTTTTTCAGCATTTTTATTAAATCTATTTAGGTCAGTATCTTCAATTCTTAATATAAATTTTCCTTTTAATTTTTTTGAAATTAAATAGTTATATAATGCTGTTCTTAGACCGCCTATATGTAGTGGTCCTGTGGGGCTTGGCGCAAATCTAAGTCTAATTTTATTTGACATCTAGTCTTTAATAGCAATGCATGATATTTCAACATTTACATTAAGAGGTAACTGTGATACTTGAACGGTTTCTCTAGCTGGAGGTATGCAATTTTCAAAATATTTTCCATATTCTGTATTTACGTTAACAAAATCATTCATGTCTTTTAAAAAAATTGTTGTTTTTACTACATTTTCAAAATTCATTTTTCCTTCTTTTAGAATTTTTTTTAAATTTTCCATAACCTGTATTGTTTCTTGTTTTATTCCAGACTCAATTAAGTTTCCAGTTTCTGGGTTTATTGGAATTTGTCCTGAAACAAAAAGAAGATTATTATATTGTATCGCTTGATTATAAGGACCTATTGGTAGCGGAGCTTTTTTAGTTAATATGGCTTTTTTCATTATTATTATTTGTTTTTTTAAGTATACAATTTACACTTTTATTTTTTTTGTAAAAAGTTTTCGGCTATCATACATCTTGCTCCACCACCCCCAAGTTTTTCAATTAGTTGGAGTTCACTATGCAATAGTTTATTATATGTTTCGAGTATTTTTCTTTGATTATTTGTTAGACTTTTAAATGCTCTAGAGCTCATAATTAAAAATTTTTCATTTTTTATATTTTTTACTTGAAGCATATTACCCACAAAATTTTGACATTGTTCTTCAGTAATTTCAATAATAATTTTATTTGTTTTTATAAGTGATTTTTTTAATGACTTTTTTTCATTTTCATTATCTATGCTAGCTAAGCAAACTATAGCATATTGTTCACCAATACACATCATTACATTTGTATGGTATATAAGTTTCCTATTTTTTTTATATGTTTGATACGCTTTAAATGATATTGGTTTGTAATTATTTTTTTTACAGAAATAATTCAATACATCTTTTGATGTTCTTGATGATATTGCCGCATAACATATTCTATTTTGTCTATCCAGAATCATACTGCCTGTTCCTTCTAAAAATTTATTTTCATTTTCATATTTAGATAAGTCTATAATTTCATTTATTTTGTATCCTTTATTTTTTAGAGTATCAATAATGTCTTTTCTTTTTTCTTTTCTTCTATTTTTAGAATACATAGGGTAAATTATTATTTTTCCATTTTCATGAAAACTTATCCAATTATTTGGAAAAACACTATCTGTAGTTTTAACATTTTTTTTATCTTCGAAAACTTCAATTTCAATTTTTTCTTTTTTAATTACTTTTAATAAATTATTAAATTCATTACGAACTTTTCTTTGAATTGTTAAAGTACTTATGTTTGTTTCTTTTTTTTGAAAATAATTATCTTTAGCCGTTTCAACATTGTAGTTAAAATGTTTTGGTCTTATCATTATTAAATTTGATGTTATTTGTGTAAAGTTCATATTTTTATTAATTTTTTATTTATTTTCTTTGAAATATCATGTTTTATTATCTTTTTTTTAATTTTTAATTTTATGTATCCTATAATGTACCCTTATTTATTTTACGATAACTAAGTAGATTACCTTTTTTAAATAAATTGTTTTTGTTTCTTTTTCCTGATTTTTTTATCCTTATATTATTAATTATTTTTTCATTTTCAATAAATTCATTATTCTCCATATAGCTATAATTTTCTTTTGTTTTATAAATACTACTATGCCCTAATGCAGCTGATACTTTATATATATTTTTGGTTTCATTAAATAAATCAAAAGCATAATTGTTTATTGAGTCATTATATTTTTTATTTTGATTTATTCCACATATTTCCATCCATTGTTTAAATATTTTAGTTCTGTTTGATTGTTTTTCTGGTAATCTAAATACGAATTCATTATCTGATTTTCTTTTTCCTAACATTTCTCTAATGAATACAGGAAATGAATTCACTAGATTTAAATTTTCTTGGTTATTAAGCTTATAGTAATGAGTTTCCTTCTTATTATTTTTTATACTATAAATGTTCTTCCACTTCAACTTTGTAATACTTCCTATTTTTAATCCTGTATTATATGAAAAAAAGAAAGCTTTTTTAAAATCTTTCCATTTTTCAGGTAATGTCTTTGATAAGATATCTATTTCCTTATTTGTAAACATCATTATTTTTTTTGTTCTTTTTGAAAATTTAATTCCACCTACTTTTGGGTATTTACATAGGTTATTTTCATTTAATTGTATTAGTACCTTTTTGAAGTTATTCCAGTATTTTGATGCAGTGGTCCCTTTTATTTTTTCATTTATAATTTCTTTTTCAATTTCAGATTTCAATTTTTCAAGGTAGACTTTATTTATACTATTTATTTTTTTTGACTTTATATCTATATCAATTTTTTGTATAAAATTAAAAATTGCATTTGTATTTTTAATTTTAGAATATTTTTTAAAAATATATTCAAATTCATCGTTGATATTATTCTCAAATGTTATTGTCTCTCTATTATTTTCTATATCATCTATCTTTCTTCTTATAATTTCATCATAAGCTCTTTTTACATTACTATTATGTTGAATTTGATTTGTATTTTTAGGTTTAATCCATTCCCAAAGTTTTAAACTTTCTACTTTCGCTTTATTTTGATTTACTCTATATCTGATGTATAATCTATTTTTTTCTTTTTTTACATTTCTTCTTCTCCAAATTTGAATTTTCATACACGTATCCTAATATGTATCCTTATTTTTTTATTAAAATTAACGTATTTATGTGATTTATGAAGTATTATGATAATCTTTCTAATGGTAAAGTACTACATCTTAATAACCCACCAAATTTTGATGTTTCTCTATAATTAATTTTTTCTATTATAAATCCAAGCTTTTTTAGCTCATTATTTAATCTTTTGAAAGTTATATCAGAGACAATGGTTTTATTATTAATTGAAAAAATATTTGCACATCCTTCATACATTTCTTCTTTATCTATTTTTATCAAATTTTCTTTTCCAAAAATTTTATGTATTAGTTTAATATCTTTTTTATCGGATAACCCTTCTTCATATATTATTAATTTATTCTTTCCTACGGGTTGCATTGTACAGTCAAGATGTAGTATGCTTTTTTTAGGATTGATATCATCTTTAATTAATTTTATTCCTATGATGTTTTTATTAGGGAATAATTTTTGAATGTATTCAATTGAGTTTCTTGTTGTCCTAGATACTTTTAGATTTTTATCACTTTCTTTTTCAGTATAACCTATAAAAATATACTTATTATAAAGAATAACATCTCCTCCTTCTATTTTTATATTACTAGGTATGTATATTTTTTGTTTATCATCTAATTGATTAATTATTGATTTTATTCCTTTTTTTTCTTTATTTCTTTCTTTAATTATTTCTGGGATAAAGAACTTATTTTCAATTACAAAAGATATGTCTCTAGTAAAAATTTGATCTAAGTTTTTAATATTATTTTTAGGTCTAAGTACATTAACATTATGTTTTCTTAATATTTTTTTAAAATTATCTATTTCTTTAATACAATTTTTTTCTTTTGGATAACTATTATTTATAATATGATATTTAGTTTTTGGGTCAATGCATTTATCTAATGTAGGGATTTCTCCTAAATCATTTGCTATTCCTAATACAACAGAAACTAAAGTATCTGTTTCATTTTTTATATTAAGATTCATAATTATATCCCTGTAGGAAATTCTACTTCAAGATATTTTTTAGGCTCAATTAATGCATTTAAGATCTTAAATTTTAAAAATTTACTCATTTTTTTATCTCCTACTTTTGCCCTAAGAGTTATAGAATCTAAGCCTTTAATTGTAAAAATATCAGCATTTTTTTCAAATGTAAAATTTGTAAAATTTTCTAAAATTAAGTCTGCACTACAATTATTTTTTATTTCAATACTTAGTATTGAGCTTTCCCCATCTTCAGAATATCCCTGATTTACTTTACCCATTATAGAAACTTCTATACTTTTTTCAATAAGTGGTTTTAGATTAGCTTCTTTCCCTATTAGTAAATCATTATAATAAACCACTGTTCTTCCATCAAAAAGAGCATTTTTAATATCAGATAATTTTTTACTTTTTGAGAAGATTAGAGTTACGGGCCGGTGTCCATATTTAGGTATTTCAAATGTCCAGTCAATTAGCCCATGTACATCTGAATTTCCCATTATAGTTAGATTATTATCTAGTGCAATTTGAAAAGCTTCTTCTGAATAATATATTTCATTTACTACTTCAATACCATGTAAATAATTATTTGATATTAAAAAGTTATGGAACTCATCAAGTCTGGCAATACCATCACTTCTTTGTGCTGACCAAGCTGGATGATTCCAAAATAAAAAAGCTTTTTGTTTATTTGCTTCTAGAATACCACTCAGTGAATCATCATGTAACAAAGTATTAGCATCTTCAATAAAAACAGCATTTATATGGCCAGGAGGCATGCTTCTTGTTATTTCTTGTCCATTTAGTACAACTAATTTATTTTCATTTTCAATATTAGAATTAAAATTATCAGCATATCTTTTAGTTAAATGATATGCTCTATTTCTATCTAAATGTGGTATGTCTTCAAGATGTGGCTGGTATTCTAAATGTTCAGTCATAGAAATAACATCAACTCCATCATATATTGCTTCATCTACACGAATACTAGGCCATACAAGACCATCTGAAAAAACTGTATGTTGATGCAAGTCTGAAATAAGAGTTTGATAATCATCAATGTTTGGAAAAAAAAGTTTTCTGTCTTTATTGGTTTTGTTATTTGAAAGAATATTTTCTGAAGAAAATATAAAAAGTAATGTTATAAATGTTATTTTTAATGTGTTCATTTATTCAATAAAATAATAAATCAATTTAATCATTTAGAATGAAATATTTTTATTTTTTACTAATGATATTTTCAGTTTTTAGTTGTACTTCAACAAAATACTTAGTATCATATAATGGTTACCCTAAAGCACCTGATTATAAATATAAAAAGAATTGGGTAGCTTCAGCTAAAAAGGAAATTGATCTTCCAAAAAATTATATTGATTCGTTATCAGAGTTCAAATCAAAAGTTGATGTTTTTTATATTTATCCAACAGTTTATTACTCTGGTTATAATGGTAATTTATGGAATTCTAATACAGAAGATCCAAGTCATTATAAAATGGTTAGTTTATTAGCAATAAAAAATCAAGCTAGTGTTTTTTCAGGTCTAACTAATGTATATGCTCCTCTATATAGACAACTTTTTTATGATGGTTTAGTGTATCACAATACAAATGAATTATTAAATAAAATTGCTTTTGATCCAAAATTAAAAAATAATTTCAATACATATAAAAATGAAATTTATTCCTCATTATATAATTCATTACAGTTGTTTAGTTATGAAAACAATAAACTACGATCTTTTGCTAAGGAGTCTTATGATTTAGCTTACAATGATGTAAAAAGAGCATTTTTAAAATATTTAGAGTTAGAAAATCAAGATAAAAAAATCATATTGGCAGCTCATAGCCAAGGAACATTACATGCTATTAGATTACTTAAGGAAGTAATTTTACCAAACGAAAAAATAAAAAATAAATTAATTTTATCTTATTTAGTAGGAATGCCTGTAGAAAATAATTTTAAAAATTTTTACCCATGTGAAAACCCAGATGACATGAACTGCTATATGTCTTGGAATACATTTGGAAATAATTTTAATCCTTATGATAATGAAGTTTATGGTGATGTTTTGGCAACTAATCCGGTTACTTTTACTTCTGATTTTTCAGCTAATCAAATAATGGATCATAAAGGTATTTTGATACCAAGTTTTTTTCAATTATTTAAATATCAAATTTTTAAATTACCAATTAATAACCTTAGTTTAAAAAAGGAAAATTCAATAATTGTGAAGTCAGATAAAGGAAGTCTGCAAGTAAAAAAAATGAATATTCCATGGATAAAAATATTTGAAAAAGAAAGCTTCCATGCTGGTGATTATAACTTCTTTTGGCTAAATATTAGAGAAAATCTAAATTATAGACTTTCTAATTATTTTAATGAATAAAAAATTTTTATTCCTCTTCTTTTTTTCTTGTTTTTTAATAGTTTCTTGTAAGGATGAAGTATGCTGTGAGAAAATAGTTGAAAATGAAACATTTCTTGAGTTGGGTCATGATAAACCTTATATCAACGGAAGTGTTTATTACGGAAGAAATAAATACATTGAATATTATCCAGGAAACCTTCCAATAATTTTATCTGTACCCCATGGGGGTAATTTAATGCCTAATGAAATTAAAGACAGAACATATGGAACAAAAGTAAATGATACAAATACAAAAGGATTATCTATTGCTATTATGGATATATTAAATTTAAATTTTGGTAGTAGACCATATGTAATAATTAATAATTTAGATAGAAAAAAAATAGATGCCAATAGGGATAGCATTGAAGGTGTTCAAAAAAATATTTATGCTAAGCGAGCATGGGAAGAATATCATTATTATATAGAATATTCAAAAAATAAAATAATTCAAGATTTTAATTATGGATTATTTTTAGATATTCATGGGCATGGTATTAATCCAGATGGATTTTATGATTTAAGATCATGGTTAGGATATTTATTAAAAGGAGATGAATTAGATAAACCAGATTATGAATTAAATAATATATCCTATCAAAAAAAAAGTAGTATAAATACTCTAGTAACTATATCATCAGAAGATTTTGTTCAAGTTTTAAGAGGTGTTAATAGTTTTGGAAGTATGCTTGATAGTTTAGGATATAAGACTTTACCTAGTATAAATGATTTAAGCCCGGAAGGAATGAGATATTTTAGTGGTGGATATAATACCAATTTCCATGGTTCTTCTGAGAATGGTGGACAAATAAGCTCTATACAAATAGAGACTCCATACCCTGGAATTAGAGATAATAATTTTAATTGGAATAAATTTGGAGAAGCCCTTTCTGTTGTGCTCCAAAGGTATTTTAAACTACATTATGATATTGATTTATAAAATATGTAAAAAATCAAGGAATTCTATACTTACCATTAGGTAGTTTTTGAGGTATTTTATATGTAGGATTTGTTAATATTTTAAATATTCCAGAGTCAATATTTTCTACTTTTTCTTTTGTATTAAGCTTCCATTCTTCTTCTATTTCTTCAAGCCTTTCAGGATATTCTTGAGCTCCCATTATTGAAGTTAATGCCCAGTAAGTATATTCAGTAATCATACAATCATATTTACATGTTTTATCATAATATGAATACCATGCTGAATTTGGATAATTATTAGGTACAGTTTTAAAATAACCACCTCTAGCAATATCCATAGCATTTGCAATTTCAGAACCTTTATTTTCACCAAAAATATCTGGATATGCCTCAGAATATCCATAATGAGTTATAAGATGTAAAACCTCTTCCAATGTCGCATCAAACCTTGGGCTTCCATTTATAATTGAAATTTCATCATCATATAAATCTTGTAAATGAAAAGAACCTATAGGGGGAATTCTTATAGCTTTTTCATCTTCATCTTGAGCAATTAATAGCCAAGCTTTTTTATTTAACATAGCGTCAAGAACTTTTTGATTATCAATTACACCATCTTCATTATTATCAAGATATTCAGCCATTACTGAAGCTGCATGTAGTATTTTTTCATTACTTACATTTTCAGTAGCATATATTTTTATTCCAAAAACATTTGTTGTTTTACAAAAATATTTGAAGTAATTTTTATCTGATTCACTAACTCCAGTGATTTTAATATATTCTGTTCCATAGGCTAGATCTAGACAATTTTTATAATTATCCTGACAGGATAAAATAAAAATCAATAAAATAAAATAAGTTGTTTGTTTAATCATTTTAATTAAATAATCTTTTATTTTTTTTATACTTTATTTGAGTACTATAATATTGAGACGACGTTTCTTTTTTATCAAGTCTTGACTTATTAAATAGTGTAGGTATTTTTTTATTTTTTAATATAACATCTGATACCATTTCTCCAATTCCTGGACCCATTTTGAATCCATGACCAGAACTTCCAGATAAAACTATGATTTTTTTATTTTTATCATGTTTATTTATAATAAAATCTCCATCTAAACTGTTTTCATATTGACAAACCCTAGTCTCACTTATTGGTAATCCTGATAATTTTGGGAACCTTCTATAACAGTATTCTTTAACTCTTTTTACTAATTCAGGTTTTGGAATTCTGTCTGAGGTATCTGGATCAAATAATGTTGTTCTTTCATCATAAGCAATTTTAAATCCTTTATTTAAGTGAAAAGGAATTCCATAATATGAAGGGTTATCAGCATTAAGGTCTAACCAACAAGGCATATTCTGTAAGTTATAATCTTTTGCACTACTATTTGGTACAGAGAAATAATATACTTCTTGCCTGGATGTATATGTTATCTTTTCTAGAAAATTAGGTAAGAGTTTTCTATTCCAAGGGCCACATGCTATTACAAAATAATCAGCATTAAGATTTTTTCCATTGTAAGTAATTGAATTATTTTTATCTAGTTCTTCTTCATTAATTTTGACTTCTCCAATATTAATTTTTCCTCCATTTTTTTGATATTTTCTTACTACATTTTTACAACACCTACTCGCCATAAGAGCTCCAGCTTTTTTTTCAAAAAAAACTTGATTTATATCTTCAAAATTAATTTTTGGGTACATTTTTTTTGCTTTATTTATACTTATTTCTTTTAAAGAATGACCACAACTTTCAATGTGTTTAGCGGAGTTTGTTATATAGCTACTATCGTTTTGACTTACCATCCACAACATACCATTTTCATTATATAATTCTCTTTCACTTTCATTTGAAAGATTTTCCCAAAATTTAAAAGACTTGTTTGTTAAGTCGGTATATATTTTATCATCTCCATAGGATAACCTTATAATTCTAGATGCTCCACCAGATCCAGATCTTGCATTCCCTGGCCCCCACATATCATACAATTCAACTTCAGCACCTTTTTTTTGTAAAAAATATGCCGTGCATGCTCCCCATATTCCAGATCCTATTACATTAATTTTCATTTCTTATATGGTTTTTAAATCTTAATATAAATATAGATTTATTATTTTTATACTATGAAAAATTTTAAAATAATACAATCTTTTTGGGGCATAGGGATATTTGTTTTTTTGAACTTAATAGCAATGTATTTATATCCTGGTGGTACTATTCTGGATTCGAGCACGAATGGGTATTTATTTTTTTATAATTTTTTTAGTAATCTGGGTGAATGGATAGCTCAAAATGGTGAAGATAATTTTTATTCTGCTTCTCTTTTTAACTCTTCTTTACTTATTTTATCAATATCATATATGTTGTTTTATACCACTTATTATTCTTTTTTTTTAGAAGAGAAAAAAAGTAGATTATTAATTAAAATTTCATTTTTTTTAATTGTTTTGTCTTTAGTTTCTTTTGTTTTAGTTGCTATTTTCTCTGCTGAAGACTCAACTTTTGAGATGCATGTTTTTTTTGTTAAAGTTGCTTTTAGGTCTTTGATGTTATATTCTATTTTTCAAACTCTAGCAGTATATTATAATTCTGCTTCATCTAAAACTATGATATTTTCAAATATATTATTTACAATAATTCTTTTTTTGTTTATTATAGTAATGGAGTTTGGCCCTAATCCATTTGAAAATAATGAATCTCTTTTTATTCAGGTAATATCTCAAAAAATTATAGTATTTAGTATTTTACTATACTATTTTATTCAAAGCAAAGAAATTTTAATTTTAAGAAAATGAGATTTTTCTTTTTTCTTTTTTTTTTTTATTCTTGTACAAATAAGTATAGTTTTAGTGATAATGATTGGGCATATTATAGAGCTGATTATTCAGTATCTCACTATAAACCTTTCAATCAAATAAACACTTCTAATGTTAAGCAATTAAAAAAAGTTTGGGAATTTACTTCTGGAGATCATGATACTAATAATAGGTCTCAAATTCAATGTAATCCTTTAATTGTTGATGGTATTTTGTATGGTACTACTCCAAAAATGAAGTTAATTGCTTTAAATGCTGAGACAGGAAAAAACATATGGACTTTTGATCCTTATGAAGATGATTATAAAAAACATGGCACCGGAGTTAATAGAGGTTTAAATATTTTTAGAGATAAAAATGGAGATAGAATACTTTATGCAACTTTTTCAAAACTTTATTCAATAGATTCTAGAGATGGTACTTTAATAAAATCATTTGGTGATGATGGTATTGTAGATTTAAAAAAGGGTTTAGGTAAGAGTATAGATGATATGCTACTTGCGGCTAATACACCAGGGATAATTTTTGAAGATAAATTGATTTTGGGTCATAGAGCCTCTGAATCTATTGGTGCAGTTCCTGGTCATATTAGAGCTTTTAATATCTATTCTGGAAATATAGAATGGATTTTTCATACGATTCCCTTTCCTAATGAATATGGATACGACACATGGCCAAAAGATGCATATTTAAATTCTGGTGGAGCTAATGCATGGTCAGGATTTAGCCTAGATTTTGAAAATGAAATAGTTTACGTGCCTACTGGATCTGCAGCTTTTGATTATTATGGTGGTGACAGAGAAGGGGATAACTTATTTGCTAATTCAATAATTGCTCTAGATGCAAACAATGGTTCAAGATTATGGCATTATCAAGTTACTCATCATGATATATGGGATAGAGACTTACCTGCTGCACCTAATTTAGTTGATATTAAAGTTGGAAAAAAATATATTAAGGCCCTAGTACAAATAACAAAATCGGGATACCTTTTTGTACTAAATAGAATTACAGGAAAACCTATTTATCCTATTATTGAAAAAGTAGTTCCTAAATCAAAACTTGACGGTGAAAAATCTTCTGTTACTCAACCAGTACCCACAGTTTTTCCTGTTTTTTCTAGAAATAAATTAACGGAATTGGACTTTCCTATTAGGAGTAAAAAAGCTTATAGTTTTTCTAAACAATTATGGGAGAATAGAGTTTATGGAGAATTCGAACCACTTACCACTACAGGTAATATATTATTTCCTGGGTTAGATGGAGGTGGTGAATGGGGAGGTGCAGCTTTACATCCACACACAAATATTTTATATGTTAATTCCAATGAAATGCCATGGGACTTAAGAATGGAAAAAGTTGAAGGTAAGGCTTTAGGAGAAACTATTTATAAAACAGCATGTCTTTCGTGTCATGGTGAAAATTTAAAAGGAAATAAAGGTGTTTATTCTAATATACCCTCTTTGGTTAATATATCTGATAATATACCTATTGTTTCTATTAAGAATACTATCCAAAATGGAAAAGGTATGATGCCATCTTTTTCTAATTTAGATGCTAAAGAAATTAAATCAATTATTGATTTTATAACAAATGAAAATAATTCTGATACAACTAATAGATCTAGTTGGCCTTATCCTTATACATTTGCTGGATTTAATAAAATGTATGCAGAGGATGGTTATCCAGCTATAAAACCACCTTGGGGACAATTAACAGCAATCAATTTGAATGATCATGAAATTGTATGGCAAGTTCCTTTAGGTAATCATGATGAATTATCAATTGAGGGGTTTAATATTACTGGAACTGAAAATTATGGGGGTCCAATAGTGACAGATGGAGGCCTTGTAATAATAGCGGCAACTATGGATGAGAAATTAAGAATTTTTGATCAATTATCTGGAGAATTATTATGGGAAGATATTTTGCCTGCAGCAGGTTATGCAACACCATCAACATATATGGTAAATAATAAACAGTTTATTGTTATTGCTTGTGGTGGCGGAAAATTAGGAACAAAATCAGGTTCTTCTTATGTTGCTTATTCTATAGATTAAGCTTATTCAATAATTTATTTAATTCATTGAGACAAATTTTTCCATTTATATAAGAGGATGAATGAAATTCTTTAGTGAATTTATTTTTTTTAAAGTTCTCAATATTTGAAGATCTTATTCCTGATCCAGGCATAATTATAATTCTTCCACTACTTTTTTTAGATAAATAATTTATTAAATCTATTCCTTCTAGAGCTAATGTTTTTTGTCCACTAGTCAAAATTCTGTCAAAACCCATTTTTATAATATCCTCCATAGCCCCTTCAGGATTCTTTGTTTCATCAAAAGCTCTATGAAATGTTGTAGACATATTTCCACAATATGATTTTAGTTCTTTACAAACTTTAATATTAACATTATGATTTTTATCAAGAACTCCAAAAACTATCCCATCACATCCAATGTCCTTACAAAATTGAATGTTTTTTATCATTATTTTTAATTCCTCTTTATTATAATTAAAATCACCATCTCGTGGTCTTATAATAGGATGTATTGGGGTATTAAATTCTAATGATTTCTTTATATCTTTTTCTGATGGAGTTAACCCCCCTTTATTTTTATTGACACATAATTCAATTCTTTGAATATTATATTTCGAAATACTTCTTAAATCTTTAATATTAAAGACACATATTTCAAGATTATATTTCAACGTAATTATTCTTTGTAGTCAGTATAAAAAATTCTTAATATGAAGCTATTTTTATTTATAACTGCTTGATTGAATGAACTGACATCATCTGGAAAAACAACAAGTTTACTAGGATTCATATTTCCTTGAATTACTTCTTGAAAAAAAATGGTAGATGAACCTATGTATGATTTAGTAAATAAACTATCATATACATATTCTGCGTTTTCAGTATTTTCTCCATAATACGCATTGTCTTTTAATATAGCATTATCTGTCGGGTTTGTATAGATGCCTGTCGAATTAATTTTATTATTAGAATCAGCGAAATAGTAAATAGCTCTATTAGGAGGTTTTATATATGGAAAATCATTACTTTCAATGGGACCCATTGTTAGCTGAACCTTATTAAAAACAATACTACCAACGGTATCAATAAAAGAATAAAAATTCTTTAAATCAATAAATGGATATATTCCAGTTGATGATTGCCAGTAGATTAAATCATCGTTTGTATTAAATATTTGATTTTCTTCTATAGAATTTACATCTGATAATTTTGAATTTTCTCTTTTAGTTTCAAGATAACTGTAGTGTTTTATCAATGGTGAATTAAACCTAAAAACATACTTTAATGAATCTTTTATTGGAGAGTCATTTAATGGATAAGGATTATTGTAGTATAAAACAATTTTACTTTCTTCATCAAATAAATTAAACCCTACAATTAAAGTATTATTATCACCTGGGACTAAAGCCCACCCCCTTAATTGGTTTATTAATTCATTTTCTGATGCTCCATCTGCTATTCTACTTAAAAGAAACTTAGCATAGCTTTTTTTAATGGGTACTGCAATTGTTGTATCAAGGTTAGGTCTACCTACAAATCTCGTAAATCCAAGTAATCCTTTATTTCCTTCACTAATTGGAGTATATCTACTAGATAGATATAGACCACTTGTAAAAAGTGTATCTTCAATTTGTGTTACTGAAATTTCTTGTTCATCAACAAAATCAGTTCCATGATAACTAAACAATTTTAGATATAAAATTGCAGAATCAAGATTTGATGAATCGTTAGGTAAGTCTAAATAATAATTTTCTGTTGTAACATTAGGCTGTAAAATCTCAGTTATAGTTGAGCTAAACTGCGTGTAAGCTATTGCTTTAGTTTCTCCAAAAATAGGATCATTATATCTTCCGAAGTAAAGTTCTCCATCATCTGTCCTAATGCTATCATAATGAATATTAGATGCGTCTAATGGTATTTCAATATACTTTACAGATATTTTGTTTTGTTTATCTGATAAAATTTCATTTATTCCAACATCACTGATTTCATCACAAGAAAATAAAAATAAAGTGCAAAAAACTATAATTCTAACTAAGAATCTCATTGTATAATTTGAAGTGTGAATCTACAGAATTTTCATCATTATTAATTACAAAAATATTGTTATCTGAACTTGTTTCAGATAATAATATTTCTATTGGTTTATTCATTACATTTTTTGGTTTAATAATTGCATTTGAGTATTCTGAAGCAATTTTAATTAAACTATTATAATCTAATGATTTTAGAGATTTTAGCATAGATTTATCTATTTCTTCATCAATTATTTTATCTGCAAATTTTTTATTTAATTTTTCCTTGAAAGGATTTTCATAAATTGAAAAAATTGATTTTGTATTTTTAAAAATGTAATTTTCTTTATATGTTGTGTTTAGTAATAATGGAATTAAAGAAGTCATCCAGTCGTTGCAGTGAATGATATCTGGTGCCCAACCAAGTTTAATGACTGTTTCAAGTACTCCCTTGCAGAAAAAAATACATCTTTCATCGTTATCTTTATGAAATGTCCCGTTTTTTTTATTAAAAATCGTTTTTCTTTCAAAATAGTCTTCATTATCAATGAAATAAACTTGTAGTTTAGCAGAAGGAATTGATGCTACTTTTATAATTAATGGTTTTTCTTCATCTCCAACGGGAATATTCATACCAGATAAGCGAACTACTTCATGAAGTCTATTTTTTCTTTCATTTATACAACCGAATCTAGGAACTAATATTCTTATTTCAATTCCCTTTTCTTGCATTGCTTGTGGAAGTTTTCTAACTATATCAGAAACATAGGTATGATTTAAAAATGGTTTAATTTCTGAAGCAACGTAAAGAATTTTGAAAGTCTTAGCCATTTTTTTATGTGTATATTATTTAAATCACCAACAAATTTAAGTAAAATTAAGCACTTTTCAGTTTTTAACATTTATTCATTAGAACTTTAAATTATCATAGCACATTATTATTAAATTTGCTTATAAAATTTTGATTTGTTACAGAAAAAAAATCTTTTAATTAATTTTTTACTATCCATCAGTCTTGGAATGGTTTTGGTTTATTTTGTTTTTAAAAAAGTTGACTTATCTGATTTTTTTATTCGTCTTGATTCGGTTCAATACTCATGGATTTTATTTTCTATTTTTATTTCTCTTTTAGAACACATATTACGAGCATTTAGATGGAATATATTAATGAAACATAATTCTAATTCATTATCAACCTATATAACCACTAATATTATAATAGTTTCTTATTTTACAGCTTTGATATTCCCTAGATTAAATGATTTTGTACGTTGTTATCTTATATCTAAAACTAATACAATTAACTTATCTACTTCATTAGGGACAGTAGTTTCTGAAAGAATAATTGATTTAATATCTCTTTTTATTCTAGCATTTTTTCTTCTCTTTTTAGAATATGAAATTTTTATAAGTTTATTAATTGATCTTTTTAGTAATATAGAATTGGATCTTCAATCTATATTTTTTGTAATATTCATAACTATTATATCAATATATATATTTAGTTTATTTATAAAAAAAAATAAGTTTATAAGTAAAAAATTTAATGAATTTAAATCTGGCTTTTACGCATTTAAAAATGTTTATTATAGAAGTGATTTTTTGTTATCTACTTTATTTTTATGGGTTATATATTATATAATGGGTTATGTTATATTTTTCTCATTACCAGAAACATCTCATTTAGGTTTTAATGCAGGCTTATCAATACTTGTAGCTGGGACTTTAGGTATGATTGTTCCTGTAAATGCAGGGATTGGTGCTTATCATTTTTTAGTTGCATCTATCTTATTAAATTATGGTATTTCGTATGATACAGGTCTGTTTTTTGCTACTTTAATTCATGGTTCACAAATAGTGGCTTTAATTTTCTTTGGATTTATAAGTTCTGTTTTATTATTTACAGCAATAAGGAAAAATCATGAGTAAATTTCTTAATAAAAAAGACATAAATATTTTTATTCAAAAAAATTCAAATAAAAAAATTGTATTTACAAATGGATGTTTTGATATCCTACATCCTGGCCATATTCACTTAATTAGTAAGGCCAAGTTATTAGGGGATATTTTAATTGTTGGATTAAATTCTGACAGTTCTGTAAAAACTTTAAAAGGAAATAATCGTCCTATATACAAAGAGTATGATAGAATAAAAATATTATGTTCTTTAAGGGATGTTGACTACGTTACTATTTTTAATGACAAAACACCTTTAAATTTAATTAAGAAAATTATTCCAAATGTTTTAGTGAAAGGAGGGGATTATAATATTACTAATATTATTGGAGCTCAATTCGTAATTGATAATGGTGGAACCGTTGAAGTTATAAAACTTAAAAAAGGTGTTTCAACTACTAAGCTTATTAATAATTTCAAATGATTTTATGTTTATAGACTTTCAATTATTTTTTATAATGCTTTTCTTTTTAGTGTTGAATTAGTTTGTTTTAAATAAAGTAAGAAATTAGTTTTAAACTATTCTAAAATTAATTTAGATTTAATTTCGTAATTTTTAAAAAAAAATAATGGATAAGACTTTTATTGACGTAATTAATAACTATCTCTCATTTTCGCTTAAAAATGTTAATGTTTTAAATGTAAAAAAATCTTTTACTATTGAAAATTATTATGATATAGAAAATACTATTATACTTCCAATCTCGGGAAAATTTAGATTTGGTAGATATAAAAAAATAATTAATCATGATGAGTTATTATTTGTTCCAGCACATAATGTTATGTCTCTTTCTTTTGGCTCAAATAGATCAAGCAAATTAGCTTATGATGATTTCATTGATAATAAAGGACGGTATCTTATAGAAGATAATGGTTTTAGAAATAATCTTAATGTGGACAAATATTTTATAATGAATATTGATGTAAAAGCTTTTGATCTTATTAATATATTTCATTCGAAATATTTAAAGTCATTTGTTATTTCTAAAAATTCTAAAATTCTTTCTCTTATAAAAGATATTATGAGAGAGAGATATCATAATCATCCAGGCAGTAAAAAGATAATAGAATTAATTTCTTCTCAAATATTGTATGAAATTATAAGAATTATTCTTTCTAAGCAACCCATGTTTTCAAGCATTGAAGAGAATTTTAAGTTTTTTAATGATAATAAAACATTAGATTTATTTCATTTTATTGATTCTAATTTAGAAAAAGAATTATCAAATAGAGTGCTGTCAAATCATTTAAATATATCTGAAGATTATGTTGGTCAATTTTTTAGAAATAATATTGGATTTTCTGCACAAGATTATATTGAGCATAGAAGGATGGAGAGGGCAATTGAACTATTAAGGGAAAAGTCTAATACCATCAAAACTATAAGTAATGATGTGGGTTATAAGGATACGGCTTATTTTTGTAGAAGATTTAAATTAATGTTTGGTGTTCAGGCGGGTAAGATGAAAAAAAGAATAAATGAATTTTAGTTTATTTTTTTAATCCTTTGTTAAATTCAGATTCTATTAAATCTTTAAATTTTCCAGATTTGCTGAAAGTATAAAGTCCAAAAAATATTATTATATAGAAAAGAGTAATAATTGAGTACCCAAGATAGCTGCTATCTAAACTTTCATTCAAATATGTTCCAAGTGAGATACTAGCAAATCCTATAACAAATAATAAAACAAAAAATAAAATAAAGAAAGATATAATTCTTGATACTGCTGAAGATATTTTTTCTACAATATCTACTTTCATTAAATCAAATCTTTCTTTTAGGAAAGAAGTAAGTGAATCGACTAGTTTATCTATTTTTATCATAATTAAATATAGCAGTAAAGTTAATGTCTTTTTTTAAAAATAAATTAGATAACATTTAATTAACATTTATTTAATATAAGTAACTATTTTCTACAAGTTCATTATATGTACTTTTGAGCTAATATGAATTTTCAAAAGAATGATTTAATAATACCGGGGATTTTAACAGTTATTTGTTGGTTTGTTTATCCGTATCCTACAGTAGCGATGTGGACAATTTTTTTTCTAGCCGCATACTCAGCGATTGCAAATGATAGTATTCAAACAATAGGAACTTTTATTGCTTCTAATGCAGATAAAAAGTGGTATTATCTTTGGATATATATGGGTGGAATTTTTCTTCTTACTGTTACTTATAGTTGGATTAATTATGGTGGAGACATAAGCTATGAGAGGTTGGCTTCTAAAGGATTAAACGAAGCTCCATCAGAATTTAAGTTTTTACAAGTTTTTGCTCCAGTCGTTTTATTAATTATGACGCGCTTTAAAATGCCAGTATCAACATCGATTCTTCTATTAAGTGCTTTTGCAACTAATGCTAGCTCGATTACAAGTATTTTAGAGAAAAGTTTTTTTGGTTACTTTATTGCTTTTGCTACCGCTATAATTGTTTGGTTATTAACCACTCATATTTTTGAAAAATATAAAAATTCAAAACCATCTAAATTATGGATGCCGTTACAATGGGTATCTAGTGGTGCTTTATGGTCTACATGGATAATGCAGGACATGGCAAATGTTGCTATTGTTTTACCTAGGTCATTATCTTTTGATCAATTTTTTGTTATTGCATCATTTATTTTCTTTGGATTAGGGTTACTCTTTTATTTAAAAGGAGATAGAATTCAAGAAATTGTTACTGAAAAAACAGATATTCTAGATGTAAGAGCAGCTACAATTGTTGATTTTATTTATGCTTGTTTATTATATTATTTAAAAATTATTAGCACGATACCAATTAGTACCACATGGGTTTTTATTGGACTTCTAGGAGGAAGAGAACTTGCTATTCAATTAAAATTAAATAAGGGAGGCATATATTCATCTTTTAAAATGATTTTAAAGGATGTTCTGTATGCTGGTATAGGATTGTTTATTTCTTTAATCTTAGCTTTTTCAATTAATGAAAATATGAGAAATCAAATATTTAGTTAATATTGATTTTTTCCGGAATAATTATAGCATTAGGAAATGTTTTTTTAAATTTTTTAAAATCTTTATTAGCATTAAATCTATTATAATATTTACCAATTTTAACTCTATAGTTTGGCTGTGTGAAAATTGTTAATCTTTCAATTAAACTATCTAATTCATTTAGTTTACTCTCAGTTTCTTCAGCAAGAATTCTGTTAACACCTAAGTATAATTGAATTGTATAACCTTCAACATAGTTATTTTTTTTATTTTCATTTTGTATTTTATTTAGCACGGTGTCTAATTCATTTTTTATAGTAGGAATTTTCTTTTTTTCTTTTTTTATTATTTTAAGTGTATTTTTTGACATATCCTCTTCAGATATTCTTGCAAAAGACAAATCTTCAAAGTATCCTTTTGAATCATTGATTATAGTTGAATTTGAGGATTGAATCTTACAAGATGTAATTAAAAAAAATAACAAAAAAAAATTTTTCATAATAGATTAATCTTCAATTATTTTGCATTTATCAGTATTAATATCACTTTCTACTTTTTTAAATTTTATATCTTTTAAAATCCTTCCATTCTCATACCTAACTGAAATTTTTGAATTCCTTCCAAATATTTTTTGTGATTTTATTGGTTGAGTTGTTTCTATTTTTGAAGTCCTATAGCCTGTTGTTTTATCTTGCTCACTAACTGATCCAGTGCCAGCATCTTCTTTTTTGGTAACATAATTTTCTTTTCTTTTTAATTGCCTTGCCTCTTGAACTTCATCAGAATTTTGAATAGGGATTTGTGCTTTTGTTAAAAATGAAACACTATCTTGATTGACTTTGGCAATAAATTTTTTAAATAATTCAAATCCTTCGAATTTATATATTACTAATGGATCTTTTTGTTCATATACCGCACTCTGCACTGATTGTTTTAGATCATCCATTTCTCTTAGATGTTCCTTCCAATTAAAATCAATAGTTCCTAAACTAATTATTTTTTGCATTTCATCAATAATTATACTTCCTTCTTTTTCAATAGCATTTTCTAAATTAACCGATACACCAATTTGTTTTTTCCCATCAGTAAATGGTATAAGAATATTTTTTACAGTGCTTCCTCTATCTTTTTTGATTTTTTTAAGTATTGGCATTGCAGATGATTTTATAATATCATTTTTTGTTTTATAGTTTTTTAAAACTCTCTCATAAAGACTGTTAGTAATTACATTAATTTCTTTTTTTTCAAATTCTTCTTTTGAAAATTTGTTAAATTCAGTACCTAATACAGTTACTGAGTTTAATCTAAAATCATCATAGTTTTGTGATTCTTTTGAACTGAAGACAATATCTTCACAAGTATCATATAACATGTTTAATATGTCTACATCTAATCTTTCTCCCTTCATTGCATTTTTTCTTCTTTTATATATAACTTCTCTTTGGGAGTTCATAACATTATCATATTCAAGAAGTCTTTTTCTTATTGCAAAATTATTTTCTTCTACTTTTTTTTGTGCTCTTTCGATAGATTTTGTAATCATACTATGTTGAATAACCTCATCATCATCCATATTCATTCTATCCATAACTTTAATCATTCGATCAGAACCAAAAAGTCTCATAAGATTGTCTTCTAAAGAAACAAAAAATTGAGATGAGCCGACATCTCCTTGTCTTCCAGACCTACCTCTTAACTGTCTATCCACCCTCCTTGACTCATGCCTTTCTGTCCCAATTATAGCAAGCCCACCACTTTCTTTAGAGGCTTCGGTAAGTTTTATATCTGTACCTCTACCTGCCATGTTAGTTGCAATAGTTACTGTTCCAGGTTTACCAGCTTCTGCAATCACATCTGCTTCTTTAGCATGTTTTTTTGCATTAAGTACTTGGTGATTTATTTTTTTCATATTAAGCATTCTACTTAATAGTTCTGATATTTCAACGGAAGTTGTTCCAACTAAAATTGGTCTTCCTTTATTTTTTAATTCTGTTATTTCATTTATTACAGCATTAAATTTTGCTTTTATTGTTTTGTAAACCTTATCTTCCATATCTGATCTTGCAATTCCTTTATTTGTAGGTATTACTATACAATCAAGTTTATATATTTCCCAAAATTCTCCAGCTTCAGTTTCAGCAGTTCCAGTCATTCCAGATAATTTATTGTACATTCTAAAATAGTTTTGAAGTGTTATGGTGGCATATGTTTGAGATGCATCTTCAATATTGACATTTTCTTTTGCTTCTATGGCTTGATGGAGGCCGTCTGAGTACCTTCTTCCATCCATAATTCTACCAGTTTGTTCGTCAACAATTTTTACTTTTGAATCCATTACAACATATTCTTGATCTTTTTCAAATAGTGAATATGCCTTAAGTAGTTGATTTATAGTATGAATTCTTTTTGTTTTAATACTATAATCTTGAATTACTTTATCTTTGGCTTTAGCTATTTCTTCAATTGATTGATTTGAATTTTCTATACTATTTATTTCAGTTCCTATATCGGGTATGATGAAAAAATTTGAGTCTTCTCCAGAGCTTGTTATATCATCAAGACCTTTTTCAGTTAGTTGTATAGAATTACTTTTTTCTTCAATTGTAAAGTATAAAGGTTCATCAGCTTCAGGCATAAATTTTGAATTATCTTGGAGATAATAGTTTTCTGTTTTTTGCATTATTGCCTTTGTCCCCAATTCACTCAAGTATTTAATTAGAGGTTTATATTTAGGTAGTCCCCTATGTGCTCTAAAAAGTGAAAGCCCACCTTGTGTTTCGTTTTTTTTAGCTATTAGTTTTTTTGCTTCAGCTAAATATTGAGTTACTAGTTTTTTTTGCAAATCAAATAATTTTAGAATTCTTGGTTTTAAATCATAGAATTCATGTTCATCACCTTTTGGAATAGGACCAGAAATTATTAGGGGTGTTCTAGCCTCATCAATTAATACAGAATCAACCTCATCTACCATAACAAAATTATGTTCTCTTTGTACTAATTCTTCATTTTCTCTCACCATGTTATCTCTTAAATAGTCAAATCCAAATTCATTGTTAGTCCCATAAGTTATATCTGCTTTGTATGCATCAATTCTTTCTTTAGAATTAGATTCATATTTATCAATACAATCTATTTTTAAGCCATGAAATTCAAAAATTGGAGCATTCCATTCTGTATCTCTTTTCGCTAAATAATCATTTACTGTTACAATATGAACCCCTCTTCCAGAGAGAGCATTTAAATATGCTGGTAAAGTTGCAACAAGTGTTTTCCCTTCTCCAGTTGACATTTCTGAAATTTTTCCTTGATGTAAGACAACACCTCCTAGTAATTGAACATCATAGTGAATCATATTCCATGTAATTTTAATGCTCGCAGCTACCCATTCATTTTTCCAAATTGCTTTATCACCTTTTATTTCAACATTATTTTTGGTTTGTGCAAGTCTTATGTCATTATCTTCTGCTAAAACTTCTAACTTTTTATTTATTGAAAAACGTCTTGCCGTCTCCTTAATTACAGCAAATGCTTGTGGTAAAATTTCATTTAGTTTGTCTTCAATAATTATTTTTTGAGATTCATTTAGTTTGTCAATTTTTTTTAAAATATCTTCTTTTTTATCAATATTTTCTTCAGTTGATTTATAAGCTTCTTTAAGAGATTCAATTTCTTTTAAGGATAATTCTAAAGCTTTATGAATTAAATCTTTAAAATATTTTGTTTTATTTCTTAATTCTTGGTCTGATATTTCTGATAACATATCAAACTCATCATTTATTTTTTTTATGTATGGATAAAGTTCTTTTAAATCCTTGTCAGTTTTAGAACCTAGTATTTTTTTTAAACCTTTACTTAAGAATCCTAGCATTATATAAATTTTATTCAAATTTATACATTAAAGATTAAGTATTAAATGGATGATTCTTTTAATTATTAATAAACTAAAATCGATAAGAGTACTCGTTTGTATGAATTTAAAGTTTTTTTAAAATCTAAGGAAAAGCCACTAAATAAATTTTGTAAATACAAAAAACTCTTATATTTGCACCCAAATTAAAATTATGTCAAATACAAATATAGATTTAGATCAAGAGAATATTAAGTTAAGAAAAATTTTCCCTGATTTTAGTGCTGGCGATATAATTAATGTATTGCTTAAAATTAAAGAAGGAAATAAAGAGAGAATTCAGCAGTTTCAGGGCACAATAATTCAAAGAAAAAATGTTGGTTCTAATGGAGAAACATTTACTATAAGAAAAATTTCTGATTCAATAGCTGTTGAAAGAATAATACCTATTTTTTCACCTAGCATTGAAAAAATCGAATTAATCAGAAAGGGTAAAGTAAGAAAATCAAGAATATTCTATTTAAGAAAAAGAAAAGGTAAACTTGCCAGGATTAAGGAAAAAATATAATTTTAAAACCAATCTTTAAGATTGGTTTTTTTATTAACATGCCAATAAATTTTTATAAATATCAGTCATCAGGGAACTCATTTATTTTAATAGATAATTTAGAAAATAAAATAAGTTTTACTAAAAGTCAAATAATTAAGTTTTGTGATTACAATTACGGTGTTGGTTCAGATGGATTAATTATTCTAAAATCTCACAAAGAATCAGATTTCGAGTTAGAATTTTTTAATCCTGATGGCACTAAAAGTTTTTGTGGTAACGGTAGCTTATGTGCTTTGTATTTTTTAAAAAAAAAAAATTTTCTTAATAAGAATTGTAATTTTATAGCATTTGACGGGATTCATGAAGCTAAAATAAATGATGATATCTATTTAAAAATGAAAAATATTGATTTTTATGAAAAAATTAATAATGATTATTATATATACTCAGGTGCTCCTCATTATGTGAAATTTATTGATAATAATTTAAAAAATATCGATGTTGTTAATGAATCTAAGATTATTAAAAATCTTGATTTTTTCAAAAAAAACCCATGTAATATTAATTTTGTTTCTTTAGAAGATAGAAGCGTAATATCTGTTAGAACTTTTGAGAAAGGAGTTGATAGAGAAACTTTAAGTTGTGGAACTGGAGCGGTAGCTTCTGCAATAGCTTTTTCAATTAAAGAAAACAGAAAAGCCAAACATGTTAGAATGGAAGGGGGTATTTTAAAAGTTATTTTTAAAATAAATAATAATAATACATTTTCAGATATATACTTACTGGGTGATCCTAGGGAAGTTTTTACTGGTAAAATAAGTATATGAAAATAAATATTATTAATCTTAAATCAATATTGATAATGATTTGTTAACTTTTTATTAACAATTCACCAATTTAAGAATTCTATTATTGCGCTAATGAAAGAGTTATTCAATAATTTATTTTTCAAATATTCATTTATATTATTATTTTTTCCTTTAACAGATATTAAATCTCAATCAAGTTTTCAGACTTGGCCTACTTTTGATGTAAATGGTAAAGTTTCTGATCATTTAGAAATAAAATTTGAGTATAGAAACAAGTATGATAATGGTGAGAATGAATCAAAATCTTCTAGAATTGATATGGGTTTTAATTACAAGTTAAAAAAGTTAACAGTCGGAATTTTTTATAGAGAAATTTATGAAGTAAAAGGAGAAAAAAGAGTTTCAGAGTTTAGGCCCCATTTGGATTTTACTTACAAGTTGAATGATAATATGAAAATAAGGCTTCGTAATGAATATCGTATAAAGGAAATTAGTAATAATGCCTTTAGATATAGATTAAGATATTCATATTCTTTTAATCTATGGGATAATTATAATCCATTTGCTCAAAATGAAATTTTTATTTCAAAAAATAAATTAGTGAGAAACAGAATAAGTCTTGGTTTCAGTGTAAAAATTAAAAAAACTCCATTTAGAATAAAACCAAGTTATTTATTGGAGTTTAACAGAAAGATAAACGAGAATATTATTGATTGGAGTCAAAAAAATATTTTATTACTAGCTTTTAGTATAAAAATTTAATTTTAAATTAATCTCTAATCAGTATTAAATCTTATATTTGGATGTTTATTAACAATTAGTTAACATTGCAATAACATTAAGGTAAACTAATAAGTGTTGTGTACATTCCATCATTAAAAAAATCATTAAGATTTAATACGATAAAAAGAATAATTATTGGGATGATTTTATCATTTTTATTTCTGACTTTTAACTCTTGGTTCAACTAATTATCAAATTGTTAAAATTTCAACTAATGATATTAATAAATCATTTATTGTCATATTAATGATTGATAATACTATTTAAGTATATCGGGCCTTTTTGATTTGGTATTATTATATGATTTTTTAATTCTCCACTCATCAACTTTTTTTTTATCTCCTGAAAGTAATACTTTGGGAACTTTCCATCCATTGAAATTTGCAGGTCTTGTATAGTTTGGGCTTCCTAGTAAATTATCTTGAAATGAGTCTGATAATGCTGCAGATTCATTATTAATTACTCCAGGAATCAGTCTTAATATTGAATCAATTAGTACAGCTGCTGGTAATTCTCCACCAGTTAAAACATAATCACCAATACTTATTTCTTTTGTGATAATATATTTTCTTATTCTTTCGTCTATTCCTTTATAATGACCACAAAGAATTATAAGATTTTTTTTAAGGGATAGTTGATTAGAAATATTTTGATTTAACTTATCTCCATCAGGAGTCATATATATTATATCATCATATTCTTTTTCTTTAATTAATTTTTCAATACATCTATATATTGGTTCAATTTGAAGTACCATACCACCACCACCACCAAAAGCATAATCATCAACTTTTTTGTGTTTATCTAGGCTATAATTTTTTAAATCATGAATTTTTATCTTTACAAGATTCTTTTCTTGAGCTTTTTTTAAGATACTATGATTAAGGGGACTATTTAATAAATCTGGTTGACAACTAATTATATCAATTTGCATCATTTAATTTAAGTTCAAAAGATCATTAGGTATGTTAACATAAAGTTTCTTTTTTTTATGATCAATTTTTTTAATAAAATTATCTACATAAGGTATGTAAACTTCTTTATTATCTATATGGCAAAATAAAATAGTTTGTTCTTTAATTAAAAAATTTTTAACAAATCCAACCTCAATTCCATTTTTGACTATTTTATAATCTATTAATTCTAATAGATTTTCATTATTAGATTTAATATTTTTATTATCAATAAAAATTTTTTTATTTAAAAATTGATTTGTTTTTTCTCTACTATTGTAATTTTTTAAAACAATAAGGTATGTTTGATTTTTAGAAAATGTTATTTTTTCTATTTCAAAAGGAATCTTACTTGATTCCATTTCAATATATAAAAAATTTGTGTTTTTAATTTTTATACTGTAGTCGGGAAGGATACTAATTAATAAATTTCCTCTTAATCCGTGTTGTTTGGATATATAACCTGCATGGATATATTCCATTTTGAACTATTTAGTATCAGTTTCTTTTTTATCCTCTTCTTTAGCTACTTCTTTTACTTCTTCTTTAGCTACTTCTTCTTTAGCTACTTCTTCTTTAGCTACTTCTTTTACTTCTTCTTTTACTTCTTCTTTTTCTTTAGCTTCTTTTTCTTTAGCTTCTTCTTTAGCTACTTCTTCTTTAGCTACTTCTTCTTTAGCTACTTCTTCTTTAGCTACTTCTTTTACTTCTTCTTTTACTTCTTCTTTTTCTTTAGCTTCTTCTTTAGCTACTTCTTTTATTTCTTCTTTTTCTTTAGCTTCTTTTTCTTTAGCTTCTTCTTTAGCTACTTCTTCTAGCTTTTGTTTGATTTCATCTAATTTCTTTTTATTTGCTGTTTGTTCATTTTCTAATCGTTTATTATCTTCTTCTTTTTTAGATTTTTCGATAGAATCAATTTTATTATTAATTTTTGATTTTTTTTCTTTAAGCCATTCATTAAATTTTTTATCAGCTTCTTCTTGTGTTATTGCTTTTTTATTAACACCTACTTGTAAATGTTTTTTGAATAGTATTCCTTTATATGAAAGAACAGCTCTAACAGTTTCACTTGGTTGACCTCCCTTCATTAACCAATCAAGAGCCTTTTGATTATCTATGATTATGGATGCAGGATTAATATTTGGATTGTAAGTTCCTATTTTTTCAATAATTTTTCCATCTCTTGGTGATCTTGAGTCAGCTACTACAATATCATATATTGCTAATTTTTTTCTTCCTCTTCTTGCTAATCTAATTTTTACAGCCATAATTTTTATTTTTGTTTGTATGGAACACGTCCATTAACATTATACAATTTTTAGTCCGCAAATATATAAATAATTAATAACTATTATAACTATTCAATTTTTTAAGTTTAATATATGTCTTATTACAAAATTAATCACTATTATTTGTATAATCGTTTATACGGTTTTTAAATTTAATAAATTAGTTATAAATTAGCTATAGTATAACTAAATACATATGGATAAGTATTCTTATATTTCTAATTCTGACATCAATTATATTGATGATTTATATAATAAGTATAAATCTGATCCAAAAGCTGTTGATTATTCTTGGCAGAAGTTTTTTGAAGGTTTTGATTTTTCAAATAATAATATACTTTCTGAACCTTCTAATTCTGAATTATTAGTTGGTAAATTAATTCATTCATATCGATTATTTGGTCACTTAAATTCTAAGACTAATCCTGTTAGAGAAAGGAGGAATCATAATGTTAGTTTTGATATTAAATCTTTTGGTTTAAAAGAATCAGACCTATCTCTAAAATTTTCGATAGGCTCTGAAATAGGATTAAGCAATGCTACTTTAAGTGATATTATAGCTAAGCTAAATGATATATATGTTAGTTCTATAGGGTTTGAATATATACATATTCGTGATTTTAAAGAAGTCGAATGGTTAAAAGATTGGATTGAAGGAAAATGGTATAGTCGATCTTTTTCTGTTAAAAAGAAAAAATCTATTCTTTCAAAACTTAATGAGGCTGTAGTTTTTGAGAATTTTTTACATACAAAATATATAGGGCAAAAAAGATTTTCTCTAGAGGGTGGTGAAAATACTATAACATTTTTAAATGAGTTTATTAATTCTGCAGCTGATTCTAATGTTGGAGAAGTTGTAATAGGAATGGCTCATAGGGGTAGATTAAATGTTTTAACAAGTATTCTTCAAAAAACATATGATCAAATATTTAGTGAATTTGAAGGAAATATGAATCCGGATTTAATTTTTGGAGATGGAGACGTTAAGTATCATTTAGGTTACTCTAGTCTTGTTAAATCAGATTTAGGTAATAATATTTATGTAAAGTTAATACCTAACCCTAGTCATTTAGAGTCTGTTAATCCTGTTGCTCAGGGTTACGTAAGGGCTCAAATAGATGAAGACTATAATAATGATTTTAATTCTGCAATCCCCATTATAATTCATGGAGATGCTGCTATTGCAGGTCAAGGAGTTGTATATGAAACTGTCCAGATGTCAAAGTTAGATGGATATTCAGCTGGTGGAGTTATTCATTTTGTAATAAATAATCAAATTGGATTTACAACGGATTATGATGATGCTAGGTCAAGTACATATTGTACGGATTTAGCTAAAATAATTGATGCTCCAGTTCTCCATATAAATGGAGATGATGCAGAAGCAGTTACTTTTGCAGCAACGTTTGCTCTTAATTATAGACAAAAGTTTAATAAGGATATTTTTATTGATCTATTATGTTATAGAAGACATGGACATAATGAAAGTGACGAGCCAAAGTTTACTCAGCCAAGTCTTTATAATTTAATTGCAAAGCATCCTAGTCCTAGAGATATTTATTTCAATCAAATTATAAATTCAGATTCAAATATTGATAATGATTATGCTGAAAAATTAAATAAGGATTTTAAAAATATGCTTCAAGAGCGATTAAATCATATAAAACAGAAGCCATTACCATATGTACCTCAAAGAATTGATAAAGAATGGGATTTTTTGAATAGTTCAAACCCAAAAGATTTTATTAAATCACCTAAAACGTCAATTAAAGAAATCATAATAAATAAAATTGGTAAAGCATTAACGACTTTACCTGATGGATTTAAGCCTCTTAGGCAAATTGAGAAACTTATTAAGGATAGAAAAAATAATTTTTTTATAAATAAATCCCTTAATTGGGCAGATGCGGAATTGCTTGCTTACGGATCCTTATTATTGGAAAATAAGTCTGTTAGAATATCAGGGCAAGATGTTATTAGAGGAACTTTTTCTCATAGACATGCTAATATATTTGATGCTAATACAAATGTTCATTATACCGGTTTGAATAATATTTCAAAAAATCAAGCTAAATTAGATATTTATAACTCTTTACTTTCAGAATTTGGAGTTTTAGGTTTTGAATATGGATATGCAATGGCTAGTCCTAATTCTTTAATAGTATGGGAAGCTCAGTTTGGAGATTTTTCAAATGGAGCACAAGTTATAATTGATCAGTTTATTTCTTCTGCAGAAACAAAGTGGCAAAAAATGAATGGATTAGTTGTTTTACTTCCACATGGACATGAAGGCCAGGGTCCAGAACATTCTAGTGCAAAACCTCAAAGACTTTTGAGTTTATGTTCTGATGATAATATGATTGTATCTAATATTACCACACCAGCTAATTTATTTCATTTACTTAGAAGACAGTTAAACTGGAAGTTTAGAAAACCATGTTTTGTTCTAAGTCCTAAGAGTTTATTAAGACATCCTTTAGTTATATCTCAATTTGATGAGTTTACAAAATCAAATTTTAAGGAATTAATTAATGATGATTTTATTAATAATAATCAGGTGACAAAAATAGTATTTTGTACTGGAAAATTTTATTATGATTTGCATGAATATAGAATTAAAAATAAAATTAAGAATGTTGCATTAATTAGAATTGAGCAATTGCATCCATTTCCAATTGAACAAGTTATGAATACTATTAAATCATATAAAAACAGTAAATTCATTTTATGGGCTCAGGAAGAAAATAAAAATATGGGTTATTGGTCTTTTATTTCCTCATATGATATTCCTGAAATTAAACTTATTTCAAGAAAAAGAAGTTCATCACCATCTACTGGATTTTTAAAAATTCATATAAAAGAGCAAGAAAAATTAATAAAACAAGTATTTAAATAAAATTATGAAAAAGGAAATAATAAAGATGATGATACCTGCAGTTGGTGAATCAATTAATGAGGTATCAATATCTTCATGGTTAAAAAGTGAAGGAGATTTTGTAGAGTTAGATGAAATTATTGCTGAGATTGATTCAGATAAAGCAACTTTTGATTTAACTGCTGAAGCATCTGGTAATTTGATTGTTGAAGCCAAAGAAGGAGATACATTACAAATTGGAGCTCATATCTGTAGTATAGAAATTGGTGATTCTTTACCAAAAAAAGAAGAACTAAAAGCAGAAAAAACAGAAGGAGTTTCTAAAGATTCAAAAAAAGATGGTGCTCAGATAGAAAAAACTGGAATTACTCCTGTAGCACAAAAAATGATTGATGATAAAGGTATCGACATAGAAAAAATAAGTGGATCGGGTATTGGTGGTAAAATAACAAAAGATGATGTCTTAAATTCAGATAAATCATCGAAAAATGAATCAAAAAAAATTATTGATACATCAGAAATAGTTCAAAAAAGAGAAAAGATGTCTCAATTGAGGAAAACTATTGCTAGGAGATTAGTAGCTGTTAAAAATGAGACAGCTATGTTGACAACATTTAATGAGATTAATATGTCACCAATTATGAATCTAAGATCAAAGTATAAGGAATCATTTAAAGAAAAATATAAAGTTAATTTAGGCTTTATGTCTTTTTTTACTAAAGCTTGCTGCATATCATTAAAAGAATGGCCAGCTGTAAATGCTATGATTGATGGTGATGAAATTGTATATAATGATCATTGTGAAATATCTATTGCAGTTTCTACACCTAAAGGATTGGTAGTCCCTGTTATAAGAAAAGCAGAAACTTTAAGTTTCGATGAAATAGAAAAAGAAGTCGTTAGATTAGCGACTAAAGCAAGAGATGGGAAACTTTCAATTGATGAAATGCAGGGTGGGACATTCACTATTACAAATGGGGGTATTTTTGGTTCAATGCTTTCCACTCCAATAATTAATGCACCTCAGTCTGCTATATTAGGAATGCACAACATTGTTAAAAGAGCAGTTGTTATCAATGATGAAGTTGTAGTGAAACCAATGATGTATTTAGCTATGTCTTATGACCATAGAATAATTGATGGCAGAGAATCAGTAAGTTTTTTAGTTCGTCTTAAAGAATTATTAGAAGATCCTTCTAGATTAATGTTAAAAATTTAAAATAAAAATCAATTTTCCTTAGTTAGAATTTACAATTCTCATAATTACAATTTATATTGCAAAATAAATTTCTAATGCCAAGAGATATCAAAATCAAGTCGGTTCTCATTATTGGTTCAGGTCCTATTGTTATTGGTCAAGCTTGTGAATTTGATTATTCTGGCTCTCAAGCATCACGTTCCATAAGAGAAGAAGGTATTGAAGTAACTCTGATTAATTCCAATCCAGCAACTATAATGACAGATTCAGTTACCGCCGATAATATCTATTTAAAACCTTTAACAAAAAAATATATTATTGAAATTTTAGAAAAGCATGATATTGATGCTGTATTACCTACAATGGGTGGACAAACTGCTCTTAATTTAGCAATTGAATGCGAAAATTCTAAAATATGGGAGAAGTATAAAGTTAAAATGATAGGTGTTAATGTTGATGCAATTAACACAACTGAAGACAGAGAGTTATTCAGATTAAAAATGAATGAACTGAATATAAATGTTTGTAAAGGAGAAATTGCCAAGTCTTTTTTAAAAGGAAAAGAAGTTGCTCAAAAGATTGGATTTCCTCTAGTTATTCGACCATCTTTTACTTTAGGGGGTTCTGGGGGAAGTTTTGTTGAAGATAAAAAGGATTTTGATAATGCTTTAGACTATGGATTAAATAAATCTCCAGTTCATGAAGTTATGATTGAACAAAGTATCTTAGGATGGAAGGAATATGAACTAGAACTTTTAAGAGATAATATTGGTAATGTTATCATTATTTGTTCTATTGAAAATTTTGATGCCATGGGGATTCATACAGGCGATTCAATTACGGTTTCTCCTGCAATGACTCTTCCTGATACTCTATATCAAGAGATGAGAAATCTTGCAATTAAAATGATGAATGGAATTGGGGAATTTGCTGGAGGCTGTAATGTTCAATTCGCAGTAAATCCTGAAAATGATAAAATTATTGCAATAGAAATAAATCCTAGAGTTTCAAGATCTTCTGCTCTCGCTTCAAAAGCAACAGGATATCCAATAGCAAAGATCGCAGCTAAGCTTGCTATTGGATATAATTTAGATGAATTAAAAAATCAAATAACAAAAACAACATCTGCTTTTTTTGAACCAACATTAGATTATGTTATAGTTAAAATTCCAAGATGGAATTTTGATAAGTTTAAGGGATCAAATAGAACTTTAGGTCTACAGATGAAATCAGTTGGTGAGGTCATGGGGATAGGTAGTAATTTTCAAGAGGCTTTGCAGAAAGCTTGTCAGTCTTTAGAGATTAAGAGAAATGGATTAGGAGCGGATGGTAGAGAATTAAAAGATCAAAATAAATTATTGAATAGTTTAAAAAATCCTAGTTGGAATAGATTATTTCATATTTATGACTCTTTAAAATTAGGATTACCTTTTAATACAATTCAATCAATAACTAAAATAGATAAGTGGTTTTTAAGTCAAATTGAAGAATTGGTATTATTGGAAAAAGATATATTACAATTTGATGTTAATTCAATTCCAAAAAAATATTTAAAAGTTCTTAAAGAAAAAGGATATGCAGATAGACAGATAGCTCATATTTTAGGATGTTTAGAAAGTGAAGTTTTTAATAAGAGAAAGGAGTTAGGTATAAAGAGAAATTATAAGATGGTCGATACATGTGCTGCAGAATTTGAGGCTAAGACTCCTTATTATTATTCTACATTTGGAAATGAAAATGAATCAATACCTTCTGATAAAGAAAAAATTATTGTTATAGGTTCAGGCCCTAATAGAATTGGTCAAGGTATTGAATTTGATTATTGTTGTGTCCATGGAATTTTAGCAGCTAAGGAATGTGGTTATGAAACAATTATGATAAACTGTAATCCTGAAACTGTATCTACAGATTTTGATATTGCTGATAAATTATATTTTGAACCAGTTTTTTGGGAACATTTATATGAAATAATTCTTCTAGAAAAACCAATAGGTGTTATTGTTCAGCTAGGTGGTCAGACAGCACTTAAGTTATCAAAAAAATTAAATAATTATGGTATTAAAATTTTAGGTACTAGTTATGACGCACTTGATCTTGCAGAAGATAGAGGTAGATTTTCTGATTTATTGAAAAAAAATAAAATTCCATATCCAAAGTATGGAACTATAGAAACAGCAACTGATGCAATAGAGTTATCAAAAGAAATAGGATTTCCATTATTAGTTAGACCATCTTATGTTTTGGGTGGACAGTCTATGAAGATTGTAATAAATGAAAATGAGTTAGAAGAGCATGTAGTAGATTTAATTAAAGATAAGCCGGATGGGAAAATTTTATTAGATCATTTTTTAGAGGGAGCTATTGAAGCTGAAGTTGATGCTATTTGTGATGGTAAAGACGTTCAAATAATTGGTATTATGGAACATGTAGAACCTGCAGGTATTCATTCGGGAGATTCTAATGCTGTGCTCCCTCCTTACAGTCTTGGTGATTTTGTTATAAATCAAATCACAAAACATACTAAAAAAATTGCTCTGGAATTAAAAACTATTGGATTAATCAATATCCAATTTGCTATAAAGAATGAAAAAGTATACATTATTGAAGCAAATCCAAGAGCATCAAGAACTCTTCCTTTTATTTCAAAGGCATATAGAGTTCCTTATGTTAGTCATGCTATTAAGGTAATTCTTGGAAAAGAAAAAGTAGCTGATTTTAAATTTAAACCATATAAGAATGGGTATGCTATAAAAGAACCGGTATTTTCATTTGATAAATTCCCAAATGTTAATAAAGAATTAGGCCCAGAGATGAAATCTACTGGAGAGTCTATTTATTTCATTGATGATTTAATGGATGATTATTTTTTAGATATTTACTCAAAAAGGAATCTCTATCTTAGTAAGTAAAGATGTTAAAATTTCTCATTATATTATTTTTAATTATTTATGTTTTTTATAAAATATCAACATTCTTTTTAAGAAGATTTATCGTAAATAAATTTGATTCAAATATAAAGAAAAACAGAAATGGTATTAAAATTGATCATGTCCCCCATAAAAATAAAAAAAGAATTTTGGATGATGAAGGTGACTTTGTAGATTATGAAGAAGTAGATTAATTACATAACTTTGTTTAATGAATTGGTTTAAAAGAAAAGAAAAAAATATAAGTACTCCTTCCACTAAAAAAAAGGAGTTACCTGATGGTATGTGGTATAAAACTCCTGGAGGATCTATTATACATATTAGGGAGTTAAAAAACAACTCATATGTATGTCCTGAAGATGATTATCATGTTAGAATTGGATCAAAAGAATATTTTGAAATTTTGTTTGATAATAAATCTTTTGAAGAATTAGATAAAGATTTATCATCTTCTGATCCATTAAATTTTGTAGATACAAAGACCTATAAAGAAAGAATTATTAAAACAAAAAAAACTACGGGATTAAAAGATGCTTTAAAAACTGGAGTAGGAAAAATTAATAATTATGATATTATTATTTCTTGTATGGATTTTTCTTTTATTGGGGGATCAATGGGATCTGTTGTTGGAGAAAAAATTTCTAGAGCAATTGATTATTCATTAAAAAACAAAATTCCTTTAATGATTATTTCAAAGTCGGGAGGTGCAAGAATGATGGAGTCAACATACTCACTTATGCAAATGGCAAAAACTTCTGCAAAGTTAGGATTATTAGCTAGAGAAAAAATACCATATATATCATTAATGACGGACCCTACAACAGGTGGAGTTTCTGCATCTTTTGCGATGTTAGGAGATTTTAATATTGCTGAGCCAGGTGCTTTAATTGGTTTTGCTGGACCAAGAGTAATTAAGGAAACTATCGGTTCAAATTTACCTAAAGGATTTCAAAGTTCTGAATTTTTAATTGAACATGGGTTTCTTGATTTTATAGTTGATAGAAGGGATTTAAAAACTAAGATTTCAAAGTTGTTAAAGCTTATTAATAACTAATTTTTTATTTTTTTAAATAAAATATATACTATTATTTTTCTATTTATATTTGTGAAAATTTTTTAAAATTTGAATTAAATTTTTATCATCCGTGACGTTAACAATTGCAACTTCAGTTATTGCTTTTTCAATTGTAATTTTATTTTTAGTATTTATTTTACTTTTTGCTCAGTCAAAATTAGTTCAATCAGGAGATGTTAATATTGTAGTAAATGGAGATGTAGAAAACCCATTAATTATTTCTGCCGGATCAACATTGCTATCAACATTATCTTCTCAAAAAATGTTTCTACCATCAGCATGTGGTGGTGGTGGTACATGTGCTATGTGTAAGTGCAAAGTCTTGGAAGGTGGTGGAGATGTTTTACCAACAGAGATTGGTCATTTATCTAGGACTGAACAAGCTGAAAATGTAAGATTGTCTTGTCAAATTAAGGTTAAGCAAGACATGAAAATTGAAATACCTGATGAAATTTTTGGTATAAAAAAATGGGAGTGTGAGGTTGTATCTAATTATAATGTATCCACTTTTATTAAAGAATTTGTTGTTAAACTACCTCCTGGTGAAACATTAGACTTCCAATCCGGTGGATATATACAAATTGATGTACCAGAAACAGAAATTGATTTTTCTAAAATTGATATAACACCACACCCAGAACTGGGACATAAAAGTGATGTTTTTAAAGAGGATTGGAAAAAATTTAATTTATGGTCATTAAAAATGAAAAATGAGGAGCCAATCTTTAGAGCTTATTCTATGGCTAATCATCCTGCTGAAGGAAATATTATAATGTTAAATATTAGAGTTGCAACCCCGCCATGGGATAGACTTAATAATAAATGGATGGATTTGAATCCAGGTATATGTTCTTCATATGTTTTTTCTAGAAAACCTGGAGATAAAATTACAATTTCTGGTCCTTATGGAGAATTTCATATTAATGAAACCCAAAGAGAAATGGTATATATTGGAGGTGGTGCAGGTATGGCACCTCTTAGATCTCATATTTTTCATTTATTTAATACAAAAAAAACAAAGAGAAAAGTTTCTTATTGGTATGGTGGAAGATCAAAGAAAGAGTTGTTCTATTTAGATCATTTTAAAAACATAGAAAAAAATTTTAAAAATTTCAATTTTTATGTTGGCTTATCGGAACCATTACCTGAAGATGATTGGTCAATTAAAAAAGATTTAGATGACAGAAAAGATGGATATGTTGGTTTTATCCACCAAGTATTATATAATAATTATTTAAATTCTCACTCAGAACCTGAAGATATTGAATACTATCTTTGTGGACCTCCTTTAATGAATCAAGCAGTTCTAAAAATGTTAGATGACATGGGTGTTCCAGATGAGAATATAAGATTTGATGATTTCGGTAGTTAATTCCCTTTTTGATTAATTTCCCAGACTCTAAAAAAGTTTTTAAAACATATTTTTTCAATATCTACCCTAGAATAACCTCTCAACAATAACCCTTCTATTAAATTTGGATAATCTGAGACATCTTTTAATTTATTAGGCAAAGAATTACCTAATCCATCAAAGTCAGATCCAAGTCCTATGTAATTAATCCCAACTAAATTTTTCACATGGTCTATTGCATTAAGTACGTCTTCAATTGAAGCAAATGGATTTTTTTCTTCAATTAATTTGTTTTTATATTCATTCACTTCTTTATCTAATAAAGCAAAACCATTTTTTATTCTCCACTTTTCAGTTTTTTCATCAATATTTTTATAAATTTCATTTGATTTTTTATTTACAAAGGATGATCCAAAGTTTATTAGTATTACTCCATTGTTATCAGCTAGTTTTTTAATCATTGCATCACTCATATTTCTTTCAAATCCTGGAGTAAAAAATCTAGGAGAAGAATGCGTTGCTACAACTGGTAATTTTGAAATTTCAATTACTTGTTCAAATGTTTTATCTGAAACATGAGAAATATCGATCATCATGCCGATCTTATTCATTTCTAATATCAATTTTTTACCGAATTCACTTAAACCATTCCATTTTCTAGTTGAATCATAAGATGAGTCACATATTTGATTATTTTTAGCATGTGTTAGTGTTATATATCTTATTCCTCTGTCATAAAAATGTTTTAAATTATTTAAATTATTACCTATAGGGCTTCCATTTTCCATTCCCATTGGAAACGAAATAAGTTCATTTTTAAAGTTTTCATATACATCTTTTGAGGTCTTCGCTAATGATATATAATCTTTGTTATCATTAACAATTCTTTCTACCAAATCAATTAATGAATCAGCTAAATTATATGCATCAATATAATTATAATTTGATGGGACATATATAGCCATAAAAGGAGCGTTTAAGCCTCCTTTTTTTGCTTTTATAATATCAAAATTTCCTTGAGTTTCAATATTAAGATTAATTTTTTTATTTATTGATTTTAAATAACCTTCATTTTTTAATCTGTATGGCAAGTCTATATGACCATCGGAAATTATTATTTCTTTTGAAATTTTTTTAGCTTTCTCTAGTATATTCATATCATTGCATGAAGACATTAATAAATAAATAAATAAATAAAATAACCTCATAAAGTAGGTGTAAATCCCCCATCAATAGTCAAATTGATTCCATTGATATAATTTGCTTTATCACTACATAAAAATAAAGCGCCGTTTGCAATTTCATCTGGACGTCCGAATCTTTCTGCTGGAATATTATTTTTATATTGTTTTTTTATAGAATTGATACTTATTTTTTCAATTGATGATCTATTTTTCATTAAACTTCTTAATCTCTCGGTATCAGTAAATCCAGGAAGAATATTATTGACTGTTATTCCGTGTTTTGCAACTTCATTTGATAGTGTTTTTGCCCAGCTTGCCATAGCCCATCTAATTGTATTTGAAACTCCAAGATTTTTTATTGGAGCTTTCACAGATATTGATATTATATTAATAATTCTTCCAAATTTATTTTTTTTCATTCGAGGAATTAATGCTTTAGCTAGGATATGGCTAGAAAATAAATGTGATTTTATGTATTTATCAAAATCATCAATTTGAGCATCTAAGATTTTACTAGGTGGTGGACCTCCACTATTATTTATTATTATGTCAGGATATTGATTTGATTTTTTTAAATCATTAATTTTATTTGTTAAGCTTTTGTTATTTTCTAAATCACAGACTATCATTTTATGGATTTGCTTAAATTCAGTATTTAAACTATTATATACTTCTTTCAATTTTATTTTATTTCTAGCTAATAGAATAACAGAAACACCAGATTTAGCTAATAAAATAGCAATTGATTTTCCTATTCCTTGAGAGCTTCCACATATTATTGCCTTTTTACCTATTAAAGAATTATCCATTATATGATATTTATAGTTTAAAATTATAATTTTATTGTTATGAAAAAAGAATATGCAATAAAAATGGATAAAAAAGATCCAATTTCCATGTATAAAAATGATTTTTTATATATGGAAAACTTTACTATTAAGAAAATTTATTTTTGTGGAAACTCACTGGGCCTTCAACATAGGTTAATTAAAAATGAAGTTCTTAACCATTTAAAGAAGTGGAGTGATTATGGAGTTGATGGACATTTTATTGGTAAAAATCCATGGATTAATATTCAAGAAAATATTAAAGCTATAATTAAAGATTTAATTGGTTGTAAAGACTCTGAAATTGCAATCATGAATGCTCTTTCAGTTAATTTACATTTGTTAATGATTTCTTTTTTTAGACCATCAAAAAAGAAAAATAAAATTTTAATTGAAGAGCACGCTTTTTCTTCAGATAGATATGTAATTAATTCACAGTTAAATTATCATGGTTATGATCAAAATTCAATAATTTCATTAAAACCAAAAAATAAATATTGCTTAACTTTATCTGATATTATTGAGTCAATAAAAAAAAATAAAGATTCTCTTTCAATGGTTTTATTACCTGGAGTTCAATATTACACGGGACAATTTTTTGATATAAAAACAATCTCTAAGTATTGTAAAAAGTTTGATATTGTCTTTGGGGTTGATTTGGCTCATGCAATTGGAAATGTAAAGTTAAATCTCAATGAATGTGATATAGATTTTGCTTCTTGGTGTAGTTATAAGTATTTGAATTCTGGGCCTGGGGGAATTTCAGGAATTTATATTAATTCAAAACATTTAGGAAAAGATATATCAAGATTTGAGGGTTGGTGGGGAAATGATATTAAAACTAGATTTAATATGGATTCAAAATTAGATGATTATAAATCTGCTGAAGGATGGGTAATTAGCAATCCGCCTATCATATTGATGTCTATGCATTTAGCTTCTTTAAAAGTTTTTAAAAAAGTTGGGTTTTCTAACTTATTAAAAAAATCAAAAACACTCACAAATTTTTTATATGATTCTTTGGTAGATTTAGATTCATATAAAAATTCTTTTGAAATTATTACTCCAGAAAACCCTAACGAGAGAGGATGTCAATTATCATTATTATTTTATAAGGATGCCAATAAAATTTTCAATAAATTGATTGAAAATAATTTTGTTCCAGATTTTAGAAAACCAGATGTTATCAGAGTTTCTCCAGTTCCATTTTACAATTCCTTTTATCAAGTGTTCTTATTTGTTGAGACATTAGATGAAATATTAAGAAATTTAGATTAAGATTTCTTTATATGTTTTTCTTTTATTGTCGATCATTTTTTTACAAAATTTATAAATAGCATCTGAATCATATTCACATTCATGGTATAATTCATCTTGGGAACCGTGTTCAATTATTTTATCAGGTATTCCAAGTCTTTGAATAGTATTATTATAATTATTGTCAGACATAAATTCAATAATAGAGCTCCCAAATCCTCCTATTATACACCCATCTTCAACCGTTAAAATATATTTATGTTTTTTCATTACTTCATGAAGAAGCTTTTCATCTAGAGGTTTGACAAATCTCATGTCATAGTGGGAAGGATAAATACCACCTTGATTTAATTGATTTATTGCTGAAGTAGCATAGTTACCAATATGACCTATTGATAGTATTGCTAAATTTTTTCCTTCACATAAAACTCTTCCAGTTCCAACTTTAATTTCTTTCATTTTTAATTTCCAATTAATAGTTACTCCTTTACCTCTTGGGTATCGTATTGTAAATGGTGAATTATTTAATTTCTGAGCTGTAAACATTAAATTTCTAAGTTCAACTTCATTCATTGGGGCTGAAACAACCATATTTGGAAGACACCTCATATATGACAAATCATATGCCCCATGATGAGTTGGGCCATCGGAACCAGCAACGCCTGCTCTATCTAAACAAAAAATTACAGGAAGGTTTTGTATACATACATCATGAATAACCTGATCATATGCTCGTTGCATAAATGTACTATAAATATTACAAAATGGAATTAACCCTCTCGTAGCAAGTCCTGCACTAAATGTAACAGCATGTTGTTCTGCAATTCCAACATCAAAAGCTCTATCAGGCATTTTTTCCATCATAATTTTAAGTGATGACCCAGATGGCATTGCTGGTGTTATTCCCATTATTTTTTTATTTTTTTCTGCTAATTCTATTATTGTATTTCCAAATACATCTTGATATTTGGGGGGTTGAGGATCTGTATTTTGATTGCTGATACTTATTCCTGAAGATTTGTCAAATTTACCAGTAGCATGCCATTTTGTTTGAAATTTTTCTGCGGGGGCATATCCTTTACCTTTTTTTGTGATACAGTGAAGAAGTTTAGGGCCTTTTATTTTTTTTAAATCTTCTAATGTTTTTACTAAATGATTTACATCGTGACCATCAATTGGGCCAAAATATCTAAGGTTTAATGCTTCAAATAAATTAGATTGATTTAAAACAAATGATTTCAAACTTTGCTCAATAGTTTTTCCAACATCTCTAGCATTTCTTCCAATTTTATTTAATTTTCCTAAAACTTTCCATATATCATCTCTTATATGATTAAAAGTTGGGGACGTTGAAATATCAGTTAAATATTTTTTTAAAGCTCCAACATTTGGATCAATAGACATACAGTTATCATTAAGTATAATTGTGATGTTAGTATTAGAAATACCTGCATGATTCATTCCTTCAAATGCTATTCCTCCTGTAATTCCACCATCTCCAATAACAGCAATATGTTGTCTTTCATCTTCATTTTTATATTTTGATGCTATCGCCATCCCTAATGCTGCAGAGATTGATGTAGATGAGTGACCTACTCCAAAAGTATCATAATCACTTTCAGATCTTTTTGGAAAACCTGAAAGACCTTTATATACTCTATTAGTATGGAATTTTTTTTTTCTTCCAGTTAAAATTTTGTGACCATAAGCTTGGTGACCAACATCCCATACTATTTGATCATCTGGAGTATTAAACACATAATGAAGTGCTATTGTTAATTCTACAACTCCAAGACTGGCACCAAAATGACCACCATTTTTAGAAATAGATTCTATGATATAGTTTCTTAATTCGCTACAAGCTTCTTTTAATTCAGACTTATTAAGTTTTCTTAAATCATCTGGGTAATTAATTTTTGATAATAGCTTAAATTCTTTTTCCATAAACTTATTTACAACATAAACTTATTATACTCATATTTTAAAAAATAGTTTATAAATCTATAACTTTTGTTATAAAGTATTATTTTTATTATCTATGAAAAATAAATATAAATCTAGAAGACAATTTATAACAAATATTTCTTTGTCATTAGGTGTTTTTTCTATAGTGCCAATAAATGTATTAGGTAAAAACCATATTCCACCAAGTGATAAATTTACTATTGGTATAGTTGGTACGGGGGCACAAGGAATGGGTTTATCAAAAGGGTTTAATAGAATTTCTAGTTCTCAAGTTATTGCTGCTTGTGATATCGATAAAGTAAAATATAAAAGATTTATTTCTGAGTTCAATAAATCTTACTTTGAAGAAAATGGAAAAAAATATGATTCATTATATTTTTCAGATAATTATTTTGATTTATTAAATAAAGAAGATATTGATGGTATTGTAGTATCTACCCCAGATCATTGGCATGCTGCTGTTTCTATAGATGCTATGAAATCAGGAAAGCATGTATACTGTGAAAAACCATTGTCTCATACTATTAAAGAAGGAAGGGCTATGGTAGATGCTTCAAAAAAATATGGAAGAGTTCTCCAGACAGGTAGTATGCAAAGATCTAGTTCTAATTTTTTAAATGCATGCCAATTTGTAAGAAATGGTTATTTAGGTGAAATTTCAAAAGTTTTAGTTAATGTAGGTAATCCCGCAAGTTATTGTAAACTTCCATTTGAAGAAACCCCTGATTCTATTGATTGGGATAAATGGATTGGCCCTGCTGAGATGAGGCCATATAATAAGATTTTAACATCAACTAGTTTTTATCCAGATTGGAGATGGTATAAAGAATTTGGCGGAGGAATCTTAGCAGATTGGGGTGCTCATATGTTTGACGTTGTACAATGGGCATTGGGTATGGATAGTTCTGGTCCTATTAAGTTTGTTCCTCCTCAGGAACCCAATGCTGTTAAGGGATTAAAAATGTATTATAATAATGGTATTGAAGTTATTCATCAAGATTTTTGTAGAGGGTATGGTGTGAGATTTATAGGGTCTGAAGGAAGCTTAGATGTTAGTAGGGGATTTATAGATTCAAAACCTGAAAATATAGTTATATCAGAATTTAAGAATGAAGATTTAAAACTATATAAATCAACAAATCATCTGCTAGATTGGATTACTTCAATTAAAAATGATAGAGAACCCATATGTAATGTTGAAACTGGCCATAGGAGTGCTTCTGTTTGTCATTTATCAAACATAGCATATGAGCTAAGTGAGGAACTTCATTGGGATCCAATTAGTGAGAAATTTTTACAAAATCCTAAAGCTGATGTAATGAGATCTAAGAACTATAGAGAACCCTATTCAGTTCATGTATAACTATTAAAACAAATAATTTTGAGTTACGAGATAAAAATCCCATTATTCAAAGGCCCTTTTGATTTACTATTATTTTTTATTGAAAGAGACGAGATAGATATTGTAGATATTACTATATCGAAGATTACAAAAGATTTTTTAGACTATATATCAAATCTGGAAAAAATGAATATAGAAGTTGCTAGTGAATTTATTGTTGTTGCTGCGACTCTCATGAGAATAAAATCTAAAATGCTTCTTCCTAGACTTTCTATAGATGAAGATGGTAATGAAATTGATCCTAGAGAGGAATTAGTTGAACATCTATTAGAATATAAAAAATATAAATCTGTTATAGAAGATTTTTCAAGTTTAGAAGAATATAGATTTTCTCAAAAAAATCGTGGAAATTTAATGGTTGAAGTTAATAAAATTAGTGAAAGAGCTAGTGTTGAAACGGAACTCCAAGATTTAGATTTATATAAGTTATTAGTTGTTTTTCAAAATGCAATTGAAAAGTTTGAAAAAGAAAAAAATAAACCCAAACACAAGATTGAGAAGTATCCTTATACAGTAGTAGAACAGAAAAAATTTATTATAAACGTATTAAAGTCAAAAGAAAAAATTTCTTTCACGAAATTAATTGATGATAATCCTTTGAAGATATTAGTTATTTATAACTTTTTAGCAATACTTGAATTAATTCAACAATCAAAAATTAAAATATCTATTGGTAGTGGTCTAAATAATTTTTGGCTAGTAAAGCAATGATTATTTATTAAAAAAAAAGTCAGACTCTATAATTGCATTTTTATCAGAATCAGATCCATGAATAGCATTTGCTTCTATTGTAGTAGCAAATAAGTTTCTAATAGTACCTTCTTTTGCTTCTTCCGGATTTGTTGCTCCTATAAGATTTCTAAAATCTTCAATGGCATTTTCTTTTGATAATTTCATCACAATAATAGGTCCAGAAGACATATAATCACATAATCGATTATAAAAAGGTTTTTCTTCATGTACTTTATAAAATTCAGAAGCTGTTTCTTTAGATAGAGATACCATTTTCATTGCAACTAATTTAAAGTTAGCTTTTTCAATCATATCAATAATTGGTCCAGAATACCCTGATTTAAATGCATCAGGTTTAATCATAGTAAATGTTAAATTTCCACTCATTTATTTGTTTTTTTTTGCAAAATTAAAAGAATGTTTGAAATTATGAAATAGTAGGTTAATTTCTTATTTAATCTAATTATTTTTCTTTCAAAGAAAATTATTCAATTTTGAAAACTTATAATTTATAATATATGGAAAAACTTTTCGATTTATTGTCAGTAAAACAAAACATTGTTATTACAACTCATGTTAATCCTGATGGTGATGCAATAGGTTCATCGTTAGCTTTATATAACTTTTTATTAAAGTATACTCATAAAGTAAGTGTAATTATTCCTAATGAATATCCTGATTTTTTGTCTTGGATGAAAGGAAAAGATAAAATGGTTGTTTATTCAAAATCTAAGAATAAGGCAAACTCTTTAATTAAGAATTCTTCTATTATTTTTTGTTTGGATTTCAATAACCTTGCAAGGATTAATGATTTGGGTGAAATTATTAATAAATCAAAGTCAAAAAAAGTATTAATAGACCATCACCTAGATCCTGTAAATTTTTATGACTTTGCTATTCATAATGATAAAGCATCTGCTACTGCAGAACTTGTCTATGAATTTATAGAAAATATGGATATTAAATTCCTTGATAAGGATATTGCAGAATGTTTATATGCAGGAATTTTAACAGATACTGGCTCATTTAAGTTTCCATCAACATCATCAAAAGTTCATAGAATAGTAGCTGATTTAATTGATATAGGGGCTAATACATCTAAAGTACATGAGTTAATTTATGATACAAATTCAATAGATAGACTTCAATTGGTTGGATATTCACTCTCAAAAAAATTAAAACTAACTGGCAATAAAAAGGCTGCTTATATAGTTCTTAAAAGAGATGATTTATTGAATTTTAATTTTAAAAAAGGAGATACTGAAGGTTTAGTGAATTATGCCTTATCAATTAAAGGTGTAAACATGGCTACTTTGATAATTGAAACAAAAGAGAGAGTAAAATTTTCTTTTAGGTCAATAGGAAATTTTTCTGTTAATGAATTAGCAAGGAAAAATTTCAATGGTGGAGGTCATAAAAATGCTGCTGGTGGAAGTCTAGAAGATAAACTTTCAGTAGCTTTGAAAAAATTTTTGAATGTAATTTCAAAAAACAAAAATTTATTAAATTATTAATCTTATGAAATTTTTTAAAAATATATTATTATTTGTTTTTACTACTATTTTAGTATCCTCATGTGTAGATAATAGTGAAAGAGTTTTAGATAATGGTGTTAGTCTAAAATACTTTAAAAATGGTTCTGGTAAAATTGAAGAAAATCAAATTGTTATGTTAAATCTTCAATATTTTGATCATGAGGGAAATGAATTACTTAATAAGGTTGGTGATGATCCAGTAGTATTACTGAAGGATTCTTCTTGGAATAATAATGGAGTAATTTATGAAATTATTGATAATTTAGAAGAAGGAGATAGCGTTTTCTTTCAGTTAACAACCGAAAAATTTTTCGAAAATTCCCCAAATTCTGTTAGTATGCCAGATTCAATAAAAGGAAATTTACTTTCTTTTTATTGTGGAGTTCAAAATATAATGGAAAAGGATGAATTTAAAAATTTTCAAAGAGAACAAATGGAAAAAATGCAGAATAAAATGAATAATAATATGGAAGAACAATTAATTATAGATACAGAGTTATTAGATAAGTATTTGAATGATAATGATATTAGTACTGTTAAAACAGCAAGTGGGTTAAGGTATGATATCTCACAAGAAGGTAGTGGACCAAATGCTCCTGTAGGAAGTAGTGTAAAAGTACACTATACTGGAATGCTTTTAGATGGCACAAAATTTGATTCTTCTGTTGATAGAGGAGAACCTTTTGAATTTAATTTAGGTCAAGGACAGGTTATTAGAGGATGGGATGAAGGCATCGGTTATTTTAATAAAGGAGCTAAAGGTACTATATATATTCCTAGTGCTCTTGGGTATGGTCCTAATGGAGCTGGAGGAGATATACCTCCTAATGCTATTTTAGTATTTGAAATAGAATTATTAGATTTTTAAATAATATGCTTAAAAGCTTATTTAAATTCATTTTTATATCTGTTTTATTTTCATCATGTGATGATAGTAGTTCTTTAGTAATTAAGTCAAAACAAGAGCAATTAGATTTTGATATTCTAAGAATAGAAGGCTATTTAAATGAAAATAATCTTTTGGGATTTACATCTTTAGATAATGGATTATATTATAAAATTATAGAGGAAGGCAATTCTATATTTCCTGAAAATGGAGATACTTTAAGTGTAAATTATATTGGTCAGCATTTAGATGGTACAGAATTTGATAGAAATGGTACGAATCAACCATTTGAATTTATTTTAGGTTCAGGCTTAGTAATTCAAGGCTGGGATATTGGTTTAAAATATATTGATGAGAGTGGAACAGCAATACTAATTATACCTTCAGGTTTGGGCTATGGGAATTCAACAATTGGTTCTATACCACCTAATTCTGTATTAGTATTTAGAGTCTCATTATTAAGAATAAAATGATGAAAAATATTTTTTGTTTTGTTTTATTTATTGGTTTATTTTTTTCTTGTGATATGGAAGAAGTTTATATAGATGTATATGATCCTGAGCAAGAGAGAATTGATTCAATTAATCAAAGAAAAAGTGATGTAGAAATTATTTATTCTTATTTGGAGAGTAATGAAATTCAAACTGTAGATACAACTAATGAAGGTGTATTTTACTCCGTTTTAGATTATGGAAATCCTGAAATTATTCCAGTAAACAATGACATTATTAGTTTAAATTTATCTGCTTTTTATACAACAGATTCAATCTATAACGAAGTTGATTCAATCGATTTAGTATTTTTTGATACTAACATTCAATCAGTTGCAGAAAATGCTGGAATAGTTGATGAATCAAAGTTTTATGTTCCATTAACCTATACATATAATGGTAATGGCACATTTTTTCCAGTTGTTTCTGATCATGGATATCTAGCATTATTATCTGATTTTAAAAAAGCTTTAGGATTTTCACTTAGTAAAATTGGAGAAAATGGAAAAATTAAAATTTTAATGCCATCAGGAAATGGTTATGGTGAAAATGGAAATGTTAATACTCCTGTTATTCCAGGTAATTCGGTCTTAATTTTTGATATTCATTTAATAAAAATTAGAAAATGACAGAAATTTGTTTTGTTACCTCTAATAACAACAAAATAAAAGAAGTTCAACCTTTCATTAAAAATCAAAAAATAATATCTCTTCAAGATCTTAATTTTAATGGGGATATTAAGGAGACGGAGAAAACGTTTAAAGGGAATTCTTTTTTAAAGGCAGATTTTATTTATAAAAAATATAAAATCAATTGTTTTTCAGATGATTCAGGTCTTGAAGTAGAAGCTTTAAACAATACTCCTGGAGTTCTTTCAGCAAGATATGCAGGAAAAAATGCATCATCTAATGATAATATTGAACTTTTACTTAAAAATCTTAAAGGCATTAAAAATAGAAGAGCAAGGTTTATTACATCTATATGTTTAATTATAGATTCTAGTGTTATTTTTTTTGAAGGTGTTGTTTTGGGAACAATTATAGATCATAAAAGTGGTAATAATGGCTTCGGATATGACCCTGTTTTTATTCCAGATGGTTATAACAAAACTTTTTCTAAAATGCCATTTGAATTTAAAAATTCAATTTCTCATAGGTCAATAGCTATAAAAAAACTTGTAAATTATATAAACGAATTAAGTTGAAGAATATAATATTTGGTATATCAGGGTCAAGTGGTTCAGGAAAGTCCCACATAGTGAATTATATAAAAAATCATTTTGAAAAGGATGTTATTACTGTAATCCTTCAGGACAACTACTACAAGAAAAGAGAATTTCAAAAAAAAGATTCTAAAGGAAACTATAATTTTGATTTACCTTTTTCATTTTTAGATAATGAATTATATGATGATCTACAAAAGTTGAAAAATAATTTACAAATAAGTAGAGTTGAATATAACTATAATAATTCAAGAGCTGCCTCCAAAAATATAATTGTTAAGCCAAATCCAATAATTTTATTAGAGGGGATTTTTATTTTTCATTATCACCATTTACGAAAATTGATAAACAGAAAAATTTTTGTTGATGTAGATCAAAAAGTAATGATAAATAGAAGAATTAAAAGAGATGCTGAAGAAAGGGGTTATGATAAGAATAATGTACTTTATAAGTATCATAATCATGTAATTCCTTCATTTAAAAAATATATTTTACCTTATAAGAAGGATGCTGATTTAATAGTAAATAATACTTTTAATGATAATAAAGCAGCAAATTCAACTTTTAACTATATAAAAAGTGAATTTAGTTTATTGAATAATAATATTTAGCTTTTAGTTAATTACCATATAATTGAATACTTTTGTCAACCAAATTTTTGAAAATTTTATATATGAAATATAAGGGCTTAATAATTTTCTTGACACTTATAGTATCATTTTTGTCAATATACTATCTGCAGTTCACATTTGTTTCTCAAAGAATACAAGGAGATGCTACTGAATTTTCTAGAAATGAAGATGGTAATATTGATTTTAAATTAAAGCAGAGGTATTTGGATTCCATCTGGAATAAGCCAGTATATAATTTAATTTCAGATTTCACATATAAAGAAATCAAAGAATCTGAATTAAATCTAGGATTAGATTTACAGGGAGGGATGCACGTAACTTTGGAAGTTTCTCCTGTGGATATATTAAAAGGTCTATCTTCAAATAATCAGGATAAAGATTTTCTTGAAGCAATCCAAAAAGCAAAAAAAAACATAATAGGTACTCAATTAAATTTTATAACTGAGTTTTATAACGAGTTTAAAATACTTGCTCCAGATAAAAATTTATCTTTAATATTTGCGACTGTTTCAAATAGGGGTAGAATAAGTTTTGATTCAAGTGATAATCAAATAATTGATATTATTAATGATGAAGTAGAGAGTTCTATTGATAGATCATTCAATATTTTAAGAACTAGGATAGATAGATTTGGTACATCTCAGCCTAATATTCAAAGACTTCAAGGGACAGGAAGAATCCAAATTGAGTTACCGGGTGTTGATAATCCTGAAAGAGTAAGAAAACTATTACAAGGAGTTGCTAAACTTGAATTTTGGGAAGTTGCAGAGCTTAGTGAGACAGAAGTTCTTCAAACCATTCAATTAATTGATCAGTTTGTAATAAAGGAAGGGTTTTTTGATACAGAAACTAGTGCTGAAGAAATCCCAGTTAGCACTTCTACAGATATTGCATCACTTACAGAGGATAGCAATCCCAGTAATATTCAAGATACTATTACATCTGAAGATGATAGTGTTATTGACTCAATTCCTTTAACAACATCTCCTCTTCTTTCTAAATTAAGATCTGAATTTGGTGGATTGTTTTATAATCTAGAAGATACAATACAAATAAATTCTATTATTCAAGATTCAAAAGTTAAACAACTTATTCCATCAAGTTTAAAATTTTTATGGGCAGTTAAACCATCTAAAAATACTTCTGATCCTAGTGATGAGGTCCTACAATTATATGCTATTAAGACTTCAATGGGAGGTAATGCACCCCTTACTGGTGAAGTTGTTACTGATGCTAGACAAGATTTAGATCAAAGTGCAAGACCTTCTATATCGATGCAGATGAATTCTAATGGAGCAAAAAAATGGAGGAGATTAACATCACAAAATATTAACAGAAGAATAGCTATAGTTTTGGATGATTATGTCTATTCTGCTCCTAATGTCCAAAATGAAATTCCTAATGGCAACTCACAAATTACTGGAGACTTTACAATAGAAGAGGCTCAAGACTTAGCTAATATATTAAAGGCAGGGACCCTTCCAGCACCCACAAAAATTGTTGAAGATGTTGTTATTGGACCTACTCTTGGTAAAGTCGCACAAGTCCAAGGTTTTCAATCTATGATGGCAGGCCTTTTTATAGTTATTTTATTTATGATTTTTTATTATGCTGGTGGTGGATTTGTTGCTACCCTAGCTTTATTTTTTAATATATTTTTTATTTTAGGAATATTAGCACAACTATCTGCATCTCTAACTCTACCAGGAATTGCAGGTATAGTTTTAACTATTGGAATGTCAATTGATGCTAATGTTTTAATATTTGAAAGAATTAAAGAGGAATTGCGAAATAATGCTAATTTAAGACAAGCAATTTCTAATGGATATAGTAAAGCATACACTTCTATTATTGATGCTAATTTTACAACATTATTAGTAGGTGTTATTTTATATAATTTTGGTCAAGGGCCAGTTAAAGGATTTGCTATTACATTAATTATTGGAATTATTTGTTCTTTCTTTTCTGCTGTATTTATAACAAGAGTTGTGGTTGAAAGATTAAGTAAGAGAGGTGATAAAAGTAGACTTAATTTTTCATTCCCATTTTCAAGAAATTTTTTAACTAATATAAATTTTGATTTTATTGGAAAGAGAAAAATTGCATATATGTTTTCTACTATTTTTATTTCATTTGGTGTTATAGCACTTTTTATAAAAGGATTAACTCTTGGTGTTGATTTTAAAGGTGGAAGATCTTATGTCGTTACTTTTAATAAGGTTCAAAATTCCACTGCTATTGAAAGTGGTTTAGAGTCAGCATTTAATAATGAAGGGGTAGAAGTTAAAACATTTGGAGCTGATAATGTTTTAAAAATTACTACATCATTTTTAATTGATGATGAGACTGATGATGCGGATACTAAGGTAAGAGAGAATCTAATTAACGGGATAAAGTCTTTAACTAATTTAGATTTTTCAGAGGATGACTCGCAAGTTGATGATACAAATTTTACAATATCAGCTTCTTCTAAAGTTGGAGCAACTATCGCTGATGACATTAAAAAATCATCCTTTTATTCTGGCTTATTAGCATTAATTGCAATTTTTATTTATATACTGATAAGATTTAGAAAATGGCAATTTTCTACTGGTGCAGTTGCAGCACTTTTCCATGACACAATGTTTGTTATTTCTGCTTTTGCTATTGCAAATTTATTTGGTATTTCCTATGAATTAGATCAAGTGTTTATTGCTGCTATTCTTACTATTATTGGTTATTCAATTAATGATACAGTTGTAGTATTTGATAGAATAAGAGAAAATATTGGCATTAAAGCTGGAAGTGAATTAATACCTGTTGTTAATGAATCAATTAATAAGACTATTAGTAGAACATTAATAACCTCCATGACAACATTTATTGTAGTATTAGTTTTATTTATTTTTGGAGGAGCTTCTTTAAGTAGTTTTTCTTTTGCTCTTCTTGTTGGAATAATAATTGGAACATATTCTTCAGTTTTTATTGCTGCTCCTATAGTAGTTGATTTTTATAAAGATAAAAATTAGAAAGTTTTTTGATTAATAATCATCTAAAATGCGTATGCATAATTTTATGAAAATATTTAAAATTCTTTTTTTAATTTTTATATCATTTTTTTCAGTCAGTTTTTCACAATCAGATAATTTTTCAGATAAAAAAATACTTGCTAAAAAAATCAATGAAGAAATTATATTAGATGGTGAAATGACAGAGGATTTTTGGATTAAGGCCCAAGCTGTTTCAAATTTTTTTCAATATAGACCCAGAGATTCAGTTTCTGCGGAGTTAGATACAGAATTTAGAATAGCTTATGATGATAAGTTTTTATACATTTTGGCTAAAATGGAAGACATATCAGACAAAAAATTTATTTTAGGAGATTTAAAAAGAGATTTTTTTGGTGGGGTAACTGATTATATCTCATTTACTTTTGATACTTTTTTGGATGAAACAAATGGATATAATTTTGGGGTATCTCCATATAATATTCAAAGAGAGGCTTTATTATCAGGTGGAGGAGAAGGAAATTTTTCCATGGGAGGAGGAGGAAGAGGTGGAATAAGTTGGTTTAATATAAATTGGAACACTAAATGGTATTCAGGAGCAAAAGTGTATGATGGTTACTGGATTGCTGAATTTAAAATTCCTTTTAACTCTATAAGGTACAAAACTGGATCTAAAGTTTGGAATTTAAATTCCCATAGAGGAACTAGTAAAATAAATGAAGGGTCTGTATGGACTGCTATACCTCTTGGATTTTCTCCGGGAAACTTGTCTATGACTGGCAAGCTTGAGTTTGAGTTTCCTCTCCAAAAGTCTTCTAAAAATTTTGTTTTAATTCCATATATATCTAGTACAGGAAGTAATAGTAAAATTAGTGAACCATCAAAAGAATTTGATTTTAACTTAGGATTAGATATGAAATTAGCACTAAGTTCTTCCTTAAATTTAGATTTAACCTTTAATCCAGATTTTTCACAGGTAGAAGTTGATGAGCAAAGAACTAATTTAACTCGTTTTGAACTTTTTTTACCTGAGAAAAGAGAGTTTTTCAATGATAATGCAGACTTATTTTCAAACCTTGGATCTAGGGAGGCTAGACCTATGTTTACAAGAAGAATAGGAATAGTTAAGGATACTGTTACAAGTCAGTATGTTCAAAATCCAATTATTTATGGCGCAAAATTATCTGGTAAGATTAATGAAGATTTAAGAATAGGTGTATTAAATATGCAGACTGCTAATCTTTCTTCAAGTGGAGTACCATCGTTTAATTATGGTATGGCAGTTTTAGAAAAAAATATTCTTAGAAACTCTAAAATATCATCTTTTATTATAAATAAACAACCTTTATTTAATAATAAAGATGATGCTTATGCAACTGATTTGAATGATTTTAATAGAGTTTTTGGATTTGAATCAAAATTACAAACTAATAATACAAGATTTAAATCTCAGTTTTTTTATCATCAATCACTAGATAATGAAAAATTATCAAACTCTAATTCTTATGGGGTGAATGCATCTTATGATAAAAGAAATTTTGAAACTAATATATATTTTTATGGAGTAGGAGAAAACTTTAATCCAGAGCTTGGCTTTGTTCCTAGAAAAGGTTATGTTTTTTTAAGTCCTTCTTTTCAATATAAATTTTTTCCAAAAGATAATATTATAAATAGTCATGGCCCTGGGATTGATTATGAGTTTTATTCAAATAAAAAAAATTCTATTACTGATTATGATATTGATATTGATTATAATGTTTCTTTTAGATCTGGAGCTTATTTAGTTTTTAAAAATAATTTCAAGTATACCCTGCTTCTTGATGATTTTGATCCATCACGATCGGATGGTAAAGTTTTGTCTGCATTTTCAGAATATAATTATAAGAACTATACTTTTTACTTTAGATCAAGCGAAAGGAAAATGTTTTCTGTAAGACTTAATGGAAAAACTGGAGAATTCTTTAATGGTAAAATAAATAATTTAGGTGGTACAGTTTCATACAAATTTCCACCTTTTTTGAATTTATCTTTAAGCGGTCAGTATAATAATTTGAATTTTCCTGAACCATATTCATCAGCTGAATTTTTTTCCTTAAGCTCTAAAATTAATGTGAGTTTTTCTAAAGATTTATTTTTTAGCACATATTTACAATATAATAATCAAATTGATAATATTAATTTTAATGCTAGATTTCAGTGGAGATTCCAACCTTTATCAGATATTTTCTTAGTTTATACTGATAATTATTATGCTGAAAATCCAATGTTTATGAATTTAAAAAATAGATCCTTTGCTTTTAAAATCAATTATTGGCTTAATATTTAGACTTCGATGCTGATTTATTTTTAATAATAAATGAGTAATTTTCTATATCTTATTTTAAACTATCAAAAACTTAATTTAACTGAGATTGGCTATGAGAATTTTTTCAATAAGATCTGTACCTAAAACTCAATGGAGCTCGGACAAACCATTAAATTTATCACCTGAATCCCTAACGGTTTTAATGCTTTGTATTGGTTTGACCTTATTTGGATTGGGTGAATCATTAATTATTACTGCGTCTGTGGGGATGAGTCCATGGACTGTCTTAGCTGAAGGACTTTCACTGACGACCGGATTAAGTCTTGGCGCTCTTACTTTCTTGATAAGTCTTGGAGTATTGTTGCTATGGATCCCCTTAAAACAGCATGCAGGAATCGGAACAATATTAAATGTAATTATAATTGCAGCGGTAATTGAATGGTCCCTACCTTATCTTCCCCATCCAGAAGATTATGCAATGAAAATACTGCAAGCTATTTGTGGAACCTTGATAGTTGGTGTTGCAAGTGGAATTTATTTAATTACAAATCTTGGTCCAGGTCCTAGAGATGGATTAATGACTGGCTGCCAAAGAGTAACTGGACTTCCAATTGCTTGGGTTAGAATTTTCTTGGAAGTAACTATTATTATTATTGGCTGGGCTTTAGGAGGAACTATTGGCATCGCAACAGTTATCTTTGCATTTGGAGTTGGCCCAGCAGTATCTTTAGGCCTTTACTCTATTTCAACAATATCTAATAGATAATTTTTATGCAAAACATGGTGCTTATTAGCACCATTTTTAAATCCAATATTAGAATATTGTATCCAGCTTTTACATACGAGAAAGAACCTTTGATGCTGAGAGAAATCTTATAGCAATTATTAAACCACAAAATGATAATATAGCAGCTAGCATAAAAGGTGCTCCCGGAAAATAGATAATAGCCTTTTCACTTGTAAAATATGAGAAAAGATTTGTCATAAGAAGGGGTCCTATAATAGCAGTAAGACTGACAAGACTAGTAATTGCTCCTTGAAATTCTCCTTGTTCATTATCAGATACTTTATTTGTCATGATTCCTTGTAAGGCTGGACCTGATATTCCACCTAAGGATAATGGTATAACATATGCAAACATCATCCAACTTTGATTTGCAAATGCAAGTAATGTTAAACCAATAATATAAAATGTCATTCCAAAATAAACACCATTTATATTTCCAATTTTTGGAATAATAATTCTTATTAAGCCTCCTTGAACAATTGCTGCCATAAGTCCAACAAAACCTAAAGAATATCCTATCCATTTCTCATTCCAATTGAATTGTTCAATTGTAAAGAAAGTCCATGTGCTGTGTGTAGCATGTTGAGCTATATTAAATAAAACAATACATAAAAGTAGTCCTGATATTAGTGGGTATTTTTTTAGAGATAATAATGTTCCAATTGGATTAGCTCTTTTAATATTAAATTTTCTTCTATTTTCTTTTGATAACGATTCAGGCAAAATAAAATATCCATATATTAAATTTATTAATGTAAAAATCGCTGCTGCTATAAATGGTATTCTAGATCCGTACTGTCCTAAGAAGCCACCTATTACGGGTCCTAAGATAAATCCTAATCCAAATGCAGCACCAATCAATCCAAAGTTTTGAGCTTTTTTTTCAGGTGTACTTATGTCTGCTATGTATGCGGATGCTGTTGTTAAACTCGCACCCATTATACCTTGAAAAATTCTTCCAACAAATAACCATGTTATTGTCGGAGCTATTGCCATTACCACATAGTTTATTCCAAAACCAAACAATGATAATAGAATAACTATTCTTCTACCATATTGATCACTAAGACCCCCAAGAACAGGTGCAAATAAAAATTGAAGAATAGCAAATGAAAACATTAACCATCCGCTGTATTTAGCAGCTTGACTAATTGATCCATCAATTAAATCAGTGATTAGGCCTGGAATAACTGGAATAATAATCCCTAATCCCGTTATGTCAATAAATATTGTTATAAAAATAAATAGTAAACTATAATTTTTTTTTTTCATTGGAGAAGGAGGCAATTTAATGTTTAATTTTATGAAACGAATATTTTTTTTAATTTACCTTGTAGTACCTAATAGTTTTTTATGAAATCAAAAAAAACAGATAGAAGAAAGTTTATTACTAAGTCATTTGTTGCATTATCTGGAACTATGGCTTTATCTTCATGTGCTAACGAGAAGGTTGATAATAATTACAAGGAAACCAATATCAACTTTAATAAAAAATATAAATGGAAAATGACAACTACCTGGTCACCTAATATGCCTGTTTTAGGGGAAGGTTGTAATCTATTTGCAAAATGGATATACAAGATGTCTGGTGGTAGGTTAGATATTAAAGTATATGGTGGTGGAGAGTTAGTTCCAAGCCTGGAATGTTTTGATGCTGTAAGTAATGGAGCTGTTGAAATGGGAAGCGGAGCTTCTTACTATTGGGCTGGAAAAGTTCCTGCTGCTCAATTTTTTTCTTCCGTTCCCTTTGGTATGAATTCCCAACAAATGAATTCATGGATTATTTCTGGCGGTGGCCATAAACTATATAAAGAAATTTATGATCCTTTCGGGTTACTTCCTTTTCCTGGAGGAAACACAAGTATACAAATGGGAGGCTGGTTTAATAAAGAAATTAATTCAATTTCTGATTTAAAGGGATTAAAAATGAGAATACCTGGTTTTGGAGGAAAAGTTCTCTCAAAATCTGGAGGCACTGCCGTCACTGTTGCGGGAGGAGAAATTTATACAAACCTTGAAAGAGGTGTAATTGATGCAACAGAATGGATAGGTCCTTACCATGATTATTTGATGGGGTTTTATCAGGTGGCAAAGTATTATTATTATCCTGGGTGGCATGAACCTGGAGGAGTATTAGAAATGATTGTTAATAAGGAAAAATTTTATCAGCTAACATCTGATCTTCAAGAAATAGTTATAAGAGGAATTGGAGCTTTAAATATTTGGATGCATTGTGAGTTTGATTCTAAGAACAGTATTTACCTTAATAAACTTATAAATGAAGAGAATGTACAGCTCAAAAAATTTCCAAAAGATGTTTTAAAGGCATTTAAAGAAAAGACACAAGAGGTCATTGATGAACTTATTGAACGCGATCCAAAAAGTAAAAAAATATATCAGGCATATGAAAAATTTAGAATTTCTTTTAAAGATTGGTCAAATGTTGGCGATAGGGTTTATTATGATCTTTAATTTTTAAGAAGATTAGGAATTATATAAACATAATCTGGATTAAAAAATAAAAAAACTAAGAATAGTAATTGAATAACTACAAAAGGAATAATTCCATAATATATATCCCTCGTTTTAACTTCTTTTGGGGCAACACTCTTTAAATAAAATAATGAAAAACCGAATGGAGGTGTTAAAAAGGATGTTTGTAAATTAATTGCTAATAAAATCCCAACCCATATAAGGTCAATATTTAATGCTATTAACATAGGAGTTATTACGGGGACTATTATAAAGATAATTTCTATAAAATCTATAAAAAATCCAGCAATGAATACAATTAATAGTACTAATAAAATAAAAAATTCTGGAGTTAAGTTTGCTTGAGTAATTAAATCAACTAAAATTTTATCACCTTCAAGACCTCTAAATACAAGAGAGAATGATGTTGCTCCTATTAGTATCATAAATACTATTGAGGTTAAGCTAGTTGTTTCTTCCATTACAATTTTTAATTTTTTTAGATTCATATTCCCCTGAGAGTAACTTAATATAAGAGCGCCCATTGCTCCAACACCAGCTGCTTCTGTTGGTGATGCTATACCTGCAAAAATGGTTCCTAATACAGCAAAAATTAAAAGAAAAGGAAGAAGAAATGCTTTAATTATTTCTCCTATTTTTGTTTCATTTTTAAACTTTTTTATCAATTCATCTGGCATGCTTGGAGCAGCTTTTGGATATAATATTGAAATTATAAAAACATAGATTAGGTACAAAAAAACAAGAGTTAATCCAGGAAGTAAGGCTGATGTAAATAGATCTCCAACAGAGATATTTAGTACACTACCTAAGAGCACAAGCACCACTGATGGAGGAATAATTTGTCCCAGAGTTCCTGATGATGCTATAACTCCGGTAGCTAATTTTGTATTATACCCTCTCTTGATCATAGTTGGTAAACTTATAAGACCCATTGTGACGACTGTTGCTCCAACGATACCAGTAGAAGCAGCAAGCATTCCACCAACAATAATCACAGAATAAGCTAGTCCACCTTTAATTTTTCCAAATAATATAGCCATTGTCTCAAGGAGTTTTTGTGCTATCCCTGATCTTTCAAGAGTCATGCCCATAAAAATAAAAAGGGGAACTGCTAGTAAAACAAAGTTGTTCATTATACCAAAAATTCTTAAAGATATTAGATAAAAAAAGTCAACATCAAAAAAAAATATTCCCGCAATAATGGATACTCCACCAAGAGTAAGTGCTACAGGATATCCTAGCAGGATTAGTAAAAACACTATTCCAAATAAAATTAGAGGAATATAATCTATCATTTACCTACTTTTAAATTATTAATATTATCTATCGTATTTAGAATTCCTTGTATCATTAAAAGGAAAAAACCAATAGGTATAATTGATTTGATAATAAATCTAAATGGTAGACCTCCAGGATCAGGACTTGATTCTAAAATTTGATAAGAGTCTATAACAAATGGAAGTGAGGTATAAAATACTACAAAAGAAAATGGGATAAGAAAAAACACATTTCCTATTAAATCAATAAAATTTTTTTTTCTTTTTGAAAATGTATTGTAAAAAACATCTACTCTAACATGTTTGTTTTTCTGAAGAGTTAAAGGAGATGCTAATAAAAATATTATTGCAAAAATATGCCACTCCATTTCATACATTGCAGCAACTGAAAAATTAAAAATATATCTTAATAATACATCTAAAGAAATTAGAAAAACTAGCCCTAATGATAACCAGGATGTTATTTTCCCAATTTTACGAATTATGTTTTTTATTACCATTTATAAAGTAGCTAACAAGTTTTTTAAATATAAGGTTTTAATATCTTTGTGCTAATAAAAATTAATTGTTTTGAAAAAAGATATTAGAGATTGTTCAATAGAGGAGCTAACAGATTTTTGTATTTCTAATGGAATGAAAAAATATGTTTCTTCACAAATATATTTTTGGCTCTGGAAAAAATCTTCTCTTTCTATTGATGAAATGACTAATTTATCTCTTTCTAATAGAACCCTTTTAAAAAAAGAATTTACCATAAATGGAATTGCTATTGATTTAGAAGAAGAAAGTAATGATGGGACAATAAAGTCTAGGTTTATTCTTCATGATAAAAATTTAGTAGAAGGAGTTTTGATTCCACAAAACAAGAGAATGACGGCTTGTATTTCATCTCAGGTTGGATGTTCTCTTAGTTGTAAATTTTGTGCAACTGGAAAAATAGGTAGAATTAGAAATCTTTCAGCTGGAGAAATTTATGATCAGGTTATATCAATTTCTAATCAAGCAATTAATAAATATGATATTCCATTATCAAACATTGTTTTTATGGGAATGGGTGAACCTCTACTAAATTATAAGAATGTTATACAATCTATAAACTATTTAATTTCTGAAGAAGGATTAAATATGTCTCCAAGAAGAATAACTCTTTCCACATCTGGAATTTCAAAAATGATTAGAAGATTAGCAGATGATGGAGTTAAAGTTAATTTAGCCTTATCATTACATGCTGCATCTGAAGAAAAAAGGAAGACTATTATGCCTATAGGAGAGTCAAATTCCCTTTCTTCATTAAGGGATTCTTTAAAATATTATTTTTCTAAATTAAAAAAGAAAATTACTTATGAATATGTTCTTTTAAAAGATGTTAATGATGGATTAGAAGACGCTAGAGATTTGTATAATTTCACAAAACATGTTCCGTCAAAGATTAATTTAATCGAGTATAATTCAGTTGAGGGACTTGAGTATCAAAAATCTTCAGTTGAAAAAACAAATATTTTTATAGAATTTTTAGAAAAGAAAGGTTTGCATGTTGGGGTCCGAAGAAGTAGAGGAGAAGATATTAATGCTGCATGTGGACAATTAGCTAATAAAAAGTAAAATTTTGACCATAATTTTTTCGTTATCAAAAATAACTAATTTATTCTCTTGGAGGTTTGAAATATTTATATTTGTAGCTTCTTGAAAATTATTATGAAAAAAATATCTTTTTTCTTTTTTCTTTTTTCTTTTTTAAATATTGCAATGATAAATGCTCAGACTGCAATATTGAAAGTTAATAGAACCTCAATTGATGAAAATGGAGGTGAAGTAATTGTGACAGTTGAATTATCCGCTGCTGCAGGTTCTCAGATTAATGCTACTTTACAAATAACAGGAACATCATCTCCGACAGACTATTCAATTAATAATGCAACGAATGCAAATGAAAAAATTATTACTATTCCTACAGGAAATACTTCAGGATTTTTAAAAATTAAAGCATTAAATGATTCAAATGTTGAAGACAATGAAACTATAATAATTAAATTAAACTCTGTAAATACTGGGTCAGTAGGATCTTCAAATGAGAAAACAGTTTCGATAAGAGATGATGACCTTATTATTTCTTTGGCACTAGTTGGTTCTGATACCATTCTTGATGAAGCTGCAGAGACAGCAAAATTAACAACATCTATTAATGAAGCTGTATCATCAGATATTACAATTCAAGTAGGCTCTGTTTCACCAAAAAATCTTGATGGTACACCAAAAGATAATTCAGCATCTTCTGGTGACATTTCATTTAGTTCAAGAACTGTTGTAATCCCTTCAGGATCTACATCGGTAGATTTTGAAATCACAACTGTTAACGATACAAATTATGAACCTAACGAAATTTTTTATGCAAAAAATATGAATATAGTTTCTGGGCTTGGAACAATTAAGAATGATTCCATCGGTTTCACTATTATTGATGATGAACCTCCTTTTGTTACTTTGTCTGTTGATACAACTCAAATTGGTGAAAATGGTGGAGTTGCAACAGTGAAGGTATTATTAAGCAGAACCCATTCCTCTACCTCAACTATAACTTTAGATTTTGAAGGCTTTTCTTCTACAGCTACACTAAATACTGATTTTTCTAGTGCTTCAACTACTATTGCAATTGCAGCTGGAGATACTGTAGGAACTGTTCAAATTACAGCAATAGATGATAATTTTCAGGATCCTAATGAAAAAATTGTTGTAGAAATAAGCTCTTTAGTTAGTGCTCTTGAGATTACAACTCAGAGAGTTTCAGTTTTTATAGTTGATGATGAAATACCTCCAATTGCAGTAACAGACACTTATTCTGGTTCTAACTGTGTATTAGAAGGAGGAGCTTTAACTATTAGTGATAAAGTAAATGGCTTACTTGCTAATGATTCTTTATTCATTTCTGGATCTAGTAAAATGGAACTTTTTGATCCTAATACTGATAATTTAACTATAGCATTACTAGCTCCAGCATCTGATGGATTTGTTACTTGTCCATCTACTGGGCTTCCAGGAATTTGCTCTGATGGTACATTTAAGTACACACATTCTGGTGATGAAACACCTACTGGAATTGATCAATTTTCATATAGAATAACGGATGGAAATGGATTTACAAGTAATGGGATTGTCAGTATTTGTGTAACACCAGTTAATGATTGCCCTCAACCTCTTGCCGATGGTATTAATGTGGATGAAGGTAAAACAGTTACAGGAGATGTTCTTTCAAATGATACTGATGTTGAATTTGTTTTAGGAATTTCAGATACTTTAAATGTTAGCTTAACAACTGCTTTATCTCCTGCTCTTGGATCCTTTACTCTTAATACTGATGGGACATATTCGTACACTGCTCCAGCATATCTTTCTGGTAGTGATCCAGTAAATTTAGTTGGAGAGTATACTGTTGATGATGGCCAATGTCAAAAAACAGCTGCAATTAGAATTACCATTAACAATACTGTTCCGTTGCCTTTAGCAGATACATTTGTTGTTGGGATAGGTGCTTCTTTAACTATAGCAGCTCCAGGTGTTTTAGTTAATGATCCAATTCCTGCTGGCGCTACTAAAAATTCTTATATTATAACAGAGCCAAAAAATGATATAAATTCTGCATTTCAATTAAATGCTGATGGCTCTTTTACTTATACTCACAATGGAAGTTCCTCTCCTAAATTAGATTCATTTTCATATAAGCTACTAGTAAGTTACCCTCCATTCCCAGGTGGTGGATCTGATTATGATGGAATAGCAAAAGTATTTGTGAAAGTAAATGATTGCCCGCAAGTTCAACAAGATTTTTATACGGTAAATGAAAATGATTCAATTTTAGTGTCCTCTCCAGGAATATTAGATAATGACACAGATGTTAACGGTGATCCAATAACATCAGTTATTGAGACTCCCCCTAAAAGTGGAAAAATTGTAATTAATCCAGATGGATCATTTAAATATATCCATGATGGAGGAGAAGAAGTTTCCGATTTTTTTGTATATAAAGCATTTGATGGTATTTGTCTTAGCCAGCCAGATACCGTATTTATTTCTATAAATCCTGTTAATGATTGCCCAGAAACAAAGTTAGATGGATATAATAGCCTTGGCTTAAGAGAAGGGAAATCCATAAATCAGTATTTAACAGATCTTGGACTTTCTATTGATAGTGTAGATACTGATGTAAGTGGGGATACACTTTTTGTATACACAGGAGACACAACATGGGTTGAAAATATGGATGAAGGAGGTACTATGGATATCCCAAGTCCAGGTATTATTAGTAACGATAAGGATACTGAAGGAGATTCAATTTACACAAGAGGACCTATCGGTATTGGTGGGCCGTTTGGTTGTCCTATTGAGTATCAAAATCCTGATGGTTCATGTATGTATGAACTTCCTTCAATTGGGGACGCTGTTGTAAATGCTGATGGCTCATTTACATTTAAACATGATGGAAGTAATGTCTTAAGAGATGAAATTTATTATGAGTCATGTGACCTTGCTGCTGTTGGAGCTTGTTGTACATTGGATTCTATTATGTTAATTTTTGGTCCTGATAACTCATGTGCACAGGCTCAACCTGACTACTATTCAACCACAGAAGGTGGAACAGTTAATGCTAATATTGTAAATTATGGTTATAACGAAGTAATGAAATCATTAACTAAAAGACCAAAAACACCTAATGGAGTTAATTATGGTGGTGTTTTTAAAAATGATATTGATGAAGAAGGTGACTCATTGTTGATAGTGTCTTTAACAAAACCATCTCATGGTGTTGTTGTTGGGGATACAATTTATCCTGATGGGTCATTTACATATGTTCATGATGGTTCAGAAACAAATTTTGATTCTTTTCAATATACCATAGTAGATTTACCTCATGCTCCAAATGAGTGTGCAACCGCAACTGTTTTTATAAATATTTTGTCTGTTAATGATTGCCCTGTTGCTGTTGAGGATATATACACTGTTGATGAAGGTGGGACTTTAACTATTCCAGGTACTGGATCATACTTGAGCCTTCCAGCAATAATGAATAATGATATAGATATAGATATTGGAGCAACACCTATGATAACAGATAGTTTGATTGCATTTTATCCAATGAATGAATTTTATGATACTGTATCGGGAAACCCATTAATTGTTGATTTAAGAGATACTTTGCCTTCAATTTTAACTTTTGCAGCAGCTGATGATTTGAGTTCAAATAATTTTGATGGCACCTTAAAAGGTGGAAATATGGATACTACTTATCTTCCTATTCCACCTGGCGCAAATACACCTGCTCCTACTCCTGACGAGCTTAGATATTCTCATCCGCCTACACCTTCATATGATAGATTTATTCCTCCAAAAGAGAAAAATGCATTTTTCTTTGATGGAGATAGTGCATTTATTGAAGTAAGTCACGATGTCTTAAGTTTAAACAGAAAAAATTATTCTGTCTCAGGGTGGTTTCTCTCGTATAATAAGAATAAGAATTCTACCATACTAAATTTTCCAATAGCAGGCCAAGAGAATGGATTGACTATAAGTACAAAAGATGGACTTATATCTTTTGCAATTGGTAATGGGGTTAGTTATACGGTAAGATTACCTTCAGGTATTGGTGGAGCATTAAATAATAGCGAGTGGTATCATTTTGTTCTTACAAAGAATGGTGATGCTTATAAGTTTTATTTAAATAACACAGAGATTTTTTATCAGACTCTTAATAATAGCACACTATCTAGTGCAAAGGCTCGATTGTTAATGGGTAAAGGAGTATCAGGAAATCATTTATGGGGAAAAATTGATGAAGTTTATATTTTTAGTCAGACATTAACTCGTGCTGAGGTAATGGGTCTTTATTATGGATTAAAAACATCACTTGCTAATTTACCTGATGACGGAGTTATTACAGCATTTGATAGTGATGGCTCGTTTACATATGTACATGATGGGAATAATATTGATTTACAGGATAACTTTTTCTATGATCTTAGTGATGGGAGTTGTATATCAACTGGTAAAGTAATTATAAATATAAATCCAGTAAATGATTGCCCTATAAGTCAAAATGATACAATTTATGTAGATGAGGGTGGTACAGTTAAACTTGATCCTCCAGGAATTTTACTTAATGACTCTGATGAAGAAGGTGATACTCTGACATCTAAAAAAATTAGCGACCCTCAACATGGAATAGGTACTATTAGTGGTGATACTTTAACTTATATTCATGATGGATCTGAAACAATTCTTGATAGTCTTACTTATGTTTCAAATGATGGGACATGTGATGGGGATACTGCTACGATTTATGTGATAATTAATCCTGTAGATGATTGTCCAATCCCAAAGGATGATGTTTATGAAATACTTGAGGGTGGAACTTTAACAATAGATACGTGTAATACAACCATTACTAATCCTGGATCAAACAATGAAAATTGGGCTCTAAATGAACCAAATGATCAACCTGGAGAAAATGTTGCTGAAATTTATTCTAATGGAACTTGGAATGATGAGAAAAATATATCAAAAATGAATCCTCACCTTTTGGAGGTAGGTGCTATTATAACTTCTAAACCAGGGTATAAATATTTAGGTCAGTATGATGGACATACGTATTTTGAATCAAACACATCTTCACTATGGGCGGATGCTAGAACTGCTGCAGTAGCAGCTGGAGGAACTCTTGCAATGTTAAAGACAAAAGCAGAAAATGATGCTGTTATACCATGGACTAATAAAACTTTATTTTTTGGACTATGGCAAGATGAAACAGATATTTTCTTTGTAGAACCTACAGGAGGGTGGAAGTGGTTAGATGGAACGTATCTTTACGATGAAGGAGATTCAACTTATACAATCTGTGGTATTCTATTAAATGATAATGGTGCTAATGGTGATACACTTTTTGTAAGTTGGTGGGAATCTGCAGATCATGGAGTTATAACTCCAACTTTTGATGGAAAATTTGAATATACGCATGATGGAAGTGAGTTTAATGATACCATTCCGTATAATATTAATAATGGACTTTGTGATGGAGATACTGCTAATATAATTATTAAAATAATTCCTGTTAATGATTGTCCAGTTGCAGTTGTTGATACTTTTTATGTAGATGAGGGTGCTACCCTTGACACTACTGGTGTTTTGCTCAATGACATAGATGTGGATGGTGATGCGCTTAGAGCAGAAAAAATAACGGGAAGTAATACTAATCATGGAGTTGTTAATATATTTCCTAATGGTAGACTTACATACACTCACGATGGAGGAGAAACTAAAATTGATAGCGTACAGTATAAAGTTATAGATCCATCAGCATGTGATAGTACCGCAATGGTATATATAATAATAAACCCTGTCAATGATTTACCTGTTGGGACGGATGATAATTATTCCGTAAATGAAGGAGATACCTTAATTGTAGATGCTTTGAAAGGACTTCTTTCAAATGATGTTGATAATGATGGAGATGTTTTAAAAATATTTATTGTTGATAATCCATCTAATGGGGATCTTACCTTAAATGATGATGGTTCATTTACCTATATCCATGATGGAACAGATAAGCCTAATGAAGTATGTTTTACCTATAGACTTTTTGATGGAACTGATTTTTCATTATTGGTTACAAAAGTATGTTTTACAATATTAAATAGAGTTCCTATTACAATTGGTGAAATATATTCAGTTAATGAAGGAGAAGTATTAAATACTAATTTAAAAGATGGTGTATTACTAAATGATGATGATAAAGATCCGCAAGATATAATGACAGCAATACTCTTAGATGCTCCAAAGCATGGAGCTTTTATTCTTGAGCCTGATGGAACATTTACATATGATCATGATTGTTCCGATACTCCTAACGTAGACTTTTTTACTTATTATGTTACAGATGGAGAAGACACAACTGCAGTTGCAGATACAGCAAAAATTAATATTATAAATATTTGTCCTATTGGCAATGATGATTTGTATACTGGTGTTGATGAAGGTGGGACATTAAATATAGGTGCTTTTGATGGTGTCCTTAGTAATGATTTTGATCAAAATCCTTGTGATATTTTACAAATTAAGATTTTATCACCAACAAGTTTTGGTACTCTTGTTTTAAAAGCAGATGGGTCTTTTGATTATACCCATGATCACAGTGAAAATTTTGAGGATGTGTTTACATATTTACTTAATGATGGGGAATGCCCTGATGATACTGTTACTGTAATTATTAGAATTACACCTGTTCCTGATACTCCACCTGTTGCTGTTGGAGACACATACCCTTGTGTAGATGAAGGTGGGTTCATTCAGACATTGACATATGATGATGGAGTACTGTTTAATGATTATGATTTGGATACAGGCTCTACATTGCAAGCAGTTATAGTGAGTTATCCTGTTCATGGAACATTAATATTAAATCCTAATGGAACATTTATTTATACCCATGATGGAGGAGAATCCACTGCTGATTCCTTCTCTTATTATGTAAAAGATAACACTGACTTAATTAGTGATATAGTAAAAGTAACATTATGTATTAATCCTATAAATGATTGTCCAATACCTGTAGATGATATATTTAATATTAATGAAGGTGATATAATTGATACAACTTTAATTTTTAATGATTTTGATATAGAAGGCAATCCACTACAGATTAATATTACAACTCCTCCTTCTATAGGTGGTCTTAGTTGGGATTTAGATGGTTCAATAACTTATGCGGCTCCTGAAAATATTTCTTCTCCAGGACCAGAAATAATAACATTTGATTATATCTTATCAGATGATGGATTTAATAAATGTGATTCTACCGCCACAGTAACAATAATTATAAATTATGAAAATGATTGCCCTATTGCTCTTGATGATTCAATAATAGTTGATGGAAGTATTGCTGGTTCTAGAATAATTACTGTTCTTGATAATGATTCGGATCCAGATTCAGAGATAGATACTACAAGTATAAATATAATAAGTGGCCCTTCTTTTGGTGAAGCTATAACCAATCTCGATGGGACCATAACTTTTAATTATGATGTATCACCAGCTAGTTATGATACAATAACATATAGTGTAAGTGATTATGAGGGGTGTGCTGTTATTGCTAAAGTGTATATCTATATAGAAAATGTATTGAAGCCTAAATATAAACTTCCAAACTATTTTACTCCAAATGGAGATGATTTTAATGATTTCTTTGTAATAAAATATGAAAATATACTCGAGGAGTATATTAGTTTTGAAGTAAAAATTTATGATAGATATCAAAGACTAGTATATTCAGGATATATTAAAGGAGATAAAATATGGAATGGTTCAAATTCAGTTAATTCTCAAGACATTAAAACAGATTTTTATTATTATGAAGTAACTCCTGTGGAGTATTATGGAACATCTTATGAGAGACGAAAAGATAAATTAGTTGGCACTATATATTTAGAAAAAGAGAGATAAATTTTATCTAGTAAAGTTATATATAGCAAAGGTTGAAAGCCAGTGTTCTCCTCCATAACCACTATCAAACATTATATCAAAACCCTTTATAGAATGGTTATTTGAAATATTTCTTAGAAGTTTACTTGATTTATTATTGTCTATACTTGAGGATATTTTTTTAAGTGTCCAAGACCTATGAAACATTAATCCAATTAAGTGTCCAATTCCGGGATCTTGTGGATCAAGTACGATTGGAGGATTGATGATATTTTTAAATTTATTTTCATTGAAACTAGGGAAAAATTTATTTATCCATACATTAAACTCTTTTCTACTTAATATTTTAGACATAAGCTCAGCTTCAGCTAAACATGGAGATATAAAATCAGTTCCTGATGGTTCATAATTAACTGGGCAATCCTTATCATAACTAAAATGTTTAATACTATAGTTTTTAATAGCTTTCATTAATTCTATATCATTTGTTTTTTCTGCATATTCAAACATTAATGAGAAAGAAAAAGCCGTATTAGAGTGTGTTCCAGGTCTTAATGGTTTTGATAATATTTTTAAAAAATCTCTTGTTCTGCTTGATAATAAATCAATTAATGGTTTTAAATTTTTAGCCCATTTATTTGCTTCAACATTATCCCAGGTTATAAGCTCAGAATATAACAGCATTAGCCAGGCCCAACCATAAGTTCTTTCAAACCCTTTAGCAAAATCATTTTGAAAAAATTCAAGTTCTTTATCAAGGTTATCTTTATTTAAATTTTTTCTAAGTTTTTCTCTAATTGTTTTAGCGTCTTTAATATTTGGAAATTCTTTTAATATTTTTACCATACTCCAGTGGCCATGAACAGCTGAATGCCAGTCCCAACAACCATAGAATGATGGTGTTATTTCATAATGAGGTTTAATCCATGTAGAATCAATATACCTATAACCAATTTTATAAGGATATTTTTTATCTACACAATTAATAGATAGCTCTATTAGCTTACTAGCTAATTCTTCACTTAAACTAAATTCTTCAATATTATTTTCTGAAATTTTTTCAGTGCAACTAGAAATAAATAAAAGAAGAATAATGAATTTAAGCTTCATTTCTTACTTGCGTTAAATAATTTTTCTTTTTCATTTTTATTTAAACTAGAGTATCCACTATCAGAAATTTTGTCAAGAATTTTATCTATATCATCTTGAGAAATTTCTTCATTATTATTTTGTTTGTCGTTCTTATTTGTAGTCTTTTTAAAATTAGTTTTATTAAAAAAATTAATAACTTTTATAATAGGATCTCCCATGTTAGTACCATTTTGTAATTGTCTAATATACAAATATCCGATAAATGCACCTCCTAAATGTGCAATTTCTCCTCCTGAGTTATTTCCTGTTACATCAAAAAATGATAGTGCTACATAGAATAGAGCAATATACTTTATTCTTACAGCCCCTATAAAAAGTAGGTGAAATGTATAGTTTGGAATAAGTGTTGCTGAACCTAATACAACACTAAACACTCCTGCAGAAGCTCCTAACATTAGAGATTGATTTACTTGATCCCCATAATATGGTATAATATTATAGATAGCTATATATAATAAACCACCAATTATTCCACCTAATACATACAAAGAAATTAAAGCATTATTACCAATATTATCCTGGATTATTTTTCCAAACCAATATAAGAAAAGCATATTCCATAAAATATGTGAAAAGTTTGTGTGTAAAAAGAAATATGTAATTATAGACCAAGGCTGAAATATAAAATGCTTTAAATCTGCCGGGAGCATCAAAGAATTTAAAAATTTTATATATAAATTTTCTAACCCTCCAATCTGGAAAAATACTTTCATTATACTTATTCCTATAAATATAATAATGTTGATTAGAATTATTTTGATAAGACCATTGTCTTTTTTATTCCAGGCATTTTTGAAATCTTTGATTATAAAGTTTGACATATTTTTAATAAAAAGTACCGTATTTTCTTTTCCAATATTGTAATATTATATATGCTATTAACATTCCTCCTAGGTGAGCAAAATGTGCTACATTATCACCAGGCATTCTATTTATTTCACTCCATAACTCATAGATTCCATATACTAAAACTAAATACTTTGCTTTGACTGGTATAGGTGGAAATAGAAGCATAAGTTCCATGTTGGGAAATAACATAGCAAAAGCTAATAAAATTCCAAAAACAGCTCCTGAAGCACCAACCATAGGTACATCGCTTTTTACTTTTAATAGATCATTTGCATATATTATGCTCTTATTCTCGTTAGAGTTTGATGGATTTTTTTCATAGGCATCAATGAATTCATAAAGTTGATTATAGTATTCGGATGAATTATCTAAGACTAATCTTCTGAAAGATCCGGGAGAGGGATTTTGCTCATAAGTTTTTACTTTTAATTCAAACGAATAATTTTCATAGAAATTAATTCCTGAATATAAAATGCCAGCTCCTATTCCAGTAGCTAAATAAAAAATAAAAAATCTTTTAGCACCCCAAACTTTTTCAAGAATAGGCGCAAAAATTAATACAGAAAACATATTACTAAATAAATGACCAAATCCAGCATGAACCCACATATAAGTTATAATCTGATAAGGTTGAAAATTATCAGATAAAAAGTATCTCATACCAAAGTTTTCTATTATAAATGATCGTAACCCTATAAAATCTGATAATATAAAAATTATACCATTTATTATAAGAATATTTTTTGCGGCTGGAGTTAGATTAAACATTAAAATAAATTTTCTATTTTCTCATTATTTAGCTCTATAAAATTTAATTTTCCATCAGGTGAATATTTTGGATTTTTACAAGCAAATAATCTATCAATAATTGATTTCATTTCTTCAGTATTTAATTTTTTTTTATTTATAATTTTAGCATTTTTAGAAATTGATTTTAAAATTATTTCTTTTTTTTCAGCTTTTAAGTTTTGATTATTATTTTTTATTTCTTCAATAAAACTTTCTATTATTTCTTCTTCATTTATATTATCAAGACCAGTTGGAATTCCATTTACTACTATAGAATTTTTACCAAAAAAATCAATATTAAATCCTATAGATTTTATATCATTCATTATTTCTTTAATTAATTGGAAATCAGAACTATTAAATTCAATATATTTTGGAAATATATTTTGTTGTGAATTTGAGTAGGAGTTTAAAGATGATTTTTCAAATTTTTCATACAATATCCTCTGTTGACAATTTTTATGATTAAATATTAAAAGTTTATTTCCAAGTTGTTTAAAAATAAAATTTTCTAGTACTTGAATAGGGCTATTTATTATTTCTATTGCATCATCTTCAAATATTTTTATAGCATTAGAATTTTCAATTTTAACTTCATCAAAAATATTTTTCCATTCTTGTTGGTTTTTAGAACTCTTTGATTGAGTGTTATGGTATTTTTTTTTATCATAGTCAACCACAACTTTATTATCAAAATTAATATCTGCATTGAAGTCAAGAGAAGGTATAATATGGTATGAACCTAAAGATTTACTTACTGAAGAATTCATTAAATTATATAACAGCTTTTCGTCTTCAAATTTTACTTCTGTTTTTGTAGGATGGATATTAACATCTACTTTGTTTGTATCAATCTGAATAAATAACACATAAAATGGATATTTTTTAACATCTATTAAACCTTCATAAGTTTTAAAAATGGCATGATTTAGATAATTGTTTTTTATAAATCTATTATTTACAAAAATAAATTGTTCTCCCCTAGTTTTTTTTGAATTTTCAGGTTTACCAATAAACCCATTGATAGAAATATCTCCAAATTTTTCATTGCAGGAAACAAGTTGTTGTTCATAATTTTTTTTGAATAAAAAAATAATTCTTTTTTTAAGGTTAGAATTTTTTAGATTATAAATTTCAAATTCATTATTTATTAAAATGAAATTAACATGAGAATTTGATAGTGCAACTCTTATAAATTCATCTATTATATATTTTAATTCTACAGGATTTGATTTTAAAAAATTTCTTCTAGCTGGAATATTAAAAAATATATTTTTTACAATTATTGTTGTCCCTAAGTTTTTACTAATTTCATTTTCTTTAATTATTTTAGAATCTCTAATATTAATTTCATGACCAGTTTCATTGTTTTTTGTTTTAGTTTGAAGTGTTACGTCTGAAATAGAAGCAATTGAAGATAGGGCTTCACCTCTAAAACCCATAGATTTTATTTTAAACAAATCTTTTGCGTTTTTTATTTTAGAAGTTGAGTGTCTATTAAAGCATTTTAGAGAATCTTCTTTGTTCATTCCAATGCCATCATCAATTATAGTTATGGATTGCTTTCCAGCATCTTTAATGATTATTTTAATATTTTTAGATTTAGCATCAATACTATTCTCTAGAAGCTCTTTTACAATAGAAGAAGGTCTTTGAACAACCTCACCTGCTGCAATTTGATTTGAAACAGATTTTGATAATTGATATATCGTACTCATTTCTGTTTTTTTCTCATTTTATTAATAATGTACCATAAAGGAATTAAAGCTGTGAAAATAAAAATTTTATTTCCAATATATAACCATCCAAATATAAAAAATGATAAAAATAATGCTATCATAAGTTGAAGTTTTGACCCTGATATAACATCTGATTTTCTTTTATAATCAAAATATCCTTTATTTTTTGATTTGACATTATTTTTTATTTCTGATACCCTTTGTTCTACATCATCTCTTATTGCATCATAATGCCTTGGGTCAAAGTTAAATTTTCTACTTTTAGGTAAACGAATAAATGAAGGTAGTTTCATTCTAAAAATTTAAATCATATCAATTAATTTATAAAGATAGATTTAAAATTTGTTAATTTAGTAATGCTTATTTTATTAGCTTTTTATATAATTAATTCTAAAATTTCATACATTCATTTATGAAAATTGGTATAGTATGTTATCCAACATTTGGTGGAAGCGGTGTGGTCGCTACTGAACTTGGGAAAGCTTTATCAAAAAAAGGAAATGAGGTTCATTTTATTAGTTACGCTCTCCCTGCACGTTTAAATGTTTTTAGTGATAATCTTTTTTATCATGAGGTCTCTGTAAAAAATTATCCATTATTTGATTATCCACCTTACGAAACATCATTGACCAGTAAGCTTGTAGAGATTGTTAAATTTGAAAAATTAGATTTACTTCATGTTCATTATGCAATACCTCATGCGTCTTGCGCTTTGTTAGCAAAAGATATTTTACATACTATGGGAATTAAAATTCCTGTTATAACAACTCTTCATGGAACAGACATAACACTTATTGGTGTTGATCCTTCGTGTGAACCAGTTATTAATTATTCAATAAATAACTCTGATGGTGTAACAGCTGTATCTAATAGTTTAAAATCAGAAACTTTAACATTATTTGATATTAATAAAGAAATTGATGTTATTCCAAACTTTATTGATCACAATATTTTTAAAATCTCAAAAAACAATATTTATAGAGAAAGATTTTGTAAGAATGGAGAAAAATTAATTATTCACACATCAAATTTTAGAAAAGTAAAACGAATTCAAGATGTTGTTAATATATTTTGTAAAATAAAAAAAACAATCCCATCAAAACTCATTATGATTGGTGATGGTCCTGAAAGAGCAAATATTGAGTCTTTAACTAGATCTTTATGTTCATTAAAAGATGTGATTTTTATTGGGAAAATTCCAGATGTAGAGAATGTATTATCAAATGCTGATTTATTTTTATTAACCTCTGAGAAAGAAAGCTTTGGTTTATCCGCATTAGAGGCAATGGCATCATCAGTACCAGTAGTATGCTCTGATGCTGGGGGATTACCTGAGTTAATAATCAATGGAAAATCAGGGTTTAGTTGTAAAATCGGAGATATAAATGATATGGTTGAAAAGTCATTGTATATTTTAAATGATGACAATTTAAATAATTTTAAAAAGGCGTCATATATGAGATCAAAAGATTTTAATATAGATATTGTTTTACCAAAATATATAGAATATTATAATAGAATACTTAAGCTTAATAATGCCAGTTAAAAGAAAGAAAATATATGTTCTTGATACTTCAGTGATACTTCATTCTCATGATTCAATTATGAATTTTGAGGAAAATGATATTGGAATTCCAATAACTGTATTGGAAGAATTAGACCAAATGAAAAAAGGAAATGATACTATAAATTTTGCAGCTAGAGAATTTATAAGAATGATAGATGAACTTTCTTCAGGTAAGATGCTTAATAATTGGATATCTCTTAACGGAAAAAATAAAGGTTCTTTTAAGGTACTTGTAGATTACTCTACAAAAAATAATATTTTTAATGATGAAATTAATGATCATAAAATTTTAGATTCCGCATTGAATCTTCAAAAAAAAGAAAAAAATAAAAGTATCATATTAGTTTCTAAAGACATCAACTTAAGATTAAAAGCAAAGTCTTTAAATCTAAAGGCGGAAGATTACAAAACAGGTAAAATAAAAAATCTACATTCTTTAGAAATTGAAAGTCAAATAATTAATGGTATTAAAGATAAAATAATTGATGATTTATATATTAATTCTTCAATTCAAAAAGAAGTTATTTTTCCTAATAAAACATTATCTAATAATGCTTATTATGTATTAAAAAACTCTAAAAAGTCTACTCTTGCTTATTATGATTCTAAAAAAAATGTTTTTGAAAGAGTTAAGAGAGGTGATGTGTCTGGTGTTAAACCAAGAAATGCTGAACAAGCTTTTGCAATTCACGCACTTACTAATCCTAATATTCCTTTAGTTTCATTAAATGGTGTTGCTGGAACAGGAAAAACTTTATTAGCACTAGCTTCTGCAATATCGCAAAGAAGAAATTTTAAACAAATTTTTGTTGCTAGGCCTATTGTTCCTCTTAGTAACAAGGATTTAGGTTATCTTCCTGGTGATATTAGTTCAAAAATTAATCCATACATGGAACCTTTATGGGATAATTTTAAGTTCATTCAAAATCAATTTAAAGGGTCTTCAAAAGAATTCAAGGCATTAAAAAATATGATAGAATCAGAAAAACTTGTAATACAGCCTTTAGCTTTTATTAGGGGAAGAAGTTTTTCAAATATTTTTTTTATTGTTGATGAGGCTCAGAACTTAACTCCACATGAAATAAAAACTATTATTTCTAGAGCTGGTGAGAATACTAAAATTGTTTTTTCTGGAGATATTAATCAAATAGATACACCTTATCTAGATTCACAAAGTAATGGACTTTCTTACTTAATTGATAAATTAAAAAGTCAATCTTTATATTCTCATGTTACACTAAGAAAAGGAGAAAGATCTGAACTTGCTAATCTTGCTAATGAACTCCTTTAAATTTATAAATAACAATGATTAACAATTTAGAACAGTATAAAGATCAGTATAAACAAAGTGTTGATAATCCTGAACTGTTTTGGGCTAATTATTCTAAAAAATTTTTATGGAAAAAAACCCCCAAGAATATATTAGAATGGAATTTTGATGAACCTAAAGTAAAATGGTATGCTGATGGAGAATTGAATATTACTGAAAATATTTTTGAAAGAAACTTTGAAAAAAAATCTCATAAAGCAATTATTTGGGAACCAAATGATATAAATGAAGAAATTAGATCTTTTACTTATGGTGAATTGTTTAGTAGGGTTTGTTCTTTTGCTAATGTTTTAAAGAAATTAGGTGTAGAAAAAGGAGATAGGGTGATTATTTATTTACCTATGATTCCAGAAGCAGCGATTTCCATGTTAGCATGTGCAAGAATTGGTGCAGTTCACTCAGTTGTATTTGCTGGATTTAGTGCCTCTTCTTTATCAGATAGGATTGATGATTGTAATGCTAAAATTGTTATTACTTCTGATGGAAATTATAGAGGTAATAAAGTAATTCCTGTTAAAAATGTTGTTGATACAGCAGTTGATAAATCCAATTCAATTAATAAAGTATTAGTTATAAATAGAACTTCTATGGATATTAAAATGATTGAAGGTAGAGATGTTTGGTTGCATGAAATGGAAGAATTGGTTGATGATGTATGTGATGCTGAATCTATGTCCTCTGAAGACATGTTATTTATTCTTTATACATCAGGGTCTACTGGTAAACCAAAAGGTGTTGTTCATACATGCGGTGGCTATATGATTTATTCTCAATATACTTTTGAAAATGTTTTTCAATATAAGGAAGGAGACACTTATTGGTGTACAGCAGATATTGGATGGATTACTGGTCATAGCTATATAGTTTATGGACCATTATTAAAGGGAGCTAAAACAGTTATTTTTGAAGGTATTCCTACGTTTCCAGATGCAAGTAGGTTTTGGAAAATAATAGATAAGCACCGTGTTAATCAGTTTTATACTGCTCCAACAGCTATAAGAGCTTTGCAATCTTTTGGGGATAAATATTTAGAAGGTGCGAGTTTAGATTCACTAAAAGTCATAGGTTCTGTTGGAGAGCCAATTAATGAAGAAGCTTGGAATTGGTACAATTCTAATATTGGTAAGAATAAGTGTCCTGTTGTAGACACATGGTGGCAAACTGAGACTGGAGGAATAATGATTTCACCACTTCCAAATATTATAGAATCCAAACCTACTTACGCAACCCTTCCTCTTCCTGGAATTCAACCAATATTACTCGATAACGATGGCAAAGAAATTAAGAAAAATAATATTGAAGGTAATCTTTGTATAAAATTCCCTTGGCCATCTATTTTGAGAACATTGTATGGAGATCATAAAAGATGTAAAGAAACATATTTTTTAACTTTTAAAGGATATTATTTTACTGGAGACGGGGCTAAAAGAGATGATGATGGAAATTATAGAATTTTAGGAAGAGTAGATGATGTTATAAATGTTTCAGGTCATAGAATTGGAACTGCAGAAGTTGAAGATGCTATAAATCAAGATATTTCAGTTGTTGAATCTGCTGTTGTAGGTTATCCTCATCATATAAAGGGTCAAGGTATATTTGGTTTTGTTATTATTAGAAAAAATTTAGATACAATTAATTATTATGAGCAGATAAGAAAAACAGTTGCTAAACATATTGGTCCTATTGCAAAACCAGATAAAATTTTAGTTGTTCCAGATTTACCTAAGACTAGATCTGGTAAAATAATGAGAAGAATTCTTAGAAAAATAGTTTCAAATGAATTTGAAAATTTTGGAGATATATCAACTTTACTCAACCCAGAAATTGTTGGTGATATTGTAGAAATTTATAAAAATAAGACAGATTAAAATTATCTAGTTTTAATAAATGAAAAATAATAATTTAAAAAAAACCCCAACTAAATGTTGAGGTTAAAATGGTGAACTCGGAGGGAGTCGAACCCCCAACCTCCTGGGCCGTAACCAGGTGCTCCATCCAGTTAAGCTACGAGTCCAATATTTAATCAAATTTAACATTTTATAATATTAGTTTTTCATTAATATATTATACAATCTTATTTATTAAGTTATTTTTGCATGTAATAAAAAAATACCATCTTATGAAAAAGTATTTATTTTTTATTTTTTTCTTTTTAACAATCTCTTCTAATGCTCAAGAAAAGTTATTATTAGAAGCTTTACCTTCAAAAACTAAAATTGATATACCCGGTTATTTGAAATTAAATATTGGATTTAATTTTCTTTCAAAAAATGATCCTTCTATGGATAATAAACCATTTGCATCTAGATCAATAAATTTTAATTATTCTAAACCCATTTTTCTAAATGATAATTTTTCTTTTAATCCAGGAATAGGATTAAGTACTGAAAATTATTCCTTTTCAAATGATGTAATTTTATTGGAAGAAGTTGATATTGATGGTATCACAAAAATTTCTGTTGATACATTGGATATTTCGCCAAAGACAAATAAACTAATGATGACTTATTTGGATGTTCCTGTAGAGTTTAGATATTATTTTGGATCAGGAAAATATGATAAAGGAAGATTTTTTATTGGAGTTGGAGGTGAGATCGGTTTGTTAGTCAGTGCTTCAACAAAAGTCAAATCTGTTACAAATAATACAAATATTTATGAAAAAGTTAGTAAAGGGTTTGGTTTGAATCAGGTGCGGTACGGCATAACATTATCTATAGGAATTGGTAATTTTAATTTATTTTATAAAAAATATTCTTCAAAATTATTTAATGATAATACTTTACCAAAACATATAACACTTAATCCTAGTCAACATAAATTAGGAATAGCTTTTTCTTTGTTTTAAAATTCTTTTCTTAACCGAGCTACAGGAATTTTAAGTTGTCCTCTATATTTTGAAACGGTTCTTCTTGCTACTTCAAATCCTTTTTTATTTAGAATTTCTTCCAAATTCTCATCTGTATAAGGGTTGTTTTTATTTTCATTTTTGATGATTTCCTTTAATGAGTTTTTGACTACTTTACTACTGACTAGTTCATCACCTTTTTTAATAGAAGACTCAGAAAAAAAATATTTTAAAGGAAATATTCCAAATTCAGTTTGTATTACTTTACTTCTAACTATTCTACTAACAGTAGAAATGTCCATTTTAATAATTTCAGCTATATCTTTAAGAATCATTGGTTTTAAATCATTTTCATCTCCATCATTAAAAAAATCAGATTGAATTTTTAAAATAGTTTTCATAGTTTTTAATAAAGTTTGATTTCTTTGATTTAAAGCATCAACAAACCATTGAGCAGATTCTATTTTTTGTTTTATAAAATCAAATGATTTCTTATTTTCTTCATTTTTATTTTTTTTATTTTTCATTTCATTTAAAATAGAAATATAATGTTGATTAACATTAATTTTTTTGTGTTCACCACTAGCAAGAAAAATATTTAACTTATTATTGATTTTTTTTAATATAAAATCTGGTATAAGATATTCAGTTATATTATCATCATTTAACCCCCCCGCTGGTTTTGGGTTTAGTTTTTTTATATAATTAAATGCTTCAATAATTTCTTTTTTATCATTTTTATACTTTTCATAGATTTTTTCAAAATGCTTATTTTTAAAGTTATCAAAATCATTTTTAATGATATTTATTGCTAATCTTTCAATAGAATGTAATTCTTGTTTTTTATTTATTTGAATTATTAAACATTCTTCTAAGTTTCTAGATCCAATACCAGCTGGCTCAAGATTTTGTATTTTTTTTAAAACATTTTTTACTATTTTAATATTGTATTCTATGTTTTCTGAAAATGCTAAATCATCAATAATTAATTCTAAGTCTCTTCTTAAATACCCATCTGCATCTAGGGTTCCTATAATTTGTTTTGCAACAATTCCTTCATCATTATTTAGATTTAAGTAATTTATTTGAGTTAAAAGATTTTCTTGAAAAGATTCTTTATCTGACAAATTCGATTCTTTATTATATGTTATGTCTTCTTTTGAATAATTTTTTTGAGAAAATGAATGGTTTTCTAAGTGAGCGCTTCCTATATCATCATCTACAGTTTCTGAATTTTCTTCTTCAAGAGCTGGATTATCTTCCAATTCTTTTTTTATTACGGATCCAATGTTAACATTTGATAATTGTAATAATTTTATAAATTGAATTTGTTGTGGTGATAATTTTTGAGATAAATTTTGTTTAAGAATTATCTTATTCATGATATTTAAAATATTTTCTATTACAAATTTATTATAATTAGTCTATTCTTTGAAAATAAGATTAAATTATAGTTTTTTTACGATCATTTATTAGATGAAAAAGAATAGAATAAAAATCAGTTTGTTAAATGACATTAAACTTAATACTAAAATATGTGTTAAGGGTTGGATTAGAAATAAAAGACAAAGTAAGAATGTTACTTTTTTATCTTTAAATGATGGTTCTTCTATAAAAAGTTTACAGATTGTTTTGGATATGGAAATATTTGGAATTGATTTAGTGGATAAATTTAATACTGGTTGCTCTGTTGAAGTCAATGGAGATCTTGTTGATAGTCAAGGTCAGAATCAAAATTATGAATTAGTTGCTAATGAAATTGTTTTATTAGGTGAATCTGATCCTGATAAGTATCCTATTCAACCTAAAAAACATAGTTTTGAATTTTTAAGAGAAGTAGCTCATCTTAGACCAAGAACAAATACTTTTAGTTCAATCTTTAGAATCAGACATGCTATTATTTTTTCTATTCATAAATTTTTTAATGAAAGAGGTTTTGTTAATATTCATACTCCAATAATTACTTCTTCTGATGCTGAAGGTGCTGGTGAAATGTTTAAAGTAACTTCTTTGGATTTAGATAATATTAAAAGCTCTAAAGTAGATTACAGTAAAGATTTTTTTTCTAAAGAAGTAAATTTAACTGTCTCAGGACAGTTAAATGCAGAACTTGCAGCTTTAGCATTATCAGAAGTTTATACTTTTGGTCCAACTTTTCGAGCAGAAAATTCAAATACTTCAAGACATCTAGCTGAATTTTGGATGATAGAGCCAGAAATGGCATTTTACGACATTCATGATAATATGAATTTGGCAGAAGAATTATTAAAATATGTTTTAAAATATATACTTAATAATTGTGTTGATGATTTAGAATTTCTTCAAGAAAGAGAAATTAATGAAGAAAAAAGTTTACCTCAGATACTTAGAAATAATATTCCATTAGTTGAAAGGCTTAAAATAATTTCTAATAATTCTTTTGAGAGAATAACCTATACAGAAGCATATAATATTTTAAAAAATTCAAAACCAAATAAAAAAGGAAAATTTAAGTTTAAGGTTGAAGAGTGGGGTATAGATTTTCAATCTGAACATGAAAGATTTTTAGTTGAAAAACATTTTAAAAAACCAGTAATTGTTATTGATTATCCAAAAAAAATAAAAGCTTTTTATATGAGAGTAAATGATGATGATGATACTGTTTCAGCTATGGATATACTGTTTCCTTCAGTAGGCGAGATTATTGGTGGCTCTCAACGTGAAGAAAGACTTTCTGTTTTAAAGCAAAGAATGAAAGAGATGAATCTTTCAGAAAAAGATTTAAGTTGGTATTTAGATACAAGAAGATTTGGCACTGTTGTCCACTCAGGTTTTGGTTTAGGTCTAGAAAGGTTAATTCAATTTATAACTGGAATAAAAAATATAAAAGATGTAATTCCTTTTCCTAGAACACCTGGTAATTGTAATTTTTAATCAACTTAAAGTTTATTTTTTTCTTCTTTAACTTCTTCAAAATCAACATCTGAAATATCATCATTTTCATCTTTAGGTGATTTATCACCGCTAGAAGCTTCTTTTCCAGCATTAGCTTGTTGATCTTGAGTTGCTTTATACATTTCTTGACTAGCAGCTTCCCATGATTTATTTAATGCCTCAACTGTACTATCTATTTCATCAATTTTTTGTTCTTTATGAACAGCTTTTAATTTATCTAAAGAATCTTGAATTGCTTTTTTATTAGGTTCTGATAACTTATCTCCAAACTCAGAAAGTTGTTTTTCAGTTTGAAAAATTAAACCATCAGCAGTATTGATCTTATCAACTTTTTCTCTTTCTTTTTGATCAGAATCAGCATTAGCTTTAGCTTCATCTTTCATTTTATTAATTTCTTCATCTGTTAATCCTGATGAAGCTTCAATTCTAACATTTTGTTCTTTATTTGTTCCTTTATCTTTTGCGGAAACATTTAGAATTCCATTAGCATCAATATCAAATGTTACCTCTACTTGAGGAATCCCTCTTGGTGCAGGTGGTATACCATCTAAGTGAAATCTTCCTATGGTCTTATTATCTTTAGACATTGGTCTTTCTCCTTGTAGAACATGAATTTCAACGGATGGCTGATTATCAGCCGCTGTAGAAAAACTTTCTGATTTTTTTGTTGGTATAGTTGTATTTGATTCTATAAGTTTTGTAAAAACTCCTCCAAGCGTTTCAATACCTAAAGAAAGAGGTGTTACATCTAGAAGTAATACATCTTTAACTTCACCAGTTAATACTCCTCCTTGAATAGCAGCACCAATTGCAACAACTTCATCAGGATTTACTCCTTTTGATGGTTTTTTCTTGAAGAATTTTTCAACTTCTTCTTGAATTTTTGGAATTCTAGTGGATCCTCCAACTAAAATAACTTCATCTATCTCTGATACATTGATTTTTGAATCTTTTAGTGCTTTTGAGCATGGTTCTAGAGTTCTACTAACTAATTTTTCAGATAGTTGTTCAAATTTTGATCTACTTAATGTTTTAACCAAGTGTTTAGGCACACCATCAACAGGCATAATATAAGGTAAATTAATTTCTGTAGATGTTGAACTTGATAATTCAATTTTAGCTTTTTCAGCTCCTTCTTTAAGTCTTTGCAATGCCATTGGATCTTTTCTAAGATCTATTCCTTCATCTTTTTTAAATTCATCTGCAAGCCAGTCAATAATTACACTATCAAAATCATCACCACCAAGATGTACATCTCCATTAGTTGATTTTACTTCAAACACACCATCTCCTAATTCTAATATTGATATATCAAATGTTCCTCCCCCCAAATCATAGACTGCAATTTTGATCTCTTTATCTTTTTTATCTAAACCATATGCAAGAGCTGCTGCCGTAGGTTCATTTATAATTCTTTTTACTTCAAGCCCGGCAATAGCTCCAGCTTCTTTTGTTGCTTGTCTTTCAGAATCATTAAAATAAGCAGGAACAGTTATGACTGCTTCTTTAACTTCTGATCCTATATAATCTTCAGCAGTTGTCTTCATTTTTTGAAGAATCATTGCAGAAATTTCTTGAGGAGTATATTTTCTTGAACCAATATTTACTCTTACAGTATCGTTAGTTCCTTTTTCAACTTTATAAGATAGATTTCTTTTTTCTTCTGTTATATCTGAAAATTTTTTACCCATAAATCTTTTAATAGAGTTTATAGTATTTGTAGGATTTGTAATAGCTTGTCTTTTTGCTGGATCTCCAACTTTTCTTTCTCCTTTACCTTCATCTAAAAACGCAACAATTGATGGTGTAGTTCTTTTACCTTCACTATTTGGAATAACAACTGGTTCGTTTCCTTCCATTACTGATACACATGAATTAGTAGTACCTAAATCGATTCCTATAATTTTACTCATAATATTTATTTTTAATTTATAATACTATTATTTACAAGAATTATGCCAAAGCTGATATATGACAGAATGTCACTCATTTTTCAATAAGAGCACTAACTTTGTTATTAAGCACTTCAACTATTCCTCCCTTAATATCAATTAAGTTAGTTTTAGAATCAATTTTATAATTGATTTTTCCTCTAGAAAGCGAGCTTATTATTGGTGCATGATTATTTAAAACTTGAAATTCACCTTTAGATCCTGGAAAAATTACTGAATCAACTTTTCCTGTAAAAATGGTATTTTCTGGTGATAATATTTCTAATTGCATTTTATTTTACTTTTTCTAGCATTTTTTCTCCAGCAGTGATTGCCTGATCAATAGTTCCTTTTAGATTAAAGGCTGCTTCTGGTAAATAATCAAGTTTACCATCCATAATCATGGTAAATCCTTTAATAGTATCTTTAATATCAACTAATTGACCTTTTACACCTGTAAATGGTTCAGCAACATGAAATGGTTGAGATAAAAACCTTTGAACTCTCCTAGCTCTATGTACAACTTGTTTATCTTCATCAGATAGCTCATCCATTCCAAGAATAGCAATAATATCTTGTAGTTCTTTATACCTCTGTAATAATTCCTTTACTCTCTGTGCACAGTTATAGTGCTCACTACCGACTACTTCTTCAGTTAAAATTCTAGAAGTTGAATCTAATGGGTCAATAGAAGGATAAATTCCTATAGATGCAAGTTTTCTTGATAGTACACTTTGGGCATCTAAATGAGAAAAAGTTGTTGCAGGAGCAGGGTCTGTTAAATCATCAGCAGGAACATAAACAGCTTGAACTGATGTTATAGAACCTTTTTTTGTAGACGTTATTCTTTCCTGCATAGCACCCATTTCAGTTGCTAGGGTTGGTTGATATCCAACGGCTGAAGGCATTCTTCCTAAAAGAGCAGAAACTTCAGATCCAGCCTGAGTAAATCTAAAAATATTATCAATGAAAAATAATATATCTCTTCCTTGTCCCTTACCATCACCATCTCTAAAATATTCTGCTAGAGTTAATCCTGAGAGAGCTACTCTTGCTCTTGCTCCAGGAGGTTCATTCATCTGACCAAATACAAATACAGCTTTAGAATCTTTTAATTTCTTTTTATCAACTTTGGATAAATCCCATGACCCTTCTTCCATGGATTTTTTAAATTCTTCACCATAATTAATTATATCAGCTTCAATCATTTCTCGAAGTAAATCATTTCCTTCTCTAGTTCTTTCTCCAACTCCAGCAAATACAGATATTCCTGAATACGCTTTGGCAATATTATTTATAAGTTCTTGAATTAAAACAGTTTTCCCAACACCTGCACCTCCAAATAAACCAATTTTTCCACCTTTATTATATGGTTCGATAAGATCAATAACTTTTATTCCAGTATATAACACTTCTGCCGAAGTAGAAAGGTCTTCAAATTTTGGAGGATCTCTATGAATTGATAGTCTTTTTTTTGTTTTAGGTTCTTCAATGCCATCAATAGCAGATCCCACAACATTAAATAATCTTCCTTTAATATCATCTCCAACTGGCATTGATATAGTTTGACCTAAGTCATTAACAACTAAACCTCTTTTTAGACCTTCAGTACCAGACATAGCAATAGTTCTAACTCTGTCTTCTCCTAAATGTTGTTGTACTTCAAGGATTAATGTTGAACCATCTTCTTTAATGATTTCTAATGCATTTAATATTTTTGGCAATTCACTTCCTTCAAATGATACGTCAACTACTGGGCCGATTACTTCTGTTACTTTTCCTTGGTTTTTCATGTTGGATGATAGGTGTTTTAGTTTATTTTAAATACATGCGAAAATAACTTATAATAATAATTTTACAAAGCTAAAATTAAAGATATTAAAGACTTTTTTTATTTTAATTTAAATTCGATTCTAATTATTGTTTTTATATTTTTAATTGATTTATAAACATATATTTTTCCATTATGATAATTTGTTATTATTCTATAGACAAGTGTTAACCCCAATCCCCATCCTCTTTTTTTTGTTGTAAAACCAGGACTGAAAATATTTTTAAAATCTTTAAACTTGATGCCTGAACCATTATCTATAAAATCAATTATAATTTTACTTGATTTTTTATATAATAAAATTTTTATTTCACCACTCTCACCAAGTGCATCAACAGAATTTTTAAATAAATTTTCTACTACCCAACTAAATAATTCTTTATTAACAGGGTAATAAATATTTTCGTCTACAATTTTAAATTTTATATTTTTTGATATTCTTTTTTTTATGTAATTGATTGAATTATTAATTAATTCTTTTATGTTTTGATCTTTTAAAATTGGTTTAGATCCAATGTTTGAAAACCTATCAGTTATAACTTTAAGTCTATCTAAATCTTTTTCAATTTCTATAATTATACTTTTGTCACTCAAAAAGTTTTTCGATTTTATATATTCTTTCCATCCTATTAATGAAGATAGTGGAGTTCCTAATTGGTGTGCAGTCTCTTTTGCTAAGCCTGTCCATAGTCTATCTTTTTCTGAAAGACTTGAATAATAAAAATTTAAATATATTGAAGCTAGTATTATTAGAATAAATAGAAATAAATAATATGGGGCTAATATAATTATGTCTAAAATTTCTGAATTTTTATAAAAAATAAATTGTTTGTCAATAGCAATATTATTCTCATTATAAATAATAATCTCAATAGGCTTGTATTCACTCTTCATAGAGGATAAAGTTTTTTCTAAAATTTTAGATTTATTAGATTGATTTTTATTTGTAATTATATTTTTGTGATCGATTATATTGTAATTACTATCTGTTACTATAACAGGTATGTGATTATTTTCTAATATAATTTCATCAATATAATAATATGGAGAATCATTTTTTGATAAGGAAATATATTCTAAAAAGTTTGCATATCTTTTTATTGTAGCAACTTCTCTTTCTTTAATTTTTGATATTATTTTTTGAGAAAAGAAGATTAATGACCCAATAAATAGAAGTATAGTAATAGATACTATCCATTTAATTTTTTTATGATTTTTTTTAATCATTAACTAGAAAAATAATTTATACATAAACCTAATTAAATTTTAATTCTTATTTTTGTAATTACAATAGTAAAAGGTAATATTTAAAGGTTATTTTATTTAGTTGACAAAATCTTTTATTCTATCAAAAAAGCCTTTATCTGATTTTCCAGGTTTAGGTTTAAAATTTTCAGAATCTTTTAATTTAGATAATATTTTTTCCTCTTCTGAGGATATTTTTTTTGGTGTCCATATATTAACATGTATTAGTTGGTCTCCTGAAATTGAACTGTTGATGTCTTTTATTCCCTTTCCTCTTAATCTAAGAATTTTTCCACTTTGAGTCCCTGGTGAAATTTTTATTCTTACTTTTCCACTTAGAGTAGGAACTTCTGTATTTATACCTATAACTGCATCTACAAAATTTAGGTATAGGTCATAAATAATATTGCTACCATCTCTTTTGAAAATATCATCCTCTATTTCTTCAATTAATATCAAAAGATCTCCAGCAATACCTCCAGCAGGTGATTCGTTTCCTTTTCCAGACATGGAGAGTTGCATTCCTTCGGTTACACCAGAAGGTATATTAATTTTAATTATCTCTTCATTGTATTGTAAACCCGTACTATCTACTCCAGGAGGTCTATTATCAACTGTTTTCCCATTACCATTACAATGATAACATGTTGTCGATGATTGCATCGCTCCTAACATCGTGTTTACAACTTTGGTTATACTTCCAGTTCCATTACATACTGAACATGACTTAAAAGTAACTCCAGAAGCAGTTACTAATCTTTTTACTTTTATTTTTTTTTCAACTCCTTGAGCAATTTCTTTTATTGATAACTTAAGTTTTATTCTAAGGTTAGATCCTTGATTTCTTGAAGATCTTCCTCCCCCACCAAAAAAACTATCAAAAGGACTTCCTCCTCCTCCTCCTCCTCCTCCTCCTCCAAAAATATCACCAAATTGAGAAAAAATATCTTCAACATTCATTCCTCCTCCAAAACCACTAGGACCACCTCTTAACCCATCATGTCCAAATCTATCATATTTTTCTTTTTTTTCTGGGTTACTAAGAACTTCATAAGCCTCTGCAGCTTCTTTAAATTTTTCCTCTGCAGCTTTATTATCTGGATTTTTATCTGGATGGTATTTTATTGCAACTTTTCTATATGCTTTTTTTATAACATCTTTAGATGAAGATTTTGAAACTCCTAAAATATCGTAATAATCTCTCTTTGACATTATGAACCAATTACAACTTTAGCATGTCTAATAATTTTTTCTGATATTAGATATCCATCTTCAATTATATCAACAATTTTATCTTTTAATTTTTTTCCAGCAGCAGTTTTAGTGATTGCTTCATGAAATTCTGAATCAAAATAATTACCTATTTTAATTTCCATTTTTTTTAGGTTATTCTTTTTAAGTGTATTCTGAAATTTTTGATAAATTAAATTAAAACCTTCAAAGTCATTTTTTTCTTCAAGACTAATTGCTTTTAATGCTCTTTCAAAATCATCAACAACAGGTAAAATATTAAAAATTAAATCTTGATTAGCTATTTGAATCATCTCTAATTTTTCCTTAGAAGTTCTTCTACGATAATTTTCAAATTCAGAGTATAATCTAAGATATTTTTCTTTTGATTCTTTAAGATCATTTTTGATATCTGATAATTTATCGATTTTTTTTGTTTTATTATTTTTTACTTTAGCTTTTTTATTCATGACTTATTACTTTGCAATTTCTCTGCCAAAATTATAAAGATGACATTTTGACTATTTTGAATTAATTTCTTTCCAAATACTTTCTTTTAGCTTTTCTAATCCAAAATTACTTATACTAGATATATTAATTACTGGATATTTAGATTTAAAATTAATTTTATCAATATCTTCTTTTGGAATTAAATCACATTTTGAGATGGCAATAATAATTTTTTTCTTTAATAGTTTCTTATTATATTTTTTTAGTTCATTATTTAATAATTGAAATTCTTTTTTAATTGGTGAGTCAATAGGTATTATAAATAATAAAATTGAATTTCTTTCAATGTGTCTTAGAAATCTAGTTCCAAGGCCTTTTCCTTCTGAAGCACCTTCAATTATACCTGGTATATCTGCTACTACAAATGATTTATAATCTTTATATGGTACTACTCCTAAATTTGGTGTTAAAGTGGTAAAAGGATAATCTCCAATTTTAGGTTTTGCTTTAGATATAGATGATAATAAAGTAGATTTTCCAGCATTTGGAAATCCAACTAGTCCAACATCTGCTAAAACTTTTAGCTCAAGTGTTATCCATTCTTCAATTCCTTCTTTACCATCTTGACTATATTTTGGAGATTGATTAGTTGAACTTTTAAAATGATCATTACCTAAACCACCTAAACCACCTCTCAGTAAAATCTTTTCTTCATCATGTTTTATTATTTCTAATTTTTTTTCTTCATCATCAGAAAACCTTGCGATAGTTCCAAGAGGAACTTCTATTATTGCGTCTTTTCCATTAGAACCATGTTTTCTAGAACCAGCTCCATTACCGCCATTTTCTGCAACTATATGTTTTGTGAACTTTAAGTGAAGAAGTGTCCATAGTTGTTTGTTTCCTTTTAGAATAATATTCCCTCCTTTTCCTCCATCTCCACCATCTGGACCACCTTTAGGGACAAATTTTTCTCTTCTAAAATGTGAGGATCCACTTCCTCCATCTCCTGATTTACAAAATATTTTTACGTAATCAATAAAATTAGGATTGCTCATTTAATCATCAATTTTTGAACATATATTGATGAATATGTCATTTATTGAACCAACTCCACTTATTGTATTGTACTTATTTAGTTTTTTATAATGATCAACAACAGGTAAAGTTTCTTTTTTATATACTTCAATTCTATTATTAATTTTTTTTTCACTTTGATCATCAATCCTTCCTGATACTAATGCTCTTTTTTGAATTCGAGCTTTTAATTCAGTATCATCTACATCTAAGCAAATCATAAAATTAATTTTTAAATTTTTTCTATTTAACACCTCATCTAGTGCTACAGCTTGATTAACTGTTCTAGGAAAACCATCAAAAATAAATCCATTTGAATTTAAATTTTCCTGAATTTTTTTTTCGACCATTCCTATTACTACTGAATCCGGTACAAGATTTCCATCATCCATATATTTTTTTGCTTCTATTCCGAGTTCAGTTTTATTTGATAAATGTATTCTAAAAAGATCTCCAGTAGATAAATGAATTAAATTATATTTATGAATTAACTTATCACTTTGTGTTCCTTTTCCAGCTCCAGGAGGCCCAAATAGTATAATATTCATCATATTTTTTATAACAATTAAATATAATCAAAGATATAATTCTAATTTACTACTTTCAGCTTTTTGTTTAATCTCTTTTGCTTTTAAAATACTAACACCAGATTTTGAGCAAACAATGCCACCTGATAGGTTACAAATTTTCCCAATGAATTTTATGGGTAAGTTTAAATATAATAATAATGATGCTATGGATATAACTGTATCTCCAGCACCTGATACATCAAGTATTTTTTTAGATGCTACTTTAAAATGCATTTTTTCTTTTTTATTAATAATGATTAATCCTCTTTCAGATAATGTTAAAATCATTGTTTTAATATTGTTTTTTTTAATAAAATTTTCTCCTAATTTTTTTAAAGATTCTATAGAATTAATTCTATTTTTTTTTAGGTTCATACCATTAGTTATTTCAGATAAATTTGGTTTAAATAAATCTGTATTTTTGTAGAAATTAAAATTTCTTTTTTTTGGGTCTACACTAATAAAAAGATTCGTATTTTCTTTAATAATTTTTTGAATGAAATTCTTATCAAGAACTCCTTTGTCATAATCTTGAAAAATTAATATTTCACTATTTTTTGAAAATTTTGAAATAATTTTAGAGAGTTTAATTTGATTTTTATCATTAATCTTAGAAGATATTTCATCATCAATTCTAACAACATGTTTTTTGTCTACAATTATTCTTTTCTTTACAGTTGTTTTTCTTTTGAGATCTAATATTAATCCTTCAACTGTCATTTTATGAGTTTTCATTAATTGTATTAATTCATTTCCATAATAGTCATCTCCAATTACAGAACATAGAATTGGTTTTGCTCCTAATGCTTTTAGATTTAAAGCGACATTAGCAGCACCTCCAAGTTTAGTTTTCTCTTCTATAACATTAACAACTGATACTGGTGCTTCTGGTGATTGTCTATTTATTTTACCAATAGTATAAGAGTCAATCATTACATCTCCCAGTACTATAATATTGATATCTTTAAATTTATCAAAGACTTTATTTAGTCTCATTTTATTGAATTTTATTTGAGTTTATCTAATGAGATTTTTAGTCTTTTAACTGCATTAATTAAATCTTTCTCACTTGCGGCGTAAGAAATTCTTATACACTTTGCTGCTCCAAAATCTTCACCAGGTACTAAAGCAATCTTACCATCTTCCAGAAGATATAATGAAAGTTCATTTGCACTTGTAATTTTTTTTCCAGTTTCAGTTTTTAAACCTATGAAATAACTTATGTCTGGAAAAAAGTAAAATGCTCCTTTAGGTAAATTAATTTTTAATCCTTTTATATCCTTTAACATTTTATATACAATATCTCTTCTTTTTAAATATGCATTTTTCATATCAATAGCACAATTATTTCCACCTTCTAAAGCAGTAAGTCCAGCTCTTTGTGCTATAGAGCAATTTGCTGAAGTTGTTTGACCTTGCATTTTATTTATAGCTTTTACAATATTATTTGGAGCACCAATATAACCTAGTCTCCATCCTGTCATAGCAAAAGCTTTTGAAAACCCATTCATGGTTATGGTCCTTTCTTCTAGTCCAGAAAGCGATCCTATACTACAATGTTCTTCAGTAAAATTAATGTGTTCATAAATTTCATCCGAAATAATAAAAATTTCAGGGTAATCAATTAATATGTCTCTATAATTTTCAAGTTCTTCTCTTGTGAAAACTGTTCCTGTTGGATTACATGGTGAACTAAATATTATAGCTTTAGTTTTATTTGAAATAGCATTTTTCAACTGCTCTTTAGTTGGTTTAAAATCATTTTCAATTTCTGATTGAATATATATTGGGATGCCATCAGCTAATTTTATTATAGCAGCATAACTTACCCAGAAAGGAGCAAAAACAATTACTTCATCATCTTTATTTAATAAGGAAAACATCACATTTGTAATGGAATGTTTAACTCCATTTGAAACAATTATATTTTTTGGAGGGTAGTTTAAATCATTTTCTTTGTTAAATTTTTTAGAAATAGCTTCCTTAAGGTCATTATATCCAGCTACTGGAGGGTATGAAAAGTAATTTCCTGAGTCAATAGCTTGTTTTGCTCCATCACAAATATGTTGTGGGGTTTTGAAGTCGGGTTCTCCTAGGCTGAGACTTATTACATCAACACCTTTAGATTTATATTCTCTAGCTAAAGCTGCCATTGCAAGAGTAGAAGATTCTTCAACATTTTTTAGTCTATTGGATTCTTTATTCATTGATCTAAATTATAATTAATTCTGGATGAAATACTTTTACCAAGGGTTATTTCATCAGTATATTCTATTTCACCCCCAATTGGTATTCCTCTTGATATAGTTGTCATTTTAAGATTAAATTTTGCTAATCTCTTTGAGATATAAAATGAGGTGGTATCACCATCTAGGGTTGGACTTAGTGCAAATATTATTTCTTTAATTTTATTTTTTTTGATTCTTTGAACGAGAGTATCAATATTTAAATTTTCTGGTCCTATTCCATCAATAGGAGTAATTAAACCTCCGATGACATGAAATAATCCATTGTAATGATTAGTATTTTGTATTGCTAGTGCATCAGGTGTACCCTCTACTATGCATAAAACATCTCTATTTATAAAAGCATTTTCTGATTGACATATGCATTGTCCTTCTTCACAAATCATATGGCATTCATTGCAATAAGTTGTTTTTTCTTTTAAATCAATAAGTGCATTAGAAATTTTTTGTGTAAAACCCAAATCTTTTTTTAGAAGAAATAATGATAATCTTAAAGCGGTTTTTTTGCCAATTCCTGGAAGTTTTGAAATTTCATTTACTGCATTTTCAATGATTTTTGTAGGTAACCTCATTTAAATTAAATCCTGTTTATTTTTTATTGTATCTATCTAACTTTAACTTTTAGTATAATTTAAAATCTAAATAGATTTCTAACATACATGTTTTTCTTCAAAAATAAATATGAATGCTAACATTATACTTCTAATATTTATAATTTATTTTTTTGTGCTTCTTTTTATTTCAAGATTAACCACAAAAAACTCAAATTTTAATGATTTTTTTAATGCAAATAGATCTTCCCCATGGTACCTAGTTGCCTTTGGTATGATAGGAACTTCTTTATCGGGTGTAACTTTTATTTCTGTTCCAGGAGAAGTTGGTAGTAGTAACTTTTCATATTTTCAAATGGTTTTAGGTTATTTATTGGGTTATTTAATTATTGCTAGAGTATTATTACCATTATATTATAAGCATAAGTTAGTTTCTATCTATGCTTATTTGGATAAGAGATTTGGTTTATATACCTATAAAACAGGTTCTTTTTTCTTTTTATTATCTAGAACAATAGGAGCTTCTTTTAGATTATTTTTGGTTTCAGGGGTTCTACAAATCGCAATATTTAATGAGCTTGGGTTACCATTTTCATTTTCAGTTTTTATTACCATTTTATTGATATGGATATATACTTTTAAGGGAGGAATAAAAACTATTGTATGGACTGATGCTCTCCAGACTTTATTTATGCTTTCAGCTGTTATTATTACTATACTTATTATTATAAGTAAAATGGATATATCACTTGCCGAATCTTATTATTTAATAAAGGATAGCCAATTCTCACAAATATTTTATTTTAACTGGAAAGAAAGTAATGATTTTTTTAAACAGTTTATCTCTGGAGCATTTATTGCAGTTGTTATGACTGGTTTGGATCAGGATATGATGCAGAAAAACCTTACATGTAAAAACTTAGGAGAATCTCAAAAAAACATGTTTTGGTTTTGTGTAATTTTAGTTTTCGCAAACCTTCTTTTTTTATGTTTAGGAGCACTATTATATTTATACTCCGACTTTATTGGATTTAATATTCCAGAAAGAACAGATAATTTATATCCTTTACTTGCGCTTAATCATTTAGGCAGCTTTACTTCTATTCTTTTTATACTTGGTATTATTGCAGCTGCATATTCTAGTGCTGATTCAGCATTAACTTCTCTTACAACTGCATTTTGCATAGATTTTTTAAATTTTGATAAAATAAAGAATTCTAATAAAAATAAAGTTAGACTTTCTGTTCATTTAGCATTTTCAATAGTTCTTTTTTTTGTAATTATGATTTTTAGTTCAATTAATGATGAGAGTGTAATAAATTCAATTTTTAAAGCTGCTGGATATACTTATGGGCCTCTTCTTGGGCTATTTTCTTTTGGAATTTTTACTAAGTATAAAATAAATGATAAACTATCATTTTGGGTTTGTATTATTTCCCCATTATTATCTTATATCATAAATATTTACTCTGAGGAATTACTATTTGGATATAAGTTTGGATTTGAGCTACTCCTTTTGAATGGACTTATAACTTTTATAGGTCTTTATCTAATAAGAAAAAAAATTTAGAGCCTACTATTTAAGAAGTTATTAAATGCTGATCCAAAAGTATAGCCTATTGCTATTCTAAACTCTGACCTAAAGTCAGTTGCAATTTCTTGTTGCTGTAATAATAAATCTTCAATAGATGCATTTCTTTTAGGTAAACTTAATTGGTCTCTTATTATTTCTATTTCTCCTCCAAATCTTAATGATAGTCCTTCAAATACCCTTATTGAAAACCAGCTATCTAAACTAAAACTATTTTTTGATGGGTCTGGAAGAAATGCTTTCCCTCTTAAATTAGCATAGATTTCTCCCCATGGTTGTCTAAATCTTGTTTCAAATGCTAGTTGATGTAGATAAACATTTTCCTCAAACTTATTATAGATGGTCTCTTCTATATAATTTCTGTACCCATACCCAATTCTATAATTAATAACCATTTCTCTTCTTACAAATTCATCATATGGAAAAAAACTATATTCAATAGCAGGCATAATATAATATCTGTAATTGATATTTTGATAAGTGTCGCCACTAGCACCAGCATTAAATCCTGCTGACCATTTATCATTAATACTCCATACACTCTTAGCTCCAAATGATTTTCTACTTCTTTTACTTATGAATATATTATCTTGATTCTCATATTTATTATTTGATCTTTCAAAATCAATATCAAATTGCAATTTTATTCTATCTGTTACCTTATCTGCATCGAACTCTATTCTTACGTTTGATTCTTTTCTGCTAGTCTCATTTTCAAAATTTACTTCTCCAGCACTCTGAAAGACCCAGTTTTTCCACTTATCTGAACTAGAATTATTTGAGTTTTCATTGTTTACGACTGTATCAACAGAGATAGATATTTTTTCAGCTAAATCTGTTTCAATTAAATAATATATAAGCCCAAGTTCAATCTTTTTCTTAAGAGATACCCTGACTTCATCTCTTGTCATCTTTGGGTTAGTATCTAATGACAATGAAATTTTTTTATCTGAAAATATATTTTTTCCAATAAAATCTAAAGAGTATCTGGACCCATTATTTGCATTTCGATTTCTATAGATAAATAATTGAATATCTGATAATCCTTGTTCTCTTACGTGGTCAACGTAACTTATTTCATTTCTTATGAAGCTATTGTCACATCTATCACACTTTATAAAAAGTTTGGGTAGTTCACTTTGCCCATTTAGTTCAAAGCAAAATAATAAAATCAATAAAAAGACTTTTTTCATTAGTTAATTATTAAAGGTCAAGTTCATTAATGGGTTCCCAAAATAATTTTTTAAAATTTTTAATCCTATCATCTTTAACTTTAATGCCTTCATTATTTAAAAGTTCTTCCATTTTATTTGGTGATGAGAAATGATTTTTACCAGTTAATAATCCAATTCTATTTACAACTCTATGAGCAGGAATTCCTTTAAGTACATGAGAGTTGTTCATTGCCCACCCTACTACTCTAGCACTTTTAGTAGTACCTAAATATTTTGCAATAGAACCATATGAAGTGACTCTACCTTTAGGTATTAATTTTACTACTTCGTAAACATCTTTAAAAAATTGAGACTTCATTCGGTTAATATGCGATTCATAATATTTTTATGAAAGACAATTTTATAAGCAGAGGAGGAGGGATTCGAACCCCCGGTACCTTGCGGTACAACAGTTTTCAAGACTGCCGCATTCGACCACTCTGCCACTCCTCTAGAGTAATCTTTGGCTGCAAAAATATATGAATTATAGTATTAGCCAAAATTAGTTAATCTTAAATTTCCCCTTTAATTTATTTATAGCAATATCTATACTAGTATTCCACTCAAAACCTATGAGTAGTATGGAAGATATAGTGTATATCCATCCCATATATGCAATTAGTATTCCAATTGAACCATAAAATTTATTATATGTTGGAAAGTTATTGATATAATATGAGAATAAAAGAGAAATACAAACACAACCTAATACTGATATTATTGATCCAGAAGAAAAAAATGTCCATTTATTATGTTTTACAGGAGCAAAATAGAATATAGATGTTATACCAAGGTAAAATGTAATAAACAGAATAGATAATCTTGCAATAATTACTGAATAGTATGCTACTATACCTTCAAATACATTGTTTTCAGAAATAAAATTGATAAATATTTCTCCAACTGTTGATAATAATATAGAAATTATTAATACTAACATGAAAATTATTGTTAGTATAAGAGCAATTAATCTAGTTTTTAGAAAACTTCTATTTTCTTCTATTCTATGACAACTATTAAAAGTTTTAATTAATGTATTGAATCCATTAGTAGAAAGAAATAATGATAAAAAAACACCAATTGATAGTAATCCTCCTCTTTTAGTTTCAACCAAATCCAAAATTGTAGTTTCAGCGATTTGATACATATTATTTGGCATTATTTCTTCTAAAAAAGTAAGAATTTTAATTGAATCAATTTCAGGAATCCATGCATTTACATACGGTATTAGTGTGAAAAGGAAGATGATTAGTGGAAAAGTAGCTAATGTAAAACTGAATGCTACTGCTAGTGATCTTTCAAAAATCTCATCTTCTATTAGTTTTGCTTTGAATATTTTAAATACAGTGTATATAGAAATTTTTTTATCTTTAAGATATACTTTTTTGGTAAATCTTTTTAAATCATTAATTGACTTATCTATTTTATTTTTCACTAAAATTATTATTAATTATATCAAGCAATTTCTTTGGTGTTCGTACAGCTTTTTTTGTTTGTAAATCTATAAATGTTAAAAGAGTAGATGCAGTATTTATCAGATTATTTTTTTTATTAAAAAGTCTATAATGAAATAAAATTTTAGCACTTGGTATCTCTCTGATTTGTATATTTATTTTAATTATCTCATCATATTTAGCAGGCATTAAATATTTTGATTTCATTTCAATAACTGGCATTCCAATCCCTTTATTTTCAAGCTGACTATAGGAAAATCCTAATTTTCTGAAAAGTTCTACTCTGGCTATTTCATAAAAGTTTGCATATTTTCCATAGTATACATATCCCATTTGATCTGTATCAGAATATCTAATTCTAATTTTGAAATTACTTTCTATCATTATCTGTATATTTTTCTTGCATTAAGAGTTCTTTGAAATTTTCTTGCATTTTTATTATGCTCTTCTAGTGTTATTGCAAATGCATGAAATCCCGAAAAATCATCTTTAGCACACATAAAAATGTATTCATGTTTTTCATAATCTAAAACGGCATCAATATATTTTTTTGGTGTAAGTCTGATTGGTCCTGGAGGTAATCCTTTATTAATATATGTATTATATGGAGATATAATTTTTTTATGCTTGTTAAGAACTCTTCTGATAGAAAAATCATTTGCAGCATAAACAAGGGTAGGGTCTGCTTGAAGGTGCATATTTTTATTTAGTCTGTTTATATATAATCCAGCAATAGTATTGGCTTCATCCATTTTTAAAGTTTCTGATGCAACTATTGAAGCTAAAATTGAAATATCTATTTTATTCATATTTAATTTTTTGCTTTTATCTTCTCTTTTTGTAGTCCAAAACTTGTTGTATTCATTATTCATTTTTTTGAATAAATTTTCTGTTGATATATTCCAATATATTTCATAAGTATCAGGTAGAAACATTGATAAAATTGTTTGTTTATTAAACCCATAGATATTTTTATTACTATTTATGTAATCCATAAAGTTTGATTCTGTTATTTTTAAATCTTTGGTGATGATTTTAGATAGATCTTCTATTTTTCTAGCATAACTAAAAGAAATATGTATAGGTGTCTGATTCCCTGACCTTAACATTCTAATTAAGTCATAGTTTGACATATTTGATTTAATGTTATAAGCACCTGTTTTTATACTTTTATCATACTCCATAAATTTACTTAAAAAACTAAATGAAAGCACATCATTTAATATTGTGTCTTGAATTAATTTTACTCTAATATCTTTAAAATTCATTTTTTCATTTATTATGATAAATTTATCATTTTGATTTATTAAAAAATTTGGAGAAAAGAGAATTTGATATAAATAAACAGATATGGTAGAAAGTAAGGTTGAGAATAGTATAACAATTATCACGTATTTTTTTTTCTTCATCTTTTAAATTTATATGTAAATTTAATAATATGATTTTGGTTGAGCTACAATATTTTCCATCTATTAATTATTTTAAAAATATTAGAAGTCAAGATATCCTTATTGATTTAGATTCTTATTATGTTAAAAAAACATATAGAAATAGATCAAAAATAATTGATCAAAATGGACCTTTCCATTTAATTATTCCTATAATAAAAAATAAAATTTCAAAAAAATATTCAGATATAAAAATTGATTATTCTCAAAATTGGATTAATCAACATCTTCAGTCTTTACAATCATCATATGGAAAAACGCCTTATTTTATCTTTTATAAAGATTTATTAGTAAAGGCCTTAAAGTTAAGACATATTTTCCTTTTTGATTTAAATTATGACTTATTGACACTTTTATTTAAATTTTTAAGTTTTGAGAATAGGATAATAAAAAAAGAGAATATAATTCATAATGAATCAAAATTTGATGATGGGACACATTTGTGTGATCCTATTAGTAATGAAAAGTTATTTATAAACTCAAAAAACATCTCTTACAATAATAATTTTGGCAAGAATTTTGATATGAATATTAGTATATTAGATTTATTATTTGTTAAAGGTCCAGAAACAGGACTGTTTTTAAAGAGTATTTAATATTTTTAATTATACTTTTTTTAAAGAATTTAAGTTATTCTTACGTATAGAATTATTATGGAAGCAAAATTTTCAAACAGGGTAAAAGAAGTTATATCTCTTAGTAGAGAAGAAGCTTTGAGGTTAGGTCATGACTATATTGGAACAGAGCATTTATTGCTTGGAATTATAAGAGAGGGTGAGGGTGTGGCAATTAGTTTGTTAAAAAAATTAGGAATTAGTTTAGATGATTTAAGAGCTTCTGTTGAACATAATACTAAAAATACAAGTGTAGGTAATTTAAAAAATTTAAAAAATATACCACTTACGAGGCAATCTGAAAAAGTTCTTAAAATTACTTATTTAGAAGCTAAAATATTTAAAAGTAAGCTGATTGGAACTGAACATTTGTTATTGTCAATTCTTAGGGATGACGACAATATTGCTACTCAAATCTTAGATAAATTTGATGTTAGTTATGATGTTGTGCAAGAACTTCTAGAGTATCAATCAAGTAATCCAATATCTTCTACTCCTTTAGAGCCATTAGAAGAAGATGATTTATCTAATATTAAAGGGGATTTTTCTAAATCTACTAAATCTAGTAAGCTTATTGAGAAATCAAAAACTCCAATTCTTGATAATTTTGGTAAAGATTTAACAAAACTCGCAGAAAATAATAAACTAGATGCTGTAATTGGTAGAGAAAAAGAAATTGAAAGAGTTGCTCAAGTACTCACAAGAAGAAAAAAAAATAACCCAATACTTATTGGTGAACCAGGTGTTGGTAAAACCGCAATTGCAGAAGCACTTGCTCTAAGAATAACTCAAAAAAAAGTTTCTAGAATTCTTCATAATAAAAGAGTTGTAACCTTAGATTTAGCATCTTTAGTAGCGGGAACAAAATATAGAGGTCAGTTTGAGGAAAGGATGAAAGCTTTAATGACTGAAATTGAAAAAAATGATGATGTTATTTTATTTATTGATGAACTACATACTATTGTTGGTGCTGGAGGAGCATCTGGTTCATTGGATGCATCAAATATGTTTAAGCCTGCACTTGCCAGGGGAGAGCTACAATGTATTGGCGCTACAACTTTAGATGAATATAGGCAGTATATTGAAAAGGATGGAGCATTGGCTAGAAGATTTCAAGTTGTTGTTGTTGACCCAACAACTACTAAGGAAACAACTACTATTTTAGATAATATTAAAGATAAATATGAGTCTCATCATAATGTAATTTATACCTCCGAGGCGATTGAGGCGTGTGTTAAATTATCTGATAGGTATATCAGTGATAGATTCTTACCAGATAAAGCAATTGATTTGATGGATGAAGCTGGATCAAGAGTTCATATTCATAATCTTGATGTCCCTGAAATAATAGTTGATATAGAAAAAAAAATTGAAGAGATAAAAGAACAAAAAAAACAAGTTGTTCAAAATCAAAAATATGAAGAAGCCGCTCAACTTAGAGATACAGAAAAAAAACTTCTTTCTGAATTAGATATTCAAAAAAATAAGTGGGTTCAAGATTCTAAGAAAAAAAGACATAAGGTTTCAGAAAAAAATATTTCAGAAGTAGTTTCAATGATTACTGGCATTCCACTTAAAAGGATTGCTCAAAATGAAAGCAATAGACTTCTAGGAATGTCTCAAGATTTATCTAAAAAGGTGATTGGCCAATCTAATGCAATAGATAAATTATCTAGAGCTATTAAAAGAACAAGAGTAGGGTTAAAAGACCCAAAAAAGCCTATTGGATCATTTGTTTTTTTGGGTCCTACTGGAGTTGGAAAAACAGAACTTGCTAAAGTTTTAGCAAAGTATTTATTTGATAAAGACGATTCTCTTATTAGGGTTGATATGTCAGAATATATGGAAAAATTTTCTATCTCAAGATTAGTTGGTGCCCCTCCTGGTTATGTTGGTTATGAAGAAGGAGGTCAACTAAGTGAAAAGGTAAGAAGGAAGCCTTATAGTGTAATTTTATTAGATGAAATTGAAAAAGCTCATCCTGATGTATATAATATTTTACTTCAAATTCTTGACGAGGGATTTTTAACAGATGGTTTGGGTCATAGGGTAGACTTTAGAAATACAATTCTTATAATGACTTCAAATATTGGAGCAAGAGACATTAAGGATTTTGGTTCTGGTATTGGTTTTGAAACGACTGCTAATATTGAAAATATAAATGAAAATATTTCTTCAACTATTAATAAGGCATTGAATAGAACATTTAATCCTGAATTTTTAAATAGACTTGATGATGTTATAATCTTTAATTCATTATCAAAAGAGGATTTGTATAAGATAATTGATATTTCACTTGATAAACTCTATTTAAAAGCTAATGAAATTGGTTATTCAATTAATCTTACAAGTAAAGCAAAAGACTTTTTAATAGAAAAAGGTTATGATCCTAAATACGGTGCTAGGCCTTTAGATAGAGCTATTCAAAAATATTTAGAGGATGTTCTTGCTGAAGAAATTTTAAGTGGTGATTTAAATAAAGGTGATGCCATAACTGCAGATTATGATTCAAAAAAGAAATTAATTTTCATAAAAAAAATAAAACCTAAAGTAGAATCAAAGAGAGGTAAAAATTAAGATATTCTTCTTAATTATTTTAATTTATTAGCTATTTTAAAGATAAATTATCCTTATTTTGATCAGGAATTTTAATATAGGTTCTAGTTTTTTTTCTTGTATCCATATTTTTTAGCTCTATTTCTCCAAAATTTTTTCGATCCCCCTTAAAAATAATTCGCCATATTTTTCCTTTTCTTGATTCGGAAATATATAATGAACCATCAGGCCCTTCTGATAGACCCATAGGTCTATATTTAGCATCAGACATTGATACAATAGTATCAACTTTAGCAAAACCATCTGCAAACACTTCCCATTTATTAATTGGTTTCCCATTTTTAAATGGTATAAATGCTACAATATATCCAGCTTGAGGAAAAGGAACCCTATTAGTTGATCCGTGAAATGCAATAAATGCACCATTTTTATATCGTTCAGGAAATTGGTTTCCTTGGTAGAATAATAAATCATTTGGAGCCCAATGTGCTGGTAGTCCCATAATTGGATTTGAAAATCCTTTTGATTCTTTTATGCCATCTCCCCCATATTCTGGAGCTAACATTCTTTTATTTTTAAAATGATCATAGTAAGTGTATGGCCATCCATAGTTATCATTTTTTTTAATTTTCATAAATTCCTCTGCTGGCAAAATAGCATTCTCCCAATCACTAAAATATTGAGGTGCATGATTATGTAAATAATCCCTACCATGATTAACAGCATACAAACTATTATCTTTCTTATTCCAAGAAATGGCAACAATACTTCTTAAACCGGTAGCAAACCTTTGACCATCTGATTGAGATTGCCCTAATTTATTTGCATCAAATCTCCAAATACCACCTAGAATATCTAGTTGTGAACAGGGGGATTCTCCTCTGACATTTGCTGACTCTCCATTAGTTGAATCCCAATTTTCACAGGCGTTAGTAGGAGCGCTAAAAGTAACGTACATTCCTCCGTTATTATCAAATGCTAATGATTTTGCATTATGCCATCTAATTGGGTAATTATCAACTAAAATTATTTCTGGTCTACCATCTGGAATAAGTTTAGATGGTGTTAATTTTTGTCTATACACAACTTGTTCAGAACTAAAATATAAATAACCGTTATGAATGCGCATTTCAGTAGCAAAAGTTCCATCATTTGGATAATAACCAAATCGTTTAAAAATATCTGCTTTACCATCATCATCAGTATCCCTTAGGGCAATATTTCCTAAATCTCCAGTAGCAATTCTCAATTTTACATAGATATCACCATTATCATTAACAGCTAAATGTCTTGATGGACCAATACTATCAGCTACAACTAATGCACCAAATCCATTAGGTAAAAATAAACCACCATTATCTGTATCTGTATCTGGGATAGTAAATGGTTTATTACTTTCACAAGATGTGAATAAAGTAATAAAAATGATTATAAAAATGTTTTTCGAGTGCATTGATTTCGTATTGTTTAGTAATGATTTTTATTTTGTTGTATGGGTATCTACATAAGATGAATCTGGGTGTACCCAAAAAAAATGATTTTCTCCTGGATCTAGACGTTTTGCTTTTAAATATGTTTCAACTCTCTTATTAAAACTATTTAGAATTAATCCATTATTTTCAATTTTAATTGAATGATTATAATCAGGGTATGTATTTGTTACTTCTACTCCATTATCATCTATATGCGTATAATTTTCTCCAACCCAATTATTTTCGGTAATTATAAAAGGATATTCTTCATCTGTTGATGATATGGTCCATTTAAATGGTAATTCTTTAATTAATTCACATTTACCATCTTCATCAGTTTCATAAACATATTTTACTCCTACGCCACTACCAAGAAAATAAAGATAAGTTGCTTTATTAAGATTAATTTGTTGATCGTTATCACAATCTTTTAATAGAATTTCTGTTTCGTCAATTGTTAATTGATAACCAAACCATTTGCCTAATATTTTGGTTCTTAAACTATCTTCAGAACCATTACATCCTGATATTAGAATTAATAATATTATCAATTTTTTCATACTACAATCTAAAGACTTTTAAGGGATATTCAAAAGCAGTTTTTTAAAAGATAAAATAATTTATGTTACAAGCCCACCATCAACTTTGATAATTTGACCTGTTATATAAGATGATTTATCAGAACCTAAGAAAGAGCATAAATTAGCTACATCTTCAACAGAACCGGGACGTTTTAAAGGTATTGAATCAATCCAATTTTTAAGATTTTTTTCATCTATTTTATCTGTCATTTCTGTTTCTATGTATCCGGGAGCAATTGCATTGCATCTTATATTTCTTGACCCTAACTCTAGAGCTATTGACTTAGTGAAACTATTTATACCTCCTTTTGATGCTGCGTAATTTGATTGTCCAGCATTCCCTTTAATTCCAACAATAGAGCTTATATTAATAATAGATCCTTTTTTGCTTTTCATGAAGTGCCTAACGGCTCCTTTAGTTAAATTAAAGCACGAATTTAGGTTTATATCAATGACTTTTTTCCATGCTTCATAGTCCATTCTAAGAAGTAAATTATCTTTTGTGATTCCTGCATTGTTAACTAATATATCAAATCTTCCAAAATCATTAATCACATTTTCTATTAATTGATTACTTTCTTCAAAGCTTGAAGCATCAGACTTATATTTTTTTATTTTTACACCTAAGGATTTTATTTCTTCTTCTAATTTAGATGCAGAAGACCCACTTGAAAGATAAGTGAATGCAACATTACATCCTTCTCTAGCAAATTTTTTAACAATTCCTTTTCCAATTCCTTTAGATCCACCCGTTATAATTGCTGTCTTATCGCTTAACTCTTTCATAGATTTTTTAATAAAATTATATAAAGTTTCTGATAAATATTAAGATATAATTTATCATTAGTTTTTTTATAAAAATATAGATTATAAATTTGCTTTAAAATAAAAAAAAATGTCATACAATTTAATCGTTATTGGATCAGGTCCTGGGGGGTACGTAGCTGCAATAAGAGCATCTCAACTTGGAATGAAAGTCGCTATTATTGAAAAAGAATCTTTAGGTGGTATTTGTCTGAATTGGGGATGTATTCCTACAAAAGCATTGCTTAAGAGTGCTCAAGTATTTGATTATGTAAATCACTCACAGGATTATGGGATAAATATTAAAAATGCCTCAGTAGATTTTAGTTCTATAATAAAAAGGAGTAGAGGTGTTGCGGATGATATGAGCAAAGGGGTAAATTTTTTAATGAAGAAAAATAAAATTGATATTTTAAACGGGTTTGGAAAAATAATTTCTAAAAATCAAGTTGAGATTACTAATGATAATAATGAATCTCAAGTTATTGAATCAGAAAATATAATTATTGCAACTGGAGGTAGATCTAGGGAACTGCCAAATGTTAAAATTGATGGTAAAAAAGTAATAGAATATAGAAAGGCAATGAGTTTAGATAAGCAGCCAAAAAAGTTAGTAGTTATTGGATCAGGAGCTATTGGTTCTGAATTTGCATATTTTTATAATAGTATTGGAACCGATGTAACTCTTATAGAATATTTACCTAATATACTACCATTAGAAGATATTGATGTTTCAAAACAGCTCAAAAAAACATTTATTAAATCGGGTATTAAAATAATGAATAACACTGAAGTCACTGGAGTTGATACTTCTGGGAAAGGTTGTAAAGTTTCTTTTAAATATAACAATGCTAGTAGTGAATTAGATTGTGATATTGTATTATCAGCAGTTGGAGTTGAAACAAATTTACAAAATATTGGACTAGAGGAAGTTGGTATTTTATGTGAGAAAGGAAAAATTAATGTTGATGATTATTATCAAACAAACATAGAAGGTGTTTATGCAATTGGAGATATTGTAAAGGGACCAGCTCTTGCACATGTCGCTTCTGCTGAGGGTATTATATGTGTTGAAAAAATTTCTGGACTTAATCCTAGTATTTTGGATTATGACAATATTCCATCTTGTACATATTGTAATCCTGAAGTTGCATCTGTAGGATTTACAGAAAAAGAAGCAGTTGATTTAGGTTATGAGATTAACGTGGGAAAATTTCCTTTCTCTGCTTCAGGTAAAGCTAATGCTTCAGGACATATGGAAGGTTTTGTTAAGGTAATTTTTGATAAGAAATATGGTGAATGGTTAGGTTGTCATATGGTAGGATATAATGTTACTGAAATGATAGCAGAGGTTGTAGTTGCTAGAAAATTAGAAACAACAGCTCATGAGATTATAAAATCTGTTCATCCACATCCTACTATGTCTGAAGCAATTATGGAAGCTACTGCAGCAGCATATAATGAGGTTATTCACTTATAGAATTTCTTCTAATTTTTTTCCGATTTTTGCTGGTGATTCAACAACGTGAAGTCCACATTCTTTCATTATTTTCATTTTTGCAGATGCCGTATCATCTTTACCACCAATAATTGCTCCAGCATGCCCCATTCTTTTTCCAGGAGGTGCAGTTTGACCGGCTATGAAACCAACAACTGGCTTTTTATTACCATTTTTTAGTATCCATTTAGCAGCTTCTGCTTCATAATTACCACCAATTTCTCCTATCATTACGATACCTTTTGTTTCCTCATCTTTCATAAATAATTTTATTGCATCTAGTATTGATGTTCCAACTATTGGGTCACCACCAATTCCAATTGCTGTAGAAATACCTAATCCTGATTTAACTACTTGATCTGCAGCTTCATAGGTTAATGTTCCGGATTTTGATACTATTCCAATATTTCCTTTCTTAAATACAAATCCAGGCATAATGCCTACTTTTGCCTCATTTGGAGTAATTACACCAGGGCAATTAGGTCCAATTAAAGTACTTTTTTTGTTTTTAATGAAAGCTTTAACTTTTATCATATCTTTTACAGGTATTCCTTCGGTTATTGCAACAATCACTTCAATTTCTGCATCAATAGACTCAAGTATTGCATCAGCAGCAAATGCTGGAGGAACAAATATTATTGAAACGTTTGCGTTTGTTTTATTTTTTGCTTCTTGAACAGTATTAAAAACAAGTTTTTCAAGATGATAAGATCCACCTTTTCCGGGAGTAACTCCACCAACAATGTTTGTCCCATAATCAATCATTTGAGAAGCATGAAATGTACCTTCTACACCAGTAAACCCTTGGACTATAATTTTAGAATTTTTATTTATTAATACACTCATTTAGTTATTTTGGCTCAAATATAAATCACTAAATTCCCTTATACAACCATATCCGCCTATAGAATTAAGAATTAATGTTGCTTTATCTTTAACAAGCTGCGAGGCATCTTTTGGACATGCACTAAACCCTACTATATTAATTATGCTTAAATCATTAATATCATCTCCAATAAACCCTACTTCATTGAAATTTATTTTTTCTTTAGCTATCCATTCATTGAGAATTTTATCCTTTGGGTCGTCTCCTACATGACAGTATTGTATTCCTAGGTATTTTGCTCTAGATATAATTCCATCTCCCTTTTCACTATGACTTATTATACCTATTATCATATCTTTTTTAAGAAGCTCATAAATTCCAACACCATCTTTAGCGTTATATCTTTTTGATTCTATTCCATTTTCATCAATATATACTCCATTATCTGTCATTGTTCCATCAACATCTAAAATCAACATTTTTATTTTAGGTATTTTCATTTTAAATAAGGTTTTTATTTACAGAAGTACAAATTGGTATAAGTGATTTTTGCATTTCTTTAAATTCACTAAAATTTAATTGTTGGGAAGCATCTGATTTTGCTTTTTTTGGGTTGGGGTGGATCTCAATTAAAAGGCCATCTACACCCATAGCTACACAAGCTCTTGTTAGGTCAGGAACACCATAACTATAACCCATTGCATGACTTGTATCTAATATTATAGGTAAGTTGGTATATTCTTTAAGAAATGCCACTCCACATAGATCTAAAGTAAATCGTGTTTTTGTTTCAAATGTACGTATTCCTCTTTCACAAAGAATAACATTTGGATTACCTTCTGATAAAATAAATTCGGCTGCTTGTGCAAATTCTTGAAGATTTGAACCAAATCCTCGTTTTAATAAAACTGGCTTTTTTTGTCTTCCAGTTTCTCTTAGTATACCATGATCGTACATTGCTTTTGCCCCTATCTGAATAATATCAACATGTTCTATTACATCTTTCACATGAGAAGCGTCTTTTACTTCGGATATTATATTAAACCCATATTCATTTCTTATATCCGATAACATTTTTAAACCATTTAGCCCTAATCCTTGAAACGAATATGGTGATGTCCTAGGTTTATAACATCCAGCTCTTAAGGTAGTTAGCTTTAGTTCTTTAAGTAGCTCAGCACATTGTTTTATCTGCTCTCTACTTTCTATAGAGCATGGCCCGGTTATCATTAGAGTATTATTTGTATTTCCTCCAATTTCTAAATTATTGATTTTTACTTTTCTTGTTTCTTTTTTATATTTTCTACTTGCTAGCTGAATATCATTTTCCATAATGAAATAATCATCTATATTTTGTTTTAATTCATCAGGTATAGATTTTAGACTTGAAGGAGTTATTAAAATAATTGTATTATTTTCAGTAATTATTTTAGCTTTTAAGGACTTAGCAATTATTTTAGCTTCTTCTAATAATATGGTATTTTTTAGGTGTATTATCATGACTCACTATTAATTAAGTTGAAGAATGTGATTGAGCCTACTAAATTATTATTATTATTTAATACTGGCATAAATGATATGGGAAAATTATGATTTTGAGTTGATTTAATCATAACATTGATACTATCTTCTTCATTTATAGTTATTGGATTCTTATTTATTAAATTATGTACATTGATTTTTTCAAAAACATTAAATTTTTTTATAAGACATTTTCTAATATCTGCCATACTAATAACTCCTTCAAATTTTCCTTTTTTATTTTCAATAAAAACAAATCCATACTTATAAATATTAATTGTTTTTAAAATTTCATAAAAATTTGTTTCTTCTTTAATTAGAATGGGTGATTCCTTTTTATTTATCATAAATTCTTTGATTTTAAATTCTGAATTTATTACTGATGATTTTATTTTTTGCAATGCGTTGAATATATTGTTTTTAACAAGAAAAGAGCCTGAAACTATGGATTTTACACCTAATATTCTTAAAATAAAGGCTATTTCATCATTTACTCCCCCATCAATATGAAGGTTTTTAGAAGGGTATTTTGATTTAAATTTTCTTATTTTATTAAAATTTAATGAATTAAATTTACCGCCACTTTCTCCTGGTATTGTTGTCATTAATAATACAAAATCACAAGAATTAAAATAACTATCAAATTTTTCAATGCTGGTTTTTGAAACAAAGGAAATCCCAAAACTTGTTTCTTTTACTTTTGGTATTGTGAATTTTTCTTTAATGTCTTCTTCTTGATATGTTACATATTCAATTTTATATTCTTTTAAAAACTCATTATATAGAGAAGGTGTTTTGGAAATTATATGGAGATCAATAGGAATTTTACTAATTTTTCTAATTTCTATTATATCATTTTTTATTTTTTCTATATCTATTTTTTCATCATTAAAATCAATATGAAACATATCAATTTTTAATTTATCAAGCTCTTTAATAAGAGATTGTAAAGATTTTGTTTTATTAGAATATATTGATGCTGAAATTTTCATTGAATTCAAATATAGTTTAGATTATATTATTGATTATTATTATAATAATTTAAAAATTCTAAATTTATAATTAGTTAAAATATTATTTAATATTTTTTTTATGAAAAAAAACTATATTTTTTTAATTGTTAGCATTACAATTATTTTTTCTTATTTATTGTATGCTTGTGCTTCAAATAAAAAAAATATTTTTTCTGAATTAACAGAAAATTTAAGGACAGATTCACTTGCTCCTTTTTATCATGGAGTTGCTTCGGGTGATCCTCTTCCAAATAGTATAATATTATGGACAAGAGTTACACCATTTTTCAAGGAAATAAATATAAAAGTTTTATGGTATTTATCTTCTGATAGTCTGATGAAAAACATTCAACAAGAGGGAGTTTTTATAACAAATTTAGATAGGGATTATACCGTAAAGGTTGATGTTGATAATTTAGAATCTGGGACAGTATATTATTATCAATTTAAAGCATTTGAGAAGAAGTCTATTATTGGTAAAACTAAAACGACTTCTCTTAATTCTGATTCATTAAATTTTGCCGTTGTAAGTTGTAGTGATTACCAAAGAGGATTTTTTAATTCTTATGCTGCTTTAGCTAATGAAAAAAACATTGAAGCAGTTATACACTTGGGTGATTATATATATGAATATAAAGCTAGGGATTTTAGTAATGGAATATTTCAAAGGTTACATATTCCTGATAAGGAAATAGTAAGTTTAAGTGATTATCGAGCTAGATATTCACAATATAAAATGGATCCGGATTTAATTTCCGTTCATCAAAAACATCCTTTTATTGTTATTTGGGATGATCATGAGACTTCGAATAATACATATAGTTATGGAGCCCAAAACCACCAACCTGAACTGGAAGGAAATTTTTTTAAAAGAATTTCATCAGCACTTAAGGCATATTATGAATGGCAACCAATTAGAGAAGGAGAAAAACCTTATAGGTCTTTTTCTTTTGGAAATTTAGCTGATTTAATTATTCTTGAAGAAAGGCTTGAAGGAAGAACAGAACAAGCAGTAAGTCTTGAAGACTCTTCTTTATTTGATGAGAAAAGGTCAATGCTTGGAGAAGTTCAACTAGATTGGTTTTTAAATAAATTAAATAACAAAGAATCTAAATGGAAAATTATAGGTAATCAAGTTATTTTTTCTTATTTAAATTATGGTAGATCAGATTTTACAATAAATCTTGATTCATGGGATGGGTATCCTCATGAGAGAGAAATAATCGCAAATCATATTATAGATAATAATATTAAGGATGTTGTTTTTATAACAGGAGATACTCATCAATCATGGGCTTTTGAAGTGGATCATAAACCTTTGGATAAAAATAATACAATTCAGCCCTATGCTTATGAATTTGGGACACCAAGTATTAATTCTGGAAACTCTGATGAAAGGTATCCTAATATCCCAATACAGAAAATAATTGATCATGAAAATTTAATTACAAATAGTTCAATTAACCCTCATTTGAAATTTACAAATTCAAGGGATCATGGTTATTTGATATTAAACTTAAGTAATGAAAAAGTAGTTGCTAGTTGGTACTATGTTAATACTTTAATGAGAAGAGAAAATTCTATAAAAAAAGAAGTTAAATTTGAAGGGTATTCTAAAGATTATAGACTAAAAAAAGTTTTATAATTTTAATATCTTATTTTATGAAAATTTTTTACCATTTTATTTCAATTTTTCCACTTAGATTCCATTATTTAATTTCTAGTTTTTTTTCAAAAATTCTTATTCACTTTTATAGAAAAAAAATAGTTATTGATAATCTTAACAAATCTTTTCCTTCATTTTCTGAAAAAAAATTAAATTTTATTAGAAAACTATTTTATAAAAACTTTTGTGATGTTTTCTTAGAAACAATTAAAGGGTATTCTATTTCGAAAGAAGAATTAAAAAGAAGAGTTATATATAAAAATCCTGAAGTTATTAATTCTCACATAAAGAATAAGGAGAGGGTAATATTAATAACAAGTCATCAGTGTAATTGGGAATGGCTATTAATATCCCTTCAAATAAATTTATCTTGTAAGCTTCATGCTATGTATAAAAAGTTGACAAATAAAACTTTTGATAAAATAATGTATGAAGGTAGATCTAGGTTTGGTACCGTTTTGGTTGAAGCAAAAAATTCAGTGAAGTTTTTAAAAAATAATTTAGATTCAATAAATGTGTTAGTTATGGCTGCTGATCAGTCTCCAGGAATTAAGCATGGTAAAGTTTGGATAAAAATGTTAAATCAAGAAACTGCATATTTTCAAGGCATAGAATTTTTACCTAAAATAACTAATAGTAAGGTATACTTTATGTCTATGAAAAGAATTTCAAGGGGTAATTATACAGTAGAATTTAAACATTTATCATCTCCACCCTATGATAAAAATAAATTACAGATTTTACCATTATATGCATCAAATGTTGAAGAACTTATTAAGGAAAGACCTCATGAATGGCTTTGGTCTCATAAAAGATGGAAGCTTAAAAAGCAAAAATTATCTATTTGATTTTATAGGTATTGTTTTTAATTTTTTTAACAAATAATTATTTAATTTTGATATCTTAATTTTATGAAAAACATTAGAAATTTTTGTATAATAGCTCACATTGATCATGGTAAAAGTACTCTTGCTGATAGATTATTAGAGTTCACTCAATCTGTAGACAAAAGACATATGAAAGATCAGCTTCTAGATGATATGGAGCTTGAAAAGGAAAGAGGAATTACTATAAAAAGTCATGCTATTCAGATGTCACATAAAAAAAATAATATTTCTTATATTCTTAATTTAATTGATACACCTGGTCATGTAGATTTTTCATATGAAGTTTCTAGGTCAATAGCCTCTTGTGAAGGTGCCCTGCTAATAGTAGATGCTTCTCAAGGCATTCAAGCACAAACAATTTCAAACTTGTATTTAGCACTAGAGCAAGGATTAGAAATAATACCTATACTTAATAAAATTGATTTGCCAGGAGCAATGATAGATGAGGTTTCGGATCAAATTATTGACTTAATAGGTTGTGATGCTAGTGATGTTTTGCATGTAAGTGCAAAAGAAGGACTAGGTATAGATAATGTTATAAACACTATAATAAAAAAAATTCCGTATCCTCAGGGAGATGACAGTAAAGAATTACAAGCAATGATATTTGATTCTGCATTCAATTCTTTTAGAGGTATTGAGGTGTTATTCAGAGTTTTTAATGGAAAGATTTCTAAAGGTGATAAAATCAAATTTATTAATACTGGAAAAGAATACGATGTTGATGAAATTGGTATATTGAAATTTAAAAAAGAAGCAAGATCTGAAATTGGATCAGGAAATGTAGGCTATTTAATTTCAGGAATTAAAAATGCAAAAGAAGTAAAAGTTGGTGATACAATAACCCATTCTAGTAGTTCTTCTAATATAACAATTAAAGGCTTTGAAGATGTTAAACCAATGGTTTTTGCTGGTATATATCCTGTAGAAACTTCTGATTATGAAGAGTTGAGAAGCTCATTGGAGAAACTTCAGTTAAATGATCCTTCTTTAATCTGGGAGCCAGAGACATCAGCAGCTTTAGGCTTTGGTTTTAGGTGTGGGTTTTTGGGAATGTTGCATATGGATATAATACAAGAAAGACTTGATAGAGAGTTTAGTATGCCTGTTATAACTACAGTGCCTTCTGTAGAATTTAAATGCACTAAGTCAAATGGTGATTTACTAAGTATATATGCCCCGTCGGAGATGCCTGAGCCAAATGAGATCTCTTTTATTGAAGAACCAATTATAGCTGCTCAAATAATAACTAAATCTGATTATATTGGTCGGATAATAAAACTTTGTATTGATAGGAGAGGGATTTTGACTAATCAGCTATACCTTTCAAAGGATAGAGTTGAGTTGTCATTTACATTACCACTATCAGAAATAGTTTTTGATTTTTATGATAAATTAAAATCTATATCTAGAGGTTATGCATCTTTAGATTATGAGTTATCAGGTTTTATAAAATCTAAAATGGTAAAACTAGATATTATGCTTAATGGTGAAAAAGTTGATGCTTTATCTGCTATTGTTCATAGAGAAAAAGCTTATGATTGGGGAAAAAAACTTTGTGAAAAGTTAAAAGAATTACTACCAAGGCAGATGTTTGAAATTGCAATTCAGTCTTCAATTGGCACAAAAATAATATCTAGGGAAACAGTAAGGGCATTACGTAAAAATGTTACTGCTAAGTGTTATGGTGGTGATATTACAAGAAAAAGAAAGTTATTAGAAAAGCAGAAGAAAGGTAAAAAGAGAATGAGAAAAGTGGGTAATGTTGAAATTCCTCAATCGGCATTTTTAGCAGTTTTGAAAATAGATTAAATAATTAAAAATGGGTAAAATAATAGATGGAATAAAGGTATCAAATGATATAAAGTCAGAGGTAAAGTCTGAAATTGATTTGCATATCAAAAATGGCTTAAGGTCTCCTAAATTAGCTATTATTTTAGTAGGCAATCATCATGCTAGTCGTGTATATGTTAATGCTAAAATTAGGGCATGTAATGTAGTTGGTATTGACTCAGAGTTAATACAGTTATCCGATAACATTAAAGAAATTGATTTACTTTCTAAAATACATTCATTAAATAACAATAAAGATTTGGATGGATTTATAATTCAGCTACCATTACCTGATTATATATCAGTTCAAAAAGTGATTGATTCTATAAATCCTGAAAAAGATATAGATGGTTTTACAAATGATAATATAGGAAGTATTACCTCTAATATAAATAAGCTTTTACCAGCTACTGGTGTTGGTGTTTTGACATTATTAGAAAGGTATCATGTGGGAATGAATTCTAAAAATTGTGTTGTAATTGGATCAAGTAGAAATGTGGGAGCTCCTATTGCTCAAATGTTAATTCAAAAAGAAGAATCAACAGTGGTTGTTTGTAATAGTAAAACAAAAAATTTAGGATATTATACTAAGGGTGCAGATATATTAATTTCTGCTGTTGGTAAACCAAATTTAGTTACTTCAGATATGGTAAAAGAAGGCGTTGTAATTATTGATGTTGGAATTTCAAGAGTTGTTGATGCATCAAAAAAATCTGGTTATAAGTTGGTTGGAGATGTTGATTTTGATAATATTTTTGAAAAATCAAAATTAATTACACCAGTTCCTGGAGGCGTTGGACCAATGACGATAGCTTCATTAATTCAAAATACTTTAAAAGCTTATAACAGTAATTTTGAAAAATCAAGATAAACTTCCAATTTTTGAATATTTTTATAGCATTCAAGGAGAAGGTGCTCATTCTGGAAAGCCTGCTTTTTTTATAAGACTTGCAGGTTGTAATGTTGGTTGCCAATGGTGTGATGTCAAGGAATCGTGGCCCATTAAAGATTCTCAATTTCTTTCAGTTGCTGAAATAATAGATAAAGCCAAAGAGGCTAAAACAGATTTGGTGATAATTACAGGGGGTGAACCATTAGTTCATAATTTAGATCACTTAACTAGTGAGTTAAAAAAAATAGATAAAAAAATACACTTAGAAACATCAGGAACAGAACCTTTCTCAGGTTCTTTTGATTGGATTTGTTTTTCTCCTAAAAAATTTAAAAAACCTTTAGATATTTACTATAAGCTTTCTGATGAGTTAAAAGTTGTTGTTTTCAATAAATCAGATTTTAGTTGGGCAGATTCTCATGCACATTTAATGAAAAAACAATCTTTTTTGTACCTGCAACCAGAGTGTTCAGTGGAAAAAAAGGTAAATCCATTAATTTTTGATTTTATTAAACAAAATCCAAATTGGAAAATTTCTTTACAAATACATAAATATTTAGGTGTTGATTAATTATGATTTATGATTTATAGATTTCTCGTATTTTTTATTTTAATGGTTAATTTTTTTGAAATAAAGGCTTTGAATCTAGATAAAAAGTATGTTAAATTTTATTTAAAAGGAAATGATTTTTTTGCAATAGGAGAATTTGAAGAGGCAATAATTTTTTATAAAAAATCTGTTAATCTAAACCCAAGTTATTGTTCAGCAATTTATAAGTTGGGAATTTCATATAAAAAGACTTCTAAGTTTACAGATTTTATAAGTACTTTTTCCTCTTATGAAAAATTATCCTGCATAAAATTTATAGATGATGTAAAGTTTCAGATGGGAGAATATTATTTTCATAAAGGAAAAATCAATTTAGCTAAAGGTTCCTTTGAAAGTATATTTGAAAAACATAAATTTTCTATACTACCAAAATATCTTAGCAACATCGACTATATCATAAGTCATCAAAATGATTCCTCCTTATTTAGAATTAGTGATAAATCAACTATTTCATCTTTTGCATTTCAATATTCTCCACATTTAAATTCTTCTTTAAATAGACTTTACTTTACTGCTAGGAAGGGAGCGGGTTTATTGGATGATGAAAATATTTTTTATGTTGAAAAGGTTAAATCTAGTATTTGGGGAACCCCTCAAATGTTAAAAGGGAATATAAATTCACAAAACAATGAAGGTTCAATTTCTTTAACGTCAGATTCAAAATTTATGGTTTACACTTCTTGTGAGCTCAATTTTAAAAAAAATAGTTGCGATTTATTTTATGCAGAGATGATTAATGGAGTTTGGGCTCAGCCAAGAAAAATGAGTCAAAATATAAATTCAGAATATTGGGACTCACAACCAAACCTATCTCATGATGGAAATATTTTATTTTTTGTTTCTAATAGACCTGGTGGTAAAGGAGGCAGAGATATTTGGTATAGCATAAGAGACGACTCTAAAAATTGGTCTCCAGCAAAGAATTTATCTGAAAAAATTAATTCTAAGTACGATGAGGCATCCCCATTTATATCTGGGAATATGTTAGATTTCTATTTTTCCTCTAATAAAATAAGTTCTTATGGTGGATTTGATATTTATAGAGCACATAATTTTAATTTGAATTTTGAAAATATAATTAATATTGGGTATGGAATTAATAATCATCTAGACCAATCATCTTTTGTTATTAATGATCATTTAATAGTTTATACAGAAGAAGATAGGCTTAGTGATTTTATAAAAAGCAAACTTATAATTGGTGAATTCAATGTATTTAAACAAAGAAAAACAAATTATTATCACTCTTTTGTCATTATGGATTCAGATACAAAAGAAATACTAAGACCATCTATCGTTATTCAAAGTAAAAGTAAAGAGGAAGATCCATTAATAATTATTTCTAGGTACAAAGGAAAAATTAACCTTCAAAATAATAAAATTCAAAATTCTGATATTCTTTTAAGCCTGAAGGGATATGAACCTAAAATTATAAGCAATGAATTAAATGATTTAGACTCTATCATTTTTATGAAGCGATTGGATCAAGCTTTTGTATTAGAGAATATATATTTTGGTTTTAATCAATTCTCTTTAAATGAAGATGTAAAAAAATATCTAGATTTAATTTATAATTGGCTTCTCAAAAATCAGAATTTAAGAATTGAAATTGGAGGACATACTGATAGTGTTGGTACCGATGATTACAATATGGAACTTTCGATTAAAAGAGCTCTTTCGGTTTATAATTATTTGAATTTAAAAGGAGGTATTACAAATATATTACACAAAGGTTACGGAAATAAAATTCCAATAAGTCAAGGATCAGAAGGCTCTAAAAATCGTAGAATTGAATTCAAATTATTTTAATTGTATAAAAATTATCCTTGCTTCATGATTTTAAAAAAAAAACATTTTTTATTCATAATGTTACTTTTTGTATATATTTGATCGCTGTTACTTTGTGTAATAGCTATTGGTTTTTTAAAAAAACCTAAAATATTGTTGATTCTGGCCACTTTTTAGCAATAAAAAGTTCTGGGATTACTGCCTGTATTTTACATTAAACGTTGTGCTTTTTGCTCAAAATTTATGTATGTTACAGTATTATTTTATTGTTAAACAATTGTTAAATAAATTAAACAATTAAACTATGTTTAGATTTTTACTAGTTAGTTTCTTGTTCTTGGCATCCAATGTTTGGGCTCAAGACAGAACTATTACGGGTAGCATATCATCTGATGAGGACGGAAGCGGACTCCCTGGTGTTAATGTTATTCTAAAAGGTACTACCGTTGGTACAGTTACAGATGTCAATGGTTATTATTCATTAGGCGTACCGTCTGATGGAGGTACCTTAGTATTTTCATTTATTGGTCTATCATCTCAAGAAATTGAAATTGGTGCAAGATCAATGGTGGATGTAGTTATGAGCTCTGAAGTTGAAGAACTTCAAGAAGTTGTTGTAACTGCATTGGGTATCACCAAAGAAAAAGCTGCATTAGGATATGCGGTAACTTCTGTTGGTGGTTCACAGCTTGAAGCTAGACCCGAGGCAGACATAGCACGTTTATTAAGAGGGAAAGTTCCTGGTGTTGATATCACTTCTCAAAGTGGTGTTACAGGTACTGGAACTAATATTATTATTAGAGGATATTCCTCTATTTCAGGTTCTAATCAACCTTTATTCGTTTTAGATGGTGTGCCAATTGATGCATCAACTTATTCTGATAGAGGGTTTACACAAGGTGGTGCAACTGCCTCAAGTAGATTTTTAGATCTTGATCCTAATAACGTTGCTGAAGTTAGTGTGCTTAAAGGACTTGCTGCTACCGTATTATACGGTGAAGCTGGTAGAAACGGTGTAATTCTTGTTACAACGAAGACAGGTCAAATTGGTGGACCTGCTTCAAATAAGACATTAGAAGTTTCATTTAGTCAATCATATTTCGTTAATAAAGTTGCTAGTTTACCTGATGATCAAGATAATTATGGGAATGGCTGGCAAAATAACGCTGCAGCTGCATTTAGTAACTGGGGCGCTCCTTTTAATCAACCAAATAGAAATGGACTAACTGATGGAACTATTAAGCATCCGTATGATAGAGCTATATGGAATGGTGTTTTCCCTCAGTACGTTGGTGCTAGATGGAATTATCAAGCATATGATAACCTACAAAATTTCTTCGTTGATGGAAGTCAAAAAAATACTTCTATTGGTGTAAGTGCTAGAGTAGGAAACAATTCATCTATTAAAGCTAATTATGGTTGGACTAAGGATGATGGATATATTCCATTTAACGAATACACCAAACATAATTTTTCTCTAGGTGCAAATACTCAACTTGCAAATGGTATTAAAGTTACTGCTTCATTCAATTATATTGAATCACAAGCTGTAAAACCACCAGTTGCTCCAAGTAGAAACTCGAATTCAACTCAAGTTTCATTATTTGGTAATGTCATGTATACTCCAAGAAGTTGGAATTTATTTGGTATGGAGTATGAGAGACCTGATACCCATGGTAGTACATACTATAGAGGTAACAATGGTATGCAACATCCACTTTGGACTCTGCATAACGCGCATGATAGAGATGATGTTAATAGATTTATTGGTAATGTTGGTGTTAGCTACGAGATAGCTGACTTCTTAAACCTATCTTATAGATTAGGTCTTGATAGAACCAATATGCTTAATAATTATATGATTAATAAGAATGGTGTTCAAGGACATGCCGTATTAGGTAATTACCAAACATCAAATAGAAATAATATGAATTATGATCAAACAGTTAACCTTAATGGTGCTATTGAAATTAATGCAGATTTAGATTTTGATTTCCTTGTAGGAGCTAATCTTAAAGCTAGAAATTATGAATTGTCTCAAATTACAAGTTCGCAGCAATTCATTTTTAATTTCTTTGATCACAGTAACTTTAGTGTTACTACTGCAAATTCATATTTTTTACGTGAGAACACTTATGGTGTATACGCAAATATGGGATTAGGATTCAGAGATTTTGCATTCTTAACTGTTTCTGCTAGAAATGACTGGACGTCTACTCTAGAGAAAGAGAATAGATCTGTATTGTATCCTTCTACTTCTATATCTATTTTACCATTTAAAGCATTAGATATATCTAATGAAAATCTTAACTTCTTGAAAGTTAGATTTGGTTTTGGTACTTCGGCTGGTTATCCTTCTCCTTATAGTACAAGGGGTAGTTTAGCTACTAGAACGAATGTATTTAAAACTGCAAGTGGTACAACTCTTAATTCAAACTCTGTTAGTAGTTTTTATGCTAACGCAGCTATCAAACCTGAAATTCATAAAGAATTGGAGATGGGTATTGAAGGTAAGTTTCTTAAAAATAGAGTGGGTATAGATATAACCGCATTTTCTAAGGATTCTGAAGATTTGATTATTGATTTAGAATTAGATAAATCAACTGGTTACAGTAGTTCTACTGTGAACTCTGCATCTATAAACAATAAAGGTATCGAAGCAATTGTTTCTGTGATCCCTGTACAATCTAGAGATTTTACTTGGGAAATTGCAGCTCAATTTTCTACACTGAGAAGTGAAGTGTTAAGTATTGCTGATGGTATTAGTAAGGTTTATGTTGGAGGTTACACTGGTAGAGGTAACATTGCTATTCCTGGAATGCCTTATGGTATTATGGAAGGTGCTGTTATTGCTAGAGACTACGGTACTCTAGATGGTTTGGATCATTTACAAGTTAATTCTGATGATAGAACTAATTATACTCCTATTGTTGACGCTAATGGCGGATACACATATTTAGGAACTGGTTTAATTGGTGATCCTCAGCCTGACTTTGTTTATAGTGTTACTAATACGATGTCGTATAAGTGGGTATCTTTAAGAGTACAGTTTGATCATCAAGTTGGTGGAGATATGTTCTCTACAACTATATCAACTATGACTGGTAGAGGTATTCTTGGTAATACTGGTTTTGATAGATTTGTTCCTGTTGTAACAAAAGGAGTAAAACTTGATGGAACGGTTCATACTAAGCAAACTACTGCAAATCAACATTACTGGCCAAATACTGGTGTTTTCTATGATGAAAACTCCGTGTATGACGCTTCAGTTATGAGATTAAGAGAGATTTCTTTATCATTAGTAGCTCCAAAATCATTCCTTAATGGAACGCCTTTTGGAAATGCTAGTCTTACAGTCTCTGCTCAAAACATATGGCACTTAGCTTATAACACTCCAAAGGATTCAAATTTTGACCCTGAGGTTTCTAGTTATGGTGTAGGAAGTAATGTTAGAGGATTTGATGAAATGACTGGACCTACTGCTAAGAAGTATGGTGCTACATTAAGTCTAACTTTTTAATTAATATAATATGAAAAAGACAAATAAATTATTTTTAATAATTGCTTTTGTATTCGCTGGATATTCTTGTGATATTACAGACTTGGATCAATTAAATAATCCAAATGCTGTTACAGCTGAAAATGCTGATCTCGATTTATATTGGAATGCAATACAAACTGGTTTTTCTGGTTGGTGGTCTGGTAATCAGACTCCAATGTCGCAAGTAACTAGAATTGAATGTATGACATGGGGATCTACCTATGAAAATGCATACACTCCTAGTTCTTTTAATGGTTCATGGAATTATGCTTATTCTGGTTTAATTCCAGACATAGATGCTATGAATCTTATGGCTACAGAGAAAGAATCATGGATTCATGTTGCTGCAGGTAAAATTTTGAAGGGTTACATTCTTCAAATGATGGTAGATAAGCATGGTGATGTTCCTTATACTGAAGCATGGAAAGGTACTGAGAATTCTCAGCCTAATTTTGATGGTCAACAATCAGTTTATGATGTTGCTGGCTCTCTTTATGATGAAGCACTTGCTGATTTAGGAAAAACAGCTATTGGTGCTCCTGGTGTTGATATCTATTATGGTAGCAGTGCTGCTAAATGGACTACACTTGCGAATACTCTGAAATTTAGAATGGCTTTAAACAAAGGTGACGCTGCAGGAATTAGTTCTGCCTTGGCTGCTGGAGTTATTGACGCTTCTTCTGAAGATTGGAAATTCTCATATGGAACCAATAGATCTAATCCTGATTCAAGACACCCATGGTACGGTGGTGCTTACGAGTCTTACTCAGGACCATATCTTTCAAACTATTTTATGTGGGAAATGCATGAAGAAAAAGGAATCATTGATCCTAGAGTTAGATACTACTATAAAAGGCAGGATCTAGATGCTAGTAATGAGGACTTATTCACTTTAGATTGTGTTGTTACAGGAACTGAGCCACTTTGGTACAGAGATCCTTATGTTAATGCATATGGAGTAACAACTACATGGCCATTTTGCTTAGGTAGTAATATGGTAGAAGCTGATGCATTTAATGCCAAAGGATATTGGGGTAGAGATCATGGTAATGATGATGGAACTCCTCCTGATGGACAAAAAAGAACTGCTAGAGGAGTTTATCCTGGAGCAGGAATGTATGATGATGGTAATGCTGCTACTGGAGTATTTGGTAGTGGATTTAGTCACACTCAACGCGGTGGAACAACCGGTGGTGGAGGAGACGGCCATATGCCAATGTTAATGTCAAGTCACGTATATTTCATGAGAGCAGAAGCTGCTCAAGATGGTTTGTCTAGTGAAAATGCTAGAGATATGCTTGAGGCAGGTATTCGAAGATCAATAGAAGAAGTTATGACTTATTCTGCTGGTTGGGGATCTGTCGGTGATGCGAACGGTGATGGTGTTGGAGGTATTCCTGAAGATAGAAGTATAAATAATTATACTAACTATGTAATGAATGCTTATGATGCTGCTGGCGACTCTGAAGCTAAACTTAACATTATTGTTAAGGAATTTAGATTAGCTTCTATGGGTAATGGTGTAGAGCCTTACAATGCTATGAGAAGAACGGGACATCCAACAGAAATGCAATCTTCTATGAAGGCTGCTAGTGCTGGAACTTTCCCTAGGTTATTCCCATATCCATCTGATGTAACGAACTTAAATGCTAACGCACCCGTTAGAACTGATTTAGGTGAGAAAGTCTTTTGGGATAGAGCTGGTGTTTTAAATTAATATTTTAAATATATATAATATGAAAAATTTAAAAAAACAATTTACAATTTTTATCGCATTTTTTAGTGCGATTGCTTGTGGAGAGCCAGAAGTTCCTGTTGAGCTTTTCGATGTTATGAAGTATGGTGCATATGCTAGAAAAATGAGCCAAACTGGTAAGTTTGACTTCTTTAACATATCTGGATCTTCCGTAGATTTACATGTAGAGTATTATGATGAAGCTAAAGGTGCTAATATCGCTGAGTATGATATTGACCTTGAGTATGTTGATCTTAAAACTGGCGGCGCTAAAAGCAAAGCTAGAACAGGGTTACTTACTATTCCTGCATCTGCTTTTGTTGTAAATTCTGATGGATATCTTAGTAGTGATATTAGTTTGTCATTCAATGGAGCTTTAGCAGCTTTAGGAATAACTGCAGCTGATATTGATGGTGGTTCTTATTTTAGATACCACATGACAATTACTAAGAAAGATGGATCTGTGTATTCTAATGAGAATACTGGACCAAACATGAAATCTTCAAATGCATTTCGTGCATTATTCTACCTTGATGTATCAATTATATGTCCTTCTGATTTAGTAGCGTCATTTGATGCTTCTACAGTGGGATGGTGTGGTGCTACAGGTACTTATAGTGGTTCATGGGAACTTGCTGGTGCAGACAACTTGTATAAAGTTTCTGATGGCGATTTCTCATATGGTGCTTATTTTGCCTGCTATGGTGGGTGGACTGGAAAGCCTTTGGGAACATTGAAAATACAAGATGCTTGTAATGTATTATCAGCAACTGGTGCTTCTCAATGGTCTGAGGTTTATATGTTTAATTCAGTTAGCGTAAATGCTAGTACTACTACACTTACACTTGATTGGATTAATGATTATGGTGAAGCTGGTGTTTCTGGGTTAACTAGAAACGACGGTGGAACATGGCCAGCAGGACTTAACTAATTAGTAATCTCATATATTTATATATGAAAAAATTAAGGTAACGATGAAAATCGTTACCTTTTTTTTTTATTACATTAATTAGACTTTTTTCTTTTAATTTAGCTTAATGATTAAAAGAATATCCTTTCTTCTTTTATTACTTTTTATAAGTAATTCAAATCTTTTTTCTCAACTCTATTTTAATGAAGCATCTAGTTCAGTAGGATTTAACCATACTTACTTTAATGGTGTATCTGGTGCAGGTTTAAGCTTTGCGGACTTCAATAACGATGGTTATGATGACATCTCAATTCCTACGAATGGAGATAATTCAATACTTTTTTTTATAAATTCTAACGGTACTTTTAATCTAGTCGATTTAAATATAGATTTCCCTTATCAAGCAAAACAGATTCTTTGGATAGATTATGATAATGATTATGATAAGGATTTATACATAACTTCTTTTGAGGGTAAAAATAAGTTATTTCAAAATCAGGGTTTTTTATATTTTGAAGATATCACTGCTAAAGCTGGATTACCAGATTCTTTATCAAACTCATTTGGTTCTTCATGGTCAGATATTAATAATGATGGGTATTTAGATTTATATCAATCTTATAGAAATGATAGTTCTAATATAAATAGTGCTAAGCTTTTTTTAAATAATTCAGGTAATTCATTTTTAGATATCACCTCTTCTTCAGGTATACTTGAGCTAAATAAATTACCTTTTTCTGCAACATTTTTTGACATTAATAACGATAACTATCAAGATCTTTATATTGCCAATGATAAAATGTCTGGAAATTCATTATACTATAATAATGGTAACAATACTTTTTTAAATATCAGTGAATCTTCAAATTCAGGTATTCTTATGAATGGTATGTCTGTAACTATTAATGATTTTAATAATGATGGTTTTATGGACATGTATTCAACTAATATTGAAGAGGGGAGTAAGATGTTTGTTAATAATAAAGATTTAACTTTTACTGAATCATCAGTTCAGTTAGGAATTTCATTTAATGGTATAGGGTGGGGTTCTCAGTTTGAAGATTTTGATTTAGATGGTTATGAAGATCTTTATGTTAGCGGTTCTTTAATAGGGATGGATACATTATCTAGTGCTTTCTACTCAAATATTTTTGGAAAATATTTTACTCTTAATTCTTCTCTTGGATTAGATATGGATACCGTAAGTAGTTTTGGGAATGCTATAGGTGATTATAATAATGATGGACTTCCTGATATTATAGTCTTAAACAATTCTCCTTCGAACTCATTTCTTTTTAAAAATAACTATTCAGGAAACAATAATTGGATTAAAATAAATCTTGCGGGAATAGATTCAAATCATGATGGATATGGATCAGTAGTTGAATTGTATTCAGGGGATCTCTTTCAGTATAAGTCAACACATTCAACACAAGGATATATATCTCAAAATACCAATGCTATATTTTTTGGTCTTGGATATAATGAAAATATAGATTCTTTAATAATTAAATGGCCATCTGGGATAAAAGATAAAATTATTAACCCTACTATTAATACAACTGTAAATGTGTTTGAGGGCTCGTCATTAGTTCCTCCAAGAATATTTACGAAATCTCAATTTTTTTGTGAAGGAGGATCTATTCTTTTAGAAGCAGGTGAATTTAGTTCTTATAAATGGTCTAATGGAGATTCAACTAAGAATATCACAGTATTTAATCCTGGTTATTATTTTCTTGAAATAACAGATATTAATGGAAATTCTTTTGTTTCTGATTCTATTTTTATTTCCTTTTTTGCTCCTCCTCAATTTTCATTATTACAAAAAAATATAACTTCAAGCTATTCTAGTTCAATAACAGTACAGGGACTTGATGAAAATTCTTCTTATTATGTTTCAATAGATGGCTCTGATTATATTAAAAATAAATTCCACTTTATAAATTTAAATTCCGGAGCTCATTCTATAAGTATCAGAGATTCTTTAGGTTGTAAGTATACGACTGAATTTATAATTTTAAATCTTGTAAAAGAGACTTCTAACACTGAAGATTATGAGAAAAGTACAGCAAGAAAATGGATGGAAGTTTTACTCAATGCTATTCGTAACGATTTAGCTAGACCTCCTGTTCACGCAAGAAATTTATTTCATCTATCCGCTATGATGTACGATGCTTTTGTTATTAATAATAAAGTTTTAGATAGCATCAGTATATCTCCATACCTTCTAAATAACACTATAAATGATATAAATTATATGTTTGAGTATTCTCAAAATTTTTATTTTGATCAAGATGCTTTAAATAAAATCATTTCTTTTTCTTCTTATAATTTATTGAAACATCGTTTTAAGAACTCTGTTAACTCTGCTTACATATTAAGTAAAATTGATTCAATGATGATTAATTTAGATTACGACTTTAATTATAAAGCAAAAGATTATTTAAGTGGAGATCCAAGATCAATAGGAAATTATATTTCTGAATTATATATTAATTATGGTAAACAGGATAATTCTAACGAAATAAATAATTATAGAAATACTTATTACGAACCAATTAATCCTCCTCTAAATCCTAATATTCCAGGAAATCTCAATCTAATAGATCCTAATAGGTGGCAATCATTATTATTGGGGAAATTTATTGATCAATCAGGGAATATAATAGAGGGAATACCAAGTTTTATTTCTCCAGAATGGGGAAATGTTCTTCCATTTGCATTATCTCAAGAAGATTTGGTTATCAAAGTAAGAGATGATGATATATATAAAATTTACCATGATGCTGGAGAACCAGTATATCTTGATACTATTAACCAAGGTCTATCAGATAGTCTTTTTAAACATTCTTTTTCAATGGTTTCAGTATGGTCTTCGCATTTAGATAGAAAAGATGGAGTGATATGGGATATATCTCCAAATTCTATGGGAAATATTTTAAATTATCCAGAAGAAAATTCTGAATATTCATCTTTCTATAAATATTTTGATGGAGGAGATATAGGTCAAGGTTATTCTATTAACCCAATAACAAATTCCCCATATAAACAACAATTAGTTCCCCGTGGTGATTATGTTAGGGTTTTGGCTGAATTTTGGGCTGATGGTCCTGATTCTGAGACTCCACCTGGACATTGGTTTGTAATATTAAATGAGGTTAATGACAGTGAATTAGTAGTAAAAAAATTTGAAGGAGATGGAGAAGTATTGAATGACTTAGAATGGGATATTAAATCATATTTTACTTTGGGAGGTGCAATGCATGATGCTGCAATATCTGCATGGGGAATAAAAGGATATTATGATTATATAAGACCAATTTCAGTATTAAGGTATTTATCAGATCAAGGACAATCTACTTTTAATGATTCTTTAAATTATAATCCAAATGGATATAATTTGATAGATAATTATATTGATATTGTGAATATAGGTGATCCTTTAGTAGGAGATAATTTAGAAAACCTTGGAAAGATTAAATTATTTACTTGGAAAGGTCATGAAAGTGGAGAATTAGGTAATGGAGAGTCTGGATCAGGATGGATATTAGCTGAAAACTGGTGGCCATATCAAAGACCAAGTTTTGTTACGCCTCCATTTGCTGGATATGTTTCAGGTCATTCTACATATTCTAAAGCTGCAGCTACAGTTTTATCAAAAATTACTGGAAGCCCATTTTTTCCTGGTGGAATTGGTGAGTTTGATATTAAGAAGGATGAATTTTTAGTTTTTGAGAAGGGACCATCAATTGATATGACATTACAATGGGCAAAATATGATGATGCAGCTGACCAGTGCTCACTTTCTAGAATATGGGGAGGGATTCATCCTTATATTGATGATCTTCCTGGAAGATTAATTGGTAAGAAAGTTGGACAAGATGCTTTTGAAATGGCTAAATTATATTTTACAAATATTGATATTGTAAATAATATTGAAAAAGGGGACTATAAGTTTAAGATTTTTCCAAATCCTATAAATGATAATTCATTTATTAATGTGATAAATGAATCTTCAAAAGAGATTTCTTTTATAGAATTATATGATTTAAAAGGAAATATTATTAAAACAAATATTTTAAGAGATTTTAAAAATAATATAAAAATAAAAAGTTCAAATTTTCAATCTGGAATTTATATAATGTATGTTCTTTTTTCTGATGGTTCTTACAAATCAACTAAATTAATAGTAAGAAAATGAAATTAAATAACTCATTATATTTTTTATTATTTTTTTTAATATCCCACCTTTTTTCATGTGGTAAAAAAAAAATATATAGTGATGTAAATCTTAATATATCACATTATGATTACTCTAATTATAATATTAATTTTTCTATAGAAGGGAGGGGAGATTCTTACATATCTTATTGGTCTTTAGATTCTGATATAAAATTCAATTCTTCAATTTCAAAAAACAAAAAGACACATGATATACCTTTATTATTATTAAATCCTTCAACAAAATACAATTTCACGATTAATACTTTTTATAACAATTATAATTATACCTCTAAACTATTTTCATTTACAACTAGAGATCTTCCCGATATATTCCCCACTTTTGATTTAGAAATTAATAATTATCATTTTGATGGATATATTTTTTTGAGGACTCAAACTAATCCAGGAATCCAATTATTAATTGATTCTAAAGGTAATCCTATGTGGTATGGTATAGCAGATTCTACACTTTCGAGACCTTTTAATACTATTAACTTGAGTTCTTATATTTCACTATCAAAAACAAATTTGATTCAAGAAATAAGTTTTACTGGAGATACCTTAGTATCAATTGACACAAAAAAAAATATTTTACATCATGATGTATTAAAGCATAATAATAAATATATAGGACTTTCTTATAAATATTTTGAGTTGAAGAATGATAGTAAAATTAGTAGACTTAAGGGTGATGGTATTGTTGTTTATGATTCTAATGGTAAATTATTATGGGAATGGAATATTTTTGACTTTATAAATCCAACAAAATTAAGTAATGGATACCTTATACAAGAAGATTGGAGTCATGCAAATGCTATAAGTGTTGATTATGATGGGAATTTTTTATTATCATTTAGAAGTTTTAATCAGGTATGGAAAGTCAATTCTAAAAATGGAAGTATTATTTGGAAACTTGGAATAAATGGTGATTTTAAATTGTCAAATAGTGAGATTTTTTATCAGCAACATGCAATTCATAAAATTGATGAAAATAAGTACATGTTATTTGATAATGGGGATAGCAATATAAGAAAATCTTCTAGGGCATTAATTTTTAGTTTAGATGAAGCAAATAAAAAATTTAATTTACTCAGCAGTATTTTTCTACCGGATGATTTGTTCACCTTCAAACAGGGAAGTGTTTATCTTTTTAATAATGACAAGCTTCTTTTTGCAAGTACTGTTAATAGTAGAGTTATAATCACTAATATGAAAGGAGAAGTTTTATGGAATTTAAAAAGTAATTATTCTTTTTATAGGGCTTATTATTTAGATAAATTGCTGCAAGAAAAATTAATCCATTAATAATGAAATATAAAATCTCTTATTTGAGATTATTCTTTATTTTTTTAAAAACAGGAACCATTTCTTTTGGTGGTTATATGATGTTGATTGCAATGATAAAATTTGAATTTGTTGAAAGAACTAAAATATTGAAAAATAATAAAATCCTAGATGCTATAACAATGGCTAGTTTTTTACCAGGACCTATGGCTATAAATGTAGCTTCTTATGTTGGCTTTTTATTAAAAGGATGGAAAGGTGCTGTGATTTCTTTTGTTGCTGTATTATTACCTTCTTTTTTAATTATGGTTTTATTTTCACATTTATATATAAATTCTAAAAATATTCCAGGGTTCACTTCTTTTTTTATGGGAGTTATGCCCGTTGTATCCGCTGTTATTTTTACGGTTGCTTTTGATTTATTTAAAGACACTAAAAATAAATTTTTTTCTTTCATTTTAGTGGTTTTAAGTTTTTTCATTTCTTATTCTATTAAAGGTTATATATCAATTATTCTTCCTCTTTTATTATGTGGTTTTTTAAATATTTTATACAATAAAAATAAAATACAGTTTGGTGTTTCTGTTAAAAATCCATCTAAGCATTTTATAAAAATAAAAGGTATTTTAATTGCTGGATTGATCATGGTATTACTATATATTTTTTTAAATAATGCACCTGTTGAAACTGATACTTTTAATTTAGCTAGAATTTTTTCTAATATATCTTTAACCTTGTTTGGCGGAGGGTATGTTTTTATTCCTTATCTAGATAAAATAATTGTTGAGCAATTAGGTTGGCTTACGCAAAGGGAATTTATTGATTCAATAGCTATGGGTCAAATAACTCCAGGCCCTATTCTAATAACAGCTACTTTTATAGGTTATAAAATGAATGGAATTTTAGGTGCATTTATTGCCACTATTTCAATATTTATTCCATCTTCAGTAGTTATTATATTTTTTTCAAGAGTTTATTATTTTTTTAAAAGAAATTCTTTTTTTAAAATAATGATTAAAGGTTTTAAAATTGGAATAATTGGACTCATATGTTATTCAGGTTATATTATTATGTTTAAAGAGGAGATGTTTAATTCTTTTAATACTATAATATTTATCATTTCATTTATAATTCTTTTAAAAAAAACAGTTCATCCTTTGTTCTTAATTTTAATATTTGGTGCATTGGGATACTATTTACAACTTAACTAATGAAATTTTTTCAATTTATTGGAACTCAAAGATCAGGATCTAATTTGTTAAGATTAATGCTGAATCAGTTAGAAGGTATTTATGCCCCACATTCACCACATATTTTAAAAACTTTTTATCCTTTAATATCTAAGTATGGAAATTTAAATTCTAGTAATAACTTTGAATTTCTCATTGATGATATATTAAGCTGGATAAAGCTAAATCCTATTAAGTGGAAAAATATACCTACTAAAAATCAAATTCTTAAAAGGGTGAAGTTCAAATCTTTATTTCAAATTTTTAAATCCGTTTATGAAATTAATGCTGAAGTAGATTCTAAACTTAAGTACTGGTGTTGTAAGAGTCTTTATAATTTAAACTTTTATGAAAATGAAAGTTTTAAGGATTTGAAACCAATTTATATTTATATCTATAGGGACGGAAGAGATGTTTCTTCATCTTTTATGAAAGCACCTATTGGTGAAAAACATATATATTTTTTATCAAAAAAATGGCATAAAGATCAAATGATATCTTTAAAAATTAAGGATGCTTCTTCCATTGAAAATTTTTTTTCAATTAAATATGAAGATTTATTATCAAATCCTGAATTAATATTAAAAAGGTTTTGTGATAAATATTCAATAGATTATAATGATAATATTCTAGATTTTTATAAATCAGATGATTCTATTTCTGCATCTTCATCTGGTAAATTATGGAAAAATTTATCTAGGCCACTAATAAAAAATAACAAAGAAAAATATATTAATGATTTAACTAATAATGATATTTTACTTTTTGAATCTATTAATCATTCATATTTAAAGTTATTAGGATATAAACTAAATTTTAAAGAAAAGTCATATCTAACTTCTTTTTTGCAAGATGATATTGAAAAGTTTAAAATATTAAATAATAAATTAAAAGATAAACTATTAAGTAATATTTCTTCTAAGGAAATGTTAAATAGAGAGATGCAACTTAAATTCTTGGAGAAGTTAAAAAATTAAAATTTTTTTATTTTAAAAGTTTTACAGTCTGTTACTAGAAAATTAGAAGATGAAATCCATTCTCCTGTATTATAGTATTTACTTCTTTTATTTATTACCCTTTCAGAGACTTTATGACTGTGACCAAAAACATACACATCATTATGATTATTGATTTCAAGATTTTTACAATAATTAAAAATTCTATCATCGTTAATAACTGAATTATTATTATTTATTTTTTTATTTTTTTTTCTAGATAAATAATTACCAATGCTAATACCTAAATCTGGATGGATTATTCTATAAAGTTTTTGTATAATTCTATTTCTAAAAATTCCTTTTAAGAATTTAAATGATTGGTCTCCTTTCCCTAAACCATCCCCATGACCTATTAGAAATCTTAAATCATCAATTTTAAATTCAGTAGGGTCTTTATATACATTAATTCCAAGATTTTCAAAATAATTTATTGTCCACATATCATGATTGCCAAGAAAATAATGAATGTTAATTTTATTGTCAGACATGTTTGCAAGTTTACCAAGTAGTCTTACATAACCTTTTGGGACTGATTTTTTATATTCAAACCAAAAGTCAAAGATATCACCCATTAAAAAGATTTCTTGAGCATCTGACTCGATATGTTTAAGCCATTTAACTACATGTTTTTCTCTTATATTTGAATCATATTCGTTGGACTTCCCTAAATGAAAATCTCCAGCAAAGTATGCTTTTTTATTGTTTTGAAGGTTGAGGGTTAATCTCTTCATTACCTTTTGTGTTTTTGTCCTCTATTTCTTTTGGTTTTTTTTCTTCAGTAAATGATTGATAATTTGTTGGATTTTTAAATGGTCTTTTTCCAATTAGTTTTTCAATATCTTTTTGAAAGAGAATTTCTTTTTCTAGTAGTTTAGTGGCAATTTTTTTGAGTTCTTCTTTTTTATTTAGTAGAAGATTTTTAGTTCTTATGTACGCATCCTCTACTATTTTTCTAACTTCAAAATCAATTTTTTCTGCAGTTGAATCAGAATAAGGTTTTGTGAAATTATAATCTGCCTGCTTAGAGTCAAAAAATGAAATATTACCAATACTCTTATTCATACCATAAACAGATACTATACTATATGCCATTTTTGTAATTCTTTCTAAATCACTTAATGCTCCTGTAGATATTTTGCCAAAAATTACTTCTTCAGCTGCTCTACCTCCTAGAGCCATACACATCTCATCAATTAATTGATCTGTTTGATATAAAAATTGTTCTTTAGGTAAATACTGAGCATAACCAAGAGCTGCTATACCTCTTGGAACAATACTAACTTTTACTAATGGATCTGCATGTTCAAGATACCATCCTGCAACTGCATGCCCTGCTTCATGATAAGCTACAATCTTTTTCTCTTCAGGAAGTATGATTTTATTTTTTTTCTCTAAGCCTCCTATAACTCTATCGATAGCATCTTGAAAATCACTCATATCAATTGCATTTTTATTTTTTCTAGCAGCAATAAGTGCAGATTCATTACAAACATTAGCAATTTCAGCTCCCGCAAACCCTGGTGTTTGTGCAGCTAAATTTTTAATTATTACATTTTTGCTTAATATCAGATTTCTTATGTGAACTTTAAAAATAGCTTCTCTACCTACAAGATCAGGTTTGTCAATAGTTATTTGTCTATCAAATCTACCTGGTCTTAGTAGTGCTGAATCTAATACATCAGGTCTATTTGTTGCTGCTAAAATTATTACCCCTGAGTCAGTGCTAAATCCATCCATTTCTACAAGAAGGGAGTTTAGTGTATTTTCTCTCTCATCATTAGATCCAGGCATTTGACCTTTACCTCTTGATCTTCCTATAGCATCTATCTCATCAATAAAAACTATACAAGGAGCTTTTTCTTTTGCTTTTTTAAATAAGTCTCTAACTCTAGCAGCACCTACACCTACAAACATTTCAACAAAATCTGATCCAGATAATGAGTAAAATGGAACAGCGGCTTCTCCAGCAACTGCTTTTGCTAATAAAGTTTTTCCTGTTCCAGGTGCACCTACTAATAAAGCACCTTTAGGTATTTTACCACCAAGTTTTGTGAATTTTTTTGGAGTTTGTAAAAACTCTACAATTTCTTTTACTTCTTCTTTAGCTTCTTCAAGACCGGCAACATCATTAAAGTTTAGTTTTATTTTACTCTCTTTATCAAAAAGTGATGCTTTTGATTTTCCAATATTAAATATTTGACTTCCTGGCCCACCTCCTCCAGACATTCTTCTTATTAAAAACCAAAATCCAATTAATATAAGAATTGTGAATCCCCAAGTTTGTAAAAAAGAATAGAAGTCATATTTTTTTTCAGTTAAATATTTAACTTCTTTGTTATTTTCATTTTTTATTGTGTTTTTTAAATCAAAATACCTTTTTTCAAAACTTTCAATTGAGGATACTTCTAGTTCATAATGAGGACCATCAGTATTCATTATTAAATTTGATGACTCAAGTTCATCTTTATAGGTTGAGTTTAAAAGAGCATCTTCATTAAGTGTTATTTCTATTATCTCCTTATTTTTAATAACGATAATTTTTGAAATATCATGACTTTTAATCATCTTTTCAAAACGATTATAATCTATACGAATTGGATTAGAGCTGAAAAGAGTATAAGAAAGGTATAAAACTGATGATATTATAAATATAAGCCACAATTGATTATTAAATTTTGGCTGATTTTCTAAAATGTTTTTTTTATTATTTTTCATATTATTTTATAATTTCCAATTTAGCATCACCCCATAATTTTTCAAGATTATACAAACTTCTTTTGTTTTCTTGGAAAATATGCACAACTACATTAACAAAATCAATTAATATCCATTCTTTATTTAATTTTCCTTCTTTTTTCCATGGCTTTTCACTGAATTTTATTGACACTTTTTCTTCAATTTTATCAGCTATAGCACCTACTTGAATTGTTGATTTCCCAGTACATAGTACGAAATAATCAGTTACTGAGTTATTAATTTTTTTTAAATTGAGTATTTTAATATCTTCAGCTTTATTCTCATCCATACAGGTTGCTATAAATTTACTGAGTTTATTAGAGTCTATATTTTTTTTGAGTTGCAATTTTGAGAAATTAAATTTTATTTAAATTTAGTTAATATATGTACAAAAATTCTGCCAAAGACTTATTTCATAATAAAACTTATATTTATATGACAGAATGTCTTTCAACTAATGATTATTTATTAAAACTTTTAAAAAAAAAGCCATATAAAGAAGGTACTATAGTTCATACTAGTTATCAAACTAAAGGGAGAGGTCAAAGAAATAATAATTGGATATCTGAAAAAAATAAAAATTTAACTTTTTCTTTTTTGTTATCACCAAATATTAAACTCTCTTCACAATTTTTATTACATATACTTACTTCTATTTCATTATATAAATCATTAAATAGTTTTAATTTAAATCATGTTTCTATAAAATGGCCTAATGATATCTATGTTAGAGAAAAAAAAATAGCTGGTATTTTAATTGAAAATCTTGTTTTTAAAAAATCAATTCACTGGGCTGTAGTAGGAATTGGACTAAATGTAAATCAAACTAATTTTAATACTCTAAATGCAACTTCAATATTTAATGAAATAAATCAAAAGGTTGAAGTAAAAAAATTTCTTGAAATATTTAAGGAAATTTTGATGAAAGAATATTTAAAAATCAGTTCATTAGATCAATTAGATTTTTATAAAAATCAATTAATTGGTTATCAGGTTGAAAGAGAGTACTTATATAAATCAGATATTATAAAGGGAAAAATTATTGATGTTTTATTAGATGGTTCATTAATTATAAAGTCAAATCATTCTTTGTTGAAATTCAATTTTGGTGATATAACATTAGTTTAAATATTTCTTATTTTTGTAATTTCAATAAAGCCAATAAATTAAAATATGAAAAATAAGTTTATTATAATTTCTGCACCATCTGGTTCTGGTAAATCAACAATTGCATCTTTTCTTTTAAAGAATATAAACTCATTATCTTTTTCTGTTTCTACTACCACTAGAATAAGAAGAGAAAATGAAAAAGATGGAATAGATTATTATTTTATAAATAAGTATGAATTTGAAAATCATATAAAGAGAGATCATTTTATTGAATGGGAAGAAGTCTATAAAGGTGATTATAAAGGAACTTTAAAATCTGAAATTGATAGATTATTAAATAAAAATAAAAATGTCATTTTTGATGTAGACGTTAAAGGTGGATTGAATTTAAAAAAATACTTTGGTGAAAAATCTTTATCATTGTTTATAGATGTTCCAAATTTAATTACTTTAAAGAAAAGACTTCAGATAAGAGGAAGTGAAACGGAAAAAAGTTTAAATGAAAGAATGGAAAAATCAAAATCAGAAATTTTACTAAAAGATAAATTTGATACAATTATATTGAATGATGAAATTGATAAAACAAAAAAAAAAATTTTATCTGTTGTGAATAATTTTATTTCAAGATGAACATTGGTCTTTTTTTTGGTACATATAATCCTATACATAATGGTCATATTTTTATATGTAATGAAATTTTAAAATCAAAAAAAGTAGATTCTATCTGGTTAGTTGTAACTCCTCAAAGCCCATTCAAAGAAAATATTAATATTTTGGATGAAAGAATAAGAGTTTTTATGGTTGATGAAGCTGTCAGAAATATAGAGAATTTAATATCTTCATCTATTGAATTTGAATTTAACAAACCGAACTATACTGCTAAAACTTTAAAGTTCTTAAAATCTAAAAATTTAAAAAATAATTATAATCTTATTATTGGAGAGGATAATTTAGAATCTTTTGATTCTTGGAAAGATAGTTCTTATATTAAGAATAACTTTGATTTGATTGTGTATCCAAGAACTAAGAATATTAACTCTAAAAAGTTATTTAAAGGTAAAATCATTAATATATCATCAACTGAAATAAGAAAAAAAATTAAAAATAATAAATCTATTAAAGATTATGTTCCGCAAGTTGTAGAAGAGATAATTGTTAAAAACAATTATTATAGTTAGATCGTGATTAATTCTTTTTCTTTAATGCTAATTAATTCGTCAACTTTTTTAATATAAATATCTGTGATTTTTTGTATTTGATCTTCTCCAGTCCTTATTTCATCCTCTGAAACCCCATCATCAGTTAGTTTTTTAATAAATTCATTAGATTCTTGCCTTACTGATCTAATACTAATTTTACCTTTTTCTGCTTCATTTTTTATTTGCTTTACAAGAACTAATCTTCTTTCTTCAGTTAATGGGGGAATGTTTATGAAAATATTTTCTCCATCATTTTGAGGATTTAACCCTAGATCACTGTCAAGTATTACTTTTTCTATTTCTTGTATAATTGTTTTTTCCCAAGGTTTTATAAATAATGTTCTGCTATCAGGTGTTGTTATAGAAGATACTTGAGTAATTGGTGTAATAACACCATAATAATTAATACTAATACCATCTAACATATTTGGCATTGCTTTTCCTGCTCTGATTTTTGTTAATTCTTTAGTTAAAAATTGAATGGATTTTTCCATTCTTTCTCTTGTATCTTCGAATGCTAATTCAATTTCTTCCATATTAGTAAATTAATGTTCCAATTTTCTCTCCTTCAATTATTTTTATCAAATTGCCTGGCTTATTCATATCAAAAACAATTATGGGTAAATTATTTTCTTTACATAGAGTAAATGCAGTCATATCCATAATATTAAGATTTTTTTTATATACTTCGTCAAAAGATATTTCATTAAATTTTATTGCTGAAGATGATTTCTCTGGGTCTGAGTTATATACTCCATCTACACGAGTTCCTTTCAGGACAACATTTGCTTCTATTTCAATTGCACGTAAACTAGCAGTAGAGTCAGTAGTAAAATAAGGTTTTCCGAGACCAGCTCCAAAAATAACAATTCTATTTTTTTCTAAATGTCTAATGGCTTTTCTTCTGATAAATGGTTCACAAACTTGATCAATATTAAAACCTGATAATAATCTTGTGTCACAACCAATTTTTTCTAAAAAGCTTTGAAGAGCCATGCTGTTTATTACTGTAGCAAGCATTCCCATATAATCTCCTTGAACCCTATCGATTCCTGTTTTTTCTGCTTCAATTCCTCTGAATATATTTCCACCACCAATTACTATAGCCACCTCAATACCTAAATTTTGAATATTTTTTATTTCAGTAGAATATTTTTTTAGTCTGTTTGAATCGATTCCAAAATTTTTATCTCCCATTAAAGCTTCTCCGCTTAGTTTAAGTAAAATTCTTTTGTATTTCATTTATAATTAATTTTTGTAAATATAAATATAGATCAAATTTTTAGTCTTCTAATTTATAAAATATTATAAGAACAATTTATATTAAAAGTTTGTATAAAATAAAAAACATTATAGTTTTGCTGACCTTTGAGCTTAATAGGCTAAAAATTATAATAATTTGAGAGGGGGGATACCAAAGCGGCCAACTGGGGCAGACTGTAACTCTGCTGACTTATGTCTTCGTAGGTTCGAATCCTACTCCCCCCACTTATTTTTTTATAGTAATAAGCGGGCGTAGCTCAGTTGGTAGAGCGACAGCCTTCCAAGCTGTAGGTCGAGGGTTCGAATCTCTTCGCCCGCTCTTAAGCCGATGTAGCTCAGAGGTAGAGTACTTCCTTGGTAAGGAAGAGGTCACGGGTTCAAGTCCCGTCATCGGCTCATTAAAAGATGTAAAAAATTGAAATATTGTTTATTTAAGTTAAATTTGAGTTAAATTTTAAAAATTATGGCAAAAGAAACCTTTGATAGATCGAAACCACATGTTAATATAGGAACTATTGGTCATGTAGATCATGGAAAAACTACTCTTACTGCAGCAATTACTAAAGTCTTAGCGGACAAAGGATTGGCTGAAAAAAGAGATTTTGATCAAATTGATAATGCTCCTGAAGAAAAAGAAAGAGGTATTACAATTAACACAGCACATGTTGAATATGAAACTGATAACAGACATTATGCTCATGTAGATTGTCCTGGTCATGCTGATTATGTTAAAAACATGGTTACTGGTGCAGCACAGATGGATGGTGCTATTCTTGTTGTTGCAGGAACAGACGGTCCAATGCCTCAAACAAGAGAGCATATTTTGTTAGCAAGGCAGGTTGGTGTTCCAGCTTTAGTTATTTTTATTAATAAAGTTGATCTTGTTGATGATGCTGAACTTTTAGAGCTTGTTGAGATGGAAATTAGAGAACTACTAAGTTTTTATGAATTTCCTGGAGATGATATTCCTATTACGTCTGGTTCAGCTCTTGGTGCCTTAAATGGTGAAGCTGAATGGGTTGATAAAGTTATGGAATTGATGGGTACTGTTGATTCTTACATACCACAGCCAGAAAGACAAACTGATAAAGATTTTCTAATGCCTATTGAAGATGTATTTTCTATTACTGGTAGAGGAACTGTAGCTACAGGTAGAATTGAAAGAGGTATTGTTAATACTGGAGAATCTGTTGATATTATAGGAATGGGTGCTGATGGTTTAAAATCAACTATTACTGGTGTTGAAATGTTTAGAAAAATTTTAGATAGAGGTCAGGCAGGTGATAATGCAGGTCTTTTATTAAGAGGTATTGAAAAAACAGATATTAGAAGAGGAATGATTATTTGTAAGCCAGGTTCTGTAACACCACATTCTCATTTTAAAGCAGAAGTATATGTTTTATCAAAAGAAGAAGGTGGTAGACACACTCCCTTCTTTAATAAATATAGACCTCAGTTTTATCTTAGAACTACAGATGTTACTGGAGAAATATTTTTACCTGAAAAAGTAGAGATGGTGATGCCTGGAGATAATTTAACTATTGAAGTTAAACTGATAAATAAAGTTGCTCTAGAAAAAGGTTTAAGATTTGCAATTAGAGAAGGTGGTAGGACAGTTGGAGCAGGTCAAGTAACAGAAATTTTAGATTAAATATTAAATTATAATATTTAGTAAATTATTTAACTTATTTATTTGTTAAATAATAACAAATATTCTAGATTTGCAGGCCTTATTGGTCTGCATTTTTTTTAAACGCTTTAAACGGGTGTGGCTCAATTGGTAGAGTAGCGGTCTCCAAAACCGTTGGTTGGGAGTTCGAGTCTCTCCACCCGTGCTAGGAGCCTTAATATTTTTGATATGTTTAAGTTGATTAATTATATAACAGAGTCCTATCAAGAAATGGTAATCAAAGTTACCTGGCCAAGCTTGAATAGTCTTCAGAATAGTTCTGTTTTAGTACTCGTTGCATCATTAATCTTCTCATTGTTTATTGGAGTAATTGATTTGGTATTTGAAAATGCTATGTCTTTATTCTACGAAACTTTTTAATAATTATTTTTAATATGGGTTTGAATTGGTATGTCATTCGTGCAATAAGTGGTAAAGAAAATAAGATTAAAACTTATTTAGAAAGAGAGATTTCTAGAAATTCATTAGAGAAATTTATACCAGAAGTCATGATTCCTTATGAAAAGGTGTATGTTATGAGAAACGGTAAAAAACAAATTAAAGAAAAAAATTATTTTCCAGGATATGTACTTGTATCTGCAGACTTTTCTCATGGTGAGGTTCAGCCTGTTATAAAAAATGTTCCTGGTGTAATGGGTTTTCTTGGTTCAGGTGCTGGTACATCAAGGGTTCCAATCCCTTTGAGGGAAGCTGAGATAAATAGAATTTTTGGAAAATTTGATGAATCAAATGCGAATGATGAAATTATGTTATCTCCATTTGTGGTTGGTGAAGATGTAAAGGTTATGGATGGACCTTTTAATGGTTTTACTGGATCAATAGCACAAATTTTTGAAGATAGAAAAAAATTAAATGTAACTGTTAAAATTTTTGGAAGGAGCACTCCTGTTGAGTTAAATTATTTCCAAGTAGAAAAATCTAATTAATAATGGCAAAACAAGTTAATGGTTATTTGAAATTACAAGTAAGAGGAGGGCAGGCTAATCCTGCTCCACCAGTAGGTCCTGCTTTAGGTAGTAAAGGATTGAATATAATGGACTTTTGTAATCAGTTTAATGCTAGAACTGAGGATAGAAAAGGTCAAGTATTGCCTGTAGTCATCACTATGTATAAGGATAAGTCTTTTGACTTCGTCATCAAGACTCCTCCTGCCGCTGTTTTAATATTACAAGCAGTTAATAAAAAAAAGGGTTCAGATCAACCAAATCTTATTAAAATTGGTTCCATAACATGGGATCAAGTAAAGGATATTGCTGAAACAAAAATGAAAGATTTAAATGCATTTAAAGTTGGTTCTGCTATGAAAATGATTGCAGGAACAGCTAGAAGTATGGGTGTTAAAGTTAAAGGGGTTTTTCCAGAAAATATATAAATTAAATGTCAAGGTTAACAAAAAATAAAAAAATAATATTAGAAAAGTATGACTCTCAAAAGTTATACTCTTTAGAAGAAGCTTCTAAAATAATAAAAGATATTTCATTTACTAAGTTTGATGCCTCTATCGATTTAGATGTAAGACTTGGAGTGGATCCAAAAAAGCCTGATCAAATGATTAGAGGTGCTATTTCTCTTCCACATGGAACAGGGAAAATATTAAAAGTTCTCGCTCTTTGTACTCCTGATAAAGAGGAAGAAGCAAAAAAAGCAGGTGCAGATTATATTGGACTGGATGATTTTATAAAAAAAATTGAAAATGGATGGACAGATATAGATGTTATTGTCACTATACCAACTCTAATGCCTAAATTAGGTAGACTTGGTAAAGTATTAGGTCCTAGAGGTTTAATGCCAAATCCTAAATCTGGAACTGTTACAAATGACATAGGTAAAGCTATTAAGGATGTTAAAGCTGGTAAAATAGATTTTAAAGTTGATAAATTTGGAATAATTCATGCTTCTATTGGAAAAGTTTCTTTTGATTCTAAAAAGATTAATGAAAATGCTCAAGAGTTACTAAACTTTATTGTAAAATTAAGACCTTCATCTGCTAAAGGTATTTATGTTAAAAGTGTTAGTTTATCTAGCACAATGAGTAGTTCAATTAAAATTGAAAGTTCAGTATTAAACAATTAATATGAAGAAAGAATATAAAGTAGAAGTTGTAAAATATTTAACTAATAAGTTCAAAGAAAATAATATTTTTTATTTACTTGATGCTTCAGGTTTAAATGTTTCTGAAATTAATTCTTTTAGAGAAAAATGTTTTAAAAAAGATGTTCAGTATAAGGTTGTTAAAAATACTTTTATTAAAAAAGCACTTGAAAATCAAAAGATTGACTACTCAGAAATTTTGGATAGTGATAGTTTAAAAGGGTTTTCAGGGTTATTATTTACTAATGAGAGTCCAAGCGTTCCAGCTAAAATATTAAAAGATTTTAGAAAATCTTTGGATTCAGATCATCCATCTCTTAAAGCTGCAGCAATAGAGTTAGATTTTTTCATTGGGGATGATCATTTAGATACTCTCTCTAAATTAAAGAGCAAAAATGAACTTATTGGTGAAATAATTTTATTATTACAGTCACCAGCTAAAAATATTATTTCATTACTTAAAAGTTCTGAAAATAAATTATTGGGTATTATAAAAGCACTTGAAAACAAAAAAAAATTAGTATAAACTTTAAATTAAATAAAAATGGCAGATTTAAAATCAATAGCTGATCAACTCGTAAACTTATCCGTTAAGGATGTAAGCGAATTGGCAAATATTTTGAAAGATGAGTATGGTATCGAACCAGCAGCAGCAACGACTGTTGTTTCAGCAGCAGCTGGTGGAGCAGCTGGTGGAGAAGCCACTGAAGAAAAAACGAACTTTAATATAGTTCTTAAATCAGCAGGTGGATCAAAACTAGCAGTTGTTAAACTTGTAAAAGAATTAACTGGTTTAGGATTGAAAGATGCAAAAGATATGGTTGATGGTGCTCCTAAAGCAATTAAAGAAGGAGTGGCTAAAGACGAAGCAGAAGCAGCTAAAAAGCAATTAGAAGCAGCTGGTGCTGAAGTTGAATTGAATTAATAATTAGTTCAATTTTTTTTAATTTAATCCTACAAATATTATTGTAGGATTAAAACTTTTTTATAACCATTAAATATTAAAAATTTGAATAATAAATCACTAAGAACCGACTTTTCAAAACTTCAAAATGTAATAGAATATCCTGATTTTTTAGATGTACAATTACAATCATATAAAAATTTTTTCCAGTTAGAAACGCCTCCTGAAAAAAGAGATAATGAGGGTTTATTTAAAGTTTTTAAAGAGAATTTTCCAATCTCTGACTCAAGAGATAATTTTATTTTGGAATTTATTGATTATACAGTAGATCCTCCTAAGTATACTGTTGAAGAGTGTATAGATAGAGGTTTGACATATTCTTTACCATTAAAGGCTAAGTTAAGACTTCAGTGTAATGATCAAGATAATGATGATTTTGAAACTATAGAACAAGAAGTTTTTCTGGGGAACATTCCATATATGACTCACAAGGGTTCTTTTGTTATTAATGGCGCAGAAAGAGTTATTGTGTCTCAGCTACATAGATCTCCTGGTGTTTTCTTTGCTCAAAGCAAACATACAAATGGAACACCATTATACTCTGCTAGAATCATACCTTTTAGAGGTTCATGGATTGAATTTGCTACAGATGTTAATAATGTTATGTATGCATATATTGATCGTAAGAAAAAATTTCCAATAACAACACTACTTCGTGCCATAGGTTTTGGTTCTGATAAAGATGTTTTAGATATTTTTCAGTTATCCGAAGAAGTTGAAGCAAATAAAAAATCATTAAAAAAAGCTTTAGGAAGAAAATTAGCTGCTAGGGTACTTAAAAATTGGGTTGAAGATTTCGTAGATGAAGATACTGGTGAAGTGATTTCTATTGATAGAAATGAATTAATATTAGATAGAGACCATGAATTAAAAGAAGAGGATATTGAAGTAATTATTGCTTCTGAAACTTCTCATGTTACCATTCATAGAGACGATATTAATTCTGGTGATTTTGCTATTATATATAATACTTTAAAGAAAGATGTTTCAAATTCTGAGAAAGAAGCATTAGAAGAGATATATAGACAGCTTAGAAATACAGAAGCACCTGATGAGCAAACTGCTAGAGATATAATTCAAAATTTATTTTTCAGTGAGAAGAGATATGATTTAGGTGAAGTTGGTAGGTATAGAATAAATAAAAAATTAAATCTAAATACTGATTATAATGTCAGAGTTCTTACGAATGAAGATATTATCCTTATTGTTAAGTATTTAATAACATTAATTAATGCAAAAACTGTTGTTGATGATATAGATCATTTAAGCAATAGAAGGGTTAGAACAGTTGGTGAACAATTATATTCTCAGTTTGGTGTTGGTTTGGCACGTATGTCAAGAACTATTAAAGAAAGAATGAATGTTAGAGATAATGAAGATTTTAAACCTGTAGATTTAATTAATGCAAGAACATTAACTTCTGTCATAAATTCATTTTTTGGAACAAATCAATTGTCACAGTTTATGGATCAGACTAATCCATTAGCTGAGATTACTCATAAAAGAAGAATGTCTGCATTAGGTCCAGGTGGTTTATCTCGAGAAAGAGCAGGATTTGAAGTAAGAGATGTTCATTATACCCATTATGGTAGATTATGCACTATAGAAACCCCTGAAGGTCCAAATATTGGACTTATTTCTTCATTATGTGTTCATGCTAAGGTTAATGGTATGGGATTCATAGAGACTCCATATAGAGCTGTTTCTGATGGTAAAGTTGATCTTTCTGGAAAAGTTAATTATTTAACTGCTGAAGATGAAGATGATTCTTACATTGCTCAGGCAAATGTTCCTTTAAAAGATAATGGAGAATTTAAACATAAAACTGTAAAAGCAAGATTTGAAGGAGATTTCCCTCTTGCGAAGAATAAGGAATTAAAATATATGGATGTTGCTCCAAATCAAATTGTTTCAGTTGCAGCTTCCTTAATACCATTTTTAGAGCATAATGATGCTAATAGAGCTTTAATGGGATCAAATATGATGAGACAAGCAGTTCCTTTAATGCAACCAGAATCTCCAATTGTGGGTACTGGTATGGAATCTAGGGTTGCTAAAGATTCCAGATCAACTATTGTTGCAGAAGGTAAGGGTACTGTAATTTATGTTGATGCAAATAAGATTCAAATTAAATATGATTTAGATAAGAATCAAAAATTAGTTTCTTTTGATGAGCATTCTAAAACATATGATTTAGTAAAATTCCGAAGAACTAATCAGGATACATGTGTAAACCTTATTCCTACAGTTAAAGAAGGAGATAAAGTTTCTAGCGGTCAAGTTATTTGTGAAGGATTTGGAACTCAAAATGGAGAATTAGCATTAGGAAGAAACCTTAAGGTTGCATTTATGCCATGGCAAGGTTATAATTTTGAGGATGCTATAGTTATATCTGAGAAAGTTGTTAAAGAAGATATTTTTACTTCTCTTCATATTGTAGAGTATAAGTTAGAAGTTAGAGATACAAAAAGAGGTGAGGAAGAGTTTACTCCTGAAATTCCAAATGTTAGTGATGAAGCAATTAAAGATTTAGATGAGAATGGGATTATTAGAGTTGGTGCTAAGGTCAAAGAAGGTGATATATTAATAGGTAAAATTACTCCAAAAGGAGAAAGTGATCCAACACCTGAAGAAAGATTATTAAGAGCTATATTTGGAGATAAGGCTGGAGATGTAAAAGATGCCTCATTAAAAGCTCCCCCATCTTTAAATGGCGTTGTAGTTGACACAAAATTATTTACTAGACAGAAAAAAGATAAAGATTCTAAGAAAATTTCAAAACAACAAATTGTAGTTTTAAAAAGTGAGTATAGTAAGTCATTACTTGAACTTAAAGATAGACTGATTAAAAAATTTGAAACTTTACTAAACAACAAGATATCATCAGGTGTAAAACACAAATATGGTGATGAGTTAATTAAAAAAGGTGTAAAATTTTCTAATAAAGTTATTGTTAATAAATTATTCCCATCTAAAAATGTCTATTATGATATTAATAGCTTGAATGTCCCTGAGGAATCAAGTGTAATTCAGGATGTTTTGCTTGAGGATTGGACGGAAGATGTAAAACTGAATGGTTTGATTTCTATTGCTGTTAAGAATTATGTAATAAAAAGGAATAATTTAGCTTCAGGCTTCAAAAAAGATAAATTTTCCATAGAGGTAGGAGATGAACTTGCTCCAGGAATAGTTCAAATGGCTAAAGTTTATGTAGCTAAAAAGAGAAAACTTAAAGTGGGAGATAAAATGGCAGGAAGACATGGGAATAAAGGTGTTGTTGCTAAAATAGTTAAAGAAGAAGATATGCCATTTTTAGAAGATGGATCTACTGTTGATATTGTCTTAAATCCTCTTGGTGTACCATCTAGGATGAACATAGGTCAATTATATGAAACAGCCTTAGGATGGGCAGGTCTTAAATTAAATAAAAAATATAGAACTCCTATTTTTGATGGTGCTTCTTTAAAAGAAGTTACTTCAGAATTAAAAAGTGCAGAGTTACCTCCCTTTGGAAGAACATTTTTATATGATGGTTGTTCTGGTAAGAAATTTGATCAACCTGTAACAGTAGGAGTTATTTATATGTTAAAATTAGGTCATTTGGTTGATGATAAAATGCATTCTAGATCAATTGGTCCTTACTCTTTGATTACACAACAACCTTTGGGAGGTAAAGCTCAATTTGGTGGACAAAGATTTGGAGAAATGGAAGTATGGGCTCTAGAAGCTTTTGGGGCATCACATATATTACAAGAAATTCTAACAATAAAATCTGATGATATAAACGGAAGAGCTAAAGCTTATGAGGCTATTGTCAAAGGTGAAAATATGCAGACTCCAGGAATTCCTGAGTCTTTTAATGTATTGGTCCATGAACTTAGGGGCTTAGCTTTAGAAATAACATTGAAATAACATTGAAATAAACTATTTAATATATTTATATGATATCAAACAAAACAAGAAATAGAACTGATTTTAACAAAATTATTGTTAGTCTAGCATCGCCTGAATCGATATTAGATAATTCTTTTGGGGAAGTAACTGCTCCTGAAACAATTAATTATAGAACTTTTAAACCAGAAATGGGTGGGCTTTTTTGTGAGAGAACATTTGGTCCAGTAAAGGATTGGGAATGTCATTGTGGTAAATATAAAAGGATTAGATATAAGGGTATAATATGTGATAGATGTGGAGTTGAGGTAACTGAGAAGAAGGTTCGTAGAAGTAGAATGGGTCATATTGAACTAGTTGTTCCAGTAGCTCATATATGGTATTTTAGAACACTTCCTAATAAAATTGGTTACATGTTAGGGGTTCCAGCAAAAAAATTAAATCAAATAATTTATTATGAGAGATATGTAGTAATTAATCCTGGTGTTAAAGAAGAAGATGGTTGTCAAAAAATGGATCTTCTTACAGAAGAAGAATATTTAAATATTATAGATTCTTTACCTAAAGAAAATTATTTATTAAGTAATGATGATCCAAATAAGTTTATTGCTGGGATGGGAGCAGCTTCAATTGCAAAATTATTATCTCAGATTGATTTAGATGCATTATCTGTTGATTTAAGATATAAGGCTGCTAATGAAACTTCTCAACAAAGAAAAGCAGAAGCATTGAAAAGACTTAGAGTTATTGAGTCTTTTAGAGATTCAAGGCAAAATATAGATAATAGACCTGAGTGGATGATTGTCAAAATGATTCCTGTTATACCTCCAGAATTAAGACCTTTAGTTCCACTTGATGGAGGAAGATTTGCAACCTCAGATTTAAATGATTTATATAGGAGGGTTATTATAAGAAATAATAGATTAAAAAGATTGCTTGAAATTAAAGCTCCTCAAGTAATTCTTAGAAATGAAAAGAGAATGCTTCAAGAAGCAGTTGATTCTTTATTTGATAATTCAAGAAGAATTAATGCAGTAAGATCGGATGGGAATAGATCTTTAAAATCTTTAACTGATATGCTAAAAGGTAAACAAGGTAGATTTAGACAAAATTTACTTGGTAAAAGAGTAGATTATTCTGGTAGATCTGTAATTGTTGTTGGGCCAAAATTAAAAATGCATGAATGTGGTCTTCCAAAAGATATGGCTGCAGAATTGTTTAAGCCTTTTATTATCAGAAAATTAATTGAAAGAGGTATTGTTAAAACTGTAAAGTCTGCAAAAAAACTTGTTGATACAAAAGAGCCTGTGATTTGGGATATTTTAGAAAATGTACTTGTAGGTCATCCAATATTATTAAATAGGGCACCTACATTACATAGATTAGGTATTCAAGCGTTTCAGCCCAAACTTATTGAAGGTAAAGCTATTGAATTACATCCTTTATCATGTACAGCATTTAATGCTGATTTTGATGGAGATCAAATGGCTGTTCATGTTCCTTTAGGTCATGAAGCAATTATTGAAGCATCACTTTTAATGCTTGGATCAAATAATATTTTAAATCCCGCTAATGGTGCACCTATAACAGTACCATCACAAGACATGGTTCTTGGTTTATATTATGTGTCTAAAGGTAGAAAATCAACTAAAGAGTATAAGATAAAAGGAGAGGGGTTTGTGTTTTCAACCATTAGGGAAGTAATTATATCTTTAAATGAAGGTAAAGTAGATAAGCGTGCTTTTATTAAGTTAAGAGCTAACACTAGAAATGATGATGGAAGTTTTACTACTAGTATTATAGAAACTGTTGTAGGAAGAGTATTGTTTAATGAATTAATTCCTGAAGAAGTAGGTTATATAGATGAATTATTAACTAAGAAAAAACTTCAACAAATAATATCTGTAATATATAAAATATGTGGAATGACAAGAACAGCTCAATTCTTAGATGATATTAAAGAATTAGGTTATCAAATGGCATATGAGGGTGGTCTTTCAATGGGTCTTGGTGATATTCAAATACCTAAAACAAAAAAAGACTTGGTTAGTGAGGCTAAAGAAGAGGTTAATGCTGTATGGGAAAATTATTATATGGGTCTTATTACTGATAATGAAAGATATAATCAGGTAATTGATATTTGGACTAGAGCTAATACTAAGTTGACTATAACACTAATGAATCAGTTAGAAGATGATGAACAAGGTTTTAATCCCATCTATATGATGATGCATTCAGGTGCGAGAGGATCTAGAGAACAGATAAGACAATTAGGAGGTATGAGAGGATTAATGGCTAAGCCACAAAAAAATCTATCAGGATCAGTAGGTGAAATTATTGAAAATCCAATTCTTTCTAACTTTAAAGAAGGGCTTGATGTTATAGAATATTTTATATCTACTCATGGTGCTAGAAAAGGATTAGCTGATACAGCTCTTAAAACTGCGGATGCTGGTTATTTAACGAGAAGACTTGTTGACGTAGCTCAAGATGTTATTATAAATGAAACAGATTGTGGTACATTAAGAGGTGTATCAGTCAATGCTTTAAAAGATAATGAAGATATAGTTGAACCACTTTCTGAAAGAATTTTAGGGAGAGTTACTGTACATGATATCTATGACCCTATAACTAATGATTTAATTATAAAATCTAGTGAGGAGATAGATGAAAAAGTTGCTTTAGAAATTGAGCAAACTAGTATTCATGAGATTGAGATACGGTCAGTATTAACATGTGAAACTAAAAGAGGAGCCTGTGCTAAATGCTATGGTCGTAATTTAGCAAATGGAAAAATGGTTGGTGTTGGTGAAGCTGTGGGAGTTATAGCTGCACAATCAATTGGAGAGCCAGGGACGCAATTAACACTTAGAACTTTTCATGTTGGTGGAACAGCTTCAAATATTGCTGTTGATGCAAATATTAAATCAAAATTTGAGGGTATAGTTGAATTTGATGGTATTAGATCTGTTTCTACTTTAGATGGAAAGAAAAATAAAGTAGAAGTAGTTATGGCAAGAAGTGGTGAAATAAAAATTGTTAATAAAAAGGGGGTGACTTTAATTGTTAACAATGTCCCTTATGGTTCTTATCTTAAAGTAAAAGATGGTCAAAAGGTTAAAAAAGATGATTTTATATGTAATTGGGATCCTTATAATGCGGTTATATTATCTGAGATTAGTGGTAAAATTGATTTTGAATCAATTGAATCAGGAATTACATTTAAAGAAGAATTTGATGAGCAAACGGGACATAAGGAAAAGGTAATTGTTGAGTGTAGAGATAAAGCAAAAAACCCCGCAATAATTGTTGATTCTAAAGGTGAATCTAAATCATATAATATTCCAGTTGGAGCTCATTTATCAGTTGATAAATCTGAAAAGGTTAAACCTGGTCATATTCTTGCAAAAATTCCTAGAATGATTGGGCAATCTAGAGATATAACTGGTGGTTTACCAAGAGTTACTGAATTGTTTGAAGCTAGAAATCCTTCTAATCCGGCTGTAGTTAGTGAGATTGATGGTGTTGTAAAATATGGTGGTATTAAAAGAGGGAATAGAGAAATCTTTATTGAATCTAAAGATGGAACTACTAAAAAGTATTTGGTTTCATTATCAAAACATATTTTAGTTCAAGATAATGATTTTGTTAAAGCAGGTTCTCAATTATCTGATGGAGCAATTACTCCTGCAGATATTTTATCTATTAAGGGACCCAATGAAGTTCAGGATTATTTAGTTAATGAAATTCAAGAAGTTTATAGATTACAAGGTGTTAAAATCAATGATAAACACATAGAAGTAATTGTTAGACAAATGATGCAAAAAGTAATTATTGTTGATTCAGGAGATACTAATTTCTTACAGGATGAGAAGGTAGATAAATTAGTTTTTAATAACATAAATGATTCAATTTTTGAAATGAAAGTTGTTAATGAATGTGGTGATTCTGTAAAGTTTAAAGAAGGACAAATTATAAGCTCAAGAGAGTTAAGAGATGAAAATTCTGCTTTAAGAAGAAATGATAAAACAATTATCAAAGTAAGAAATGCTGACGCAGCTGTTTCTAGACCTTCATTACAGGGAATTACTAGAGCATCATTAGGTACTGAAAGCTTTATTTCTGCTGCTTCTTTCCAAGAAACAACTAAGGTTCTTAGTGAAGCCGCAATTAGAGGTAAAGTGGATGAACTTAGAGGATTAAAGGAAAATGTTATTGTTGGTCATTTAGTTCCTGCTGGAACTGGAATTAAAGAATACAATAATTTAATCGTTGGTTCCGAAAAGGAGTATAATGATTTAATCAATAAATCAACTGCTAGTGAGGATGTTCTAATTGATGATAAGGCAGTTCAAGATAAAATTTTATAGTATGAATCAAAAAAGGAATCAAATTAATATTGAACTAACCGATGAAATATCTAAAGGTAAGTATGCAAATTTAGCTATGATTGCTCATTCTAGTAGTGAGTTTGTAATAGATTTTATACAGCTAATGCCTGGTGTTCCAAAAGCAAAAGTTAATTCAAGAATAATTATAACTCCAGAGCATGCTAAGAAATTTTCTATGGCTCTTAATGATAACATATCTAAATATGAAAAAAAGTATGATATCATTAAAGATTTTGATGAATTACCTAAGTTTCCTCTGGATATTAACTCTTCAAATCAATAATTTTCTATTATTATGACAGAAAGAGTAAAAATATTTTGTTTAGAATTATTGAATTTCTATTTTTGCGACTCATTTTAATAAATTAATATGCCAACTATACAACAGCTTGTTAGAAAAGGAAGAAAGAAATTAACTTCAAAATCTAAGTCTCCTGCACTTGGATCTTGTCCTCAGAAAAGAGGTGTATGTACTAGAGTGTATACAACTACTCCAAAAAAGCCTAATTCAGCTATGAGAAAAGTTGCAAGAGTAAGACTACAAAACGGAAAAGAAGTAAATGCATATATTCCTGGTGAGGGTCATAATTTACAAGAACATTCAATTGTCTTGATAAGAGGAGGAAGAGTAAAAGATCTTCCAGGTGTTAGATATCATGTTATCAGGGGTACTTTGGATACTTCTGGTGTAGATGATAGGACACAGAGGAGATCAAAGTATGGTGCAAAGAGACCTAAAGCTAAGAAATAATTTTATATGAGAAAGTCAAAGCCAAAAAAAAGATATTACCTTCCTGATCCTATTTATAAGGACACTTTAGTTACCCAGTTTGTAAATAATCTTATGCTTGATGGTAAAAAAAGCATATCATATTCTATTTTTTATGATTCTTTAAAAATAGTTGAAGATAAAACAAAGGAAAAAGGAATAGAGTTGTGGAAAAAGGCTTTAAACAATGTTATGCCATCTGTTGAAGTTAAAAGTAGAAGAGTTGGAGGTGCTAATTTTCAAGTTCCAATTGAAGTAAGGCCTCTAAGAAAAATAACTTTAGGTCAAAAATGGCTTATAAAATATGCTAGACTTAGAAATGAAAAATCAATGAAAGAAAGATTAGCTAATGAAATAATTGCTGCTTCTAAGGGTGAAGGTGGTGCTGTAAAGAAAAAAGATGATATTCATAGAATGGCAGAAGCAAATAAAGCATTTTCTCACTTTAGATTCTAAAAATAAAAATTAATATGGCTGCGATAAAAGATTTAAATTATTTGAGGAATATTGGTATAATGGCTCATATTGATGCTGGCAAAACAACCACCACTGAGAGAGTTTTATATTATACTGGAATTAGTCATAAAATAGGTGAAGTTCATGATGGTGCAGCTACAATGGATTGGATGGAACAAGAACAAGAAAGAGGTATTACAATTACTTCAGCTGCTACAACTACTTATTGGAAATACCCAACTAAACAAGGAAAGTTATTAGATGATTCAAATGATTATAGAATTAATATAATTGACACTCCTGGTCATGTTGATTTTACCGTTGAAGTTGAAAGGTCATTAAGAGTTCTTGATGGTTCTGTTGCACTATTTTGTGCAGTAGCAGGAGTAGAACCTCAGTCTGAAACAGTCTGGAGGCAAGCTGATAAATACAATGTACCTAGAATTTGTTTTGTTAATAAGATGGATAGAGCTGGGGCTGACTTTTTAAATGTAGTTAAAGAAATTAAAGAAAAATTGAATGCTAAGCCTGTTCCTTTACAAATCCCAATCGGGGCAGAAGAAAACTTTAAAGGTGTTGTTGATCTGATAACAAAAGAAGCTATTATCTGGAATGAGAATGATCAAGGGATGACTTATAAAGTTGTTGATATTCCTGAAGATTTAAAAGATACGGTTGATGAATGGAGACAAAATTTGGTTGAAAATGTTGCCGAATATGATGATAATTTATTAGAGAAATTTTTTGAAGACCCAGACTCTATAACAAAGGAGGAAATGATGGCAGCAATTAGAAAAGCTGTAATTGATATGTCATTTTCACCAGTAATGTGTGGGTCAGCATTCAAAAACAAAGGAGTACAAGCATTACTAGATGCAGTATGTTCCTACTTACCCTCTCCTTTAGATCTACCGCCTATTACAGGATTAAATCCTGATAATGACGAGGAAGTTGTTAGAAAGCCTTCTAATCGTGAACCTTTTTCTGCTTTAGCTTTTAAGATAGCAACAGATCCATTTGTTGGTAGATTGTGTTTTTTTAGAGTTTATTCAGGAAAATTACCCGCAGGTTCTTATGTATTTAATAATAGGAATGGTAAAAAAGAAAGAATTTCTAGATTGATGCAAATGCATTCAAACAAACAAAATCCTATTGATGTAGTAGAGGCTGGAGATATTTGTGCAGGTGTTGGATTTAAAGATATTAAAACAGGAGATACATTATCTGATGAAAAATCTAAAATAGTTTTAGAATCTATGTCTTTCCCAGATCCAGTAATTGGATATGCAATAGAACCAAAGCAACAGGCAGATGTTGATAAATTAGGTATGGCAGTTACTAAATTAGTTGAGGAAGATCCTACATTGAAAGTTCATACTGATGAAGAAACTGGACAGACAATTCTTAGAGGTATGGGGGAACTTCATTTAGAAATTATTATAGATAGGTTGAAAAGAGAGTTTAAAGTTGAGATTAATCAAGGTGCGCCACAGGTGGCTTATAAAGAAACCTTACTTGGGTCTACAAAACATCAAGAAGTATATAAAAAGCAGTCAGGTGGCAGGGGAAAATTTGCTGATATTGTGTTTGAAATTGGTCCAAAAGATGAAGATTTTGCAGGTGAAGGTTTACAATTTGTTAATGAAATAGTTGGTGGTAAAATTCCTAGAGAGTTTATTCCTTCAGTTGAGAAAGGTTTTAAGAATGCAATGGAAAATGGTCCTTTAGCAGGATTTCCAATTCAAAATATGAAGGTTAGACTTTATGATGGATCTTTTCATGATGTAGATTCTGATTCTTTATCTTTTGAATTAGCATCTAGAATTGGATTTAGAGAAGCTACAAAAAAAGCTAGTCCTGTTCTCTTAGAACCGACTATGTCTGTTGAAGTAGTTACCCCTGATGAGTTTACTGGTGGCGTGACAGGAGATTTAAATAAAAGAAGAGGTATCATGAAAGGTATGGATATGAAAGGTAATGCTCAAATTATAAAAGCAGATGTTCCTCTTTCTGCGCTATTTGGTTATGTTACTGATTTAAGAACTTTGAGCTCTGGTAGAGCTTCTGCTTCATTGACATTTTCACATTATAGTAATGTTCCAAAAAATATAGCTGAAGAAATTATTAAAAAAAGTAAAGGTGAATTAAATTAAGATATTATGTCTCAAAAAATTAGAATTAAACTTAAATCTTTCGATCACAATCTTGTAGATAAGAGTTCAGATAAAATTGTAAAAGCAGTTAAAACAACTGGTGCTATTGTTAATGGCCCTATCCCTTTACCTACTAGAAAAGAAATATTTACTGTTTTAAGATCTCCCCATGTTAATAAAACATCAAGAGAGCAATTTAAATTATGTACTTATAAAAGGTTATTGGATATATATTCTAATAGCAGCCAGACTGTAGATGCGCTTATGAAGCTAGAATTACCCAGTGGTGTTGATGTAGAAATAAAAGTGTAAGTTATTAAATTTTATATTTTATAAACTTTTTATTTTGAAGGGTATAGTTTAAAAGTTGATTCTATAAATAATATAAAAAATTCATTCGAAATGAATATTAAATTTTTTTTTTTCTTTTTATTTATTTCTTTGTTTGCTTCAAATAATATTTTATCTCAAAACTTCCTTAAAACATTTGGAACAATTATTGTTAATCAATCCGGAGATACTGTAATATTAAAAAGTATGGGTCTAGGGGGTTGGATGGTACAAGAAGGGTATATGATGAATTCATACCCTGGAGCACAATATCAAATTAAGCAAAGAATTATTGATGTTATTGGGGAGAGTAAAACTGAAATATTTTATGATAAATGGTTAGAAAATCATGTTAGAAAAATAGATATAGACTCTCTGAAATCATGGGGTTTTAATTCTGTTAGAGCACCTATCCATTATAATTTATTTACTCTACCAATAGAAGAAGAACCTGCACTTGGAGCATATACTCCTTTATCAAAAGGTTTTAAACTTTTAGATTCACTTATTAGTTGGTGTAAGCAAAATGAAATGCATGTACTTATTGATCTCCACGCTGCACCTGGAGGTCAAGGTTATAATGCTGATATTTCTGATTATAATCCATCTAAACCTTCTCTTTGGGAAAGTATTCATAATCAAAATAAGACTATTGAATTATGGAGAAGAATTGCAGAAAGATATAAAGATGAGCAATGGGTTGCTGGATATGATTTAATAAATGAGCCTAATTGGGATCTTCCTGGAGGAACTTTATTAAGAGAATTATATATTAAAATCACAGATGCTATAAGAGAAGTTGATACGGTACATACCATATATATAGAAGGAAATGATTTTGCTAATAATTTTACTGGATTGACACCACCATGGGATGATAATGTTGTTTATAGTCCTCATAAGTATTGGAGCCCTATTGATTCGGAGTATTTAGCTTGGCTTACAAATATAATAGAAACTAACAATGTACCTGTGTATGTTGGTGAAACAGGCGAAAACTCTAATGTATGGTATCGTGATGCTGTAAAGTTGTATGAAGATAATAATCTTGGATGGGCTTGGTGGCCTTTAAAAAGAATTGATGGGATTCAACCACCCCTTTCAATTTCATACAATGATAATTACAAAAAACTTTTGAATTATTGGAATGATACTACGAGTATTGAAGTTATAACTGAAGAAGAAGCTTTTAGTGGTTTAATGCAACTTGCTGAAGACATAAAATTAGAAAACTGTTTTTATCATAAGGAGCTAATAGATGCTATGTTTAGACAAGTTTATTCTGATGATAATATTCCTTATACTTTAAATAAAATACCTGGTAAAATCTTTTCAACAGATTATGACATGGGTATAATTGGAAGTGCTTATTATGATGTAGGAGCTAATGCTAATTATGGTGATGGGGCTGCTTGGAATAATGGGTGGGGTTTAAGAAATGATGCTGTTGATATTCAAGCTACTGAAGATTCAATGAGTAATGGTTATAATGTTGGATGGATTGAAAGTGATGAGTGGATGAAATATACTTTTAAAAATGATTCATCAGGATTATATAACATAAAGGTTAGAATTGCAACAGAGGATGATAAAGGAGAGTTTTATTTTAAAATGAATGGAGCTAAAATATCTAATATAATTTCTGTTCCTAGCACTGGCGGATGGCAAAATTGGCAAGACATACTTGTAGATTCAGTAGCAATTCATAATACAGATACTGAATTAATGTTTTATGCAAATACTGGAACTTATAATTTAAGTTATTTTGATTTTGATAGAATTGGAGATTTATCTATAATAGAAACAAGATATGTTTCTTCATTTACTTTTAATGAAAACATAATTGTTATTTCTATTAATAAACCAATAGATAATACGGTATTTAATTTAAATGAATTTGGTCTTAAAATAAATGGATCTGAAGTAACAATTAATACTATTAATATTGGGGAATCTTCTAGAATTTTAAGTGTAGCATCATCATCATCATTTAGTCCTTCAGATACCATTGAAATTTCATATAATGGTTCTTCATTAAAATCAATTGATGGTATAATTTTAAATACTTTTTCAGAATTAGTTATAAATACAATTTCAATTATTCATTCGATTCCTGGTAAAATTGAAGCAGAAGAATATTTCTATCAATCTGGGATACAACTTGAAGTAACTACCGATGAAGGTACTGGTCAAAATATTGGAGGGTTAGACGATGGTGATTATGCTGATTACTATGTAGATATTGAAGAGTCTGGAACTTATAATGTTACTTATAGATCTGCTGCTGATCCAACTTGGTCTTCAGGGGGCCAAGTAGAATTGAAATTATTAGATGAATTAGGAAATTTTTATAGTTTACAAAATGTTATTTTACCTGTAACTACTGGATGGCAAGATTGGTTAAATGTTAGCAAGCCAATAACTCTTCCTAAAGGTAAACATCAACTCCGATTACAAATAATAGAAGGCCCTTTTAATTTGAATTGGTTTTCTTTTGATGACTCGGTTTCTTTAGGAATACCTATTCCAGGTCTTGTTCAAGCTGAAGACTATGTATTTCAAAATGGGATATCTTTAGAATCAACAGAAGATCAAGGTGGAGGTCAGAACATTGCATATTTAGATTCTTTAGATTATGTAGATTATATTTTAAGTGTTTCTAAAACAGGAGCATATGATATAAGTTATAGAGTTGCTGCTGATGGAAGTCAGGATTATGCTAATGGAGGTACAATTGAAATGCAATTAATTGTTGATTCAATTAATTCGGAAATTTTACATACCGCATCTTTTCCATCAACTACTGGATGGCAAGATTGGGTTACATATAAAAATTACCCAAAAATACAGCTTGAAGTTGGTGAAAGAAAAATTAGATTAATATTTAGAAAAACACCTTTTAATTTAAATTGGATTTTATTTGAAGGTTTTGATGGCCAAATACTTGGGATTGAAGATAATAGTTCTAAATATAACATTTATCCAAATCCTTCAGATTATGAGTTGAATATTGAGTCTTATTTAAATTTACCTACAAATATAAAATTTCAATTTATTGATACTAATGGATCAAAAGTATTAGGAAGAAGTAAAAAATATTCTAATGAACTTAAAGAAGTTTTTAATACCTCTATTTTTAATAATGGAATGTATTTTTTGATCATTTTTGAGGATAATATTCCAGTAGAAATTCGTAAAATTATAATAAAATAAATACTCTAAATTTTATTATAATTTTAGTCAAAAATATTTTTTTATTATTTGATGAGATAGCTTAAATTGTTATCTTTGCACACATTTTTACATTAAAAACATAAACTAATAATTATAAATTTTTCTATATGTCTGGATTAATTGGAAAAAAAATGGGTATGACAAGCGTTTTTGATGCTTCAGGAAAAAGTATAGGATGTACTGTAATTGAAGCTGGTCCATGTTTCGTGACTCAAATCAAAGGGCATAAGACAGATGGTTACCGAGCTATTCAATTAGCTTATGATGAAAAAAAATCTCAACATACCACGAATGCAGTTAAGGGTCATTTTAATGTTTCTAAAGTAAGTCCAAAGAAAAAAATTGTAGAGTTTAGGAATTTTAGAGAAGAATTTAGTGATAAAGTCAAGTTAGGAATGGAAATAAACATAAGTGATGTCTTTAATGAAAATGAATTTCTTGATGTAACTTCTATATCTAAAGGTAAAGGTTTTCAAGGTGTAGTTAAAAGACATAATTTTGGTGGCGTTGGTCAAAGTACTCATGGTCAGCATAATAGAAATAGAGCTCCTGGTTCTATTGGTGCTGGTTCTACTCCATCAAGAGTTTTTAAGGGAATGAGAATGGGTGGAAGAATGGGTGGGGATAGAGTAAAAATGCAAAATTTAAAAATATTAAAAATTTCATCTGATAAAAATTTGATATATGTAGGGGGATCTGTTCCAGGTTCTAAAAATTCATATGTAATTTTATCTAATTAATTTATTATGAAGCTTGATATACAAAAAACATCTGGAAAAGTTAGTGGAAAAAAAATCACATTGTCTGATAAAATTTTTTCTATAGAACCTAATGATCATGCAATATATCTTGATGTGAAGAGTTATCAGGCTAATAATAGACAAGGAACTAGTAAGGTAAAAGGAAGATCAGAAATTGTTGGATCAACGAGAAAAATTAAAAAACAAAAAGGAACAGGTACCGCTAGAGCTGGTAGTATAAAATCACCTTTATTTAAAGGTGGAGGTCAGATTTTTGGTCCAGAACCAAGAAGTTATTTAAATAAAGTAAATAAAAAATTGAAAGATTTAGCTAGAAAATCTGCTCTTTCTCATAAAATCAAAGAAAAATCTTTAATTGTTTTAGAAAAGTTTGATTTAAAAAATCCTAAGACTAAGGATTTTGCTAAAATTTTATCTAACCTTTCTATAGATGATAAAAAATCACTATTCTTTTTAGCTGAATTTAATAATAATATTCATTTGTCTTCTAATAACTTAAAAAATTCTTTGGTAAAGAATATTCAGGATATTAATACATATGATATTGTTAATGCTGATAACATTGTTTTTGTTGAAGATTCTATAGAAAAACTTAATACTATTTTAAAATAATTAGATGAAAGTACTTGTAAAACCTATTTTAACTGAAAAAGCATCCTCTTCGAATGAAAAAGGAAAGTTTGTTTTTGTCGTTGACAAAAATGCTAATAAAATACAAATTAAAAATGCTGTTGAAAGTAATTATGATGTTAAAGTTATTAGTATTAATACAATGAATGTTTTAGGTAAATCAGTTTCTAAATTTACTAAAACAGGAGTTGTAAATGGTAGGAAACCATCATATAAGAAAGCAGTTGTTCAATTAAAAGAAGGAGAATTTATTGACTTTTATTCTCAAGTATAACTTATAAAAATGGCAAAAAAAATTACTCCAGTTACACCAGGGCTTAGATTTAGGATCGCGCCATCCTTTGATGATATTACTACGTCCAAACCGGAAAAGTCATTACTTAAAACTCTTAAAAAATCGGGAGGTAGAAATAGTGAAGGTAAAATGACTGTAAGAAATATTGGGGGTGGTCATAAAAGGAAAATTAGATTAATTGATTTTAAAAGAATTAAAGATGGCATAGATGCTGTTGTTAAAACTATAGAGTATGATCCAACTAGATCAGCTAATATTGCACTAATATTTTATACAGATGGAACTAAAAGTTATATTATTGCTCCAAATGGTTTAAAAGTAGGTAAAAAAATAAATTCAGGTGATAATTCACCTATAGAAATAGGAAATTGTCTTCCATTAGACAAAATACCTCTTGGAACAATTGTTCATAATGTAGAAATATTTCCAGGAAAAGGAGCTTCAATGGCTAGAAGTGCTGGATCATATGCGCAATTACTTGCCAAAGAAGGAAAATATGCAACTTTAAAATTACCATCTGGAGAGATGAGACTCATCTTATTAACATGTAGAGTATCTATTGGTTCAGTTTCTAATCCAAATCATATGAATACAAGGCTAGGAAAAGCGGGTAGAAACAGATGGCTTGGAAATAGACCTAGAGTTAGAGGTGTAGCTATGAATCCAGTTGATCATCCAATGGGCGGCGGTGAAGGTAAGGCTTCTGGTGGTCATCCTAGATCAAGAAAGGGACTTTATAGTAAAGGGTTGAAAACTAGAAAGAAAAATAAATATTCTGATAAATTAATTGTTAAAAAAAGAAAATAAGATATTATGTCAAGGTCATTAAAGAAAGGTCCATATATAGATTTTAGATTAAAGAAAAAAGTTGATGATACTAATGACTCTAGTAAGAAAAATATTATTAAAACTTGGTCTAGAAGATCTATGATTTCTCCAGATTTTGTTGGACATACTATTGCGGTCCATAATGGAAAGAAATTTATTCCTGTTTTTGTAACTGAAAATATGGTAGGGCATAAACTAGGAGAATTCTCACCCACAAGAAATTTTAGGGGTCATGTTAATAAAAAAAATAGATAATGGAAGCAGTAGCTAAATTAAATAATGTTCCTACTTCACCTCGAAAAATGAGGCTTATAGCAGATTTAATAAGAGGTAAGAAAGTAGATCTTGCTTTGAATACTTTAAAATTTGATTCTAAAGTTGGATCAAAAAGACTTGAAAAGTTATTACTCTCTGCAATAGCAAATTGGCAAGAGAAAAATAAAGATGATAAAATAGAAGATGCAGATTTATTTGTTAAAGAGATTTATGTAAATGGTGGTAAAATGATTAAAAGAATGAGACCAGCTCCACAAGGTAGAGCTCATAGAATTAGAAAAAGATCAAATCATGTTACTATTGTTTTAGATAGTTTAAACTTAAATAATAAAGAGAATGGGACAGAAAGTTAATCCAATAAGCCTCAGACTAGGAATAGTTAAAGGATGGGAATCTAATTGGTATGGAGGAAAAAATTTCTCAGATAAGTTAGTTGAAGATCATAAAATTAGAAATTATATTTATGTTAGAATTCCTAAAGGTGGTATCTCTAAAATTGTTATTGAAAGAACTTTAAAGCTTTTAGAACTTACAATTCATACCGCTAGACCAGGTATTATTATAGGTAAGGGAGGATCAGAGGTTGATAGGCTAAAGGGTGAATTGAAAAAACTCACTAAGAAAGATGTTCAGATCAATATTTTTGAAATAAAAAGACCTGAAATAGATGCTAAGTTAATAGGGGATTCAATTGCCCAGCAATTAAGAGCTAGAATTTCTCATAGAAGAGCTATGAAACAGGCTATTTCTTCGGCCATAAGAGTTGGTGCAAAAGGAATAAAGATAAAAGTTTCTGGTAGAATTGGTGGTGCTGAAATGGCACGATCAGAACAATATAAAGAAGGTAGAATTCCTTTGCATACAATTAGGGCAGATATTGATTATGCTATTTGTGAGTCTCAAACTATTTATGGAAAGATTGGAATTAAAGTTTGGGTTTTTAAAGGTGAGGTTGTAGGTAAAAGAGATTTATCTCTTAATGTAGGAAATAAAAATAGTTTTAAAGCTTAATTATATAGTTATGTTACAGCCAAAAAGAACAAAATTTAGAAAGAAGCAAAAAGGTAGAGTCAAGGGTATTGCTCAAAGAGGCCATACTATTAGCTTTGGTTCTTTTGGTATTAAATCACTTGAACCTGGATGGATAACTTCTAGACAATTAGAAGCAGCAAGGATAGCAGTTACTAGAAAAATGAAAAGAGAAGGTCAAGTTTGGATAAGAATTTTTCCTGATAAGCCAATTACAAAAAAACCAGCTGAAGTGAGAATGGGTAAAGGTAAGGGAGCACCTGAATATTGGGTTGCTGTTATTAAGCCTGGTACTATTATGTTTGAGGCTGGTGGTGTAAAGACTGATGTTGCTAGGGAAGCGTTAAGATTAGCTGCACAGAAGTTACCTGTAAGAACAAAATTTGTTGTTAGAAGAGATTACGTAGAATAAAATGAAGAATTCAGAATTAAGAGCATTGTCATTGGATGAACTCAATAAAAAACTAGTTATTGAGAAAGAAAATTTGGATAAATTAGTTTTTTCTCATGCTGTTACTGCTATTGAAAATCCAATGAAAATAAAAGTTGCAAGAAGATTTGTTGCAAGAATTAAAACAGAAATCTATCATAAATCTATAAAAAAGGCATAGTATGGAAAGAAATTTAAGAAAACTAAGAGAAGGAATTGTAACAAGTAATAAAATGGATAAAACGATATCAGTTCAAGTAACTAGAAGAGTGAAACATCCAATTTATGGAAAATTCGTAGTTAAAACTTCTAAGGTGACAGCACATGATGAAACAAATCAGTGTGATATTGGTGATAAAGTTAGAATTATGGAAACTCGCCCTTTAAGTAAAAATAAAAGATGGAGATTAACTAAGTTATTAGAAAAAGTTAAATAATATGATACAACAAGAAAGTAGATTAAAAGTTGCTGATAATAGTGGTGCTAAAGAAGTTCTTTGTATAAGAGTTTTAGGTGGCACAAAGAAAAGATACGCTTCATTGGGTGATAAAATAGTTGTTACTGTCAAAAATGCAATTGCATCAAGCTCTATAAAAAAAGGTACAGTTTCAAAAGCTGTTGTTGTTAGAACTAAAAAAGAAGTAAGGAGAAAAGATGGTTCATATATTAGATTTGAAGATAATGCTGCTATTTTATTAAATGAAAATGATGAATTAAAAGGAACTAGAGTTTTTGGTCCAGTGGCTAGAGAACTTAGAGAAAAAAATTTTATGAAAATTGTTTCATTAGCACCTGAAGTTTTATAATAAAAAGATATGAAGTTACACGTTAAAAAAGGAGATACAGTATTTGTTTTATCAGGTAATAATAAAGGTAAAACAGCAAAAATATTAAGTGTTTCTCCAAAAAAATATACTGCGGTTGTTGAAGGTTTAAACATGGCAACAAAACATATTAAGCCTTCTGCTGATAATCCTAAGGGTGGTATTGAAAAAAGAGAAGCGCCTATACATCTTAGTAATTTAATGCTTGTTGACCCTGAAAATGGTAAATCAACAAAAACATATAGAAAAAGAAATAAAGACGGAAAAATTGAAAGATTTTCAAAAAAATCAAATAAAATAATTTAAGAGATGAAGACCGCTAGACTTAAAACAAAATATATGGATCAAATTGCTCCTTCTTTAAAGCAGAAGCTGCAATACAAATCTTTGATGCAGGTTCCTAAAATTAAAAAAATTTCTTTAAATCAAGGTCTTGGAGCTGCAGTTAATGATAAAAAAATTATTCAATACGGTTTAGATGAATTATCTCAAATAACTGGTCAAAAGGCTGTTGAAACATTAGCTAAGACATCTATTTCTAACTTTAAACTTAGAGAGGGTGTTCCAATAGGTGCAAAAGTTACTCTTAGAGGAAATGTAATGTATGAATTTTTAGATAGACTTATTTCAGTTGCTTTACCAAGAGTAAGAGATTTTAGAGGTCTAAATGATAGAGGTTTTGATGGTAATGGTAATTATACTTTAGGTATAAAAGAGCAAATTATATTTCCTGAGATAAGTATAGATAAAATAAATAAAATTACTGGAATGAATATAACTATAGTTATAGATTCAAATAGTGATAACGATAGTTTTGAATTATTAAAGGCTTTTGGTATGCCTTTTATTTCAAGAAATTAAATTTTTAATATGGCTAAAAACGGAATAAAAGTAAGAGATAAAAAAAGAAGAGAGCTTGTTGCTAAATATGCAGCAAAAAGGGAAGAATTAAAGGCTAATGGTGATTGGGAAGGTTTAGATAAACTACCTAGAAATTCATCAGCAGTTAGATTACACAATAGATGTAGTCTTTCTGGTAGACCTAAAGGATATATGAGAAAATTTGGTATTTCTAGACTTGAGTTTAGAAAGATGGCTTCGGAAGGCAAAATTCCAGGAATAACTAAAGCTAGTTGGTAACTTTTATATAAATGATTAAATTTGCAAGCTTTTTTAAATAAAAAAAAATGAATACAGATCCAATTGCTGATTTTTTAACAAGAGTAAGAAATGCTATTGCTGCAAAGCATAGAATAGTAGAGATCCCTTCTTCAAATATTAAAAGGGAAATAACTAGAGTTTTGTATGAGAAAGGGTTTATAACAAATTATAAGTTTGAAGATGATAGTGTACAAGGTAAAATAAAAATAGCATTAAAATATAATGCAAGAACTAAAATATCTGCTATTGAAAAAATTGATAGAATATCTAAACCTGGTTTAAGAAAGTATGTAAATACTGATAATTTACCAAGAGTAATTAATGGATTAGGTATTGCTATTTTATCTACTTCAAAAGGTGTAATAACTGATAAAGAAGCTAAGAAATTAAAAATTGGTGGTGAGGTTTTATGTTATGTTTATTAAATAAATATTATGTCTAGAATAGGTTTAAGTCCAATATTAATTCCAGAGGGTGTAACTATTAATGTTAGCGGTACTAATGTTAATATTAAAGGTCCTAAGGGAGAGTTAAATCAAAAAATTGATTCAGATTTTAAAATTAAAATTGATGAAAGCAATATGACTATTGCTAGGCCTTCAGAACAAAAAAGACATAAATCATTGCACGGGCTTTATAGGTCTCTAATTAATAATTGTGTGGTTGGTGTTTCAGAGGGATATGAACTTAAACTAGAATTAGTTGGAGTAGGTTTTAAGGCATCATCTCAAGGAAACTTATTAAACTTAAGTCTTGGATTCTCACATAATATTTATTTTGATGTTCCTCAGGAAGTTAAATTAACAATAGATTCTCAAAAGGGTAAAGCTCCAATTATTATATTAAATAGTATAGACAAACAGCTTATTGGTCAAATTGCAGCTAAACTTAAGTCATTTAGACCTGTTGAACCATATAAAGGAAAAGGAGTCAAATTTGTTGGAGAATTTGTTAGAAGAAAAGTTGGTAAAACTGCAGCAGCTTAAATAATAATAATATGAGCTTTAATAAAGAAAAAAGAAGATTAAAAATTAGAAAAAGTATCAGATCAAAATTGTTTGGTACTAACGATAAACCAAGAATATCTATTTTTAAAAGTAATAAGGGAATATACTCACAAATAATAGACGATAATCTAGGATTAACATTAGTTTCATGTTCATCAAATGAAATAGGAAAATTTGGTCAAAATAATATTGTGAATTCTAAAGAAGTTGGTGTTATGCTTGCAAAAAAAGCTACTAAAAAAGGTATTTCTAAAGTAATTTTTGATAGAAGTGGTTATTTGTATCATGGTAAAATAAAATCTTTTGCAGATGGTGCAAGAGAAGGAGGATTAATTTTTTAAAAAAAAAAAATGAAAAATATAAAAGCAAGTGATTTAGAATTAAAAGAAAAAGTAGTTTCTATTCAGAGAGTTGCTAAGGTAGTGAAAGGAGGAAGAAGATTTAGTTTTTCAGCTATTGTAGTAGTTGGTAATGAAAATGGTGTTGCGGGATATGGTTTGGGTAAAGCTAATGAAGTTACTAATGCTATTATAAAAGGTACTGATGATGCAAAAAAAAATCTGGTAAATGTTCCTATTTTTAAAAATACAATTCCCCATGAAATATTAGGTAAGTATGGTGGAGGTTTAGTATTAATGAAGCCTGCTTCTCCAGGTACAGGAGTTATTGCTGGTGGTGCGATGAGAGCTGTTATGGAAAGTGCAGGCATAAAAGATGTTTTAGCAAAATCTAAAGGATCATCAAACCCTCATAATGTGGTTAAGGCTACTTTTAATGGTTTAATGAGATTAAGAGATCCACTTTCAATAGCAAAAAAGAGAGGAAAAACTTTAAATCAAATTTTCAATGGTTAAGAAAAAAGTAGAAAAAAAAGTTATAATAACACAGTTAAAAAGTACTATATCTCAAACTTTAAGACAGAAAAGAACAATTGTTGCTCTAGGTTTAGGTAAAATAAATAGATCTGTTGAAAAAAATTTATCTCCCCAAATTAAGGGTATGATAAATAAGGTTAATCATTTAGTTGAAGTTAAAAATTTAGAAAAATGAAATTACATACTCTGAAACCTGCTGAAGGTTCAATAAAATCAAGAAAAAGAATAGCTAGAGGGCAAGGATCAGGAAGAGGAGGAACATCAACTAGAGGACATAATGGTGCTCAGTCAAGGTCAGGTTATTCAAGAAAAGCAGGTTTTGAAGGTGGACAGATGCCACTTCAAAGAAGGGTACCAAAATTTGGATTTAGATCTCCTAATAGAATAGAAACTAAACCTATTAATTTAGATACGCTTCAACAGATTTGTGATAAGTCTAAAGTAATAGAAATAAATATAGATTATTTTATTAAAAATGGTTTAGCAAAAAAATCTGATGTTATAAAAGTATTGAGTCGAGGTAAGTTAAAATCAAAAATAAATATTACAGCTCATTATTTTTCAAAATCTGCTATTAAAAGCATTGAAAAAGCAGGAGGAAAAGTAAAAAAAATAATTAATGAATAAGTTTTTTTCTACAATCAAAAATATTTTTTCGATAGAGGAGTTAAGATCACGAATTCTAACTACAATTGGATTTTTAATCATTTTTAGATTAGGTTCATTTGTTGTATTACCTGGAATTGATCCTTCTAAACTACAACAAAGTGCGGGTGGAATATTTGGATTGTTAGACACTTTTTTAGGTGGTGCATTTAGTAATGCTTCAATTTTTGCATTAGGAATAATGCCATATATCTCAGCATCAATTGTGGTTCAATTGCTTGGTGTTTCCTTACCATATTTTCAAAAACTTCAAAAAGAAGGTGATAGTGGTAGAAAGAAAATGACTCAAATAACTAGGTATTTAACTATTTTAATTACTATTTTTCAAAGTACAGCATATATATCAGGAACTATACCAGCAGAGGCTATTCTTGTTCAAAATAAGTTTTTATTTACCTTATCATGCATTGTCATACTTACTTCAGGTACTATATTTTGCATGTGGATTGGTGAAAAAATAACTGATAAGGGTATAGGTAATGGTATATCAATGTTAATTATGATAGGTATTATTTCAAGATTTCCTGGAAGTATTATTTCAGAAGCCTTATCCAAGGGTATGAGTCAAGCACTGCTCTTTATAGTTGAAATTTTTATACTATTTGGTGTTGTAATGTTTACTGTTATGATTGTTCAAGCTATAAGAAGAATACCAGTTCAATATGCTAAACAGGTTGTTGGAAATAATTTATATGGTGGCAAGAGACAATACCTTCCTTTAAAGGTTAATTCTTCAGGAGTTATGCCTATTATTTTTGCTCAGGCACTCATGTTTATGCCTGTTATAATAGCTTCCCAATTCGCTGAAAATTCAGATTTTTTTCAATATATTGCAACCTCTTTTTCAAATATGCAGTCATGGTTGTATAATGTAACCTTTGCAGTATTAATAATTTTGTTTACATTTTTTTATACTGCTATTACGATCAATCCAAATAAAATGGCTGATGATATGAAAAGAAATAATGGATTTATTCCGGGAATTAAACCGGGTTCTGAAACATCTGATTTTATATCAAATGTTATGGATCGAATTACTTTACCTGGATCAATCTTACTTGCGCTAGTTGCTATTTTACCAGCTTTTGCAATGATGTTTGGTGTAAATCAAGGATTTGCTCAATTTTATGGAGGCACATCATTGTTGATAATGGTTGGTGTTATTTTAGACACTTTGCAACAAATTGAAAGTTATTTACTGATGAGGCATTATGATGGTATGATGAAATCAGGTAAAATAAAAGGAAGAAGTATTTAATTTATGGTTAAACAAAAGGCAATTGAACAAGATGGAGTAGTGACAGAGGCACTATCAAATGCAATGTTTAGAGTTAAATTAGAAAATGGACATATTGTAACTGCCCATATATCAGGGAAAATGAGAATGTTTTACATTCGATTATTACCTGGAGATAAGGTTAAGTTGGAAATGTCACCTTATGATTTAACAAAAGGTAGAATAACATTTAGATATAAATAAAATGAAAGTAAAAGCATCTGTAAAAAAAAGAAGTGTTGATTGCAAAGTCATTAGAAGAAATGGAAAAGTATATGTTATTAATAAGAAAAACCCAAGATTTAAACAAAGACAAGGATAAGATATGAGAATAGGAGGTATAGATATTCCGGATAATAAAAGAGGTGAAATAGCACTTACTTATATTTTTGGTTTAGGTAAAAGTTCAGCACATAAAATTTTGCTTGAAGCTGGTATAGATTTTAGTAAAAAAGTTAGTGATTGGTCAGAAGAAGAATCCAATAAAATTAGAAATTTAATTTCTGAAAATTTTAAAATTGAAGGGGATCTTAAATCAGAAGTTAGACTTAATATTAAAAGATTACTTGATATTGGATGTTATAGAGGATTAAGACATAGAAGGGGGTTACCTGTTAGAGGCCAAAAAACAAAAAATAATTCTAGAACAAGAAAAGGAAAGAGAAAAACAGTAGCTAATAAAAAGAAAGCAGTTAAATAATTTTTTATTATGAATAAAAAGAAAGACAAGTCTAAAAAAAGAGTAGTTGTAGTTACAGCAATTGGCCGAGCAAATATTAAATGCTCTTTTAACAATATAATCATTTCATTAACTAATGATTCTGGTCAGGTTATTTCATGGTCTTCGGCTGGAAAAATGGGTTTTAGAGGTTCTAAGAAAAATACTCCATTTGCAGCTCAAATTGCTACTGAAGATGCTGTTAAGTCTGCATATGAGTTAGGATTAAGAAAAGTAGATATCTTTATTAAGGGACCTGGTTCTGGAAGAGATTCTGCAATTAGAGCAATGCAAAATGCTGGTTTAGATGTTGTTTCAATAAATGACGTTACCCCTTTACCTCATAATGGCTGTAGGCCCCCTAAAAGAAGAAGAGTTTAAATTATAATTATGGCAAGATATACAGGACCAAAATCAAAGATTTCTAGAAAATATGGTGAACCAATTTTTGGTGATACTAAGGCATTAGAAAAAAAACCACATCCTCCAGGCCAACATGGTAGAGGTAGAAGAAGAAAAAAATCTGAGTATGCAATTCAGCTTGCTGAAAAGCAGAAAGCTAAATACTTGTATGGTATTTTAGAAAAACAGTTTAAAAATATGTTTGATAAGGCATCTAGAAAAGGTGGAATTACTGGGGAAAATTTATTACAGTTATTAGAGGCTAGACTGGATAATGTTGTTTATAGACTTGGTATTGCACCAACAAGAAGGTCTGCAAGACAGTTTGTTAGTCATAAGCATATTACTGTTAATGATCAAATTGTAAATATTCCTTCATATTCAGTTAAAGAAGGTGATCTTATTGCTGTTAGAGAAAAATCTAAGTCATTAACTGCAATATCAGAAAGTCTATCTCATAAATCTTCAAACAAGTTCCAATGGTTAGAATGGGATGATAAAAAATTAGTAGGTAAAATGTTAACTCATCCTGAGAGGGAGGCTATACCTGAAAATATTAATGAACAATTAATTGTTGAATTATATTCTAAATAAAATATTTGTATAAATAAATTTTAAAATTATGTCACTACTTTCATTTCAATTGCCTGATAAAATAGTAATGGAAAAAGCTAATGATTTTCATGGCCTTTTTACTTTTAAGCCACTTCAGCCTGGTTTTGGAGTAACTATTGGTAATGCTGTTAGAAGAGTTCTTTTATCTTCTTTAGAAGGCTATGCTATTACGGGTTTAAAAATACCTGGTGTTCAACATGAATTCTCAACTATTGATGGGATTGTTGAAGATGTTTCTGAAATTATTTTAAATTTAAAATCTATAAGATTTAAGAATATTACAGATTCTCCTGATAAAAATATTAATGTTTCTTTCAATAAAAAAGGAATATTAACAGCTAAACAAATCGGTAATTTTTCTTCTTCTTTTGAAGTTTTGAATCCAGATCAAGAAATATGTACTTTAAGTAAAAATGTTAAATTCTCTATTGAATTAAGTGTAGAAAAAGGTCGAGGCTATGTTACTGCTGAAGAAAATAAATCTACTAGTTCTGATATTGATTTTATTTCTATAGATTCAGTTTTTACTCCTATTATTAATGTAAAATATAATATTGAAAATACAAGAGTAGAGCAAAAAACGGATTTTGAAAAACTTGTAATTGACATTGAAACTGATGGTTCAATTCATCCAGAAGATGCTTTGAAAGGATCTGCTCAGGTACTTATTAAACATTTTTATCTATTTTCAGATAAGGATATGGAATTTGCTGAAGATGATTCTGATGAACTTGAAGTAGTTGATGAAGAATTGCTTCATATGAGGAAGTTACTTAAAACATCATTAAATGATCTTGATTTATCAGTGCGTGCTTATAATTGTTTAAAAGCTGCTGATATCAGAACTTTAGGTGATTTAGTAAGTGTTGAAATTTCAGATATGATGAAATTTAGAAATTTTGGTAAAAAATCTCTTACTGAGTTAGAAGAGCTTGTAGATAATAAAGGTCTTAATTTTGGTATGGATTTAGGTAAATATAATTTAGATTAAAGAAATCAATAATGAGGCATGGTAAAAGATTTAATCATTTAAGCAGGACTTCGTCTCATCGTAAGTCAATGCTTTCTAATATGGCTTCTTCTCTTATTTTAAATAAAAAAATAGAGACTACTCTTGCTAAGGGTAAAGCTTTAAGGAAATATATAGAACCATTGATTACTAAATCTAAGTCTGATACTACTCATTCAAGAAGACTAGTTTTTTCTTATTTACAAAATAAGGAGTCTGTTAATGAACTTTTTGGTGGAATTTCTGAAAAAATAGCAGAAAGACCTGGAGGATATACAAGAATTATAAAAACTGGCTTTAGATTGGGAGATAATGCTGATATGTGTATTATTGAGTTAGTAGATTATAATAACTTAATGTTATCAGATACTCCAGAAAAGGTTACTAAAACAAGGAGAAGAAAGAAAAAAAAGTCTGATGTAGATACTTCATCATCTACTAAAGATTCTTCTGTGTCTAGTGAAAAAAAACCTAAAAATAATGATAAATCTAAAACAAAATAATTTTTTATTATAATTCATAGATTTTAAAGGATTAAATTTTATTTAATCCTTTTTTTATTATTTATTTTTGAAAAAAAATGAGTTCTATTTTAACATCATCTGCATTATTAATTTTAGAAGACGGTACAGTTTTTGAAGGTAAATCTTTAGGTAAAATTGGAATTGCTACAGGAGAGATATGTTTTAATACAGGAATGACTGGTTATCAAGAAATTTATACAGACCCATCATATTTTGGACAAATAATTATAAATACCTCATCTCATATTGGAAATTATGGAACTCATATTTCTGAACAAGAAAGTGATAATACTCAAATTAATGGAGTAGTAATTAATGAGTATTCTAAAACTTTTAGTAGGTATAATTCTGTTGGAAGTCTTGAAGACTATTTTATTAAAAATAATACTGTTGCCATGTGTGATATAGATACAAGAAGTTTGGTAAAATATATTAGAAATAAAGGTGCAATGAATGCTATTATTTCAAGTGAAACCCTTAATGTAAATTTTCTCAAAAAGAAATTGAAAAAAGTTCCTTCTATGTTAAATTTAGAATTATCTACTCAAGTAACCACAAAAGAAGAATATACTTATGGAGATAAATTATCAAAGTATAAAGTTGCTGTTTTAGACTTAGGGTGCAAAAAATCTATCTTAGATAATTTTAACTCTAGAGATGTAGTTTGTAAAGTTTTCCCAGCAAAGTCTAGTTTTAAAAAAATGGCAGATTGGAATCCTAATGGCTTTTTTATTTCAAATGGACCTGGTGATCCAGCATCAATGGATTATGTAGTTAAAACAATTCAAAAAATATTAGAAATTAATAAACCTTTGTTTGGGATATGTTTAGGTCATCAACTTATTTCAAGAGCTTGTGGTATATCTACCTTTAAGCTTCACAATGGACATCGAGGAATAAATCATCCTGTTAAAAATTTGAGAACTGGTAAATCAGAAGTTACATCTCAAAATCATGGTTTTTCAGTAGATTTTGATGAAGTAGATAAATCAAAAGCTGTTAAACTTACACATGTTAATTTAAATGATAATTCAGTTGAAGGAATTGAAGTAGTTGGTAAAAAAGCTTTTTCTGTACAGTATCATCCTGAATCTTCACCAGGTCCACATGATTCAAGATATTTATTTGATGATTTTATAAACTTTTTTTAAAATGAGTAAAATATCAAATATAAAGTGTAGACAGATACTTGATTCAAGAGGTAATCCAACTATTGAAGTGGATGTTTTTTCTGGAAATGTAATGGGCAGAGCTGCTGTTCCCTCAGGAGCTTCAACAGGTATTAATGAAGCTGTTGAATTAAGAGATAATGATAAATCTAAATATTTAGGAAAATCAGTTTATAAAGCTGTTCAAAATGTTAATTCCATTATTTCTAAATCAGTAATTGGTCATGATTGCTTAGATCAAAAATTAATTGATAATATTTTAATCGAATTGGATGGGACATCTAACAAATCAAATTTAGGTGCAAATGCTATTTTAGGAGTTTCTTTAGCAACAGCTCATTTAGCTTCAAATGTAAATTCAGTTCCATTATTTAAATATTTAGGTGGAGATTTTGCATGCCTTTTGCCTATACCAATGATGAATATTATTAATGGAGGATCTCATTCAGATGCACCAATTGCATTTCAAGAGTTTATGATTAGACCAATAGGTGCTCCTAGTTTTAAAGAAGCACTTAGATATGGTACTGAAATTTTTCATTCATTAAAATCTATTTTAAAAAATAAAAATTTAAGTACCGCAGTAGGTGATGAAGGTGGTTTTGCTCCAAATTTAAAAAATGGAACTGAAGAAGCTATTGAGACTATTATTTTATCTATCGAAAAAGCAGGGTATAAAATAGGAGAAGATATTACTATAGGTATGGACTGTGCAGCATCAGAATTTTATGAGAATGATATTTATGATTATAGAAAATTTGAAGGTGATTCAGGTAAAATTAGAACATCTAAAGAACAAGTTATGTATTTAAGTGATTTAGTTCAAAGTTATCCTATTGATAGTATTGAAGATGGATGTGATGAAAATGATTGGGATGGTTGGAAGTTCCTTACTAGTGAAATAGGGCATAAATGCCAATTAGTGGGGGATGATTTATTTGTGACTAATATAAAGTATTTAAAAAAAGGTATTAAAGAAAAAAGTGCAAATTCAATATTAATTAAACCAAACCAAATTGGAACACTTACAGAAACAATTTCTGCAATAAATTTAGCAAAAAAAGCAGGATGGACTTCTATTATATCTCATAGATCTGGTGAAACGGAGGATACTACAATTTCTGATATAGCCGTAGGTTTAAATGTTGGTCAGATAAAGACCGGATCTTTATCTCGTTCAGATAGAATTGCTAAATATAACCAATTATTGAGAATTGAAGAATATTTAGGAGATAATGCTAAATATCCCAAAAATTAAAATTATATATTTGATTTATGATTTTAGAAAAAATTAAAAAAATATTTAAAAATTTTTATTTTTTATTTTTTATCATATCCATTCTATGGATGACATTTATTGATACAAATGGGTTTTATAATAGATATATATTATCTAAACAATTATCTGATTTAGAATCACAAAAATTATTTTATAATGAAGAAATTCAAAAAATTTCAATTGAAAAAGAAGCTTTTGATAATAATGATGAGCTTTTAGAAAAGTATGCTAGGGAAAAATACTTAATGAAAAAAGATAGTGAAGATATTTTTTATATTATTAAAGAATAAACAATAAAATTATGGATGTTAAAAGTGAGGAATTTCTTTTTAAATATTTAAATAATCATTCTCCAACTGGTTTTGAATCATCTGGTCAAATGATATGGTTGGATTATTTAAAACCATATATTGATGATTATATTTCAGATACATATGGAACAGTTGTTGGTATAATTAATCCAGATTCTGATTATAAGGTTGTTATTGAAGCACATGCTGATGAAATTTCATGGTTTGTTAACTATATCACAGATGATGGTTATATATATGTAATAAGAAATGGTGGCTCTGATCATCAAATAGCTCCATCTAAAAGAGTAAATATTCATACAGATAAAGGTATTGTGAAAGGAGTTTTTGGTTGGCCCGCAATACATGTTCGAAATGCAAAAACTGAGAAATCACCTTCTCTTGATAATATATTTATTGATGTAGGGTGTGAATCAAAAAAAGATGTAGAAAACTTAGCTATTCATGTAGGTTGTGTTATAACCTTTGAAGATAAATTGATTAATCTTAATAAGAATTATTTAACAGGGAGAGCTCTGGATAATAGAATGGGTGGATTTATGATTGCTGAAGTAGCCAAAAGATTAAAAGAGAATAATATAAAATTGAATTTTGGTTTATATATAGTAAATTCTGTACAAGAAGAAATTGGTCTGAGAGGAGCTCAAATGATTGCTGAGAGAATAAAACCTAATGTTGCTATTGTTACAGATGTAACTCATGATACACAATCTCCTATGTATGATAAGAAAAAGAGTGGTGATATTAAGGCTGGTAATGGACCTTCTCTAACATATGGACCTGCAGTACAAAATAATCTTTTAAAACTTCTTTTAAATACAGCAAAATCTAATAAAATACCTTTTCAATTATCAGCAGCATCAAGGTTTACTGGAACAGATACGGATGCATTTGCATATTCTAATGATGGTGTAGCTTCTGCATTAATTTCACTCCCTTTAAAATATATGCATACTACTGTAGAAACAGTTCATAAAGATGATGTGGAAAATTGTATTAAGTTGATTTACGAGTCTGTTTTATCTGTTAAAAATGGACAAGATTTTAGATACATTAAGTAGGCTCATTAACTTTATATCCTACAGTTTTTAAATCTTTCCAAAAATTAGGGTAAGATTTATTTACTACATTAGGGTTTTGTATAATTAAATCACATTCTGATGCTAAAGGAGAAAATGCCATAGCCATTCTATGATCTTCATATGTGTTTATCCTTATCTTATTAGGTAGTTTATATTTTGATGTTTCTAAAAACCATTCATTTTTTTTATTATAAAAATTAATACCAATTTTTTTTAGTTCATTCTTCATAGCTAGTAATCTGTTTGTTTCTTTAATTTTTAAACTTTCAACACCAGTTATTTTGAGATTTATTTTCTTAATAGAGGCAACAACTAAAATTGATTGAGTTAAATCAGGACAATTTTTAAAATTTATTTCTTGGTAAGAAATATGTTTTTTATTTTTATTTAAAATTATTCCATCTTCTACATATTTAGTAGTTATTCCAAATGAAACCATCATGTCAGATATAATCTGATCTCCTTGAAGAGAATCTTTTTTTAATCCTTCTATTTTTAAATTATTTATATTTTTATTTATTGATACAATACTATACCAATAACTGGCTGCAGACCAATCAGCTTCTACCGTATACTCTCCTTTATTATATTTTTGATTTTTAATTCTAATTATATTATTTTCAAACTTGTGTGAGATCCCAAATTTTTCCATAAGTTTTAATGTCATCTCTACATAGGGTTTACTATAAAATGGTTCTAATATTTTCAGAGAAATTCCTTTTTTTAGTTTAGGAGCTATCATTAAAATTGAGGATATATATTGACTACTTATATTACCTTTAATTTCTACATAATTATTTTTTTGACTTATTTTTTTCTTTATAATTATTGGGGGATATCCATCATTTTCTAAGTATTCTATTTCACAACCAATACTTTTTAATGCTTCCACAAGTATACTTATAGGCCTTTTTTTCATTCTTTTGGAACCAGTCAGTATAATATTTTTTTTATTTAATGCTATGTATGATGTTAGAAATCGCATTGTAGTTCCAGAATCTTTAACATCCCATAATGAATTTGAATTTTTTAAAAGTAGATTTTCTAGAAGAATTGTATCATTAGCATTAGATATATTTTTTATTTTTATTTTTTCTTCTGATAAATATTTAATTATTAATAATCTATTACTTTCACTTTTAGAAGAATTTAATCTTATTTTTTTTTTTAGAGGTTTATGAAACTTTAGATTTAAGCTTCTCATTTTAGATTTTTATTATAATATTCTAGGCTTTCTTTTATTATTTCAGATGTTACTTCTATATCATAATCACAACTTCCAATTCCTTTTAAAATACATATATTAATTTTATTGCCAGTGTTTTTTTTATCATGTTTTACATTATTTAATATTTTAATAAAAGATTTAATTTTAATGGGATTATAAATACTTATTATAAAATCTGTAATTTTTTTTAATTCAACTTCATTTAATGATTGTGATAAGTAAGAAATATATGACTCACAAATTATACCTATTGCTATAGCTTCACCATGAAGTAAATTATTTTTACTATTAATAAAGGCTGATTCAATTGCATGTCCAATTGTATGCCCGAAATTTAAAATTTTTCTAACTCCGCTTTCTCTTAAATCTGAATCTACAATTTTTGATTTTATAGAAATTGAATGCTTAACTATATTAACCCAATCATTTTTTTCCCATTCAATTTTTACAATTTTATTAAATGCAGACTTATCTCTTATTAAACAATGCTTAATAACTTCAGAAAACCCTGATCTTAACTCCCTTATAGACAGAGTATTTAAAAAATTTGTATCTACAAGAATTCTATTTGGTTCTAAAAATAGTCCAATTTGATTTTTATAATTGTTAAAATTTATTCCTAATTTCCCTCCAACACTTGCATCCACTTGTGAAAGCAGAGTAGTTGGAATATTAATAAAATTAATACCCCTCATATATGTAGAAGCTATAAATCCTCCTAGATCACATATTACTCCTCCCCCTAAGTTGATTAGTAATGATTTTCTATCAAAACCTAGATTAGTAAGAGAGTCCCAAACAGAAATACAGGTATTTATATTTTTCTTTATTTCTCCAGATTCAATTTCAATAACGTTTGAATCTTGTATAAGATTTTTAATTTTTTTTAAACAATGAACCTTTGTATTATCATCAACTAAAACACCAATTTTAGAATAGTTATTATTTGATAAAAAAGAGGAAAGAGAATCTTCTATATTAGAAATCTTAATATGACCATGAATCATATTTTAATATTAGCCTTTTTTTTGTTTATAATCTTATTTTGAGCATTAATTGATCCTAAATGTATTACTTTATATAAATCTTCAATAAAATTTTTATCTAGGTCTTTATCTTTAGCCCATTTAATTCTTGATTTAAAGATTTCATTCCATCTATCTACTTGAAAAGTAGTTAAATCTTGTTCTTTCTTAAATTCTCCAATCTTTTCAACTAAATCAATTCTTTTAGATATTATATCAATAATTTCTTTATCAACACCATCAATTAATTCTCTTAATTCATTTAATAAATGATTATAAGTATTATTTCTTTCATCTTTATTTTTAATTACCAGGTTATCAATGATTTTAGATAACATTTCTGGCGTTACTTGTTGTTTTGCATCACTCCATGCATTATCAGGATCAATATGAGATTCAATTATTAATCCATCATAACCTAAATCAAGTGCTTTTTGTGATGTTTCTTGAATCATATCTCTATTACCACATATATGAGAAGGATCACAGATTACAGGTAAGTCAGGAATATTACTTTTTAAATCAATTGCAATATTCCACAATGGAACATATCTATATTTAGATTTTCCTGTAATAGAAAATCCTCTATGAATAGCTCCAATTTTATTAATTCCTACTTTATTAATTCTTTCTATAGCTCCCATCCAAAGTGATAAATCTGGATTAATAGGATTTTTAATAAAAATAGGAGTATCAGTACCTTTTACTGCATCGGCAATTTCTTGAACAGAAAATGGATTTACAGTTGTTCTAGCTCCTATCCATAATATATCAATTCCATATTTTAATGATAAATCTATATGATTAGCATTAGCAACTTCAACAGTGAATTTTACGTTTAATTCTTTTTTTATTTCAGATATCCACTTTAGAGCTTCTTCACCATTACCTTCAAAAGAACCGGGTCTAGTTCTAGGCTTCCAAACACCTGCTCTCATAAGGTTAATTCCTTGAGCTTTTAATTGTTTACAAGTCTCATATAATTGTTCATAGGTCTCAGCACTACATGGGCCCGAAATAACTAAAGGTTTTTTATCAACTTTTAACCAATTATTAATTGGTATTATATTTAAGTTTTTGATCATTTCTATTATATTTTTGCTAGATAATAATTATTTAGACTTGTAAGTGGACAAAATTAATAAAAACTTATTTAATAACACAGAATTAGCTTTTTCTAATAAATCAGATTTTGAATTAAAAAAAGCTTATTATTTATTTAGATTTCTTGATTTTCCTTTACTAACTAAATTAGGAAATTTTTTTTTGATATTTGTTTTAAATCTTAGATTACCTGTTAAAGGTATTATTAGAAAAACAATATTTCATCACTTTTGTGGTGGAGAGAATATTGAAGATTGCGCTCCTGTTTTCAAATCACTTTTAAAACATAATATTTTAGCAATGCCAGAATATTCAATTGAGGCAGAATCAACTTTTGAAGGTTTTGAGAACTATAAAAATGATTCAATTAATTTAATAGAATATATAGGAAATTTATCTCTTCCTTTTTTAGCTATAAAGTGTACAGGTCTTATTTCTATAAATGCATTAGAAAAAATTTCATCTGGTGAATTAAATTCTACGAGTGATGAGTACAAAGATTTTAAAAATAGGATGAGAGAGTTATGCAATTCTGCAAAGAATAATAATGTAAGAATTTTAGTCGATGCAGAAGAGAGTTGGATCCAGCAAGCTATTAATGATGTTACATTAGAAATAATGGAGATTTATAATAAAAAACATGTTGTTATCTTTTTGACATATCAATGTTATAAAATTGATACTCTTAAAAAGATTTCTAAAGATTTTCAATATGCTTATAAAAATGATTTTAATTTAGGTGTAAAATTGGTGAGAGGGGCATATATGGAGAAAGAGCGTTCTCGCTCTTTAAATTATGAATATAAATGTCCAATTCATATCTCAAAAAATAATACAGATAATGAATTTAACAATTCTGTTGAATTTTGTATAAAAAATTTAAATAGTTTATCTCTCTGGATAGGTAGTCATAATGAAAATTCTTTTTATAATATTATAAATCTTATGAATAAGAAAAAAATTAAAAAAAATGATGATAGAGTATGGTTTTCTCAGCTATATGGAATGAGTGATAATATTTCATTTACACTTGCAAGCTTGGGGTATAATGTTCTAAAATTGATTCCATTTGGACCAATCGAAAAAACGATACCTTACTTAATTAGAAGAGCAAATGAGAATAGCTCAGTTAAAGGACAAAGTAATAGACAATATACATTGATAAAACATGAAATAAATAGAAGAAAAGATTTAAATTAATACTATGAGTTTAAGTGAACAAGAAATACAAAGAAGACAGTCAAGAGAAGAAATTATAGATTTAGGTATAGACCCCTATCCATCTGAAAAGTTTAATAATAATTCTACTTCACAAGAAATTAAAAATAATTTTGATGAGAAAAAGAAAAATTTTTCTGATGTTAATCTTGCTGGAAGGTTAATGTCTAGAAGGATTATGGGATCAGCATCATTTGGTGAGATACAGGATTCTTATGGTAAAATTCAAATTTATGTGAGGAGGGATGATATTTGTGATGGGGAAGATAAAACACTATACAATACTATATTTAAGAAAAAACTAGACTTAGGTGATATTATTGGAATTAGTGGTTTTGCTTTTATAACTAAAATGGGTGAAATCACCATTCATGTAAAAAGCTTAAAAATTTTATCAAAATCAATTAAACCACTTCCTGTTGTTAAAGAAGTTACTGATGAAAAAGGTGATAAAATAACTTATGATTCATTTAGCAACAAAGAACTAAAGTACAGGAGAAGATATGTTGATTTAATAGTTAATCCTGAATCAAAAGATATCTTTATTAAGAGGGCCATGATTGTAAATGAAATGAGGAATATTTTGAATGAAAATAATATTCTCGAGGTTGAAACTCCTATTTTACAACCTATTTATGGAGGTGCTTCAGCTAGACCATTTAAAACTTATCATAATACATTAGATATACCACTTTATCTAAGAATAGCTAATGAATTATATTTAAAAAGATTAATTGTAGGTGGATTTGAAGGTGTTTATGAATTTTCTAAAGATTTTAGAAATGAAGGAATGTCTAGATTTCATAATCCAGAATTTACACAGTGTGAGTTTTATGTTGCATATAAAGATTATTTATGGATGATGGGTTTTATAGAAGAAATGTTTAAAAGAATTATATTGAAAATTAATAATTCTACCTCTATAACTTGTTCTGGAAATAAAATTGATTTTGGTAAGCCATGGAAGAGGTATACTATGTATGGTTCTATACAAGAATTTGCTGGAATTGATGTTTCAAAAATGGATGTAAAACAACTTATAAAGGTTTGTGACGATTTAAAAATAAAAACAGACAAATCAATGGGTAGAGGAAAGTTAATTGATGAGATTTTTGGTGAAAAATGTGAACCTGAATTAATTCAACCTACTTTTATTACTGATTATCCAATTGAAATGTCTCCATTGGCTAAAAAACATAGATCAGAAGAAGGGCTTGTAGAACGATTTGAATTAATATGTAATGGAAAAGAAATTTGTAACGCATTCTCAGAATTAAATGATCCACTAGATCAAAGGAAAAGATTTGAAGATCAGGTGAAGTTAGGTAATTTGGGAGATGATGAGGCAATGGTTTTAGATGAAGATTATTTAACCGCTTTAGAATATGGAATGCCTCCAACTGCAGGAATTGGAATTGGAATTGATAGATTAACAATGATAATAACAGATTCAGATTCAATTCAAGACGTTTTATTTTTTCCTCAAATGAAGCCTTTAAAGAATTAAAGATTATCAAAAAATCTACTTTTCTTTTCTAATTTTAGATCTTGAAGAAGGGCAGATACAGCGTTTATACTTAAGTTATAGGATTGAAATCTTCCAAAAGGAACCCAATTAAATCTTATCCTCCAGCAGTGGAGATCTCTTACGGCATTGATGGATGTTTGTGTAAGCATTTTATTTTTAAAGTCATAACCTGATCGCATAGATATTTTTGTTTTTTCTGAAATACTAATATCACCAGACATCGTTATTGTTTGAGTCAATGTAGGAGATTTAAATCCAGTTTTTCTCCTATTTAAGTTGTAGTTCATATTTAAGGACCAAGGAACATTGAAATTAACATATTCAGCAATATTAGAATTAATATAATCTCTTTCTTGTATAGTGCCAAAATTTGATTCTTTTTCATCTTTATCAGAATTATTAAAATCTTTAGCAGAAAACCTCATGCCAAGCGACATATTTATAAATGAAAGTGAGCCTATTCCTTGATTATTTTTAATTGCTAATTCATTAATCCTTCTTTGATAAATTTGATTTGATTCACTTACACTATCAATTTTATATGCATATGGATCTATATTACCTCCTAAACTTACATTAATTAATCTTTTGAAAAATGATGTTCTAGTACTAAATCTAATTGGGGTTAAGTTAAAAGAGTCTGTTAAAAAATTATAACTCCCTGAAAATGATAAGTTTTCAAAAATTTTAATTTTTTTAGTTCCTGAAATTGTATCATTTTTATCTATTACTTTCATTTCTAAATTATTTCCTATGTAAAAATTTATGGATGCGGAGCTCCCAATTCTAGGACTTCCATATAAAAAATTTTCATACTTACTAAGTAGTCTAGTTTCTCCTTCATTATTTATTTGAACTTCATCATAATACCCATATTTTTTTTGGGTGAAATCAGGACTATAAGATAAAGATACTTCAGGTGTAATAACATGCCTGATAGCTTTTATTTTACCTTTTTTGAAAAATACAGTTCCATATATTCTAGTTGATAATGACATAGATGTATTATATGACCATGCTCTAGAAAAACCATCTAAAGTATCAATTTCTATTCCATTTTCAAGTTCATTATATCTATAGTTTAATTTTTTTAAATACCATATTTCATTATAATTTATACTAGGGCTAGCTGTGAAAAATTTGAGAAAATTAAAAGATGTAGAAATTGGTATAGTATGTTTACCCCCAATTTTTGATCTATCCATTATTGTATTAATATTATCTAGATTAAAGTCTACTTGTTCACTCAAAGAATTTTCAGAGTTTATAATATTTAAAGAGTTTAAAGAAGAAGAAGAAGAACCATTGCTTAATTCAATTTTTCCATTAAATCGGTGACTTATACTAATTTTTCCAAGTGCAGTTTTTCCAATTTTTCCAAGGTTTTTAAAGGGATAAATCCTACTCATATTATAACTTATATCAGGAAGAGTAAGGTTTACTTTTTTAGTCTGCACATTTTGAGAATGTCTTAAATTTGCTGCAAAATTAAATGGTGAACCTTTGAAGGTTTTAGAATATGAAATATTTGAATTGAATTGAGCATTTATACTTTGATTGAAATTTGATTGAACAAGATTTGTGTTTTGATTATAAGAATTTGTTTGAAAATTTACAGAAGATGAAAATCTACTAGATCTACCTTGTGAACTGGGAGTATGAGACCATGAAAATGAAAAATCATTTGATTCAAATGGACTTTCAATTTCTCCAGTTTTTGATTTATTGAAATTGAACTTTAAATTACCATTATAAGCATATCTTTTTTTATAATTAGTAGCAATAGTAGCACCATAACTTCCTTTTGAATATATATCTCCAGTCAACCTAAAATCAAAATAATCATTTACTGCAAAATAATAACCTCCTTCTCTTAAGTAGAAACCTCTTCTTTTTTCCTCTCCATAACTTGGTATTATTACTCCTGAAACTGTTTTTTTTGGTTGTGGAAACATACCAAATATAAATCCTAGTGGAGTTGAAACATTTCCGAATTTTAAATGAAAAGGTCCTGAAATAACCTTATTTCCAGGAATTACCTTCAATTTTTTTGTAGCAATATGGAAATGTGGATCTGCTAAATTACAAGTAGTATATTTTGCTTCATGAATAAATAGTTCATTTAATTCATTTTTTTTAACCTTCTCACCTTGCATGTAAGCATCATCTAATTGTGTTACAATACCAGAAATTATTGCTTTTTTGGAATTAAAATTGTAAGTGATTTTATCAGTTTCATATGATTGGCTATTTTCGGAAAAAACAGGTTTCCCAATTTTTTTTCCTGTTGAATCTACTTTATAGTTAGCATCTATTGTTTGATTATTCCAATCAATATTAATTTCATGTGCTTTTAAATTAATGTCTCCGTAATCAATATCAGAATTTCCATATAGTATTATTATTTGGCTTTTTAAATCATAAAAAATTGAATCATTAGCATTATAATTGATAGTAGTTTCAATATCATTGCTATATGATTTTAAGGTATCAATGGTTTCATTAATTATTTTAGATGTATCATTCTGAATATAATTGATAGTAGTATCATTTTCATATTGACCAAATAGTATATTTGGAAATAAAAAAATAAAATATATAATGATATATTTCAATTTTAATAATTTAATGTTTTAATAATTTTAAAATATAATGCAAATTTATCTTCAATAATGTTAATTATTAGAAAATGAGATATTTTAATACATTCATATTATTACTCTTTACGCTGATTTTAACTTCTTTTAACTCTAATTGCTATTCACAGTATAAGTTAAAAACTATTGTTATTGATGCTGGTCATGGTGGGAAAGATCCAGGTTCTATAGGAAAAAATTCTTATGAAAAAAACATTACTCTTCCAATATCTTTAGAATTAGGTAGAATAATTGAGGAAAATTTACCGGGAATAAAAATTATTTATACCAGAAAAGATGATAGTTTTCCATCATTATATAAAAGAGCAAAAATTGCAAATAAGAATAATGCAGATTTATTTATATCAATTCATTGTGATTCATTCCATGATAAATCTGTAAATGGATCTACAACATTTCTTATGGGTTTAAGTAAATCCAATGCAAACTTTAATGTTGCAAAAAGAGAGAATTCTTCAATTTTTCTTGAAGAAAATTTTAAGGAAACATACAAAGATTTTGATCCAAACTTATCAGAATCTGTTATGTTGTTGAGTTTAACTCAAAAAGCAAAGATTGATAATAGTACAATTTTAGCGAATTTAATTGAGGAGCAGTTTTCAAAAAGGGTAGGAATTAGGTCAAGAGGTGTTAAGCAAGATGTCTTTCAAGTGTTATGGAATACCACAATGCCAAGTGTTTTAATTGAAACGGGTTATATAACTAATTTAGAGGAAGAAAAGAAGTTGAATAACAAAACTCATCAAGTTTATATTGCTTCTGCAATATTTAGAGCAATAAGAGACTATAAAAACCATTTAGAATCAAATTAATTAGATTTGTAGTATGAATAAGGAAATTAAAGTAGGTCTAATTGGGGTTATAGGATTAATAATGTTTTATTTAGGGTCAAACTTTTTAAAAGGCATAGATTTTTTTTCTCCTGCTAAAAAATACTATGCTGTTTATGAAAATGTAGATGGTTTAATTGTTGCAAATCCAGTAATTGTAAATGGTTATTCAGTAGGAAGAGTTAGTAAGATAAAAATACTTCAAAATCAAAATAATAAGATATTAGTAACAATGGATATTAATCAAGATTTAATTATTGACAAGTCTTCAGTTGCTACTCTTAGTAGTAATGATTTATTAGGTAGTAAAGCTATTGTATTAAGTATAGATGATATTTCTAATCCTTTAAAAGAGGGAGATACAATAAGAGCAGATTTTGATAGGGGTTTAGCTGAACTTTTAGAAAAAGCAACGCCAATAACTGATAACTTAAGTATAACAATTAGTAGATTAAATGAACTTCTTTTAAGTCTTAAAGGTAGTGGAGATATGATATCAACAACTTTAAATAATTTGAATTTAGTATTAAATAATACTAATGATTTAATTGATTCTAATGAAAATTCAATTACCAATACTTTAAATAATCTTAATAATTTATCAGAAAACCTAACAAATAAGTTAGAGAAAATCGATCCAATATTAAATGGAGCACAGTCTATAGTGCAAAAACTAAATAATGTAGATTTTGAAAGTACTTTTAATCATATAGATATACTAATAACTTCAATGGATGGTGTTTTTGAAGATATTGAATCTGGAGAAGGCACACTATCTAAGTTACTAGAGGATGATTCATTGTATAATAATTTAAATAAGACTGCTTTTGATCTTGATCAGTTACTTTATCACATAAATGAAAATCCAAAACATTTTTTTGGTCCACTAGGTAAGAGTAAAAAGAAAATTGAAAGAGATTTAAAAAAACAAAAAAAAAATAACTAGATAGAATAAGAGATAATATGATTATCTAATTCTAAAATTTTAATATTATATTTTAACTCATTTATTTCAACAATATATTTTTTATTAGTATCAGTTTTTAAAATGTGAATTTTTTTAAATGGCATTGTATCACCTTTTATTTTGTATATAGCTTCTTTAATAGACCAAAATATAGTAGCCTTTTTAACTGAGCTACCAACATATGATATTTCATTTTTGCTTAAGAATTTATTTTTTATATTTAAAACTTTCTTATTAATTTTTTCAATGTCAATTCCACATTCTTTTTTTTTATTAATTATTGCTACAGAATAGGGGAATTTATGAGATATAGATATGAATTCATTTTTATTTGTTAAAAAAGGCTTTCCGTTAAATTTTTTATTTATACTAGAATATTTAATACCAAAATTTTCACACATATCTTTAATTAATAGTCTTGACGAAAGAAATTCCTTTTGTTTTATGATATTTTTTATTTCTAAATTACAGTCAATTAGTTCCTTCAGTTCTTCAATAGATTCTTTAATCTTCCAAATGGATATTATTGAATTGTTATTTGGATAAAATTTTTTAATTATTCCCATCTAATTAGTATAAAAATATTAAATAATTGTTTGATTTTTTTTTAAATTAAAGAATATATGGAAAGTATTAATTCTAGTGACATCATAAATAAAAATTTTGGATCAGTTTTCAGGGGTTATAATAAGTCTCAAGTAGATAATTTTTTAAAAATTTTATCTAAAGAATTTGAAATATTAGAAAATAAAATATCTTATTTAAAAGAAAAAAATGAAGTCCAAAAAATAGAGGTAGAAAAATTTAAAAGTGTTGAATCATCACTTATTAATACTCTTAAAACTGCTGAGGATACTGGTACTAAAATAATTGACAAAGCAAAAGAAGATGTTAAATTTATTCTTGATGATTCTAAATTAGAACTTTATAAAATTAAAGAGGAGTATGAAAAGATTAAGCTATTAAGAGATTTAGTTATTGAAGAAATAAATAATTTATCTCAAAAAATTAATCAAGGACTAACAGAAATTAATTCTGATAGTGATTTCTCTGTCTTAGAGAACAATATTGATGCAATTCAAGATGGCCCTGAAGAAGGTGATATAGATAAAGATTTAAATGAAGTAGAGTTAAATTTAGATGAAGGAAGTGAAGAAATAAATAAAGATTTAAATGTAGTAGTTAATGAGTTTAAAGAAGAAAAACCTGAAGATAAAGAAAAAGAAGACTTCAATGAATTAGAGTTAAGTTTAGATGAAGAAAGTGAAGAAGTTCCTTCTGAAATAATTAATGAGTTTAAAGAAGAAAAATCTGAAGAAAAAGAAAAAGAAGACT